>PJUB01000002.1_pt1 | contig 626558 bp, 608 predicted proteins | sample 1512141 | NCBI WGS metagenome assembly PJUB01 (sample SAMN08177677, study PRJNA422409) | Soil metagenome, whole genome shotgun sequencing project. | isolation source: Soil enriched on filter paper: alkali lignin treatment | place: USA: Madison | collected 2015-01-15
ACCACCCGAAGCAAGGCGCTTTTGCAAACCCTCGCCCCAGACAAAACCCCGAAAATCCAGTCTCCGAAGCCCGTCGGGCCAGCCCGTCTCCGAGCGAGGCGGCGATATACGTCCCGATTTTCCGCAGAGCAAGCCTCTTTTCACAAAAAGTCCAAGAATCTCAACGAACCCGAGTCGCTCGCGCCCCAATCCGCAACGCCCCTCGCGTATGCGCGCGTTTTTGTTTGTTCGAGACCAACACCTGAAGGAGTGGAATTTTCACCCCTCCCTGCCGAGTTGGAGGCGAATTTTATCGCTCAATCGCCGACAGACTTCATTCCGGCGGTGCTTTCTTCCACATTTCTCTTCCGAGCGGTTGCGCCGCAACATTTAGCGAGGCATAAGAGCGCCAGTTCGAAAGGTCTGTCCTTGTCCCACCGCGCCGCCATCGCTGCGATCTTGAGCCCCGCGCAAGCGGCGGCCGATCTGCGCATGCTGTCGCTGGGCGTACTCCTTCTCTCGGTAATTCTCATTCCGCTTAGCCAAGCGGTGTGGATGCCTGCGACCTGACCTGAACCCAGCCAGTTTCGCCCATTCACCCCGCTCCGGCCCCGGACGCGGGGTTTTTCATGTGCCCGCCCCATCACCGACAGGCAAGAACTTCCAAGATTTCGATGACACAGCCTTCTGACAGCACGAAACGTCCCAACAGCCGCTCTTCGGCCGTCACCCAGGGCCCGAACAGGGCGGCGGCGCGGTCCTATCTGCGCGCAGCGGGGATGCAGGATGCCGACTTCGACAAGCCGATGATCGGCATCGTGAACACCTGGTCGACGGTCACGCCCTGCAACATGCACCTGGACCGTCTGGCCAGGGACGTTCGCGCCGGCATCATCGCGGCGGGCGGCTATCCGGTCGATTTCAACACCATCGTCGTCACCGACGGCATCTCCATGGGCACGGCGGGGATGAAGGCCTCGCTGATCAGTCGTGAAGTCGTCGCCGATTCCATCGAACTGGCCATCGAGGGGCATCAGCTTGACGGCGTCGTCTGCATCGTCGGCTGCGACAAGACGATTCCCGCCGCGGCCATGGCCCTGGCCCGGATGGATATCCCCGGTCTGGTCTATTACGGCGGCACCATCCTGCCCGGCGTGATCGGGACGAAGGAAGTTTCGGTGCAAGAGGTCTTCGAGGCCATCGGCGCCCATGCCGCCGGTTCTCTGGACGACGCGCACCTGAAGGCGGTCGAGAGCGCGGTGTGCCCCGGCGCCGGCGCTTGCGGCGGCCAGTTCACCGCCAACACCATGGCCATGGCCCTGTCGATGATGGGCGTCAGCCCCATGGGCGCCAATGACGTGCCCGCCGTCGATCCGGCCAAGGGCGCGGAAGGCGAGCGCTGCGGCCGCCTGATCGTCGAGCGCGTCTTCGCCGGAGATACAGCGCGCAAATACATCACCAAGGCCAGCCTGAAGAACGCGGCCGTCGCCGTCTCGGCTTCGGGCGGATCGACCAACGCCGTCATGCACCTGACCGCCATCGCGGCCGAGGCGGGCGTCAATTTCGGCGTCGAGGACTGCCACCAGGCCTGCGTCGAGGCACCGGTCATCTGCGACCTGAAGCCGGGCGGGCGTTTCCTGGCCTCGCACCTGTATGCGGCCGGCGGCACGCGCCTGGTCGCCCAGCGTCTGGCCGAGGCGGGCAAGATCGCCAACGTCCCGACCGTCTCGGGCCGCAGCCTGTTCGCCGAGGCGGGCGACGCCGAGGAGCAACCCGGCCAGCAGGTCGTCACCAGCTTCGAGGCCCCGGTGATGGCGCGCGGTTCCTATGCGGTCATCTATGGCGATGTCGCGCCCGAAGGCGCCGTCATCAAGCTGACCGGGCACAAGGTCGATCGCTTCGAAGGTCCCGCCGCCGTGTTCGACTGCGAGGAAGACGCCTTCCACGCAGTGCAGGACGGCTCGGTCGGCGAAGGCGACGTCATCATCATCCGCTACGAAGGCCCCAAGGGCGGGCCCGGCATGCGCGAGATGCTGCAGGTCACCGCCGCCCTGAAGGGCCGCAAGGTGGAGAACGTCGCCCTGCTGACCGACGGCCGCTTCTCGGGCGCCTCCTATGGCTTCGTCGCCGGCCACGTCTCGCCCGAGGCGGCGGCGGGCGGCCCGATTGCTCTCATTCGCGATGGCGATCCGATCGTCATCGACGTCACCAACCGAAGGATCGATGTGCTCGTCGATCTGGAGGCGCGCCGGGCGGATTTCGCCCCCAACCGTATCCGCCCGGCGCAAGGCGTTTTCGCAAAATACCGCGCCGCCGTCGCCTCCGCCTCGCAAGGGGCCGTGACCATTCCCAATCCGCCGCCAGCCCAGATCCCCGCCGATCTGGCCGCCCGCTCCACCGAAACCGCCGCTTCCTAAGGACGTCCTCCATGGCCATCACCATCTACACCAATGAAGACATCAAGCCGGGCGCCATCGCCGGCCAGCGCATCGCCGTCATCGGCTATGGCTCACAGGGCCGCGCTCACGCCCAGAACCTGAAGGATTCCGGCCACGACGTGGTCGTCGGCGTTCGCCAGGGCGGCACAGGCTGGAAGCATGCGACCGAGGACGGCCTGGCCACGGCCGAGCCGGCCGAGGCCGTTCGCGGCGCCGACATCATCGCCATCCTGACCCCCGACATGGTCCAGAACGAGGTCTATCGCGACGTCATCGAGCCGAACGCCAAGCCGGGCGCCGCCCTGCTGTTCGCCCACGGCTTCTCGATCATCTACGACCGCATCACCCCGCGCGACGACATGGACGTCATCCTGGTCGCGCCCAAGGGCCCGGGCGATCTGGTCCGCCGCGAGTTCGCGCGCGGTCGGGGCGTCCCCTCCCTGTTCGCCATCGAGAAGGACGCGACCGGCAAGGCGCGTGACCGCGCCATGGGCTACGCCAAGGGCATCGGCGGAGCGACCGGCGGCCTGCTTGAGACGTCGTTCCGCGAAGAGACGGAGACCGATCTGTTCGGTGAACAGGCCGTCCTGTGCGGCGGGGCCAAGGAACTGGTCATCCAGGGCTTCAACACCCTGGTCGAGGCCGGCTATCAGCCCGAGATCGCCTATTTCGAATGCCTGCACGAGCTGAAGCTGATCGTGGACCTGTTCTACGAAGGCGGCATCTCCAAGATGCACCACTTCATCTCGGAAACGGCCAAATGGGGCGCCGTCGCCTCGGGCCCGCGCGTCATCACCGACGAGACCCGCGCCCGCATGAAGACCGTGCTGGACGAAATCCAGAGCGGCCAGTTCGCACGCGAATGGATCGCCGAGAACGAGGCGGGCAAGCCGAAATACGAGGCCCTGCTGACCGAGGACCGCTCCAGCCAGATCGAACAGGTCGGCGCCCGTCTGCGCGACCGCATGGCCTGGCTGCAGACGGCCAAACAGGCCGCCGCCTGACCCTCTGTATATATAAAGAGAGACTGACCCGATGAGCGCCGCCGCGCCCGCCTTGAAAACCGCTTCCGCCCCGGCCGTCATGACCGGTGCGCGCCTGCTCGTCTCCAGCCTGGAGCGGATGGGCGTAGAGGTGGTGTTCGGCTACCCCGGCGGCGCCATCATGCCGATCTACGACGCCCTGACCGGCTCGTCGCTGAAGCACATCCTGGTGCGCCACGAACAGGCCGCCGCCTTCGCCGCCGACGCCTATGCCCGGCTGAGCGGCAAGGTCGGGGTCTGCATGGCCACCTCCGGCCCCGGCGCCACCAATCTGATCACCGGCATCGCCAACGCCATGATGGATTCGGCGCCGATGGTCTGCATCACCGGCAATGTCCCTCAAGGGGTCATGGGCACCGACGCCTTTCAGGAGATCGACATCCTGGGCGTCACCCTGCCGATCGTGAAGCATTCCATCCTGGTCCGTGACGCGGCCGAGATCCCGGCCGCCATCGAACAGGCCTTCCACATCGCCGCCTCGGGCCGTCCCGGTCCGGTACTGGTCGACCTGCCCAAGGATGTCCAGTTCGCCGAAACGGTCGCGCCCTTCGGCTTCAACATTCCCAATGAGACGACCGAGGCCGACCCCGACGCCATCGCCGAGGCCGAGCGCTTCATCCGCGCCGCCCAACGCCCGCTGATCTACATCGGCGGCGGGGTGAAGATCGGTCACGCGACCGAAGCCCTGCGCGCCTTCGCCGAGACCACCGGCATCCCCGCCGTCGCCACCCTGAACGCCCTGGGCACGGTGCCGACCAACGCCCCCGGCTTCCTGGGGATGCTGGGGATGCACGGCACGCGCGCGGCCAATGAGGCGGTCCAGACGTCCGACCTGCTGATCGTCATGGGCGCCCGCTTCGACGACCGCGCCACCGGCAAGCTGGCCGAGTTCGCGCCCCACGCCCGCGTCGTCCATTTCGACGTCGACGCCTCCGAGATCGGCAAGCTGCGCGAGACCCACGTCGCCGTCGGCGGCGAGATCCGCCCGGCCATCGAGGCCCTGACGGCGCGCATGACGACGGCCCCTCTGGCCATCGATCCGTGGGTCATCCGCTGCGCCTCGGCGGCCGAACGCCACGCCGCCCGCTATGACGCGCCGGGCGAAGGCGTCTACGCGCCCGCCCTGCTGAAGCAGTTGTCCGAAATGGCGGGCGACCGCTTCGTCGCCGCCTGCGATGTCGGCCAGCATCAGATGTGGGCCGCCCAGCACTGCCGCTTCGCCCGGCCCGAAGCCCACATCACCTCGGGCGGTCTGGGGGCCATGGGCTTCGGCCTGCCCGCCGGTCTGGGCGCCCAGATGGCGGACCCCGAGGCGGTCGTCGTCACCATCGCCGGCGACGGCGGCTTCATGATGAACGTCCAGGAGCTGGCCACCCTGCGCCGCTACGGCGTGCCGCTGAAGATCGTCCTGCTGGACAACTCTTCGCTGGGTCTGGTCCGCCAGTGGCAGGAGCTGTTCTTCGCCGAGAACTATTCCGAGATCGACCTGTCAGACAATCCGGACTTCGTGAAGGTGGCCGAAGCCTTCGGCGTCGAGGCCTTCCGCATCGATCGCCGCGACCAGGTCGAGGCCGGTCTGGCCCGGCTGCTAGCCGCCGAAGGCGCCTGTCTGGCCCACGTCGTCATCGATCCCAAGGAAAACGTCTGGCCGCTGGTGCCGCCGGGCAAGAGCAACGCTGAAATGATGGAAGGCGCATGAAGATGAGCGACACCATTCACATCCAGATCGACCGAGCCGACGGCTCGCTTCAGCGTCTCATCGGCCTGGTGGAGCGCCGCGGCTTCCATATCGACGGCATCAACATGGCGGATGAAGGCGCGATGCGCCGCATCGCCCTGACCGTTCGCGGGCGCGACGCCGCCCGCTCCATCGACACCCTGGGCCGCCAGATCGACCGCCTGATCGGCGTCGCGCGCATCCAGGCCCAAACCTTCCAGTCCGAGGCCGCGTAATGTCCCGAGTAGAACGAGTATCCAGAACCGCCGAGATCGCGGCGTCCGATCCCAACCGCGTCATCATCTTCGACACCACCCTGCGCGACGGCGAACAGGCGCCCGGCTTCTCCATGTCGGCCGAAGCCAAGCTGAAGATGGCTCATGTCCTGCGCGACCTGGGCGTGGACGTGATCGAGGCCGGTTTCGCCGCCGCCTCGCCGGGCGACGAGGAGTGCATCCGTCGGGTCTGCGGCGAGATCGAGGGACCGGTCTTCGCCTCGCTGTCGCGCGCCAACGAAAAGGACATCGACGCCTCCTTCCGCGCCCTGGCCCCGGCGCCGAAATCGCACCGTCGCTGCCACGTCTTCCTGGCCACCAGCCCGATCCACCGCTCGGCCAAGCTGCGCATGAGCACCAACGAGGTGCTGGCCACCATCTCGCGCACGGTGGAATACGCCGCCTCGATGTTCGACGACGTGGAGTTCTCGGCCGAGGACGCCTTCCGCACCGAACCGGAGTTCCTGGCCGAGGCCCTGATGGCCGCCGCCGACGCGGGCGCCCAGACGCTGAACGTACCGGACACCGTCGGCTACGCCACGCCCGAGGAATCGCGTCAGCGCTTCGCCTATCTGGACGGGATCATCCGCCCGCGTCACGCGGACATCATCTTCTCGTCCCACGCGCACAACGACCTGGGCCTGGCCGTCGCCAACTCCCTGGCCGCCGTCGAGGGCGGAGCGCGCCAGATCGAGGGCGCGATCAACGGCATCGGCGAACGGGCGGGCAACGCCTCGGTCGAGGAAGTCATCATGGCCCTGCGCACCCGCGCGGACCGCTATGGCGTGACCATCGGCTCGGAGAGCCGCCACCTGGTGCGCGCCTCCGAGACCCTGCGCGAAGTGACCGAGACGGTCATCGCCCGCAACAAGGCCATCGTCGGCCTGAACGCCTTCGCCCACGAGGCCGGGATCCACCAGCACGGCATGATGGCCGACGCCCGCACCTACGAGATCATGCGTCCCGAAGACGTCGGTTTCGAGGGCAGCTACTTCGTGCTGGGCAAGCATTCCGGCCGCCACGCGGTCGGCAAGCGGGCCGAAGCCCTGGGCCATGTGCTGGACGGCCAGCGCCTGGCCGACGTCTTCGCCGGCTTCAAGCGACGCGCCGATGAGATCGGCGAGATCAACGACGCGGAACTGACCGCCATCATTGCGGCCGTGACGGCCCAGGCAGGCGCCTCCGCACAAATGGACAAGACCTATGCAACCGCTGGCTAAGAACATCTGGATCAACGGCGAACTGACGGCGTGGGAGAAGGCCACGGTTCACGTCATGAGCCACGCCCTGCACTACGGCACCTCGGTGTTCGAGGGCATCCGCGTCTATGACACCCCCAACGGCCCGTGCGGCTTCCGCCTGACCGACCATATCCGCCGCCTGTTCGACAGCGCGCGCATCTACCACTTCCCCATGCCCTACACCGAGGACGAGCTGGTTCAGGCCTGCAAGGACGTGGTGCGCGCCGAGGGCCTGCGCTCGGCCTATCTGCGGCCGCTGGCCTTCCTGGGCGAGTGCGGCATGGGCGTCAGCCCTTCGGCCGAGGCGATCCGCAGCGATGTGATGATCTCCGCCTTCGCCTGGGGCGCCTATCTGGGCGAAGAGGCGCTGGAGAAGGGCGTCGACGCCTGCATCTCCAGTTGGAACCGCGTGGCGCCGAACACCGTCCCGGCGGGAGCCAAGGCGGGCGGCAACTATCTGTCCTCCTATCTGATCGGGCGCGAGGCTCGGGTGCGCGGCTTCGGCGAGGGCATCGCCCTGGGCGCCGACGGCCTGCTGTCCGAGGGCGCGGGCGAGAACCTGTTCATCGTCAAGGACGGGGTGCTGATGACCCCGCCCGCCGCCGCCTCCATCCTGCAGGGCATCACCCGCGACAGCGTGATGAAGCTGGCGCGCGGCCTGGGCTATGAGGCGCGCGAACAGGTGCTGCCGCGCGAAGCCCTCTATGTCGCCGACGAGGTCTTCATGACCGGCACGGCGGCCGAGATCACCCCCGTCCGCTCCATCGACGGCATCATGACCCGCGCAGGCGGCCCCGGCCCGGTGACCAAGGCGGTCAACAAGGCCTTCCGCGGCCTGTTCGACGGCACGACGCCCGACCGCTACGGCTGGCTGGAGCCGATCGGCGAGACCACCGCCGGCGCCGCCGCACAGGAGCGCGTGCATGAGCCGGCCTAAGACCCTGTATCAGAAGGTATGGGACCGGCACGTCGTCGTGCCGGAAACCGCCGAGACGCCGGGCGTCATGTATGTGGACCTGCACCTGGTCCACGAGGTCACCTCGCCTCAGGCCTTCTCAGAGATCGAGGCGCGCGGGCTGAAGGTCCGCCGTCCTGACCGCACCTTCGCCACCCTGGACCACTCGACCCCAACCCTGCCTGCCGGGCCGGATGGTCAGCGCCCCTACGTCACCGAACAGGCGCGTCGTCAGGTCGAGACCCTGGAGGCCAACTGCGCCCGACATAACGTCGAACTGGCGGGCTGGGGCTCGGACCAGCGCGGCGTCGTCCACGTCATGGGGCCGGAGCTGGGCCTGACCCAGCCGGGCATGACCGTCGTCTGCGGCGACAGCCACACGGCCACCCACGGCGCCTTCGGGGCGCTGGCCTTCGGCATCGGCACCTCGGAAGTCGGCCATGTGCTGGCGACCCAGTGCCTGCTGCAGCGCCGGGCCAAGGCCATGCGGGTGACGGTCGACGGGCGCCTGCGTCCCGGCGTCTCCGGCAAGGATGTCGCCCTGGCCGTCATCGCCGCCATCGGCTTCGGCGGCGGCACCGGCTACGTCATCGAATATGCGGGCGAGGCCGTGCGTTCGCTGGACATGGAAGGGCGCATGACCCTGTGCAACATGTCCATCGAGGCGGGCGCGCGGGCGGGCATGATCGCCCCCGACCAGACCACTGTGGACTGGCTGCACGGCCGTCGCCACGTCCCCGCCGACTATGAGGCCGCCGTCGCCGACTGGCTAAGCCTGGCCACCGACCCCGGCGCGACCTTCGACAAAGAGGTCGTGCTGGACGGCGCCGCCATCCGCCCGATGGCCACCTGGGGCACCACCCCCGATGCAGGCGCACCCGTCGGCGCGCCGGTGCCGCAGCCGCGCTCAGCCTCGGACCAGAAGGCCATCGACTACATGGGCTTCACCGCTGGAGAGGCGACCACCGGCCACAAGGTCGACGTCGTCTTCATCGGCAGTTGCACCAACGGCCGCCTGCCCGACCTGCGCGCCGCCGCCGACGTCCTGCGCGGCCGCAAGGTCCAGCCGGGCGTCCGGATGCTGGTCGTCCCCGGCTCGGAGGCCGTCCGCCGCGACGCCGAGGCCGAAGGTCTGGACCGCGTCTTCACCGAGGCGGGCGCCGAATGGCGCATCCCCGGCTGCTCCATGTGCATCGCCATGAACGGAGACTTCGTCGCGCCGGGCCAGCTGGCCGTCTCGACCTCGAACCGCAATTTCGAGGGCCGTCAGGGCAAGGGCGCCCGAACCATCCTGGCCAGCCCCGCCACCGCCGCCGCCAGCGCCGTCGCCGGGGTGCTGACCGACCCGCGCGTCTATCTGTCGGAGGCGGCCCATGTCTGAGCCCTTTAAAACGCTGACGTCGAAAACCCTGACGCTGAGCCAAGCCAATATCGATACCGACCAGATCATCCCCGCGCGCTTCCTGACCACCACCACGCGCGAGGGTCTGGGCGCCCACGCCTTCCACGACTGGCGCTATGAGGCCGACAGCTCGCCCAAGCCCGAGGCGGTGCTGAACCGCATCGACCCGACCGAACAGCGCATCCTGCTGGCGGGGCCGAACTTCGCCTGCGGCTCGTCGCGCGAACACGCGCCGTGGGCCTTGCTGGACTACGGTTTCCGGGCGGTGATCTCGACCGAGATCGCCGACATCTTCACCTCCAACGCCCTGAAGAACGGCTTCCTGCCCATCGTCGTCGATCAGGCCGTCTGGGACGATCTGGCCGCCCACCCGGAGCAGCCCGTCACCATCGATCTGGAAGCCGGCGAGATCCGGCGCGGCAACGCCCCGGCCGTGCCGTTCAAGGTCGAGTCCTTCGCCCGCCAGTGCCTGCTGGACGGGGTGGACGCCCTCGGCTGGCTCCAATCGAAACTGCCCTACGTCACCACCTACGAACGCCTGCGCCAAGACATCTATCAGCCGGAGACCGCCTGATGACCGCCCGTGAAACGCCTGCCGCCCGCACCTTCAACATCGCCGTTCTGCCCGGCGACGGGGTCGGTCCCGAGGTGGCCCTGGCCGCCCAGCGCGTCCTGACCTGCATCGGCGACATCTATGGCCACCGCTTCGAATTTTCCGAACATCTGATCGGCGGCGCCGCCATCGACGCGGTCGGCGAGGCTCTGCCGGAAGAGACCCGGACCGCCTGCCTGACCTCCGACGCCGTCCTGCTGGGCGCGGTCGGCGGGCCCAAATGGGACGACGCCCCTGTGCGCCCGGAACAGGGGTTGCTGGCCATCCGCAAGGCCATGGGTCTGTACGCCAACCTGCGCCCGCTGCAGGTCTCGCCGGTGCTGGCCCATCGCTCGCCTCTGAAGAAGGAGATCGTCGAGGGCGTCGACCTGATCGTCTTCCGCGAGCTGACCAGCGGCGTCTATTTCGGCGAGCGCACGCGCACCGAGACGCAGGCCTCCGACCTGTGCGTCTATACGGTCGAGGAGATCGAGCGCGTCGCCCGCGCCGCCTTCCAGGCCGCCCAGCAACGGCGCGGCAAGGTCACCTCGGTCGACAAGGCCAACGTCATGGAGACCAGCCGCCTGTGGCGCGAGGTCGTGACCCGCATCCACGCCGAGGAATATCCGCAGATCACCCTGGAGCACGCCCTGGTCGATTCTATGGCGATGCACCTGATCCGCAAGCCTCGCGACTATGACGTCATCCTGACCGAGAACATGTTCGGCGATATCCTGTCGGACGAGATTTCGGTGCTGGGCGGCTCCATCGGCCTGCTGCCCTCGGCGTCGCTGGGCGCGGACGGGCCGGGCCTGTTCGAACCGATCCACGGCTCGGCGCCGGACATCGCCGGCCAGGACCTGGCCAACCCCGTCGGCATGGTCCTGTCGGCGGCCATGATGCTGCGCCACAGCTTCGAACTGGAGGATGAGGCGGATTCCATCGAGGCGGCGGTCGCGGCCGTTCTGGCTTCGGGGGCGGTCACCGCCGACCTGGGCGGCCCCCTGGGCACGGTCGCCGCCACGCGCGCCATCGTCGACGCCATCCGCGCCATCCACTGGGCGGCCGCGCGCCATGTGCCGATGCACTGGGCCTGAGCTTCGGGCAGGAGAGGAAGAGAGAGGCGGGCTTCGGTCCGCCTCTTTTCAATTCAGCCGTCGATCAGCCCCTGCAGGGCCCTCGCCATGCGGTCGCGCAGGCGGCCCCGCTGCTCTTCCGTCAGGGCGGAAAAGCCGTCCGACAGCTCGCGGCCGATCGCCATGCCCATGATCAGGCCGGACGCCAGGCGCGCTCGCACGGCCGCGTCCTCGCCGCCGATCCATTGGGTCAGGGGGTCGAAGAAACGATTGTTCGCCGTACGCTGCACCACGTCCATCGCCTTGGTCGAGCCGATCGAGCGCAACAGGATCAGCAGGCCGCGCATCTTCTCGCCGGTCGGGTCGGCCTCGCACCGGGCCGCCTCGCCATAGACGACCTCCGTGGCCAGGCGCTGACCGAAATCCGCCCGGTCGCCTTCCATCAGATCGCGCCCGTTCTTGCAGCTGTCCAGCACGGACAGGAACAGATCTTCCTTCGAACCGAAGTAGCGGCTGATCAGGGCCGCATCGACGCCGACGTCGCGCGCCACATCGCGCATGCCCACGTCATCATAGCTTTCCGCACAAAAGCGTTCGCGCGCCGCTTCCAGGATAGCCTGGCGGGTGGCGTTGGCGTTACGCGGCCGGGGGACGTCGCAAAGGACCAATTGGTCGCACTCCAATAAACCTTACGGACTATATGGCCTTGTCATCAGGCGTTGACAAGCGTCGCCTTCATCGTCTTTAAGTCAGCCGGTGTTGACTGGACGCCTTCTCCCCAAAGAGCGACAGTCTCTCTCAATCACGCTACTCCCAAGGAGATTGCGCCGATGCGCACGGTTAAGATCGCGGTCGCGTCCGCTTTGATAGCGGCCGCCCTCTATGGCTGTTCCAAGGGACAGGAAGCGCCGGCCCAGGGCGCGCCGCCCGTGACGGTGGCGGCTCCCCTGTCGCAACAGGTCGTCGACTGGGACGAATTCACAGGGCGCTTCGAAGCGCCTCGCTCAGTCGACGTGCGCGCCCGCGTCGGCGGCTACATCCAGTCGGTCCACTTCAAGGACGGCGACTTCGTGCGTCAGGGCCAGCTTCTGTTCACCCTCGACCCGCGTCCGGCCCAGGCCGCCCTGGCTGCGGCCCGCGCCCAGCTGGCCCAGGGCCAGGCCCAGCTCACCCTGGCCCGCACTGAACTGACCCGCGCCGAGGGCCTGCTGGCCTCCCAGGCCGTGTCCCAGGCCGAGGTCGACGCCAAGCGCGGCGCCGTCCAGACCGCCGAGGCCGCCGTGGCCGCCGCCAACGCCGCCATCCGCGCGCGTCAGCTGGACGTCGAATTCACCCGCGTCACCGCCCCCATCTCGGGCCGCGTGTCCGACCGCCGGGTCGATCCGGGCAACCTGATCGGCGGCGGCTCGTCGGCCGGCGACGTGCTGACCACCATCGTCTCCTCGTCGCCGATCTACTTCGTCTTCGACGGCTCCGAAGCCCTGGCGCTGAAGTATCAGCGCGACGCCCGCAACGGCGCCGCCCCGATCCGCATCCGTCTGCAGGACGAGACCAGCTATGACCGCACCGGGACGCTGGACTTCACCGACAACGCCATCGACGCCTCCTCGGGCACCATCCGCCTGCGCGCCGTGGTGCAGAACGCCGACGGCTTCCTGAAGCCCGGCATGTTCGGCCACGCCCAGCTGGCGGGCTCGGGCGGCTATGCGGCCATGCTGGTGCCCGACGCGGCCATCGTCACCGACGGTCCGCGCAAGGTCGTCTATGTGGTCGGCAAGGACGGCGCCGTGGCCGCCAAGCCGGTCCAGCTGGGACCGATCGCCAACGGCCTGCGCGTCGTGCGCACGGGTCTGACGCCCGACGATCGCGTCATCATCAACGGCCTTCAGCGCGCCCGTCCGGGCCAGAAGGTCACCGCCCAGAACGGGACCATCAAGGCCGAGGAAACCCAGGCGCAAGCGCCTGTGACCACGGCCCCCGTCGCCTCGACCGCCACCTTCGCCGCCAGCGCCGGCTGAGGAGGAGGCTCACGGGCCGGAACCTGATCCATGAACATATCCCGCTTCTTCATCGACCGACCGATCTTCGCGATCGTGATCTCGGTCTTCATCACCCTGATCGGCGCCTTCGCCATGCCGATGCTGCCGCTGGCGCAGTATCCGGATATCGCGCCGCCGACGATCAGCGTGACCGCCTCCTACGCCGGCGCCTCGGCTGAAACCCTGTCCGAGACGGTCGCCGCGCCGCTGGAGCAGGAGATCAACGGCGTCGAGAACATGCTCTACATGACCTCGTCGTCGACCTCCGACGGCCGGGTCCAGGTCACCGTGACCTTCCAGCCCGGCACCGACCTCGACACCGCCCAGGTGCTGGTCCAGAACCGGGTCGCCCTGGCCGAGCCGCGCCTTCCGGCGCAGGTCCGTCAGGTCGGCGTCGTCGTCAACAAGGAGTCGACCGGCTTCCTGATGCTGGCGTCGCTGACGTCCGACGACCCCGGCATCGACAGCGACTACCTGGGCAACATGGCCCAGTCGACCATCCGCGACCGCCTGCTGCGGATCGACGGCGTCGGCGGCGTCCAGGTCTTCGGCGGCGGCAACTACTCCATGCGGATCTGGATCGACCCGGCCAAGGCGGCCGCACGCGACCTGACCGCGCCGGAGATCGTCGCCGCCCTGCAGGCCCAGAACGTCCAGGCCGCCGGCGGTTCGATCGGCCAGCCCCCCTTCCCGACCAACGCCGCCGCCTTCGAGCTGCCGGTTCAGGTCGAGGGCCGCCTGTCGGCCCCGGAAGAGTTCGGCAAGGTCGTGCTCAAGACCGACGCCCAGGGCCGCGTGACCCGTGTCAGCGACATCGCCCGCATCGAACTCGGCTCGGAAATCTACGGCGTCGAAGGCTACTTCAACGGCCAGCGCGGCGTCGGCATCGCCGTCATCCAGCAGCCGGGCTCCAACGCCCTGTCGACCGCCGAGGCGGTCATCGCCGAGCTGGACGCCATCAAGGCCGACTTCCCGCCCGGCGTGAAGTACGCCATCCCCTATAACCCGACGGAATACGTCGCCGCCTCGGTCTCGGCCGTGGAGCACGTGCTGATCGAAGCCGTCTTCCTGGTGATGATCGTCATCCTGGTCTTCCTGCAGACCTGGCGCGCGGCCATCATCCCGATCCTGGCCATCCCCGTCGCCCTGGTCGGCACCTTCGCGGTGCAGCTGGCCCTGGGCTTCTCGATCAACTCCCTGTCGCTGTTCGCCCTGGTTCTGGCCGTCGGCATCGTCGTCGACGACGCCATCATCGTGGTCGAGAACGTCGAGCGCTACATCCGCGAGGGCCTCACGCCCAAGGAAGCGGCCTATCGGTCGATGCAGGAAGTGTCGGGCGCCCTGATCGCCATCTCCCTGGTGCTGACCTCGGTGTTCGTGCCGACCGCCTTCGTGCCCGGCATCCCCGGCATCTTCTTCCGCCAGTTCGCCGTCACCATCGCCTCGGCGACGCTGATCTCGCTCCTCGTGTCGCTGACCTTGTCTCCGGCCCTGTCGGCCCTGCTGCTCAAGCCGCACAAGGAGCACGACCATCACCGCAAGCCGGGTCTGATCGGCACGATCACCTATTACCTCGGCTGGGCCGGAGCCAAGTTCAACGAGGGCTTCGACTGGGTGTCGGACCGCTACGGCCGTATGACCGCCCGCCTAATCCGCATGGTCACCGTCATGCTCGTCATCTACGCCGCCCTGCTGGCGTTGACGGGCTGGCGCATGACCGACACGCCCACCGGCTTCATTCCGGCGCAGGACCAGGGCGTGCTGATCGGCGTCGTCCAGCTTCCGCCGGGCGCCTCGCTGGAACGCACCAAGGCGGCGATGAACAGGGCCGTCGAAATCGTCCAGAAGGCCGACGGCGTTCAGGAAGTCACCGCCTTCGCCGGCCTGGACGGGTCCAGCTTCTCGCTGTCGTCCAACGCCGCCACCATGTTCATCAAGCTGAAGGACTATGACGAGCGGACCACGCCCGAACTGGAAGCCTCGGCCCTGGCCGGCGCGCTCAGCGGGGCGACCGGCGTCATCGAGGAAGCCAGCATCTTCATGCTGTCGCCCCCGCCCGTTCAGGGCATGGGCACCGGCTCGGGCTTCAAGATGATGATCCAGGACCGTTCGGGGGCCGGCTTCCAGGCCCTGGAAGGCGCGACCTTCGCCATGATGGGCGCCGCCGCCCAGGCCCCGGATCAGGTGCAGCAGGTGTTCAGCCTCTACAACACCGGTTCGCCGCGCATCGCCGCCAACGTCGACCGCGACAAGGCCCTGTTGATGGGGGTCCAGCCCTCGACCGTGTTCAGCACCCTGGGCACCTACCTCGGCTCGACCTACGTCAACGACTTCAACTTCCTGGGCCGCACCTTCCGCGTGACCGCCCAGGCCGAGCCCGCCTACCGCGACGAACTGGCCGACATCGCCAATCTGAAGGTCCGTTCGGCCACCGGCGGCATGGTGCCGATCGGTTCGGTGGCGACCCTGGCCGACGATTCCGGCCCGGCGCGCGTGGTCCGCTACAACCTGTTCCCGGCTTCGGAACTGCAGGGTGAAGCGGCGCCGGGCGTGTCCACCGGCGACGCCATCGCCGCGATGGAGGAGCTGGCGGCCAAGACGCTGCCGGACGGCTTCAGCTACGAGTGGACGGAAATCGCGCTGCAGGAGAAGGCGGCGGCCGGCGGGTCGACCATCATCTTCCTGATGGCTGTGGTGTTCGTCTTCCTGGTGCTGGCCGCTCAGTATGAGGCCTTCACCCTGCCGCTGGCGGTCATCCTGATCGTGCCGATGTGTATCCTGGCGGCCATTCTCGGGGTGAACCTGCATGGTCTGGACAACAACATCCTGACCCAGGTCGGCCTGGTGGTCCTGATCGCCCTGGCGGCCAAGAACGCCATCCTGATCGTGGAGTTCGCCAAGCAGGCCGAGGACGAGCAGGGCCTGAACCGCTGGGACGCCGCCGTCCAGGCCGCGCGCCAGCGTCTGCGCCCGATCCTGATGACCTCGTTCGCCTTCATCTTCGGCGTGCTGCCCCTGGCGATCGCCTCGGGCCCTGGATCGGAGATGCAGAACGCCCTGGGGATCGCAGTGGTCTACGGGATGCTGGGGGTGACCTTCTTCGGTCTGATCTTCACCCCGGTCTTCTACGTCATCTGTCGCTGGATGGCGGGCAAGCTGCCCAAGGCGCCGGGCAAGGAGCGCGAGCTCCCCACCAGCTTCGGCGCTCCGCCGCACGACCCCTTTGACCCCGACGGCCCGGAACCGGCGACCGCCGCTCCGCGCCAGGGAGATGCGTAAAATGAACGGCAAACTCCGCACTCTGCTGACCGCCGCGGGGTCGGCCGCCCTGCTCGCCGCCTGCGCGGTGGGCCCCAAGGCGCCGCTCCCCACCCTCCCGGCCGAAGGCCAGGGCGCCTTCATCGGCTCGCAATCCGCCTCGGTTTCGACCGAGGCGGCCCGCGACGACTGGTGGCGGCTGTATCAGGATCCGACCCTCGACGGCCTGATCCAGCAGGCCCTGACCGAGAACAACGAGCTGGAGGCGGCCGCGGCCAATCTGCGCGCTGTCCGGGCCTCGCTGTCCGAAGCCCGCTCGGGCCGGTTCCCGACCACCACCACCTCGGCCGCCTACAACCGCAGCCGGGCCTCGACCGACACCGTGCCCACCGCCGGCGGCGCCAAGCTGCCGGAAGTCGACACCTATGACGTCGGCCTGGATGTCTCCTATGAGATCGACCTGTTCGGCCGGGTGGAATCCTCCATCCGCGCCGCGCGGGGCGACGTGGCCGCCGCCGCCGCCGCCCTGGAGGTCGTGCGGGTGACCGTCGCGGCCGAAACGGCCCGGGCCTACGCCGACACCTGCTCGGCCAACGCCCAGATCGCCGTGGCCGAACGGACCATCGACCTGCAGACCCAGACGGTCGACCTGACCCAGCGCCTGCTGGACGGGGGCGCCGGCAATGGTCTGGACGTCGCCCGCGCCCGCGCCGCCCTGGAACAGACCCGCGCCAGCCTGCCGCCCCTGCGGGCGTCGCGCGACGGCGCCCTGTTCCGTCTGGCCACCCTGACCGGCCGCACCCCGGCCGAGGCCAGCGAGGCGGCTCGCGCCTGCCAGTCCCCGCCGCAACTGTCGCAGCCGATCCCGGTCGGCGACGGCGCGGCGCTTCTGGCCCGCCGTCCCGACGTGCGTCAGGCGGAGGCCCGCCTGTCGGCCGCCGCCGCCCGCGTCAACGTCGCCACCGCCAGCCTCTATCCCAGTATCCGCCTGGGCGGGTCAGTGGGATCGACGGCGCTCGACGCCTCGGACCTGGGCGAGGACGCCAACTTCCGCTTCAGCGTGGGCCCTCTGATCTCCTGGTCCTTCCCCAACGTCTGGGCGGCTCGCGCGCGGATCAAACAGGCCGGCGCCCAGTCCGACGCGGCCCTGGCGACCTTCGACCAGACCGTGCTGACGGCGCTGCAGGAGACCGAGACGGCGCTCAGCGCCTACGCCAACGAACTGGACCGCCGCACGGCCCTGCGCACCGCGCGGGATCAGGCGGCTACGGCGGCGCGTCTGTCGCGCCTGCGCTTCGACGCCGGCGCCGACAGCTTCCTGACGGTGCTCGATTCCGAGCGCACCCTGGCCGGCGCCGACGCCGCCCTGGCCGCCTCGGAAGCCCAGGTCACCACCTACCAGATCGGCCTGTTCAAGGCCCTGGCGGGCGGTTGGGAACAGGCTCCCGATCCCGAAGCCTGACCTTCAGCCTCAAGCTGAAACTGAGACGCCCGGCCGGTTCGCCCGCCGGGCGTTTTCTTTGGCGCTTCTTCCGCCGCCCAACACAAAGATAGAATTTTCTTCATTTGAATCGCGCGTCACGGCCGTCGCGTCGAATAATCCTCGCTAACAACTTGGCCGGGACGATGATCTTGCGATAGGGAGGCGATGTGACCGCCTCCTCCGCCCTCCCCCAAGCCGCTGCGGCCGCCGCCTCGCCCGCCGTCGCCCTGACCCAGGCGCGCCGGGTGGTGATCAAGATCGGCTCGTCCCTGCTGTTCGACGCCGATCGACGCGCCGTCGCCGCCGACTGGCTGGCCAGCCTGGCCGCCGACATCGCGGCACTGCGTCGCCAGGGGCGCGAGGTGATCGTCGTCTCCTCCGGCGCCGTGGCCCTGGGACGCGGACGCCTGAACCTCTCGACTAGCCGCCTTCAGGACAAGCAGGCCGCGGCCGCCGTGGGCCAGACCCTGCTGATGCACGCCTGGGAAGAAGCTTTGGCGCCCCACGGTCTGATGGCGGGCCAGGTGCTGCTGACCCGCGACGACACCGAACGGCGGCGCCGCTGGCTCAACGGCCGCGCCACGCTTGAGGCCCTGCTGAGCCACGGCGTCGTCCCCGTGGTCAATGAGAACGACACCGTCGCCACCGAAGAGATCCGCTACGGCGACAACGACCGCCTGGCCGCGCGCGCGGCGCAGCTCGGACGGGCCGACCTGCTGATCCTGCTGTCCGACGTGGACGGCCTCTACACCGCCGATCCGCGCCGCGATCCGGACGCCCGCCACCTGCCCCTGATCGAGCGGCTGTCGCCCGAGGTGCTGGCCATGGCCTCAGGCGCCAATGCGCAGGCGGGGGTCGGCACGGGCGGCATGGCGACCAAGCTCGCGGCTGCGCAGATCGCCGCCTCGGCCGGATGCGCCACCGTCATCGCCTCGGGCCAGACCCGCCATCCGCTCAAAGCCGTGCAGCAAGGCGCCCGCGCCAGCCTGATCCTGGCCCCCGCCACGCCTCTGGCCGCGTGGAAGCAATGGATCGCAGGCAGCGTGGCGCCCGGCGGCGCCCTGGCGCTGGATGCCGGGGCCGTCGCCGCACTCCATGCAGGCAAGAGCCTGCTGCCCTCCGGCGTCGTCGCCGTCAGCGGCGATTTCGGCAAGGGCGACAGCGTGCGCTTGATCGGTCCCGACGGGGCGCGCATCGGCGTCGGCCTGGCGTCCTACGCCGCCGACGAGATCGCCCTGATCCGCGGCCGCCATTCGGACGCGATCGAAAGCCTGCTGGGCTATCGCGGCCCCTCGGTCGTCATCCACCGCGACGATCTGGTTCTGGAGGACCGATGAGCGACCTCGACGCCGCCATGCTGGACATGGGCCGCCGCGCCCGCGCCGCCGCCGACGCCCTTCGCGCCACCACGCCGGACGCCCGGACCGAGGCGCTTCACCGGCTCGCCGAGGGCCTGCGCGCGGCAGAGGCCGCCATCCTGTCCGCCAACGCCCGCGACGTAAGCCGCGCCCGCGACGGCGGCCTGTCCGAGGCCCTGATCGACCGCCTGGCCCTGACCCCCGCCCGCGTCGAGGGCATGGCCGTCGCAGTCGAAACCATCGCCGCCCAGCCCGATCCCGTCGGGGCCGAAATGGCCCGCTGGACCCCCGCCAACGGCCTGGACATCGCGCGCGTCCGCACCCCCATCGGCGTGCTGGCCGTCATCTATGAGAGCCGCCCCAACGTCACCGCCGACGCCGCCGCCCTGTGCATCCGGTCCGGCAATGCGGCGATCCTGCGCTGCGGCTCGGACTGTCTGGACTCCTCGCGCGCCATCGCCGTCGTCGTCGCCCGCGCGGTGACCGAAGCGGGCCTGCCCGCCGACGCCGCCCAACTGGTCCCAGTCCCTGATCGCGCAGCCGTCGGCGCCATCCTGTCGGGCCTCGACGGCGCCGTCGACCTGATCATCCCGCGCGGCGGCAAGAGTCTGGTCGCGCGGGTTCAGGCCGAGGCGAAGGCGCCGGTGCTGGGCCACCTCGAGGGCCTGTGCCACACCTATCTGGACGGCGCCGCCGACCTGGACGTCGCCCGTCGCGTGGTCCTGAACGCCAAGATGCGCCGCGTCTCGGTCTGCGGCGCGACCGAGACCCTGCTGGTGGACCGGGCGGTTGCGGATCGCCTTCTGCCCGCCGTCGCCGCCGACCTGATCACCGCCGGATGCGAACTGCGCGGCGACGCCGAGGCCCGCGCCTTGGTCCCGAACATGAGCGAAGCGACCGAGGCCGACTGGACCACCGAATACCTGGCCCCCATCCTGTCAGTGCGCGTGGTGGACAGCGTGGACGGCGCGGTCGACCACATCCGCCGCTACGGCTCGGGCCACACCGAGGCCATCGTCACCACCGACGAGGCGGCCGCCGAACGCTTCGCCAACGGCGTCGACAGCGCCATCGTCCTGATCAACGCCTCGACCCAGTTCGCCGACGGCGGAGAGTTCGGCTTCGGCGGCGAGATCGGCATCTCGACCTCAAAGCTGCATGCGCGCGGGCCAGTCGGGGCGGAGCAGTTGACCACCTACAAATATGTGGTGCGCGGCCAGGGCCAGACGCGGCCGTAATGCACCTTCTCCCTCCCCTTTATGGGGAGGGTGGCTGAGGCGCAGCCGAAGCCGGGTGGGGGCGCTTAAGCAGACCACACCCCGCCCATATCGTACGGCCCTCCCCACCCGGTCGCTACGCGACCACCCTCCCCATAAAGGGGAGGGAGAACCGCGCCTCAACGACTTTCAGGGAGCGCATAAGCGATCACATAGTCCCCGCGCGGCGTCTCCATGAAGTGATGCCCGCCGGCCATGATGACCAGATACTGGCGGCCGTTCTGCTCATAGATCATCGGATTGGCCTGACCGCCCGCCGGAAGCACGTCCGACCACACCGTCTTGCCCGTCTCGATGTCGATGGCGCGGATCAGGTCGTCCGTCGCGGCGGCGATGAAGATCAGTCCGCCCGCCGTCACCGCCGAACCGCCGTTGTTCGGCGTGCCGATCTCCAGCGGCAGCATGGAGGGGATGCCGAACGGTCCGTTCTTCCTCGCCGTGCCGAAGGGGCGGTCCCACAGGGTGCGGCCGCTCTTCAGATCGATGGCGCGCATCCCGCCATAAGGCGGCTGCTTGCACAGCAGGCCGGTGAACTTGACCCGCCAGCCCGCATTGACGTCGATGGCGTAGGGCACGCCCATCTGCGGGTCGCCCGCGCCCTCGGCCTTGGACTTCGACAGGTTGCCGCCGCGGTTGGCCGCCTCCTTCTCGCGCTCGATGTAGCGGGGGTCGTCGCGCGGGAACCAGCCCAGGCGGTCCGCTTCCGCGCGGGGCACCAGGCGGTTGTGGTTGGGCATGTCGTTGTAGTTGGCGACGATGACGCCGCGCGCCGGGTCGACCGCCACCCCGCCCCAGTCCGAGCCGCCGTTGTAGCCCGGATACTGGATCCAGTAGCGGTCCGCCGTCGGCGGGGTGAAGTAGCCGTCATAGGCCGCTTGATGGAACTGGATGCGGCAGACCATCTGGTCGATCGGCGACATGCCCCACATGTCTCGTTCGGTCAGGTCGGCCTTTCTCAGCGTGTGGAACAGGGAGAAGGGCTGGGTCGGGCTGCGCTGCGAGGGCTCGACGCCGCCCTGGGGCACGCGGCGCTCCTCGACCTTGTGCAGAGGCTGGCCGGTGCGGCGATCCAGGATGTAGAGGTCGCCCTGTTTGGACGGCAGGATCACCGCCGGAACCAGGGCCCCGTTGATCGGCATGTCGACCAGGGTCGCCTGCGAGCCCAGGTCATAGTCCCACACGTCCTTCCTCACCGTCTGGAAATGCCAGCGCGGCTTGCCCGTGGTCACGTCCAGCGCGACCAGGGAGGTTGCGTATTCATTCTCCGCCGGGCGGCGCAGGCCGGAATAATAGTCGGCCGAGGAGTTGCCCATCGGCAGGAAGACCAGGCCCAGCGCCTCATCCGCCGTGGCCGTGGTCCACATGTTCGGCGTGCCCGGCGTATAGGTCTCGCCTTCGGGCGGCAGGGTCGTGATGTCCGGCCGCATCATGTCCCAGGCGAAGCGCAACTCGCCCGTCACCGCGTCGAAGCCCTGGATCACGCCCGAGGCGTTCCACCGCTTCTGGCCGTCCAGAACCTGATGGCCTGTGACCACCACCCCGCGCACGATGACCGGCGCCGAGGTGATCGACACCATGCCGGGATAGGGGTCGCCCATCCCATGCTTGATGCTGACTTCGCCATTCGCGCCGAACCCGGCGCAGGGCGCCCCCGTGCGGGCGTCCACGGCCACCAGCCGTCCGTCCAGCGTGCCCTCGATGATGCGCGTGGCGCAGGGCTGAGCCGCATCAACGTTAGGGACGGCGTAGTAGGTCACGCCCCGGCAGGCGGCGGTATAGGGGATCTGGTCGTCGGCGACCTTGGGATCATAGGTCCACTTCTGCTTGCCCGTCGCCGCATCGACCGCGAACAGACGATTGCGGGCCGAGCAAAGGTAGAGGGTGTCGCCGACCTTGAGCGGGGTCGTCTCGGCGCCCCAGCGCTCATCCGGCAGGTCGCCGGTGCGGAAGGTCCAGGCGCGCTGCAGTCCCTTCACATTGTCCTTGTTGATCTGGCTCAGCGGAGAATAGCGCTGGGCGCTGTCAGAGCCGCCCCAGGCGGGCCAGTCGGCGCCGACCTTCAGCACCGCCGGGTCGCCCACGCCGCCGTTTCCGGCGGACGGAACCGGGCTCATTACCCTGGCCTTGTTGGCCTGGGCCACGACCACGCCGGAAACGAGGCAGAAGACGGCGATCGCCGCGAGCCCGCCCCAGACCAGCTTGCCTCCGCCCCCGTCGCGCTTCAGCGCCGGCAAGCTGAGGACCACGGCGATCAGCAGCACCAGCGGCGCCACAACGCGCGGGACCAGGGCCCAGCCGTTCAGTCCGACCTCCCACAGAGCCCAGACGACGGTGCCGATGAAGATGGCGATATAGAGCCAGGCGCCTAACGGCCGCAGCAGAGCCAGAAGCCCCCCGGACACGATCATCAACAGGCCGACGATCAGATAATAGGCGGAGCCGCCCAGCATGATCAGCTGGCCCCCGCCTATGGTCAGCGTCAGCCCGATCAGGGCGATGACGACCCCCAGAAGCCTGACAAGGACGCTGCCGAATCCACGTCCGCGCTCAATGGACGACATGGCGCCCTCCCATCTTCAGCTTGGCCTTGGACTGCAACACCCGAAGAAGAGCGGCGTTCCATCGGCTTCTGAGAATGGGCGAGAAAAAGGGCCGCGCGCCTGTTCGACGTGCGGCCCCAGATCGATCCCGACTGAAGTCTTACTGACGCGCCAGCTGGCTGGACAGGATCAGCTCGAGCTGTTTGCGGATATGCGGCGTCAGCTCTTCGATGCCCCAGTTGTCATAGGCGGCGAAGCGGAAGTTTGAGATGAAGACGTCCCAGATCAGACGCGCCAGAAGCGGCAGGTCCACGTCCTGGCGCAGTTCGCCCTCGCGCACGCCGGCCTGCAGCAATTCAGCCACGGCCTCGACCAGCGGACGGACGAAGGCGCGCGAGCGCAGATCGGCGTCTTCCGGCTGGAACCAGGAGCGGGCGACCATGGCCTGCATCAGCGGCAGGTGGTCCAGCGAGCGGTGATAGCCGGCGGTCAATCCGTTCGACAGGCGATCCAGCACGCGGCCTTCGGCGGCCGCAGCGGTGCGGATGTCGGCCAGCAGGCCTTCCATCTCCTCGGAGAAGACGGCTTCGAACAGCTCGGCCTTGTCCTGGAAGTTGGCGAAGACGGCGCCGGTCGACATGCCCGCCCCCTTGGCGATATCGCGGATGGTGGCGGCGTCATAGCCGCGCTCGGCGAAGAGGGTGCGGGCGGCGTCCAGCACCTTCTGACGCGTGCGCACCTTGGCGGCCTGGCGGCGGTTCAGTCGAGGCTGGGCTTCGGCTTCGGCGACTGCAGGGGCGGACTGGGAAGACTCACGCATCGGCGACGGCTCTAAACTCATCTATAGGCGGCGTTCGCCTCATCGCGGCTCGCTGTCGTCCGACGCGAACCTGGAACGAGACTGACGACGCTCCTGGGAGGAAGTGGTGAACTTTCATCACCGAACAATGACCAAAATGGGTCACAAGCGGCATAAAACTTTGCCGCAGGCCGGTTGTGAGTTCAACAGGGCTACGCAGTTCTACGGATAGGGGCCGTTGAACGGCATACGGGAAATCAAAGCTTTGCCGTTAGGCCCGCTTTATTGCACGGCTCATGTATGGCGAAGACATCGGGCGCCGGCGCCGAACCCCGCAGATGCGAATCCCGCCCTCGCCCTTCGCGATAAAATTTTTTAAGACTGCCGGATCGCCCGAAGCTTCTACGCTTCGGGCCGCCCTGCCCTTGGGCCGAGATGAGGAAACGACAATGAAGAAACTGTTCGCTGGGGTCGCCGCCGCGGCCCTTCTGGCGCCCGCCGCCGCCCTGGCCCATGACGGCCACGACCATGCCTGCATCGACGACGCCTGCACCGTCTTCGAACTGTTCCAGACTCCGGCCGCCGAGGGCGGCGCTTCGGGCTGGCAGGGCACGGACGCGCCCAAATACGGGACCTGGGGCTTCGACCTGGCGGGCCGCGACACCTCGGTCGATCCGGGCGACAGCTTCTTTCGCTACGCCAACGGCGCGGCCATCGACCAACTGACCATCCCGTCTGACCGCACCTCCTACGGCTCCTTCGCCCTGCTGCGCGAACTGTCCGACAACCGCATGAAGAAGCTGGTGACGGACCTGGCCGCGCGCACCGACCTGGCCGCCGGTTCGGACGAGCAGAAGATCGCCGACGCCTATCGCGCCTACATGGACCAGGCCCGCGTCGACCAGTTGGACGCCCAGCCGCTGGCGCCCTATCTGGCCGCCATCCGCGCCGCCGACACCCATGAGAAAATCGCCGCCTACATGGGCCAGACCCAGGGACGCGCGGGCGGCTCCTTCTTCGGCACCGGCATCACCATCGACCAGAAGAACCCGACCCGCTACGCCGTCTCGACCGGTCAGTCGGGTCTGGGGATGCCCAACCGCGACTACTATCTGGACGCCCGCTTCGCCGACAAGAAAGAGAAGTATCAGGCCTATATCGAGCGGATGCTGACCAACATCGGTTGGGCCGACCCGGCCGGTTCGGCGGCCGCCATCGTCGCCCTGGAAGATCGGATCGCCGAGGCCCACTGGACCCCGATCGAGAACCGCAACCGCGACAAGACCTACAACCCCTATTCGATCCAGACCCTGGCCGCCGAAGCGCCCGGCTTCGACTGGGCCGGCTATTTCAACGCCGCCGGCCTGGGCGCGGTCGACCGTGTGATCGTGCGTCAGAACACGGCCATGCCGAAGATGGCCGCCATCTTCGGCGAGACGCCGGTGGCGACCCTGCAGGCCTGGCAGGCCTTCCACACCACGGACGACGCCGCCCCCATGCTGTCGCAGCGCTTCTCGGACGCCCAATGGGAGTTCCATTCGCGCGACCTGGCCGGCCAGCCCGAGCAGCGCAGCCGCGAGAAGCGCGCCATCAGCTTCGCCGAGGGCGCCCTGGGCGAGGCCGCGGGCCGTCTGTATGTCGCCGAATACTTCCCGGCCGAATCCAAGGCCAAGATGGAAGAACTGGTCGCCAACCTGCGCACCGCCCTGTCGCACCGCATCGACAACCTGACCTGGATGGGCACGGAGACGAAGGCGGCGGCCCAGGAGAAGCTGCGCAAATTCACCGTCAAGATCGGCTATCCGAACAAGTGGCGCGACTATTCGGCGCTCGAGATCCAGGCCGACGACCTGTTCGGCAACAGTCAGCGCATGGGTCAGTTCCAGTGGAACTACCGCCTGTCGCGCCTGGACCAGCCGGTCGACAAGGACGAGTGGGGCATGACGCCCCAGACGGTGAACGCCTATTACAACTCGGCCAATAACGAGATCGTCTTCCCGGCCGCCATCCTGCAGCCGCCCTTCTTCGATCCGGACGCGGACCCGGCCGTCAACTACGGCGGCATCGGCGGCGTGATCGGCCACGAGATCGGCCACGGCTTCGACGACCAGGGCTCCAAGTCCGACGGCGACGGCGTGCTGCGCAACTGGTGGACCGACCAGGACAAGGCCAATTTCGAAGACCTGACCAAGCGTCTGGGCGCCCAGTACGACGCCTTCGAGCCCCTGCCCGGCTTCCACGTCCAGGGCGGCCTGACCATGGGTGAGAACATCGGCGACGCGGCCGGCACGGCGGTCGGTCTCGAGGCCTACCACCTGTCGCTGAAGGGCCAGCCCGCCCCGGTGATCGACGGCGTGACCGGCGACCAGCGCTTCTTCTACGGCTGGGCGCAGGTATGGCAGTCCAAGTACCGCGAGGACGCCCTGAAGAACCAGATCGCCACCGATCCGCACAGTCCGGCCGAGTTCCGCGTCATCGGCCCGGTGCGCAACGTCGACGCCTGGTATGAAGCCTTCGGCGTCAAGCCCGGCACGAAATACTATCTGGCGCCGGAAGACCGCGTCCGCATCTGGTAAGACGCAGCGCCTGCTGAATGAAGAGGGCCGGAGCGGCGACGCTCCGGCCCTTTATTCATGGCGGTTAAAGCTCCCCGCCGTCATCCTCGGGCTTGACCCGAGGATCCAGACAACCGCGCGCTCAAGCTTCCGACCCTTCCGACCGCTGCCTCCTGGATCCTCGGGTCAAGCCCGAGGATGACGGCGCATGAGGTCAACACTCCAGCAACTCTCGAATATTCTTCGATACATATCCTGTGCTCCGGGCATGAAAAAGCCCGCTGCGGGGGATACATCGCAGCGGGCCTTCTCGCTCTCTCAGGAGCGGACGTTTCCTCCCCGAAACGCCTTCAAGATGTCGCTGCGGCTGAGCGCTGCGCCTCTTGAGTGAGACCAAATGACGCCATGGAGGGGGTCAAGTCAATCAAGCCTCCATCGAAAGAGCGTTCTTTCGTAACTGAACGTTGATAACTCACGTCTTCGTCAGGGTTTTTATCGAAACCTATTCGATAATGGAGCGGACCACGGCGACCAGCTGATCGCGCGCCACGGTCTGCTGTCCCGGACGTTCGGCCTTCCAGGCGTCGTTGTCGGCGATGGCGGCGGCGCGGGCGCGTCCGACGTCCAGATCCTTGATCGTCACCTGACCGGCGGCGATCTCGTCTCCGCCCAGGATGACGGCGGCCGGGGCCCCGCGCCGGTCGGCGTATTTCATCTGCGCCTTCATGCCCGCCCGGCCCAGATAGAGTTCGGCGGCGATGCCCGCCGCCCGCAGTTCGGACACGGCGTCGAGATAGTGCTGCATGTCGTCCTCGGAGAAGACGATGGCCACCACCGGCCCGCGCGTCTCGTCCTCGGCGCCGCGCCCGGCCGCACGCAGGGCCGAGGCCAGACGCGACACGCCGAAGGAGAAACCGGTCGCCGGGGTCGACTGGCCGGTGAAGCGCGACACCAGATCGTCATAGCGCCCGCCGCCGCCGATCGAGCCGAAGCGCACGGCCCGGCCCTTCTCGTCCTTGGTGTCGAGCAGCAGTTCGGCCTCGAACACCGCGCCGGTGTAGTATTCCAGCCCGCGCACGATGGTCGGGTCGAAACGCACGTCGTCCTGCGCCACGCCCATGGCGGTCAGGGCGCGGTCGATGGCGGCCAGTTCCTTCAGCGCTTCTTCACCCGCGGCGCCCAAGGCGGCGCCGGACACGGCGTCCAGCACGCCCGCGCGGCTGAGGCCCGGCGTCTCGGCCGAGGCCAGGAAGGCTTCGATGGCCCCGATCACCGAGGAAGGCAGGTTCGCGCCCTTGGTGTAGTCGCCGGACTCGTCCAGACGCCCCTCGCCCAGCAACAGGCGCACGCCCTCGACGCCCAGACGGTCGTACTTGTCCACTGCGCGCAGGGCCGTCAGCCGCTGCACCGGATCCGTAATCCCGCCCGCGTCGAACAGGCCGTCGAACAGCTTGCGGTTGGAGACGCGGATCACCGCCTGCCCGGCCGCCAGACCCGCCGCGCGCAGGCCCTCGCAGCCCATGGCGATGATCTCGGCGTCGGCCTCTGGCCGGTCGGAGCCGACGGTGTCGGCGTCGCACTGCCAGAACTCGCGGAAGCGGCCCGGACCCGGCTTCTCATTGCGCCACACCGGCCCATAGGCGTAGCGACGGAACGGCTTGGGCAGGGTCTCCCAGTTCTGGGCGGCGAAGCGGGCCAGAGGCGCCGTGTGGTCGTAGCGCAGGGCCATCCACTGATCGTCATCGTCCTGAAGCGCGAAGACGCCCTCGTTCGGACGGTCGGCGTCCGGCAGGAACTTGCCCAGCGCGTCAGCGTATTCGAACGCCGGAGTCTCCAGCGCCTCGAAGCCCCAGCGCTCATAGACCTCGGACACGCGCGCGACGATGCGGCGCTCGGCGGTCAGGTCGCGGCCGCGACGGTCGGCGAACCCGCGGGGCGCGCGGGCTTCGGGGCGGTTGGAGGCTTCGTCGGTCATGGGGCGGCGATTAAGCCATCAGTTCCGCCGCCGCAACTCACAGTCCGCCCGACGCTCTCAGGCCGTGCGGCGCAGCGGCAGATCGCGCCCATAGCTGAGGCGCCGCCACAGCCACTCGAACGGCCCCATGGTGAACTTCGACAGCCACAGCGGCGACCAGATCAGCTGCAGCGCCCAGACGCCGACGACGATGGCCCACTGCATCGGATAGTCGACCTGACCGAACAGACGCGGCCCCCACGGCATGTAGAAGATGGTCGTCATGATCAGGGTCTGGGTCAGGTAGTTGGTGAAGGCCATCCGCCCCACCGGCGCCAGCGCCTGGCGTAGCCACCCCGCGCCGCGCGTCGTCAGCAGGATCAGCGCCGAGGCGTAGGCCAGGGTGATGATCAGCGGATAGGAGCCCACCGCCATGGCCCAGCCGCCGGTCGCCTCGACCTCGGCCCCGGCCTGAATCTCGAACCACTCCAGCACGCCCAGCAGGGCCAGAACCGCCGCCCCGCCCGCCATCAGCATCGCGTAGACGCGCGTCGGAACCCGCCCGTGGAAGAAGCCCGCCTTGAACAGACCCAGGCCCAGCATCATCAACGGCACGGTCGAGAACACATACATGAGCAGGCTCATGCCCTGGGCGATGGCCCAGGCCTTCAGGTTCTCCAGCGCCGCGCCGGCCCAGCCGCTCTGATAGGCGGCGATTGAGGCGGCGACCGCCCCGTCCGAGGCGCCGCCGCTGCTCATGGCCTCGGGGAAGCGCGCCGTCAGCAGCATCAGCCCGGCCTGAAGCGTCGCCAGAAGGACCGTCGCCCCGGCGCCGATCCAGATCAACGGCTTGGCGGGCATCGACCGCATCAGCATCATGAACAGGCCGGACCAAGCGTAGAGCAGCAGAATGTCGCCGTACCAGAAGGCCGCGCCGTGGATCAGGCCGAACAGGGCCAGGAACAGCAGGCGGCGACGCAGGACGCGCCCCTTCGCCTCATCGCCCCGTTCGCCGCCGACCAGGAAGACCGACACGCCGAACAGCATGGAGAACAGGGTGACGAACTTCTGCTGGAAGAAGACGGCCACGACCCATTGCGCCACGCCCGACGCATTGGGGCCCGCCGGAAAGGGCGACTGGCCGCTCGTCATCTCGATCGCCATCATCGGCAGGGCGAAGGCCGCCGCATTGACCGCCAGGATTCCGAGAACCGCCGCGCCGCGCAGCACGTCCAGGGTCACGATCCGCTGATCCGCCGCCACCGGCTTCGGCTGGGCCGTCTCGACCTGATCCCTCATGCTCGCCCCCTGTTCTGCGTGAAGAGGTTGAGGCTTAGGCGGGACCGCCGCTCCGCTTCACGTTAAATCCCTGTAACGTCCCGTTCGGCCAGGACGCCCATGCGGTTCTTGACCGTCGGCGCGGAGACAAAGCCCAGATAGGCCACGCACAGGCCGCCCCACAGGGCGTAGCTGACGCCCATCATGACCGCCAGCGGCAGGCCGCCGACGCCATAGATCAGCAGGGCCGTCTCGATCGCGCCCAGGCCCTGGACGAGGCTCTGCGAGGCGGCGCCCGCCAGGCCCGCCATGATCACGGCCATGACCGTCTGCATCGCCGCCGCCAGCAGGCCGCCGAACACGGTGAAGCGGCAGACCACGCCCAGCCGCGTCGACGGCCGCCCGGTCCTGCCGTGGCTGTCGAGCAGCAGCCAGAGGCCTGCCGGCGCCGCGATCAGTCCGACCGCCAGCATCACCAGCCGCCAGTCCGTATCCACGCCCGACCACCAGTTCTCGGGCGGCCAGATGAACAGGGTCAGGATCACCGGAGGCCAGGCCGCCGCCGCCAGGGCGGCCGGAACCAGGGCGCCCGCGCCGCGCCGCGGCGCCACGCGCTTCAGGCCCGGAAGAGAGGGAAAGGCGACGGCCATCAGCGGGTCGGAACCGGCGTCTCGCCGGAATAGTCGTAGAAGCCGCGCCCGCTCTTCTTGCCCAGCCAGCCGGCCTCGACATACTTCACCAGCAGCGGACAGGGCCGGTATTTGCTGTCGGCCAAGCCTTCATACAGCACGTTCATGATGGCCAGGGCCACGTCCAGCCCCATGAAGTCCGCCAGCTCCAGCGGCCCCATCGGATGGTTGGCGCCCAGCTTCAGCGCCTTGTCGATCGAGACCACGTCGCCGACGCCTTCGTACAGGACATAGACCGCCTCGTTCATCATCGGCACCAGGATGCGATTGACGATGAAAGCGGGGAAATCCTCGGACTCCGTGATGATCTTGCCCAGGCTCTCGGCGAAGGCGACCGCCGTCTCGAAGGTCGAGGCCGAGGTGGCGATGCCGCGCACCAGTTCGACCAGCTTCATCGTCGGCGCCGGCTTCATGAAGTGCAGACCAATGAAGCGCTCGGGCCGATCCGTGACCGAAGCCAGGCGGGTGATGGAGATCGAGGAGGTGTTGGACGCCAGCAGAACATCCGGCCCCAGCAGAGGCGTCAGTTCGGTGAAAACGCCCTTCTTGACCGCTTCATCCTCGGACGCGGCCTCGATGACCAGATCGGCCCCGGCCGCCTCCGCCAGGGTTTTCACGGCGGTGACGCGCTGCAGGGCCGCCTGGGCCTCCGCCTCGGTCGACAGGCCGCGCGCTGCGCGCCGCGCCAGGCTGGCCGCGATCTCGCCCAGGGCCAGGGTCACCCGGTCCGGCGCAATGTCGTACAGCTTCACCTCATAGCCGCCGGCGGCCACCACCTGAGCGATGCCCGAACCCATTTGCCCGGCGCCGATGACGGCGACTGTCCTGATCGTGGTCATGAATTACGCGTAAAAGGCGGCCCGCCAGGGACCCATCGTCGGCACCTTAGGAGCCCGCTCGCGCCGCGCAAGGGCGGAAATGGGCGCCGAACGCCGAATCCCGCGCCGCCGTGGCTTTGCTTCAACGAAGGCTCGCTCGCCTCAGCCCAGCGACATGATCAGCATGGGCGCGACCGACCGGTTGAACAGCACGCTCAGGAACTGCAGCGCCAGAAGGGCGATGATCGGGGTGATGTCGATCCCGCCCAACGGCGGCACCACGCGCTGGATCGGCCCCAGGATCGGCCGCGTCACCGTGTCCAGCACATAGGCGATTTGGCCCACGAAGCGGTTGCGAGGATTGATCACGTCGAAGGCGAACAGCCAGCTCAGGATCGCCGAGGCGATGATGCACCAGATCATCAGGGTGACGACGGCGTTCACCAGCCAGACAAGGGCGAAACCCATGAGAAACTCCTGCTTCGTTCACGCCGCTTCTAGCGGCCCGGCCGCGGATCGCCAAGGATTCGTGCGCGGCCCGTTGACACGCCCCCCTGGACGCTTCTATGTCCCGCCCCTGCCTGTCGGTCGGGGCCGTAGCTCAGTTGGTAGAGCGCGTCGTTCGCAATGACGAGGTCAGGGGTTCGACTCCCCTCGGCTCCACCAGGGCATCTCCGCGAAATCGTTGAAGACCACCGTCTTTGGGCGCGGCGCTGACGCGCGCGTCAGTTCTCCCGGTAGAAGTTGCAATACCAGTCGACGAAGCGGGCCACGCCCTCCTCCACCGAGGTCGAGGGAGCGTAGTCGAGAGCGGCCAGGGTCTCGGCGACGTCGGCCTCGGTGTCGGCCACGTCCCCGTCCTGCATGGGCATGAGGTTCAGCTTGGCCTTGCGGCCCAGCTTGGTCTCCAGCACCTCGATATAGCGCATCAACGGCACCGGACGGCCCGCGCCCAGGTTCAGGATACGCCAGGGGGCGACGCCGCTGGTGGCGGGGTTGGGGGCCGTCGCATCCCACGTCGGGTCGACGGCGGCCGGTCGGTCGAGCGCGGCGATCACGCCGGTGACGATGTCGTCGACATAGGTGAAGTCGCGGCTCATCCGGCCCTCGCCGTAAACGTCGATCGGCTCGTCCTTCAGGATGGCGCGGGTGAATTTGAACAGGGCCATGTCCGGACGGCCCCACGGTCCATAGACGGTGAAGAAGCGCAGGCCCGTCGCCGGAAAGCCGAACAGGTGGGCGTAGGAATGGGCCATCGCCTCATTGGCCAGCTTGGTCGCGGCATAGACGGTCAGCGGATGGTCGGCGGGCTGGCGCACCGAGAACGGCAGGGCGCGGTTGGCGCCGAACACCGAACTGGTCGAGGCGAAGACCAGGTTGCCCGCCCCGACCGCGCGGCAGCCCTCCAGGATGCTGAGGAAGCCGACGACGTTGGAATCGACGTAGGTCTCGGGCGCTTCCAGGCTGTAGCGGACGCCCGCCTGGGCGGCGAGGTGGACCACGCGGCGGGGCTGGCGCTCCGCGAACAAGACGGCGACGCCGTCGCGGTCGGCCAGGTCCAGCGTGTGATGGCTGTAGTTCGGATGGGCCTGAAGCTGGGCCAGGCGCGCCTGCTTCAGCGACGGATCGTAATAGGCGTTGAGGTTGTCCAGACCGATCACGCGCTCGCCCCGCTCCAGCAGACGCCGGGCGGTGTGAAAGCCGATGAAGCCGGCGGAGCCGGTGACCAGGACGGGATCGCTCATGATCGGCTGCGATAAACGGTCGCGCGGCCGGACGCCAGCGTCTGCGCCCTAGGGCAGAGCCTCAGCGACGTCGGGCGACGGCGCCAGAAGCTGAGCTGACAGGTTCAGCCCGACGCCCGCGATCAGGCAGGCCGCCGCCGCGAGCAGCATCAGACGCGTGGCGCCGGCCTCCGGCGCCAGCGGCCGGGCGAACAGCAGGACCAGCAGGGCGACGAGGGCCAACGCGCCCGGCAGATCCATCCCGACGCCCAGGAAGACGAAATGGCCGATCCCCAGCAACCAGGCCCCGCCCAGCAAGGTCGCGACCGCGCCAGGCAGAAGGCTGACCGGCCGCGTCAGGCCCGGGTCGATCAGGGCCGCCAGGGCCGCCGCCGCCGCCGCCAGCAGCACCGGCCAGACGAACAGCAGCGCCGCCTCGGGCGCCGCGCCCTGCAAGGCGCAGCCAAAGACGAAGACCAGAGCGATCAGGCCCAGCCAGCCGCTCCAGGCAGAACGCTCGGCCTGTCCCGGCCACAACGACAGGCCGACCGCGACGACGCCGAGCGCCAGCATCACCGGGCTGAAGCCGCCGACGATCAGAACCACGGCGGTCAGCAGGGCGAACGCCCCGCCGATCACGCGCGGCCGCGCCCGGCGCGCGCCGCTCAGCAGGACCAGCGCCAGAGCGAGCGCCGCCAGCGCCGCTCCCGCTTCCATCCACGGCAGGCGGCGCAGCAGGGTGTAATAGACGTCCGGCGAGGCGGCGCGGCTCGACATCGGTCCGGCCAGCAGACGCGTCGCCTGCAACAGGATGACGCCCCCGGTCAGGAACCACAGCCCGTCCAGCACGCCCAGACCGACCTGCCCCGCCGTCAGCCCCGCCCCGCGCCGCGCTCGCCAGGCGGCGAAGCCGCCCAGGGCCGCCGCCAGCGCCAGCAGGATCCAGCCCGTCCCTTGCGCATGGGCGATCACCCAGCGGCCGAAGACGTCGGCATAGACCAAGTTCTCGCCCTTGGCCGGCAGGCTCGGCGCGCGCAACAAGGCGTCGGCCGCCTCCAGCGCCTGAGAGCCCAGATGCTGCACCGCGCCCCGGTCCAGATTGGCGGGCGTCGCATTGGCGGCGTGATACTGATCCGGGCGACCGATGAAGGCCAGATTCAGACCGCCGATCCCCCGGTCCTTGGGCACGGTGAAGTCGGTGCCGTTGGGCATCCGCTCATACATGAAGGCGGCGATGGAGGTGGCGGTGGTCCCGCCGTCGGCTTTCGCCGCCGCACGGCGGAACAGCTGGACCGTCGGCCCCGCCTCGCGTCCGGTCTCGAACATGGCGGCGCGGCCGCCGCCGCCGCGCGCCTCGAGATTGACCACGGCCCCGATGCGGTCGCGCAAGGGATGGCCGCCGAAGAAGACCCGCGCCCCGTCCAGGCCCAGTTCCTCCGCATCGGTCAGCAGGACGACGAGATCACGCTCGGCCGGGCCGCGCGCCTGGATCGCCCGCACGGCCTCCAGGATGGCGGCCACCCCGGCTGAATCGTCGGCCGCGCCGGGGGAGCCGACCACGGTGTCGTAATGGGCCATCAGCATGACGGCGGGCTGGCTGCGGTCTTTTCCGGGCAGGACGCCGATCAGGTTGATCGCCTGATTGTTCGCCGCGCCGGGATCGCCGCCCGCGCGCTCCAGCCGCTTGACGGCGGCGGGCGACAGCGGGCCGGCCTGCTCGGTGACCTGAAGCTCCAGCTGCGTCAGGCGGTCGTTCAGATAGACGCGGACCCGCGCATGTTCGGGCGATCCGACCGGGTGCGGGGCGCGGGCGATCTGTTCGATGTCCGCCATGGCCCGCGCCGCCGAGAAGGCGACAGCGGGCGCGTCGGCCGGTCGAGGCTTCGGCGCCTGGGTGGTCCATACCGCCAGCAAGAAGGCGAGCGTCAGCGATCCGAACAGCAGGGCCAGCCGCATGAGAGATCCTCCCCGATCCGAGCGGCAGTAGGACCAAGCCCGAGCGGAATGGCAAGAGGGCGGCGGCAGGTCTCCCCGCCGCCGCCCTCCCGATACGATCCGCCGTATCGGCTTAGAAGCGCCTGGACAGCTCCACGCCGTACATGCGCGGCTCGTTGACGAAGGCCGTCAGGTTGTTGAAGTCGATGGCGCCGATGACGTTGGCTTCGTCCGTGATGTTGCGGACATAGACGGCCGCCTCCAGACCCCGGTTCAGGTCGCGCCAGCCAGCGCGCAGGCCGCCTTCGAAGTTGGTGTCCTGACGGAACTCGACCGCCTCATAGAGGAAGAGGTTGAAGTCCTTCTGCATCACCCAGTCGGTCGAGGCGAACAGCTCCTGATCGTCGCCGATCGGGCGGACGTAGGACAGGGTCAGGTTGGCCGAATACTCGGGCGCCTGCGGGAAGGGGTTGCCGTCGATGTTGGCTCGATCCGTGCCGCCGACATTCACCATGGGGTCGGTGATGGTGCACAGGTGGTTGCCGCAGATGGCGACCAGCAGGTCCTTGTCCTTGATCTCCGTGTGGTTCCACGCCACGCCGCCGGCCAGGGTGAAGCCCGCGCCCAGATAGACGTCGCCGTCGATCTCCAGACCGTAGCCCTGACCCTTGTCAGCGTTGATCAGGCGGTTGGAGTTGTCGATGCCGCCGATAGCCGTGAACTGCATGTCCTTGACGTCATACAGATAGGCGGTGGCGTTCAGGCGGGCGCGGCCGTCCCACAGGCGAGCCTTGAAGCCGGCCTCATACGACATGACCGTTTCCGAATCCGCCGTGGTCAGAACCGGCAGGTTGCGGCCCTGGATCGACGGACCGCGATAGCCGCTGGCCACGCGGGCGAACAGGTTCAGGCTGTCGTTGACCTCATACAGGGCGCTGACGTCCCAGCTGACCTGCTCGTCGCCGACCGAGACCTGGCCTTCCGCATTAGCGGGCGTGCCGACCACGATGCGGCCGTGATAGTCGCGGCTGTCGTCGGTATAGCGCAGGCCGCCGGTCAGCTTCAGGGCGTCTGTGACCTGATAGTTGGCCTGACCGAAGATCGACCAGGAGTCCGACTTCTGCACGATGTCGGTGACCTTGGTCGGCATGAGACCGCCGACGCCGTCGAAGGTGCCCGACACCAGATTGATGCGCTCGTCCCAGTAGAAGGCGCCGACCTGCCAGCCCAGACGGCCGGCGCCGTTCGAGGCCAGGCGCAGCTCATAGGTGTTCTGCAGCAGATCGCTGGACAGGGTGCCGGACTCGACCGGGAACGGAGTCTTGTAGCCTGCGCCCGTCGGCGCGCCCGCGGAGACGCCGCCGTCGATATCGCCGTCGCCCTGGGACCAGCCCTGGAAGGAGCCGACCACGCCGGTCAGGGTCGCCGGGCCGAAGTCATAGGCGACCTGCAGCGACTGGGAGGTGGTCTGCTGCTTCTGGAAGTTGTTGCGGCCGCCGTCATACCAGACCGTCTCGCGATCGAAGTTGTCGTTCAGCTTGTTCGAGCCCTTGGTCAGGACGTTGGCGCGGTTCATCGTGCCCGTGCCCTCATAGTCGCGCGCCTGCAGGGTCAGCAGGGTCGAGAGGCGGTCGGTCGGGGTCCAGGCGACGTGGATGCGGCCCGCCACATCATCGAAATTGCCCAGGTCCTTGCCGTCCTTCTTGGCGAAGGGGGCGTCATAGGCGTTGTTGATCCAGTCGTCGCGGTGGTTCCACAGGGCCGCCACGCGCACCGACAGCGTATCCGACGCCGGCAGGGTCACGGCCGCCTCGGCGCGGGTCGAGCCATAGTTGCCGTAGGTGATCGAGCCGAAGCCGGTGAACTCATCGCCCGGCTTGGTGGTGTCGATCTTGATCACGCCGGCTGGGGTGTTGCGGCCGAACAGGGTGCCCTGCGGCCCGCGCAGCACTTCCAACTGCTTCACGTCGAACAGAGGGAAGCCCTTCAGATAGACGCTTTCCAGAACCAGTTCGTCCATCACCATCGACACCGGCTGAGACGCCGTGAAGTCGAAGTCCACATTGCCCAGGCCGCGGATGTAGAAGCGCGGGGCGTAGCGGCCGTTGGAGCTTTCGACCTGCAGGCTGGGCACGCGGCCCGACAGCTGCAGGATGTCGCCGCCGCCGGCGTTCACCGCGTTCAGCGTCTCGGTGTTCATCGCCGTGACGGCGAAGGGCACGTCGCGGATGCTTTCGCTGCGGCGCTGGGCGGTGACGACGATGTCGCCGACGGCGGCGGCCTGATCGGCCTGGACATCGGCGGATTGCGCCAGGGCCGGCGTGGAGAGCAGCAGGGCCAGACCGCTGGCGGAGGCGGCGAGAACCGAGAGACGCGTCATCGAGATATCCCCTTCTTGATGATCTTGGGTGGGTGAATTCGCCGCAGCCCCTAGGCCCGTAGCGTCGCGGGTTCCAGCGCCGATGCGGGCTGGTGCATGAACCTTTCGCGACAGGGACACAGACCGCAAGAAACCGCCGTTCGATTCACGCGTCGCCGTAGCGCGACATTGTGCGCCGCAACAGGACGTGCCAAGCAGACCGGCTGCGCCTTCCTCCGGGGCTCCCGATGCGCGAAGCGCGCGACCTGCCGCAGGAGACGCCCATGCCCCTCGCCGCCCCGTCCCGTCGCCGATTTCTTGCCGGCGCCGCCGCCCTGCCCCTGGTCGGCGGAACCGCCGCCCTCGCGCTGGATCAGCCGCCCGCCGTCATCGGCCGCGTCCTGGCCATGTCCGACCTGCACTCCGCCTATGAGCGCAGCGCCCAGCTTCTCGCCGCCTTGCGCGCAGAGGTCCGCAGTCGACCGGTTCCGCATCTGATCGCGGTCGACGGCGACATCTTCGAGCATGGCAACGTCGTGTCGGTGCGGTCCGAAGGCGCGATCGACTGGGCCTTCCTGGCCGCCCTGCCCGCCATCGCCCCCACCGTGGTCAACCTGGGCAATCACGACAACGACCTGATCCCCGACCTTCATGAGGTCGTGAAGCGGATGCAGGGCCTGGGGATCACCGTCCTCAGCAACATCGTCGACGCCCGCAACGGCCGACCCTACGCCCCGGCCGCGACGGAGCTGACCTTCGGGGGGCGGCGGCTGCGCATCGCCAGCTTCGGCACGAATTCGCTGAACACCTATCCCAAGGCCAGTCGCGACTGGCTGTCGATCCCCGACCCGACCGAATGGGCCAACGCCCATCTGTCGTCGCTGCTGGAGGGCGCCGATCTGACGCTGGTGATGAGCCACGCTGGCGTGGCGGGCGACCGCGGGATGCTGGCCGCCCTGCCCGACGGCGCCCTGATGATCGGGGGACACAACCACCTGCTGTTCCAGGAGCCGCTGGGGCGCGGCCTCTACGCCCACACCGGATCATGGAGCAACGCCTATACCGCGGCGGACTATCTCAGCGATGGAAGCGTGCGGGCCCAGTCGCGCACCGTCGCCCTGGACGGCGTCGTCGACCCGACCCTGGCCGCGCTGATCCGCACGACGCTGGACCGGCATCTGACCGCACAGGAGCGCGCCGTTCTCGGGACCAGTTCGACCGCCCTGTCGCTGGGAGACACCGGCCGCGCCGTCGCCGCCGCCTTCGCCCGCTTCGCCGGCGCCCAGGCCGGCTTCATCGGCCACACCACGCTGGGGACGGGTCTGTCCGCCGGGCCGGTCAGCCGCTACGCCTTCGACGCCGTGGTGCGCTTCGACGGCAAGCTGATGGCCGCCGAGGTTCCGGCCTCGCGACTGGCCGAACTGACCGCCCTGGCCAACCAGGATCGGGTCATGCCCTTCGCCCGCCGCACCGGCGACTTCGTCTATGGCGCGGTCGAGGGGATCGAGGGACGCGAGACCGTCCGCATCGTCACCACCGACTGGTGCGCCCTGAACCAGCAGGAGTATTTCGGCGTGACCGACCTGGCCCTCGCCGAGGTTCCCGGCCCCGGCGTCAAGGCCGTCGCCGCCCAGGGCCTGCTGTCGGTCGCCTGACGGCTCAGACGGTCTGACGGCTCAGGCGGCGCGCCGTGCGGCGGCCGCGCTCTTCACATAGAGGCCCTTGCGTCCGGCCACCGGCCGGAAGGCCACGCTGTCGCCGTCCGGTCGCTCGTCGCGCCCCAGGAACAGGCAGCCATCGTCGACCATCCGCCGCTCCAGCCCGTCCAGCACCCGCGCGCGGCGTTCCGGCGCCATGTCGCCCAGGACATTGCGGCAGAAGACCACGTCGAACCGGCCCTCGTCGGCCGCCTCGTCCAGCAGGTTGGCGCGTTTGAAGGCGATGGCGGCGCGCAGTTCGGGCCGCGCCCGCCACTGATCATCGACCTGCTCGAACCAGCGCAGCATGGCCCGCGCCGACAGGCCGCGCTGTATCTCGAACGAGGTGTAGAGGCCCGACAGCGCCTTCTCGATCGCCTGACGCGACAAATCCGTGGCCTCGATCTCGACCTGGGCCCCCGCCTCCAGGCCGGCGATAGCGAGGGAATAGGCCTCCTGCCCGGTCGAGGCGCCGGCGCACCAGAGGCGCACCCGCCCGCCCGGCCGCGCCGCCGTCAGGGCGGGCAGCAGTTCGCGCTCCATCACCTCGAAGGCCGCACGGTCGCGGCGGAACCAGGTCTCGCCGTTCAGCAGGGCCTCGATCACGCTCCAGCCCAGGGAGGCGACCGGGCGGCTCCACAGGCTGGCCAGCATGGCTTCGACGTTGTGATAGCCCTCGCGCCGCGCCACAGGCCCCAGCCGATGCTCGGCCAGCTGCATCCGGTCTCTGGTCAGCCGGAAGCCGGCGCGGGACGCCAGCAGGGTCTGAAGACGATCAAAATCCTCCGGCGTCATGACGGCGACTGCACCACTCCCACTTCGGCGAGCTTGGCCTGAAGGATCTCGCCGTCGAAGGGCTTCATAACATATTCGTCGGCCCCTGCGGACAGGGCTTCGGCGATCCGATCCGCCCGCGTCTCGACCGAACAGAACAGAACCTTGGGCGTGCGCCCGCCCGGCAGGTCGCGCAGGCGACGCAGGAAGGCCAGGCCGTCCATCACCGGCATCTGCCAGTCCAGCAACACCACCTGGGGCATGGCCGCCTGGCAATAGTCCAGCGCCTCGGCGCCGTCGGCCGCCTCGGCCACGTCAAAGGACAGGTCCTCCAGGATGCGGCGCGCCACCTTGCGGATGATGCGGCTGTCATCGACGATCAGACAGGTTCTGGGGTCCACAGGGTCTATTCCCGTTTGGCGCGAGATTAAAATCACGCTCACGCCATAGTCGTTCAGGCGGGTTAACGGAGCGTTGGCTAGACGAACGCGGGTTGCTCACTAGCGCCAGGCAGGCGCGCCATCAAGGCCACTCGGCCGTCTTCAGCCGCCAGGTCCAGCCGCCCGCCCACCTCGCGCGCCGTCAGCCACAGCCAGTAGGGCTGGATCCACTGCCCCGCCAGCCCCTCGGTCAGCCGCTCGCCCTTCAGGCCGACCACGGCCTCCGGCTTGAGCCGGGCGCGGGCGCCCTCGGCCGATCCGACCAGAAACAACTGGTCGCCTTCCCGGCGGACCGTCACCACCGCCGCCCCGCCCATCGGCAGGGCCGAAACGGTCAGATAGGCTAGGTTGAGCAAGGCCCGAGCCTGAATCTTGGTGAAGGTTTCCTCGCCCACGCGCCAGTCCAGCGTGGCGCGACCGCCGTCGGTCAGGCCCGCCACCAGGCCGTGCAGTTCCGCGCCGGAGAACTGCTCGCTGCTGGTCGCCGCGCCGAAGGCCACGCGGGCGAAATGCACCAGGGCCACCATCTTGGCCGCGCTCTGACGGATCAGGCCCAGGGCGTCGTCGCGCATGTCCTGGGCGCCGGGATCGTCCAGCAGGTCCAGCCCCGACATCACGGCGCCGGCCGGGCTGATGAAGTCGTGGCACAGCTTGGCGGCGATGAAGGCGGCCAGTTCGGCGCCGTCCACAGGCAGATCGGCGGGGGATAGGGAAGCAGGGTCGTCGGGAACGGTCATGGCGCACAAGGTTTCGAAAAGGTTAAGGCCAAGGTGGCCTGATTTGCCGGTTCGTTAAACCGGCCGCATGGTCTATCCAGCCCTTCATGACCGCCTCCGCCTACGCCGACCTTGAATCCGATCTCGCCTCCGGCCGCCTGGCCGAGGTCATCGCCGACATCGCCGAGGAGGCCGCCCGCCTGATCCTGCCCTACTGGCGGGCCGATACGGCCGTCGAGACCAAGGCTGACGCCAGCCCCGTCACCGAGGCTGACCGCGCCGCCGAGGCCCTGATCCTGAGCCGCCTGGCCGAGCACTGGCCCCAGGTCGAGGCCGTCGCCGAAGAGGCCGTCGCCGCCGACGGCGCCCCGCCGTCGGTCGGTACGTGGTTCTGGCTCATCGACCCGCTGGACGGCACGCGCGGGTTCATCCAGGGGCGCGAGAGCTATTCGGTCAACATCGCCCTGATCCGCGGCGACGCCCCCGTGGCCGGTGCGGTGACGGCCCCGGCCCTGGGCGTCAGCTGGCGCTCCGCCGCGCCGGGCCAGGGCGCGCTGCGCCGCGCCTTCGGCGAGCCGTGGAGGACGATCCGCGTGCGCGAACGCCCCGCCGACGCCGTCGCCCTAGTCAGCCACAGCATCAGCGACGAAAACGCCCTGCGTCTGGCCGCCCGCAACGGCTGCACCCAATGGCAGGGCATGGATTCCTCGCTGAAGTTCTGCCTGATCGCCGAGGGCCGCTTCGACGCCTATCCGCGCACCGGCCCCACCAGCGAATGGGACACCGCCGCCGGCCAGGCCGTGCTGGAGGCGGCGGGCGGCCGCGTCCTGGCCGAGGACGGCCGTCCCCTGGCCTACGGCAAGCCCGGCTTCCTCAACGGCCCCTTCTCCGCCATCGGCGCCTGAAGCCGATCAGGCCGAGGCGTCCACACGCGCCATCTCGATCTGGGCCGAGAGGCCGGCGGGCAGGTCGCGCTCGGGCACGCTCGCCAGTTCCTCCAGATGCGCCCGGTCCCTGGGCCGGACCAGCACGCTGGCCACCGCCGGGTCCGCCAGGGCGTAGGCCAGGCAGATGGCCTCGCCGGTCCACCCCGGCGTCCGGTGCAGGAAGGCGAAAGAGCCCGGCCGCTCCAGATCGGCCTCGCCGCGCCCCGCGCCCCAGCCGCCGAACAGGCCCCGCTTCTTCGCCCCGCCCGCATCGGCGGCGCGGCGTTCGGTGGCCAGGCTTTCGGGAAAATAGTCATAGGCGAACAGGCTCATCTCCCGATCGCGCGCGGCCTTCATGCGCGAGCGCACCTGCCAGGGCACATTGGCGTGAAAGGGGGTGAACAGGACGTCGAACGCCCCGGTCGAGACATAGAGATCCGTCACCGGTTCATCGCCCGACACCCCCAGCATCCGCACATACTCAGCCTTCCGCATCGCCTTCAGGGCGGTCAGGGAGGTCTGGGGCAGCTCATCCTCGGCCGGGCGATCCAGCACCGCCATGTCGAACCAGCCCAAGCCCGAGGCGTGCAGCCCCTGTTCGATCGAACGGCCCAGCCGCTCGGCCGAGAAATCCCGGTCGGCGCCCAGGGTCGTGCTGACCCACACCAGCCGCCGCTCGACATGGCCCAGGGCCTCGCCGACGGCCTGAAGCAGCATCGGGTCCAGCCGCTCAATATGATAGGCGTTCACCCCCGCCTCGAGCCCGGCGAACACCAGGTCGCGGACAGGGTTCGGCCCGCGCGCCGCCGCCTCGGCCCCCAGGCTGAGCGTCAGACTGGAGACCGCAGCCCCCGAAGCGCCGAAGGGGCGGTAGCGCATGGGGTTCAGCCCGCCTCGACCGGCGCCGAGGTCTCCAGCGCCAGGGCGTGCAGTTCGCCGCCCATCTTGCCCTTCAGCGCGGCGTAGACGGTCTGATGCTGACGCACGCGGGGCATTCCGCGAAAGACCTCCGACACGATGCGGGCGCGATAGTGGTCGCCGTCGCCGGCCAGGTCCTCGATGGCGATGTCCGCGTCGGGGAAGGCCTCCACCAGATGGGCGCGAAGGTCGTCGGCGGACATGGGCATCTTGGAACTCCTGAAACGCAGAAGGCCGCTTCCGGGCCTGAATTGTAAAGCTTATCGCCCCGCGCCCCGCCTGTCAGCCGCTCATCCGGCGCGAGGGCGCTCATACAGGTCGACGGCCGATCCCTTGTAGTCCGCGCGGGCGTAGGGGCGATAGCCCACCCGCTCGGCCAGACGCACCGAAGGCGCGTTCTCGGGCGAGATCATGCAGACGGTGCGCGGCTCCAGCCGATAGGCGTCGGTCCAGGCCAGAGCCGCCTCCAGCGCCTCGCGCGCCAGGCCCGCGCCCTGGAAGGCGGGCGCCACGCCCCAGCCCAGTTCCGGCGCGTCGAAGGGCGGCTCGATCTCGCGGCGGTAGTCCAGCACGCCGACGCTGCCGACATAGGCCCCCGTCGTCGTCTCGCGGATCGACCAGTTGCCGTAGCCCTTGGCCTGCCAGTGGCCGATGTCGCGCAGCAGGCGGAACCAGACCTCCTCCTCCGACAGGCCTCGCCCCATGATGTGGCGGGTGAACTCGGCGTCGGCCCACAGGGCGGTCAGGTCGTCCATGTCGCCGACGGCGACGGGCGTCAGGGTCAGACGTTGGGTGGTCAGAACAGTCACATCAATCCCAATTGCTTGAAGCTGGCTACGCCTTCGCGGCCGACGATGAGGTGGTCGTGAACCTGAACCGACAGGGCGCGGGCGGCCTCGATCACCTGTCTGGTCATGTCGATGTCGGCCCGGCTGGGCGTCGGATCGCCCGAGGGGTGATTGTGGACGATGATCATGGCGCTGGCCGACAGCTCCAGCGCCCGGCGCACCACCTCGCGCGGATAGACGGGGGCGTGGTCGACCGTGCCCCGGTTCTGAATCTCGTCGAGGATCAGCTGGTTCTTCTTGTCGAGATAGAGGACGCGGAACTGCTCGCGCGGTTCATGCTGAAGCGACAGGCGCACGTAGGACAGCAGCGCCGTCCACGACGAGATGACCGTGCGTCGGTTGGCCTCCTCCTTGGCCACGCGGCGCGAGACTTCGTGCAGGGCGGCTAGGTCCAGCGCCGTCTCGGCGCCCACCCCCTTGGCTCGGCCGCGCGAATCCTCGGCCTTGACCGTCATCAGGTCCTCGACCGAGGCCGCCAGCACCGCCGCCAGCGATCCGAACCGCGTCAGCAGGGCCTTGGCCACCGGTTTGACGTCGACATGAGGCTGGCTGCGGAACAGAAACAGCTCCAGCAGCTCATAGTCCGGCAGATGATGGATGCCCGCCGTGCGCGCGCGTTCACGCAGCCGTTCGCGATGACCGGCGTGGTGCGGCTTGGCCTTCGGTTGTTCCGGCGGTTGATCGAGCATCAGCCTCCCCCGGAAGGGAGACTAGCTCAGAATTTCGGGCGGAAAAGACCCTTGGGCGAGGCGGTGAATATCTCCAGCCCGTCCTCGGTCACGCCGATCGAGTGTTCGCACTGCGACGACAGCGACTTGTCGCGCGTCACGGCGGTCCAGCCGTCCGACAGCACCTTCACCGCCGGCTTGCCCAGGTTCACCATCGGCTCGACGGTGAAGAACATGCCCGGCTTCAGCACCGCGCCTTCGCCGCGACGGCCGTAGTGCAGGACGTTGGGGCTGTCGTGGAAGACCCGGCCGATGCCGTGGCCGCAGAAGTCGCGGACCACGCTCATGCGCTGGGCCTCGACGAATTTCTGGATGGCGAAGCCGATGTCGCCGAAGGTGTTCCCCGGCTTGATCTGGGCCAGACCCAGGTCCAGCGAGTCATAGGTGACGTCGATCAGCCGCTTGGCGCGGGCGTTGATCTCGCCGACCGGGTACATCCGGCTGCTATCGCCGTGCCAGCCGTCGACGATGACCGTATGGTCGATGTTGACGATGTCGCCTTCCTTCAGAACCTTGTCGCCGGGAATGCCGTGGCAGACGACGTGGTTGATCGAGGTGCAGACCGTCTTGGCGTAGCCCTTGTAGCCCAGGCAGGCGGGGACGCCGCCGTTGTCCAGGGTGAACTCGCGCACCAGATCGTCCAGCTCGCCCGTGGTGACGCCCGGCTTCACATGCTCGGTGATCATGTCCAGCGCCTCGGCGACCAGGCGGCCAGCCTTGCGCATGCCCTCGAACCCTTCCGCGTCATAGATGCGGATTTCGTGGCTGCGGACGAAGACGTCGGTTTCCAGGTCGGGGGTCTCGTACATGATCGGCTTTCGGGGAGGCGCGCGCTCCGCGTACAGGCGGACCGGGCGAAGAAACGACTTCAGGACTTCAGATGGTCAGACTAGCACAAAACCTCAAGCCCGTCAGGGTTCACGGCTGACGCATGGCCTGGCGCTTCCTATCTTCAGCCCATGTCACAATCGCCCCCCTCCCCCACCGCCGCCGTCCTGATCATCGGCGACGAGATTCTGTCGGGCCGAACCCGCGACAGCAATCTGAACACCCTGGCCCGCTTCCTGGCGCCGCTCGGCGTCGATCTGATGGAGGCGCGGGTGGTCGGCGATCGTCAGGACCAGATCGTCGCGGCGCTGAACGCCCTGCGTGCGGCGCACGACTATGTCTTCACCACCGGCGGCATCGGCCCGACCCATGACGACATCACCGCCGATGCGGTCGGCGCCGCCTTCGGCGTTTCCGTGCGCGAACACCCCGAGGCCCTCGCCATCCTGGAGCGCCGCTATGCGCCGGGCGAGTTCAATGCTGCGCGGCGCCGCATGGCCCGCGTGCCCGACGGCGGCGTCCTGATCGCCAATCCGGTCAGCGACGCGCCGGGCTTCCAGGTCGACAACGTCTTCGTCATGGCCGGCGTGCCCAAGATCATGGAGGCCATGCTGGACGACGTGGCGCCGCGCCTGAAGACGGGCGCCCCGGTGCACAGCCGGTCGTTGCGCGTCAGCGGCGTCGGCGAGGGCGCCGTGGCCGACATCCTGCGCGCCGCCGCCGAGGCCAGACCGCATCTGTCCTTCGGCTCCTATCCCTTCGGTTTCGGCGCCGGACAGACCGCCGGCGAGGTCGGAACCCAGCTGGTGATCCGGGGTCGGGATCAGGCCGAAGTTGACGCTGCGGAACACGATCTTGCCGCAAACCTGCGTTCTTCAGGCATCGAAATTGCCGTTACGTAACCTCACCAAGGTGTGAAATTGTGCGATTTTTGCGCCACGCTTTCGCCGAGAAGCGGTCCGACACCGGCCTTGGACGCAACGCTTTCATGACACGGACGCTGTGATGGGTAGCGTGGCGGCCCTCCCCGAACCAAGGCCGCCCGCCTTTCTCAAAATGGTCGGCCCACGATATAGGTGAAGCGTAATGACTCCCAGGAACATGGCCCGCCTCGGCGGCCTGGCTCTGACCACCGCCCTGATGACGGGCGTCGCCGCCCCGGCCTTCGCGGGCTCCTTCTATCTGCAAGAACAGTCCGTGCGCGGTGCCGGACGCGCCTATTCGGGCGAAGCCGCCGACCGCGGTGTCGGCTCGATGTGGTGGAACCCCGCCTCCATCGCCCGCAGCGGCCGTGAAGTCTCGGTCGGCCTTCACGCCATCCGCATCGACTCCGAAGTGAAGAACGCCGGCTCCTACGTCACCTATCCGGGCGGCGTGGACGTGCCGGTGGTCAACCCGCGCAACACCGAGGTCGACCCGATCGAAAGCGGCCTGGTGCCGAACTTCGCCTTCGCCACGCCGATCGGCGACCGCTTCGCCGTCGGCGTCTCGGTGGCCGCCCCCTACAACTTCACCACCAAGTACGAACAGGGCTCCTTCGCCCGCTACGACGCCCTGACGTCGGAGCTGCGCTCGGGCGACGCCAGCCTGACCGTGGCCTATCAGGTCAACGACTGGCTGGACGTCGGCGCCGGGCTGAACGCCCAGTTCGTCAAGGCCAAGCTGACCTCGGCCATGCCGTCGGTGTCCCCCCTGCTGCCGGACGGCTCCTCCTCGCTGGAAGGCGACGGCTGGGACTTCGGCTGGAACGTCGGCGCCCAGGTCCACAAGGGCCCGTGGGACTTCGGTCTCAGCTATCGCTCCAAGATCGAGCACGAGCTGGACGGCGACGTGAACATCGTCCTGACCGGCCCGCTGGCGCCTAACAGCGTCTCGACGGGCGGCACGGCCAGCTTCAACACCCCGTGGTTCGCCTCGGCGTCGGTCCGTTACGCCGTCAACGACAAGCTGACCCTGAACGCCCAGGTCAACCGCATCGGCTGGTCCGAGTTCCAGGCCATCACCGTCGAATATCCGGGCGGCGGCGACGTCATCCATCAGAACTACAAGGACGTCACCACCGGCGCGATCGGCCTGGACTACGCGATCAGCGACAAAACCACCCTGCGCGCCGGCGTCGGTTACGATCCGACCCCGACCCGCGACAGCCTGCGCACCGCCCGCATCCCGGACGCCGACCGCTGGCTGTTCTCGGTCGGCGGCTCGACCGAGGTGACCGAGGGCGTCACCTTCGACGCCGGCCTGACCTACATCGCCTTCAGCGACTCGACGATCCACGACGACCGCGCCTTCTACGCCGGCACCCCGGCGGCCGTGACCTCGCACCTGCGCGGCGAGGCCGAAGGCTCGGCCCTGGTCGCCTCGATCGGCGCCCGCTGGGCCTTCTGATCCTCGCCTGACGACGGATACGGAAACGGCGGCTCCCGCAAGGAAGCCGCCGTTCTTGTTCCTGCGCCGATCTCGACGATCAGCCTTGAGCGCCGTGTCCCTTGCCGCCGTTCGACGGGCGGCGACGACGAGGACGGCGCTTCAGCTCGCCGACCGGCTTGGGTTCGGCCTCGGGCGTCGCACGGACCGCCGAGCGGGCGCGGTCGCCCGCCATCGGGTCGTAGGCCGCCGCCGGGCGCTCGGCGTGATGAGTCCGGTCGCGTTGACCCTTGCGCTGACGGTGCGGCTGGCCGCCGCCCTCGGGCTTGACGCCGTCGCGACGCGGGTTGCGACGACCGCCGCCGCGGCCCTCGCCGCCCGAACGACCCTCGCGCTCGGGCAGGGTCGCCTTCTTGGCCACGCCCGCCGCCATGATGGAGGCGTCCAACTGGGCCAGGGCCTTGTCGTTGCGACGGTCGATCGCGGGGATCTTCTGGCGCGTGACCTTCTCGATGTCCTTCAGCAGCTTCATCTCGTCGCCGGCGACGAAGCTGATGGCCGTGCCGTCCTTGCCCGCGCGGGCCGTGCGGCCGATGCGGTGGACATAGGCTTCCGGCACATAGGGCAGCTCGAAGTTCACCACGTGGGTGACCTTGTCCACGTCGATGCCGCGCGCGGCGATGTCGGTGGCGACCAGGACGCGCAGCTTGCCGTTCTTGAAGGCCTCAAGCGCGCGCTCGCGCTGGGGCTGGCTCTTGTTGCCGTGGATGGCCCCGGCCTCGACGCCGCCGGCCTCCAGATAGGCCGCGACCTTGTCGGCGCCGTGCTTGGTCTTGGTGAAGACCAGGCAGCGCGTATAGGCGGGGTCCGAGAACAGTTCGGTCAGCAGGGCGCGCTTCCTGCCCTGTTCGACCCAGATCACCGACTGCTTGATGCGCTCGACCGTGGTGGCCTGCGGCGTGACCTGGACCTTGACCGGGTCCTTCAGTAGTTCGCTCGCCAGCTTGCCGATCTCCGAGGGCATGGTGGCCGAGAAGAACAGGTTCTGGCGCTTGGCCGGGATGCGGCTGACGATCTGGCGGATCGGCTTGATGAAGCCCAGGTCCAGCATCTGGTCGGCCTCGTCCAGGACGAAGATCTCGGTCTGCGACAGGTCCAGCGTCTTCTGTTGCAGGTGGTCCAACAGTCGGCCGGGGGCGGCGACCAGGACGTCGAGACCCTGTTGCAGGGCGCGTTCCTGCGGACCGTATTTCACGCCGCCGAAGATGACGGCCACGCGGAAGCCCAGGTGGGCGCCGTATTGCTTGAAGCTGTCGGCGATCTGGGTCGCCAGTTCGCGCGTGGGGCTCAGGATCAGGGCGCGCGTGGTGCGCGGCTTGGGCGCCACGCGGTTCTCGGCCAGGCGATGCAGGATCGGCAGGGCGAAGGCCGCCGTCTTGCCGGTGCCGGTCTGGGCGATGCCCAGCAGATCCTTGCCCTTCATGACGTCGGGAATGGACTTGGCCTGGATCGGCGTCGGCTTCTCATAGCCGGTCGCGGCCAGGGCGGTCAGGAGAGCCTTGTTCAGGCCCATGGATTCGAAGGTGATGGTGTCGCTCACGTCTGTCTTTCACGAACGGCGGCGCGCGCGGCTGGACAAGCCAGGCCTTCACTAGGGGCGCACGTCGCCTGCCCGAAGCTCGGGCGGGGAACGGGCGCCGCCCCGCGTGTATGGACGACGTATGAAATCGAATGATCCGGCCGCTCGACAGACAGGCCTTCCGGGGAGGGAAGCCCAACACGCGCTGGAACGCGCCGGTCACCGCATTGTGCGATGCAGCGCAGATGGGCCTCAATAGCGGCCAAGTCAAGGCGAACCCGGCGAAAGCCTACAACAGGTTGACCGCCAGATTGACCGCCAGAGCCAGGATCACCGTGTTGAACAGCCAGGCCACGATGCTGTGGACGGTGGCGATGCGGCGCAGGCGCTGGCTGGAGATCTGCACGTCGGCGGTCTGGTTCGCCACGCCGATGATCAGGGCGAAGTGCAGGAAGTCCCAGTAGTCGGCATCGTCCTCGCCCGGAAACATCAGGCCCTGACGATCACCCTGGCCGGCCTCGGCGGGCGCATAGAACTCATGGGCGTAATGCAGGGTGAAGATGGTCTGCACGAACAGCCAGCTCAGGGGGATGGTGACCACGGTCAGAACCGCCGCCGTCGCCGTCGGCTTGCCGCCCGACGCCGCCATGAAGACGATGACGAAGACGCTGGCTCCCGCCGCCAACAGGCTGAGCGGCAGCACCGCCCCGCCCGCCTGATCCAGCTCCGCCGACCGCGCGCGGATCGCCGCCACCGATCGCGCCCGCCTCAACCGCATGAAGGTCAGCAGCAGAAAGGCTGTCACGCCCGCGTCCCAGGCGACCGCCAGCCGCATCGGCCAGCCCCAGACGACCGGCGAGACGGCGCTGGCCGCCGCCATCACCGCCAATCCCAACCAAAGGGCGAAATGCAGACGAAAGAGGTGCGCGACCGGCTTCATGGCCGCATGATTGCGCCGTTCCGTGCGAACGGCCAGAGCCCCGCCGCCGGACTTCAGCCGTCAGCTCTTCCAGCGCAGCACCGTCTCCTTGATCGGATTGACGAAGGCGCGGCCCTCGGCGCGGCTCTTCAGCCATTCGCGCTTCAGCTGCTGATACCATTTGGCCTGTTTGTCGGCGTCGTCGATCCAGATCAGGGCCGGGTCGTATTTCAGCCCCTCGTTCTGCAGGTTCACCATGCCGCCGTCCTGCTTCAGGAAGGCGACGACGCCCATCCGCAGGAAGGGCTTGGCGATGCCGAACACCCAGTGATCGGACCAGAAGATCTGGGTGATGCGGGTCTTGGTCTCGCTCACCGGCGTCAGGCAGGTCAGGGCCAGCACCTGCTTTTCACCCACCTGGATATGCTCCCAGCGATAGCCCGGCAGGCGGAAGGTGATCTCGGTCGCGGGCGCCCCGCCCAGCACCTTATAGAGGCGGCTGTTCGACGACGGCGCATGGCGCACCATGGCCCAGCCGAAATCGACCGGGGCGAAGGTCTTGGCCTTCTCGTGCATCGAATGCTCGGACCGCCACCACCACTGCTGGTGGACATAGGGGCCGTGGGCGGGGTCCATCAGGCCGACGACGGCGTGGTCGATATGGCTGTCGAAATCCATCCACTCGACCAGGCGCGGCTGGCCGACGGCGCCGGGGAACTGCGGCGGTTCCTGATCCGGCTCGGACGGGTTGCGGGCGTCCGCCGCCATCCAGACGAAGACCATGCCCTGGCTCTCGCGCACCGGGTAGGACCGGACCTTGATGCGGTTCGCCTCGAACGCCTGATCCTCGACCAGGGACGGAATGGCCGCACACACGCCGTCGGGCCGGAAGCGCCAGCCGTGATATGGGCATTCGACCGTCTCGCCCTCGCCCGGCTTCTCGACCAGCCGCCCGGCCGACAGCGGCGCCGCGCGGTGGGGGCAGATGTCGCGCATCCCATAGACATCGCCCGCGCGCGTGCGGCCGATCAGGACCGGCTCGCCCATGATCTCATAGCGTTTCAGGCTGGCGACCGGCACGTCGCGCGCCAAGGCGACGAAATACCAGGCGTCGGTGATGAAGCCCTTGCCGAAAGCCGTCGGCGGGGCCTTGGCTTCTGGGGCGGCGGAAGGTGCGGGCGCGGCGTCTGCGGTCATGGCCGCCTTGTAGCAGCAGCGACGGTCGGCCGTCCAAAGGCCATTCCCTTCCTCAGCCGATGAATTAATCTGGCGCAAATTCTCTTTGGGAGAGACGCCTTGATCCGCACCGCCTCCACCGCCCTTTTCGGCGCCGCCGCCCTGTTGCTGGCCGCCGCCCCCGCCGCCCTGGCTCAGGACGGCCCCGCCAATCACGCGACGCACGCCGCCTTCGCGTCCGATCGCCTCAGCGTGATGGTCGACGGGCCGGAGGGCGCGCCCGACCTGATCCTGATCCCCGGCCTGTCGTCCTCGCCGGACATCTGGCAGGGCACGGTCGACCATCTGGCCGAACGCTATCGCGTCCACCGCATCCACGTCGCCGGTTTCGCCGGCGCCGCGCCCCAGGCCAACGCGCAGGGCGACGCGCCTCAGCCGGTCGGCGCCCCCGTGGCCGAGGAGATCGCCCGCTACATCCGCGAACAGCATCTGAACAAGCCCGCCGTCGTCGGCCACTCCATGGGCGGGACCGTGGGCATGATGCTGGCCGCGCGTCACCCCGATCTGGTCGGCAGGCTGATGGTCGTGGACATGATCCCCTTCATGGGCGCCATGTTCGGCGCGCCCGGCGCGACCGCCGAGAGCGTGACCCCCGTCGCCGATCAGATCTGGACCGCCCAGTCCGCCAGCCCGCGCGACGCCTACGTCGCCCAGGCGACAACCGCCATCAACGGCATGATCAACACCGAAAGCCGCCGCGAGGAGGCCCTTCAGGACATGCGCGACAGCGACCAGAAGGTCTCGGCCGCCGCCTTCCGCGAACTGGTCACGACCGACCTGCGCCCCGAACTAGCCCGGATCACCGCCCCGACCGAGGTGCTCTACGTCAAGTTCAACGACGCCCGCATGACCGATGCGATCACCGACGCCATCTATCAGGCGTCGTTCGCGACCCTGCCCGGCGCAAAGCTGAAGCGCATCGACGACAGCGCCCACTTCATCATGTTCGACCAGCCGACGGCCTTCTACGGCGAGCTGGACGCCTTCCTGGCCCGATGAGCCATCCGGCCGCGGATCGGATCGTCGGCCTGTATCAGGAGAAGGCGGCGGACTGGATTCGCGACCGAGGCTCTGTTCTGCGCCGGGATGAGGGCGACTGGAACGAAGCGGCCTGGCTGGACCGCTTCACGCAGGGCTGGCCGCCCGGCGCCCGCGTGCTGGACGTCGGCTGCGGCTCGGGCTGGCCCATGAGCGCCGCCCTGCTGGAGCGCGGATTCGAGGTCATCGGCCTCGACGCCTCGCCCGGCCTGATCGCCCATGCACGCCAGACCCTGCCGGGCGGCGACTGGCGCATCGGCGACATGCGCGAAACCCTGCCGGACGGCGCCTTTCACGGCGTTCTGGCCTGGCACAGTCTGTTCCATCTGACGCCTGAGGCGCAGACGGCGGTCCTGCCCGCCCTGGCCGCCCGCGTCGGCCCAGGCGGGCGGCTGATGTTCACCGCCGGTCCCGCTCACGGCGAGGCGATCGGCGAATGGCGCGGCGAACCGCTCTATCACGGCAGCCTGGACCCTGACGCCTACCAAGCCCTGCTCAGCGAGGCCGGCCTGACGGTGGAGAGCGCCGGCGATCAGGGCGTCTGGCTGGCCCGGCGCGCCATTCTTTCGGCGAAATAAACGCACACGCTGGCGTGATCGGAAACGGGGGCGTTTTCGCGGGCGACGTGAACGGCTAGAGCGAAATCGGTTCAGTTGGACTGCGTTCAACTGAACCCAGATATTCGCTCCAGCTTAATTCTGGACCATTGTTCTAGGTTCAGTCGATTCCGACTGAACCGAAAATGGTCTAGGGTTCGCGCCGCTGGCATAGAGGGATGTTCATGGCGCGCAAGGACCGCGGACCCGACGGGAACGATCAGGGCGGAGGAAAACCGCGCCGCACCTTCATGGGCCGTCTCTTCTACTGGGGCGCGGTTCTGGCCGTCTGGGGTCTGATCTTCGGCGTCGTCTTCTTCGCCGTCTTCGCGCGCGACCTGCCCGACACCTCCAGTCTGTATGAGGTCGATCGCCAGCCCTCGATCACCTACCTGGACCGCTCCGGCGCCCTGATCGCGGTGCGCGGCACCCAGATGGCGCCGCCCGTCGATCTGGACGCCCTGCCCGACTACGTCCCGGCCGCCTTCGTGGCCATCGAGGACCGCCGCTTCTACCACCACCCCGGTTTCGACCCGATCGGCATGAGCCGCGCCATGGCCTCGAACCTGAAGGCCGGGCGCGTGGTCCAGGGCGGCTCGACCATCACCCAGCAGTTGGCCAAGAACCTGTTCCTGACGCCCGATCAGAACATGAAGCGCAAGGTTCAGGAGCTGATGCTGGCCGTGTGGCTGGAAATGAAGTTCTCCAAGAAGGAGATCCTCGCCCTCTACCTGAACCGCGTCTATTTCGGCGCCGGCGCCTATGGCATCGAATCCGCCTCGCAGCGCTATTTCGACAAGAGCGCCGACAAGCTGACGGTCGGCGAAGCCGCCCTGCTGGCGGGTCTTCTGAAGGCGCCCTCGCGCTATTCGCCGGTGTCCGAGAGCGAGCGCGCCGCCGCCCGCGCCAACGTCGTTCTGAACGAAATGGTCGAGGTCGGCGCCATCACCCGCGCCCAGCGCGACGCCGCCGTGGCCGAGCCGGTGCGGGTGTCCAAGACGCTGGCGAGTCAGCACGCCCAGTACTTCATCGACTGGCTCGACAAGCAGATTCGCGGCCTGGTCGGCGAGCCGACCGAGGACCTGGTGGTCGAAACCACCCTGGACCTGACGCTGCAGACCGACGCCGAGCGCGCCGTGCGCCGCATTCTGGACCGCGACAAGGGCAAGGGCGTCGAGCAGGCGGCCCTGGTCGCCCTGGACGGCGACGGTCGGGTGCGCGCCATGATCGGCGGTTCGTCCTATGGCGACAGCCAGTTCAACCGCGCCGTCGACGCCCGCCGCCAGGCGGGCTCGGCCTGGAAGCCCTTCGTCTATCTGGCGGCGGTCGAGGCCGGCTATACGCCCGAGACCCCGGTGGTGGACCAGCCGGTGACCATCGGCGGCTGGTCGCCGCGCAACTACTCGGGCCGCTTCTCGGGCCAGATGACCCTGGCCCAGGCCGTGGCCCAGTCGACCAACACCGTCGCCGCCTATGTCGCCGACCAGGTCGGGCGCGACAGCGTGGCTCGCGCCGCCCGTCGCCTCGGGATCAGCAGCGAGATCGGCCTGCAGCCCTCCATGGCCCTGGGCGCCGTCGAGGTCAGCCCGCTGGAGATGGCCCAGGCCTATGACGCCTTCGCCAACGGCGGCCGCCGCGTCGACGCCTACGGCATCAGCCGCATCCGCACCCCGTCCGGGCGGGTGATCTACACCCACGGTCCGTCCGAAGGCGGCCAGGCCATCAACAATCCGCCGCTCTACTACATGAACCAGATGCTGCGCGGGGTGATCACCTCGGGCAGCGGTCGTTCGGCGGCCATCGGCGGGCGCGACATCGCGGGCAAGACCGGCACCACCTCGGATTACAAGGACGCCTGGTTCGTCGGCTACACGGGCGGCTTCGTCGCCGCCGTCTGGGTCGGCAAGGACGACAACAAGCCGATGGCCCGCGTCACCGGCGGCTCGTCGCCCGCCGCCATCTGGCGCGGCTTCATGGAGGCGGCCCTGCCGCGTCTGGCGGTCCAGGCCATCCCCAACGGCCCGCCCCTGCCCGAGGGTTGGATCCCGCCCGACCCCGTCGGCGACCTGATGGGCCAGGTCGAGGACCCCTACGCCACGGCCGTTCCCTACGACGACGCCCAACCGCCCGTGGTCATCGACGGCCAGGCCCCGCAGGCGGCCCAGCCGCAACAGCCCCCGGCGGCGCGACCCGCTCCGCAACAGCAACGCCAGCCCGACGCCTTGTTCTTCTGACCTTATCCCCTTCTCCCCTTGTGGGAGAAGGTGGCCCGTCAGGGCCGGATGAGGGGTTTCTCCAACAGAAGAAACCGCCGGATGGGATGAGGTAGCAAGACCCCTCATCCGTCTCGCTACGCGAGCCACCTTCTCCCACATGGGGAGAAGGACTTAGCCCACCGCGTGAAGCGTCGCGCCATGCTCGCGCAGCCAGCGTCGGTGCGGGCGATGATCCCCGACCAGACGGGCCACGACCGCCCAATAGGCCGGGCTGTGGTCGGCGTGGACCAGGTGGGCGACCTCGTGCGCGGCCAGGTAGTCGGCCACGGCGGGCGGGGCCATGATGACGCGCCAGGAATAGCGGATCGAGCGGTTGTGCGGACTGCACGAGCCCCAGCGCGAGCGGGTGTCGACGATGGACACCTTCACCGGCTTCTGGCCCAGAGCCTTGAGGTGAACCTCGGTCCGCTCGACCAGGAAGTCGCGTGCGGCGCGACGGAACCAGTTCTCGATGCGGCGGGAGAAGGCCTCCCCCTCTCCGCCCGAGCGCAGCACCGGCCCCTCGGCCGTTTCGACCAGGCGCGCCGCGCCTGCGCCGCCCGTCGCCTCCAGCCGCAAGGGACGCCCCTGCCAGCTCACCTCGGCGCCCGGCGCAAACGCCAGGGTCTCGGCCCGCGCGGCCAGCCGTTCGGCGATCCATCCGGCCTTGGTGCGGGCGAAGGCCACGACTTCGCCCAGGCGCCGCTCGCTGGGAGCGACGGCCACGGCCTCGCCGGCGCGGGCGTCGATGCGGATCGACAGCCGACGCGCGCGCGGATTGACCGACAGCCTCAGGGCGCCGCCGCCCTCAAGCGGCAGACGCTGACCGTTCCGGTACGACACTGATCGCTTCATTGCTGGCGATGAAATCGCGTACGCGCGGATAGATTTCCTCGCGGAACCGGCGGCCGTTGAAGACGCCGTAGTGGCCGACCTTGGGCTGGACGTAGAGCAGGCGGCGGTCGTCGGGGATGTTCGACGTCAGGCCGTGCGCGGCCTGAGTCTGGCCGACGCCGGAGATGTCGTCCATCTCGCCCTCGATGGTGGCCAGGCCGATGTCGGTGATGGCGCTGAGGTCCACCGGCTTGCCGCGATGCTGCAACAGGCCGCGCGGCAGCAGGTGCTGCTGGAAGACGATGTCGATGGTCTGGAGATAGAATTCCTCGGTCAGATCCAGCACCGACAGATATTCGTCATAGAATTGCTCGTGCTTCTCGACCCCGTCGCCGTCGCCCGCCACCAGATCCTCGAAATAGCGGCGATGGGCGTCGACGTGCTTGTCCTCGTTCATCGACATGAAGCTGTAGAGCTGGACGAAGCCCGGATAGACCCGCCGCCCGACGCCCGGATAGGGCCAGGGCACAGTGTGGATCATGTTCGACTTGAACCAGGTGAAGGGCTTTTCCTCGGCCAACTGGTTCGTCACCGTCGGCGACAGGCGGGCGTCGATGGGCGAGCCCATGAAGGTCATGGAGGCGGGCCGGTTCGGGTCGTTCTCGGCGGCCATGACGGAGCAGGCCGCCAGCACCGGCGGCCCCGGCTGGCAGACGCCGACGACATGGGCGCGCGGCCCGACCGCCGCCAGCATGGCGCGCACATGGTCGATGTAGTCGTTGAAGTCGAAACGGCCCTCCAGCATCGGCACCTGGCGCGCGTTAGACCAGTCGGTGACATAGACGTCGTGGTCGCGCAGGAAGGTCTCGACCGTGCCGCGAAGCAGGGTGGCGTAGTGGCCCGACAGGGGCGCCACGATCACCACGGCGGGCGCGGCGGCGGGTCGGCCCGCGCGTTTCAGGTCGCCGATGTTGCGGGCGAACCGCACCAGACGGCACCAGGGCGAGGACCAGACGACCTGTTCGGTGGTGCGGACGGCCTTGCCGTCGATCTCGATCGCCTCCAGACCCCAGTCGGGCTTGCCGTAGCGACGCGTCAGACTTTCAAACACTTCAGCCGAGGCGTAGGCGGTGCGGCCGATCGCCGTATCCGACGCCGGATTGAATGGAGAGGTCCAGAACTGGCGGGCCATCTGGGCCCCGATCCGGAACGGCGTCGCCGAATGATAGGCGAGCTCGTGAAAAGCGTAGAGCATGAAACCCCGACTGCGGCCCCCGCCGATGCGGAACGCCGATCATACAGGGTGCTGCGCCGCAAAAAAGACCGGCCGCGCTTCGTTCAGGGAAAGGTGATCAGCCCTTCTCCATCGCGTTTTCGATCAGGGTCGCGGTGCGACTGGGGCCCAGGTCATGGGCGACGGCGCTGCGGAACCGGCCGTCCGGCCCCATCAGATAGACGGTCAGGCCGTGATTCATGGTGTAGCCCTCGCCCTCGCCGACCTTCTGATAGAAGGCGCGGTACTCCCTGGCGACCTGGGCCACCTGTTCCGGCGTGCCGGTCAGGCCGATGACGTCATCCGGGAAGCCGTCCGAGGACAGATAGTCCTTCAGCATCTGCGGCGTGTCGCGCTCGGGGTCGATGCTGATGAAGACGATCTGCAGATCCTTGGCCTTGTCGCCCATCCGCTCCTGCACGGCGTTCAGCACGCCAAGCGTCGTGGGGCAGTAATCGGGGCAGTAGGTGAAGCCGAAGAAGACCAGGCTCCATTTGCCTTCCAGAATCGACTGATCGACGACCTGGCCGTCCTGATTGGTCAGGGTGAAGGGACCGCCGACCAGAGGCTGGCCCGTCGCGGCGTCCGTCGTCTGGGCCGCCTGCTGGCGACCGCCGACCACCACCATGGTGATCAGGCCCAGCGCCAGGGCGATGACCGCGCAGGCGGCGGCGAACAGGATCACGGGACGGCGGGGCATGGCGTCTCCTCGGCGGAAGGGTCATTCGGCGGGCGCGACACGGCGAACCGTGCAGCCGCCCTGCGCCCGGTCTATAGAAGAGGGGTGAGCCCTACAGAAGCCCCCATTCCGCCGCACGTCCAGCCGCCCGCCTCGCCGCACCTCCTGGCCCTGGCGGGAGGCGAGCTGGCCGGCCTGCCGGAGCTGCCTCGACGCGGACGCGGCCTGTCGCTGCGCACCCTGATCGTGCTGCGCTGGCTGGCGGTGATCGGCCAGACCTCGGCGATCCTGACGGCCTATTTCGCCCTGCACTTCCCCTTGCCCCTGTGGGAGTGCCTGACCGTGATCGGTGCGGGCGTGGCGATGAACCTGGCCACCATGGCGCGGGCCCGGCGCATCGACGGCAGCCTGCCCGACGGGCCTCGAACCGCCGCTCAGCTGGGTTTCGACATCCTGCAGCTGGCGACCCTGCTGGCCCTGACCGGGGGGCTGGCCAACCCCTTCTGCCTGCTGCTGGTGGCGCCGGTGACCATCGCGGCGGCCGCCCTGCCCGCGCGTCAGGCGGTGATCCTGGGCGTCATGGCCCTGATCGCCGTGGGCTTCCTCTTCTCCTGGTCCCTGCCCTTGCCGTGGCGGCTGCACGAACATCTGGAGCTGCCGGGCCTCTATCGTCTGGGCCTGGGACTGGCCCTGGTGACGGGGGTGCTGTTCACCGCCGGCTACGCCTGGAAGGTCGCCGCCGACGCCGACAAGCTGGAGCTGGCCCTGGCCACCACCCAGGACGTTCTGCAGCGCGAGCAGAGGCTGGCGGCCCTGGGCGGCCTCGCCGCCGCCGCCGCCCATGAACTGGGCACGCCGCTGGCCACCATCCAGGTCGTCGCCAAGGAGATGCTGCGCGACGCCCCCACCGACAGTCCGGCCGCCGAGGACGCCGCCCTGATCCTGCAACAGGCGGAACGCTGCCGGGCCATTCTCAAGCAGCTGTCGGCCCAGCCCGAAGAGGGCGACCCCCTGTTCGCCGACATCGACCTGAAGGCCCTGCTGGAAGAGGTGGCCGAGCCGCACCGGGGCTTCGACCTGGACTTCGAGATCGCCGTCAAGGCGCCGCCCGGACACCCCGTGCCGCGCGTCCGCCGCCTGCCCGAGATCGTCCACGGCCTGTCCACCCTGGTCGAGAACGCCGCCGACTTCGCCGCCCGCAAGGTGCGGCTGACCGCCGTGGTCGACGCCGGCTGGATCGAGATCGACATCCTGGACGACGGCCCCGGCTTCGCCTCCGAGATTCTGCCGCGCCTGGGCGAACCCTATGTGACCAGCCGCCCCCAGGCCAAGGCCCGTCGCGCCCTGGCCGCCCAGATCGCCGCCGCCTCGCGCCCCGCCCGGCGCGGCCGCCGCGCGGCGCCGCCCCCGATCACCGCCCCCATCGCCCCCAGCCAGGGCGGCATGGGCCTAGGCTTCTTCATCGCCCGCACGCTGCTGGAACGCACCGGCGCCAAGGTCTCGGTCGGGTCCGGAGACGGCGAGAAGGGCCAGCCCAAGGGCGCCCGCGTCTCCATCCGCTGGCCGCGACAGGCGCTGGAGGCGCCGGTTTCCGCCATGGAGTCCGGTGGAACCTGATGTCGCAGTCGTCGGCTTCGCCCTTGACCCTGCGCCCATGACGCACGACCTGAACCGCAGGAGAACCGCATGTCCGACCTCGAACCCCAAGTCGCCGCTCAAGTCGCCGCCCTCGACGACAAATCCCTGTTGCTGCTGGATGACGACCAGGCGCTGCGCACCCGTCTGGGGCGGGCGCTGGAATCCCGCGGGTTCGCCGTCACCGTCGCCGGCTCGGTGGCCGAGGCGAACGACGCCCTGCGCCAGGCGGTCCCGGCCTTCGCCGTGCTGGACATGCGGCTGGAGGACGGCAACGGCCTGAAGGTGGTCGAGATGATCCGCGAGCGGCGCGAGGACGCCCGCATCGTCATGCTGACCGGCTACGGCGCGATCGCCACGGCCGTCGCGGCGGTCAAGGCCGGGGCCGTCGACTATCTCCAGAAGCCCGCCGACGCCGACGACGTGGTCAAGGCCCTGCTGTCCACCGGCGAGGCGCCCGAGCCGCCGGAAAACCCCATGTCGGCCGACCGGGTGCGCTGGGAGCATATCCAGCGCGTCTATGAGCTGTGCGACCACAACGTCTCCGAGACGGCCCGTCGCCTGGGCATGCACCGCCGCACCCTGCAACGCATCCTGGCCAAACGCGCGCCGCGATAGGCTGCGCCTATCGCTTCATTGTGGGGCGCTATGCTCGCGACTTGAGCGCATTGTTCTTCTCCTTCTCCCCTTGTGAGAGAAGGCGCTACTCCCGCATCGTCCGGAGCGCGCCCAGACGGGCGAAGGCCAGGGTCAGGGCCTTGCGGCGCGCGGGAGCGAGGGGCGTCGCCGGCGCCTCGCGCACCACCGCCCCGCCGAAACCGTCAGCGACGATCAGACCCGGTTCGTCAGGCAGCACGCCCTCAGGAAACTCCGGCGCCACGGCGAAATAGAAGGCGTCGCAGAACGGGCCGTACTCATGCCACTTCCGGTCGACGCGATAGTCGTCGATCCCCGACTTCACCTCGCAGATAACGATGTCCCCCTTCGGCCCCAGAGCCATGACGTCGGCGCGCCGTCCATTGGGCAGGCAGACCTCCAGCAGGGGCGCATAACCCATGTCCGCCATCAGCCGGGCGGCCCCGCGCGTGACGGACAGGGTCGTTTCAGGGCGGCTGAAGACCAGTTCGAGGTGAAGCGCGGCGGCGGGCATTCGTCTTTATGTTCCGCCTATGTTCCTATCGCAAGCGCTGCCGGTTCAGACGCCACTGATCCCGCGTCTGGCCCCACAGATTGACGGCGTGCTCATGGAAGGGCGGCGGCATGACGGCCGGTCCGCGATTGGTCGAACCCAGCCGTTCCGCCACCTTCTCCGACGCCCGGTTGTCCGGGTCGATGCAGTGGATGACGTCCGCCCAGTCCAGCACGTCGCAGGCGTAGTCCATGGTCGCGACGGCGGCCTCGATCGCATAGCCCTTGCCCGTGGCGTCGGGGTGCAGGCTCCAGCCCACCTCGCGGCCTGGCCAGTCATAGGGATGCAGCGGCCCGATGCGGCCCATCCACAGGCCGGTCGCCTTCTCGATCACCGAAAACATGCCCTCGCCATGCAAGGCCCACATGCCCGCGACCGAGGCGATGGTCCGCCAGACCTGATGCTTCGACTGCGGCCCGCCGATGAAACGCGTCGTGTCCGGGTCGGCCTGAAACTCGGCCCAGCGCGGAAAATCATCCAGCGTCGGCGGGCGCAGGAACAGGCGCTCGGTCTCCAGCGTGGGACCGAGGGGCGAAGCAGGGCGTTCGATCACAACAGATACTCGCGTTCCAGAGTGTAGACGCTGCCGTCGCCGGTCAGGACGCTGGAATAGAGGCCGAAGCGATCCACGCGGATCGGCGGCGACTTCAACAGGTTGTGCCCCGCGATCCAGGCGCCGATACGGTCCGGGTTCGCCTGGGGCTTCAGATAGGCCAGGGTGACGTGCGGGCGGTATTCGCGCTTTTCAGGCGGGACGCCCGCCCGTTCGCCCGCCGCGCGGCAACGCCCGGCCAGGACGTTCAGCGGCTCCGACCGGTCCAGCCCCGCCCACAGGGTGTGGCTGCGATGCGCGTCTCCGAAGGCGCCGACGCCGTTCAGGGTGACTTCGAACGCCCCTCCGCCCTCGGCCCGGGTCAGCTCCGACGCCAGATCGTCGGCCGTGCGCTCGGACGCCTCGCCATAGAAGGCCAGGGTGACGTGCAGGGCGTCCAGCGGCCGCCAGCGGGCGCCCGGCAGGCCGGACTGGCGCCGCGCCAGGGTCTCGGCGACGTCCTCGGGAATGGCGATGGCGGTGAACAGGCGCAACATGCGACCCTTGGTAGCGGGCGGAACCGGCGGCCGGAAGTCCGGTTTTTCTTGCATGGACGTCTCCGCGTCCCGATATTTGAGCCACGGGTCGGGATATTTCCGGCCACATGGGAGACTTCTTTCGCGATGAGCGATTTCAACAACGGCTATGCGCGCCCGCTTCCGCAGTCGGCGGACATGTCCGTCGACGCCGGCCTGCGCGCCTTCATGCTGGGCGTCTACAACAAGCTGGCGATCGGCCTGGTCGTCGCCGGCGCCCTGGCCTACGTCACCGGCAACGTTCCTGCGGTGCAGCAGCTGCTGTTCGCCCGCATGCCGGACGGTCGCGTCGGCCTGACGATGCTGGGCATGATCATCCAGTTCTCGCCGCTGGTCATGCTGTTCGGCTCCATGTTCTTCATGAAGAACCCGACGGCCCGGGGCGTGAACATGCTCTACTGGGCCGTGGTCGCCACCATCGGCGCCGGTCTGGGCGTGCTGTTCCTGCGCTATACGGGCGGTTCGCTGGCCTCGACCTTCTTCGTCACGGCCGCCGCCTTCGCGGGTCTGAGCCTGGTCGGCTACACGACCAAGAAGGACCTGAGCGGCATGGGCACCTTCCTGATCATGGGCGTGATCGGCCTGATCATCGCCTCGATCGTCAACATGTTCATGCAATCGGGCGTGATGTATCTGGTGATCTCGGGCGCGGGCGTGCTGATCTTCTCGGGTCTGATCGCCTATGACACCCAGCGCCTGAAGATGACCTACTACGCGCTCGGCGGCGACAAGAACGCCATGGGCGTGGCCACGGGCTTCGGCGCTCTGAGCCTGTTCATCAACTTCATCAACCTGTTCCAGTTCCTGCTGGCCTTCATGGGCAGCCGCGAATAGGGGCTTCTTAAGTCCTGATTGAAAAGGCCTCGACGGCGCCGTCGAGGCCTTTTTCTTGACTGTGTCACGTTATTATTGGCGGCAACCTACCTCCGCTCATCCCGGCGGACGCCGGGATCCGGTGCTTTGGCTTCAGAGCATCCGGTTCAGCGGTCAGGCTCAGGTTTGGCTTACTCACTGGGTCCCGGCGTCCGCCGGGATGAGCGGGGATGAAGGGGCCTCCCTATTCCACCACCGTGAACCTGCGGCTGTCGAACACGCGCAGCACCTGGGCGAGGTCGCGGCCGCGCTTCAGAACATGGCCGCCCTCGCCGATCACCGCCCACTGCCCCTGTTTCAGGCGCAGCGCCGGGCGTTTCTCGATGCGGTAGAGCGGCGCGTCGCCGTGGCGACGAAAGACGGCGAACTCGGCGTGGTCCCTGCCTCCGGCCATGGCGTAGTCCCGCCATTCACCTGCCGCCACCATGCGTCCATAGATCCGCAGCATCTGGTCCAGCTCGCGGCGGTCGAAGAAGACCGGCCCCGACGGGGAAGCGCCTTGCGGCTGCGCGTTCGAACTGTCGACGTCGAAGCTCATGGCTTCAACTTAGGCCGCCTGCGGAGAAACGCCAGCTTCGCAGATTGAGCCCGAGCCGAGGTCTGGGCGCTTGTCACCCGCCGCGCGCCCGTCCAAAAGGCGGATCAAGTTCTAGATACGGAGACGAACCCATGGCGACGAGCGAAGGCTGGGACATGCCCACCGGAGACCTCATGAAGGGCAAGAAGGGCCTGATCATGGGGGTGGCCAACTCCAACTCCATCGCCTGGGGCATCGCCTCGCAGCTGGCCGCCCAGGGCGCCGAGCTGGCCTTCACCTATCTGGGCGAGGGTCTTGAGCGCCGCGTGCGCCCGCTGGCCGAAAGCGTCGGCGCCAAGCTGCTCATCCAGGCCGACGTCACCGACGACGCCTCCATGGACGCCGCCTTCGCCGAGCTGGAGAAGGAATTCGGTACGATCGACTTCGTCGTCCACTCGGTGGCCTTCGCCAACAAGGACGAGTTGAAGGGCTCCTTCGTCGACAACACCACCCGCGACAGCTTCCTGCTGGCCATGAACATCTCGGCCTTCAGCTTCGTCGACGTGGCCAAGCGCTCGGCCAAGCTGATGCCCAACGGCGGCTCGATGATCACCCTGACCTACCTCGGGTCCGAGCGGGTCATTCCGAACTACAACACCATGGGCGTGGCCAAGGCCGCCCTGGAAGCGGCGACCCGCTACATCGCGCGCGACCTGGGGCCGAAGGGCATCCGCGTCAACGCCATCTCGGCAGGCGCCATGCGCACCCTGTCGCTGGCGGGCATTTCGGGCGGGCGCGGCCTGCACTCCAAGTCGGCGCAGTTCTCGCTGATCAAGGAAGAGACCTCGATGGAAGGCGTCGCCGGCGCCGCCCTGTGGCTGTGCTCGGACCTGGGCCGCTCGACGACGGGCGAGGTCGTCCACGTCGACGCCGGTTTCCACGCCGTCGGCCTGCCGGACGACATGGAAGGCTGAGTCCTCAGCGGACCGCAGCGCCCCGGCAGCAGGCCTCGATGTTGTTGCCGTCGGGGTCCAGCACGAAGGCCCCGTAATAGTCCCCGGCCCCTTCGCGGGGGCCGGGCGCGCCGTTGTCGCGGCCGCCCGCCGCCAGGGCGGCCCGATGGAAGGCCTCGACCATGGCCTTGTCCCGCGCGACGAAGGCGACGTGCATCTGGTTCAACCCAGCGCGCGAACCCTCGACCCAATAGGACGGCCGCGTGGTCCCGATCCACAGATAGGGAATGGGCTGTTCGGCGCTGTGGCCGAACAGGAAGGACTCCGGCGAATTGCTGGCGGTCTGCAGACCCAGAGCCTCCGCCACGGCGTCATAGAAGCGGCGGGCCGCCGTCAGGTCCGAAACGATGATCCCGGTGTGGTCCAACATGACGACTCAAACGACGCCAGCACGGCGCCGTTCCCCTTTGCGAAGCGTTGCGGCGCAGCCTAAGCCATAGGGCATGAGCTCGTCCCGCCTGCCGCCTTCCCCCAGCATTGTGGCCGCCAGCTTCTCGGCCGCCGCCGTGGCGACCGTCGTCGGCTTCGGCGGCACGGTCGCCCTGGTGGTGCAGGCCGGCCAGGCCATGGGGGCGACGCCCGCCCAGATCATCTCCATGGTCACCGCCCTGTGCCTGGGCATCGGCCTGCCCGGCGCGGTGCTGAGCTGGCGGCTGAAGATGCCGGTCGTGCTGGCCTGGTCGACGCCGGGCGCGGCCCTGCTGGCCGCCTCGACGCTCGGCCTCGGCTGGTCGACGGCCGTCGGCGCCTTCGTGATCGCCGGGCTGATGATGGTGCTGACCGGCTTGGTCCCCGCTCTGGGGCGGCTGGCCGAGCGCATTCCGGCGGCCGTCGCCTCGGCCATGCTGGCGGGGGTGCTGCTGCCCTTCTGCCTCAAGCTGTTCCTGGTGTTTCCGACCGATCTGACGCTGGCGGCGGGCCTGCTGCTGGTCTTTCTGGTCATGCGCAGGCTGGCGCCCGCCTGGTCCCTGCCCGCCGTTCTGGTCGCCGCCTTCGCCGTCCTGGCGCTGCGCGGCCAGGTCGCCCTGCCCGAAGGCGCCGGCCTGTTCGGCGCCCTGTCGCCGGTCATGCCCGCCTTCGACTGGAAGGCGGCGGTCAGTCTGGCCCTGCCGCTGTATCTGGTGACGCTGGCGTCGCAGAACCTGCCCGGTCTGGTGGTGCTGCGGGCCGCAGGCTACGCCCCGCCCGCCGGCAAGCTGATCTTCTGGGGCGGACTGGCAAGCACCCTGCTGGCCCCCTTCGGCGCGCACGGCGTCAACCTGGCCGCCATCACCGCCGCCATCTGCACCGGGCCGGACGCCCACCCCGACGCCGCCAAACGCTGGACCGTGGGGGTGATCTACGGCCTGTTCTACCTGGTCGTCGCCCTGTTCGCCGCGCCGCTGGCCGGCCTGTTCATCGCCATGCCGACGGGCGCGCTGGCCGCCATCACCGGCCTGGCCCTGATCGCGCCCCTGACCGGATCGCTGGGGGCGATGATGGGCGAGGTCAAGGATCGCGAGGCGGCGGTGCTGACCTTCGCCGCCACCGCGTCGGGCGTGGCCCTGTTCGGGGTCGGGTCGGCCTTCTGGGGCCTGGCCGTCGGCTTCCTGGCCCTGGCGGCGCGGCGCTGGATTCCCTCGCGCGGCTGAGCCGCTTCGCCGCCTTTTACATTTCGCGCCCTTTACGGCCCGAGCGGGGCCGTGGCAGCCTCCGTTCCGGCCGACTGGCGGCCGTCAGAGCGAGGCGATCATGGCGCACAAGTTCGAAGTCTATCAGGACAAGGCGGGCGAGTTCCGCGTCCGGTTCAAGTACAACTCCGAGATCATCTTCTCGACCGAGGGCTATTCCGACAAGTCCGGCGCCAAGCGCGCCATCGAGTCCATCAAGAAATACGTGCCGGACGCTCCGACCGAAGAGATCTGAGCCTGCGCGGGGGCGCGGCGCATCGCCCGCCCCCGCAACTCTCGCCTTACGGCCGCGCCGGGATGTTCAGGCCCCGCTGCACGGCCGGGCGCGCCAGGCCGCGCGCCAGCCAGGCCGCGACGTGCGGGAAGTCGGCGTAGCCGACCAACTCGCCCGCGCCATAGTGTTCGACCAGATTGCGCACCCAGCCCAGAATGGCGATGTCGGCGATGGTGTAGTCGTCGCCCATGATCCAGGCGCGATCTTTCAGCCGCCCTTCCAGCACGCCCAGCAGGCGTCGTGATTCCGCGACGTAGCGATCGCGCGGACGTTTGTCCTCGAAGGCGCTGCCTGCGTATTTGTGGAAGAAGCCGACCTGGCCGAACATCGGGCCGATGGCCGCCATCTGGAAGAAGACCCACTGCAGGGTCTCATAGCGCGCCGCCGGATCGGTCGGCAGGAACCGCCCCGCCTTTTCGGCCAGATAGACCAGGATGGCGCCGGATTCGAACAGGGGCAGCGGCTTCCCGCCGGGCCCGTCTGGATCGATGATGGCCGGGATCTTGCCGTTGGGATTCAGCGACAGGAACTCCGGCGTCCAGGTCTCGTCCTTGCTGATGTCGACCAGATGGACCTCATAGGGCAGGCCCAGCTCCTCCAGCAGGATGGAGACCTTCACCCCGTTGGGAGTCGGCAGGGAATAGAGCTGAAGCCGATCGGGATGCTGCGGCGGAAACTGGCGGGTGACGGGAAAGGCGGACAGATCGGCCATGGAGCGCTCCAACAAGGGTATCCCGCTCATGTTGGAGGCGTCATCGCCATCCGCAACCGGCCATGCGGCGAATGTCCGTGCGTCAGTCTTCGTCGCGTTCGCTGACTTCGGTCGGGCGGACGATGCGCAGCCAGCCCTCGCTGATGTGCAGGTCCGGCGCCGCCTCGCGGGTGAAGGGCAGGTACCAGGTCGGGCCGCCCTCGGCCGGGGCGATCTCCAGCATGTCGTCGGCGCCGAAGTTCTGAACCGACTTCACCTTGCCCAGAACCACGTCGGCCGGATCGCGCCCCTCCAAGCCGATCAGGTCGGTCAGGTAGAACTCATCCTCCTCCGGTTCGGGCAGGGCGTCGCGGGTGACGAACAGCTTCTGGCCGCGCCGGGCGTCGGCCTCTTCCTTCGTCGCGATCTCCTTGACCCGCGCCACCACCCCGGCCTTGTCCGGCCGCGCCGAAAGCAGGGTCAACACGGGCTTGCCGTCGGCGCCGAGCAGCGGCGAATAGCCGACCAGGGCCATGGCGTCGGCGGTATAGGCGCTGATCCGCACCTCGCCCTTCACGCCGAAGGCGCCGCCGATCTGGCCGACCAGGATCAGTCTGTCTTCGCTGCTCATGGCCGGGCTCCGTTTGCCGATGCGATGGGTCCAGATAGCAGAAAAGCAGCGCCCCGGAAGGACGCTGCTTTCCCGTCTCAACCGGCCGGGGCCGGATGAACAATAAGGCTTAGGCCTGCTCTTCGGTCGCCTCGGCGGCGACTTCAGCAGCGGGGGCTTCTTCAGCAGGCGCTTCTTCCACGGCCGGAGCGGCGGCGGCGGCGGCGGCTTCAGCGGCCTCGGCCTTGGCGGCGGCTTCGGCTTCCAGGCGGTCGGCTTCGCGCTGGGCGCGCTCGGCGGCGCGTTCCTGGGCCTTCTTGCCCGGCTCGGCCTTCTTGGGGTTGTTGCCCTGGACCCACTTGACCTTCTGGCCCAGGGTCTCGTCCTGCGACAGGAAGCGAGCGACGCGGTCGGTCGGCTGGGCGCCCTTGGCCAGCCATTCGCCGATGCGCTCGACCTTCAGGACGACGCGCGGCTGGGCGCTGTCCTTCGGCAGCATCGGGTTGTAGCTGCCGACGCGCTCGATGAACTTGCCGTCGCGCGGGCTGTGCGAGTCAGCGATGACGATGTGGTAGTAGGGGCGCTTCTTGGCGCCGCCGCGGGCCAGACGAATCTTCAGCATTTTCAGTCTCTTTCTAGAAGGTCGTTATTTCTTTTTGGGAAAGCCCGGCAGACCCGGAAGGCCCCCCGGAAGTTGTCCGCCGCCCAGGCCCGCAAGGCGGTCCTGAATGGCTTTCATTTCATCGGCCGAGGGTTCCGGCATCTTGCCGCCGCCCAGGGCCTTCAGACGGTTCATGTCCGGACCGCCGCCGCCCATGCCGGGCAGGCCGCCCATCATGGAGGCCATCTTCTGCAGGTTCTTGCCGCCGCCCTTGGACAGCGACTTGACCATGTCGGCCATCTGCCGGTGCTGTTTCAGCAGGCGATTGATGTCCTGAACCTCGACACCGGCGCCCTTGGCCACGCGCTTCTTGCGGCTGGCGTTCAGCAGGTCCGGCTTCTTGCGCTCGGCCTTGGTCATGGAGTTGATGACGGCCAGCTGCCGGTCGATCATCTTGTCCGAGACGTTGTTCTCGGCCATCTGGTTCTTCAGCTTGGCCACGCCGGGCAGCAGGCCCATGATGCCCTGAAGACCGCCCATCTTCTTCATCTGGTTCAGCTGGCCCGCCAGATCGTCCAGATCGAACTGACCCTTGGCCAGCTTGCGGGCCATCTTCTCGGCCTTGGCCTGGTCCAGCTCGCCCGCGGCCTTCTCGACCAGGGCGACGATGTCCCCCTGACCCAGGATGCGGCCGGCCACACGGCGGGCGTCGAAGACGTCCAGCGCATCGACCTTTTCGCCCGCGCCCAGATATTTGATCGGCAGGCCGGTGACGGCCCGCATCGACAGCATGGCCCCGCCGCGCCCGTCGCCGTCGGCGCGGGTCAGCACCAGACCCGTCAGCGGCAGGCGCTCGTGGAAGGCGCTAGCGGTGCGCACCGCGTCCTGACCCGTCAGGCTGTCGGCGACCAGCAGGGTCTCGACCGGCTTGGCGATCTGCGCGACCTCGGCCACCTCATTCATCAGCCCTTCGTCCAGGGTGATGCGGCCGGCGGTGTCGAGGATCAGGACGTCGAAGCCCTGCAGCTTGGCCGACTGAAGCGCGCGGCGGGTGATCTGGACCGCGCTCTCGCCCGCCACGATGGGCAGGGTCGCGACCTCGATCTGCTGGCCCAGGGTCGCCAGCTGCTCCATGGCCGCCGGACGACGCGTGTCCAGCGAGGCCATCATGACCTTCTTCTTGTCGAACTTCGACAGACGCAGGGCCAGCTTGGCCGAGGTCGTCGTCTTGCCCGAGCCCTGAAGACCGGCCATCAGCACGACGGCGGGCGGGGTCGCATTGGTGTTCAGCGGAACCGGCTCTTCGCCGCCCAGCATGTCGACCAGGCCGTCATAGACGATCTTGACCACCTGATCGGCGGGCTTGACGGCGCGGATGACCTCTTCGCCGGTCGCGGCCGTCTTGGCGCGAGCGATGAAGTCCTTGACCACCGGCAGGGCGACGTCGGCCTCGAGCAGGGCGACGCGGACCTCGCGCAGGGCCTCCTCGACATCCTTTTCGGACAGGGCGCCGCGGCCGGTGATCCGGTCGAAGACGCCTGTCAGCCGCTCGTTCAGAGCCTCGAACATTCAAACCCTTTCATGCGCCTGGGCCTTATGCCTCCATGAGAAACACCCATAGGCGGGCGACCTCTGCGAACGATCACGTCGACAGAGGCCCTCTCCCGCCTCGTCCTGAAGAAAATCAGGGGTCGTGCGGGTGGAGGCGCAGGTTCAATTGCGCCGGAAGTCGCGGCTTATGGCGGAAAAGCAAGGCGATGTCGACTCCGTTTCTCCGTCGAAACGCCACCACACAAAGGGTTTCTGCGTTGCCGCATGGACTGGCGCGCTCGGATTCCGCTGATACGGTTCCGCTTCCGGCCTCCCCGCTGAGAGACATCCATGACCCAGACTTCCGAATTTCCTCACGACCGCCTCCGCGCGGAGGTCCGGCTTCTGGGCGCCTTGCTGGGCGAGGTGATCCGCGACGAGGGCGGACAGGCTCTCTACGACCGCATCGAAGCGGTGCGCCAGGCGTCGGTCGCCTATCACCGCGACCCGGCGTCGGACGACGCCTCGGAGCTGGAGCGTCTGCTGGGCGAGCTGTCGCTGGATCAGGCCATCGGTCTGACGCACGGTTTCGCCGCCTTCTCCCTGCTGGCCAATGTCGCCGAGGACCGAGCAGGCAAGCGCCGCGCCCAGGCGCAGGCCGAGGCCGGCCAACGGGCCGACACGCCCGAGGGCGTGCTCGAGCGTCTGGCCGGGGCGGGCGTCGGTCTGGACGCCGTGCGCGACCTGCTGGCCCAGGCCCTGATTTCGCCGGTGCTGACCGCCCATCCGTCCGAGGTGCGCCGCAAGAGCGTGCTGGACCGCACGGCGACGGTCGGCGAACTGCTGGACGGCTGCGACCGCGACGGCGTGGCCTGCGACGCCAAAACCCTGAAGGAAGCGCTGCGCCGCCAGATCGTCATCCTGTGGGCCACGCGGCTGACCCGCGCCTCGGCCCTGGTGGTGCAGGACGAAATCGACACCGTGGTCGACTGGCTGCAGCGCATCTTCCTGCACGTCGCCCCGGCCCAGTTGGCCGAGTGGCGCAAGCTGCTGGACGCGCCGGACCTGGCGCCCTTCCTGCGCATCGGCTCCTGGGTCGGCGGCGACCGCGACGGCAACCCCAACGTCGACGCCGACACCCTGCGCGCCGCCTTCCGCAGCCAGGCCCGCGCCGCGCTCGGCTTCTATCTGGACGAGGTGCACGCCCTGGGCGCCGAGCTCAGCCTGTCCATCGACCTGACCCGCGTCACCCCGGAACTAGCCGCATTAGCGCAAGGGTCCGGCGACGCCTCCATCCAGCGCGCGGACGAGCCCTATCGCCTGGCGCTCAGCCAGATCTACGCCCGCCTGTCGGCGGCATATCCCGCCCTGACCGACGAGCCGACGCCTCGCCCCGCCCGCTTCGACGCCCCGGCCTATGACGGCCCCGACGCCTTCCGCGCCGATCTGAACATCCTGCACGACAGTCTGGTGCGGACCCACGGCGCCGTCTTCGCCGACGACCGGCTGGCGCGGCTGATCACGGCGGCGGACGTATTCGGCTTCCACATGGCGACGTTGGACCTGCGCCAGAACTCGGACGTGCATCAGCGCGTGGTCGCCGACCTGCTGAAGGTCGCGGGCGTCTGCCCCGACTACGCCGCCCTGGACGAGGCCGAACGGCTGGCCGTGCTGGCGCGCGAACTGTCCAGCCCCCGCCCCCTGTTCTCGCCCTACGCCGACTATGCGGCCGAGACGCTGAAGGAGCGCGCCATCCTTGAGGCCGCCGCCGAGGCCCTTTCGACCTTCGGCCCGCAGGCGATCCGCACCCACATCGTGTCCAAGACCGACGCCGCCTCGGACATGCTCGAGGTCTATCTGCTGCTCAAGGAAGTCGGCCTCTACGACCCGGCCAAGCCTTCCGCCTGCCCCATCCAGGCCGCGCCCCTGTTCGAGACCATCGACGACCTGCGCGCCGCCCGCGCCACGCTGGAGCGCGTCCTCGCCGATCCTTCCGCCCGCGCCGTGGCCGAGGCGCGCGGGGTGCAGGAGGTAATGATCGGCTATTCCGACTCGAACAAGGACGGCTCCTACCTGACCTCGGGCTGGGAGCTGCACGAGGCCTCGCGCGCCCTGCTGGACGTCACGCGCGCCGCAGGGGTGCGGCTGCAGCTCTTCCACGGGCGGGGCGGCGCTGTGGGGCGTGGCGGCGGATCCAGCTTCTCGGCCGTGCTGGGCCAGCCCGCCGGCACCGTCGCGGGCCGCATCCGCGTCACCGAACAGGGCGAGGTCATCGCCAACAAATACGGCGAACCGGAGGTGGCCCAGCGCAACCTCGACGCCCTGACCTGCGGGACGCTGCTGGCCTCTCTCGGGCCGCAGTCCGACGCGGGTTACAGCGCCCAGCACGGCGAGACGGCCGCGCGCCTGTCGGCCGCCTCGATGCGGGCCTATCGCGCCCTGGTCTATGACACGCCCGGCTTCGTCGACTATTTCCGCGCCGCCACCCCGATCGCCGAGATCGCCGACCTGAAGATCGGCTCGCGCCCGGCCAGCCGCACCGCCTCCCCCGCCATCGAGGACCTGCGCGCCATTCCGTGGGTGTTCAGCTGGTCGCAGTCGCGGGTCATGCTGCCCGGCTGGTACGGCTTCGGCGCGGCGGTCCAGGGCGAGGACCCCGCCGAGCTGCGCGCCATGGCCGAGACCTGGCCCTTCTTCCGCACCGTGGTGCAGAACATGGAGATGGTGATGGCCAAGGCCGACATGGCCATCGCCCGCCGCTACGCGGGCCTGGTCCCCGACCCCGCCCTGGCCGAACGCATCTACGCCGCCATCCGCGCCGAGTGGGACCGCACCGTGGCCGCCGTCCTGTCGATCACCGGCCAGGACGCCCTGCTGGGCGGCCAGCCCGAGCTCAGCCGCCTGATCCGCCAGCGGATGCCCTATGTCGAGCCGTTGAACCATGTGCAGATCGAGCTGATCCGCCGCCGCCGGGCGGGCGACGACGACCCGCGCGTCAGCAACGGCATCCTCCTGGCCATCAACGGCGTGGCGGCGGGCCTTCGCAACAGCGGCTGATCACAGCCACCGCGTCCGCTTGAAGGTGATGTAGAGACCGATGCAGATGGCGACGATCAAGGCCAGCACGGCCGGATAGCCATAGGTCCAGCGCAGCTCGGGCATGTGCTCGAAATTCATGCCGTAGATGCCCGCCACCGCCGTCGGCGTCGCCAGGATGGCGGCCCAGGCGGCCAGCTTGCGGGTGATGACGCCCTGGCGCTGCTGCTCCAGCAGGTTCGACACCTCGAACACCGAGGCCAGGATGTCGCGCAGGGCCGCCGCCCGGCTGGCGACGCGACGCACATGGTCGGCCACATCGCGGAAATAGGGCCGCACCTCTCGGTCGATGCAGGGCAGGTCCAGCGACTGCAGCTTGACGCAGACCTCCTCCATCGGCCCCAGAACCCGGCTGAATTTCACCAGTTCGCGGCGCAGCTGGAACAGGCGGGTGATGTCGTCACGCGCCAGGAAGCTGTCCAGCGCGACCTGCTCCATCTCCAGCACCTTGTCCTCAACGGCGTCGATGATCGGGATGTAGCCGTCGACGATGAAGTCCAGCACCCCGTGCAGGATGAAGTCCGGCCCGTGCTTCAGCTGATGCGGCGAGGCCTCCAGCTGGGCGCGCAACTGGGTGTGGGCGCGCGCCGATCCGTGGCGGATGGTGATGACGTAGTTAGGTCCGACGAAGACGTGGGTCTCGCCGTACAGGATGCGGTCGCCCTTGGCCTGGGCCGTGCGGGCGACGATGAACAGCTCGGAGCCATAGACTTCCAGCTTGGGGATCTGATGCGCCGTCAGGGCGTCCTCGACCGCCAGGGGATGCAGATGGAAGCGTCGGACCAGGACGTCGAACTCCTCGTCCGACGGCTCATGCAGGCCGATCCAGAGATACTCCCCCTCGCCCAGGGCCAGGCCCTGATCCGTCAGCGGCGCCGCGCGCACCCGCTTGCCGTCCTTGTAGACATAGGAGGCGACGACGCTCATGGGCTCTCCTTCCTGGTGGGCCGCGATCAGAAGGCTCCGCCTTGGCTGCTTCGCGCCCGACGCGGCCCGTGACACTTCCAAGCCTTAGCATGGACGCGGTCGCCGTCGAGGCCTCCCCCTCCTTCGTCATCCTCGGATCAATCCCCGGCAACGAAAAGGGCTCGGCAAGTCACCCCGCCGAGCCCCTTCCAGCTTTATCACCTAACGGGCCTCAAGCAGCCCGAAGGGCGGTAGGCCCCTTAAGACACCGGGAAACCGCGCACCTTCAGCAGGGCCGCCACGTCCGGGTTGCGGCCGCGGAACTGGCGATAGGCGTCGCCGCGATCCGTGGTGTTGCCCGGCGCCAGCATGATCGACTTGAAGCGGCCGGCGATATCCGGATTGAAGACGTCGCCCGACTCCTCGAAGTAGGCCCAGGTGTCGGCGTCCATCGTCTCCGACCACAGGTAGGAATAGTAGCCGGCCGAATAGGCGTCGGAGGTGAACAGGTGGTTGAACTGCGGCAGGCGGTGCCGCATCACCATCTCCTTGGGCATGCCGAAGCGCGCCAGCGAAGCCTTTTCGAAGCCGTCGATGTCGGTCGGCGGCGTCGCCTGGGTGTGCAGGTCCATGTCGACCAGGGCCGACGACAGATAGCTGACGGTCGCATAGCCCTGGTTGAAGGTCTGCGACGCCTCGATCTTGTCGACCAGGGCCTGCGGCATCGGCTGGCCCGTCTCGACGTGCTTCATGTAGCCGTCCAGGATCGGGCGGGTCAGCACCCAGTGCTCGTGCACCTGCGACGGATATTCCACGAAGTCGCGCGGCGTGTTGCCGAACGACGGATAGGTCACGTTCGAGCTGAAATAGTGCAGGGCGTGGCCGAACTCGTGGAACAGGGTCTCGGCGTCGTCCAGCGAGATCAGCAGGGGCTGGCCTTCGGGCGCCTTGACGAAGTTGTTGTTGTTCGACGCCAGGATCGGCTGGGACCCCGTCAGGGCCGAGAACGACCGATAGGTGGTCATCCAGGCGCCCGAGCGCTTGCCCGGACGGGCGAAGTCGTCGGCGTAGTAGAGGCCGATCAGCTTGCCGGTGGCCTTGTCGGTGACCTCATAGGTGGTCACGTCCGGCTCGAAGGTCGAGACCTGGCCCTTGGGCAGTTGCTTGAAGACGAAGCCATACAGGCGCTCGGCCATGTAGAAGGAGGCCGCGCGCACCGCGTGCAGTTCGAAATAGGGCTTCAGCTCGTTCTGATCGAGGTCGTACTTGGCCTTGCGGACCTTCTCGGCGAAATACAGATAGTCCCACGGCTCGATGTCGTGACCGGCGATCGCCTTCATGTCGGCGACTTCCTCGGCGACGCGGGCCTTGGCCGGGGCCCAGACGCGCTGCATCAGGTCCATGGCTGCGGCCGGGGTCTTGGCCATGGTGTCCTGCATCCGCCATTCGGCGTGGTTCTTGAACCCCAGCAGCTTGGCGCGCTGGTCGCGCAGGGCGACGATGCGGACGATGGTCGCCTTGGTGTCGTTGGCGTCGCCGTTGTCGCCGCGCATGACGAATTTGCGCCAGACCTGTTCGCGCAGGGCGCGGTCGTCGGCGAAGGTCAGGAACGGATCGACGCTGGAGCGGGTGTTGAGGATGGCCCAGCCCTGGACATTGCGCGAACGCGCCGCGGCGGCCGCGGCGGCCTTGTTCGAGTCCGGCAGTCCCTTCAGGCCGGCTTCGTCCGCGATCACCGTCCAGGTGTTCTCGTCGGCCACCACCTTCTGGCCGAAGCTGGTGAAGGCGTTCGACAGTTCGGTGTTGATGCGGCCCAGTTCGGCCTTGCCGGCGGCGTCCAGGGCGGCGCCGTTGCGCACGAAGCGGTCGCGGCTGCGCTCGGCGAGACGCGTCTGCTGGGCGTTCAGGCCGTCGTTGTCGGCGCCGTCGGCCACAGCCTTGATGCGCTGGAACAGCTTGTCGTTGAAGGTGATCTCGTCGGACGCCGCCGACAGGATCGGCGACAGCTCGGTCTCGAGCACGTCCCACTCGTCGCCGCCGATGTTCGACGTCATGACGCTGAAGATGTTCATCGCGCGATCCAGAGGCTCGCCGACCAGCTCCATCGCCGCCAGGGTGTTGGCGAAGGTCGGGGCCTCGGGGTTGTTTGCGATCGCGGCCACGTCAGCGCGTTGCAGTTCGATGCCTTCCAGGATGGCTTCGCGCATCTTGGGCGCCGTCACCTTGTCCCACGGCGGCACGCCGTCATAGGGGCCGGTCCAAGGCTGCAGCAGTTCGGCGCGCGGCGCGCTGGCCGGCAGGACCGCACGGGCGATGCGGGCCTCATCGGCGGTCGTCAGGGCGGCGACGGCGCCGCTCACGGCGTTCTCCACGGCCCCGGCCGAGGCGCAGCCCGACAGGGCGAAGAGGCTCGCGCCCCCGATGAGAAGATGGCGTCTGTGCATCCAGGTCTCCCAACCATTGCTGTTTCGCACGTCCTTCGGCGCAAGGGCCTCTGACGTCGCATAAATCCGGTTTAGTCCTAAGTATTGGACGACGAAACCCCGCGAGGCTAAAGGCCGCTGCATGGCGATAGGCGTTTTCGACTCCGGCGTGGGGGGCCTGACGGTCCACCGCGAACTCACGACCCGCTTTCCGACGCGGGACTTCATCTATCTGGGCGATCAGGCCCATGCTCCCTATGGCGGACGCGGCGGCGAGGACATCGTCGCGCTGACCCGCGCCGGGTGCGAGCGCCTGTTCGAGGCCGGCGCCTCGGTGGTGATCCTGGCCTGCAACACTGCCTCGGCCATCGCCCTTCGCCGCCTGCAGCAGACCTGGATTCCGGGGATGCGCGAAAAGCTGGGCCGGCCGGTCAACATCCTGGGCATCATCGTCCCCACCATCGAGGCCGCCACCGGCCTGCCCTGGTCGTTCGAGGCCGAGCGCGAAAGCCGCCTAGAGGGCGAGAAGAAGGAGGCGATCGACATCACCGGCGTCTTCTGCACCGCCGCCACCGCCATGAGCCGCGTCTATGAGATCGAGATCGACAAGCGCCGCGACGACCTGGCCGTCTTCACCGAAGCCTGCCCCGGCCTGGCGGGCCTGATCGAACTGGGCGCCCCGGCCGAGGAGCTGAAGGTGGTGGTCGACGACCACGTCGACGCCCTGCGCCGCCGCATCGGCCGCCACCCGGACAAGGCCATCCTGGGCTGCACCCACTATGAGATCGTGGCCGACCTGTTCGCCCAGGCTCTGCCGCCCGGCGTCCAGGTCATCAGCCAGCCCGCCGCCGTGGCCGATTCGCTGGAGCGTTATTTCGACCGCCATCCGGAATACGACCTGGGCGCGTCGGCGCGCCTCGACTTCCTGACCACCGGAACGCCCGGTCCGCAGTCGGACCTGGTCGCCCAGTTCTGGGGCGCGCCCCTGACGTTCGTTCAGGCCTAGCCGCAACTCGGTCGCCATAGGGAGCGAGACCTACGGCTCCGCCCGCGTTCCGGTCCGGCGCTGGCCGAAGGTCGGCGCCCGCTCCTTCTGCTGCGCCCAATAGGCCGGACCGTCGTCCGGCTTGAACATGGTGCGCGGCACGCCGTTGCCGTCCACCACGGCGAAGGTGTTGGTCGACGCCTGATAGAAGAGGGTGTCCCCGTTCGGCCGTTTGACCGTTTCGGTCCCGCGCGGCGCGTTGTCGGTGAAGGCCCTCACCTTCTGCAGATAGTCGTCGGCCGACCGGGCTCCGAAGGCCGCGCCGTTCCGTTCATACAGACGCTGCACCTTGGCGTCGGCGGTCTCGCGGCGGTTGGCGGTGACCGTCGGCTTGGCCGGCTCGGGCGGCGAGACGTCGGCCTCTGCCGACGCCGCCGTCGCTGACAGGCCGACCGGCTCGGCCGCGCCCCTCTCCCGCGTCTCGACCGCAGAGCCGCCGTTGTCGCATCCGACCAGAACCACAACCGTCGCGGCCAGCGCCGCCGTCACTCGCATCCGCATGAAAATTCCTCCCGAACACCCAGAGAACACAGTTAGGCACAAGATTTTTGTTCCGACAATGTTCCATTTACATCGCCGTCAGCGAGGCGGCTTTGTCTCGACGCCGTCACGCGGCGCGGCTACAGATTCCGCCATGACCGCACTCTCGCTTTCCGGCCGCAAGGTCCTGCTGATCATCGGCGGCGGCATCGCCGCCTATAAGGCGCCGGAACTGATCCGCCTGCTCAGGAAGGCGGACGCCGAGGTGATGACCGTCCTGACCAAGGCCGGCGCCGAGTTCGTCACCCCCATGTCCTTGGCGGCCCTGACCGGCCACCCGGTGCGGCAGGACCTGTTCATGCCGGAAGACGAGACCGCCATGGGCCATATCGAGCTGTCGCGCTGGGCCGACCTGGTGGTGGTGGCGCCCGCCACGGCCGGGCTGATCGCCAAGGCGGCCAACGGCATGGCCGACGACCTGGCCTCGACCACGCTTCTGGCCACGGACAAGAAGGTGCTGCTGGCCCCGGCGATGAACGTGCGGATGTGGCTGCATCCCGCCGTCCAGGCCAATGTCGAGCGGCTGAAGGGTTTCGACGGCTTTCACGGCATGGCCGTGGTCGGGCCGGACGACGGGATCATGGCCTGCGGCGAGTTCGGGCCGGGCCGCATGGCCGAGCCGCCGATCATCCTCGACGCGATCACGCGCCTTCTGGCCGGCCCCGACGGACGCCCGCTGACAGGCCGGACCGCCGTCGTCACCGCCGGACCGACCTTCGAACCCATCGACCCGGTGCGCGGCCTGACCAACCGCTCCAGCGGCAAGCAGGGCTACGCCGTGGCCGCCGCCCTGGCCGAGCTGGGGGCCGAGGTGACGCTGATCTCCGGCCCGGTGGCGCTGGACGCGCCGGTCGGCGTGAACCGCGTCTGGGTCGAGGCCGCGACCGAGATGAAGGCCGCCGTCGAGGCCGCCCTGAAGACGTCAGATCGGGCCGACATCGCCGTAATGACCGCCGCCGTCGCCGACTGGCGCGTGGACGGCGTGGCCTCGGGCAAGATCAAGAAGGCGCCGGGCGGCCCGCCGTCCCTGGCCCTGATCGAGAACCCCGACATCCTGGCCGGCGTCTCCGCCCCCGGTCCGCGCCGCCCTAAACTGGTGGTCGGCTTCGCCGCCGAGACCAGCGACCTGGAAGCGAACGCCCGCGCCAAGCTGTCGAAGAAGGGCTGCGACTGGATCGTCGGCAATGACGTCTCGGACGAGGTCTTCGGCTCGGACGGCAACGCCGTGACCCTGTTCACCCAGGGCGGCGCCGAACCCTGGCCCCGCCAGTCCAAGACCGAGGTGGCGCGCAAGCTGGCCCTGCGCATCGCCGATCACTTCAAGGCTTAAGAGAGACCCTCCCCGTCATGACCACCGTCCGCGTCGAACGCCTGCCCCACGCCGAAGACCTGCCCCTGCCGGCCTATGAGACTCCCGGCTCGGCCGGCATGGACCTGCGCGCCGCCATCGCCGAGGGCGAGAGCCTGGTGCTGGAGCCCGGCCAGCGCCGGCTGATCCCTACGGGGCTGAAGATCGCCCTGGAGCCCGGCTATGAGGCCCAGGTGCGTCCGCGCTCGGGCCTGGCGCTGAAACACGGCATCTCGGCGCCCAATTCGCCGGGCACCATCGACAGCGACTATCGCGGCGAGGTCGGAGTCATCCTGATCAACCACGGCGAGCTGCCGTTCGAGATCAAGCGGGGCGACCGCATCGCTCAAATGGTCATCGCCCGCTACGAGCAGGCCCGGATGGTCGAGGTCCAGGCGGTGGACGAAACCACGCGCGGCGCCGGCGGATTCGGCTCAACCGGACGTTGATGAAACCATCACTTTCGCACCTGTAGATAATCATCTAGCGTCGCCGTCATGAACACGCTGGACCAGCTCGTCTATTGCAGCCGCTCGCGACTGGCCGCGGACGACGAACGGGCTGCGGTTCTCGACATCGTGCATGTCGCGGCGTTCCTGAACGCGCGCAACGGCATCACAGGCGCGCTCACCTTGCAGGACGGGGTGTTCGTCCAGCTTCTCGAAGGCTCGCCCAGCGCGCTCGACATCCTCATGCTGCATCTGCATTTCGACGAGCGGCATGAGGACATCGAGATCGTGGCGCGCGGCCGCATCGAGCGACGCGCCTTCCCCGCCTGGGGCATGACGGCTCCAACGCCAGGCCCATGCAGCGTGCTCAGCCGCCTGATCGCGGAGCGGTCCGACGACCTGACCGCCTGGCGCGGCGCCATGAGCGCCCTGCTGACCGAACCGGCCTGACAGCACTCAAATCGCGCTCAAGCAGCGAGCCGCCGCGCGGCGAGCGATAGCGCGGGCGCGTCAGCGCCTCCAGCATCATGCCTGACGGAAGCCCAGCACGTCCTGCATGTCGTAGAGGCCCGGGCGACGGTTGCGTACCCAGGCGGCGGCGGCCACGGCGCCCTTGGCGAACAGGCTGCGGTCCATGGCGGAATGCGACAGGGTCAGCATCTCGTCTTCCGAAGCGAACATGACGGTGTGCTCGCCGATCACCCCGCCGGCGCGCAGGGAGGCGAAACCGATCTTGCCCGGCTCGCGGGCGCCGGTGATGCCGTCATAGGGGGCGCTGCGCAGCTCCTCCAGATCGCGGCCCCGGCCGTTGGCGGCCGCCTCGCCCAGCATCAGGGCCGTGCCTGAGGGCGCGTCGACCTTGCGCCGGTGATGGGTCTCCAGCACCTCGATGTCCCAGTCGCGGGCGTCCAGCCGCAGAGCCGCGTGCTCGACCAGGCCGATCAGGATGTTCACCCCCAGCGAGAAGTTGCCGCTCATGACGATGGCGATCCTGTCGGCCGCCGCCTCGATCTCGGCCTCCTGCTCCGGCGTCAGGCCGGTGGAGCCGATGACCAAGGCCGGCCCGCCCGCCTCGGCGCAGGCGCGCGCCAAAGCCACCGAGGCCTCAGGCGTCGAGAAGTCGATGATGACGTCGCACAGCTTCAGGTCGACGGTCTCGCCGCGATCGAAACGGGCGGCGACCACCACGTCCTCGCGGGCGTCCAGGACTTGCGAAACGGCGCGGCCCATGCGGCCCCGGGCGCCGGAGATGCCGGCGTGGAAGATGTCGCTCACGCGGTCTCTTTCGGATTATCGGCGTCGCCGCCCAGGATGTCGGCCCAGAAACGCTTGGCCTTGCCGGCGAAGCTGGTGTTGCGCGGGGTCTGGGTCTCGCCCAGCGACGCCGCCAGTTCGGTCAGCAGCTCCTTCTGGCGCGCGGTCAGTTCGGTCGGCGTCTCGACGAACAGTTCGACCACCAGGTCGCCGCGACCGCGCCCGTTCAGGTGCGGCATGCCCTTGCCCTTGATGCGGACGGTCTTGCCGGTCTGGGCGCCCGCGGGCACCTCGACCGGGGCCTTGCACTTGCCGTCGCAGGCGTCGGAGATCAGGCAGGGGGCGTCCACGACGCCGCCCAGGGCCGCCACCGTCATCGGCACCGGCACCGTGACCAGCAGGTCCAGGTTGTCGCGTTCGAACAGCTCATGGGGCTGCACCGACAGGAAGACATAGAGGTCGCCGCGCGGCCCGCCGCGCTGTCCCGCCTCGCCCTCGCCCGACAGGCGGATGCGCGAACCGTCGTCGACGCCCGCCGGAACCTTGAGGCTGAGCTTGCGGGTCTTGCGGACCTGGCCGTGACCCCGGCAGGTGGTGCAGGGGTCGGCGATCATCTCGCCCGAGCCGCCGCAGCGGGGGCAGGTGCGCTCGACCTGGAAGAAGCCGTTGGCCTGGCGCACGCGCCCGGCGCCGCCGCAGGTGTTGCAGATGGTCGGCTTGGTGCCCGCCTTGGCGCCCGAGCCGTCGCAGACCTCGCAGGACATCAGGGTCGGGATGGCGATCTCGACCTCGGCGCCCTGATAGGCCTGCTCCAGGGTGATCTCGAGATCGTAGCGCAGGTCCGAGCCGCGACGCGGCCCGTGGTTCTGGCGTCCGCCGCCGCCCCGGCCGCCGAAGGCGTCCCCGAAGGCGTCGCCGAAGACCTGGGAGAAGATGTCGTTGATGTCGTGGAAGCCGGCGCCGCCCTGGCCGAAGGGATTGCCCCCGCCCGCGCCGCCGCCGTTCACGCCCGCATGGCCGAAACGATCATAGGCCGCGCGCTTCTGGTCGTCGGACAGGACGGTGTAGGCCTCGGAAATCTCCTTGAAGCGGGCCACGGACTCTTCGGAGCCGCCGTTGCGGTCCGGGTGGTGCTCCATCGCCAGCTTGCGATAGGCGCTCTTGAGCGCGGCCGCATCGACCGTCCGCTCGACCCCCAGAATCTCGTAATAGTCACGTTGCGCCATCAGGCGTTCGTCCTCTTACTTCCCGCCGCTTCAGGCCTCTCTTGCAGCGGAGGCGCTCCGTTCGCGGATGACCGACGGCCTGCCTGATGACATGGGCGCCCGGTCGAATGATGCAAGTTTCATGAAACGGCCCCGCCTGCCGTCTGGCAAGCGGGGCCGAACATCCGTCAGACGCCGGTTCAGGCGTCCTTCTTCTCGTCCGTGTCCGAGACTTCCTCGAACTCGGCGTCGACCACGCCGTCGTCGGCCGGTTGGCCTTCGGCGCCGTCGGCGTCGCCCTGCTGGGCGGCGTACATCGCCTCGCCCAGCTTCATCGAAGCCTGAGCCAGGGTGTTGGTCTTCTCGCGGATGGCCTCGGGCTCCGTGCCTTCACGGGCCGACTTCAGGTCATCCAGAGCCGACTGGATGGTCGTCTTGGTCGCCTCGTCGATCTTGTCGCCGTGCTCGGACAGGGCCTTCTCGGTCGAGTGGATCAGGCTGTCGGCGCCGTTCTGGGCCTCGACCAGTTCCTTGCGGGCCTTGTCGGCCGCGGCGTTGGCCTCGGCTTCCTTGACCATCTTGTCGATATCCGCGTCCGACAGGCCGCCGTTGGCCTGAATGCGGATCGACTGCTCCTTGTTGGTCGCCTTGTCCTTGGCGGTGACGTGGACGATGCCGTTGGCGTCGATGTCGAAGGCGACCTCGATCTGCGGCATGCCGCGCGGCGCCGGCGGAATGCCCATCAGGTCGAACTGACCCAGGACCTTGTTGTCGGCGGCCATCGGGCGCTCGCCCTGGAAGACGCGGATCGTCACGGCCGACTGATTGTCGTCAGCGGTCGAGAAGGTCTGGGCCTTCTTGGTCGGGATGGTGGTGTTGCGCTCGATCAGCGGGGTGAACACGCCGCCCAGGGTCTCGATGCCCAGGGTCAGCGGGGTCACGTCCAGAAGCAGCACGTCCTTGACGTCGCCTTGCAGCACGCCCGCCTGAACGGCGGCGCCCAGGGCCACGACCTCGTCCGGGTTCACGCCCTTGTGCGGCTCCTTGCCGAAGAATTTCTTCACGGCTTCCTGCACGGCGGGCATGCGGGTCATGCCGCCGACCAGAACCACTTCATCGATATCCGCCGCCTTCAGGCCGGCGTCGGCCAGGGCCTTCTTGCACGGCTCGATGGTGCGGGCGACCAAGTCCTCGACCAGGGCCTCCAGCTTGGCGCGCGACAGCTTGATGTTCAGGTGCAGCGGGCCCGACTGGTTCATGGTGATGAACGGCAGGTTGACCTCGTACTGGGTGGTCGAGGACAGCTCCTTCTTGGCCTTTTCGGCCTCTTCCTTCAGGCGCTGCAGGGCCAGCTTGTCCTGGCGCAGGTCGACGCCCTGCTCCTTCTTGAACTCGTCGGCCAGATAGTCGACCAGACGCAGGTCGAAGTCCTCGCCGCCCAGGAAGGTGTCGCCGTTGGTCGACTTCACCTCGAAGACGCCGTCGCCGATCTCCAGGATCGAGACGTCGAAGGTGCCGCCGCCCAGGTCATAGACGGCGATCTTCTGACCGTCGTTCTTCTCCAGGCCATAGGCCAGGGCCGCCGCGGTCGGCTCGTTGATGATGCGCAGGACTTCCAGGCCGGCGATCTTGCCGGCGTCCTTGGTCGCCTGACGCTGGGCGTCGTTGAAATAGGCGGGAACGGTGATGACGGCCTGGGTGACCTTGTCCCCCAGATAGGCCTCGGCGGCCTCCTTCATCTTGCCCAGGGTGAAGGCCGAGACCTGCTGGGGCGAATAGTCCTTGCCGTGGGCCTGGACCCAGGCGTCGCCGGTCGGACCCTTGACGATCTCAAAGGGCACCATGCCCTTGTCCTTGGCCACCACCGGGTCGTCATAGTTGCGGCCGATCAGGCGCTTGATGGCGAAGAAGGTGTTGGCGGGGTTGGTCACCGCCTGACGGCGCGCCGGCTGGCCGACGAGGATTTCGCCGCCGTCCTGAATGGCGACCACCGACGGGGTGGTGCGGGCGCCTTCGGCGTTTTCGATGACCTTGGGGTTCTTGCCGTCCATGACGGCGACGCACGAGTTGGTCGTGCCGAGGTCGATGCCGATGATCTTGGCCATGGGCTTGTCTTTTTCACTCCTTGCGGCGGGCGATGCGGCGGCCTCGTAACATCAAGCGCCGCGCGTGACCGCCCCCAGTTGGGCTTTTGAGATTGTGCCTCGCCGGACGACGCCCGGTTCGGCGGTGGATGGGGTCGGCGGACAAACCCCTAACGAAAAGGGGGTTATCGCCGGATTGGCTCGGATATGGGAAAGACCGCAGGGGCTGCAAGGCCTTCCGCCCGGTTCCGCACCGATTCCGCGCCTTATGGCGGACAAGACGGCGCGGCGCCGCTAAATTCGGCCGATGTTCCCGCCAAACGATCCGCAAGCGTCCAAAGAAAGACCGAGGGAAGCCCCGACCGCCCTGCCTGGGTTTCGCCTGTGGCCCGGCCTGCTGGACGGCGCAGAACAGGCCGCATTGCTGGCCGAGGTGCGGCAGGGGCTGGAGACGGCGCCCCTCTATCGCCCGCTCACCCCGGGCGGGCGGCCCTTTTCGGTGCGGATGAGCAATTTCGGCGCCCTGGGCTGGGTGTCGGACCGTCAAGGCTATCGCTACCAGCCGACCCACCCGGCGACCGGCGCGCCGTGGCCCGCCATTCCGGCCCGGCTGTTGAGCCTGTGGGACGCCCTGACCGGCTGGCCGAGCCCGCCCGACGCCTGCCTGGTCAACCTCTATCAGGACGCGGCGAAGATGGGCCTGCACCAGGACCGAGACGAGTGCGACCTGACGGCGCCCGTGCTGTCGATCTCCCTGGGCGACACGGCGGTGTTCCGCATCAGCCCGGCCGAAGGCGGCGCCACCGCCAGCGTGCGCCTGGCCTCAGGCGACGTCTGCGCCCTGACCGGCCCGGCGCGGCTGGCGCGCCACGGCGTCGACCGGCTGCTGGCCGGTTCGTCGCGGCTGCTGCCCGGCGGCGGGCGGGTCAACCTGACGCTGCGGGTCGCGGGCTGACGAGGGCCGGTTGGCCGGAAAGACTCGACGGGACGGGGAAAGCCGAGGCACTGTCGTCGCTTCCACAGCGCCGACCCGGAGACCCGAGATGACCCTGATCACCCGGCCCGAGGGCCTGAGCCTCGACCAGATCGCCCCCAGCCGCCGCAGCCTGGGCGTAGCGACGGCGGGCGGGCTGTTCTTCGCCGCCTACGCCCCCGCCGCCCTCAGCCAGTCGGCCCAGCCGATCGCCACCGACACGGCGGGGCTGGTCGTGCAAGACGCAGCCTATCCGGCGCCCGACGGCTTCGCCCTGCCCGCCTATGTCGCCCGGCCCGAAGGCGCCGGTCCCTTCCCCGTCGTCATCGTCGTGTCCGAGATCTTCGGCGTGCACGAATACATCCGCGACGTCTGCCGCCGTCTGGCCAAGGCCGGTTATGCGGCGATCGCGCCCGCCTTCTTCGTCCGCGTTCAGGATCCCGCCCCGCTCAGCGACATGCAGGCGATCCAGCGCATCGTCGCCGCCGCCGGCTACGACCAGGTGATGGGCGACATCGGCGCCACGCTGGACTGGATCGGCGCCCAGTCCTGGGCCGAGGCCGACAAGGTCGGGATCACCGGCTTCTGCTGGGGCGGCAAGGTGGTGTGGCAGGCCATGGCCCGGTTCCCGACGCTGGACGCCGGGGTCGCCTGGTACGGCCGCCTGTCCCCCGCCGCCAACGCCACCGAAGAACAGAAGACGGCGGGCCGCCCCTGGCCCATCGACCTGGCTGGCGAACTCAAAGCGCCGGTGCTGGGCCTTTACGGCGGCCAGGACGGCGGCATTCCCAATGATACGGTCAAGGCGATGACCGACGCTCTGGCCGCGGCGGGCCGTACCGACAGCCAGATCATCCTCTATGACGACGCCCCGCACGGCTTCCACGCCGACTATCGCGCCTCCTATCGCGAGGCGGACGCGAAGGACGGCTGGCGACGGTTGCTCGAACTGTTCGGCTCGAGATTGAAGAGCTGACCTCTCCACCCGCTCACCCCGGCGGACGCCGGGGCCCAGTCCTTTGGCCGCAAGCGCGGTGCGGGAAGCTCTCACTGGATCCCGGCGTCCGCCGGGATGAGCGGCACTATAGGCAAAGGAAAACGGCCCGACGCGTCTGCGCCGGGCCGTCGTCGTTTCAGCGCGCGAAAGCCTCAGGCCTTGGCGTCGAAATTCCCGCCGGTCGTGTTCGAATCGGCGTAGGCGCCGCCGGCCGCCGGGCCCGAGCCCTTGGCCGCGACCACCACCATGGCCGCGCGCACGGTGCGGCCGAACAGGGCGTAGCCCGGCTGCAGCGTCTGGATGACGGCGCCGCCCGGCACGGTGTCCGACGGCTGCTCCATCATCGCCTGATGCAGGTGCGGGTCGAAGGCGTCGCCCGGCGCCGGATCGACACGGGTCAGGCCGTTGGCCTCGAAGGCCGACAGCAGGGACTTCTGCGTCAGCTCCAGCCCCGTGACCATGGCCGCCGCCGGACCGTCCGCATCCTTGGGCGCCGCCGCCAGGCCGCGCTCCAGGGTGTCGGCCACGCCCAGCAGATCCTTGGCGAAGCGCTGGATGGCGTAGGCGCGGGCGTCGTTCTGCTGCGTCTCGGCGCGGCGCTTGACGTTCTCGGCCTCGGCCACGGCGCGCAGGGCGCGGTCCTTCCACTGGTCGCGCTCGGCGATCAGGGCGTCGACCACGGCGTTTTCATCGCCTTCAGGCGCACCCTCGCCCTCGTGGATGTCCTGCTCGAGTTGGTCCCGGGTCTCGTCGTTGATGTCGTTCACGTCTCTTGTCCGTCCAGAATCCGGCCCAGCACCCGGGCGGTATAGTCCACCAACGGTATGACACGGGCGTAGTTCAACCGCGCGGGCCCGATGACGCCGATGGCGCCCAGCACCCGCTGCCGGCCCGACATATAGGGCGCCGCGATCACGGCGGAACCCGAAAGCGAAAAGAGTCGCGTTTCCGCGCCGATATAGATGCGCACGCCCTGGGCCGCGCCGACGTCGTCCAGCAGGCCGATCAGCTGTTCCTTCTGCTCCAGATCGTCGAACAGGACGCGCACCCGCTCCAGATCCTCGGCCGCGCGGGCGTCCTGCAGCAGATTGCCACGCCCGCGCACGATCAGGTTGCGATCGTGACCCGCGCCGCCCGCGCCTCCGCTCCAGGCCGCCAACCCGTCCTCGACCAGACGCGCCGCAGCGGCGTCCAGATCGCGCCGGGCGGCCTCCATCTCAGCCTTCATCTCATGGCGCGCCTCAGCCAGCGGACGCCCCTTCAACCGGGCGCTCAGAAAGTTCGACGCCTCCTGCAGGGTCGAGGGCGTGACGCCGGGCGCCAGGTTCATCAGCCGGTTCTCGACCACCCCGTCGTCGGCGACCAGCACCGCCAGCGCCTGTCCGCCGCCCAGAGCCACGAACTCGACATGACGCACCCCCGCCTCGCGCACCGGGCTGGCGACGATGCCCGCTCCGCCCGCCAGACCCGACAGCAGGGACGAGGCCGCATCCAGCGCCTCCTCGACATTGCGGCCGCCGCCCTTGACGCCCAGCACCGCCAGCCGGGCGTCGATCTCGCGTCGCTCCTCCTGACCGATGTCGCCGACTTCCAGGAGACCGTCCACGAACAGCCTCAGCCCCGCATGGGTCGGCGCCCGCCCGGCCGAAGCGTGCGGCGAGGCCAGCAGCCCCGCCTGCGTCAGCGCCTGCATGGTGTTGCGGATCGAGGCGGGCGACAGGTCCAGCCCGGCCCGCGACAGGGTGTGCGACCCCACCGGCTCGCCCGTCTCCAGATAGGTCTCGACCACCCGGCGGAAGATGTCGCGCGCCCGTGCGTCCAGCGTCGCCAGACCCGGCGAGGGATGCAACAGGCTCATGCCGCCGCCCTCCGCGCCGCCCAGTCCGCGCGGGTCAGGCGATGGACCAGGCAATCGTCCGTCCCGTTGAAGACGCGCCGCCCCTCCGGCCGGAAGCCCAGTCGCTGATAGAAGCGATGGGCCTGGGCGTTGGAGTTGAGCGGATCGATCACCACGCCCTCGACCTGCGGCCGGGCGAAACAGGCGTCCAGCGCCTGGGTCATCATCTGCGTCCCATGGCCCCGGTTCAGGGCGTCGGCCTCGCCGATCCAGATATCGAGGGCGCGCAAGTTCGGCTCGATCTCCCCCCAATAGCCGTTGGGCTCGCCCGCCGGGTCGATGTCCAGCATGGCCCCGATCGGACGGCCGTCGACCTCGGCGATGAAGTAGCGGAAGACGTCGGACTGCGCAGCCAGCTCCTCGTCCCAGTCGGCCGCCTCATGATGGTCGGGGTCGTCGGTCAGGCAGGCGAGGACGTGCGGCGCCTTATCCCAGCGCATCAGGATCGCGGCGTCGGCGGCCACGGCCGGACGAAGACGCACGACAGACGGGTCAGGGCGGGACAGGCTCATGGTTTCAGGATAAGCACGCGCCATCCCGCTTCCAAGGAATTCCCATGCGCCCGTCCGAACGCTCCCCCGAACAACTTCGCACCGTCACGCTGGAAACCGGCGTCAACCGCTACGCCGAGGGCTCCTGCCTGGTGTCCTTCGGCCATACCAAGGTGCTGGTGACGGCCTCGATCGAGGAGAAGGTGCCGGGCTGGATGCGCAACACCGGCCAGGGCTGGGTCACGGCCGAATACGGCATGTTGCCCCGCGCCACCCACACGCGCGGCCGCCGCGAAGCCGCCGCCGGCAAGCAGTCGGGCCGCACCCAGGAGATCCAGCGCCTGATCGGCCGCAGCTTGCGCGCCGTGGTCGATCTGAAGGCGCTGGGCGAGCGTCAGGTGCTGATCGACTGCGACGTCATCCAGGCCGACGGCGGCACGCGCACCGCCTCCATCACCGGCGCCTGGGTGGCCATGGCCAGCGCCCTCAACTACCTCAAGGACGAGGGCGTGCTGACGACCGACCCCATCCTGGACCAGGTGGCGGCCGTGTCGTGCGGCGTGTTCAACGACCTGCCGGTGCTGGACCTCGACTATGAGGAGGACTCCACCGCCGAGGCCGATTCCAACTTCGTCCTGACCGGCGCGGGCCAGATCGTCGAGATCCAGGCCACCGGCGAGAAGCGCGGCTTCAGCCGGGCCGAGTTCGACCGTCTGTTCGAACTGGCGGAAATCGGCTGCACCGAACTGTTCGCCCTGCAGCGCGCCGCCGTCGAGGCCGCCCGCCGATAAGGCTTTTCGCGGAGCCGGATCGGGACCATCGTCGTTGCATAGGCGAACCCCGATCCGGAGCCCGCATGACCCGACCGCCCCTTCTGGCCTGTCTGATCCTCGGCGGCCTGCTCGCCGCCTGCCAGCCGCGCCCTGAGCCGGCGGCGTCAGCACCGGCGCCAGCGCCTTCTCCGGCCCGCGAGCCCGAGGCCCGCCTGCCCGAAGGCCCGGACATGGCGCCTCAGCCCGTTCCGCTCGACGAACGCCCCTGCCGCGAGACCCTGGGTGAAACAGCCTCCGCCCGTCTGGTCCAGCGCTGCATCGCCGTCAGCCCCGCGACACGCCCGCCCTGCCACGCCGCCAATCCCTGCGACCTGATTCAGGGCGAGATCGATCGCAGTTGCGCGATGTGGACCCGCGACGGCGAAACCCCGCCGAAAGAGTGTCAGGGCTGATCTTCTCCCTCCCCTTCATGGGGAGGGTGGTCGAAGCAAAGCGAAGACCGGATGGGGAGGGCTTGGCGACCCTAGCCCAGCGCCTGAATAGCCTCGCCGTCCCCACCCGGCTTCGGCCTGACGGCCTCAGCCACCCTCCCCATGAAGGGGAGGGAGAAGGACGCGCTCAAGCAAAGAGCGACCGCGTCGCGAGCGGTAGCGCCCAAGAAAAAAGCCCCGGCGGATCGCTCCGCCGAGGCCTTCTTCAGTTCAGCGATGACGCCAAGGCTTAGTCGCGACGGCGACGGCCGCGGTCGCCGCCGTTACGGTCGCCCTTGGGACGGCCGCCGGTGTCTTCCGACAGCGGGGCTTCACCACGTTCAGCGCGCTCGGCGTTGATCTTGTCGGTGATGTCCTCGCCGGTTTCCTGATCGACGACCTTCATCGACAGCTTGGTCTTGCCGCGATCGTCGAAGCCCAGGAACTTGACCTTGACCTCCTGGCCTTCCGACAGGACGTCGGCCGGGTTGGCGACGCGCTCCAGAGCGATCTGGGACACGTGGACCAGGCCGTCCTTGGCGCCGAAGAAGTTCACGAAGGCGCCGAAGTCGACGACCTTCACGACCTTGCCGGTGTAGATGGTGCCGACTTCCGGCTCCGAGGCGATCGATTGGATCCAAGCCTTGGCGGCTTCGATCTTCTCTTGCTCGTTGGCGGCGATCTTGATGGTGCCGTCGTCGCCGATGTCGACCTTGGCGCCGGTCTTCTCGACGATTTCGCGGATGACCTTGCCGCCCGAACCGATCACTTCACGGATCTTGTCGACCGCGATCTTGATGGATTCGATCTTGGGCGCGAACTCGCCCAGTTCGGCGCGCGGGGCCTCCATCGCCTTCGACATTTCGTCGAGGATGTGCAGACGGCCGGCCGAAGCCTGCGTCAGGGCCTGCTGCATGATCTCCTTGGTGATGCCGGCGACCTTGATGTCCATCTGAAGGCTGGTGATGCCTTCCGAGGTGCCCGCGACCTTGAAGTCCATGTCGCCCAGGTGATCTTCGTCGCCCAGGATGTCCGACAGGATAGCGAACTCGCCCGACGGCTCCAGGATCAGACCCATGGCGATGCCCGAGACCGGACGGACCAGCGGCACGCCGGCGTCCATCAGGGCCAGCGACGAACCGCAGACCGTGGCCATCGAGGACGAGCCGTTGGACTCGGTGATCTCGGAGACCAGACGGATGGTGTAGGGGAAGTCTTCCTTCGACGGCAGCATCGGGCGGATGGCGCGCCAGGCCAGCTTGCCGTGACCGATTTCGCGACGGCCCGGCGAGCCCATGCGGCCCGCTTCACCGACCGAATAGGGCGGGAAGTTGTAGTGCAGCAGGAAGGACTCTTTGTAGGTCCCGGTCAGGCTGTCGATGTACTGCTCGTCCTCGCCGGTGCCGAGCGTGGCGACGACCAGGGCCTGGGTTTCACCGCGCGTGAACAGCGACGAACCGTGGGTGCGCGGCAGAACGCCGACTTCCGAGACGATGGCGCGGACCTTGTCCAGGGCGCGGCCGTCGACGCGGTGGCTGTTCTCGATGATGTCGCGACGCAGGACGTCGGCTTCGCATTCCTTGAACGCAGCCGAGAACTTGGACGAGTCGACGCCGTCCGGCTTCTCCTCGGTCTTCACCAGAGCTTCGGCGGCCTTCTTCTTGGCGGCGTCGACGCCCGAGCGGCGCTCATACTTGCCCGGATGGGCGTAGGCGGCCTTGATCTCTTCGCCGACCAGCGACTTGATCGAGGCGACCACGTCCGAGTGGTCCTCAGCCTGGAAGTCGAACGGCTCCTTGGCGGCGTGCTCGGCCAGGTCGATGATGGCGTCGATGACCGGCTGCATGCCCGCGTGCGCGAACATCAGGGCCTCGAGCATCTTCTCTTCCGACAGCTCCTTGGCTTCGGATTCGACCATCATCAGGGCGTCCTGCGTGCCGGCGACCACCAGGTCCAGGGCGCTTTCGCCCATCTGGTCGATGGCTGGATTCAGCACCAGCTCGCCGTCGATCAGGCCGACGCGCGCGGCGCCGATCGGGCCCATGAAGGGCACGCCCGAGATGGTCAGGGCGGCCGAGGCGGCGACCATGCCCAGGATGTCGGGATCGTTCTCAAGGTCGTGCTGCAGCACGGTGACGATGACCTGGGTCTCGTTCTTGAAGCCCTTGACGAACAGGGGGCGGATCGGGCGGTCGATCAGGCGGGAGACCAGGGTCTCCTTCTCGGTCGGACGGCCTTCACGCTTGAAGTAGCCGCCCGGGATCTTGCCGGCGGCGAACGTCTTCTCTTGATAGTTGACGGTCAGCGGGAAGAAATCCAGGCCCGGCTTGGGCTGGCGGCCATAGACGACGGTCGCCAGGACCACGGTCTCGCCGTAGGTCGCCAGCACGGCGCCGTCGGCCTGACGGGCGATGCGGCCGGTTTCCAGCGTCAGCGGGCGTCCGGCCCACTCGATCGTCTTGCGTTTGATGTCGAACATTATTCTTCTTTCGTCTCCCGCGGGCGTATTCCCGTCGGGGGTGTGCGGAGCGGCAGGCCGTTCAGTCCTGCGGTCCCCATGAGCCAGGCCGCGTCATCGCGGCCGGACGGGTGATTGAGGACCGGATTTCAGGCCCTCGCGTCGGTTGCGCCGGTAAAACCCGCGGCGCGCGGGAAGCCTACTTCTAATAGCGGAACGAGGCGCGGACGTGTCCGCCCGCGCCTCGTGGAATTATCCGATCCGCAACCGGGGCGCCTTAACGACGCAGGCCCAGCTTGGCGATCAGCGCCTGATAGCGGGCGCTGTCGGTCTTGTTCAGGTGGTCCAGAAGGCGACGACGCTGCGAAACCTGCTTCAGCAGGCCACGACGCGAGTGGTTGTCCTTCTTGTGGGTCTTGAAGTGCTCGGTCAGGTTGGCGATGCGTTCCGTCAGGATCGCGACCTGGACTTCCGCCGAACCGGTGTCGCCCGTCGAGCGAGCGTTGTCAGCGATGACTTCAGCTTTACGTTGAGCCGTAATCGACATCAGAGTTCTCCGTTATGGGAGGTTAAAAACACGGTCGGGTTCAAGCCGACCGGCCCTGAGATTGCCGAGCGCGACCAATGTTTTGCCCTCGAAGACCGAAACCAGCCGCGAACCGGCGGTGAGCCGGGCCTTGAGCGTTTCAATCTGTCGGGGGAGCAGAACGATCGGCCGTCCCTGCCTCAGAGAGAGGGCGTCCTGATCCGTCACGGCCAACTCCGGGATGTCGTCCAGAGCGGTCGAAACGGGCAGCAAGCCCTCAAAGGCGGCGCCCTTATGCGCCAACTCTTCCAGAAAATCCAGCGTTACGGAGTTGTCGACCGAGAACGGCCCCACCCGCTCGCGCCGCAGGTCCGAGACATGGCCCTCGGCGCCCAGCATGATCGCCAGGTCGCGCGCCAGCGAGCGAACATAGACGCCCTTGCCCGTCCGCATCGTGATCTCGACGTGATCGGCGTCCGGCGCGGCCGTCACAGCCGCCTCATGAATGGTCACGCGGCGGGACTGAAGCTCGACCTCGACCCCCGCCCGCGCCAGATCATAGGCGCGCTCGCCGTTGACACGCACAGCGGAGAACGCAGGCGGCGTCTGGTCGATCTCGCCGACGAAGGACGGCAGGGCCGCCGTCACCGCCTCGACCGATGGCCGCACGTCCGAGCGGGCGATGATCTCGCCCTCGCGGTCGATGCTGTCGGTCGAAATGCCCCAGTGGATGGTGAAGCGATAGACCTTCTGCGCCTCCATCATGAAGGGCACCGTCTTGGTCGCCTCGCCCAGCGCGATGGGCAGTATGCCCGAGGCCAGCGGGTCCAGCGTCCCGGCATGGCCCGCCTTCTGGGCGTTGAACAGGCGACGGATCTTCGTCACCGCCTCGGTCGAGCCCATCTCATAGGGCTTGTCCAGGCACACCCAGCCGTTGACGAGATCGCCCTTCTTGCGTCGCGCCATAGGATCAGTCTTCGCCCTGGTCGTCAGCGTGTTCGATGTCGGCGCGCACGCGCGGATCGTTGAACAAACGGTCCATGTGGCTGGCCGTGTCGAAGCTCTCGTCGTGGCGGAACTTCAGGTCGGGCGTGAACTTCATGTCGATGCGGCGGCCCAGTTGGCCGCGCAGGAATTTGGCGTGTTCATTCAGCGCCTTGATGATGGCGCTCTCCTGCCCGGCCGTTTCGGCCGCCTCGACGCCGGCGCCCAGAGGCTCGACGAAACAGGTGGCGTGGCGCAGGTCCGGGCTCATCCGCACCTCGGTCACGGTGACGGAGACGCCGACCAGGGCCTCGTCATGAATCTCGTGCTCGCGCATCACGTCGACCAGGGCGTGGCGGATCAGTTCGCCGGCGCGCAGCTGGCGCTGCGACGGTCCCAACGGGCCGCTGGCGTTGCGGGTGTGTTGTTTGCGGGCCATCTCGGGCTCCTCCTGCTCGCGCCGCCGGGGATCGGACGCCGGCTCTGAAACGCGAAGGGGCGGGGTCTAGTCGCCTGCGCCGCCCAAGTCCAGTTCCGCCGCGCGCTGTTCGGCGGTTCGCGCCGCCCGCATCACCGCGCCCGAGGTCAGGCTGCGGACCATCGGCATGGGCAGCCCCCCCGCGTTCAGCACCTCGGCCGTCCAGTGGTTGCACAGATGCCCGACCCAGAAGGTCTCGCCGCTGGCGTAGAAGACGGCGTCGTCGCCGTCCCTCTGCGCCGAAACCACGGCCCGTCCCTCTTCATCCAGCCGCAACGACGCCGCGACCCGCGCCCGCAAGGCGGCGAAGCCTTCCGGCGACAGGGCCAGCGTCGCCCTCTCTGTCTCGGGCGACAGCGCCGGATCGACCGGATCGGGATCCAGCATCACCACGGAGGGATTGCCGCCCGGCCTGAAGAAAGCCCGCGCTCCGTCGGGCAGCCGCCCGCTGATCGGCCCCTGTTCGACATAGAAGACCGCGTCGCCCCAGCCGATCCGCACCCAGTCGCCGGGCGGCAGGGCGCGCACCGCGCGCGCCAGCGCATCGTCCCCGGCCGCCAGCGCCGCGCGCGGGGCCGCGAGGTCGGTGTGAAAGCCGTTGTCGAGCAGATGGAGCACGATCGCCCCCTGCCCTTGCTGCGGCGGAAACAGCGTCGGATCGCCCGCTCGTTGTGCGGTCCACAGACCCGCCAGCAAGCCGACCAGGACGGCGAGGCTCCAGCGGATCAGCACCCCGCCCTGCCCGCCTAGTTGTTTCCGAAGGCGGCGGGAACGTCGCGCGCGGGCGAGGAGCCCTGCATCGTCGCCCATTCGCCGCGATAGCTGTAGTTCAGGCTGACGCAGTGGCGGTATTGGCCGTCGGCCCAGCGCCCGACCGTCTCGATCGTCAAGGGATGGCCCGCGCGCACCCGTCCGACCACGATCCAGGCCTCGTCGGAGCCGGGGCACAGGGCGCGCGACAGGGCGCGGCCGTCGCCGTCGGCCGTGATGCTGTAGACGCCGCCGTCCGCCGCGCCCTGCGGCAGGGCGCGCCGCACCTGATCGGGACCGCCCCGCTCGAACCGCGCCGAGCCGCGCGAGGTCGAGGAGAAGAGGTTCTTCACCGAGGTCGCGCCGAACCAGCCGCGCTCCACCTCCAGCGTCACCCCGCGCGTCAGGGCCTGGGTGGCGCGATCGCTGGCGTCGAAGGACAGGAAGCGCGTGTCGGCCAGGGCGGGCGTGGCCGCGCTGGAGGCCACAAAGGCGATCAGGAGCAGAGACAGTCCAGGACGTGACATTGGCGGCCTTTTCTTCGACGCCCCCCGACGCGACGCCCGACTCCTAAAGCCAACCGCGCGCCAGATGAAGCCTTCAATGCGATCCGGCGGACGGCGAGGCGCCCGCACCCTCCGGGCCTGTGTCTGGCGGCGCGGACGCCGATCCGGCATGATGCTCGCCCGGACGCCGGCGGCGCATCCGGCGTCTGATCCCCCCTCCTTCATGATCCGAGAGCCGTGTTCAAAGACCCCTTCGACATCGACAACTACGCCCAGGACCCGGACCACTACCTCGCCGTGCCCTTCGTTCCGACCGAGGAGGACACCGTAGCGGCCATGCTGGCCCTGGCGGGCGTCGGACCGAAGGATCGGCTCTATGATCTGGGCTGCGGCGACGGCCGCATCGTCATCGCCGCCGCGCGCGACCGCGACGCCCACGGCATCGGCGTCGACATCGACCCCATGCGGATCGCCGACGCCATGGAGTACGCCGGCTGGGCCGGAGTCGAACACATGGTCGACTTCATCGAGGAAGACCTGTTCAGCGTCGATGTCCGCGAGGCCACTGTGGTCAGCCTCTATCTGCTGCAATCGATCAACGTCGAACTGCGCCCGCGTCTGCTCAGCCAGCTGAAGCCCGGCGCCCGCATCGTCTCCCACGCCTTCGACATGGGCGACTGGCCGGCGGATGAAAAGATCAGGGTCGCCGACGGCTACATCTACAAATGGACGGTTCCGGCTCCGGTCGCCGGGCGCTGGGACTGGACCCGCGCCGACGGAACGACCTGCCGGCTTGAGCTGGAGCAGACCTATCAGCAGGTCACGGGCCGGGCCTGGCTGGGCGAGATCGAGGCCCGTCTCGTCGCGGCCGAACTGACCGGCGAAAGGCTGGAGATTGAGCTTCAGGCCGACGACGCGGCGCCGGTGCAGCGCTTCATCCTGACCTTCGCCGACGGCGCGTTGAAGTCAGTTGTCGAGGACTGATCTTACCCTCCCGCTCATCCCGGCGGATGCCGGGATGAGCGGAAATCGGCCGCAGCGCCAAAGGCAAAGGGCGCGGCTTCTCTCGAAACCGCGCCCTTCATGTTTCAGGCCGTGAGGCTCAAGCGTCCTAGTCCAGGGTGCGCTTGATCTCTTCGACGGTGAAGCACTCGATGTAGTCGCCTTCCTTGATGTCCTGGAAGCCGGCGAACTGCATGCCGCATTCCTGACCCGAAGGCACTTCGTTGACCTCGTCCTTGAAGCGCTTGAGCGTGTTGAGCACGCCCAGCTCCAGCACCACCACGTCGTCGCGGATGATGCGGACGCGCGCGCCCTTGCGGACCACGCCCTCGGTGACGCGGCAGCCCGCGACCCGGCCGACCTTGGTGATGTCGAACGTCTGCAGCACCTTGGCGTTGCCCAGGAAGGTTTCGCGCTGGAGCGGCGCCAGCATGCCCGAAAGCACGCCCTTAATGTCGTCCAGCAGGTCGTAGATGATCGAGTAGTAACGGATCTCGACGCCTTCACGCTCGGCCAGTTCGCGCGCCTGCTTCGACGCACGGACGTTGAAGCCCAGGATCGGCGCCCCGGCCGACTTGGCCAGGTTGACGTCGCTCTCGGTGATGCCGCCGGCGCCGTGCATGACCACGCGGGCCCGCACTTCGTCGTTGCCCATCTTCTCCAGCGAGGTGGTGATGGCCTCGGCCGTACCCTGCACGTCCGACTTGATGAGGACCGGCAGCTCGCTGATCTTCTTCGACCCGAGCTTGGCCATCATGTCGGCCAGCGACAGGCTGCCGCCGGAGACCTGACCCTTTTCACGCTTCACGCGCTGACGGTATTCGGTCAGTTCGCGGGCGCGGGCCTCGCTCTCCACCACGGCGAAGACGTCGCCCGGCGTCGGAGCTTCCGACAGGCCAAGGATCTCGACCGGCACCGAAGGACCGGCTTCGCTCAGCTGGGCGTTGCGCTCGTCCAGCAGGGCGCGCGCCTTGCCCCAGGCGGAGCCGGCCACGACGATGTCGCCGCGCTTCAGCGTGCCGCGCTTGACCAGGACGGTCGCGACCGGACCGCGGCCCTTGTCCAGCTGGGCCTCGATCACCACGCCCTCGGCCGAGCGATCGGCGTTGGCGCGCAGGTCCATGACTTCCGCCTGCAGCAGGATGGCGTCGGTCAGGCCGGTCAGGTTGATCTTCTCCTTGGCCGACAGCTCGATGATCTGCGTGTCGCCGCCCAGGGATTCCGCGATCACCTCATACTGCAGCAGTTCGTTGACGACCTTCTGCGGGTTGGCGTCGGGCTTATCGACCTTGTTGACCGCCACGATGATCGGCGAACCGGCCGCCTTGGCGTGCTGGATGGCCTCGACCGTCTGCGGCATGACGCCGTCGTCGGCCGCCACCACCAGGACGACGATGTCGGTGACGTTGGCGCCGCGCGCCCGCATCGCCGAGAAGGCCGCGTGGCCCGGCGTGTCCAGGAAGGTGATGCGCTGACCGTCGGCCAGGCGCACCTGATAGGCGCCGATGTGCTGGGTGATGCCGCCGGCTTCGCCCGCCGCCACGTCCGTGGTGCGCAGGGCGTCCAGCAGCGAGGTCTTGCCGTGGTCGACGTGGCCCATGATGGCCACGACCGGGGCGCGCAGCTCGCCGGAATCGGCGTCGTCGGCCTCGGCGATGAAGCCTTCCTCGACGTCGGATTCGGACACGCGCTTGACCGCCATGCCGTATTCCTCGGCCACCAGCTCGGCGGTGTCGGAATCGATCACGTCGTTGATCTTCATCATCAGGCCCTGACGCATCAGGAACTTGATGATGTCGACGCCGCGCACGGCCATGCGGTTGGCCAGTTCGCCGACGGTGATGGTGTCGGGAATGACCACTTCACGCGGACGGTTGGGCGTTTCGGTCGAGCCGCCGCGGCGCTTTTCCTTCTCGCGTTCGCGAGCGCGGCGCACCGAGGCCAGCGAGCGCATGCGCTCGACGGCGTCCTCGTCGCCTCCCGCCACCGAGTGAATGGTCAGGCGGCCTTCGCGGCGCTTGGGCTCGCCGCGCGTGCGGCTGACGGCCTTGCCCGGCGCATTGTCGGCGAAACGCTTGTCGCGGTCGTCCTCGCGGCCGCCCGGACGGGCGAAGCCGCCGCCGGCGCGGCTGGGACGGGCCACCTCGGGCTGGGCCGGGGGCTGGTTGGGGGCCGGACGCGCGCCGGGACGGGCCGCGCCGGGCGCGCCGGTGCGGGCGCCGGGGGCCGGACGCGGATTCAGCGCCGAATAGCGGACGGTCTGGGCCGGACGCGCGGGACGTTCGCCGCCCTCGCGGCCGCCTTCGCGCGGCGCCTGTTCACGCGTCTGCGGACGCTCGCCGCCGCCCATGGCCTGTTCGCGGGCCGAACGGCCGCCGAAGGCCGGACGCTCCAGCGGCGCGCGGCCGGTCGGGATCTTGGGCGCGCGCTGCCCGAAGTTGACGGCGGGACGCTTGGGCGCGGCCGGAGCGGCGAGCTTGGCCGGCTCGGGCTTGGCCTCGACCTTCGGGGCCTCGGCCTTGGGCGCTTCAGCCTTCGGCGCTTCGACCTTGGGCGCGGCCGGCTTGGCCGGCGCAGGCGCCGGAGCGGCGGCGCTCAGCTTGGCGGCCTCGACGCGCGCAGCCTCGGCCGCAGCCTTGGCGGCGGCGGCTTCAGCGGCGGCCTTGGCGGCGGCGGCCTCGACGGCGGCGGCCTGTTCGCGCTCGGCGGCCTCGGCGGCGGCCTTGGCGGCGACAGCCTTGCGTTCGCGCTCGGCGGCCTGCTGGGTCGCCAGGGCGATGGCGCGGCGACGGGCCTCCTGCTCCTCGGCCGACAGGCCTCCGCCCGCCGGCTGACGCGGCGCAGCCGAACGCGGCGCTCCGCCTTCAGGGCGCGGACGCGCGACATCGAAGCCCTGCGGGCGCTGATGCCCGCCCTGGGGGCCGGCGCGGCGCTTGGTCTCGACGACGACGGTCTTGGAGCGGCCGTGGCTGAAGCTCTGTTTCACCGTGCCGGTCGAGACCGAACCCGTCGCGCGCGGCTTCAGGCTCAGCGGAGCACGCGGCCCCGTCTGCGAAGGCGCGTTGGCAGGAGTCTTGCCGTCGTTGGAATTGTTGTTTTCGTCGCTCATCCGGTCGCTTTACTCAGGGCGGAGAATTCCGCCTTCGTCTCTCTCAATCACCCATAGCAGAATGCGGCCCCGCCTCCGTTGTTTCGGAAACAGGCCCGCAGCCGCTCAAACCCTAAGGCTCTCCTTCCGGAGCCGCGCTCCGGTCGTCCTCTGCGCCGTGTTCGGGCCCCGCCCGGTTCCAGCTCTGGGGACAGAGAGGTCGAAATCCCGCCAGCCGCTGAACCTCCAGAGTCCAGCGATCGGCCCGCCCGCCTTGCAGCAGGACGGCGTGTATCGCATTTTCCAGCCCAAGGGCCAAACTCAAATCGTCCGCGCTGAAAGCCCCGCAGATTTCGGGGGCGGGCGAGGCGTGTCTGGAGAGGGCCAGAAGCTTGCCGCGCCCGTCGGCCGAGCCGTCGGCGGCTTCGATCAGCCATGCGGCGCGACCGCTGCGGATCGCCGCAGCGCATTTCTCGAAGCCAGAGATAAGCACGCCTTCGCGCCGGGCAAGGCCCAGTTGGTCCAGACAGCGCCGAACCAGCAGGCTTTCGACCAGATCGGGCAGGTCGGCGGCGGGCTTCAGCGGCGCCTTGGCCGCGCGGGCGAACAGGTTCTTCTTGATCGCCGCCTCCAGCGAGGCGCGATCGGCCGACACCCACAGGCCCCGACCCGGCAGCTTGCGCGCCAGGTCGGGAACCACCGCGCCGTCCGGGCCGGCCACGAAACGGATCAGGCGAGATTCATCGAGGGCCTGGCGCGACGCCAGGTCCTGACGATCCCTATCGATCAACGTCTCGGACGACCTCATGGACGGCTGCGGCTCCCATCACATGTCGCGGGACTGGTCGTCGAGGTCGTCCGAAGCGACCTCCGCGTCAGCCTCGGCGACGGCCTCTTCCTGGCCTTCGCCGTCGAGCTCGCCTTCGCCCTCATACGCCTCTTCCTCGACGTATTCCGGCTGGGGCAGTTCCGAAGCGTCGATCCAGCCGGCGGCCACGCGGGCCTGCAGGATCAGCATTTCGGCGTCTTCCTGGCTCAGGTTGAAGCTTTCCAGAACGCCCGGAACCTTGACCCGCTCGCCGCCGCGCACTTCGTAGCCGCCGCGGATCTCGTCGGTGGCCAGGTCGGCCAGGTCCTCGACCGTCTTCACCCCGCCTTCGCCCAGGGCGACGGCGATGGCGGCGGTCACGCCCGGCACGTCCAGAACGCCGTCCTCGACGCCCAGGGCCACGCGCTTGGCGTCCAGTTCAGCGGCCTGACGCTCCAGGTGCTCGCGAGCGCGGGTCTGCAGCTCTTCGGCGGTGTCCTCGTCGAAGCCTTCGATCTCGGAGATCTCGTAGGGCTCGACGAAGGCCAGGTCCTCGACCGTGGCGAAGCCTTCGGTGACCAGCAGCTGGGCGATGGTCTCGTCCACGTCCAGGGCTTCCTGGAACAGGGAGGTGCGCTCGGCGAACTCGCGCTGACGGCGCTCGGAGTCCTGGGCTTCGGTGATGATGTCGATCTGCCAACCGGTCAGCTGCGAGGCCAGGCGGACGTTCTGGCCGCGACGGCCGATGGCCAGCGACAGCTGTTCGTCAGGCACCACCACCTCGACGCGGTCGGCCTCTTCGTCCAGCACCACCTTGGAGACTTCGGCCGGAGCCAGGGCGTTGACGATGAAGGTCGGCTCGTCCTCGTTCCACTGGATGATGTCGATCTTCTCGCCCTGCAGTTCGGCGACGACCGCCTGCACGCGCGAGCCGCGCATGCCGACGCAGGCGCCGACCGGATCGATCGAGGAGTCGTTCGACAGCACGGCCATCTTGGCGCGCGAACCGGCGTCGCGGGCGGCGGCGCGGATCTCGATCACGCCGTCATAGACTTCCGGCACTTCCTGGGCGAACAGCTTGGCCATGAAGCCGGGGTGGGCGCGCGACAGCATGACCTGCGGGCCCTTGGCCTCCGGGCGCACGTCATAGATGTAGGTGCGGACGCGGTCGCCGATGTTGAACACCTCGCGCGGGATCGACTGGTCGCGGCGCATGATGCCTTCGCCACGGCCCAGGTCGACGATGGTGTTACCGTATTCGACCCGCTTGACCGTGCCGTTGACGATCTCGCCGACGCGGTCCTTGAACTCTTCGTACTGGTTGGCGCGCTCGGCCTCGCGGACCTTTCCGGTCACGACCTGGCGGGCCATCTGGGTCTGGACGCGGCCGAACTCGAACGGCGGCAGGACCTCGACGTACTCCTTGCCGACCTCGGCCTCGGGGTCGCGCTTCAGGGCGTCGCGCAGACGCACCATGGCGCTGTCGTTGAACTCTTCCAGCTCGTCTTCCGGCTGCCAGTCGTCGGCGACGATGGTGACGTGGCGGGTCAGGCTCAGCTCGCCGGTCTTGTGGTCGATCTTGGCGCGGATGTCGTGGTGCGCGCCATAGCGCGACTTGGCGCCCTTCTGGATCGCTTCCTCGATCGCCTCGATGACGATCTCCCGGTCGATGCTCTTCTCGCGCGCGACAGCGTCGGCGATGGAGAGCAGTTCCAGGCGGTTGGCGGAGATTCCGGTCACGGCCATCAGGCGTCGTCCTTGGTGGAGTCTGGGTTGGATTGTTCAGGCTCGGGCGCGCCCCCAGACGTATCTTGGGGCAGGCCGTCGTCTTCGGGTTCGCCGCGCGCTGCGCGCAAGGCGGCGCCGCGCTTCAGCAGTTCGTCGGTCAGCACCAGCTTGGCGTCGGCCAGCCAGGCGAAGGGGATCAGGGCGGTCTCGTCCTCGCCCTCCAGATCGATGGCGACGTCCTCGCCCTCGGTTCCGGCCAGCAGGCCCTTGAAGCGCTTGCGGCCTTCGACCATCCGGTCGGTCTCGAGGCGCGCCTCAAGCCCCTCGAACAGGTCGAAGTCGATCAGGCGCGTCAGCGGCCGGTCGATGCCGGGCGAAGAGACTTCCAGCAGATACTCGCCCGCGATCGGATCGGCGGCGTCCAGCACCTCGGACACGGCGCGCGACAGGCGGGCGCATTCCTCAACCGAGATGTCGTGGTCGACCTGGCGCTCGGCCATGATCTGCAGCCGACGCCGCAGCGTCCCGCCCATCAGGCGCACGCGCACGACCGCCAGCCCCAGGCTCTCGGCCACGGGGTCGATCAGCTCCAGCAGAGCGCGGTCTTCGGCGGTCTTGGCCCGCAAGCGGATACTCCAGAAAACAAAAGCGACGGACCGTCCGGGCCGCCGCTTGAAACGACGCCGTTGGACGCCGGTCTAACGATGTGAGCGGTCATATAGGCGAAAGCAGGGGCCGTGTCAGCCCCCTGCCGACACCCTCGCCGTTCGCCGCCTCGACAGCCAGCGATAAAGCATCGCCGCTGCGCCGCCCGCCAGAACGATACAAATTGGAGCCGACCAGACGCTCACTCCAAAGAAGACGGCCGAATCGAACCAAGGGAAAGCCCATTGCAAGCCATTCAGGCCAAGGGCGGCCGCACCAAGAGACGCACCCACATAGGCCAAAGCCGCCAACGCACCCACCGCACCCCATCCAAGTAAGGGAGCCTTCGATAGAAAGCGCTCCGCCAGGATGCAGCCCACACCTCCAAACAACAAAGCCGGAAGAACCCCGCACAGCAGTACAAAGAGCCACGCGACAGGCGCGAGCATGAGCACGAACCCCCAACTGGCATCAAAGCAGCCGGCCACGCCGCTGAAAATCGCCGATAGCACCGGGGCGAGCACGACGCAGAGCAGAAGCTGGGGCCAGTGGGGATCGGCCGTTCCAGACACTGACCGCCCCTCGCCCATCGCTTTAACTCCGCACGAACTCGAGGAAGACCGGCGTCGTGTCGCCCAGCTTCTTTTCCTCATAGCGGGTGACGACGTGGTCTTCGGGCGCGGCGAACCAGTCGGCGCCCGTCTCGATGCGCGTCAGCCCCGGCGTGCGCGCCAGCCGCTCCAGCGCCCAGTCGGCGTAGTCCAGCCAGTCGGTGACGAAACGCACCTTGCCGCCCAGCTTCAGCAGGCGGGCGATCTCCACCGCCGTCTCGTCCTGCAGGAAGCGGCGCTTGTTGTGACGCGCCTTGTGCCAAGGGTCGGGGAACAGGATCATCACCCGGTCCAGCGAAGCGTCCGGCAGGGCCGCCATCACCGCACGGGCGTCGTCGGCGTGCAGGCGCACGTTCTCAAGCCCGCCCTCCTCGACGTGACGCAGGGCCGAGGCCACGCCGTTCAGGAAAGGCTCGCAGCCGATCATCACCGCCTCGGGATGACGCGCCGCCTGGGCCGCCAGATGCTCGCCGCCGCCGAAGCCGATCTCCAGCCACGCCGCTTTCGCATCCGGCATCAGGGCCAGCGGGTCGATCGGCCCCTGGGCCGGATCCGGCACGGCGATGCGCGGCATCAGGGTGTCGAACAGGGCCGCCTGCTTTGCCTTGATCGGCCGCGACTTGATGCGTCCGAAGGAGCGCAGCGGGCCATGCGCCCGAGCCCACTCGGGACGGTCGGCGTCGGACGGCTTGGGGTCGGTCTCGTCGGTCATGGCGCGCGCTCTAGCGGCTTAAGCCCGCGCACGCAAAGCCCATGCCTGCCGAAAGCTCAACCCCAGGGGCCGCGTGGCGGCGCAGCGGGCGCGTCGTCGGTCGTCGGCACGCTGGTTCCCCGGATCGGCGCGGCCGAAGGCGCAGGCGCGACGAAGGCCGGCGCCGGACGCACGCGCCCGCCCATGCCCATCCGGGCGCCCAACTCCATCAGGGCGCGAACGCGGTTGCCGGTGGCCGGGTGGGTCGAGAACAGATTGTCCGCCCCCTTCCCGTTCAGCGGATTGATGATGAACATATGGGCCGTGGCCGGATTGCGCTCGGCCGGGGCGTTCACCGCGCCGCGCGCATAGGCCTCGATCTTCTGCAGGGCCGAGGCCAGGGCCTGCGGGTCGTCGGCGATCTCGGCCCCGACGCGGTCGGCCTCGTATTCACGGGCGCGGCTGATGGCCATCTGCACCAGACCCGCCGCCATCGGCGCCAGCAGCATCAGGGCGATGGTCCCGATCATGCCGCCCGGCCGTTCGCGATCATCGCCGCCGCCGAAGAACAGGGCGAAGTTGGCTAGCATGGCGATGGCGCCCGCCACCGTCGCCGTGACCGTCATGGTCAGGGTGTCGCGGTTCTTCACATGGGCCAGTTCATGCGCCATCACGCCGCGGATTTCCTCGCGCGTCAGCATGTCCAGCAGGCCCGTCGTCGCCGCCACCGCCGCGTTCTGGGGATTACGCCCCGTGGCGAAGGCGTTCGGCTGATCGTTCGGGATGATGGTGATGTTGGGCAGGGGCAGACCCGCATCCTGCGCCATCTGCTTCACATCGGCGACATAGGCGCGCACCACGGCGTTGGGGTGGGTCTCGTCCACCGGCTGGGCGCGGTACATCTTCAGGACGATCTTGTCCGCGTTCCAATAGGAAAACAGATTCATCCCCGCCGCTGCGACCAGGGCGATGGCCATGCCGGTCGCGCCGCCGATCAGATAGCCGATCCCCATGAACAGGGCGGTCATCACGGCCAGCAGGGCGAAGGTCTTCAGATGGTTCATGCGGGCGTTCGGACGAGCTAACGGGCTTCGGGGGGTGGCGTGTTCGGCCTGAACGTCTATTTGAGCCGCAGTATCCCCGCTCTCAAGGCAGGCGACCTGTGACCGAACAGCCCACCCCCCCGATCGAATCCTCCCCCGAGGAAGTCTTCAACACGGACGTGCCCCACGCCACGCCCGAGCGCCCGCTGAGCGAGGCCGCCCGCCGCGCCCTGCTGGAAGCGGCCGAGCGCCGCGCCGCTGAGGCGGCCGACGCCCTTCCCCATGAGGTCGGCGGCCGCAAGGGTCCCGAGCCGACCCGCTTCGGCGACTGGGAGAAGAAGGGCCTGGCGGTGGACTTTTAAGGCGCTATCGCTCGCCGCGCGGCGGCTCGCTGCTTGAGCTTCACCAGGTCGCTATCGCTCGCCGCTCGGCGGCTCGCTGCTTGAGCTTGATCGGCGCCATCGCTCGGCGTGCGGCGGCGCTCTTCCCGCTCCGGTTCCCTTGATGGGAGAATAATGAACGCTCCGGCGAGATCCGCATTAACCTTTGCGGCCGAAACAAGGAGCGCAGCCATGAAGGCTCTATTCTACGCCGCCGCCGGCGCGGCGGTCCTCATCGCCGGCGCCGCCGAGGCCCATCAGGCCGGCGCCCGTTACAACGCCGCCGCCGGCTACGCCCGCGGTCCCGTGGTGCAGAGCCGCGCCCAGACCTGGTACAGCGACACCGGCTGGCAGGGCGGCTACGGCCCGATCGAGAGCTACGGCTATGGTTACGGCTACGGCGGCGCCGGGGTTCGCCCGCCGGTCGTGATCGCCCCGTCGCAACCGCCGATCCAGCACGGCGGCTACGCCTATTCCGGCGTCACCCGCTCCATGCCCTTCGGCTATCCGGTCGACGGCTACGGCCGCTACCCCTGGGCCCGCTACGGCTATGGCGGCTACGGCGGCCAGTACAGCGGCGGTCAGTACGGCGGAGGCTACCAGCAAGGCTATTATCAGGGCGGTTACGGCCAGGACTGCGGCCGCTGCGGTCCCCCGCCCCAACCGGTGCGCTACCACTCCGAGCCGATCTACGTCAGCCAGCCCCCGGTCTATATCTCGCAGCCGCCCGTCTACGTGGAATCGCCGCCGGTCTATGTGCAGCCGGCCCCCGTCTACGTCGAACCGGCCCGCGTGCATGTCTCGCCGCCGCCGGTCCATGTCGCGCCCGCCGACGTGCGCATCGCCCCGGCCCAGGTCGAGGTCGCTCGCCCTGACGTCTATGTCGAGCCGCCGCGCGTCGAAACGGCCCCGCCGGTGGTCAATTTCGAGCAGGGCTACTACGCCGTGCCGCCTGCCCCGCCGCCTCCGCCGTCGCCCACCGAACGGCCCTACCGCCAGGAACGCGGCGAGCGCGGCTGATACGACAAGGGCGGCGCCTCCGGACGCCGCCCTTTCTGTTTCACGTGAAGCACGATCCCTTGCGGATCAGGAGCTTGCTCTCAAATCAGGGCGATCTCCTGCGTGATCGCCTGGGCCGCCGCGCGCGGATCGGCGACAGCCGTGATCGGTCGGCCGATGACCAGATGGGTGGCGCCGGCTTCCAGAGCGCTGGCCGGGGTCGCCGCGCGCGCCTGATCATCCATCGCCGCCCCCGCGGGCCGCACGCCCGGCGTCACGATCAGAAAATCCTCGCGCCCCGCCGCCTGTGCGATCGCACGCGCCCCGCCCGCCTCATGCGGGCTGGAGACCACGCCGTGAATTCCCGCCTCCAGCGCCTGACGCACCCGCTGCTCCACCAGCTCCCCCGCCGACAGGCTGTGATCGTCCGCCTTGAGATCCTCGTCCGTCAGGCTGGTCAGGACGGTGACGCCCAGGATCTTCAGATCCGATCCCGCCGCGCCGCGCGCCGCCGCCGCCATCACCTGGGGCCGGGCGTGGACGGTCAGCAGGTCGCAGCCTGCGTTCGCCAGCACCGCCGCCGCCTTCTCCACCGTCGCGCCGATGTCGTGCAGCTTCCAGTCCAGAAACACCTGGGCGCCCGACGCCTTCAGCTCGCGCGCCAGACCCATGCCGTCCGAGGCGAACAGCTGCAGCCCCACCTTGTAGAAGCCCACGGCGTCGCCGATCCGCTCGACCAGGGCGCGCGCCTCATCGGTCGTCGGCACGTCCAGGGCGCAGATGACGCGCGGGTCGAAGGGGCGATTGGCCAGGTCAACAGAATGGGCTTCGGACATTTCCGGCTCTCGGCGGCTTGCAGGCGCGCGCGGATGCCCCGATAGGTGGGGCGAGGTGTCGCGGTCGCGCGGCGGGTTTTCAGGGCAAGGGGAAGCAATGAACGCGGTCGATCTGGGGGTCAACCTGTTCGTGGCGCTGTTCGCCTTGCTGGACCCCATCGGCAACGTGCCGATTTTCGCAGCGGCCACGGCGGGCGCCTCCCTGCGCCAGCGGATTTCGGTCTCGGCCATGATCTGCCTGTTCGCCGTCGTCTTCCTCGGCTTTTTCTTCTTCACCGGCCTGGGGCTGCTGCAGTTCTTCGGCATTTCGCTCGCCGCCTTCCGCATCGCCGGCGGCATCCTGCTGCTGCTGCTGGGCCTCGACATGGCGCGCGAGGACTTCCTCGCTATCTTCGCCGACGCCGACGCCGCGACGGACGCCAAGGATGTTCGCGGCTACGCCAAGCGCCGCTTCAAGCGGCTGATCGTGCCCTTCGCCATTCCCCTGATGATCGGCCCAGGCGCCATCTCCGCCATCATCATCCAGGCGGGCGAGGCGGCCAAGCTGGGTCTGGCCGGCACCGTGGCCTCCCTGATCGCCATGGGGGCCGCCTGCGTCGTGACCTTCCTGTGCTTCTCGGCCACCGGCCCGATCAGCCGCCTGCTGGGCGACGTCGGCATGGCCATCGTGGTGCGGGTGCTGGGCCTGATCCTGTGCGCCCTGGCGATCCAGTTCATCCTGATGGGTCTGGGCGAGGCCCTGCCGGGGATGTTCAGCGCGGGCGTCACCACCCCCTACCCCTCCGGCGGGCACTAACCCTCAGAGGCGGTCCAGCCGCCTGGCGTGGCCGCCGACCATCTTCAGCGCCAGGGCGTCAGGCAGCAGCCCGCCCAGCGCCGCCAGGACGTTGTTGGCGACGCCCGGCGTCACGCGCGGCCGGTTCGCCTCGACCGCGTCCCAGCCGATGCGGGCCACGCGGTCGGCGTCCATCCACATCCACTTCGGATAGGCGGCCGAGACCTGCTCGCGCGAGCCGTTGACGTCGTGGAACTCGGTGTAGGTGTAGCCAGGGCACAGGGCGGTGACGTGCACCCCCGTCCCCTGCGTCTCCAGCCACAGCCCCTGCGACGCCTTGATCAGGAAACTCTTGATCGGGCCGTACAGGGTGTCGCCGCCCGTCGCCGGCATCTGCCCCGCCAGGGAGGCCACGTTCAGCACCCGACCCCAGCCGCGCGCGACCATGTCCGGCAGCGCCAGGCGCGACAGCTCGACCGGCGCGGTCAGCATGACCCGGATCATGGCGGCGTGGTCGGCCGGATCGGTGGCGAGGAAGCCGGTGGTGCGGCTGAAGCCGGCGTTGTTGACCAGGCCGTCGACGCGCAGGCCGCGCGCCGCGATCGCTTCGAACAATCGCCCAGGCGCATTCGGCTCGGCCAAATCGGCGACGACGGCGGTCGCATCGACGCCGTGCGCAGCGGCCAGATCCTCGGCCAGGGCCTGGAGCGGCCCCTCGCGGCGGGCGGTCAGGATCAGGTCATGGCCCCGCGCCGCGCAGACGCGCGCCAGGGCCGCGCCGATGCCGGCCGAGGCCCCGGTGATCAGGATGGTGCGGCGCCCCTCCCCCAAGGCCGCCTCGTCAGGCCGCGTCGGCGTTGGGACAGGCCGGATGCGGCGCAAAGGCCCGCAGCACCTCGGGGTCCTCTTCCAGCAGGTCGGCGATGGTGATCTTCGACAGGGCCGCGCCCGCCGCCTGATCGGCCGCCGTCAGGGCCTTGGCCACCTGGCGCGGAATATGTTCGCCGACCGGGCAGCCCTTGGCCCCGGCGGGCGGCGACCCCAGATGGGCGCAGCCGTTCACCGCCCTCAGCACCTCGTCCAGGCAGATGGTTTCGGGCCGCCGCAGCAGCCACGACCCGCCGGACGCGCCAGGACGCGTCGCGATCAGGCCCGCCTTGGCCAGCAGGGCGGTCACCCGGCGGATCACCACCGGATTGGTCGGCACCGAGGCGGCCAGGACGGCGCTCGGCTCGGCCTCGGTCGCCGCATAGGCGCCCTTGTGGGCCAGGTAGGCCAGGGCGTGGGCGGCGACGGGAAAACGTTGGCTGTCAGACATCAGGGTTCATGCTCCAGACCGATAGGTAGGCCTTCCGCACCCGTTTCACAAATCAATCCGCAACAAAAACTGTTTTATTAAAGCTCCGCTCAGGCGCCCGCCTTCCGCGCAAAGCCCCAGGCGGCGTCCGAAAGCGGGCCGACCTGGGCCGCCATGGCCCGTGCGTGGGCGCTGGCGGCGGTCCCGTCGCGCACCCGTCCGGCGATGCCCTGACAGATGGCCGCCAGCCGAAACAGGTTGTAGGCGAACAGCCAGTCCAGGTTTTTCGGCGCCGCCGTTCCGGTCTTCTGCGCATAGCGTTCGACCGTCTCCGCGACCGAGGGAATCCCCAGAGCCTCCAGGTCCGCTCCGGCCAGGCCGTTGCGCAAGGACGCCGGAATGACCCAGGCGATCAGCAGATAGGAGAAGTCGGCCATCGGGTCGCCCAGGGTCGACAGCTCCCAGTCCAGCACCGCGCGCACCTTCGCCTCGGCCGGATCGAGGATCAGATTGTCGAGGCGGAAGTCCCCGTGCACGATCCGCGTCGGCCCCTCCGGCGGCAGGCTCTCGGGCAGGAAGGCGATCAGCCGGTCCATGGCCCCGATCGGTTCGATCTCCGAGGCGCGATACTGCTTGGTCCAGCGCCCGACCTGACGGGCGAAGTAATTCCCCGCCTTGCCGTAGTCCGCCAGGCCGACGGCGTCGGGCTCCAGTCGATGCAGAGCCGCCAGCGTATCGACCTGGGCGTCATAGATGGCGCGGCGCTCCGGCGGGGTCAGGCCCGGCAGCTTCAGGTCCCAGAAGATGCGGCCCTCGACCTTCTCCATGACGTAGAAGATGGAGCCGATGACGTCATCGTCCGTGCACAGAGCATAGGGTCGCGCGACCGGAAAATCCTGGGCGTGCAGGGCCGAGATCACCGCGAACTCCCGATCCACCGCGTGGGCGCTGGCCAGCAACGCGCCCGGCGGCTTGCGGCGCAGCACATAGGTCCGGCCCGGCGTGGTCAACTCATAGGTCGGGTTCGACTGCCCGCCCTTGAACTGGCGGATGGTCAGCGGCCCGGCGTAGTCCTCGACGTTCGCCGCCAGCCAGGCGTCCAGCGCCGCCTCGTCCAGCCGATGACGGTCGTCCACCTCGCGCGTGCCCGAAAAGGCCGCCTGAGCATCCAATGCTTGTGCATCCGCTGCCTCGGTCATTCCCCCTCCTCCGGCTGGGCGGCGATGATGGCGGCCCTGACCGCGCCGCGCCAGCCCTTGAGCAGCCGCGCCCGATCCTCGTCCCGCATGCGCGGGGTCCAGACGGCGGGCGCCTCGGCCGGCGCGGTCCACAGGGCCTCGGTCAGACCCACGCCATAGGCCGCCAGCCGCGCCGCCCCCATGGCCGTCATCTCCTGGAAGGCCGGGCGTTCGACCTCGACCTCGCAGATGTCGGCGATGAACTGCATGGCGAAGGCGTTGGCGGTGACCCCGCCGTCGACCTTGAGTCGCTTCAGCGGCGGCGCTCCGTCCTTCGTCAGGGCGTCCAGCAGGTCGCGGGTCTGATAGGCCAGACTCTCCAGCGCAGCGCGGACCATGTGCGCCGGGCCGCTGTCGCGGGTCAGGCCGACGACGGTTCCGCGCGCCTCCGGCTCCCACCACGGCGCGCCCAGTCCGGTGAAGCCGGGGACCAGATAGACCCCGCCGTTATCCTTCAGCGACTGGGCCACGGCCTCGGACTGGCGCGAATCCGACAGCACCTTCAGCCCGTCGCGCAGCCACTGGATCGCCGACCCGGCCGAGAAGATGGACCCCTCCAGCGCATAGGCCGCCTCACCGCCTGCCGCATAGCCGAGCGTCCCCAGCAGCCGCGAGGTCGAGGCCACGGGGGCCGCCCCGACATTGGCGACCAGAAAGGCGCCGGTGCCGTAGGTGATCTTGGCGTCCCCAGCCGTCAGCGCCCCATGCCCCACCAGCGCCGCGTGCTGATCGCCCGCCGAACCGTGAATGGGCAGGGCGCGCCCCAGCAGGGACGGATCGGCCTCGCCCAGCAGAGCGTCGCAGTCGCGGATCTCCGGCAGGGCCTGCATCGGCACGCCGAACAGGTCGCACAAATCCTGCCGCCATGTGCGGGCGGTCAGGTCCATCAGACTGGTGCGGCTGGCGTTGGTGGCGTCGGTGACGTGGCTGTTCCCGCCGGTCAGCTTCCAGATCAGCCAGGCGTCGATGGTGCCCAGCTTCACCTCGCCCCGCGCCGCTCGCTCGCGCGCGCCGGGCACGGCGTCCAGCAGCCAGGCGTATTTCGACGCCGAGAAATAGGGATCGAGGATCAGGCCTGTCGCCGCCTGAACCATGGCCTCATGCCCTTTGGCCGCCAGCCGCGTGGTCGCCTCAGCCGTGCGCCGGTCCTGCCAGACGATGGCGCGGTGCAAAGGCTCGCCCGTCGCCGCGTCCCAGATCACCGAGGTCTCGCGCTGGTTGGTGATGCCGATGGCGGCGAAACGGCCGACGCCGCCCGCCTTGCGCACCACCTCGCGACAGGTCTGCAGCGTCGCGCGCCAGATCTCGGCCGCGTCATGCTCGACCCAGCCGGAGTGCGGAAAATGCTGCGCCAGCTCGATCTGGCTGACGGCGACCGCATGAAAGGCCCCGCCGTTTTTGTCGCCTACCGGGCTTCGCCCTGCTTGAGGCGGCGAGACTTCAAACGCGATCGCCCGTGTCGAGGTCGTGCCCTGGTCGATGGCGAGGATCATATTTGCTTGCATGATGTGAGTTATGCAGAGCCTGCGCCGCGACGTAAGAGGGAAGCCATGCATACGCCCAGCTTTGAAGGCGTCGTCGACGCCGCCCGCCAGATCGCCCCCGCCGCCGTCCGCACGTCGCTGATCGAGCATCCGGCCCTGAACGAGGCCGTCGGCGGCCGGGTGCTGATGAAGGCCGAGACGTTTCAGGTCGCGGGTGCCTTCAAATTCCGCGGCGCCTATAACCGCATCAGCCGCCTGACGGACGAAGAGAAGACGCGCGGCGTCGTGGCCTATTCATCCGGCAACCACGCACAGGGCGTAGCGGCGGCGGCCAGGGCCGTCGGCGCGCCCGCCCTGATCGTCATGCCGTCCGACAGCCCGACGGTGAAGGTCGAGGGCGTGCGCGCCTTCGGCGGCGAGGTGCGCTTCTACGATCGCTGGACCGAAAGCCGCGAGGCCATCGGCACCGAGATCGCGGCCGAGCGCGGCTCGGTGCTGGTCCCGCCGTTCGACGATCCCTTCATCATCGAAGGCCAGGGCACAGTCGGGCTGGAGATGCTGGAGCAGGCGGGCGTGCCGATGGATCAGCTGTTGTGCGGCGCCTCGGGCGGCGGGCTGATCGCCGGGATCAATCTGGTCATGGCCGAACAGAGCCCCGCCACCCGCGTCATCGTGGTCGAGCCCGACGCCTTCGACGACACCCGCCGCTCGCTGGAGGCCGACGCGCGCACCGCCCATCCGCAAGGGTCGCCGTCGATCTGCGACGCCCTGATGGCGCCCATTCCGGGCGAGCTGACCTGGCCGATCAACCGCCGCCTTGCCGGCGCCGCGACCGTCACCGACGCCGAGGTGGCCGAGGCCATGCGCTTCGCCTTCCGCTGGCTGAAGCTGGTCATCGAGCCGGGCGGCGCCGTGTCGCTGGCGGCCCTGCTGTCGGGCAAGGTCGAGGCCAAAGACCTGACCACCGGCATCGTCCTGTCGGGCGGCAACGTCGACCCCGGCCTGTTCAGCGAAATCATCGAAGGACGCTTCGAGGGGTAGGCCTTGCCTCCGCCCCCTCCCCGCGCAAGGCTGGCGCAAACGGGAGGGCGTCACATGACCAAGGCCAGCGAACTACAGTCCCTGATCGGACAGGAGGTCGGCGTCAGCCGCTGGTTCGCGCTGGATCAGGCGCGCATCGACGCCTTCGCCGGTCTGACCGAGGACGAGCAGTTTATCCACGTCGACCCCGAGCGCGCCAAGGCGACGCCCTTCGGCGGGACCATTGCGCACGGCTTCCTGACCCTCAGCCTCGCCTCGGCCATGAGCATGGATGCGGTCGCGCCGTTGGATGATCTGGTCATGGGGGTAAACTACGGCTTCGACCGGCTGCGCTTCCTCACCCCGGCGCCGTCGGAATCGCGCGTGCGCGGCCGCTTCAAGCTGGTGTCCGCCGAGGACAAGGGCGACGGCCGCTGGCTGCTGAAGCACGAACTGACCGTCGAGATCGAAGGCGGCGACAAACCCGCCCTGATCGCCGAATGGCTGACGATGCAGGTGGTGAAGGCTTAATCGTCCCGCTCATCCCGGCGGACGCCGGGATCCAGTCCTTTGGCCTCAAGCGCCGCGCTTGCCGTTCTCACTGGGCCCCGGCGTCCGCCGGGGTGAGCGGAAACGCATGGGCCTTATTCGCCCAGACACCTCAGCGCCACTTCCAGGTTGCGCAGCCCGTCTTCGCCGCTGACGGCCGCCGTCTCGCCGGTGCGGATGGCGTGGATGAAGGCCTCGTGCTCTTTCTTGAGCGGTTCGGCGGGCCAGGCGTTGAGCATCCGCGTCGAATAGGAGCCGTCCGGCTGCTGGCCGAAGAATTCCGTCACTTGGCGGGTGATCAGGTCGGCGACGATGAAGCGGCTCTTGGTCGCCACCTGCAGGACGCGGGTCTTGTAGGGCGTGACCCAGTTGGTGGTGATGTGGGCGATCACCCCATTGTCCATGCGGAACTGCAGCAGGGCCGAATCCTCGCGCGAGGCATGGGTGTGGCCCAGCAGCGACTGGACCTCGACCATCTCCGACCCCGTCAGATGGCGGATGATGTCGATGTCGTGCACCGCCAGATCGATGACCACCCCGACCTCGCCCATGCGCGGCGGGAAGGGGCCGACGCGGGTGATCTGGATGGAGATGATCTCGTCGCCGTCGATGGCGCGCTTGACCGTCTCGACCGCCGGGTTGAAGCGCTCGACATGGCCGACCATCAGCACGCGGTCATTGGCCTTGGCCGCATCGATCATGGCCTGGGCGTCGGCCAGCGTGGCCGCGATCGGCTTCTCCACCAGCACATGGACGCCCGCGTTCAGCAGGGCCACGCCCAGTTCGGCGTGATAGCGGTTCGGCGTGGCGATGACGGCGGCGTCCAGACCGGCGGCGACGAAGGCCTCGGCGGTCGTTACGGCGGTCGCCCCATAGGCGGCGGCCACGCCCTCGGCCGTCACGGCGTCGGGATCGAAGACGGTCGTCAGCTCGACATCGCGCAGTTCGGCCAGAACGCGGGCGTGGTTGCGGCCCATGACGCCGGCGCCGGCGACGCCGATCTTGAGAGGGGTCTGATGGATAGTCATGCGGATCAGGCCTTGAAGCTGGCGACGGCGGCGATGATGCGGTCTTGCGTCTGGGCGTCCAGATCGGCGTGCATCGGCAGGCTGACCACCACATCCTTCAGCCGCTCGGTGACGGGCAGGCCGCCCGCGCCGCGCGGATAGTGCTCATAGGCGGGCTGAAGGTGCAGCGGGATCGGATAATAGACCGCCGTCGGCACGCCCTGATCCTTCAGATGCGCGGCCAAGGCGTCGCGCTCGGAATGCTCGACCGTGTATTGCGCCCAGTTGGAGACATTGCCCGTCGGAACGTCCGGAACCTTGGCGACGTGGGGGCGCAGGCCTTCATTATAGCGGGCGGCGGCGGCGTTGCGCCATTCGATCTCCTGCGCGAAGACCTTCAGCTTCTCGATCAGGACGGCGGCCTGGATGGTGTCCAGACGGCTGTTCAGGCCGATGCGCATGTTCAGATATTTGGGGTCGTGGTCGAAGGTGCGGTCCTTCAGATCGACGCCGACCGCCTTGCCGTGAACGCGGATGGAATCCATCAGCTGGGCCAGCTCGTCGTCGTTCGTCAGCACCGCCCCGCCGTCGCCGTAGCAGCCCAGAGGCTTGGCCGGGAAGAAGCTGGTGGTGGTCACATCGGCCCATTTCAGCGGGTGTTCGCCGTCGATGGTGCAGCCGAAGCCCTGGGCCGAATCCGAGATCAGCTTCAAGCCATGTTTGTCGCAGATCGCCTTGATGGCCAGATAGTCGGCGGGCTGGCCGAACAGGTCGACGGCGATGACCACGCGCGGGGTCAGGCGGCCCTCGACCTGGATCCCTTCGATGGCGCGCTCCAGCGCGGCCGGATCCATGTTGTAGGTGTTCTCGTCCACATCGACGAAGACCGGCTCGGCGTCGAACCAGGGCACGACCTCGGCGGTGGCGGCGAAAGTGAAGCTGGGGACGAAGACGGCGTCCCCGCGCCCGATCCCCCAGGCCATCAGCGGCAGGGCCAGGGCGTCGGTGCCGTTGGCGCAGCCCAGGGCGTGCTTGGCCTGGCCGAACGCGGCCAGGTCGGCCTCGAACTGGCGCACCTGCGGGCCCATGACCCAGGCGCCGCCGACGACGGCCTCCTGAACGGCGGCCTCGATCTTGCCGCCGAGGCGCAGGCGCTGGGCCTGAAGGTCGATGAAGGGGATGGTCATTGCGATGTCGCTCTCTCGATGGGGCCGGCGCGGGCGGAAGTCCAAGGCTCCGGGGCGCGGACGCGAAGGCGGTTCGTCTGTGTCAGTCTGCGTCCTACCAAAGCGGCGGGGTTCTGAACAAACCCCCCTGAGTCACTTCGCGTTGCCGGATGCAACGAAAACCATGGCTTGGCAAAGACGGCGACCCTGCCTAAGCCCGGACCGTCATGACCTTGCCGAATGCACAATCCCGGGTCCGCGACTGGCTGTTCCGCCGGGCCCTGCCGCTATGGGCGACGGCGGGCGTCGACGCCGAGGGCCGCTTCTATGAGAAGCTGGATTTCGACGGTCGGCCGGTCACCGGCCTGCCGCGCCGCACGCGGGTCCAGGCGCGTCAGGTCTATGTCTTCGCCGAAGCGGCGTCGCTCGGCTGGGCCGAAGGCGCGGCCCTGGCCCGGCGCGGGCTCGAGGTCCTGATCCGCGACAATCAGCGCGACGACGGACTTTGGGTTCGCACGACCGACGACGCGGGCGCCGTCCTGGACCCGACGCCGGACCTCTATGACCTGGCTTTCGTCCTGTTCGGGCTGGCGGCCGCCCATCGCGTGCTGAACGACGAACGCGCCCTGCCCCTGGCCCTTGCGACCCTGGCGGCGACGGAAGGCAGTATGGCCGATCCCGTCCACGGCGGCTGGCAGGAGGCCCTCCCGCCGGTCCTGCCCCGACGCCAGAACCCGCACATGCACCTGCTGGAGGCCCTGCTGTTCTGGCAGGCGACCGCCCCGAACCCTGTCTGGGAAGACGCCGCCCGACGCATACTAGACCTGTTCGCCACGCGTTTCTTCGACGCCCGCTTCGGCGTCCTCGGCGAATATTTCGCCGCCGACTGGTCCGTCGCCCCCGGCGCCTTGGGCGAGGTGGCTGAACCGGGCCACCATATGGAGTGGGTCTGGCTGCTGGATCAGGCCCATCGCCTGGGCCTGCCCGGACATGCCGACAAGGCCGATGTCCTGTTCCGCGTCGCCCTGGAGCGAGGCTTCGACGCCGAGGGCCACGCCGTGCGCGAGATCGGACGGGAGACGGGTCTTCTGGACTCCGGCCGCCGCCTGTGGTGCCAGACCGAGACCCTGCGCGCCTTGCGGCTGCGCGGCGAGGTCGAACGCGCCGACGCCCTGCTGGACGGCGTCTTCGCCACCTATCTGGCCACGACCACGCCCGGCCTGTGGGTCGACACCTACGACGCTGACGGACGCTCTCAGGATGCCGCCGTCCCCGCCTCGACCTTCTACCACCTGATGACGGCCTTTTCGGCCCTGCTGACCGAAGCGGCATGACCCCGCGTCCCGCCGCCTTCCTCGACCGCGACGGCGTGCTGATCGTCGACAGCGGCTATCCGCACCGGCCCGATCAACTGGTGCTGATCCCCGGAGCCGCCGAGGCGGTGAAGCGGCTGAACGACGCCGGCTACACGACCGTCATCGTCACCAATCAGTCGGGCGTGGCGCGCGGCATGTTCAGCGAAGAGACCATGCACGGCTTCAACCGCCTGCTTGTCGAGCGCCTGGCCGAAGGCGGCGGGCGCATCGACGCCGTCTACGCCTGCCCCTTCCATTCCGAGGCCGCGGACGCGCGCTATCGGCATCCGGACCATCCCGACCGCAAGCCCAATCCCGGCATGTTGCTGAAGGCCGCAGCCGAGCACGGCCTGGACCTGGGCCGGTCCCTGATGATCGGCGACCAGCCGTCGGACATGGAGGCCGCGCGGCGGGCGGGCGTGGCGGGCCATCGCTTCACCGACGGCGATCTGGATCAATTCGTGCGCGATCTGCTGCCGAGCTGATCGCTATTCTTCATCCGATGAATTAACGTCAGCCGAAACGGAGCTGTTCGGAGACGTCTCATGCCGATGATCACCCCGCTGGCCGACCGCCATGTCGAGCGGCGCTGGACCTCGCCGGACGGCCTGAGCCTCTACGCCCGCGACTACGCCCCGGCCGAGGGCCCGGCGCGCCTACCCGTCATCGCCATCCACGGCCTGACGCGCAACAGCGCCGATTTCGGCGTCGTCGCCGGCCTCATCGCCCACAGCGGCCGCCGCGTCCTGGCCGTCGACGTGCGCGGGCGCGGCCGGTCGGACCGGGCGCCCGACCCCATGACCTATACGCCGGACGTCTATGCGAAGGATGTCGTGGCGCTGATGGAGCAGGCGGGGATCGAGAAGGCGATCTTCCTCGGCACCTCCATGGGCGGGCTGATCACCCTGGCGCTGACGGCCATCAAGCCCAAGGTCATCGCCGCCGCCATCCTCAACGACGTCGGCCCCGAGGTTGCCGCCGAAGGTCTGGCCCGCATCGCCGCCTATACCGGCCAGCCGGTCGTGATCGAGAGCTGGGACGATGCGACCGCCTACGCCCGGCGCATCAACGAGGCGGCCTTCCCCCATTATTCGGACGCCGACTGGGCCGCCTTCGCCCGTCGCATCTTCCGCGAGGGGACCGAAGGCGCGCCGGTGCTGGACTACGATCCCGACATCTCGGCGCCGATCAGGGCGGCCGGATCCAAGGCCCTGGCCCCCAATCTGTGGCCTTCGTTCCGGGCGCTGGCGCGCAAGAAGCCGACCCTGCTGGTGCGCGGCGGAACCTCGGACCTGCTCAGTTCCGCCATCGCCGACAAGATGAGGAAGGCCGCCCCCGCCATGGCCTATGCCGAGGTCCCCGGCGTCGGGCACGCGCCCATGCTGGACGAGCCCGAAGCCCGCGCCGCCATCTTCGAGTTTCTGGCGGAGGTGGGCTGAGGCAGCCTGCCGAGCCTCAAGCAGCGCGAAGCGCGGTAGGCTCTCTTAAATTACGCCTTCTTCACGAACTCCGTGCGCAGGACCAGGCCGCGCACCTTTTCGACATTGGCTTCGATTTCTTCGGGATCGCCGGTCAGGCGGATGTTCTTGACCATTGTGCCGCGCTTCAGCGTCACCCCGCCCGAGCCCTTGACCTTCAGGTCCTTGATCAAGGTCACGCTGTCGCCGTCCGACAGGATGTTGCCGTTGGTGTCCTTGGTGACGTCGTCGCTCATGATCGGTCCTGTCTGAAATGGAGAGAGGGCCGCCGCATCCGCGACGGCCCGTCCCCCATGGGCCTATTCGCCCTGACGCGCCTGGGCAAGGGCGATGCGCGCCTGAAGGTGCTCGTCCTGGGCCGTAGCGGCGGAAATGGCGTTGAAACGCTCGATGTCGAGACCCGAATTCTGGATAGCGGCGGCCATCTGGGCCTGCTGCTCCTCATTCGGCTGTGCGCCGTTCAGGGCGCGGGCGATGCCCGAGATCTCGGCCATGGCGACCGCGAACTGACCGGCTTCCGCGTCGGTGACGCCGGCGCCGACCGAGCCCGGCGCAGACGGCGCGGCGCCGGCCACGGCGGCGCGCGCCTGCAGCACCGGATCGGCCGAGACGGCGGCCGAGATGGCGTTGAAGCGCTCGACGGCCAGACCCGAGTTCTGCACGGCGCCGGCCATCTGGGCCTGCTGCTCTTCGGTGGGCGTTCCGTTCTGGACGGAGGCGGCCACGCTCTGGACCGTCTTCATGGCGGCGGCGAACTGGGCCAGTTCGGCGTCGGTGGGATCCCCGGCTGCGGCTGGCGCGGCGGCGGGCGCCGGTTCAGCGGCGTCCTGCGCCAGGGCGGGCGCGGCGGTCAGGAACAGGGCGGCCAGAATGGCGGTCGGGGCGGCGGCCGTTGCAAAACGCATGGCGTATCCTTCTTCAATCCCGAACGCTCAGCCCTAGGCTGACCCGGACAGGTCCGGGCTCTCCCGCACGACCGGGGTGTGTCAGGCTCACAGGGGGCGGGGAGAAGAAAACGCTACCTCGTCGGGTGCGGATGCGTAAACCCCAGACCCGTCGTTTCAACCATCAGGGGTATTGGCGTCCAGTTCGTCCAGCCACACCCGCGCCGAGGAATCCGACGGCGCCCGCCAGTCGCCGCGCGGCGACAGCGACCCGCCCGTGACCACCTTCGGCCCGTTCGGCACGGCCGAGCGCTTGAACTGGCTGGTCTGGAAGAAGCGGATCAGGAACTTCCGCAGCCACCCCTTGATGGTCGCCAGGTCGTAGGCGACGCGCTCGCCCTCCGGCAGGCCGACCGGCCAGGCGCCCGTCGCTGCATCGCCCCAGGCTTGATGCGCCAGATAGGCCACCTTCGACGGCTTCAGGCCGAAGCGGCTGATGTAGAACAGGAAGAAGTCGTTCAACGCATAGGGGCCGACGATGCTCTGTGTCGACTGGATCGCCCCGTCGGCGCCCGCCGGCACCAGCTCGGGCGAGATCTCCGTCGCCAGAATGGCGTGCAGAGTCGGGATCGACGCCTCCCCCACCAGGCCGCGCTCGGCCACCCAGCGGATCAGATGCTGGATCAGGGTTTTCGCCACCCCGCCGTTGACGTTGTAGTGGCTCATGTGGTCGCCGACGCCATAGGTGCACCAGCCCAGCGCCAGTTCCGACAGGTCGCCGGTGCCGAGCACGAAGCCGTGGTTCTGATTGGCCAGTCGGAACAGATAGTCGGTGCGCAGACCCGCCTGGACGTTCTCGAAGGTGATGTCGTGCACCGGCTGGCCGTCCGCGAACGGATGGCCGATGTCCCGCAGCATCTGTTCGGCGGCGGGGCGGATGTCGATCTCGGCCCCCGTCACCCCCAGCGCCGTCATCAGCGCCCAGGCGTTGGACTTGGTGCCTTCAGAGGTGGCGAACCCCGGCATCGTGAAGGCCAGGATGCCGGTGCGCGGCAGCTCCAGCCGATCGAAGGCGCGGCAGGCCACCAGCAAGGCCTGGGTCGAATCCAGCCCGCCCGAGACGCCGATCACCAGCGTCTTCGACCCCGTCGCCGTCATCCGCCGCATCAGGCCCTGAACCTGGATGTTGAAGGCCTCGAAGCAGTCCTGATCCAGACGCGCGGCGTCGTCCGGCACGAAGGGGAAGCGGTCCAGCGGACGGATCAGGGCGTCGGTCGCCCCCTCCCCCGCCTCGAACGGAACCACCGTCGCGGCCTCGCCTTCCAGACGGGCGCAGTCGGCGAAGGTGCCGTTACGCAGACGGTCCAGACCGATGCGGTCCACATCCACGTCAGCGACGGTCAAATGGCTGTGCAGGGCGAAGCGTTCGCCCTCGGCCATCCGCGCGCCCAGCTCGTGGATCGTCGCCTGGCCGTCCCAGGCCAGGTCCGTGGTGCTTTCGCCCCAACCCGAGGCGGCGAAGACATAGGCCGACAAGGTGCGCGCCGACTGGCTGGCGCACAGCAAGGCGCGCTCGTCCGCCTTGCCGATGACGATGTTGGAGGCCGACAGGTTGCACAGGATGCGCGCCCCCGCGAGCGCCGCCCGCGTCGACGGCGGCTGCGGCGCCCAGAAGTCCTCGCAGATCTCGACCGCGAAGACGAAGCCGGGGCGGTTCGTCGCCTCGAAGATCAGGCCCGGCGCGAAATCGACGCTCGTACCGTTCAGGACGACAGCGTCCTCGCTGCGGCTGGCGGCGGGCGCGAACCAGCGCTTCTCATAATACTCGCGATAGTTGGGCAGATAGGTCTTCGGGACCACGCCCAGCACCTCGCCCCCGCCCAGCACCACGGCGCAGTTGAACAGGGCGTCGCCGTTGCGGATCGGCGCGCCGATCACGGCGATCACGCCCGCCTCGTCCGCGACCTCGGCCAGATGCGCGATCTGGCGCTCGACCTCCTCCAGCAGGGCCGCCTGCATGTGCAGGTCGTCGATGGCGTAGGCGCTCAAGGACAGTTCGGGGAAGACCAGCAGGTCCGCGCCCGCCCCGCCCGCTTGACGGATCAGTCGTTCGTGCTCCTCGGCGTTGGCGGCCGGGTCGGCGACATGAACCACCGGGGTCGCGGCGGCGACGCGCACGAAGCCGTGGGCGCGCGGGGCGTGGAAGGGATGCGTCTTCGCCATCAATATTTCCGCTCATCCCGGCGGACGCCGGGATCCAGTGAGAGCCGCAGGCACTGACCCTACAGCCTACGGGATCAATATAGGGTTGCGCGATGAAGCCAAAGCATTGGATCCCGGCGTCCGCCGGGATGAGCGGGTGAAATGATCGCACGTGACCTGAGAACCGCCGTCGGCTAAGGCTCACCCCATGAGCGATACGCCCAAAAAAGGCTGGTTCCAGCGGCTGAGCCAAGGCCTGTCCCGGTCTTCGAAACAGATGACCGATCAGGTCGTCTCGACCTTCGTCAAGGAGCCCCTCTCGGAGGAGGCGCTGGAGCGGCTGGAGGAGCATCTGATCGAGAGCGATCTCGGTCCCGCCGCCTCGGCCCGCATCGTCGAGCGGTTCCGCGCCCTGCGCTTCGGCAAGACCTCGGACGAGCGCGAGATCAAGGAGGCCCTGGCCGAGGCCGTGGCCGCCGAACTGACGCCGCGTCAGGCCAGCTTCGATCCGCTGTCGGGGCCCAAGCCCTACGTCGTCCTGTTCGTCGGGGTGAACGGCTCGGGCAAGACCACGACCCTGGGCAAGATCGCCTCGGACCTGACGGCCAAGGGCGCCAAGGTGATGATCGTCGCCGGCGACACCTTCCGCGCCGCCGCCCGCGAGCAGCTCAAGGTCTGGGCCGACCGCGCCGGCGCCCATTTCGAAAGCCGCCGCGACGGCGCCGACGCCGCGGGGCTCGCCTTCGACGCCTTCACCAAGGCGAAGGAAGAAGGTTTCGACGTCGTGCTGATCGACACGGCCGGGCGGCTGCAGAACAAATCGACCCTGATGGACGAACTGCTGAAGATCGTGCGCGTGCTGAAGAAGGTCGATGCGGACGCCCCGCACGAGACCCTGCTGGTGCTGGACGCCACCGTCGGCCGCAATGCGCTGGAGCAGGAAAAGATTTTCGGCCGCACCGCCTATGTCTCGGGCGTGGTGATGACCAAGCTGGACGGCACCGCGCGCGGCGGCGTCCTGGTGCCCGTGGCCCAGGCCTCGGACGCCCCGATCAAGCTGATCGGCGTCGGCGAGGGGGTCGAGGACCTGCAACCCTTCGACGCCCGCGCGTTTTCCCGATCCCTGGTCGGGCTTGAGGACTGATCCATGACTGAAGCGACCGAAACCAAGCGCCCGCAGTGGATTCGTCAGGCCGTCGACTTCGGCGCCCTGGTCGCCTTCATGGCCGCCTATTTCATCACCCGCGACATGATCAAGGCGACCTGGGTTCTGGTCATCGCCTCGATGATCGCCCTGGCGGTGGGCTTCATCCTGGAACGGCGCCTGGCGCCCATGCCGCTGATCACCGGCGGCTTCGCCCTGGTGTTCGGGATCCTGACCATCGTCACCGACGACGACCTGTTCGTGAAGCTGAAGCTGACGGTGCAGAACGGCCTGCTGGCCGCCGTCCTGCTAGGCTCGCTGCCGCTGAAGAAATACCCGTTCAAGGCCCTGCTGGGCTCGGCCATCAAGGTGACGGACGAGGCCTGGCGCAAGCTGACCTTCCGCTACGGCCTCTACTTCCTGGCCGTCGCCATCGCCAACGAAGTGTTCCGCAGCCCGACCGCCGTCACCGCCATCTGGTCGGCCCTGAACCTGGGGACGCCCGATCCCAACGGCGTCTGGACGGCCTTCCGCGGCGTGCTGTGGATCGCGGCCTCCGTCTTCGGCCTGTCGCAGGTGCCGTTGATCCTGAAGAACATGACCAAGGACGAGGAACGCGGCCCCGTCTCCCCCGACACGGGCCTCTAGGCCAGAAGCGCGCAGCATAGCGCGACCTTGTCGACATCCCGCCTATCGGGCCTCAAGTAGGGCGAAGCCCGATAGGCCCGCCAACAATGGCCTCAAGCAGCGCGAAGCGCGATAGGCCCCAGAATAAATGTCTTCAAACCGTCAGCGTTTGCGTCGTCAAAGCGTTAAGCCGGACTGTTAGCTGTCGCAGCATCATCCGGCCACGGCCGGTATCGGGCTGTTCGGGAACGAAGACGATGATCAAGTCGGGCAAGCAGGCGAAGATCAAGGGCGGGCTGGCGGAATCGCCCAGCCACCTCATGCACCGGGCGCTGCAGCTGGCGCTGGACATCTACGCCGAAGAAGCCGGGCCGGACGGCCTGACCCAGCGTCAGTTCGCCGTGCTGGAGGCCGTGGCCGCCCGTTCGGGTCTAACGCAGACCGACCTGGTCAAGGCCACCGGCATCGACCGCTCGACCCTGGCCGACCTGGTGGCGCGCATGACGACCAAGGGTCTGCTGGAGCGCGAGCGTTCGACGCTGGATGCGCGCGCCAAGGCCGTACGCCTGTCGCCCGCGGGCGAGGCCGCCCTGCTGGCCGCCCGCCCGCGCGTCGAGGCCGCCGACAAGCGGATCATGGGCCTGCTGCCCAAGTCCAAGCGCGACAGCTTCCTGGACCTGTTGTGCAGCCTGTCCGACGCCGCCGACGCCGCCCCCGAGCAGGCCCGCGCCGAAATCAAGGCGGCGAAGAAGGCCGCCAAGGACGCCAAGAAGGCGGAGAAGGCCGCGCGCAAGGGCGACGGCAAGGCCGACGGACGCGGCAAGAAGAAGAAAAAGGGCGAGCCGGTCGTGGAGCAACCGCAGACCGACGATGCAGCCGACGCCGTCGTGGTCCCGCTCAAGGGCGCCGCTGAGAGCTAAGTTCTTCCCTTTCCGCTCATCCCGGCGGACGCCGGGATCCAGTAAGAACCACGCGCGCTACGGAATAAAGTCGGCTGGTCGGCTAGGGCGAAGATATTTGCAGCCAAAGCACTGGATCCCGGCGTCCGCCGGGATGAGCGGTAAATTCTGACCGCACCCTAAACCCGAATGTCGAGCAGGGAGCCGGGGCGTTGCAGGCGCGATGTCGGCGTCGCCTGTTCGACCGGCGCAGAAACCGCCGCAACCGGACGCGCCGCCTCCTCGGACGCAACCGGCGCCGCCAGCCCCATGGCCTGGCGGAAGAAGGCCGACTGGGCCGTTCTCAGGGCGTGGGCCGCACCGCCCGCCTGGGGCGGAAAGGCCGGCCGCTCGGACGAAATGGCGGACATGGCATGAAGATGCCCGCGCTTCGTCTAGATATGGTTAACATGCGATTCACCCTGTTCGGGCGATCGCCTCAGCGCGCGGGGGCGTTCAGAGCGTCGGTCAGCGTCTTCAGGTCGGCGTCGGTCAGCACCGGCCCCGACGACTTGGCGACGATGGTTCCGAAGGCGTCGACGGCGAAGCTTTCCGGCACGCCCGACACGCCCAGGTCCAGCCCGGCCCGGCCCTCACGATCCACCAGCACCAGACGATAGGGGTCGCCCAGCTCCTGCAGGAAGGCGTCGGTGGCGACCGGATCGTCCTTGTAGGCCACGCCGACCACCGCGACGCCCTGTTCCTTCAGCTTCATCAGCTGCGGATGCTCCAGACGGCACGGCGCGCACCAGCTGGCGAAGACATTGACGATCATCGGCTTGCCCACGCCCGCCGTCTTCAGGTCCAGAAGGTCGCTGCCGGCCTTGCCGTCGACCAGAATGGGCAGGACCGTCGTTTCCGGGATCGGCTGGCCGACCAGGGCGTCGGGGCGATAGGTCGGCCCGGCGGCGGGATCGCCCGCCATCCGGTCCATCTGGGTCATCAGAAAGACCGCCAGGGCGACCAGGACCACGATGGGAAGAAGAGCCAGCCAGCGCTTCATTTGCGCGCGGCCTCCAGACGGGCCAGCTCGCGCTTCCAGCGGCGGGCCGCGATCAGGGCGCGGGCCGACAGGGCGGCCAGGACCACGGCGCTGATCCCCCAGGCGGGCCAGACGAAGGCGCCGTAGGGGCTCATGTCCAGATCAAGCACGCAGAACCTCCATCAGGCTTCCAGCGCCGCGCGGGCGCGAAGAGTCAGAACGCGGCGGCGCCGCACCTCGGTCCTGATCGACGTCAGCCAGATCGCCCCGAACAGCACCGCATAGGCCGCCATCATGGTCAGCAGCGCGGGCAGGAAGACCGGATCGACGCTGGTCCCGCCGGAGCGCAGCAGGGAGGCGGGCTGGTGCAGGGTGTTCCACCAGTCGACCGAGAATTTGACGATCGGCAGGTTGATCAGGCCGACCAGACCCAGCACCGCCGCGGCTCGCGCCGCCTTGGCTTCGTCGTCGATCGAGGCGCGCAGGGCCATGTAGCCGAGGTAGAAGAGGAACAGCACCAGCACGCTGGTCAGGCGCGCGTCCCACACCCACCACGTCCCCCACATCGGCTGGCCCCACAGGGAGCCGGTGACGAGCGCCAACGCCGTGAAGGCCGCGCCCGGCACCGCCGCCGCCCGCGCCGCCGCATCGGCCAGCGGGTGGCGGAACACCAGGGCGAAGAAGCTGGACACGCCCAGCGCCCCATAGGCCATCAGGCCCAGGCTGGCGGCCGGAACGTGGATGAACATGATGCGGACGGTGTCGCCCTGCTGATAATCGGCGGGCGCGGTGAAGCTGAACCAGGTCCCCGCCAGCAGCAGGCCGAGCGCGCAGATCCACAGCACCGGGACCAGGGGGCCGGTGAAGCGCATGAAGCGGTCGGGATTGGCGAGGCCGAACATGGTCCGCCGATTACGCGGCCCAGCGCCCTACGGCAAGCGGGCGCGGCATCCGACCCTTTGTCGCGGGCCTCACGCCTCTCTGCGTCAGAACTCAGGAGGATGGCGTTCGCCGCCGCCTCCTACGCCGTCATCCTCGGGCTTGACCCGAGGATCGGGCCGTCCGCCTGCGCGACATTGGCGCGGATGAGCGCGCCGCCTCCCTCGATCCCCTCGGGTCAAGCCCGAGGATGACGGTGATGAAGGGAGATGGCCCGTCCTCGACCTACAGGCTCAGGCCGTGCCGGGCCGCCAGGTCCTTCAGTCCGACCATCGGGCGCGGACCCCAGTGGCCGATCACCTCCGACGCCGCCAGCGAGCCCAGCGCCCCTGCCTGGGCCAGCCCGAGGCCGCGCGACAGGCCCAGCAGCACGCCTGCGGCGTACTGATCGCCGGCGCCGGTGGTGTCGACGACCTTCTCGACGGGATAGGCTTCGACCTCGACCCGCTCGGCTCCACGGAACAGCACCGAACCGGCGGCGCCGCGCGTTACGGCCGCCACCTCGACGATGCGGCCCAGGTGGGCGGCGCCGTAGTCGAAATTCTCGGTCTCGAACAGGGCGTGCAGCTCGGCCTCATTGGCCAGGACGATGTCGGCCGAGGTCTCGATGAACGCCAGCAGCTCGGCGCGCCAGCGATGCACGACGAAGCTGTCCGACAGGGTGATGGCGACCTTGCGGCCCGCCGCATGGGCGGCGGCGGCGGCGGCCTCGAAGGCGGCGCGGGCCGGAGCCGGATCGAACAGATAGCCTTCCAGATAGACGATGGCGCTGTCGCCGATGACGGCGGCGTCGACGTCCGCCGTGGTCAGCTGGTTGGCGGCGCCCAGGAAGGTGCACATGGTGCGCTGGCCGTCCGGCGTGACGTTGATCAAGCAACGGCCGGTGCCGAAACCCTTGCCGGCGCCGTCTTCCAGCGCGGGGGTGTCGAAGTGGACGCCGACAGCGCGGATGTCATGGCTGAAGACCTCGCCCAGCGTATCCTCGGCCACCTTGCCGATATAGGCGGCGCGGCCGCCGAACGAGCCGACGCCCGCCACGGTGTTGCCCGCCGAGCCGCCGGACGCCTCGACCCCCGCCGCCATGGCGTCATACAGGGCCGCGCTCTGATCCTCGTCGACCAGTTGCATCGAGCCGGGAACCAGGCCCTTGGCCTCCAGGAAGGCCGGTTCGCACGGCGCCAGGACGTCGACGATGGCGTTGCCCAGGGCGCAGACGTCGAAGCGGGCGTTTTGGGCGAAGGCGGGCAGGGCTTGGGTCATCCGCGCCCCATAGCGGGGCAGACGGCCGCGCGCCAGACTTCAGACCTTCGCCGCGAGTGAAAACCGGCCTAAAGCCGTCGGACCTGTTGCAGACGGCCCTCGTCGGGCCTTTCGGAGCCGCGCCATGACCGACGTCGCCGTCCTGACCCCCGATCCGGCCGACCCCACCTATTCGACCCTGTGGCCCGGCGTGCTGGACCGGCTGGGCGAGGCGCTGGCGACGGCGGGGATCACGGCCCGCCCCACCCCATGGACCGACCATGTCGAGAACGCCCGCGCCCTGATGGACTATCCGCTGGTCCTGCCCCTGCTGGTCTGGGGCTATCATCAGGATCACGACCGCTGGCTCCAAGCCTGCACGACCTGGGCCGAGGCGGGCGCGCCCCTGGACAACCCGGCCGAGACCCTGCGCTGGAACGCCGACAAGCGCTATCTGGCCCGCCTGTCGGAAAAGGGCGTCGCCATCCCGCAGACGATCTTCGCCGACCACGTCGACGCTGCGGTTCTGGAAGCCGCCTTCGCCGCGACCGGCGCCGAGGCCCTGATCGTCAAGCCGACCGTCTCGGGCGGCGCCTGGCGCACCCTGCGGGTGACGGCGGGCGATCCGCTGGACATGGCCCTGGCTGACGCCCCCGTCGGCGGCACGATGATCCAGCCCTACCTCAAGGCCATCGAGACCGAGGGCGAGACCTCCCTGCTCTATTTCGGCGGCGAGCTGAGCCATGTGGTGAACAAGCGCCCCGGCGCGGCGGGGGAGTTCCGCATCCAGACCCAGTACGGCGGCCGCTATCAGGCGCTGGACGTCGCGCCGCAGGGCGCGCTGGATCTGGCCGAACGCACCCTGGCCGCCATCGGCGAGGACCTGCTCTACGCCCGCATCGACATGACGCTGAACGCCGACGGCGACTGGGTGCTGATGGAGGCGGAACTGATCGAACCGGACTTCTACCTGGCCGCCGCGCCGGACGCCGGCGCCCGCTTCGGCCAGGCGGTGCGGGCCCGACTGGAGCGCTAGGCGCCCGCTCGCTATCTTTCGTCATCCTCCGGCGAGCGAGACCGGGGGACGACAAACGAGAAGAACCCTCACACCCCCATGAAGCTGGCGCGCGACGGGCACAGGTCGGAGATCACGCAGGCGCCGCATTTCGGCCGCTGCGCCAGACAGGTGTAGCGGCCGTGCAGGATCAGCCAGTGGTGCGCCTTGGGCAGCCAGGCCTCGGGCACCACCTGGTGCAGTTGCGCCTCCACCTTGTCCGGCGTCGCCGCATTGGCCAGCCCCAGCCGATGCGAGACGCGGAAGACGTGGGTGTCCACCGCAATGGCCGGCTCTATCCCCAGTTCGTTCAGCACCACGCTGGCGGTCTTGCGCCCCACGCCAGGCAGGGCCTGCAGGTCGGCGCGGTTCAGCGGAACCTCGCCGCCGTGCTTCTCGACCAGCATCCGCGCGGCGGCGATGACGTTCTTCGCCTTGGTGCGATACAGGCCGATGGAGGCGATCAGGGGGATCAGCCCCTCCTCGCCCAGGGCCAGCATCTTCTGCGGCGTGTCGGCGATGGCGAACAGGGCCTTGGTCGCCTTGTTCACCCCCACGTCCGTCGCCTGGGCCGACAGGGCGACCGCCACCACCAGGGTGTAGGGATTGACGAAGTCCAGCTCGGTCTTCGGATCGGGCATGACGCCCGACAGACGGACGAAGATCTCCTCCACCCAGTCCTCGTCCGGCGGCCAACGGATGATCGCCCCCACGGGCGCCGTCTTCGGCTGGCGCGAGCGCTTGCCTGGGGGCGGAGTCAGAGCGGCCTTCTGAACGGCCTTCTTCTGGCGGGAGGCGGATTTCAACGGAGCCATGCCTCCGCTTCGCCTTCTGCGGGCGCGTCGTCAACGTCGCGTACGCGCCGCGCTGCGACAAAAAATCGCAGCCGCGCCTTGTATTCTGGACATCGCCGTCCATTTTACGCCCCGAAATCGAAGCGAGCTGTCTCCTCCATGGCCCTCCCCGCCCCGCTCAATAAGCGCCTGCCCCTGATCGTCGCCGGCGTGGTCGGCGTGGGCCTCATCGTCGGGGGGCTCGTCTGGTGGCAGGGCAAGCAGCGCTGGGAGGGCACCGACAACGCCTTCGTCCAGGCCGACACCGTGGCCGTCAGCCCGCGCATCGGCGGCGAGGTGGTCGAAGTCCTGGTCAAGGACAACCAGCGCGTCGAGGCGGGCCAGGTTCTGGTCCGGCTGGACGACGCCGACGCCCGCGCCGCCCTGGCCCAGGCCGAAGCCAATCTGGCGGCCCTGACCGCCGCCGTGGCCAATGTCGACGCCCGCGCCCAGCAGGAGCAGGCGACCATCGCCGCCCGCGCCGCCGCCGTGACCCAGGCCCAGGCCCAGGCGAACCTGGCCCGCGCCGAGGTCGACCGCTACGGCAAGCTGGCCGATCAGGGCTGGGTGTCGCAGCAGCGCATCGAGACCCAGCGCGCCACCGCCGAGACCGCCCGCGCCTCGGTCGCCCAGGCCCAGGCCGACCTGACCGCCCAACAGCGCACCGCCGCCGTCCTCGGCTCGACGCGCGAACAGAGCGTGGCCGCCGTCGAACAGGCCCGCGCCCTGGTCGATCAGGCCAGACTGACCTTGGACCGCACCCTGATCCGCGCCCCCGTGGCCGGCGTCGTCGGCGCGCGCGGCGTGCGCATCGGACAAGTGGTGCAGGCAGGCGGCCCGCTGATGTCGGTGGTGCCGCTGCAAGACGTCTATGTCGTCGCCAACTTCAAGGAGACCCAGGTCGGACGGATGCGGCTGGGCCAGGAGGTCGAGATCAAGGCCGACGCCTTCCCCGGTCGGTCGCTGCACGGCCGCATCGACAGCTTCGCCCCGGCCACCGGCTCGGAATTCGCCCTGATCCCGGTCGAGAACGCCACCGGCAACTTCACCAAGATCACCCAGCGCGTGCCCGTTCGCATCGTCGTCCAGCGCGACGCCTCGGGCCGCCCCATCGTCCTGCGGCCCGGCCTGTCGGTCGAGGTCAAGGTCGACCTGAAGAGCCAGGGCGGCGCCGCCTTCGCCGAGGCCCATCCGGGCGAGACGGCCCTGGCTATGGCCGCCAATGCGAGCCTCGCCCGGTGACGGACGCCGCGGCTCCCCCCGCGCCAGCCTCTGCGGCGGGGCCCGCCGCCCCCGCGATCAACTGGACCGCCCTGCTGCTCGGCTTCGCCGGCATGGTCATCGGCCAATTCATGGCCATTCTCGACATCCAGATCGTCGCCGCCTCCCTGCCGCAGATTCAGGCGGGCGTCGGCGCCTCGGCCGATGAGATCAGCTGGATCCAGACCGCCTATCTGATCCCCGAGGTCGTGATGATCCCCCTGTCGGGCTATCTGTCGCGGCTGTGGGGGACGCGGATCGTCTTCATGGCCTCCTGCACCGGCTTCCTGATCATGAGCGTCATGGTCGGGCTGTCGTCGTCTATCGAGATGATGATCCTGTTCCGCGCCCTTCAGGGGTTTGTCGGCGGAGCCATGATCCCCACCGTCTTCGCCGTCGCCTTCACCGCCTTCCCGCCCGAACGTCGCGTGACCGCCAGCGTCATCATGGGGCTGATCGTCACCCTGGCCCCGACCGTCGGCCCGACCCTGGGCGGCCATCTGACCGAGCAGTTGAGTTGGCACTGGCTGTTCTTCATCAACGTCTTCCCCGGCGTGATCGTCCTGTTCCTGGTCGGGCGCTACGCCCATTTCGACAAGGGCGACGCCAGCCTGGCCAAGGGGTTCGACTGGTGGGGCCTGGGCCTGATGGCCGCCTTCCTGATGAGCCTGCAGTTCGTGCTGGAGGAAGGTGCCAAGGAAAACTGGTTCGAGGACGACAACATCCTGCTGCTCAGCGTCATCGCCGCGATCTGCGGCCCGGCCTTCATCTGGCGCTCGCTGACCTACCGCAATCCGATCGTGGAGCTGCGCGCCTTCGGCAACCGCAACTTCGTGGTGGGGGTGCTGATGACCTTCATCGTCGGCGCGGCCCTGTTCGGCGGCACCTTCCTGTTGCCGCTGTTTCTCGGCCGGGTGCGCGAGTATTCGGCGGCCGAGGTCGGCACCACCATGATCGTGTCGGGCCTGGCCATGTTCGCCACAGCCCCCTTCGCCGGGCGGCTGGTGCGGCTGGTCGACGCCCGCATCCTGATGTTCGTCGGCTTCATCCTGGCGGCCTGGGGCATGTGGGACGCCCGCCTGGTCACCGACGAATGGGGGTTCTGGGAATTCGCCGGCGTCCAGGCCATGCGCGGCTGCGGCGTCATGATCGCCATGATCGCCTCGCAGCAGGTGACGATGGCGACCCTGCCGCCGCACATGGTCAAGAACGCCTCGGGGCTGGTCAATCTGGCCCGCAACGTCGGCGGCGCCTTCGGCTTGGCCACGCTGAACACCGCCCTGACCCACAACACCGCCCTGCACATGGTCGAACTGACCAGCGCCATCGACCAGACCCATCAGGGGATGCGCGCCATGATCGCCGGCCTGACCGAGCGCTTCTCGGGCTCGATCGACCCCCAGGCCTCCGCGATGAAGGCCGTGTACGGCCTGTTGCAGAAGCAGGCGACGACGATGGCCTTCGGCGACGCCTTCGCCCTGCTGGCCGTCGGCTGCGCCTGCGCGGCCTTCCTGACCCTGTTGTCCCAACCGGTGAAGAGCGTCCCTTCGCCCGAAGCCTCCGAGATTCACTGATGCCCCGAGCCCTCGGCCAGATCGACGAATACAAGAGCCGCGCCATCCTGCGCGCCGCCGCCGAACTGTTCAGGGAGAAGGGAGCCAAGGTCTCCATGGCCGAGGTCGCGCGGCGCGCCGGCGTGTCCAAACAGACCCTCTACAACCGCTACCCGACCAAAACGGCCATCGCCCGCGACCTGGCGGCGCAACGCTCCGAGGAGACCGTCGCCCCGCTCGCCTCGAACCTGGATGTCGAAACCGCCCTGGCGGCCCTGGCCGAGACCCTGATCCGTCGCGTCTGCATCGAGGGCCGCGGCGTCGCCCTGCGCGGCATGGCCCTGGCCTCGCCCGAGTCCCCTGAGCTGGCGCGCGCCGTCTATGACGCCGGTCCCGGCCAGAACCTGCGTCGCCTGGCCGTCTGGCTGGAGGAGCAGGACCGCCTGGGCCGCCTGTCCGCGCCCGATCCCGCCGCCGCCGCCGAGATGTTCACCGGCATGGTCCTGGGCCACGGCCACCTGCGCTCGGTCCTGGGCCTGCCCCATCCCGCGATCGACGACATCCCCGCCCGCGCCCGCGAGGCCGCCCGGCGTTTCGTCCGCGCCTTCGCGCCGGAATAGGCGCGCGCCCAAGTTGGCCCTGGGGGCGGATCAGCGTAAAGCCGCCCCCCAATCCCCTCACCTTCCGTCCGCCGGAGCTTTTCCATGCTGATCCACCTGTCGTCCTGGCCCGAGATCGACGCGCGCCTGAAGTCCGGCGCCCTGCTGTCCAAGACGGTGATCGTGCCGATCGGCTCGAACGAACAGCATGGACCGACGGGCCTGCTGGGCACCGACTGGCTGTGCCCCGAGATCATCGCCCACGCGGCGGAGAAGGGCGACGACAGCCTGGTGGTCACGCCGACCTTCAACATCGGCATGGCCCAGCACCACCTGGCGTTTCCCGGCACCATCACCCTGCGCCCGTCGACCTTCATGGCGGTGATCGCCGACTGGGTGTCGTCGCTGACGCGCCACGGCTTCGAGCGCATCTATTTCCTGAACGGCCACGGCGGCAACGTCGCCACCATCGAGGCCGCCTTCGCCGAGATCTACGCCGACTGGTCCTTCACGCCCGAGCCCTGGGCCGAGCGTCCGCCCTTCGTGCTGAAGCTGCGCAACTGGTGGGATCTGCCGGGCGTGCAGAAGCTGTGCGAGGACATCTTCCCGACGGGCCACGGCAGCCACGCCACCCCGTCCGAGATCGCCGTGACCCAGGCCGGCTATCCCGACCGGATCAAGACCGCCGACTATGAGCCGAAGATCGCCCCCTTCGGCCCGATCCGCGACGCCAACGACTATCGCGCCCGCTTCCCCGACGGCCGCATCGGCTCGGACCCGGCCCAGGCCACCCCGGAAAAGGGCCAGCGCATCATCGACGCCGCCGTTCCGGCCCTGATCCGCGACCTGACCGACTTCGCGCAAGAAGTCTTGCCGGTCGCCTGAAACCAGCCCAGGGTCTGCATATGAGCCCCATGCAGAAGACGGCCCGCAGCGCCCTGCGCAACGCCCAGGCCGGTCAGGAACTGGCCCAGGCCTCAGCCGCCGTGATCTCGCGACGGTTCGAGATCATGGGCGAGGCCCTGGCCGATCCCCTGCGCGCCGACCACGCCGAATTGAGCCGTATGGGCGCGGAGAAGGTCGAGGCCATAACGGCCTCGGCCGGGGCCGCCTGCGCCGGCGCGCTGGACCTGGCCGAACGCGCCGGGCGTCTGGCCGCGCGCGAGGGGGCCGAGGCCGCCGACTGCCTGGCCAAACTGGCCCGCGCCGACACGCCGATGGCCTTCGCCGCCGCCCAGACCGACTGGGCCATGGGCGCCTGGAGCCGGGCGATGAACGACGGCTGGTCCTTCTACGGCGCGGCGCTGAAGGCGCAGGGGCGCGCCCTGGCCCCCGTCCACGCCACGGCCACAGCCAATGCGCGACGCCTGAAGCGCTGACCTCGCGCGGGCGTGATGGAACGCCCGGCGCTGTCGCCGGATTGCCTTTGCATCCATGCGGAGGAGATCACCATGGCCGAGAAAGACCCCAAAGACCCCCACCCCGGCATGATGGGCGACGGCACCGAGGAGCAGAACCTCAACCAGCCCGGCGACCCCTCCAAGCGGATCACCGAGGAAGAGGTCGACGAAGCCTTCACCAAGGATCCCAAGTTAGTCCCGAAGGAATAGGGCTCTAGCGTCCCTTCCGCCCTTACGCCGTGCGGATGACCCCGCCCCTGGCCTCGACCGGCCAAGGCGTCAGCTTGCCGCCCGCGCAGGGTCCGGCGACGCAGGCGCCCGACAGGGGCTCGAACGCCGCCCCGTGCCAACCGCACAGGATCAGAGACCCGTCCGGCGTCAGATAGCGGTCCAGCTCCACCGCAATGGGAAACCCCGCGTGCGGACAGCGATCCACCCAGCCCGCGACCTGACCGTCCTTCTTCACCACGAAGCCGTGGAAGAAGGCTTCGCCGATCTGCAGCACGAAGCCGCGCGATCCGGGATCGGCGATGTCCGCCTCCAGACACAGGGCCACGTTCGGCGGCGTCTTCCAGACCCGCTTGCGCTCCTGGGTTTCGGCCGCCGGACCCTCTTCGGTCACTATTCGCGCTCGGGCTTCAGCGGACGGCTCATCAGGCTCTCGATCGCCTGATCCACCGTCAGTTCGCCCGCCAGCACCGCCGCCGTCGCCTCGCAGATCGGCGTGTCGACGCCCAGCTTGCGCGTCAGCTCGCGCACGGCCGGCGCGCTCTCATAGCCCTCGGCCACCGAGCGCTTGCCTTCCAGCGCCTGCTCGACGCTGAGGCCCTGACCCAGGGCCAGGCCCAGGCTCATGTTGCGCGACTGCGGGCTGGAGCAGGTCAGCACCAGATCGCCCAGGCCGCACAGGCCCGCCACCGTCTCGGCCTTGCCGCCCAGGGCCGTGGCCACGCGGACGATCTCGGCGAAACCGCGGGTGATGACCGCGGCGTGGGCGCTGCGGCCCAGCTCGCGACCTTCGACGATGCCGCAGGCGATGGCCAGGACGTTCTTCAGCGCCCCGCCCGTCTCGGCCCCGATCAGGTCGTCGGCGTAGTAGGGCCGGAACACCGGCCCCGACAGGGCGCCCGCCAGGGCCTCGGCCATGGCCGCGTCGGCGCAGGCCAGGGTCACGGCGCTGGGCAGGCCGCGCGCCACCTCGGCGGCGAAGCTCGGCCCCGACAGTACGGCGGCCGTGGCCGAGGGAATCGTCTCGGCCAGCACATCAGTCATCAGCTTCAGCGAGCCGCGCTCGATGCCCTTGGAGCACAGGATGATGGGCAGGCCGGGCCGGGCATAGGGCGCAAAGGCCGTCAGCGTCGCCCGCATATGTTGGGCGGGCGGCACGGCCAAAATCAAATCGCAGTCGGCCAGGTCCGCCAGATCCGAAGTCACGTTGATGGCCGAATCCAGCTCGACCCCCGGCAGGAAGGCCTCATTGACCCGACGCGCGCGGATGCTCTCGATCACCTCGGGCTCGCGCGCCTGCAGGACGACGGCCAGACCCGCCGCCGCCGCGCTCTGCGCCAGGGCCGTGCCCCAGGCGCCGCCGCCAATTACGCCTGCCGTATGGAATTCCATGTCTTCTCCGGTCCCCCGACCCCCGCCGAGAGCCAGGCCGCTTTAAGCCTTGGCGCCCTTGCGGCCCGTTTTCTTGTGCACAGGATCAACGCTGGCGCGCGTCTCGTCCAGAGGCCATCGCGGCCGGGCGGCGACATCGATGTCGGAGGTCAGGCCTTTTTCCAGCCGCTCGGCCCCCGCCAGAGCGATCATCGCCGCATTGTCGGTGCAATAGGCCATCGGCGGCGCCAGGAAGGCGAAGCCGTGCTTCGTCGCCAGATCCTCCAGCGTCCGCCGGATCGTCTTGTTGGCGGCCACGCCTCCAGCCACCACAAAGAGGCGATGCTCATGCGCCTCGGCGTAATCCTTCATCGCCCGCTCGGAGCGTTCGGCCAGCTGGCGCGCGATCGCCTTCTGCACCGCATCGGCCAGATCCGCCCGATCCTGCTCCGTCTCGCAGGTCTGAGCCAGTCGCGACGCCGCCGTCTTCAGCCCCGAGAAGGAGAAGTCGCAGTCCTTGCGCCCCAACAACGCTCTCGGCAGCTCAAAGCGCGACCCGTCGCCGGACGCCGCCAGCTTCTCCAGCGCAGGTCCGCCCGGATAGCCCAGCCCCATGGCCTTAGCGATCTTGTCGAAGGCCTCGCCCGCCGCGTCGTCAATCGTCGTGCCCAGCCGGCTCATGTCGCCGATGCCGCGCACCTCCAGCAGCTGGCAGTGCCCGCCCGAGACCAGCAGCAGCAGGAAGGGATAGGTCGTCTCCGCCCCCAGCCGCGCCGACACCGCATGACCTTCCAGATGGTTGACCGCGATCAGCGGCAGCCCCCGCGCCAGCGCCGCCGCCTTGCCGTAGGACAGGCCGACCATGACCCCGCCGACCAGGCCCGGCCCCGCCGTCGCCGCCACGCCGTCCAGCGCGCTCCAGTCCAGCCCGGCCTCGGCCATGGCCCGGCGCGTCACGCCGTCGATCATCTCCACATGGCTGCGCGCGGCGATTTCCGGCACCACCCCGCCATAGGCCGCGTGGTCGTCGATCTGGCTGTGGATGACGCTGGACAGCACCTCGGCGCCCGCCGCCGACAGCCGCACCACCGAGGCGGCGGTCTCGTCGCAGCTGGTCTCGAGGCCCAGCACGGTCAAACCGTCCGACCCGCGTTCGGTTGCCCCGTCCGTCGCCCTGCTATAGTCCGCGTCCATCTTCATTGGGCGGAGTTAGCGACCCGCCCCCTCTTTCGCAACGGCGACCCGACTTGACTGAACCCCTTCTGCGCATCGGCACCCGGCGTTCGCGCCTGGCTCTGGCCCAGTCCGGCATGATGCAGCGCGCCATCGGCCGCGCCCTGGGCGTGCCCGACGCCGAGGTCGAAACCCTGGTCCCTCTGGTCGAGATCGTCACCACCGGCGACCGCATCCAGGACCGCCGCCTGCTGGAAGTCGGCGGCAAGGCCCTGTTCACCAAGGAGATCGAGGAAGCCCTGCTGGACGGCCGCGTCGACGTCGCCGTCCACTCGATGAAGGACGTCCCCGCCGAACAGCCCCCCGGTCTGGCCATCGCCGCCGTGCCCGAACGCGAAGACCCCCGCGACGCCTTCATCAGCGACCATTACGCGACCTTCGCCGACCTGCCGCAAGGCGCCCGCTTCGGCACCGCCTCCCTGCGCAGACAGGCTCAGGCCCTGGCCCTGCGCCCCGACCTGAACATCGAAATGCTGCGCGGCAACGTCGACACCCGGCTGAAGCGGCTGCGCGACGGCGACTTCGACGCCATCCTGCTGGCCTGTTCCGGTCTCAACCGCCTGGGCCTCGGCGAGGTCATCCGTCAGCGCCTGCCGCTGGACGCCTTCCTGCCCGCGCCGGGCCAGGGCGCCCTGGCCCTTCAGACGCGCGAGGGCGACGTCGACTCCGCCTGGACCCGCGCCCTGAACCACGCCCCCACCGCCCTCGCCGTCGCCGCCGAGCGCGGGGCCATGGCCGCGCTGGAAGGCTCCTGCCGCACGGCCATCGGCGCCTACGCCCACATTGAGGGCGATCGCCTGCACCTCAGCACCGAAATGCTCAGCCCTGACGGGTTGGGCCGCTGGACCCGCACGGGCGACATCCCAGCAGACGCCGATGCCGCAGACGCCCGCGCCTTGGGCCTCGATCTCGGCGGTCAGGTCCAGGCCGTCGCCGGCGACCAGAAGATCGCGCTCTAGGGCCATGACGCCGATCCGCCGCGTCTGGGTCACGCGCGCCGAGCCGGGCGCCGCCCGCACAGCGGACCGGCTGACGGCGCTGGGCTTCACCCCGCTCGTCGCGCCCCTGTTGACGCTGGCGCCCCTGCCCGGCGCCCTCGACGCCGCCCCTTCGCCCGACGCCGTCGCCGTCCTCGCCCTGACCAGCCCCAACGGCGTCGAAGCCTTCGCCCCCCTGATCCCGCGCTTTCGCGACCACCCCGTCTTCGCCGTCGGCGACGCCACGGCCGAGGCCGCCCGCGCGGCGGGCTTCGCCGACGTCCGCTCGGCCTCCGGCGACATTCACGCCCTGGCCCGCCTGATCGCCGCCGAAGCCCCGCCGGGCCCCCTGCTGGCCCCCGGCGCGCGCGAACCGGCCGGCGACCTGCCCGCCCTCCTGCCCGACCGCCCGGTCCAGCGCCTGCCCGTCTACGCCGCCTTCGAGACCCACGCCCCCGCGCCCGAGCCCTTCGACGCCGTCATGCTCCACTCGCCCCGCGCCGCCCGCGCGCTGACCGCCGATCTGCCGCGCGCCGCCTCATCCGGCCGCATCGCCATCTGCATCTCCGAAACCGCCGCCACGCCCCTGCATCCGTTCGATTTCGCCGAAATCCGCATCGCCGCCGCCCCCGACGAACCGGCGATGCTATCGGCTCTTGGCAAGCCCGCCGCGCCCGTATAAAGAGCCCTCCTCGCTCGCTCGCGCCTTTTCGCGTGAGCGACGCCGGAGCCGCTTTAGCTCAGCTGGTAGAGCACCTCATTCGTAATGAGGGGGTCAGGTGTTCGAGTCACCTAAGCGGCACCACCTTTTCAAAGCACCGTTAGCTTTAACGCCTGGCCGGGGTAAGCCGGAAGGCGCTTCCGGTTGGGAGCTGCGTGGGTTCCAGTGGGAACAGCTTCCGGTCCCATTTCGCTCAAAGCCCTACTTTCTGCACGCCCCCTTGCTCCTGACGACGCTCGTGAGGTGACAATGCCTTCTCGGTGCAGCTAGCTTCTCCGAGATTGCGGAGGGTGAATTGTTGATTTCTGAGTATCTCGAGAGGGTCATTGCCCAGTTCAAAAGCGGCCACGCCACTGAACACAGCTACCGGCCCGCGCTCAATGACCTTTTCCAAAGCATCGACCCAGCGCTGACGGTCATTAACGAGCCGAAGCAATCCGAAGGCGGCATGCCCGACTTCATGTTCCAGCGCGACGGCGTGCCCATCGGCTGGGCCGAAGCCAAAGACATCGCCAAGGACGTCATCAAGCTCAAGGGCTACTCGGTCGAGCAACGCAAGCGCTATGTGGCGGCCTATCCCAACCTGATTTACACTAACGGCGTCGATTTCGAATTCATCCGCGACGGCCAGTCGGTGCATTTCGTTTCGATCGCGGATTTCGTGCTGGGCCTCCAGCCCGTGCCGGAGCAGTTCGACGAGCTCGCGCGCCAGTTGAAGCTCTTCGCCGAGCAGAAGCCCATCAGTATCCGTTCCGCGTCCAGGCTAGCAGAAATGATGGCAGCCAAAGCGGCGATCATCAAGGACGAGATCGGCCTAGCGCTGAAGGAGGACCCCGACTACCGCTCCGGTCTCGGAGGCCAGTTCAGGAGCTTCAAGGCCAACCTGCTCCCGCAGTTGGAGCCTGACGAGTTCGCCGACATCTACGCCGAAACAATCACCTACGGTATGTTCGCGGCCCGCTTCCACGACGACGACCTGACGACCTTCTCCCGGCAGGAGGCGCTGGAGAAATTGCCCGCCTCCAATCCCTTTTTGAAAGGGTTGTTTCGCTACATCGCCGGGACCGAACTACCCCGTCGCCTCGAATACATCGTCGATGATCTGGTACAGGTAATGCGCGCCTCGGATCCCAACTCGCTGTTCAAAGATTTCGGCAAGTTCACCGCGCGGAACGACCCCTTCATCCACTTCTACGAAGACTTCCTGGCCGCCTATAACCCCAAGAAGCGCAAGAGCCGGGGCGTCTGGTACACCCCCGAGCCGGTGGTGGACTTCATCGTCCGCGCCGTGGACGACGTCCTGAAGTCCGAGTTTGGCCTTGCCGACGGTCTCGCCGACACGTCGAAGGTCACGGTCGACTGGGACACCGGCCAGAACCACCCCAAGACTGGCAAGCCGATCACTGAGAAGCGCCAAGTCCACAGGGTTCAGATCCTCGACCCCGCCACCGGCACCGGCACCTTCCTAGCCAAGGCGGTCCAGCTCATCTCCGACCGCGTCAAGGGGCGCGCGCCAGGCAAATGGTCCGGCTATGTCGAACAGGATTTGATGCCCCGCCTGCACGGCTTTGAGCTGCTGATGGCCAGCTATGCCATGTGCCACATGAAGCTGGACATGCAGCTGACCGAGAGCGGCTATAAACCCAGCACCAAGCCGCCGCGCCTGTCTGTCTGGCTGACCAATGCACTGGAGCCAGCCGAGCGCGAGGTGCGCGATCTTTTCTTCCAGCCCTTGGCTGAGGAGGCGCGCGGCGCCAGCGAGGTGAAGCGCCAGACGCCAATCATGTGCGTGATTGGGAACCCGCCGTATAGCAGCTCTTCTCAAAACAACGGGGCTTGGATAACTGACTTAATCGAAGACTATAAGTACACATCCGGGACACATTTTCGCGAAGTTAAGCATTGGCTTCACGATGACTATGTGAAGTTCATTCGCATGGCAGAGGATGCGATCTGTCGTTCTGGCCGCGGGGTCGTGGCCATGATTACCAATCACGGTTTTCTAGATAATCCGACTTTCCGCGGAATGCGTTTCCATCTCTTGGAAAGCTTCGACGCAATCTATGTGCTCGACCTCCATGGCAACACCACGAAGGGAGAGACGCCGCCAGATGGTGTTCGGGACACCAACGTGTTCGATATTCAGCAAGGCGTCAGCATCGCCATTATGGTCCGCAAGTCAGACAAGGCGGCCCGACGAAAGCGCGGCACTGACAATAAGATACCATTGGCCCAACTACGCCATCATGAGCTTTGGGGTTCTCGAAGTGAGAAATCGGAAACCCTCCATGCCGGTTCGTTAGGAGGCGTTTCGTGGAATGATCTCAGCCCAGAGGACCCGTATTACTTCTTCGTGCCAAAAGACATGTCGCTTCACTCTCAGTATGCGGCCGGATTTTCGATCAAAGATTTAATGCCGGAAAAGGTGACCGGAGTAATCACGGCGCGAGACGGATTGGCCATTGATTTTAATCAAGCTGGCGAAGTGGACAAGCTACATCGCTTCATCAATCCAACGCGCTCAGATGCGGAAGTTCGGGCCGAATTTTTTGGCGGACGAGCGAGTCCGAAGCCAGGCGACACTCGGGCTTGGAATATGTCCGACGCGCGCAAAAAACTCGCCGCGACAAAACTCGAATCCGTTCTTCGTCCTATCGCGTATCGGCCATTTGACGAGCGTATTATTGCCTACACCCCACTATTGGTGGACTGGGGCCGTGAGGCGTTCATGCGCCATCTTATAGAGCGGAAAAATATCGCGCTTGTTACATGTCGTCAGGGAGTCGGCAGCACTTGGGATAATGTATTCGTCACAGATACAATTGGCGACGATAGTTATGTCTCAAATCGGTCTCGTGAGAGGGGTTACTACCTCCCACTATTTCTTGTTGATGAGTACGACCTTCTATCCGGCAAGAACAAACTTAACCTCGACCCCAAGCTCTACGCCGCCCTGTGCAAGGCCGCCGGGATCGACCCCGCCGATCAAGCCGGGCCGGACCATGACTTCCGCGCCACGACGGTCGACGCGCGGCCCAGCGAGGTCAAGGTGTTCGACTACGTCTATGGCGTGCTGCATTCGCCGGACTACCGCGAGACCTATGCCGAGTTTCTCAAGATCGACTTCCCGCGTATCCCCTACCCCGCCTCGCCCGAGGTGTTCCGCCTCGTCAGCGAAAAGGGCGAGGAACTGCGCCGCCTGCACCTGATGGAGGCGCTCGCCATCGGCGACACCCCCTATCCCTATCACGGCGACGGCGATGACGTGGTCGCGGCGGGCTATCCCAAGTTCGAGGGCGGTCGGGTCCACATCAACCCGGACCAGTATTTCGACGCCGTGCCCGAACTCGCCTGGAGTTTCTTCATCGGCGGTTATCAACCCGCCCAGAAATGGCTGAAGGACCGACGCGGCCGAACCCTGTCATGGGACGATATCGGCCACTATCAGAAAATCATCAAAATCTTGATGGAGACGGACAGGGTGATGGGGGAAATTTCGCTGCCTATAACTGGGTAGGGTCGAAAGTCGCGATCACCTGCCGCGAGCTAGAAAATCTCGAAGCAGCTTCGCCAGATCATGGCCGAGGGCCTCCGCGACCTGACAGAACTCGGTCACGTCTAAGCGACGCTCGCCTCGCTCCACCTTGGACACCAAGCTCTGAGGCTTGCCCAGCCGATTTGCGAGATCAACCTGAGTGACGCCCGCAGCCTTCCGCGCTGATCGTCGTCGTCCAGCCCGGCGATCTGGCCGAGGTCATCCATGACGCCGTCGGCTAAGCGGCACCACCTTTCCAGAGCACCGCTAGCTTTGACGCCCGGCCGGGATAAGCCGGAAGTCGCTTCCCGCTGGACACAGGCGTGGGTCCCACGTGGGCGAGCATCTAGCGCCCGGCTTGGGCTCAGCAACACCGTTGGGTGGCGCACTTCCGATATTGTGTAGAGACACACCAGCTACGCTGGAACGTCGCTACTTCTTCTTTTGAGGAGGCGGTTGAACGCTGCTACCGCCGCTGGGGGGTGAAGTCTGTCGCGAGGCGGGGCCGACATATCCACCGCGCACCTCGCGCCCAGTATTGGACGGGAGACCTGTGATTTGAGGCGGGCGCCCTTTTGGAGGATTTGCCATCTTACTTCTTCTCGGGTGTGGAGGCGGGAGGCACAACGCCGCTTCCGCCTACGGGAGGTTTCGACTGGGTGCTGGTGGGGCCCTTGTAACCTTCTTGGATATTGACCTTGCCGGGGTAGCCCTTTTCAACCTCGACAATGCGGACGGATTTGTCTTCAGCCATCTCAGACCCTCACGAATTCGACCGAGCGGATATCTTTTCCGCAGAGCAGGATACTTCGTGCCGAGGTAGGCTGAATCCAAGTGCCGTCCGGCTGAATTATCCAGACCTGCTCAATCAGAAGGTCTCGCTCGTCCTTGCTGGATGAAGCGAATGATCGCCCCGCGTAATAGCCCGCCACTTCTGATCCGTCGCTAAGCTTCACGATGAGGTAGACCTCGCCTTCCAAGGAAGTGAAAGCATGGTCCCATGCGGCAGGGATCTGGTGATTTGGGTCGAGCCCAATCCGCTTCAGCAGGTGGTAGATCACGTGCTTCTTTACGGTGAAGCCTGAAACCAGACCCACAATAACCGGGAGCACCACGTATTGAATTGAACTTACGAACCACGGTTCTAACCGACCCTCTGCCGTGGCGAATGGGACTAACGGGTTAGTTACGGCGTAGTACAGCGCAGAAACGCCCGCATAGGCTAAAGCCCGGTCCTGGAAGCTCGGCTCCGACCCCGCGATGAACTGTTGTCGGATTGCGAGGATGATCAACCCAGGGGCAAGGGCCGACAGAAGGGCTTTGATATTTTCTGCGTCCAATCCATCCATCTGCAACCCACCTAAGACGCGTTCAAATCACCACCGCCAAGCTGGGTTACAAGCTCGTTCATTGTGTAATGGACGAATTGTTTCCCTAGCTCGGTAAGCTCATATTGCTCTTGGTCGTCGAAAGCGGATTTCATCGTCGATGAAGCCCGCTTGGGCTGCATCGCACGACCTTTTCGCATGTACTCGCCGTGCGGGGTCGTGTCGCGATGCTGCCGTATAACGCCACCCGTGCTGAGGTCGCGGATCAACAATTTGAAAAGGTCAGCCTCTGCGGAATCTTCCCGCACGTGCTGTCCATGAATTTCGCGCCAGATGTCGGCCCTGGTCGCACCCACGTTCTGGTGCAGAACCCGGATCACCGCGAAATGAGATTCATGATAGCTGTCGATCCAAGCGATGAAGAGGCGCACGAGATCGTCGGGGCATAGCTTGATGCCCCCAGCGTTCTCCAGAAGCTTTCTGATGAACTCGCGCTTCTCTTCAGATTCAGCTTGGTCCCATGACCGGAAGCTTCTGCGGACCAGCGACAGATATTCCTCCGATTGAATGCGCTCCTGAACATCCTCGCCGAACTCGTCGAACCGCGACAGGATCGAGGACAGCGTGATCCCCAGGCGCCGAAGCTTTCCCTCATGCTCAGTAAGCCAGAGCTTCTGCAACTCGGCCAACTGCTCATTCTCGATTTCCGCGCTCAGCGTCCCTGCGGCACCCAAAAAGCTGCCTACCCAGGGAATACCGCTGAGAGCGGCTAAGAGAACCCGAGAGTATTTGCCACTGTTGCGGCCCTCAAGTTTCAGCGCGAGGGCCTGCCGTTTGGCCTCTACTTCTTCGATGTCATTGACGACCGCGACGGGCTCGTTGGTCATTGTTCGCCCGATTATATCGCAATGAACATTGGTCCGCTGGGCTTATATGGTCGAAGCATCAGGGCTTTGAATGTCCCTTCATTCTGCCTGTTCTTATCGAACCAAACACACACGACATCACCTGACGGTCGGGCTTCCTGCACGGTCATAATCGGCCCGCCAGATGCGAGTTGGACCACGGTGCCGCTCTCGAAAGCTTGCTCGGTCATGCCTGAGTTCCCTTGGGTTTGAAGCCAAACGCAGCGAGACCGTCGTCCGATTTCCGATGCTGTTCCAGCTTTTGCTTACGATTACGGAGCGTCTCCGTGACGTTGTGAGTGATATCGGCTTGGACATTCTCCCAGAGCGGCTTGTGCCACCCGAGATACTTCTCGATATCGTCCAGTGTGCGGTCGAGTTCTCGCTTGGTCGCTTCAGGATCGTTGTTATCTACGATGGACACAATCAGGCTCGTCCGTCCGACGTCGGCGTAGGGCGGACCGGAATCGTAGGTCATCGGCCTAAGTTTGAAGATGGTAGAGTCGCCGGTGAACGGGACTTCAAACTGAAGCACGGTTTGCTGATATCGACGCCGCTCGCCCCAATGGTCCTCACCGTCGACGGTCCTCTGTTTCCGTTCGTAGGAAATGTCTGTGCGATCTAACACCGGCACCTGGACTGATCCTGCCGATGCGATCTCCGCCGCTAGAGCCTCATGGTCTCCCTCCAGGACGCTGGCGTCTGATATCCGGTCGGCTTGTGAAGACACATTCGCCACATGTTGGCGGCGAGCTTCTGAACCGTCCCCGTCCCAGAAAAGAATGTTTGATTTAGGCACGACCTGCTCTCCAGAACGTCGGTAGCGTAACGCGATTCTCGCGCGCACAACCTACGATTCAGATACGTCAGAATCGGTGGTAGCAAACGGCCATCTGAAATCGCCCCAAGGCATAGGCCGAGAGAAGGTGCCGCTTTGCGGACGATCAATGTCCATTGATGGCTGGCTGAAGGATACCCGCTCGTCGCCTATAACCGTCTGTGTTCGTCATCTTTGCTTCAGATACAGAAACTCCTGAAGCATTTGGGAGGGATTGCGCCCAAGCGCCTCAGCGACCTGACAGAACTCAATCACGTCCAAGCGGCGCTCTCCACGCTCCACCTTCGACACGAAGCTTTGCGGCTTCCCCAGTTTCTCCGCGAGTTCGACCTGGGTGACATCTGCCGCCTTCCGCACTGACGCGATGAAGGTGATGAACTCCTGATGCCGCTGCGTGAAAATCGATGACGGCAACGAGCGCCCCTCCGAGGTGAGGCACTTCCGCTAAAACCTAAATCAGGATATCCCAGATCGGGTTATTTACGATCGGGGGAACGTCGCGGCTGCTCAAGTGCGAGCCAATCAAGATCACGCCTGATGCAGCGCCGAGCGCAGATCTCGGCATCTTATATGATGTGCAAATCCTGGCGCATCTCACACACAACAATGAGAAAACACCAGATGAATACCAACACCAAACGCATGGTGCTTGCCGCCATTGCAGCTTTCTACGTCGTTGTCGGCGGTCTGTTTCTACAGGCCTACATCCCGGTGCAACGCTTCAACGCCAGTGTCGAAGGGCCATCTCTATCCGGCAACCAGAAGGCTTTTGAACAACAGATGCGTGACGCCCTGAGCTATCCTGACAACCAAGCGAAGGTCCGCCGGTATGGCTCTATTCTTCTATGGGGCAGCTTAGCTCTGGGCGCTGGTGGCGGCGTTCTGTTCCTAACCCGTGGCCGTAAGTCTCAACCTGCTCAAACGGGTGCCCAATGAGAACCGCGGTAGCGGCAGCCCTTGCCGTTGGTGCTCTGGCTATCAGTGCGTGCGCCTCTGCTCCAGCACGCACTCCCGGCACCTATGTCAGCCAGAACGAGCCCGTTTACCTGATCACCGAAGCTCAGGCCGATCAGATTCTGGTGGACGCCATGAACGTAGAGTTCGGCAGCGATCCTATCGTGCGCGTCGAACACCCGAACAAGGGCTATCAGGCCACCATCAAGTTCCTGTTCGACAGCCATCAGATCGTCGCCACCATGGTTCCGTCCAGGGGGCGCTCTGGTGATGGTTCTGTGCAGGACGGCTACTACTTCAACGTCACGCACAGCGGGACTATGCCCCTATCGGGCATGTCGCGATCCAAGCGTATGAGGGAACGCCTTACTGAGGCCGCCACTGCTCTGTCGCCGAGCGTCCCTGCGGCGAGGTAAGCGGTCGGGCCGATCTGCATGAAGGACATCTCGCCCTTCCTCCGTCTCCGAGGCTGGGAAGTCGTAGCCCTTCATCGACTTTGAGCCCGTTCACTGCGCCCGCCTGAGGGCACTTCAAATCTCAACTTCACCGACCCCCGTGGCCACTCGCTGCGGGGGTTTTTCTATGCCCGGAAAGGCTATCCAGACCATGCTTTCACTCACCGACCGAGACGCCGTAACGGCCGCACTCACAGACCCTACTCTCGACCCCGACCTACGCGCCCTCATCGGCCTGCGGGTCTGGCAGGTGGACACCGACCGTAGGCGTCCTTTGAAGGACATCCTTCAAATCGTCGTCGTGCAACCCGGCGATCCCGCCGAGGTCATCCATGACGCCGTCGGCTATCCGATCTGCTGGGACCAGGCTGAACAGCCCGGCTGGGAGTGGTTCAACGACCACGGCTCATGGTTCGAGCTGGCCTACGTCCTGACCGACGATTTCGGGATGCTGGTGTTTGTGCCGGATCATCCCGAGACCAACGACACCCTCCGCTTCAACTGCCTTGGCGTCGCTGATCGACCACCGGCCGCCGACAAAACCTGAACCACCACCGCCGAGAGGCGGACCGACAATCCATCCGACCCGAGCTCTCCGGCACTTCGCCCGAGGGCTTTTTTCATGCCCGAAGGACACCTTCCCTATGCTCTGCCTGAACACCCCTGCCGAGGTGGCGAGCGCCCTGAGCGATCCCACCTTTGATCCCGATCTGCGTCGTCTGCTGGCTCGTTGGGGCAGGCGCTTTTACGGCCATCCCGAACACCATCCCGACACCCGTCTGATCGTTATCCACGGCGGCGACACGCCGGACGTCATCAACACCGCCCTTGGATTCGCCTTCACCGGCGACGATGCGGGCGACCTTCCCTTTGATTGGGTGAAAGACCACGCCTTCTGGTTCGAGGTCGTCGTCACCCCTCCCTTCGGCCCGCCCGTCCGGCTCTTCGTCGAGAACGGTCCAGGCACCGAGCTGAGCGTTCAATACAGATGCTTGGCCTACTTCTGGGCCGAGGAGGCTTGCGGCTGATGGTGAAGAAGCTGCTCGCCTTCCTTATCCTCTGCATGGCCTTGGCGTTGGTTCGCACCCTGCTGATGGTGCTGGCCGTCGTCCTGCTGCTGGCTTTGGTCCATGCCTTCGTCACGCGCCCTCGGGAGACGATGGTGTTTCTGAGCACCCTAATCCTGTCGAGCCTCGCCGTAGCCCAGCCCCTTGCCTTCATCACGGGCGCTGTCGTTGTGGCCGTGGCGGTCATCGTGGTTGGACAAAAGCGGAGGAAGCGGCACTGGAGGCACCTCTGCACTGACAGCTGAACAGATTGGAGGCGATGCCCGCTCGAACGAACGCCTCGCTTCCTTTCAGTCTCAAGGCGACGCGATCAGATCACGGACGATTTCGGCACGCTCGGCGGAACCCGAAGGTCTTTGCCCGAGATCTTTGCTTTGGGCGGTTCTGCTTGCATGGGCGGGGGCATTCGGAACTTGGTCAGTATTTCAAGGGTCTCTTCTGCAACCCTCACAAACTCCTCACCCTGCGGCGTCAGTCGCAAAGGAGCGCTGTCTGTCCATACCAATGCCCTACGACTCCAATGCTCCAGACTTTGGATTTGCTTGGTCACAGCGCCTTGGGTGAGGCCCAGTTCCTTGGCAGCGAGCGACCTGTTCTTCAGGCGCACGACAGCCAGAAATGTAACCAACCACGCCAGCCGCAGATCACCTAGATGCAAGCTACGCCGAGGGTGATTCGCACGGTTTTTCCTCACCGGTTCGCTCCAAATCGACTTGGGCCACACCCTAAATCGATATTCTTTAAAGGAATAGTCCTAGCTGCGAAAACGCTAGTTGGGACATTTCCTAGCTGGAATAATTGAAGTATAAATAGCTGTTTTCAGAAGGATTTTTTGGTGCTTCGATCCGGTCATCGGCCTGAGGGACGACACCGGAAACGCCGCACCGAACAGCGGCAGGAAGGCGTCTGAACCCATGTCGATCCCTTCAACACCATGAGGATCAAAACGTGGTTCTTCGTCCTAAACCCAAAGCCGCTCCGGCCGAGTTACGCGTTCCGCCGCCCCCACCGTCTATGCCGCCGAAAGAGGCAAAGAGGGAAACCGCATCGCTCGGAGCAACACCCCCCTTTCCCCCTTTGAAAACGCCGATGGCCAGCAGCGCCGTCGCCATAGCCGTCACGCATCCCGAGGCGGTCGTCAAAGTTAAGCCGGTCGTACAGATCGTGATCGGCGAGGAGCACCTGGCCATCCATGAGGCTGAACGCCTCCTGGCCGAAACGGGGCTTTACTACGTTTCAGCGGGCTATCTTGCCCGACTGGTTCCAACCCAAGGCTCAATGCAGTGCGAGGAGGTCAATCAGCAAACCCTGTATGTCGTCCTGTCCGCAATGATCGAATGGCACCGTCAGAACCGCAACGGAGAGTGGGAGGTCTGCAATCCTCCCCAGCATCTGATCAGCACCCTGCTGTTCAATCGGGACCGCAAGCACCTACAGACCCTGACAGGTATTGCGCACCAACCCTATTTCGACGCGAACGAGCAGTTGGTTATTACGCCCGGCTTCAACCCCGAGACTGGGATTTACGCCTGCTTCGGCTCCGGTGATTACCCGATCGTTGCGCCGTCAATGGACGACGCTCGAAACAGTCTCATGATGTTGAAGGCGGAACTGGCAGAGTTCGAATTCGAGAAAGCGGAGGATATGGCTGCGGCCCTATGCGCCATGCTCACAGCCGCAATCCGTCCAGGCCTTCCTTTAGCGCCTGCTTTCAGCATCAACGCCGCCTCCTCAGGTAGCGGCAAGAGCCTTCTGGCGAGCCTTGTTGCGCTGTTCGCCACGCCCTTGCATCCGTACGTCACCAGCTATCCCACGACAGCCACGGAGGCCATCAAGGTCATTCTCGCCATGCTGTTGGAGAAGCCGCCCGTCATTCTGTTCGACGACATGCAGCACGACTGGAAGCCTTTCGGAGCCATCAACAAGGCGCTCACCAGCCAAACCACCACCGAGCGTCGCTTGGGCAAGAGCGGCACGGCGACAGCGCAAACCAATTCCCTGTTTCTTGGAACGGGCAACAACATCGGCCCGGTAAAAGACATGCGCCGGAGGGTGGTGTCTTCAAGGCTCGCCCCGAAAACCATTCGTCGGAATTTCAAGCACAACCCTTACAAGCAGATATCGCAACACCGCTCTGTCTATGTCCGCTCTGCTCTCACCATCATTCAGGCCTTCCTGATCCACGGCAAGCGCGACGAGAACCTCCCCCAGATCGGATCCTACGACGAATGGTCGAGGCTCTGTCGCGAACCGCTTATTTGGCTTGGCGAGCCCGACCCGGCCACCAGCCTGATTCAGCAGATGGACGACAACACCGACAACGAAGAGTTTTCGGTATTCCTGAAGCTATGGAGAGACATGTACGACGACGAGTCCGTCATGGTTCGTGAGCTCATTGCGGACGCTAAAAGGAAGCCGGAACTTCTCGCAATCATCCACGAACTCCCGGTCATCGAGCGTGGCGAAATTAGTGGCCATCTATTGGGTCAGTGGATCAAAAGCCATCGTGGTGTCCGGGTGAACGGCCTTCGGATCGAAGACGGGTTCAGCACTGAGCGTAAGTCCTGGCGCGTCCTTACCGATGACGAAAAGACCGCCCCGCCGCCCCGCCGCGCCTCTTAAAGAGGAAGAGAGGGAGCCCCCTTTCTCCCTTTGATTTCGGCGCGATGCTCGTCAACCGCGCCCCAAACCCGGCCCTCTGAGGGCCGCTCCGGGCATCCCATAGTCCGGCCATCCCCACGTCCCAGCCCCCGCCCAGGCGGGCCGCTCTGGGGCCTCGCGGGTCCGCCCCGCTCCAGACTTCCCTCTTCACCGCAAACCGCCTCCCGCTGCGCCCCCTCCGGCACCGCGTGATGGCGCACGTCTGAACACACCTCATCACAAGGAAATTCACCCATGCCTAAGGCACATCTGACCCAGGCCTTTGTCGCCAACGCCGGTTGCGAGGTCGGCAAGAAAAAAACCGACTGGTACGACACCCATATTCCGGGGTTCATCCTGGAGCGTCGCGTCAGCGGCAAAGGCACCTACTATCTCCGCTACAACGACGTGAGCGGGCGACAGCGGCAGCACAAGATCGGGGGTGTCGATGATGTCACCTGCGCGGCAGCTCGGAAGAAGGCCCAGGAACTGCGGTCGGAAGTGGTGATGGGTGGCGACCCCGGCGCGAAGAAGGCGCTGGCCAAGTCCATCCCTCTCTATGCAGATCTGGCGGTCAAGCATCTCGCCTTCGCCAAGATCCACCTCAAGTCCTACGACGATCTGGAATCCTGCATGCGCGTCCACATCATTCCGAAGTGGGGCAAGACCCGCCTCACAGACATGACCAGCCAGTCCGTCGGTCAGTGGCTGAATGAGAAGCGTGTCGGCGGCTTGGCCCCGGCTTCGGTCGAGAAGTTGCGGGTGGTTCTCGGGAGATCCTTCGTCCTGGGGGCCAGCTGGGACATTCCGGGCACCGAAAGGAACCCGACACGGGGCATCCCGAGAAAGCCTTTGAACAACAGCCGTGAGCGCTTCTTGACGCCCGAGGAGACGGTGCGGCTGAAGGCGGCGGTGGCGGCGTCCCAGAACCCGCAGCTTCAACACATCGTTGGCCTGCTCCTCCTTACAGGGGCGCGGTTGCGAGAACTGCTGGAGGCTAGGTGGGAGCATGTGGACGTGGCGCGTCGGTCGTGGTTCATCCCGACCAGCAAGACCGGCAAGTCGCGCTACGTCCCGCTATCCACGCCCGCCTTGGCGATCATCGAGACACTGCCGCGCTTCAAGGGCTGTCCGTGGCTGGTGCCGAACCCTGACACCCGACTGCCGTTCGTGTCGATCAAACACAGCTGGCAGCACGCAATCAAGGAAGCGGACCTGCCCGGCCTGAGGCTGCATGATCTGCGGCACTCGGCAGCGTCCTTCATGGTCAACAGCGGTGTGGACCTCTTCGCCGTGGGCAAGGTGCTGGGTCATGCCAGTTATCAATCGACCCAGCGCTACAGCCACCTCGCCAACGACACCCTGCTGAAGGCCGTCGAGGCAGGGGCGGCGAAACAAGCCGCCTTCTGATCCGAGCGCTTCACCCGCATCCTGGCATCACGTCGGGGTGCGGGTGGGCACCTCTATTTTTTTGTCTGGTACGTCGCCGTCCCGGTGACGCATCAGCTCAAACAGGACGCATGCACATAAGGACAGTGGTTAGATACCGGGCCGAGGCGGCCAAAGCGCGTAGGCGAGCGAATGCGGAAACAGATCCTGAGGCCCGAGCAAAACTCTGGGCGCACGCGATGACATGGACTGAGCTCACCCTCACTGCCGAGGTCCACATCCAGTTAAAAGCAGCTCTGAGGGAAAAAACCGGCAGCGGTAAGTCATAGCTGATGCCATCGGCCTCGGTGCTTTGAGGGCCAGGCATTCTCTTGCACAGATAGCATTGCGGTGATTGACTGCGCTCGCGCAGCCACATGGCGATGCTATGACCTTTCGTCCGGTGACAGATCGGGATGAGGGCGCAGGGAAGAGCGCTTCCCTACGAGTGGCGCAATACGTTCGTATGTCGACGGACCACCAGCGCTATTCGACCGAGAATCAGGAAGCAGCTATTGCGATCTACGCCATGCGGCACGGCATGGAGATTGTGCGCACCTATGCCGATGAAGGACGCAGCGGCCTCGACATTTCAGGGCGAGACGCCTTTCAGCAACTTGTTGCCGACATCGAAGCTGGATCGCCGGGCTTCGAGGCCGTTCTTGTTTACGATGTGAGCCGTTGGGGGCGGTTTCAGAACCAGGACGAAGCCGCATTCCACGAGTATCGATGCCTCCGGTCGGGCGTCAGAATCCTTTACTGCTCCGAGCAGTTTGAAAATGACGGCTCTTTCCTCTCGAATATGGCCAAGACGCTCAAGCGTTCCATGGCCGGGGAATACAGCCGAGAACTCTCCAATAAGGTGTTCCAAGGGCAGTGCCGCCTGATCGAAAAGGGCTTTCGCCAAGGCGGGCCTCCAGGTTTCGGCCTGCGTCGCTGCCTGATCGACGAAAGAGGTGAGCCGAAAGGAACCCTGGAGCGAGGTCAGCAAAAGAGCCTCCAGACGGACCGCGTGATCCTCGTGCCTGGGCCTGAGGAGGAGGTTTCACTTGTCGGGCGCATCTACCAGTTATTTGTCCAAGATGGCCTTGCGGAGAATGATATTGCAGGTCGCCTGAATGCAGAGGGCCATCTGACTGATCTGGGACGGCCTTGGACACGCGGCACGATCCACCAGGTGCTGACCAATGAAAAGTATGTCGGTAACAATGTCTTCAACCGCACGTCTCAGAAGCTGAAGAGACGTCGCGTCCATAATGGACCTGACGATTGGGTACGAGCCACTGGCGCGTTTAGGGCCATCGTCGATCCTGAGATATTTCAAAGAGCGGCGGCGATCATATGGGAGCGCTCTCAGAAGCTCAGCGATGACGAGTTACTTGAAAAGCTCACCGCACTTTTTCAGGCGACTGGGATACTATCGGGTCTCATCATAGACGAACGGGACGATATGCCGTCGAGCAGCGCCTATCGCTCGCGGTTCGGCAGTCTGCTCCGGGCCTATTCGCTCGTGGGCTACAGCCCTCGCCGGGATTACCGCTATGTCGAAATCAATAAGCGTCTTCGCGTTCTGCACCATGATGTAGTCGAAAGCGTTGTGCGCGGGCTCGAAGCTGTCGGCGCGAACGTACGGGATGACAGGGGCCAAGGCGTTCTGCGGGTGAACGACGAGTTCACTCTCTCCATCGTCGTCGCAAGGTGTAAGCACACGGGAGCTGGCGCGTTGCGCTGGCGGCTACGCTTTGACGCAAGTCTTCGCCCTGACGTGACCATTGCTGTTCGCATGGACAACTCCAACGTCGCGCCTCGCGACTACTACATTCTTCCAACCATCGACTTGGACACGGCTAAGCTGCATTTGGCCGACAGCAACGCCAGAACGCTCGATGCTTATCGGTTCGATACACCCGAAATCCTTTTTGCGTTCGCCAGGCGGACGCCCATTCCGGAGGCCGCGTGATGACTAGAAAAGTCGAGATGGTGCCCATCGACCATGTGACGGTACTCAACCCCCGGACCCGGAACCGAAAGCAACACCGAGAGATCGTGGATAATATCGACGCTATTGGCCTCAAACGTCCAGTCAGCGCACGACGAAAGATGACGGTGGACGGCGTGCGTTATGAGGTGGTCTGCGGCGAAGGTCGACTTGAAGCCTTCCGGATGCTCGGCCAGACGCATCTTCCCGTCGTGTTCGTCGACGGCACTGAAGCCGACTGCATGGTGATGAGTCTCGTCGAGAACGTCGCTAGGCGAAAACACCGTCCGATCGATTTAATTCAGGAAGTCGGGGGCCTTCGTCAGCGTGGCTATAGCGATGCGGAAATCGCTGGCCGCATCGGCGTCACCGCATCTTGGGTTGGAATGGTTGGAACCCTCATCGACAAGGGTGAAGAGCGTCTCGTCGCTTCTGTTGAGAGTGGGCTTATCCCGATCACCTTCGCCATCGACATCGCCCGCGCCAAGACATCGGACGACCAGCGGGTGCTTACAGAAGCCTACGCATCCGGCCAGTTGAAAGGTAAGAGCATTCCCGCCATTCGCCGCATGTTGGAGCAACGGTCAAAGCGCCATCGAAGCGTTCCCGACAGTCCTCTTGGTCGCCAGACACCTAGGAAGGTGCAGACTGCAGCTGAACTGATGGCGGTTTATCAGCGGCATGCCGAAAAGCTCCGCGAAACCGTCCGCAAAACAGACTACGCTGAAGACCGTTTTTTGTTTGTCGTTGCGGCGCTGCAAAAGCTGTTCGCAGACGAAAACTTCACGAACGTCCTCAAAGCGGAAGGTCTCGACACCATGCCGCTTTTCCTCAGCGACCATATGATGGCGAGGTCGCCGTCATGACCGAAGCGACAAGACACGACGAGGTAAAGCTCGACTTTGAATCGAACCTCATCACCATTCCGCTTGATAGAATTCTGCCGCTCAAGCCCTTGCGGGCGTCGGTCAAAGAAAGCCGTAAATATGCGCAAATTTGCGCATCAATAGCCGCGATTGGGGTGGTGGAGCCGCCTGCGGTCCTTCGCGACCCCAAGAGTAAGGGCGGCTATCTGCTACTCGATGGCCATCTTCGCATCGAAGCCTTGAGAGACATCGGCGCGACCGAAACCGAGTGCCTGATTGCGACTGTTGATGATACTTACACGTACAACAAGAGAATAAACCGTCTGACTGCCACCCAGGAGCATCGAATGATCTCCCGCGCGGCGGATCGAGGCGTTTCGGAAGAGCGGCTCGCCGACGCCTTAGGGTTGGACGTGGGGAGCATTCGACGTCGATTCCGGATGCTGGACGGAATCTGTGATGCCGCCGTGGAAATTCTGCGTGACACGCCATGCCCCATGGCGGGGTTTGAGGTGCTCAGATGCATGGCTCCGGTGCGGCAGGTCGAAGCAGCCCAATTGATGGTCGATCAGAACAACTTCAGCGTAAACTTCGTGCGAGCGCTTCTGCTAGCGACGCCTGAGAACGAGTTGGTCGATCCGAGAAAAAAGAAGCCCAAGGGAACCCGAAAGCGCACCGCCGAAGACATGGGTCGGATGGAGCGGGAGATCACCAATCTCCAAGCCAAAGCCCATACGAGGGAGAACGAGTACGCCGAAATCAACTTCAAGCTGACCTTTGCGAAGACTTACCTCGAAAAGCTGTTAGGCCACCCAAGGGTGGCCCGCTGGCTCCGGAAAAACCATCCAGACTATTTCGAGCAATTTCAGGAAATAGTCGGCGTCCAATCTCTGAAGATGGCATCATCGCCCAGGCCTCCTATGCTGAGCGAGACAACAACTCACGCCCCGACCTAGCACACCATGCGATCGTGAGAATCCGGGCCCCTGATCGTGGGTATGGCGCAGGTCGAATTTTCGCATCGGACTGAGCTATCGATCGTAACTTAGGAAACGGTCGAAGCGCCCCTTCAAGCCAATCTGGGAAGAGGGTGGGAGGAGCTGTTTTCTCGACCTCAGAATAGCGCTCAAACCCTTGCCACGACAGGGTTTGGCCGACGCGCTTAAGTCGATTTCGTAATGAGGGGGTCAGGTGTTCGAGTTACCTAAGCGGCACCACTTCTCCTTACGTTTGTTTCGATCGCGCCGACGCCTCCGACGACGCCTGGCCTCGCGTGGGCGTCAGGCCGCCAGGGCCTGGATGGGCGCAGCCGTCGCCAGATCGGACGGGGCGAAACTGCGGACCTCGTGGTTGCCGCGATAAAGGTCGATGCGCTCCAGGCGCGGCCAGTCGCGCGCAACCTCGGTCAGGCCGCGCACGGCCTCGACCTCTGTGGCGCCCGGCAGGACGCACAGCTCGGGCGTGATCGCCTCGGGCGTGTGGATCAGACAATAGAAGACGTCCATGGGCGCGCTCCCAACCTTCAGTCGCCGTCCCCTTGCCGAAGACTGATGACAGGGAAGCGGTTGGAAGTGCGACGCTTTGGAGAAATCGAAGCCGGGGCCGGAAACAGCCTAGCTGGCGAAGAACTGCTGAGTGCCGTGGGCCTCGATGGCGGCGGCCAGGCGGCCCAGGGCGTGGATATAGGCCGCCGTGCGCAGGGTGACGCCCTTGTCCTCGGCGATGGCCCAGACGGCGTCGCCCTCGGTCTCGATGATGGTCTTGAGGCGCGACTGGACCTCGTCCAGCGTCCAGTAGAAGCCCTGGCGGTTCTGGACCCATTCGAAATAGGACACCGTCACCCCGCCCGCATTGGCCAGGATGTCGGGCAGGACCACCACGCCCTTGTCGGCCAGGATGCGGTCGCCCTCGGGCGTGATCGGGCCATTGGCCAGCTCCAGCACCACCCTGGCCCGCACCGAGGCGGCGTTGCCGTCATGGATCATGTCCTCCATGGCCGAGGGGGCCAGGACGTCGCAGTCGACGGCGATCAGCTCTTCAGGCGGTATGGCCTTGCCGCCGTGGTCGGCCTGGACCACCGACCGGCCGGCCGCCTTGGCCGCCAGCAAGGCGTCCAGATCCAGGCCGGAGGCGGCGTGGACGGCGCCGCCGGAATCCGACACGGCCACGATCTTCGCGCCGATGCTGCGGAACAGGCGCGCCACGTGCTGGCCGGCGTTGCCGAAGCCCTGGACGGCCACGCGCAGACCCTCGGGCGGCAGCCCCAGCCGCTCGGTCAGGTGACAGGTCAGATAGAAGCCGCCGCGCGCCGTGGCGTCCTCGCGCCCGACCGAGCCGCCCAGGGCGATCGGCTTGCCCGTGATGACGGCGGGCGCGGCCTCGCCCTGGATGGAGGCGTATTCATCGGCCATCCAGCCCATGATCATGGCGTTGGTGTAGACGTCGGGCGCCGGGATGTCGCGATCCGGGCCGATGATGCCGGCGAAGGCCTGGACATAGGCGCGCGACAGCCGCTCCAGCTCGGCCTTGGACAGGCTCTTGGGATCGACCTGAACCGCCCCCTTGCCCCCGCCGTACGGCAGGTTGGTCACGGCGCACTTGACCGTCATCCAGAAGGCCAGGGTCTCGACCTCCTCTGCGGTCGAGGCCGGGTGGAAGCGGATGCCGCCCTTGGTCGGTCCGCGCGTGTCGTCATAGCGGCAGCGCCAGGCGAGGAAGGATTTGCGCGACCCGTCGTCCATCCGGATCAGCAGCCGGACCTTCATCGTCTCGCGCGGATATTTCAGCTTCTCCAGAACATCGCTATCGATCTGCACGTGGCGGGCGGCCTCGTCGAGACGGGTCAGAGCCGCGTCAAGGATGTTTGGATTCGGCATTATTGTTCCAAATGTCTAGGCATTGACCCGGGAGCCAGGGCGGAAACCGGTTCATTTTTCGGGGAAGAGTGGATTTTGCTGCCACACGGAATGCTGCAACGCAAGAGTCAGGGTGCGACTGCGAAGACATCGACGAGCGCAGCAGAAGCCCCGGCCGACCCCATTCCCGCGACACAAGCCGCCTTGCACGTATAAGCATATCTTTATATGTCTGGCGGCGTTGTCGTCACGCAGGAGCCTGTCTTGGCCCGTTCGTCGTTCCTCTTCACCTCCGAGAGCGTCTCGGAAGGCCACCCCGACAAGGTCGCCGATCAGATTTCGGACGCCATCGTCGACCTGTTCCTGTCCAAGGACCCCGAGGCGCGGGTAGCCTGTGAAACCCTGACGACGACCAATCTGGTGGTGCTGGCCGGCGAGATTCGCGGCAAGGGCATCATGGATGTCGAAGGTAACTGGGCCCCCGGCGTCGAACAGGAGATCGAGGATACGGTGCGCGGCGTGGTTCGCGACATCGGCTATGAGCAGGACGGTTTCCACTGGAAGACGCTGGAGTTCCAGAACCACCTGCACCCGCAATCGGCCCACATCGCCCAGGGCGTCGACGCCGGCGAGGACAAGGACGAAGGCGCGGGCGATCAGGGCATCATGTTCGGCTACGCCTCGAACGAGACGCCGGAGCTGATGCCGGCCACCCTGGCCTACAGCCACAATATCCTGAAGGCCCTGGCCGAAGCCCGTCACTCGGGCAAGGAGCCGGGCCTTGAGCCTGACGCCAAGAGCCAGGTGACCCTGCACTACGAAGACGGCCGCCCGGTGCGCGCGACCTCCATCGTCGTCTCGACCCAGCACAAGGCCAACCTGAGCCAGAGCCAGGTCGCGGCCATCGTGAAGCCCTATGTCGAACAGGTGCTGCCGCAAGGCTTCATCACCGCCGAGACCGAGTGGCACATCAACCCGACCGGCACCTTCGTCATCGGCGGGCCGGACGGCGACGCCGGCCTGACCGGGCGCAAGATCATCGTCGACACCTACGGCGGGGCGGCCCCGCACGGCGGCGGCGCCTTCTCGGGCAAGGACCCGACCAAGGTCGACCGCTCGGCCGCCTATGCCTGCCGCTACCTGGCCAAGAACGTCGTCGCGTCGGGTTTGGCCGACCGCTGCACCATCCAGATCAGCTACGCCATCGGCGTGTCCAAGCCCCTGTCGGTCCACGTCGACCTGCACGGCACGGGCAAGATCGACGAGGCGGTGCTGGAGCGCGAACTGCCCAGGCTGATCGGCGGCGCCTCGCCGCGCGCCATCCGCGAGCACCTGGGCCTGAACAAGCCCATCTATCGACGCAGCGCCGCCTATGGCCATTTCGGCCGCACTCCGGACGCCGACGGCGGCTTCTCCTGGGAGAAGACCGACCTGGTCGACCAGCTCAAGGCTCTGGCCGCCTGACCTCCTTAAGCGGCTGATAACACAGCTTGAAACGGGGGCGTCGCGGATCTGTTCGCGGCGCCCTCGACGCATTCGGGAGGCGACGCCGCCATCGCGCCCTCAATCGCACACTTGCATCGCGGCGCGTCTGGTCCTTTAAGCGCGCCAAACCGCCTCCCCCGCCTTCCGACATGGCTCCTGAAAGGACTCCCGACCGATGAGCAAGCCCGCCCCCAAGAAAGTCGTCCTCGCCTATTCGGGCGGGCTGGACACGTCGATCATCCTGAAGTGGCTTCAGGAGGAATATAACGCCGAGGTGGTGACCTTCACCGCCGACCTGGGCCAGGGCGAGGAGCTGGCGCCCGCCAAGGAGAAGGCGCTGAAGCTGGGCATCAAGCCCGAGAACATCTTCATCGACGACCTGCGCGAGGAGTTCGTGCGCGACTTCGTCTTCCCGATGTTCCGCGCCAACACCGTCTATGAGGGCCAGTATCTGCTGGGCACCTCGATCGCCCGCCCGCTGATCTCCAAGCGCCAGATCGAGATCGCGCGTCAGGTCGGCGCCGACGCCGTCTGTCACGGGGCCACCGGCAAGGGCAACGACCAGGTCCGCTTCGAGCTGGGCTACTACGCCCTTGAGCCCGACATCCGCGTCATCGCCCCCTGGCGCGAGTGGGACTTCAAGTCCCGCGAGGCCCTGCTGGACTTCGCCGAAAAGCACCAGATCCCCATCTCCAAGGACAAGCGCGGCGAGGCCCCCTTCTCGGTCGACGCCAACCTTCTGCACTCCTCGTCCGAGGGCAAGGTTCTGGAGGACCCGGCCGTCGAGGCGCCCGAGTTCGTGCACCAGCGCACCATCTCGCCGGAAGCCGCGCCCGACACGCCGACCGTCATCACCATCACCTATGAAAAGGGCGATCCGGTCGCCATCGACGGCGAGGCCCTGTCGCCCGCCGCCCTGCTGACGAAGCTGAACCAGTTGGGCCACGACAACGGCATCGGCCGTCTGGACCTGGTCGAGAACCGCTTCATCGGCATGAAGTCGCGCGGCGTCTATGAGACCCCCGGCGGCACGATCATGCTGGCCGCCCACCGCGGCATGGAGTCGATCACCCTAGATCGCGGCGCCATGCACCTGAAGGACGAGCTGATGCCGAAATACGCCTCGCTCATCTACAACGGCTTCTGGTTCAGCCCCGAGCGCGAGATGCTGCAGGCCGCCATCGACCACAGCCAGCAGAAGGTCTCGGGCGTTGTCCGCGTGAAGCTCTACAAGGGCAACGTCACCGTCATCGGCCGCGAAAGCCCCAACAGCCTCTACGACCAGGACCTGGTGACCTTCGAGGAAGGCGTCCAGGCCTACGACCACAAGGACGCCGAAGGCTTCATCAAGCTGAACGCCCTGCGCCTGCGCGTCCTGGCCAAGCGGGACGGCCAGAAGGGCTAAGCAAATAGACGGTAGGAGCGGGTGATCTCTCTGTTCATTAGATCACCCGTTTTTATCTTGCACCCATTCAATACGAACAAGATGGCCACGTTGACTTGTATCCTGAGGCTTGTCCCAAGGTCGAAAAACTAGATTATCGACCATGTGTGGATGGTGCCGTATATCGAAACGTACTCCTTCCACGGCAGACCGAAGCGGACCTACCCCAACGCTATACTGCGTACCGGTCACGATATATCTAGATCTTATTATTTGTTCATTTCTTTGCTCTGAAATAAATATATCATAATCATGAGCGGCCACCTTTAGTCCTAACTCAATGCATTTATCCATTATTTTGCTAAATTTATGATCAAATTTTCTTATTTGAAAAACACTGAGTCCAGAAACTCTCAAATATGACTTCAAATACAGTTCTGCAGCGTGATAAAATAGGAACCTAGTCGGCATTGAGGCGTGTCCCTCTTTCGATATAGGGTCCATCAATCTTTGACCTGCTTCGAGATAAGCATCCGCTTGAAGAAACAGGCCCTGCGCTGTGGTTCGGTCATCAGTCATATTCTATTCCTGCGGCCGGGCGATTCTCAGGATCGCCCGGCTTCTGTCATCCGTGACCCAGATTGAGCCGTCCGGCGCCGTCGCCATCGTCACCGGCGAGCCGCGCGGATGGCGCCCGGCGAGCCTGTCCCAACCGGGCGTCAGCACCTTGCCGTTCACGCTGGGCGCCCCCGCCGGATAGGGCAGCGCCCCGCGCGGATAGATGGCGTAGCGTCCGCCGATGTCGGTCAGGGGGCGGCCCGCCTCGTCCGTCTCGACCGCCACGATGCGCCCCGCGGTGCGGCGGAAGCCGTGCCAGGTCATCAACAGCCGTCCCTGCAACTCGGGGAACATCGCCCCGTCGTAATAGATCAGGTCCAGCGGCGCGGCGTGCGGCGGCAGCAGGGCGATCGGCCGTTCGCGCTCGTTGCAGCGCGCCTGAAGCGCAGGCCAACCCGGCAGGGGCGTGGTCAGATCGACGCAATAGGGCCAGCCGTAATGGCGCCCCTGCGTCAGCACGTTGATCTCGTCATAGGGATGATCCGGCGTCTCCAGATCGACCGAGTTCTCGGCCTGAAGCACCGTGCCCGACGGGTGCCGCACCAGGGCGATAGAGTTCCTCAAGCCTGAGGCGAAGACGGTGCTGTCTTCCGCCCAGCGGCCGTTCCCCAGATAGGCGTGCCGCCGAACCTGCGCCGTCGCCGCATCTTCCACGCAGGCGCCGCGCGTATCCGTCTTCGGCTTGCCCGCCGCGTCGAGGCAGCGGTCGCTGGGCGCCCCGACATTGACCAGCAGGTCGCCGTTCCCGTCGAAGACGAAGCTGGACAGGGGATGGCGATTGTCGTGCAGCTGGTTGTCCGGCAGGTCGCCGATGACGGTGCGGACGCTGGCTTGCGCATCGGCGGCGTCAGGGTCCAGCGTCAGGATGCGGTTCATCTCGGACACATAGATGCGCCCGTCCGGCCCGCGCTTGACCGTGTGCGGCATCGACAGGCCGCCCGCCAGCCGTCGCCAGCGCGCCGCGCCGTCGGCCGCGAACGACAGCCGCCACACCGCCCCCTTGCCCGCCTCCCACGCCCCCAGATCCGTGACCAGCCAGTCGCCGCCCTCCAGCAGCATCAGGCCGCGCGGCATCCGCGGCCCGTCCTGGCCCGCCCCCTGCCACACCAGCCCGAGGCAATAGCCCGGCGCCGTCCGCACCCCGGTCGCGGGGCGGCCGTCGCAATCGCCCTGAACCGCATAGGCCCGCCCTCCCGCCTGGGCCCGCGCCTCGCCCGGCGTCAGGCCGGTCGATAGAGCCAGGGCGCCGACACAGGCGGCGGCGACGACGGAAACAGCGGAAAGGTTCGATTTCATCGGTCCATGCTGACGCTTGCGCTCGGCCCATGGCAAGGCCAACCTGCGGCCATCTCCGGTCGACCGGCCGGCGTATCCTTCTTGACGGCGTCAGCCGTCGCCAGCCGGAGTTCTCCGTTGAACCGTCTTTCCCTCGCCGCCGCCGCGGCGGCGACCCTGTTCGCCGCCCCCGCCTTCGCCGTCGTCCAGGACCCGCCCCCGCCCGCTCCGGCGGTCACCGACCAGGCGCCCGTCTCGCCTGAGGAAGCCGCCTTCCAGGTCAAAGGCGAGGCCTTCGAGGCCGAGACGGCGCGCATGGGCGCCGAGCTGGAGACGATCATGGACGACGCCAGCCTGGACGCCGCGACCAAGAAGGCCCGCACCGACGCGGTCCTGACCCAGTATGAGCCCAAGTTCGCCGCCTTCGCGGACGAGTACGGCGCCTTCCTGCGCGTCATGGCCGAGAAGCCCGAGAACGCCGAGAAGAAGGCCGACATCCTGGCCGCCGCAGACGCCGCCCCGGCCGCGCTGCGCGGCGTGCCGGGCCAGCTCCGCACCGCCATCGAGGCCGCCCTGGCCGCTCCGCCGGCCCCGCCCGCCGTCGACTGAGGCCGAGGCGGGATCGCGCCTTACCGCGATTTCACTTGAGCCGAACCCTCCTTCGGCGGACCCTCCGCGGCGTCCGTCGAAGGAGCTTCGCCATGATCCGCGCCCTGCCGCTCGCCTCCCTCCCCCTCGCCTCTCTGTCCCTGGCCGCCGCCCTGGCCCTGCTGCCGGTCTCAGCCGCCGTGGCCGAGGCGCAGAAGACCCCCGCCGAGACCCGCCTTGAATCCGCCGCCGCCGTCTTCGAGCAGAAGATGGAGGAGTTCGGCGCCCGCGCCGAGCGCATCCAGGACGATCCGGAGCTGAGCGAGACCCAGAAGGGCCTGCGGATCGCGGCCCTGTGGTCCGACTATCAACCTCACGTCGCCGACTTCACCGCCGAGGCCACGCGCCAGGCGAGCCAGATCGCCGAGGCGGCCCTGGCCGAGATCGACATCGACGCCATCGTCCGCGAGGCGATAGCCGGGGTCGAACCCATGGTTCACGGTCTGGCGGCCAACGGCGCCTGGGCCCAGGCCGATCCCGAACAGATGGTCACCTACGGCCTGGTGGCCCAGTACGGCATGGATCAGGCTCTGGACGCCGTCGACGAAGTGCAGGCCGCCCTGGCTGAAACGCCTGTTCCGCCCGCCCCGCCGGCCCCGCCCGTCGAAAGCTGAGGCCGCCGGCCAGCGACGGCTTGACGCAGCCCGCCGCGCGCCCGAAAGGGCCTTATGGCCACGCTACCTGTCGACTCGCATCTGTATCTGGCGTTTCTCGGCGTCATGGCCGTGATGGCGGTGACGCCCGGCCCCGCCAACATCTTCGCCGTCGCCACGGGGATGGAGAAGGGCAAGGCCGCCGCCCTGACCGCCGTCCTGGGCATGAACTCCGCCACCCTGGTGTGGTTCGGCGCCGCCGCCCTGGGCCTGGGCGCCCTGGTGATCGCCTTCCCCCAGGTCTTTCGCGTCATCGCCGTCCTGGGCGCCCTCTATGTCGCCTGGCTGGGGATCAAGGCCCTGCGCGGGGCCTTCGCCACCGCCGCCGAACCGGCCCATATCGAGGTCAAGCGCGGACGCAGCGCCCTGATCGACGGTTTCATGGTCCAGATCGCCAATCCCAAGGCCATTCTCTTCTTCACCGCCGTCCTGCCGCCCTTCCTGGACATCAACCGTCCGCTGGCGCCGCAGCTGGCGCTGTTCGCCGTGACCACCGTCGGCATGGACGGCCTGTCGATGTGCGGCTACGGCCTGGGCGGGGCGGCCCTGGCGCGACAGATGACCGCGCCGCGTTTCCGCAAGGGTTTCGGCATTGTGGTCGGATGCCTTCTGCTCCTGGCCGCCGTCCTCATCGTCTCGCGTCTGTGATCCGCCGGGAATGGGCGATCGGGAACTTGACCATTCACCCCTCGTTCAGACCAACGGGCGTTCAATGAACGCTCAAGGAGAAACTTCCATGATCAAGCTTCGCAAAACCCCGGCGCTGATCGCCCTGGCGGGCGTGCTCGCCCTGGGCGCCTGTGCGACGGCTACGCCGTATCAGCCGGCCGGCGTCAACGGCCAGCGCGGCGGCTACGCCGAGCAGCGCCTCGAGGCCAACCGCTACGCCGTCAGCTTCTCGGGCAACTCCGTCACCTCGCGCGACCAGGTCGAGATGTCGCTTCTGCTGCGCGCGGCCGAGCTGACGGTCGAGAACGGCTACGACTGGTTCGCCACCGTGACCCGCGCCACCGACCGCGACACGCGGTTCTACACGACGCCGGACCCCTTCTACTACGACCGCTACGGCCCCTACTGGGGTCCGTCGTGGCGCTTCTACCAGCGCGGCTACTGGAGCATGTGGGACCCCTACTGGGGTCGGGACCGCGACATCCGCCAGGTCGATCGCTATGAGGCCACGGCCGAGATCATCATGGGCCGCGGCTCCAAGCCCGCCGGCGACATGAACGCCTTCGACGCCCGGGAGGTCATCAACAACATCGGCCCCCGCGTCATCCGCCCAGCGTCTTGAAAAAGGGGCCGCTAACGCTCGCGACGCGGTCGCTCGCTGCTTGAGCGGCCCTGGTGAGAGCCGCTGCTCCGGCGATCCAGGCTGACACGACAACGCCCGCTTCCGACGACGGAGGCGGGCGTTTCCGCATTCAGCCCCTTCGCGTCAGCCGATGCGCGGGTTCTTCAGGCGGCGCTTGTTCGCGTGGGTCGCCGGCGCCGTGCCCAGGGCCTCGGGCACCTCGCCCTTGAAGTAGAAGCGCTGCCACGCCTCCTTGGCCGCGTCGGGATCGCCCGAGGCCAGGCGGGTGTTGAAGTCGGTGCGCGAGCGGTTCCAGGCTTCGAACTGGTCCCTCATGCCGGGGTTGGACTCCAGCGAGCGGATCACCGGCTCGAACTGCTCCACCTTGCGATGCTCGACCGGCAGGATGAAGCAGAAGGGCTCGCCCTTCTCGAACTTGATCCGGCCCGGCCGGGTGAAGATCCAGTTCATGGTGAAGGGGAAGGGCAGCCAGTCCGTCTCGATCAGGCCGCTCAGCGGCTGGATGCCGTCCTTGACGTGGTTGGGCGAGCCCTGCGCGATCAGCCCCCACCCGGGCGGCGTGCGGAACAGATACTGCGGGTGCATGGTCAGCACCCCGCGCGAGAAGTGCGAACTGACGAAGTGGTCCATCTCCGGCTGGTGCCGGTCCGGCGTGATCTTGATGTCGTGTTGCGACGGCCCGCCGTTCCACTCGGCCGTGAAGCCGAACGGGCACAGAATCTCCCACCCCGTGGTGTTGGCCATGGTCAGCGGCAGGCAGCGATAGGGGTGGCGGCTGGCGAAGGCGTCCATCCAGTTGCGCGACTGGCGCCCCGGCACCAGGTCGCACGGACGCGCATTCATCGGATAGCATTCCAGTTCCAAGACGCGGCTCCCAAGCTTGACGAACAGAGGGGTGATGACGAGGGTCTGCCCCTCCCCTATCGCCCCCGCCGCCCGCCCGACAAGACCGAGATGCCCTCCAAAATCGCCGCCGCCGCCGAAACCCCGACTTCGCCCTCGCCCGATCCCGCTTACGACCGCGCCCGTCTGCTGGCCTGGATGGCCGAGCACGGCGTCGCCCAGACCACCCACGACCACCCCGCCGTCTTCCGCGTCGAGGAGGGACTGGACCTCAAGGCCGCCCTGCCGGGCCTGCACACCAAGAACCTCTTCCTCAAGGACAAGAAGGGTCGGCTATGGCTGATCTCGGCCGCCCAGGACACGATCATCGACCTGAAGCGCGCCCACCGCGCCATGGGCTCGGACCGCCTGTCCTTCGGCAATGAGACCCTGTTGTGGGAGACCCTGGGCGTCCGTCCCGGCTCGGTCACGGCCCTGGGCCTGATCAACGACCTGGAGCGTCGCGTGACCTTCGTCCTGGACCGGCGCCTGTGGGAGGCGGCGGTCGTCAACTTCCACCCCCTGGCCAACACCGCCACCACCGCCCTGGATCAGGCTGACTTCCGTCGCGTGCTGGCGTTGCTGGACCGGGAGCCGATCGTGGTGGACTTCGACGCTCTGGACTGATCTTCCCTAGAACGATATGAACTATATACGAATCGTATATAGAGCAGCCCCACATGGGCATCGTCAACATCGAGGACGAACTGCACGAACAGCTGCGCCGCGCCAGCAAGGTCTCGTGCCGTTCGATCAACGCCCAGGCCGCCTTCTGGATCAGGATCGGCATGCTGGGGGAGCTGAACCCCGGCTTGACCTTTCAGGAGCTGGCCGCGCGCGAGCTGAAGGCGGCGGGCGTCTCCGCGCCCGACTTCGCCTCCGATCAGGCCGCCGCGTGACCAAGACCCCGGCCGAGATCGAACTGATGGCCGAATCCGGCCGCCTGCTGGCCTCGGTCTTCACCTGGCTGGACGGCCTGCCGATGGCGGGCATGAACACCCTGGAGATCAACGACCGGGTCGAGGCCTTCATCGTCGACAACCTGGCGGCGCGTCCCGCCAGCAAGGGACAATACGGCTACGGCTTCGTGCTGAACGTCTCGCCCAACCATGTCGTCTGCCACGGCGTGCCCTCGCGCGACGACGTGCTGAAGGACGGCGACATCGTCAACCTGGACATCACCCTGGAGAAGAACGGCTTCATCGCCGACTCCAGCAAGACCTATCTGATCGGCCCGGTCGCCGGTCCCGCCCGCCGCCTGGTCCAGACGACCTATGAGGCCATGTGGAAGGGCATCCGCGTCGTGCGCCCCGGCGCCACCCTGGGCGACGTCGGCCACGCCATCGAACGTCATGCGACGCGGCGCGGCTATTCCATCGTGCGCGACTTCTGCGGCCACGGCATCGGCCGCGAGATGCACGAGGCGCCGCAGGTGCTGCACTTCGGCCGCCCCGGCGCAGGCCTGACCCTGCGCGAAGGCATGGTCTTCACCATAGAGCCGATGCTGAACCAGGGCCGCCGCGCCATTCGCAGCGAGGGCGACGGCTGGACCGTGGTCACGGCCGACGGCAAGCTGTCGGCCCAGTTCGAACACACCGTCGCCGTCACCCGCGACGGCGTCCGCGTCCTGACCCTTCGCCCCGACGAGCGACGCCTGGTCGCCTAACCCGCGCTCGACACGGAAAGCTCTGTTTCCGCACTGTTTCTCGGGAGCGGCGAGGCGTAAGATCAACGTTCGATCACACGCCGCGTACAAGGCGGTTCCATCGCGTCAGGCCCTGGAAGGGGACGGTGCATGAGACTGTTCTGGAAAGCCTTCGCCGTTGGCGGAGCGGGCTTGGTGCTGGCCGGGCCGATGACCGCCCTCCCCACGTCCGACGCCGCAACGGCGCTGCGCCTCGAGCGCCTGTTCGGCGGCGTCTGCGGGCCGGGCGGGGGCGGCGGCGGCGCCCTGGCCCGCAGCCTGCTGGTCGCCTCGGCCGTCGCCGCGCCCGCCAGCCGGGCGCAGCCCATCCCCCTCTATCCAGACCTGACGACCTCGCCGTTCAAGGCCGGCACCGACGACGCCGTCGCCCAGGCCTACTTCAGTCAGGGGCTGACGCTGGCCTACGGCTTCAACCACGCCGGGGCCGTGCGCTCCTTCCGCGAGGCGCAGAGCCGCGATCCCGAATGCGCCGCCTGCTGGTGGGGCGAGGCCATGGCCCTGGGCCCCAACATCAACGCGCCGATGGATGAGCGCGATCGGGCGGCGGCGCTCAGGGCCTTGAACCGCGCCCTGGTTCTGAGCGCAGGGGCCGCGCCGCACGAGCAGGCGCTGATCGACGCCCTGGGCCTGCGCTACTCCGACGATCCGACGGCCGACCGCGCCGCCCTGGACGCCGCCTACGCCGACGCCATGCTGGTCGCCGCGCGCCGCTTTCCCGACAACGACGACGTCGCCGTCCTGGCCGCCGAGGCGGCGATGGACACCACGCCCTGGAACTATTGGGAGGCCGACCAGCGCACCCCCGTCGGCCGCATCGGCGAGGCGATCCGCCTGATCGAGACAGTCCTGGACCGCAGTCCCGCCCACCCGCAGGCGGCCCACCTCTACATCCATCTGATGGAGGCCGCCGATCCCGCACGAGCCGAGGCGGCGGCCGACCGCATGACCGCCTCCCGCCCCGCCAGCGCCGGCCATCTGGTGCATATGCCCGGCCACATCTACGTGCGGCGCGGGCGCTACGCCGATTCCATCCGCCTGAACGTCGCGGCGGCGCGGGCGGACGAGGCCTTCATCCGCGACACGAACGACGAGAGTCTCGTCCGCTACGGCTATTATCCGCACAACATCCACTTCATCGTCGCCTCGGCCCAGATGGCCGGCGACATGGACACGGCCCTTCGCGAGGCGCGGCGTCTGCGCACCGTGCTGGACCCGGCGACCTCGGCCCGCATCGCCTGGGTCCAGGTCATCGACGCCGCCCCCTATCAGGCCCTGGCCCAGTTCGCCGAGCCTCGCGCCGTCCTGGCCGCGCCCGCGCCCGACGCCCGCCTGCCCTACGCCGCCGCCATGCGCCACTACGCCCGCGCCGTCGCCTACGCCCAGTTGCGCGACCAACGGGGCTTCGACCATGAACTGGCCGCCCTGAGCGCGCTGAAGACCTCTCCCGCCTTCGCCGACATGGTCGCCCAGGGCGTGCCCGCCCCCGATCTTCTGGCCCTGGCCGAGGCCGTGGCGCACGGACGCATGGCCATGGCGCGCGGCCGTCCCGCCCAGGCGGCCGAACACTATCGCCGCGCTGCCGATCTGGAGGCCGCCCTGCCCTATATGGAGCCCGCCTTCTGGTACTATCCGGTGCATCAGTCGCTGGGCGCGGCCCTCTATCAGGCCGGCCGCCCCGACCTGGCCGCCGACGCCTTCCGCCTGGCCCTGGCCCAGGCCCCGAACAACGGCTGGGCCCTCTACGGCCTGGCCCGCGCCGAGGCCGCCCAGGGCCGCGCCGCCGAAGCCGCCGCCGCCGATCAGGCCCTCAGGACCGCCTGGCTGGGCGACGCTCGCTGGCTGCGGATGGACCGGCTGTAGTTTCCTTCTCCCCTTGTGGGAGAAGGTGGCTCGCGCAGCGAGACGGATGAGGGGTGCGAGCGCAGCCCTCACGGTTTTTCGCCACCGATCAGCCTGACCGGGCGACGGAGCGCCGACACCCCTCATCCGAGCGCCTTACGGCGCCCACCTTCTCCCACAAGGGGAGAAGGAAGCTCGACCCAATCGGCCATCCCCCCTCTGACCCTGTGATAGACTGGCGTCTCTCAAAAGGAAATTTCAGACGATTCAGACGAATTGGACTCTGTTTTTGCCGCTTCGCCCGCTTTCGCCTGCGGCAAGGCGCGCTTTCGGCTTGATGGCGAGGCATCCCGACGCCATCTGATCCGTTACCTTCCTTCGCCCCCCATGCGGACCCGACCATGACCTTCGCCGACCCGTCCCTGACCACCCCGCCCGACCTGATCAAGGACGGCACGGACGCCACCTTCATGCAGGACGTGGTCGAGGCCTCGAAACATCAACCGGTCATCGTGGACTTCTGGGCCACCTGGTGCGGGCCGTGCCGTACGCTGGGCCCGGCGCTGGAGAAGGCCGTGCGCGCCGCCAAGGGGGCGGTGAAGATGGTCAAGATCGACGTCGACGCCAACCCGGCCTATGCGGGCCAGCTGCGGGTGCAGTCGATCCCGACCGTCTACGCCTTCGTCAACGGCCAGCCGGTCGACGGCTTCCAGGGCGCGGTGCCCGAGAGCCAGATCAAGGCCTTCATCGACAAGCTGACCGGCGGCGAAGGCGTCAACACCGATGTCGAGCAACTGCTGTCGCTGGGCGAGGAGTCGCTGACGCTCAATGATCTGGGCGGCGCCGCCCAGGCCTTCGCCCACGTCCTGACGATGGAGCCGGACAATCAGAAGGCCATCGCCGGCATGGCCCGCGTCTATCTGGCCGAGGGCGACGCCGAACAGGCGGCCCAGACCATCGCCATGGCCCCGGCCGATTCCACCGAGCCGACGGTTCAGGCCGTGCGCGCCCAGCTGTCCCTGGCCTCGGCCGCGCCTGCCGGCGCGACCGCCGAACTCGAAACCCGGCTGGCCGCGAACAAGAACGACCACGAAGCCCGCTTCGACCTGGCCCAGGCCCTGGCCTCGGCGGGCGATCTGAAGGGAGCTGTCGACCACCTGCTGACCATCGTCCAGGCCGACCGCGAGTGGAACGAACAGGCCGCCCGCAAGCAGCTTCTGACCGTGTTCGAGGCCGCCGGCCCCGCCAGCGAAGTCGCCCGTGACGGCCGACGGCGCCTGTCCTCCCTCCTGTTTTCCTGACGGCGCGATCATGGCTCAGGGCTACGTCAAGGCCAGCGAACTTCCCCAGGTGATCCCGGTGTTCCCCTTGCCGGGCTCCATCCTTCTGGCGCGAGGCCAGCTGCCGCTGAACGTGTTCGAGCCGCGCTATCTGAACATGGTGGACGACGCCATGGCGGGCGACCGGATGATCGGCCTGATCCAGCCGGTCGGCCCCGCTGGGGTGAACCCGCCCCTCACCCGCGTCGGCTGCGCCGGGCGGATCACCAGCTTCGCCGAGACCTCGGACGGCCGCTATCTGATCACCCTGACCGGGGTGTGCCGCTTCGCCGTGGCCACTGAGATGCAGGTGCGCACCCCCTATCGCCAGGTGCGGGCCGACTTCCTGCCCTACGAGGCCGATCTGCGCGCCCCCGATCCCGACGAGGCCTTCGACCGCGAGCCCTTCCTGTCGGCCCTGGCGCCCTATCTGGCCGGGCGCGGGCTGGACATCGACTGGGACACGGCCCGCGCGGCCCCGCAGGAGGCCCTGGTCAACAGCCTGGCCATGGCCCTGCCCTTCGAGCCGCCCGAGAAGCAGGCCCTGCTGGAGGCCCTCAGCCTGACCGACCGCGAGGCCGCCCTGACCGCCCTTCTCCGCATCGAGGCCGTCGCCCCCGACGACGACGAGCCCGGCCCGGCGATGCAGTAGTCTCAGCACGCTCGACGCGGTAAACACACGGCCAACAGAACGGGGCGCCCGGCGCCCTCAAGCAGCGAGCGCCCACGGCGCGAGCGATAGGGCACCTAAATTATGAGCGACGCCTTCAACACCCCCGTCTCGGTCGATCCCCGCCTGCTGGAGGTGCTGGTCTGCCCGGTCACGCGCGGCCGCCTGACCTATGACCGCGAGCGCAACGAACTCGTTTCGGCGGGCGCCAAGCTGGCCTTCCCCATCCGCGACGGCGTGCCGATCATGCTGGCCGAAGACGCCCGCCCCCTGGACTGAGCCGCCGCTACGCGGCGAGCAGCAGAACGCCGACAACGGCCCTCAAGCAGTGAGCCGCCGCCGCGCGGCGAACGATAGGGCCTCTTTAAAGCGCCTCGCCTCGCAAGAGGCGGGGCAAGTCCCCCGTCGCCCCGCCCGCCTCGTGCATGAAGGCCCGGCGCAGGGGGGCGATGCGATTGACCGCCGCCATGCCCAGATCGCGGGCCAGCCGCACCGGGGCGATGTCGTTGGAGAACAGGCGCACGAAGCCGTCGAAGCCCGCCGCCAGCGCCGCATTGTCGAACCGGCGCCAGCGGGCGTAACGCTCCAGCACCAGTTCCGAGCCAATGTCCTCGCCGATGCGGGCGGCCTCGGTCAGCACCTCGGACAGGGCGGCGACGTCCTTCAGGCCCATGTTCAACCCCTGCCCCGCCACCGGGTGCACCCCGTGGGCGGCGTCGCCGATGATGGCCATGCGCGGCGCCGTCAGCCCCTCGGCCAACTGCAGCGACAGGGGATAGACGAAGCGCGGCCCCTCGATCGTCAGCCCGCCCAGAAAGTCGCCGAACCGCCGCGTCAGATGGGCGTGGAAGGCCTCGTCCGAGGCCGAGCGCAGGGCCTCGCCCCGGCGGGTGCTCTCGGTCCAGACCAGATTGGCCCGGTTCTCCGTCAGCGGCAGGATGGCGAACGGGCCGTCCGGCAGGAAATACTCATGGGCGACGTTGCCGTGCGGCTTCTCCATGCGGACCGTGCAGACCACGCCGCTCTGCTGATAGGTCCAGCCGAAAACGTCGATGCCCGCCGCGCGGCGCACGGTCGAGTTGCGGCCCTCGGCCCCGATCACAAGCGGCGCCGACAGGGTGGAGCCGTCTTTCAGCGTCACCGTCGCCCGGCCCGGCCCGACCGCCACATCGGCCACCGCGGCGGGGGCGCGGACCTCCAGCCCCTGAGCCTTGACCAACTCGGCCAGGGCGGAGCGCAGGCGACGGTTCTCGACCATATAGCCCAGCGGCTCGCCGCCGTTGCGATCGCCGATCTCGTCCGCATCGAAACGGATATAGGATGCCGAGGGCTTGCGGCTGGCGGCGCCGGGGCGACGGCCGTCCGTCACCAGAATGCGGTCCATGCGGCAGGCGTGCGGCTCCAGCGCCTCGCCCAGTCCCAGAGCCTTCAACATGCGGAAGTTGGCGTAGGAGACGGCCGTTGCCCGCCCGTCGAAGGTCGGCGCCAGCTGTGCGGTGAACGGCTGGGGGTCCACCATGACGGGGCGCAGGCCGCCCTGCGCCGCCGCGAGCGCAAAGGTCGCCCCGACCAGCCCTGCGCCGGCGATGATGATGTCGTAGTCGTCCGATCCGCTCATGCTGTCGTTCTAGGCCCCTATCGCGCGTCACGCCACCACAAGCCCGCCTGCCTGATGGGACATAAGGGCTCATCCCCGCCCGCAAAGACCGGGCTGGTAAATGCCGCTTTAACCTTATGGGAGGCACTAAGGGGCGGAGTCTCGCTTTCAGTTCCATTTCTGGGGGTCCGCCTTCATGTCCGTCGCCCTCGCGCTCGGCCAACGCGTCTGGAGCACCGTCCGCATCGTCTGGGCGGCGCCCATCGCCGTGCGGTTCAGGGGGGTGCTGCAGGCCATGCTGGCCGCCCTTCTGCTGGTGGCCCTGATCTCGTGGAACCCGGCGGATCCCAGCTGGAACGCCGCATCCGCCCAGGCGCCGACCAACTGGCTGGGCGGCGCTGGCGCGACCTTCGCCGATCTGATCATGCAGTCGCTGGGACTGGCGGCCTGGCCGGCCGTCCTGCTGCTGATCGCCTTCGGGCTGGCGGTGGCGATCGGCGACGCCCTGCAGCACCGGCTGCAGCCGACGCCGTTCAAGATCTTCTGCGCCGTCGCGGGCGTGCTGTTACTGTCGGCGGCCCTGTCGGCCCCGGCGGCGCCTGCCAGATGGCCGCTGGCGGCGGGCCTGGGCGGGCTATGGGGCGACGCCGTCACCGGCCTGGCCGCCAACGGCCTGGGCGCGCTGAAGGTCCCCGGCGCGCGCATCATCCTGGGCCTGCTGTTCCTGGCGCTGGCGCTGTGGAGCCTGGCCTATACCGTGGGCCTGCGCCTGCGCGACTTCACCGACACCGCCGGCTGGGCCGCCCAGAAGGGCGCCGAGGCCCGCGCCGCCCGACCGGCCAAGGCCGCCAAACCGGGCAAGGCCCCGCGCGCCATCGCCGAGGCCGCCGCCCCGGCCCGCAAGCCGCGCCATCGCCTGCCCGAGGCCGACGATATGGAGGCCGACGGCCCGCTCGCCTCAACCGCCCAGGCGGCTCCGGCTCCCGCCGTCGACGCCTATGACGATGCGGACGCTGACGCGCCCGACGCCTACACCCCGCCGTGGGAGGACGCGGCCCCCGCCCCCATCGCCCCGCCCTCGGCCCGCCCCAGCCGCCCGGCCGAGCCCAAGGTGGCGGCGGTCAAGGCGCCCAAGCCCGTCCGTAGCGACGCCGATCAGCAAGCCTTCGATTTCGCGGGCGAAGGCGGCTTCGAACTGCCGCCGCTGGGCATTCTGGCCAAGCCCGCCCAGCGCGGCGGCGCCGTCGACGAGGAATCGCTGAAGGCCAACGCCAAGATGCTGGAGGGCGTGCTTCAGGAGTTCGGCGTGCGCGGCCAGATCGACCAGATCCGCCCCGGCCCCGTCGTCACCCTGTATGAACTGGTGCCCGCGCCGGGAGTAAAGCACGGCCGCGTCGTGGCATTGGCCGACGACATCGCCCGTTCCATGTCGGCCCGCGCCTGCCGCATCAGCGTGGTCCAGGGCCGCAACGCCATCGGCATCGAACTGCCCAACGCCAAGCGCGAGACGGTCTTCCTGCGCGACCTGCTGGCGTCCGGCGAATACGACAAGAAGAGCCATCTTCTGCCGCTGGCGCTGGGCGAAACCATCGGCGGCGAACCTTACGTCGCCGATCTGGCGCGGATGCCCCACCTGCTGATCGCGGGCACCACCGGCTCGGGCAAGTCGGTCGGGGTCAACGCCATGATCCTGTCGATCCTGTATCGCCACTCGCCCGCCGAGTGCCGCTTCATCATGATCGACCCCAAGATGCTCGAACTGTCGGTCTATGACGGCATTCCGCACCTGCTGGCGCCGGTCGTGACCGACCCCAAGAAGGCGGTCGTGGCCCTGAAGTGGACCGTGCGCGAGATGGAGGACCGCTATCGCCGGATGTCCAAGCTCGGCGTCCGCAACGTGGCCAGCTACAACGAGCGCGCCCGCGAGGCGCAGGAAAAGGGCGAGCATTTCGAGCGCACCGTCCAGACCGGCTTCGACGAACAGGGCCGCCCCGTCTACGAGAGCGAGAAGATCCGCCCCGAGCCCATGCCCTATCTGGTCGTGGTGATGGACGAGATGGCCGACCTGATGCTGGTCGCGGGCAAGGACGTGGAAGGCGCCGTCCAGCGTCTGGCGCAGATGGCGCGCGCTGCAGGCATCCACCTGATCATGGCCACCCAGCGCCCGTCGGTGGACGTCATCACCGGCACCATCAAGGCCAACTTCCCGACCCGGATCTCCTTCCAGGTCACGTCCAAGATCGACAGCCGCACCATCCTGGGCGAACAGGGCGGCGAGCAGCTGCTGGGTCAGGGCGACATGCTCTATATGGCGGGCGGCGGACGCATCACCCGCCTGCACGGCCCCTTCGTCGGCGACCAGGAGGTCGAAGAGGTCTGCAAACACCTGCGCGCCCAGGCCGAGCCCGAATACCTCGACCTGATCACCGACGAGCCGGACGGCGACGGGGACGGCGCCATGGGCGAAGACGGCGGCGGCACCGGGGACGACCTGTATGACCGCGCCGTGGCCGTGGTCACGCGCGACCGCAAGGCCTCGACCTCCTACGTTCAGCGCCGCCTGCAGATCGGCTACAACCGCGCCGCCACCCTGATCGAACGCATGGAGCAGGAAGGCGTCGTCAGCCCAGCGAACCATGCGGGCAAACGCGAGGTGTTGGCCGGTCCACCGCCTATGGTTTGATAGTCGGCTTCGCCGAGGCGCTACGCTCGCGACGCGGTCGCTCGCTGCTTGAGCGCCAATCGCGCGACTAGGGAACAACACGCCTCGGCCGACACTTAAACGCCTCACGTCCTCAAGCAGCGAGCCGCCGCGCGGCAAGCGCTAGGACACTAAACAATGAACGCCGCTTCATCGGAGCGCCGGAATATGGTCAGGCTGGCGTCATCAGCCCGCCGGATGACGTCGTCACCCTGGCCGGGTCGAAAACCGTTCAGAACGGGAGAAGAAAAGACATGAGCATTTCCCGCCGCGCCTTCGGCCTCGGCTCCGCCGCCCTGGTGGCGCTCGCCGCCGCCCCCGCCGCCGTCCTGGCGCAAGCCGGACTGTCCGCCGAAGATCAGGCCGTGCTGCGCCAGGCCCAGACCTATCTGACGGCCATGACCACGGCCCAGGGGACCTTCGTCGAGACCGGGCCGAACAATCAGCGCCGCACCGGCCGCTATTATCTGCAGCGCCCCGGCAAGATGCGGTTCGAATACACCGAACCGGCTGGCCTGCTGGTGGTGGCCGACGGCAATAACGTCAGCCGCTGGGATCCCCGGCTGAACGTCTTCCGCCAGGCCCCGCTGGGCCAGACGCCGCTGTCGACCTTCTTGGCGCGCGAGGTCCGCCTGGACCAGGGCGTGAAGATCGACCGGGTGACGCGCATGGACTCCGGCGCCTTCGCCATCACCGCCCGCGACGCGCGCCGTCCGAACGAGGGCTCAGTCATCCTCGCCTTCGCCGGCTCGCCCGTGCGGCTGCAGGAATGGACCATCACCGATGCGCAAGGATCGCGCACCCGGGTGCAGCTGACCACGCTGGAGCCCGCGCCCGGCCTGGCCGCCAGCCTGTTCCAGCTGCGCGATCCGACCCGGCGCAACCGACGCAACTGATCCCGGCGGCGCCTCGACCGCCGCTCATAATTACAAATATGACAGTTTGACCTTTTTTGTTGCCCGTGACACTTTGGGCACAGGACGGCGGCGGCCGTCCCGCCCGCCACGGATTCATCCCCGCCTGGCGGCGAGAGAGACGAACTTCATGCGCCCGGACCTCGCTCCGGGCGCCTTTTTATTGAGCCGAAGACCTTGCACGGCCGTCGGCTTAGACCCCGCGACGGCAAGCTGCTAAGCCCGTTCGCATGAGCCTTCGCATCGTCACCTGGAACATCAACTCGGTCCGCCTGCGCATCGATCAGGTCGCCCGTTTCGTCGCCGAACACGCCCCGGACGTCCTGTGCCTGCAGGAGATCAAATGCACCGAGGACCAGTTCCCGCGTCAGGCCTTCATCGACATGGGCCTGCCCCACTTGCGCGTCGGCGGCCAGAAGGGCTGGCACGGGGTGGCGATCGCCAGCCGCCTGCCCATCGCCGACAGCCCCAGGCTGGACGTCTGCCGCGAAGGCCACGCCCGCTGCGTCTCGGCCGTGGTCGAGGGGGTGGAGGTGCAGAACTTCTACATCCCGGCGGGCGGCGACCTGCCCGACCGCGAACTGAACCCCAAGTTCGACCACAAGATGGACTTCTATGAACGGCTGACCGCCGAGATGAAGACCCGCGACCGCCAGCGGCCCCTGGTCCTGGCGGGGGACTTCAACATCGCGCCGGGCGAGAACGACGTCTGGAACCACCGCTTCATGTCCAAGGTGGTCAGCCATACCCCCGGCGAGGTCGAGACCCTGTACCGGCTTCAGGACGCCGGCGGTTTCACCGATGTAGTGCGCGACCAGATCCCCGATCCGACCAAGCTGGCCAGCTGGTGGAGCTATCGCGCCAAGGACTTCCGCAAGTCGAACCGGGGCCTGCGCCTGGACCACCTGTGGACCTCGCCCGGCCTGACGCCCGCCGTGGTCAGGGGCAGCGCCCGCATTCTGGACACGGTGCGCGAATGGGAGCGACCCAGCGACCACGCCCCGGTCGTGATGGATCTGGACGTCTGACGCGGCGTCAGAACGGGAAGAAGATCGGGATGGCCACCATGGCCGCCGCCCAGGTGATCAGGTTCAGCGGCGTGCCGACGCGGACGAAGTCCATGTAGCTGTAACCCGCCATCTGATAGACGAGGACGTTGGTCTGATAGCCGAAGGGCGTGGCGAAGGCGGCCGAGGCGGCCATCATCACCGCCACCAGGAAAGGCCGCGGATCGACGCCCAGGCTCTCGGCCAGGGCGACGGCGATCGGCGTCACCAGCACCGCCACCGTGGCGTTGGACAGAAGCTCGGTCGCGAAAAGGGTCACGCCGTAGAGCACGATCAGGGCGCCCAGCGGCCCGAACGGGCGGATCACCTCGATCAGCAGGCCCGCGCCCTGCGCCGCCAGCCCCGTCACCTCGATGGCCGTGCCGACCACCACCATGCCGGCGATCAACAACAGGATGTCCGGCTTCAGGCCCGAATAGGCCTCTTCGGGCGTCAGCACGCCCAGCAGGATCAGCGCCACCGCCCCGGCGAAGGCCGCCGCCGCGATGGGCGCGATCCCCAGCCCCGCCGCCGCCACCACCATCACGAAGACCGCCAGGGCGATCAGCGCCCGCTTCCACTGCAGGGGCCGATCGGCCGAGGCGTAGAGGTCGACGTCGCCCAGATGGGCGTCGCCCGTGCCGTCACGCTGGCTGCGGCTTTCGCCCAACTGGGCGAGGGACGGCAGGGAGAAGGGCAGACGCCACCGGCGCGACGTCTTCGCCGCCTGAGCTTCCGCCTCGAGACGTTCGCGTTCGGCCTCGGCCTCTTCCTCGGCGCAGGCCGCGCGGCCCAGCTGCCGGGCGCCGACGAAATAGAGCCACAGACCGCCGACTAGGGCGATGACCAGGCCCACAGGCGTGATCTCGAACAGACTGAACACCGGCTGACCGGCGTTGCGCGCCATGTCGTTGACCAGAAGGTTGGTCGAGGTGCCGATCAGGGTCAGCAGGCCCCCCATGACCGTCACATGGCTGAGCGGCATCAGGAATCGTTTGGGCGAGAGCTTCAGCGACCGGGCCATGTCGCGCACCACCGGGGCGGCCAGCACCACCACCGGCGTATTGTTCAGGAAGCCGCCGACCGAGCCGCACAGGCCGATCACCACCCAGATGCCCGTGGCACCGAAGCGCCGACACAGCCCCGTCGCCTTGCGGATCATCAGGCCCAGCAGGCCCGACAGTTCGATGGCGTAGGCGATGACGAACAACCCGGCCAGGGCGATGACCGCCGGACTGGCGAAGGCGCTCTGAACCTCGACCGGGCGCACCACGCCGAACAGCAGCAAGGCCGCCGCGCCGCTGAGCGCGACCACGTCGGAACGCATCCGGCCGTGGATCATCACCCCGACCACGGCGACCAGGACGATGAGAGCGATGATCTGGTCCAGCGTCACCCGCGCAAGACCCCCTTTTTCAGCCCAGCCTCGACCGCGATCACGGGTCAGATCACGGGTCGGGGCGTCAACCAGCGTTTCCCGTGTTAGGCTGGTTCCATGTCGATCACAACGACCCGTCTCGCCGCGCCGCTCGCCCTGGCGGCGGCCCTGCCGTTTCTGACATGGTGTCAGCGGCCGCCGGAGCCTGCCGCGCCTGCGAATCCGGCCCCGCCGCCGACGGTCGTGCTGGATTCCACGCTGAACCGAGCCGCCCTTCTGGCCGCGCTGACCGAGGCTGGAACGGCCTTGGCCGACGGACAGACGCGCGATGCGGCCCTGACCGGCCGCACCGTGTCGGTGCGCCTGCCTTTCGGCTGCAGCGGCGAGACGAACGTCGCCGGAGAGGCGAGCGGCCTGCCCCGCCTCGCCCGAAATGAAGACGGCAGCCTGACCTTGACGGTCACGCCGGAAGATCTGAGCGCGTCGGCGCTGGTCCCCGCGACCCGCGAGGGGGCGGTCGACAAGTGGGAGGCGGTCGAGGGCTTCTGGATCGCCCGGCCATGGAGCAGCCTGGACGTCTGCCCGACGTCAGCGGCTCAGCCCGCCCCCGCGCCTGATCCCGCGCCTTCGCCGGCTCAAACTGCGGACAAGACGCCCGCCGAGGGCAAGGCGTTGGAGGCCAGGACTGTTGAGACCGTCGCGTCGCCGCCAGTCGTCCAGCCGGAGCGCAGCGCCGGTCTGGCCGCCGTGTTCGAAACGGGCGGCTCTCGCCTGGGCCGCCGTCAGGGCCAGGCCTATGTCCATGTCATTCGAGGAGAGAAGGGCGTCGCTCCGACGCCGGCGCCGGGCGGCTACGCCCTGCGGCTGGAAGGTCGGCTGACCGCCTTCGCGGACGGCAAGGCCGTCCATTGCGTCCAGAAGGACGCCGAAAGCCGTCCGGTCTGCGTCGCCGCGCTGCGGCTGGACCGGCTGGCCTTCGAGGATGGGGCCACGGGCGCCCTTCTCAGCGAATGGCGCCCGCGTTGACTTAAGCTCAGGCCGCGCCCAGCAGCTTGGCACCGGCCAGCACGCCCAGCAGGATCAGGGTGACGCTGCCGGTGAAGACCACGATGCCTTCGAACGAGAAGCTCGAGGCGCGGGGATGCACGAGTTTCATGACTTGCTTCCTTTCGGCTAGGGAGTTCCGAACGGTCTCAAGATAGGAAGCGCAGCCGCTGGAAACAAACCACGGTTAGGCCGCGTCGAGTGACCTCAGGTCAACTGATCCGCTTCTGCGTCCCGATCCGGCCGCGATTCGGCCACGATCCAGTTGAGGAAGCGACGCAGCTTGGGTTCGTCCGCCCGTTCCGGCAGAACCACCGCCCAATAGGCCAGGTTGTTGGTCAGGGCGTGGTCGACCGGCTGGATCAGGCGCCCTTCGCGCAGGTCGTCCGCCGCCAGGGGCGCCGAGGTCAGGGCCACGCCGCGCCCCGACAGGGCCGCCTCCAGCGCCAGATGGCTGTGGCTGAAGTGCGGGCCGCGCAGGTGGTTCACGCGCGGATCATCGACGCCGGCGCTCTCGAACCAGGCCTTCCAGCCCATGCGGTCGGCGTATGGCATGTCGTGCCATGTCTCGTGGATCAGCACCACGTCCAGCAGATCGGAGGGCTGGTTCAACCGCCGGGCGGCGGCGAAGGACGGGGCGCAGACCGGGATCAGCCGCTCATTGATCAACCGCCGCGCCGTCTGGCCCGGATAAGGGCCTTCGCCGTAACGCAGCGCCACGTCCGCCTCGCCGTTCGACAGGTCGGCCAGGCGATCCTCGGCAAAGACGATCAGGTCGAGATCGGGGTTCTCCTCGCTGAAGCGGTGCAGGCGCGGCGACAGCCACTTGCTGGCGAGGGACGGCAGGGCGGTGATCCGCAGCTGACGCGAGCGGCCGGGGCGGACGGCCTCCAACGCGCTTTCCAGCCGTTCGAATGCGTCGGCGACGCCCTGGGCCAGACGCTTGCCGTCGGCGGTCAGCCGCACCGAGCGGTTGAAACGGTCGAACAGACGCAGGCCCAGCCGCATCTCCAGCGCCTTCACATGACGGCTGACGGCGCCGGGGGTGACGCCCAGCTCCTCGGCCGCCTCGCGGAAGCTGCTGAGGCGAGCCGCTGCGTCGAACGCCCGAAGCGCCACCAGCGGCGGGGTCGGGCGACGCTCGCTCATCCGGGGGTCAGGGCTGGAGTCGGTAGCCGCCGGCGTCGGTCAGCAGCAGCCGCGCCTGGCCCGGCTCGGCCTCGATCTTCTGACGCAGGCGGTAGATGTGGGTCTCGAGCGTGTGGGTGGTGACCCCGGCGTTGTAGCCCCAGACCTCGGTCAGCAGCTCTTCGCGCGACACCGGCTTGGCCCCGGCGCGATAGAGGTATTTGAGGATGTTGGTTTCCTTCTCGGTCAACCGGACCTTCTTGCCCTTGTCGTCGACCATCAGCTTGGAGGCCGGACGGAACTCATAGGGGCCCACCTGGAAGACGGCGTCCTCGGACTGTTCGTGACTGCGCAGATGGGCGCGGATGCGCGCCAGCAGGACCGCGAAGCGGAAGGGCTTGGTGACGTAGTCGTTGGCGCCGGAGTCGAGGCCGAGGATGGCGTCCGAATCCGACGACTGCGCCGTCAGCATGATGACCGGGGTGGACACGCCCGCCTTGCGGATCAAGCGACAGGCCTCGCGGCCGTCCATGTCGGGCAGGTCGACGTCCAGAAGGATGAGGTCGGCCCGCGCCTCCTTGGCCTGACGAACGCCGTCGGTCGCCGTCGCGGCCTGGGCCGGACGGAATTCCTCGTGAAGCGCCAACTGCTCGGCCAAGGCCTCCCGCAGGTCGTCGTCGTCATCGATGATCAGAATGGTCTTGGGCGTGCGCATGGTTTCTTTAGAATGGCGAGGCTTGGGCCGAACGCCAAGGGCGCCGGGCGCGATATTGCGTCCTAAGAGGTCGCAGGGACCATATTTCGTTCCCCGAACAGCGCCGAACCGACCCGAACATGGGTCGCGCCCGCCTCGATCGCCGTCAGATAGTCGCCGCTCATGCCCATCGACAGGACGCTCAACCCGTTGCGTGCGGCGATTGCGGCCAGCAGGGCGAAATGCGGCGCCGGATCTTCATCGGCCGGGGGAATGCACATCAACCCCTCGACCGTCAGACCGTAGACGTCGCGCGCGGCGGCGATCAAGGCGTCGGCGTTTTCCGGGGAAACGCCCGCCTTCTGCGGCTCGGCGCCCGTATTGACCTGAACCAGCAGGCGGGGGCGGCGCCCCGTCCTGCGCACGGCGGCGGCCAGGGCGGCCGCCAGACGTTCGCGGTCCAGCGTCTCGATGACGTCGAACAGTTCGACCGCCTCCTGCGCCTTATTGGTCTGCAAGGGGCCGATCAGGCGCAACTCCAGATCCGGCAGGGCGGCGCGGCGGTCTTCCCAGTGGGCCCTCGCCTCCTGCACCCGGTTCTCGCCGAACACCCGCTGGCCGGTTGCGAGGGCGGCTTCCAGAGCGGCGTCGCCTTGCGTCTTGGACACCGCCGTCAGCACCACCGAAGCAGGGTCACGGCCCGCCGTCAGGGCTGCATCATGGATGCGGCGACGCACCTCGGCGAAGCGGTCGGCGATGGACGAAACAGCGAAAGCGGGCGTAGTGGCGGTCATGATCCTGTCCGAACTCATGGCCGAGGACGCGCGCACGCTGTGGGACGCCGCTCAGGCCCTGTCCCAGTCTGTAGCCCTCACGGCGGCGCCTGTCAGCCCGCGCCCCCTGCCGCCCCTGCTGTTCTTCACCGATCCGGCGCGGACGCCCCAGCCGTGGGAGACGGCGGCGCGTCTGCCGGCCGGCGCGGGGGTGGTGTATCGCGCCTTCGGCGCCGCCGATGCGGTCGAGAGCGGGCTTCGACTGCGCGAGGCGACGCGGGCGGCGGGCGTCCTGCTGCTGGTCGGACTGGACGCCGCCCTGGCCGAACGAGTGGAGGCTGACGGCGTGCACCTGCCCGAGCGCGCCCTGTCGTCGGCCTACGCCCTGTCGGGACGGCGCCCGGACTGGCTGCTGACGGGCGCGGCCCATTCGGAAGCGGCTGTGCGCGGCGCGCGCGACCTGCACGCCCTGGTGCTGTCGCCGGTCTTTCCCGCAGGCGGCGCCTCGGCGGCCAAACCCGCGCTGGGGGTGAAGGCCTTCTCCGCCCTGGCGGCCCTGGCCCCCTGCCCGGTCTACGCCCTGGGCGGAATAACGGCGCGCAATGTCCAAGCCCTCGGCGAATCAGGCGCGTGCGGCCTGGCCGGCGTGGAGGCGATCCAGACGGCGTTCACCTCTCGCTGAGAGAGGCGATCGGGATCAGAATTTGAAGATGGTCTCGAGACGCACGCGCGGCGCGGCGCGGCGATCGGCGGCGCTCTCGGGGGCGCGGGCCGGATCGACTTCAGGAGAAGCCAGATTGGCGGCGGCGCCGACCCGCAGGCGCGGGCTGAGGCGGTAGTAGGCCCCGGCCTCGACATCGCCCCAGTCGGCTTCGCGGCCGACGGGCTGATTCAGGTTGAAGTTCAGGCCCCAGCGGCCGTTCTCGTTCCAACGCAGGCCGCGACGCTGGCCGGCCGCCGGGGTGCTGGGCGACTGGGCGGCGACGTCGGTCAGGCTGACGGCGGGAGCGCGGCCGCGCGTCTGGGCGGCGGCGTCAGTCGTCATCCCGGCCAAGGCCAGGGCGCCCACGCTTGCAGCGATGACGGCGACGAAACGCATTTCACCCACCCTATGGACCGCTCGTCTTCTGCGGCGATCCTTGTTGACGACCTCAGAGCGCGCCTGAACGAGCCGCGTCTGATCTGGGGATAAGATATGGACTGCATTCCTACGGTCAACGCAACGTAGTCCTATGGCAGAGGTTCCAGGCGACTCCGGCGCGGGCTGTGGCGCCCTTGTCACGCCAAAGGGCGAGACAGAGGCCCTTATCGGTCGCCTCTCATGCGGGATCGCCTTGTCATCGCCCCTTTTCGCCGTGTTATAGAGCGTTGCTGACGCGTGCGAGCGTGGCGTCGTCAGGCGACGCCCTCTCCTACGTTCGTCAAACCCTTTACGGAGATCACGGAATGGCTCTTGTTCGCGGCGCTGCGTTCGCCCTGATCGCCTCGGGCCTGCTGCTCGGGGGCTGCTCCAGCCTTCCGTTCGGCGGGTCGAAGGCCAAGGCGCCCACCATGGAGGCCCAGTTGGGCATCGGCGTGAACGCCTATCTGTGGCGCGCCACCCTGGACACCCTGTCCTTCATGCCCCTGGACAGCGCCGACCCGTGGGGCGGCGTGGTGAACTATGACTGGTACGTCAATCCGCAGGCGCCGAACGAGCGCTTCAAGGCGACCGTCTTCATCCTGGACCGCCGTCTGCGCGCCGACGCCCTGAACGTCGCCATCACCAAGGAAGTCAAGGACGCCGCCGGCGCCTGGGTTTCCGCTCCGGTCGCGGCCCAGACCGAAACCGATCTGGAGAACGCCATCCTGACCAAGGCGCGCCAGCTCAACCTCGCCAACGCGGCCCGTCGCTAAGACAAAGCCGCTAAGATCGGCCGCCTAACCTTTTTCGTCTCAATGCGTCCTCAGGCCCGCCTCAAGCTTCGCGCCTGAGGCGCCGCCTCAGGATACGCCGTGGCCCGCTACGAGCCTAAGACCGCCGAACCCCGCCAGCAGGCCCGATGGGCCGCGGCCGACGCCTTTTCGGTGTCCAACGCCGACACCGGCCGCCCGAAATACTACGTCCTGGAGATGTTCCCCTATCCGTCGGGCAACATCCACATGGGCCACGCCCGCAACTATGTGATGGGCGACGTGGTGGCGCGCTGGAAGCGGGCGCAGGGGTTCGACGTCCTGCACCCGATGGGCTGGGACGCCTTCGGCATGCCCGCCGAGAACGCGGCCATGGAGCGCGGCGTCCATCCCGGCGACTGGACCTGGTCCAACATCGCGACGATGCGCGACCAGCTGAAGCTGCTGGGCCTGTCGCTGGACTGGAGCCGCGAGTTCGCCACCTGCGACCCCGAATACTATGGCAAGCAGCAGGCCTGGTTCCTGGAGCTGTTCAAGCGCGGCTTGGTCTACCGCAAGGACGGCGTGGTCAATTGGGATCCGGTCGATAACACCGTCCTGGCCAATGAGCAGGTCATCGACGGGCGCGGCTGGCGCTCGGGCGCCGTGGTCGAGAAGCGCAAGCTGAACCAGTGGTTCCTGCGGATTACTCAGTATGCGGATGATCTGATCGACGGTCTGGCCGAACTGGAAGGCCGCTGGCCCGAGAAGGTCCGCCTGATGCAGGAAAACTGGATCGGCCGGTCCAAGGGTCTGCAGATGAAATGGGCCTGGGCCGGCGCCGCCCCGGCCGGATTCGACGACGGGCTGGAGATCTACACCACCCGCCCGGACACCCTGTTCGGCGCCAGCTTCATGGGCCTGGCCCCCGATCATCCGATCTCGAAGCAACTGGCCGAGGCCGACCCCAAGGTCGCCGCCTTCGTCGCCGAATGCCGCAAGGGCGGCGCCAGTCAGGCCGACATCGAACAGGCCGAGAAGATCGGCTGGGACACGGGCCTGAAGGTCGTCCACCCCTTCACCGGCGCCGAGGTCTCGGTCTGGATCGCCAACTTCATCCTGTCCGACTACGGCACGGGCGCCATCTTCGCCTGTCCGGCGCATGACCAGCGCGACCTGGACTTCGCCCGCAAGTACGACCTGCCGGTGATCCCCGTCGTCCGCCCCGAAGGCGCGGGCGACGACTTCGCCGTGGCGGACGAGGCCTATACCGGCCCCGGCTCCATCTTCCATTCCGACTTCCTGAACGGTCTGGACATCGAGACCGCCAAGGCCGAGGCCATCCGCCGCATCGAGGCCGCCGGAACGGGCGAAGGCGCGACCATCTATCGTCTGCGCGACTGGGGCGTCAGCCGCCAGCGCTACTGGGGCTGCCCCATCCCGGTCATCCACTGCGAGGTCTGCGGCGTCGTGCCGGTTCCGGCCGATCAGCTGCCAGTCGAACTGCCCAAGGACGTCACCTTCGACGTGCCCGGCAACCCGCTGGATCGGCACCCGACCTGGAAGCACGTCAACTGTCCGTCGTGCGGCGCCGCCGCCCGGCGTGAGACGGACACGCTCGACACCTTCGTGGACAGCTCCTGGTATTTCGCCCGCTTCGCCGACCCCAAGGCCGCCGAGCCGATCAACAAGGCCGCCGCCGCCAAATGGCTGCCGGTCGATCAGTACATCGGCGGCGTCGAGCACGCGGTCCTGCACCTGCTCTACGCCCGCTTCATCACCCGGGCCCTGTCGGACGCCGGCCTGATGGACGTGAAGGAGCCCTTCGCGGGCCTGTTCACCCAGGGCATGGTGGTCCACGAGACCTATTTCGACGGCCATGAAGACAGCGGCAAGCCGCGCTGGGTCGAGCCGTCCGACGTCCGCATCGAGACGGTGGACGGCCAGCGCGTCGCCACCCGCCTGTCCACCGGCGCCACCGTCACGATCGGCGACATCGAAAAGATGTCCAAGTCCAAGAAGAACGTGGTCGCGCCGCAGGACATCATCGCCGCCTATGGCGTGGACGCCGGGCGCCTGTTCATCCTGTCCGACAGCCCGCCCGAACGTGACATCCAGTGGTCGACTGGCGGGGTCGAGGGCGCCGCCCGCTTCGTCCAGCGCGTCTGGGGCGAGTACGCCGCCTTCGACGCCGCCGCGCCCGCGAACCCCGATGCCGACGCCGCCCTGATCCGCGAGACGCACAAGGCCATCAAGGCGGTCAGCGAAGGCGTCGAGCACTTCCGCTTCAACTCGGCCGTGGCCAAGCTCTACGCCTTCCTGGCGACCATCCGTCAGCACGACAAGGCGGGCGCCGAGGCGAAGAAGACCGCCCTGGCCGCCCTGGCGCGGCTGATGGCGCCCTTCACCCCGCACCTGGCCGAGGAATGCTGGACCCAACTGGGCGAGGCCGGAATGGTGCTGGACGCGCCCTGGCCCGTCTTTGACGCCGCCCTGGCCGCCGACGATCAGGTCACCCTGCCCGTCCAGATCGGCGGCAAGCGTCGCGGCGAGGTCGTCCTGCCCCGCGGGTCGGACAATGCGACGGTCGAGGCCGCCGCCCTCGCCAATCCGACGGTTCAGGCCTACCTTGCCGCCAACAACCTCAGCATCCGCAAGGTGATCGTGGTGCCTGACCGTATCGTCAATCTGGTGGCCGGCTGATGCGTCGGCTGGCCCTGCTCGGCGTCCTGGCGGGCGCAAGCCTGCTGTCCGCCTGCGGCTTCACGCCCATGTATGGCGACAGCGGGGTCAGCAGCGGCCTGTCGCGCATCGCCGTGACGACGCCCGACGATCGCCTCGGCTATCGCCTGCGAGAGCAGCTTGAGGACGCCTTCGGCCGCGACGGCGCGCAGGCGCCGCTCTATCGCCTGACGACCGAGGTCGAGCACAAGCGCCGCCCCCTGGGCCGCCGCATCGACGACACGGCCAGCCGCTATGAGCTGACGGTCAGGGCCGCCTGGTCGCTGACCCCCGTGGCGGGCGGCGACCCCCTCAAGGGCGTCCAGACGACCACGGTGACCTACGCCTCTGCGGACCAGCCCTACGCCGCCATCGCCGCCCAGCAGGACGGCGAGGACCGCGCCGCCGCCGACCTGGCCCGCCTGATCCGCCTGGACATGATGCGCGTCCTGGCGGGGCGCTGAAGGCCGCCGCATGATCCTGTCCAGGCGGCCCGACGTCGACCGCTTCCTGAAGGCGCCGGACCCCGCCGTCCGCGCCGCCGTCATCCACGGCAAGGACCGTTCGGGCGTGACCGAGCGCGCCCTGACGCTGTGCCGAACGATCACGCCGGACCTGAACGATCCCTTCAACGTCACCCTGCTGACCGAAGCCGACATCGACGGCGACGCCGTGCGGCTGGAAGAGGCTTTGACGGCGCTCAGCATGATCGGCGGGCGACGCCTGGTGCGCATCCGGATGTCGGACGGCAAGGCGGGCGTGGACAAGACCGTGGCCGCCGCCCTGACGGCGCACGCTGAGGGCGCCTACAATCCCGACGCCATGCTGGTGGTCGAGGCCGGGGCGCTCGGCCGTGAATCCGCCCTGCGCAAGGCTGCGGAAAAGGCCCAGGGCGCGGTCGCCATCGCCTGCTATGAGGATGAGGTCGGCGACGTCGCCCGCATGACGCGCGAGGCCCTGGGCGCCGACAAGGTGGGCCTGAGCTCGGACGCCCTGGACCGGTTCGTCGCCCGCCTGCCCCGCGAGCGCGGCCTGATGCGCCAGGAGATCGAGCGGCTGATCCTCTACATCGGCCCCGGATCCGGCCGAACCATCGACGTCGAGGAACTGGACGCCCATCTGGGAGTCGAGCCCGACGCCTCCCTGTCCGACGCCGCGCTACAGGCGTTCGGAGGCCGCCCCGGCCCCGCCCAGGCGGGCCTGCGCCGCGCCCTGGCCGAGGGCGAGAGCGCCGTCATGGCGGTGCGCATGGCCTCGCTGCACCTCGGAAAGCTGCGGCGGATCAACGTCCTGCAGGCCAATGGCGCGGGCGCCAAGGAGGCCGCCAAGGCCGCCGGCGTCTTCTGGAAGCAGGAGGCCGAAATGCTGCGTCAGGCGCGCGGGTGGCGGCTGGAGCTGCTCGACGAGGTGCAGGACAGCGTCAACACCGCCGACGTCATGACCAAGACCACGGGCATGCCCGAGGCCCTGATCGCCGAACGCCTACTGCTGGAGATCGCCGCCCGCGCCAAGCGCATGGGGCTTTGACGCGGCCGCTCGCCTACGCTCATCCCCGCTTGGACGCACGACGAAAGGCAGGCTTGTTCAGGGCGGCGGCCTGACGCTGCATCGAGGTTTCGGTCGTACGTCCTCCGACGGCGCCGCCGAACCCGGCGCCGTTCGAGCTCTTCGCCTGCTTCGCCGCCAAGGCGCGCCTGAGCGCTTCGGACGCGCTCGCCTTCTCAGATTTCTCGGTCATGGGCCGCATCCTAGCAGGAAGCGCCAGGAATGGGGCCTCAAACGCCTGGAGTCAGTCCGTCGCCTCTAAGGTCCATACGGGCTGACGATCACGCCAAACACGCGGTATTGACAGAAACGTATATAGAGGTTTTCTATGGTGCGGATCGGTCCTCGATCATCGATCGGGTCGTCCGGCGCGCTCCCACCTGCTGGCGTGTCGGCCCCGCTCTCATCCCCGACTTGCCCGTCCCGGTTCGGTCCTGGACGGGCTTTTTCGTTTCAGCCCCTCATCAGGCGGCGGCACAGGTCGTCGAGTTGTTCCAGCGTGCCGTATCGAACGGTGATCTCGCCCCTTCCGCCCTTGTCGGCCAGAGACACCTTCAAGCCCAAGGCGTCCGACAGGTCCTGTTCCAGAGCGGCGATGTCGGCAGCGCCTTCGCCCCCCGCTCCTGCCCTGACTTTGGGCGCCTTCGGTCCCTCGGCGGCGCGACGGGCCAGAGCCTCCGTCTGACGCACGTTCAGACCCTTTGAGATCACCTCCTGCGCCAACTGCTCGGCATTCGGCGCAGTGATCAGGGCGCGGGCATGACCTGCCGACAATTCGCCGCGCACCACATGCTCGCGCACCGCCTCGGGCAGTTGCAGCAGGCGAAGGGTGTTGGCGACATGGCTGCGGCTCTTGCCCACCACCCCGGCCAGGGCGTCCTGGGTGCGGCCGAAGCGCTCCATCAGCACGGCGTAGGCGTTGGCCTCCTCCATCGGATTCAGGTCCGCGCGCTGGACGTTCTCGATGACGCCGACCTCCAGCACCTCGATGTCGTCCATCTCGCGCACGACGATCGGCACCTGGGTCAGGCGGGCCGCCTGGGCCGCGCGCCAGCGACGCTCGCCGGCGATGATCTGCCATTGCCCCGGCTGGCCCGGCTGGGTCCGGACCAGAATGGGCTGCAGCACCCCCTTGTCGCGGATCGACGCCGTCAGTTCGTCCAGATCGGTCTGGGCGAAGATCTTGCGCGGCTGGTCCGGATTGGGCTTCAGCGCCTCGATCGGAGCGCGCTGAACGCCGGCCGGCGCGGGACCGGTCGCATCGACAGCGACGGGATCCTGCGCGTTTTCTCCCAGAAGCGCCGAGAGACCCCGGCCCAGACCACGCTGACGTTCAGACAAGATGCTGTTTCCGCTGCTTTACAAGTTGGATCAGGCGGCCAGGGCCTGACGACGCTGGCGCTCGCGCGCCACCAGTTCGCGGGCCAGCTTCAGATAGGCCTGGCTGCCCGCACATTTCAGATCATAGATGAGGGCCGGCTTGCCGAACGACGGCGCCTCGGACACCCGGACGTTACGGGGGATGACGCTGTCATAGACCTTGTCCCCGAAGTGGGCCCGCACGTCGGCCGCCACCTGGCCCGACAGGGCGTTGCGGCGGTCGTACATGGTCAGCACCAGGCCCTGAATATCCAGCACCGGATTCAGGCTCTGACGCACCATCTCGATCGTCCGCATCAGCTGGGTCAGGCCCTCCAGGGCGAAGAATTCGCACTGCAGCGGCACCAGAACCGCGTCCGCCGCCGCCATGGCGTTCAGCGTCAGCAGGTTCAGCGACGGCGGGCAGTCGATCAGCACATAGTCATACCGGGAATGACCGTTTCCGCCCTGCTTCGCCAGGGCGTCGCGCAGACGATAGGAACGGCGATCCGACTGGCTCAGCTCAATCTCGACCCCTGACATGTCAGGATCGGCGGCGACGATAAACAGGCCGGGCACGGCGGTCTCGATCGCCGCCTCGTCCACCGGGCGGCCGTCGACGATGACGTCATAGATGGTCACCCGTCGTGTTTCACGTGGAACACCCAGCCCCGTGGAGGCGTTGCCCTGCGGGTCCATATCGACGATCAGCACCTTTTCGCCGATCGCCGCCAGAGCCGTGCCCAGGTTGATGGCGGTCGTGGTCTTGCCCACCCCGCCCTTCTGGTTCGAGACCGCCAGGACGCGGGTTTCATGGGCGCGGGGCGGCTTTACGGACTCAACGGACACGGCGAAGGCTCCCCAGTGAAACGATGCGGCCGCGCGGATCGCTGCGCGAGACCGTAAGCTCGGCCTCAAACTGCCAGACCCGACGGGCCTCTTTCAACTCAGCCTCGGCCTTCTCTCCCTTGAGGAACAGGCCTTTTGCACCACGTTGGAAGTAGGGCTGTGCATAACCCAGAAGCTTCTCCATCGCCGCCACCGCACGCGCCGTGACGATATCGACCGTGATCGCCTGCTCCTCGGCCCGCCCGTTGACGACCGTGGCGGGCAGATCCAGCGCATCGACGATGGTCTGAAGAAAACGGCAGCGCTTGCCCAGGCTGTCGACCAGCCAGACATGGGCGCCGGGCCGGCCCTTCAGAAGGATGGCCAGAACGACGCCGGGAAACCCCGCCCCTGCCCCCAGATCGGCCCAGGTCTTCGCTTCCGGCGCAAGGTCCAGCAACTGGGCGCTGTCCCAGGCGTGACGGTTCCAGAAGTCTGGAAGCGTGTCGGGACCGACCAGGTTCATCACCGCATTGGCCTCGGTCAGCATGGCCAGAAAGGTCTTCAGGTCGGCGATGTTGGCGTCGTTGGCGCCGGTCTGGGCGCGGAAAGTCTGAATGGCGTCCGACATCAGGCGACGACCGCCGACAGGTCGGCCGCCACGCCCTTGACCTTCTTCACATGCGCCAGAAGCGCCGTCAGGGCGCCCGGCGTCATGCCTTCAATCCGTCCCGCCTGGCCCAGGGTCAGCGGGCGGATCATGGCCAGCTTCTCGCGCACCTCGTTCGACAGGGCACCGATGGCCGCGTAGTCGAGGTCGGCCGGCAAGGCCAGCCCCTCCTCCCGCCGCAGCGCCTCCGCGTCCTGGGCCTGGCGGTCCAGATAGCCCGCGTAGACGGCGTCGATCTCGACCTGTTCGCGCACGGCGGCTGGCCAGTCGACGATCTCGGGGCGGATGGCGACGAAGTGATCCAAGGACACATCGGGGAAGGCGAGCAGATCGCGGATCGAACGACGCTGCCCGTCGGCGTTGACGGTAATGCCGAGCGCCCCCGCCTCCTTGGGCGTGAACTGTGTTTCACGTGAAACACGGTTCGCCCGGTCTAACCGATCGGCCTTGTCCAGCCATACCTCGGCGCGGTCTGCGCCCACGATGCCCGCCTCGATGCCGATGGGCGTCAGGCGCTGATCCGCATTGTCGGCGCGCAGGGTCAGCCGATACTCGGCCCGGCTGGTGAACATGCGATAGGGCTCGGTGACGCCCCGCGTCACCAGATCATCGATCATCACGCCGATATAGGCCTGATCCCGGCCAAGGATCAGCGGGTCCGATCCCGCCGCCGCGCGGGCGGCGTTGAGCCCGGCGATCAGGCCTTGCGCCCCCGCCTCTTCATAGCCGGTCGTGCCGTTGATCTGGCCCGCCAGGTACAGGCCGGGCCGCTTCTTGACCTCCAGCGCGGGTGTCAGCTCGCGCGGGTCGACATAGTCGTACTCGATGGCGTAGCCGAAGCGGAACACCTCGACCGCTTCCAGCCCCGGCATGGTTTTGAGGAAGGCCATCTGGGTCGCGTCGGATACCGAGGTCGAGATGCCGTTCGGATAGACGCTGGGATCATCCAGACCTTCCGGCTCGAGGAAGACCTGGTGGCTGGTCTTGTCGGCGAAGCGGACCACCTTGTCCTCGATGGAGGGGCAATAACGCGGCCCCCGGCCCGACAGCCGTCCGCCATAGACAGCGCTTTCGCCGAGGTTGTCGGCGATGATGCGGTGGGTCTCTTCCGTCGTGTGGGTGACGCCGCAGGCGATTTGCGGCACGTCGATGCGATCGGTCAGGAAGCTGAAGGGCACGGGTTGGTCGTCCGCCGCCTGCATCTCCAGTCGCTCCCAGGCGATGGTGCGTCCGTCCAGACGGGCGGGGGTGCCGGTCTTCAGCCGGCCCATCATCAGGTCGGCGGCGTGCAGATCACCGGCCAATCCGGTCGAAGGGTCTTCGCCATAGCGCCCCGCCGGAATCCGCAGATCGCCGCGATGGATGACCCCGTTAAGGAAGGTGCCGGTCGTCAGCACCACGGCGCCGGCGCGGATCGTCTCCCCTGCCCCTGTCGTCACGCCGACCACGCGGTCGCCGTTCAGGATCAAGCCCTCGGCCGTGCCCGCCATCAGGGTCAGGTTGGCATAATCCGCCAGTTCGGCCTGCATGGCCTCGCGATACAGGCGCCGGTCGATCTGGCTGCGCGGGCCGCGCACAGCGGCTCCCTTGGATCGATTCAACATGCGGAATTGGATGCCCGACACATCCGCCAGGCGGCCCATGACCCCGTCGAGCGCGTCGATCTCGCGCACAAGATGCCCCTTGCCCAGGCCGCCGATGGCCGGGTTGCAGCTCATCTCGCCGATGGTCTCCAGCTTCTGGGTCAGAAGCAGGGTGCGCGCGCCTGCGCGCGCCGCGGCGGTCGCCGCCTCGCAACCGGCGTGACCGCCGCCGATCACGACGACGTCGAAGGTGTGGTCGGGGGTCGAACTCATGGCGTCCACATAGTCCATTCGAGCCGGAATCGCCACCGGCCCCAGAACGGTTGTTTCACGTGAAACGGGCGAAAGCCGGGCCTATTTGCCGATGCAGAAGGAAGAGAAGACCTCGCCCAGAATGTCCTCCACCCCTATGGCTCCGGTGACGCGGGCCAGGGCGTCAGCGGCGCGGCGCAGGTCGTCGCCCGCCATCTCCGGCGCCAGATCGAGCGCGCGGCGCCCCGCCTCGACCGCGGCCAGCGCCTCTGCCAGGCGGCGGCGATGGCGCTCGCGCGTCACGGCCGGGAAGTCTGCGCCCGACAGGTCGCGCGCCAGGCGGGCCGCGATCCAGTCATGCAGTTCGGCCAGCCCTTGCCCTGTCGTCGTGCTGACCCTCAGGGCCTCGAGAGCGGGCGCGCCCGCCAAGGCGCCGAGATCGGCCTTGTTCAGCACCTGAAGATCGGACGGACGGACGAAGACAGAGGCCGGGTCCTCAGCCCCCTCGGTCGAAGGGGAGCGGACCCACAGGCGCAGGTCGGCGCCCTCGGCGCGCAGGCGGGCGCGGCGAATGCCCTCGGCTTCGACCGGATCGTCGCTGGCGCGCAGGCCCGCCGTGTCCGACAAGGTGACGGCGTAGCCGCCGATCATGATGTCGGCGTCCAACACGTCGCGCGTCGTCCCGGCGATGGGGGTGACGATGGCGGCTTCACGTGCGACCAAGGCGTTGAACAGGGAAGACTTGCCCGCATTCGTCTCGCCGATCAGGACGATGCGATAGCCTTCGCGCACCCGTCGCCCGCGATCGGAATCGGCCAAGGCCGCGCGCAGGTCTCCGGCTAGAGCGTCCAGCACCGGTCCGGCGGTGCGCGCCAGATTGTCGGGCACCTCCTCGTCGGGAAAATCGATCTCGGCCTCGACCAGGGACAGGGCCTTCAGAAGATCGCGGCGAAATCCAGCGTAGGCGGCTGACAGGGCGCCGTCCAGCTGGCCCAGGGCCTGAGACTTCTGGGCTTCCGTTTCGGCGTCAATCAGATCGGCGACGGCCTCGGCCTGGGCCAGATCCATGCGGCCGTTCTGGAAGGCGCGACGGGTGAACTCGCCGGGCTCGGCCGGACGCAGGCCCAGAGCGATCAGGGCGGTGCTGGCCGCCTCCACCACCGCGCGACCGCCATGCAGATGCAGTTCGGCCGAGTCCTCGCCCGTGTAGGAGCGCGGGGCGACGAAGCGCAGCACCAGGGCCTCGTCGATCAGACGGCCTTCGTGGCGCAGGCTGCGCACCGAGGCCAGACGCGGGGTCAGCCCCCCTGCCCCCAGCGCCGTCAGCGCCGACTCCGTGGCCGCCCCGGACAGGCGCAGCACCGCGATGGCTCCCCGCCCCGGCGGGGTGGCGAGGGCGAAGATGGTGTCGCTCACGTCGTCAGGCCCACGTCGTCAGATTCAGGGCTTGGCCGCGCCCGTGACGGCGGCTTCCATCAGGCGGCGGAACTGGTCCTGGGCCTGAACGCCGAAGCTGGTCCAGGTCTTCATCAGTTCGTCGGGCTGCATGGCGGCCATGTTGGCGTCCATCCGCTTCTGCATCTCGGCGACCAGATGATCGTTGAGCGGCGTCACGTCCGGCAGGCCCAGGAAGGCACGAGCCTCGGCCGGGGTGCAGTCGATTTCGATGTTCAGCTTCATGACCCACGCTCCTGTTTCACGTGAAACAGGCCCTCAAGCAGCCACCCGCCGCGCGGGCGGCGCAAGGGCCAGTATCAGGTGTTCATCGACTGGAAGAAGTCCGCGTTGTTCTTCGACTGGCGCAGCTTGTCGAGCAGGAACTCGATCGCATCCTGCGGACCCATCGGGTTGAGGATGCGGCGCAGGACATAGGTCTTGGCCAACTGGTCCTTCGGCGTGATGAGGTCTTCCTTGCGGGTGCCGGACTTGAGCACGTCGATGGCCGGGAAGATGCGCTTGTCGGCGACCTTGCGGTCCAGCACGATTTCCGAGTTGCCGGTGCCCTTGAACTCTTCGAAGATCACCTCGTCCATCCGGCTGCCGGTGTCGATCAGGGCCGTGGCGATGATGGTCAGCGAACCGCCCTGCTCCACATTACGCGCGGCGCCGAAGAAGCGCTTCGGACGTTGCAGGGCGTTGGCGTCGACGCCGCCGGTCAGCACCTTGCCCGACGACGGAACGGTGGCGTTGTAGGCGCGGCCCAGGCGGGTGATGGAGTCCAGCAGGATCACCACGTCCTTCTTGTGCTCGACCAGGCGCTTGGCCTTTTCGATCACCATTTCGGCGACGGCGACGTGGCGCGAGGCGGGCTCGTCGAAGGTCGAGGCGACGACCTCGCCCTTCACCGTGCGCTGCATGTCGGTGACTTCTTCCGGGCGTTCGTCGATCAGCAGGACGATCAGGAAGACTTCCGGGTGGTTGCGCTCGATCGACTTGGCGATGTTCTGCAGCATCACCGTCTTACCGACGCGCGGCGGGGCGACGATCAGGCAGCGCTGGCCCTTGCCGAGCGGGGCGACGATGTCGATGACCCGGCCCGAACGGTCCTTCAGCGTCGGATCCTGGATCTCCATGTGCAGCCGCTCTTCGGGATAGAGCGGCGTCAGGTTGTCGAACAGGACCTTGGTCTTGACCATCTCCGGATCTTCGAAGTTGATCGTGTCGACCTTGAGCAGGGCGAAATAGCGCTCGCCCTCACGCGGGCCGCGCACGGCGCCGTGCACAGTGTCGCCCGAGCGCAGGCCGAAGCGGCGGATCTGCGACGGCGAGACATAGACGTCGTCCGGACCCGGCAGGTAGTTGGCGTCGGGGCTGCGCAGGAAGCCGAAGCCGTCGGGCAGGATCTCCAGCACGCCCGAGGCGATGATCTCCACCTCTTCATCGGCCAGGGTCTTGAGGATGGCGAACAGCAGGTCCTGCTTGCGCAGATTGCCGGCGTTCTCGATGTCCAGACCCTCGGCGAAGGCGACCAGGTCTTCCGGCGTCTTCTCGTTCAATTCCTGAAGCGTGATGCGGCCGTTGGGGACGATGGGCTCGCCGTCGTCGTCCTCATCGTCGTCCTCGGCCGTGGTGTCGACGCCGTGGTCGTCGTCTTCGGCGACGGGTGCGACGACGGTTTCTTCCGGCGCGGCTTCCTCGACCGGCGCAGCGGCGCGGCTGCCGCCTAAGCTCAGGGTGCGGCGCGGCCGCTCGACAGGCGTTTCCGCCGTGTTTTCAGGGACTTCGGTTTCCGGCGTCTCAGGCGTATCGGTCATGATGGCGTGCTCGTTCGCGCACCCGAACGCCGCAGGGCGCCCAGGAGCAGAAGGTCGTCGATGGCTTCAGCCGCAGGGGCTGGGAGGGAGGGCGACGGTCTCCCGCAGGTTCGAACCGGCAGGCGTCGCGAGAAGAGAGGGACCGCACTGCACGGATCGGCCGCACGGTTCACCGCAGCGGAACCACGAAAGACCCGTGCGGGTCAAGGGCCCTCAAGCAACGCGCCCCCCGTCGCTCGCGTCAGGGCGCTTAGAAACTCCATTCCATCGTCACCGACAGCACCATGATGATGGCCAGGACGAAGGGAATCTCATTGGTCATCCGCCAGAAGCGACCCGAATATTTCGACGTGCCGGCCGCGATCTTCTTGCGCTGCCCAGCCAGGAAGCCGTGCCAAGCCGCCAACAAGAAGACACCGATCAGCTTGGTCACCATCCACGGCTGATGGGCGAAGGACCAGTCGGCGCCGTCGCCGCTGCGCAGCCACAGCAGCCAGCCGCCGAAGACGAAGGCCAGGATCATCGCCGGATTGATGATGATGCGCAGCAGACGCGTCTGCCAGACCCGCAACAGGGCCTGCATCTCGCCGCGCAGGGGTTCGGGCTTGGCGTTCTGCTCGGCGTCATAGGCGAACAGACGCGGCAGGAAGAGCATTCCGGCCATCCAGGCGATCACGGCCAGGATGTGAAGCCCGCGGGCCAGATTGTAATAGTCCATGTCGCTCCCCTCAGGCCGCCCTGGAGACCTTTGAACAGCCAGACGGACAGGCTTTCAAGTGGGCGCATGGTCCGCCCTGAGAAGCCCCCTGCGGCGCGATCCCCGGCGTCTCCAGCGCCCGCTCGACCGCTTGGGCCAGGGCGGTGATGAAGGCCGGGTCGGCGCTGACCGTCGGCGCGCGCAAATAAGGGGCGCAACCGACCTTGTGCGCCAGTTCGCCGTATTCCATGTCCAGTTCGACCAGGGTCTCGATGTGTTCAGAGACGAAGGCGATGGGCACGACGACGGTGCCCACGCCGTCCCGGCCCGCCTGCTCGATAGCGTCCGGCGTGGCCGGGCCCAGCCATTTCAGCGGCCCGACCCGACTCTGATAGCAGATGGCCCAATCGGTCAGGCCCATGTGTTCGACCACGGCGGCCACGGTGGCCTCGACCTGAGCTTGGTAAGGATCGCCGGCCGCCACCAGCTTCTCCGGTATGCCGTGGGCCGAGAACAGCACGCGAACCGGCTTTCCTTCGGCCTTATCAAGCGTTTGCCTGATCAGACGCGCCTGGGCCTCGATCAGCCCCTCAGCGTCCGGATAGCAGCAGACGACGTGGGTCTCGCCGGGGCCGTCGTAGCACTCGGTCCACTTCTTCAGCGAGGAGGCCGTCGTGGTCGTCGAGAACTGCGGATAGAGGGGCAGAAGGACGATCTTGTCCGGCTGGAAGGCCTTGACCGCCGCCGCCGTCTCTTCCGTCAGCGGATGCCAGTAGCGCATGGCGATGAAGACGCGGCTGTCGTCGCCCGGCGCGGAGTCGGCCAGGGCGCGCGACAGAGCTTCGGCCTGCTTCTGCGTCTCGGGCAGCAGGGGAGAGCCGCCGCCCATCAGGGCGTAGTTGGCCTGGGCCGAGGTCTCGCGACGGCTGGAGATCAGCTTCGCCAGAGGCGTGCGGAACACCCCCGGCAAGCCGATGATCGCCGGGTCGTTGAACAGGTTGAACAGGAAGGGTTTGACCGCTTCGGGGCGATCAGGACCGCCCAGATTGGTCAGAACGACCGCCACGCGCCGGTTGGGTCGTCCCTCGGGGTTTGTGGCGGTCCGGGTCATTGGGCGCCGATCCGCTTCAGCACCTGCTCGACATGGGCGATCGGCACGTCCGGCAGGATGCCGTGGCCCAGGTTGAAGATCCACGGCCCCTGGCCCCAGGCCTCCATCAGCTGGTCGACGCGGCGGTCCAGGGCGTCGCCGCCCGCACGCAGCAGCAGGGGGTCCAGCGCGCCCTGGATGGGCTTGATGGCCTGGACGCGCTGGCCGACCTCCAGAGGACAGGCGGTGTCCAGCGCCACGCCCTGAACGTCGCATTCGCGCGCATAGCGTTCAGCCAGGGCCGCCGAGCCCCTCGGGAAGCCGATCAGAGGCACGGTGACGCCCAGTTCGCGGGCGCGGGCGACCAGCTTCTGATGCGGCTTGAGCACCAGGGTCTCGAACAGATCGTCGGGCAGGCCCTCGGCCCAGCTCTCGAAGATCTTCAGCACCTGGGCGCCGGCGTCCTGCTGCATCTTCAGATAGTGGGCGGTGGCTTCCACCAGCACGTCCAGCAGGCCGTAGACGATCTCGGGCTGGGTGTAGGCGTAGGTGCGCGCCAGACCGCGCTCGCCCTTGCCCATGGTGCGGTGTTCGCCGTCCAGCATATAGGTGGCCACGGTCCACGGCGCCCCGGCGAAACCGATCAGGGCGCGTTCAGGCTCCAGTTCCGCTCGCACCAGGCTGAGCGTCTGGCCCACGGCCTTGAGCGCTTCTCCAGCCTGCTGAGCCTTGTCGGCCATCGACTGCACTGACGGCAGGGTGCCCAGGCGCGGCCCCTCCCCCGCCTCGAACCATACCTTCTGGCCCAGGGCGCCGGGGATCAGCAGAATGTCGGCGAAGACGATGGCGGCGTCGAAGCCGAAACGGCGCATCGGCTGTAACGTCGCCTCAGCCGCCATCTCAGGGTTCAGACAGAAGGCGATGAAGTCCGGCGCCTTGGCTCGCAGCTCGCGGTATTCCGGCAGGTAGCGCCCGGCCTGACGCATGAACCACACGGGCGGGCGAGAAAGGGTTCGGCCCTGGAGAGCCTGGATCAGAAGGGGCGTGCTCATGTCTCGGCCTTTAGGATGCACATCCTCAAGCCTCAATCCCTATTCAGATTTAAGAATTGAAAGAATTAGAGGTTGGAAGCAGGACCGGGGAGCGCGGGGATAAGTGTCGACAGTCCCGGTTCGACTCCCTTTTGTCCCCTATCGGCGACGGAGAAATCCGGGCGTTTACAAGGCGGGGTGTGAGTCATGGGGATAAGCCGTGAAACACCCGCGGGACTCGGCTTCCTCTCTGGGCGCCATTGTGGGTGAATCCACGGGCGCCGTTGTTGGACAAATTGTCCGACCCCCAGAACGGGATGAATCTCCGGCGCCCAGGCGGACGACTCCGGCGCCGATCCCGCCAACGGCGCCCGCGATCCCCGCTCGCGACCGGCGGCGGGGCTTGCTAGAGGATTCGGCGCCCGGTCTTTCACGAACGGCGCCCCGGCTTTTCAACAGGGCGCGGGGATGGTCTGACCGGTTCGGAGAAGGAGACGCCGTCCTCATGAGCCCCGCCCGCCCTCCCGGCGCCTCGCGCCTGGCCACCTATTTTCACGTCCACCTGGTGTCGGACTCGACCGGCGAGACGCTGAACGCCATGGCCAAGGCGGTGATCGCCCGCTTCGACGGCGTCATTCCGATCGAGCACATCTACGCCCTGGTGCGGTCGACCAAGCAGATGGATCGCGTGCTGGAAGAGGTGGCGGCGGCCCCCGGCGTGGTGCTGCACACCCTCGTCGATCGGGACCTGCGCGAGCAGCTGGAGGAAGGCTGCCGTCGGCTGCAGATGCCGCAGATCGGGGCGCTGGACCCGCTGGTGGGGGCCTTGTCGCGCTATCTGGGGGCGGACGTTTCGGCGCGGGTCGGGGCGCAACACGCCCTGGATACGGGCTATTTCAACCGCATGAGCGCGCTCGACTACGCCATCGCCCATGACGACGGCCAGGGCACGCTGGAGCAGCTGGAAGCGGCGGACGTGGTGCTGTGCGGAGTCAGCCGCACCTCCAAGACGCCGACCTGCATCTATCTGGCGCATCGAGGCATTCGCGCGGCCAATGTGCCCCTGGTGCCCGGCCAGGAGGACGGCGAGCGGCTGACCGGGCTGAAGAATCCCCTCGTCGTCGGCCTGACCGTGTCGCCCGACCGTCTGGTGCAGATCCGCCGCAACCGGCTGGACGGGCTCAATGCGGGCCACGCCTCGGCCTATGTCGATCATGACGCCGTGCGCGAAGAGACCATCAAGGCCCGACGCGCCTTCGAGCGGCGCGGCTGGCCGACCATCGATGTGACGCGCCGCTCGGTCGAGGAGACGGCGGCCGCCATCATCAACCTGTTGAGCGAGCGGCGCAGCCGCAAGCTGGGAGCCCCGATGTGACGACGACCGACGGCGAACGCCTGATCCTGGCCTCCAAGAGCGCCGCGCGCCGCGCCATGCTGAGCGACGCGGGCGTGCCCTTCGTCGTCCAGGTCGCCGACGTGGACGAGGACGCGCTGAAGACGCCGGGCGTCGATCCGGTCGAGCTGGCGGTCGAGCTGGCGCGGGCCAAGGCCCTGGCCGTATCGCGCCATGACACCGACGCCTGGGTGTTGGGCGCCGACCAGACCCTGGCCTTCGACGGCGGTCTGGTGTCCAAGGCGGCGACGCTGGACGCCGCACGCGAACGGTTGTCGGCCATGCGCGGCCGCACGCATCAGCTTCATTCGGGGGCCGCCCTGGCCCGCAACGGCCAGGTCGTCTGGTCCGGGGTCGATACGGTCGAGATGAAGATGCGCGACTTCTCCGACGCCTTCCTCGACGCCTATCTGGCGGCGGAGGGCGAGGCGCTGCTGTCCTGCGTCGGCTCCTACCGGCTCGAGGGGCTGGGCGCGCAGCTGTTCGAGGCCGTGGAAGGCGACTATTTCACGGTCCTGGGCCTGCCGCTGTGGCCGGTCCTGGCCGAACTGCGTCGCGCGGGGGTGATCGCATCATGAACGGCAAGCCTGTCGGCCGCATCACCGGCGCCGCCCTGCTGGGCGGCATCGTCGGATATCCGGTCAGCCATTCGCTCAGCCCGGTGATCCACAACGCCTGGCTGGAGGCGGGCGGGATCGACGCCGCCTACGCCGCCTTCGCGCCCCGGGATGCGGCGGGGTTCGAGGCTTTGGTCACGGCGGGCCGCGCGGGGCTGATCGCCGGCGTCAACGTCACGGCGCCGTTCAAGGAACAGGCCTTCGCCCTGGCCGATGAAGCTGGGGCGGCGGCGCGGCTGACCGGCTCGGCCAACATCCTGGTCTTCGAGGAGGGCCGGGTGCGGGCCGAGAGCGCCGACGGCGCGGGCGTGCTCTACGCCCTGGCGGAACAGGCGCCGGGGCTGAAGCTGAACGGCGCCTCCGTCGTCATCCTGGGCGCGGGGGGCGCGGCGCGGGCGGGCGCGGGCGCCCTGATCGAGGCGGGCGCCGCCCTGTCCATCCTGAACCGCACGCGCGAGCGGGCCGAGGCTCTGGCCGCCGACCTGGGCCCGGCCGTTTCGGTCGCCCCGGACGTCGGCGTCCTGGATGACGCCGATCTGGTCATCAACGCCTTGAGCGTGGCGCCGGACATCGCGCTGGAAACGCTCAAGCCGTCGGCGGTGGTCATGGACATGACCTATAAGCCCGTGGTCACGCCCCTGCTGGCGGCGGCGCGGGCGCGCGGCCTGACCGCCGTGGACGGTCTGGCCATGCTGATCGGCCAGGCGACGCCGTCGTTCGAGGCCATCTTCCGCCGCCCGCCGCCGCCGCTGGACCTGCGCGCCCTGCTTCTGGCGCATCTCGGAGAAGCGGTTTGATCGTTCTCGGCCTGACCGGCTCCATCGGCATGGGCAAGTCGACCACGGCGCGGATGTTCGCTGACGAAGGCGCCGTGGTGTGGGACGCCGACGCCGCCGTTCATCGCCTCTACGGCCCCGGCGGCGCGGCGGTCGCTCCGTTGGCGCAGGCCTTTTCCGACGTGGTCGTGGACGGCGCTGTGGATCGGTCGCGTCTGGCCGAAGCCCTGGGTCGCGACGAGGCCGCCTTCCAGCGGCTGGAGGCCATCGTCCATCCGCTGGTCGCGGCTGACCGGGCCGAGACCTTGAAGACGGCGGCCGCGCAGGGCGCCCGGCTGGCGGTCGTGGACATCCCCCTGTTGTTCGAGACCGGCGGCGAGGCCTTCGTCGACGCCGTGGTCGTGGTCACGGCGGACGCCGAGGTTCAGGCCCAGCGCGTCCTGGCCCGCCCCGGCATGACGCGCGAACGGTTCGAAGCCATCCTGGCGCGCCAGACGCCGGACGCCGAAAAGCGCGCGCGCGCCGACTTCCTGATCGACACAGGCCACGGCCTGGAGGCAGCGCGCGACCAGGTGCGCGCGGTCGTGAAGACCGTTCTGTCGCCGGACTGGCGATCGCCAACGAGCGCCGGCGGAGCATGACGCCGCCCGCGGTCCCTTCCGTCTGGAAGCTGACGAAGCTGACCCTCCTGGCCGAGGGGATTGGCGGCTCGGTCTGGCGAGCCGTGGACAGCGAAGGCAGCACGAGCGTGGTCAAACGTCTGAGCCCGCAGGCGGCGCCGGACGCGCCGCAGGCTCTGGCCTGGCTGCGTTGGCGTGACGGAGCCGGCGCGATCCGCCTTCTGGGCGCGGAGGGGGATTGGCAATGGCTTGAGGACGCCGGCCGCCGCACCCTGACCTCGGTGCTGGACGTCGAGGGCGACGCCGCCGCGACCCGCATCGCCGCCGATGTGCTGGGCGCGCTTCACGCGCCTTCGGATCGCCCGGCCGGAGGCCTCCAGACCATGGAGGACCGTTTCGCGTCGTTGAGGCTTGAGGCCGACAATCAGGGCGGCTTGTTCAGCGAGGCCGCGGGCCTCGCAGCGAGCCTGATGTCGGAAGGCGCGTCGATCCGGCCGCTGCACGGCGATCTTCATCACGACAACATCCTGCACGGCCCACGCGGCTGGTTGGCGATCGATCCGCACGGCGTCCTGGGCGATCCGGCCTATGATGCGGCCAATCTGCTCTACAATCCTGTGGAGCGGCAGGATCTTCGAACCGATCCCGAGCGTGCGCAGCGCCTGGCCCGGACCCTCGCGCCGGCGGTCGGACGGCCGGCACAGGCGATCCTGGCCTGGGGATTCTGTCACGCCTGCCTCTCCGCCGCCTGGCATATGGAGGATGAGAACCGCGAGGAGGCGGCGCGCAGTGTGGAGGTCGCTCAGGCCATCCGTCGGACCCTGGAGGTCTGAGGCTTTCGTTCAAGGCCGAACCCCGGCATTAAGGGACATGGCCCGCGAAATTGTTCTCGACACTGAAACCACCGGCTTCGATCCCAAGACCGGCGACCGGCTGATCGAGGTGGGCTGCATCGAGATCGAGGACCTGCTGCCGACGGGGCGGACCTTCCATCGCTTCATCAACCCCGAGCGGCTGATCCCCCCGGACGCCATCAAGGTGCACGGCATCACCGACGACAAGGTGAAGGACGCGCCCAAATTCCATGAGGTCGTCGATGACCTGATGGAGTTCCTGGGGGACGCGCCCCTGATCGCGCACAACGCCAACTTCGACCGCAACTTCATCGACTTCGAGATCGGCCGCATCGGCCGCAAGCCGCCGCCGCAGGACCGCTGGATCGACACCCTGGCCCTGGCCCAGAAGCGGTTTCCGGGCATGGCCAACTCGCTGGACGCCCTGTGCAAACGCTACAAGATCAGCCTGGTCGAGCGCACCCTGCACGGCGCCCTGATCGACGCCCGTCTGCTGGCCGAAGTCTATCTGGAGCTGCGCGGCGGCAAGGAGCGGGCGCTGGACCTGACCTCGACGCGCAGCGGTGCGACGGAGACGGCGGAGCGCGCGGCCTACGGCGCCCGGCCGCGCCCCCTCCCCGCCCTGGTCACGACCGAGGAAGAGGCTGCGCACCTGGCCTTCCTCAAGGCGACGCTCAAGGACTTCAGCCTGTGGGCGGGCTATGGAGTGACGGTCGAGATCGAGGCTGAAGAAGCCGCCTGAGCGGCGGGGCCCGCCAGAACGGGCTTCATCAGGATATAGGTCCCCGCCCTGGCTTGATGGGCGTCGATCTGGGGGACCAGGCGCCGGAAGTGCTCGCTGGCGCAATGGGCGTCGAGCGCCGCCTGGTCGGGCCATTCCTCGATGAAGATGAAATGGCCGGGCTGTTTGCGATCCTCGAACAGATCATAGGCGCGGCACAGCGGTTCCTGCCGCGTCAGCCGCACCAGTTCGGCGTAGAGAGGCCGCACCGTCTCGACATGTTCGGGCTTGATGAAGTCCTCGGCGATGACCTTGAGCATGGACCCTCCAGCGCAAGAAAAAGGGGCGCCCGATCAGACGCCCCTCTCTCATAGATAGTCGCTCAAGCAGCGAGGCGCCGTGCGCCTCGCGTTAGCGACCCTTTGTCATGCCTGGCCGGTCTCGGCCGGGGCGCCCGCGATCTGCTGCTGACGGGCGACATAGATGGCGGCGAAGTCGATCGGGTCGACCATGAAGGGCGGGTAGAAGCCGCCGTCGGCGGTGGCCTGGGCGATGATCTGGCGCGCGAAGGGGAAGAGGTAGCGCGGGCATTCGATCAGCAGCAGGGGCTCGATGTCCTGGGGCTGGACGCCCTGCAGGGCGAACAGGCCGCCGTAGAGCAGTTCCACGTGAAACACCGGGGTCTTGTCGTCGGCCGTGGCCTTGATCGACAGCTTCAGATCGACTTCGAACAGACCGTCGGGGCGGCCCTGGGCGTTCATTTCGACGCCCATGTCGATGGCCGGCTTGCCGTCGATGCGCAGGCTGTCCGGCGCCTTGGGGTTCTCGAACGACAGGTCGCGGACGTACTGGGCCAGGATACGGAAGCCGGGGCCTTGCGGCTGGGCTTGGTCGGGCGTCTGGCCGTTGGCGTCGGCGGGCGGCGTGGCGTCGGTCATGAGTCTGGAAACCGTCTTGCAGAAATGGAGGCGTCCCGCTCCCTCCGGAGGCGGGCGTGAAGGGCGGCGGTAGCATGGCGGGACCCTGTGTCGCAACGTCGAGACCGGCGTTCGTCCCTCGCTTCGCCTTGCGTCCGCCCGGATCGACCCCTAATCACGTTGTACGACCTGCCTTTTCGCCTCCCGGGGGAAACCCCGAGGCGTTTCCCGCCCGGGAAGATGAGGCCTGACTAGCCGAGGAACCCACCGTGCCGGTGACCTTTCAGATCGTGATCTTCGCCGTCATCGCGGCGGTGCTGCTGTTCCAGCTCTATAATGTGCTGGGCAAGAAGGTCGGCCGTCAGCCCGAGGACAACCCCAAGCCCGCTCCGGTTCCGGCCGCTCCGGCCGGGGCGCCCGAGGCCCCGCGCGGACCTGTCGTCGATCCCGCGCTGACGGCGGCGATCGCCGGGCTTAAGGCGCGCGAGCCGAACTTCGACCCGCACCGCTTCCTGGAGGGCGCGCGCCAGGCCTATGAGACCATCGTGCGCGCTTACGCCAAGGGCGACCGCGACGCCTTGCGCCCCTTGTTGACCGACAAGGTCATGGGCTCGTTCGAGGCTGGGATCGCGGCGCGCGAAGCCCGGGGCGACACGGAGGGCGCCGAATTGGTCCATCCGCCGCGCGCCGATCTTGAGTCGGCGACGGCCGAGGGCGACCGCGCCCTGGCCAAGGTGCGCTTCCTGGCCGAGGTGCGCGGCTCGCTCACGCCTTCGGGCGGCGAGACGGTGACCGAGGAGCGGCGCACCGCAGAGATCTGGACCTTCGAGCGCCGTCTGGGCGCGTCCGACCCCAACTGGGCCCTGGCCCGCGTCGAGCCGGCGACCGCCTGATGACGGCTCGGTCCGCGCCCCTCGATCAGACGGGCGCGGCCCGTCTCCTTACGGCTCCGCTTGGACGACTGGGCGGTCTGTCCGGCGTCCTGGCCCTGTCCCTGCTGGCTGCGGCCTGCGCCTCGACCCCGCGCCCGGTTCCCACGCCGGGCCCCGGACCTGCGCCGACCCTCCCGCCGCCCGTGTCCCCGCCTGTATCGCCGCCCGCGGTCGGCGAGCTCAGCCTGGCCGCCCTGCCCGGCTGGTCCGAAGAGGATCACCTGGCCGCCCTGCGCGCCTACGCCGTCGGCTGCGGTCCGTCGCGCATCGCCGTCGAAACCTGTCGCGACGCGCGCGCCCTGGCCGCCCGGGCCAATCCCAGCGATGCGCGCGCCTTCCTTGAAAACCGCTTCACGGCGACCGAAGTCCGCACCGACGACGGCGGGCGCGGCCTGCTGACCGCCTATTTCGCGCCCGAGTATCCGGCCCGTCGCGTTCCGGACGCGGAGTTCGACGCCCCGGTCCTCAGCCGCCCGGCCAATCTGGCCGACGTCGGCGATCGCGCCGCCATCGAGGCGGGCTCGGCCCAGTCCTCCGTTCTGGCCTGGATGAAGGCCGAGGACCTCTTCTTCCTGCAGATTCAAGGTTCGGGAACCCTGACCTTCCCGGACGGCGCCCGTCTGAGGGCCGCCTACGCTGCCGACAACGGCGCCAAATTCGTCGGCATCGCCCGGCCGATGGCGGAACAGGGTCTGCTGCCGCGCGACGGGACCTCGGGCGAGGCCATCCGCGGCTGGCTGTCCGCCCATCGCGGGGCCGAGGCGCGTCGGGTGATGGCGCTGAACCCCCGCTATATCTTCTTCACCACCAGCGCCGACGACGGAAACGAGGCGACGGGGGCGGCGGGGGTGCCTCTGCCTGCGCGCCGGTCGGTTGCGGTGGACCCATCGCGCTGGACCTACGGCGAGGCGGCCTGGATCGAGGCGGACGGCGGCAATCTGCGCGGCGCGCGCGCCAGCTATCGCGGTCTGGTCATGACGCTCGACACCGGCTCGGCGATCCGCGGCCCCGTGCGCGCCGATCTCTACATCGGCCGAGGCGACGCAGCGGGGCATGAGGCGGGGGCGGTGCGCCACCCCTTGCGGATGTGGCGCCTTGTCCCGCGCGGCTGACTGATCAGTCGCGGACGCGGACGACGCTGTTGTTGGCGCCGCTCAGGCTCTGGCGGGGCTCGCCGGACGAACGCCAGCGCACGGCCTGACCGCTGCCCGAGACGTCCAGCACGGCGTTCGGCGACAGGGTGATGGTGACGAAGTTGTTCGCGCCGGACAGTTCCAGACCCGAACAGACGCCGGTGAAGGTCAGGGCGTGGCCCGTGCCCTGAACCTCGACGCGTCGACCTTCGCAGGGGATGGTCCGTATGTGGCCCATGCCCGCCACCTCTATGAGCTCAGGACCGATGTCTACCGCGCCGATCTGGGTCGGCAGGAAGGCAAGAGCCGTGACGATGGAGGCGACAGGCGAAATCAGCATGGACAGGAATCCAGACGGTCAGGTTGAAGGCCGAGCTCAAATGCGCTGAAGCTTGACCGGGTTCCCGGAGGCTGGACCTGATGGCGCCCGGCCTATCGTTTTTTCAGACTGCCCAGCACGCCGCGCAGCAGTTCGCGGGTGATGGTCGAGCCGGCGGTTCGCAGCACCGACTTGGTCAGAGCCTCCATCGGCGTCTGCCGGTTGGACGAGGCGCGCGGGCGCGGCGCGGCCGGCGCGCGGGACGCAGCGGTCGAACGGGCGGCCTTTTCCGCCGCCTTGGCCTCAGCCGCCGCCGTGGCGGTCTCGGCTTCGATGCGGTCGGCCTGGGCGCGGCGGGCCTTCAGCACCTCTTCGGCCGACTCGCGGTTGACCGCCGTGTCATAGACGCCGCGCACCGGGCTGGCGGCCATGGTCGCGGCGCGTTCGGCCTCGGTGGCCGGGCCGAGGCGCGAGTCGGGCGGACGGATCTTGGTCTGGGCCACCACGGTCGGCGCGCCCTTCTCGTCCAGAGTCGACACCAGGGCTTCGCCCACGCCCAGGGCCTGGATGGCCTCTGCCGTGTCGAAGGCGGGGTTGGCGCGGAAACTCTGGGCGGCGGCGCGCAGTCCCTTCTGCTCGGCAGGGGTGTAGGCGCGCAGCGCGTGCTGCACCCGGTTGCCCAGTTGGGCCAGGACGCTGTCGGGAATGTCGGCCGGGTTCTGGGTGACGAAATAGACGCCGACGCCCTTGGAGCGGATCAGGCGCACCACCTGCTCGACCTTCTCCAGCAGGCCTCTGGGCGCGTCGTTGAACAGCAGGTGGGCCTCGTCGAAGAAGAAGACCAGGCGCGGCTTCTCCGGGTCGCCGATCTCGGGCAGTTGCTCGAACAGTTCGGACAGCAGCCACAGCAGGAAGGCGGCGTAGAGCCGCGGGCTGTTCATCAGTCGCGTGGCGTCTAGCACGTTCACCTGGCCCCGGCCGTCCAGGGCGGTGCGCATCATGTCCTCCAGACGCAGGGCCGGTTCGCCGAAGAAGGCCTTGCCGCCCTGCTGCTCCAGCTGAAGCAGGGCCCGCTGGATGGCGGCGATGGAGGTGGGCGAGACGTTGCCGACCTCGCGGCCGATGGTCTGGGCGTTCTCGCCGACATAGGCCAGCAGGGCGCGCAGATCCTCCAGGTCCAGCAGCAGCAGGCCCTCCTTGTCGGCGACGTGGAAGGCGACGGTCAGCACTCCTTCCTGCACGTCGTTCAACTCCAGCATCCGGGCCAGCAGGACCGGACCGACATCGGAGACCGTGGCCCGGATCGGGTGCCCCTTCTGGCCGTACAGGTCCCAGAAGACGACGGGCGCCGACTTGCCGTTCAGGGTCAGGCCCATCTTGCCTGCGCGCTCGGCGAACTTCTCCACGCCGCCATCCTGGCTGATGCCGGACAGGTCGCCCTTCACATCGGCGCAGAAGACGGGGACGCCCGCCTCGGAAAAGCCCTGGGCCATGATCTGAAGAGTCACGGTCTTGCCCGTTCCGGTGGCACCGGCGACGACGCCGTGGCGATTGGCCCGGTTCAGCAAGAGGCGCTCGGGCGCGCCCTCGAAGGACTGGCCGAGAAACAGGGCGGGGGCGTCGGTCATGAAGCGGGTCTCCTGCGTGCCCCGCCATGCTTAATCCACCACGCCGTCGCCGCAAGGCGGAACCTCGGCGGTTTACAGCGATTGACGCGGTTCCCGGCCACGACGACAGTTCCGCCATGAAGCTTCCGATCACCGTCAGTCATTCCTCCCCGGCCACGAATGCGGTGGTGCTGATCGCCGTCGTGGCGGCGGGCGCGGCCCTCTATTGGCTCAGGGACATCCTGACGCCTCTGGCCATGGCCCTGTTCCTGATGATCATGATCGACGGGGTGAAGCGCGCCATCGAGCGTCGCACCCCCGTTCCGCCGCGCTTCGCGGGGGCGGCCGCCCTGATCGTGGTGGTGCTGGGCTTCCTGCTGTCCATCTGGATCATCGTCGACGGGGCGGCGGGCTTCTTCACCGACGCCTCGGGCGTGGCGGGCAGCATCGGCCCGCGCATCGACCAGATCAGCCGGGACGTCTCGGCCCTGGTCGGGGTCAGCGACCCGCCCACCCTGCAGGACATGATCGCCGGCATCGACGTGCGCGGCTGGCTGACCACGACGGCCTTCCAGGTGCAGGGGGCCGCCACCGGCGCCTTCTTCGTCATGATCTACCTGGGCTTCCTGCTGGCCTCCCAGGCGGGCTTCCGCAAGAAGATGGTCGGCATGTTCCCTGAGCGCGGCCCACGCCAGGAGGCGCTGGAGGTGTTCGAGCGCGTGCGCGGCGGGGTCGAGGGCTATCTGTGGGTCCAGGCCGTGACCGGGGCCATGATCTGCGCCGTGGCCTGGGTGCTGATGCGGGCGGTGGGGCTTCAGAACGCCGAGTTCTGGACCTTCGTCATCTTCATCGTCGGCTTCATTCCGGTGCTGGGCGGCGCCGTGGCGGGATGCGCCCCGCCCCTCTTCGCCCTGGTCCAGTTCGAGAGCTACTGGCCCGCCCTGGTCCTGTTCGTGGGCCTTCAGACCCTGCTGTTCCTGGTCGGCAACCTGGTCCAGCCGCGGATGCAGGGCGACAATCAGAACATCGACCCCATCGTGGTGCTGCTGGCCCTGGCCTTCTGGGGCAAGTTGTGGGGCGTGGCGGGGATGTTCCTGTCGACGCCGCTGGCGGTGATGGCTATGGCCATCCTGGCCGAGTTCAAGGGCTCGCGCTGGATCGCGGTCCTGCTGTCGGGCGACGGCGAACCCTACGCCGCCAAGCGGCCGGGCAAGGTCAAGGACAAGGGGGCGGAAGAAGGCGCCGCCCAGAAACGTTCCGTCTGGGGACGATCATCCTGGCTTCGCCGTATCCGGGGCCGCGACGTCCCGCCGCAGACATAGAACTCGAAAATTTTCTCTTCTTGTCCTTGAACTGCCGCAATCGACGCCTATTTCACCCTCACACGACGACGCGGTCCTCCCCTCCCCCTCCCGGACCGCGACGTCCCAGGCCGGCGCTTCCCCTCCCCCTCCTGAGCGCCGGACCGAGCAGGCCGTCGGACTCCGTTCGACGGCCTTGTTCGTTTCAGGGCCTGTGTTCGGATTGAAGCTTAAGCCGCTTCTGTCCGATCACGGCGGAATTGGGGCTTTTGTTTCTCGGTTCGACGGCGACCAGGGCCAAAACCGTCCACAACTGGGCCTCTGGCGCAACATGGTGCGCTGCACACCGAAATTCCCTGTGTTTCAGGGCCTCGACGGCCTAGCCGTTCTCGCCGGGAGCGCTAAGGTGCGGCTGTTTTCCCCAGCGGTTTTCCACCGCGCCGTTCGAGACCTGAGTCATGTCCGCTGCTTCGCGCATCGTTCCCGCCGTTCCCGCCGACCTGGGAGCGCTGGAGGCGGCCTATGCGCGGATTGCGGCGCCGCCGGGCGCGGCGGAGAAGACTCTGCTGGCTCAGGCCTTCGACGACTATTCCGCCGATGAGACGCCTGAACTCGGCGGCGACGACCTGGCCGTCCTGCTGGCCGGCGCCTGGCGCGGCGCCGAGGCGCGCAAGGCGGGCGAGCCCGCCCGCATCACCGTCGGCCCGCTGGCCGACGCCGCCGGCGTCAACACCGGCTATGACCAGATCCTGATCCTGCAGGACGACGGGCCGTTCCTGGTCGACAGCGTCCTGGTCGCCCTGGCCGAGGCGGGGGTCACCGTGCGGGCCCTGTTCCACCCGATCGTCGAGATCGAGGCGGGTCGTCGCGACTCCCTGATCATCGTCGTCATCGATCCCCTGCCGCAGGAGCGTCGTGACGCCCTGGGCGAGGGTCTGGCGACCGCCATGGCCGATGTCCGCGCCGCCGTGCGCGATCACGGCGCCATGGTTCAGGCCATGCGCGAGGCCGTCCAGCGTCTGGAGGCCGCGCCGCCGAAGGGCGTGGACCCCGAGGTGCTGAAGGAGAATCTCGAGTTCCTTCGCTGGGCCAAGAGCGACCATTTCGTCTTCCTGGGCGCCCGCGACTACGACTATCCGCGCGACGCGTCCGGTTCGTATGAGGCCGAGGCGCCGCTGAACCAGTCCAGCGACGGTCTGGGCGTTCTCAGCGATCCCGAGCGCCGCGTGCTGCGCCGCGCCTCCGAACCGGCCGTCCTGACCGCCGCCATGCAGCGCCAGCTGGGCGAAAGCGATCCGGTCACCGTGGCCAAGGCCAATATGCGCTCGCGGGTCCACCGGCGGGCCTACATGGATTATGTCGGGGTCAAACGCTACGACGCCGACGGCAAGCCGACCGGAGAGACGCGCTTCGTCGGCCTGTTCACCGCCGAGGCCTATGACAAGATGGCCAAGGAGGTGCCGCTGATCCGGCGCAAGGTGGCCAATGCGCTGGAACGCGCCGGCAAGACTCCGGGCAGCCATAATCACAAGCGCCTGAAGAACATCCTCGAGAACTACCCCCGCGACGAGCTGTTCCAGATCGGCGAGGACGAGCTGCTGGATACGGCGCTGGGCGTCCTGCACCTGTATGATCGTCCGCGCATCCGCCTGTTCACGCGCCGCGATCCGTTCGACCGCTTCGTCTCTGTGCTGTGCTTCATCCCCCGCGAGCGTTTCGACGCGGGCCTGCGCCAGCGCATCGGCGGCATTCTGGCCAAGGCCTGGGGCGGCCGCGTCTCGGCCTGGTATCCGCAGCTGAGCGACCAGCCGCTGACGCGCGTCCACTACATCATCGGCGTGACGCCGGGCGAGCACCCCGTGCCCGACCTGAAGGCCCTGGAGGCCGAGGTGGCCGAGGCCGGACGCAGCTGGATCGACCGCTTCGAGCGCGCCCTGCGCCTGGCCGGGGTGGACGAAGCCGCCGTCGGCCCGACCAGCGCCCGCTGGGCGGAGGGTTTCGGCGTCGCCTTCCGCGACCGATACGACGCGGCCGAGGCCGTGGCCGACCTGGAGCAGTTCGATCGCCTGAACGACGGTTCGGCGGCCGACGGCGTCCATGCCGAGCCGGTGGCGGTGCGCGCCTTCCGCACGGCCGACGAGACCAACCTGCAGTTCCGCTTCAAGCTGTATCGCCGCGGGTCGGCCGTGCCGCTGTCCGACGTGCTGCCGATTCTGGCCGACATGGGCCTGAAGACGCTCGAGGAATCCGACCACGTCGTGCGGACGATCGGCCAGGAGCCGATCTACATCCACGACTTCCTGCTGGAAGACCCGCGCGGCGCCGACCTGGTCTTCGCCGACCTCAAGACCCCGTTCGAGGAGGCTTTCAAGGCCGTGTGGAACGGCCGTACCGAGAGCGACGGCTTCAACCGCCTGGTGCTGGAGCTGGGCGTCGACTGGCGCGAGGCGGCCCTGATCCGCACCCTGGCGCGTTACCGCCAGCAGACGGGTCTGGACCCCTCCCAGTCGGTTCAGGAAGCGGCCCTGCGCGAATACCCCGACGCAGCGCGCGCCATTCTGGCCCTGTTCAAGGCCAAGTTCGACCCGGCCCATGGCGGTTCGGTCGCCGAGCGCGAAGCGGCCGTGGCTGAACTGGACGCGAAGATCGAGACCCTGCTGCAGGACGTGAAGAGCCTGGATCACGACCGCGCCCTGCGCCGGATCTCGGCCCTGATCGACGGGATCAAGCGCACCAACTTCTATCAGGTCGACGCCGAGGGGAATCCGAAGGCCCACATCTCGATCAAGATCGCGGCCCAGGAACTGGCCGACCTGCCCCTGCCCAAGCCCTTCCGCGAAATCTTCGTCTGGGCGCCCTACGTCGAAGGCACGCACCTGCGCTTCGGCCCGGTGGCGCGCGGCGGTCTGCGCTGGTCGGACCGTCGTGACGATTTCCGCACCGAGGTCCTGGGTCTGGTGAAGGCCCAGCAGGTCAAGAACTCGGTCATCGTGCCGGTCGGCTCCAAGGGCGGCTTCTATCCCAAGCAATTGCCGGTCGGCGGCACGCGCGAGGAGACGCAGGCCGAGGCCATCCGCGCCTACAAGACCTTCCTGTCCGGGATGCTGGACATCACCGACAACATCGTCGGCGACGGCGCGCCGGTGCGTCCGGCGAATGTCGTGGCCTGGGAAGGCGACGACCCCTATCTGGTCGTGGCCGCAGACAAGGGCACGGCGACCTTCTCGGACATCGCTAACGGGGTGAGCCAGTCCTATGGCTTCTGGCTGGACGACGCCTTCGCCTCGGGCGGTTCGGCCGGTTACGACCACAAGGAGATGGGCATCACCGCGCGCGGCGCCTGGGAGGCGGTCAAGCGCCACTTCCGCGAAGTCGGCAAGGACATCCAGACGGAGCCCTTCACCGTGGTCGGCGTCGGCGACATGTCCGGCGACGTCTTCGGCAACGGCATGCTGCTGTCGCAGGCGACCAAGGTGGTGGCCGCCTTCGATCACCGCGACATCTTCATCGACCCGAACCCGGACGTGGCGAAGTCGTGGGCCGAGCGCAAGCGCCTGTTCGAGACGCCGCGCACCAGCTGGCAGGACTATGACAAGAGCCTGATCTCGGAAGGCGGCGGCGTCTTCTCGCGCTCGGCCAAGTCGATCGCCCTGACGCCTCAGATCAAGGAACTGCTGGACATCGAGGCCGACACCGTCGACCCGGTCACCCTGATGCAGGCCATCCTCAAGGCCCGCGCCGAACTGCTCTACTTCGGCGGCATCGGCACCTACATCAAGGGCTCCGGCGAGACCAACCTGCAGGTCGGCGACAAGGCGAACGACGCCATCCGCATCAACGGCGGCGAGGTTCGCGCCCAGATCATCGGCGAAGGCGCCAACCTGGGCATGACCCAGCTGGGCCGCATCGAGGCGGCGCGCGTCGGCGTGCGGCTGAACACCGACGCCATCGACAACTCGGCCGGCGTGGACTCCTCCGACCAGGAGGTGAACATCAAGATCCTGCTGGGCGGCGCCATCGCCTCGGGCCATCTGAAGGCCGAGGATCGCAACGCCCTGCTGAAGTCGATGACGGACGAGGTGGCGCATAACGTCCTGCGCCACAACTACGATCAGACGCTGGCCCTGACCCTGCAACAGGCCGAAGGCGCTGCGGCGCTGGACGCCCAGCAGGCCTTCATGCAGCACCTGGTTTCGATCGGTAAGCTGAACCGGGCGGTCGAATACCTGCCCGACGACGCCCGCATTGCCGAGATGAAGCTGCAGGGCCAGGCCCTGTCGCGGCCGGAGCTGGCGGTTCTGACCGCCTATTCCAAGCTCGAACTGTTCGACGAGATCGTCGCCTCGGCCGCGCCGGACGACGCCTTCTTCGAGCGGATGCTGGTCGACTACTTCCCGACGCCGCTCGCCCAGTTCGAGAGCGACATGAAGGGCCACCGCCTGCGTCGCGACATCATCGCCACCGTGCTGTCGAACGAGATCGTCAACATGGCCGGACCGACCTTCGCCGACCGCCTGCGCGCGGCGGCCGAGTGCGACACCGCCGCCATGGTCACGGCCTTCGAGACGGCGCGTCACGTCTTCCGCCTCGACGAGGCCTGGAAGGCGGTGTCGGCTCTGGACCTGAAGATCCCGGCTGAGGCCCAGACGGCCCTGTATCAGGAGATCGCCCTGGTCCTGCGTCGCCAGACCTTCTGGCTGGCGCGTCGCGCGGCGCGCACCGAGACGACGGTCGGCGGCATGATCGCCGCCTACCAGCCCGCCGCCGACGCCCTGCGCGCCGCCGGCCCCGAAGTGCTGTCGCGTTATGAGCACGCCCGCTACGAAGGCCGGGTCCAGACCTTCATCGGTCTGGGCGCGCCGGAAGAATTGGCGCGCGACATCGCCATGCTGCGTCCGATGGTGGCCACGGCCGACATCGGCGACCTGGCCGGCGAACTGGGCTGGGACGCTCCGGCCATGGCCCGCGTCTATCACCAGGTCGGCGCCGCCTTCGACTTCGACCGCCTGCGCGTGGCCGCCGGGTCGGTGCCGTCGGGCGATCACTTCGACCGCCTGGCCGTGCGTCGTCTGATCCAGGACCTGATGACCGAGCAGCAGCAGCTGACCCGCGCCGTGGCCAAGGCCTCGGCCGAGGCGGCCGGCGCCGGCGAGGACAGCGCGGAACAGGCGGTCGACGCCTGGATCGGCGCCCGCATGGATCAGGTGGAGGCCCTGCGCGGCTCGGTCGACGAGATCGAGACCTCGGGCTCCGGCTGGACCTTCGCCAAGCTGACCATCGCCAACGGCGCGATCCGCGAGGTGTTGGCTTCAGCTTCCTAAGCGAGGTGACGCCGGGCGAGAGCCCGGCGTCACGCGCTACGCTCGCGACGCCGTCGCTCGCTGCTTGAGCGCTTCTTGGAGCGCGATCATTCGTCACGAGAGGATCAGGGCCCGTCCGTTTCGTCGTCTGGCGAGGCGGGCGGGCCTTGGCGTTTGGGGCGGGGTCGGTTTAGGTGGCGCCTGCTGTTCAGTGAACCGGAGGGCCCATGCCCAGGAAGTTCCTCGTCGTCGTCGACGACAGTCCCGAGCTGGGCGCCGCCCTGGCCTACGCCTCGCGCCGCGCCCGTTCGACCGGGGGCCATGTGGTCCTGCTGCGCGCCCTGCCCGGCGGATCGGACGAGCACTGGTCCGGCGTCCGCGATGAAATCCGCCGCCAGCAGCGCGAGGAGGCGGAAGGCCTGCTGGCCCGGCTCGGCGAGAAGGTCGCCGAGACCTCGGGCGCCCCGCCCGTCTATCTGATCGAGGAAGGCGACCCCCAGGCCGCTATCCGCAAGGCCGTGGGCGACGATCCCGACATCAAGATCCTGATCCTGGCGGCCGGGGCCAATGGACGCGGCCCAGGCCCCCTGGTGTCGGCGGTGTTGAAACAGGGCGCCGCCCTGACCGGCCGCAAGCTGCCCGTCACCATTGTTCCCGGCGAACTGACCGAGGACGAGATTCTGGATCTGGCTTGATCCAAGGGGCGCTATCGCTGGCCGCGCGGCGGCTCGCTGCTTGAGCGCCCACTTGAACCGGGCCGCGGCAGGGCGCATCTGAGGCTCATGTTCATCCAGACCGAAGCCACGCCCAATCCCAACGCGCTCAAATTCCTGCCGGGCCGCGACGTCGCCCCGCAGGCCGTGTTGGAGTATCGCACCATCGACGAGGCGGCCGCCTCGCCCCTGGCCGAGGCCCTTTTCGAACTGGAAGGGGTCGAGGGGGTCTTCTTCGGCGCCGACTACGTCTCAGTCACCCGCGCGGCGCAGGGGCCTGACTGGAGCGAGATGAAGGCGCCGATCCTGTCGGTCATCATGGATCATTTCGTCTCTGGCGCGCCCCTGGTTCGAGCCGGTGAAGCCGTGAGCGAGGACGCCGGCGAGGACACGGAGATCGTCGCCGAGATCAAGGGCCTGCTCGACAGCCGCATCCGTCCGGCGGTGGCCCAGGACGGCGGCGACATCCTGTTCGACCATTTCGACGAGGAAACCGGCGTGCTGCGTCTGCGGATGCGCGGCGCCTGCGCGGGCTGCCCCTCCTCCTCCGCGACCCTGAAGGCCGGGGTCGAGCAGATGATGCGTCATTACGTTCCCGAAGTGACCAGCGTCGAACAGGTGCTGTAAGCGCCGCCCTGTTTCACATGAAACACTCGTCGGACGGCGCGCCCTCGGGCATGATGGCGTCATGAGCGGTTCGGACGAGACATCCCAGGCTCGCGCCCTGGGCGAAGCCCTGGCGGCGCTGCGGCGTGAACGTGGGTTGAGCCAGGCCGAGGCGGGCGCAAGGATCGGCATGACCAGCCAGGGCTGGGGCCTGTATGAGGCGGGCAAACGCTCCAGCCTGTTCCGTCCGGACGTCCAGCGCCGCCTGACCGGCGCCCTGGATGCAACGCCCGAGGCGCTGGTCCTGCAGATGGGCGGCGAGCCGGCTTCGCCTGAAGCCCTTCCCGCCAATGGACTTTCAGCCCGCGGCCGCGTCTTCGACGGCGCGCCCGTTCAGACCCGTCGGCTGCGGCTGGAGACGGACGAACTGGCGCCCTGGGCGTCGGCCGGAACGGTGCTGGAGTATGTGCCGGGGCGTTGGCCCCGGCGGGGCCAGGGCTGCGTCATCCAGATCGACGACGGCGCCCAGAGGGTTCGCCTCTATGATCGCGCCGATGATGCCGAAGTCGTGGTTCTCGGCGCAGGCGGTCTGGACCGGACGGAGCGGATCGCGCGTTCGCGCATCCAGTCGATGTCGGCTGTGACCGGGCGCTTTGACGATGAATGAAACAAAATAGTTGCATCGCGCGGTCGTTCATGAAACTCTCTGGTTGAAAGCGGAGGGGTCATGTCGCGTCGCAGCCATCATATCGATCAGGCCGTCGGCCTGCGTATCGCCGCCCGGCGCTCCGCCCTCGGCTGGTCCCAGTCCGTCCTGGCGCGAGAACTGGGAGTCAGCTTCCAGCAGGTCCAGAAGTATGAGACGGGCGTCAATCGCGTCTCCGCCTCGCGTCTGCATCAGGCGGCGATGGCTATGGGCTGCTCGGTGGGCGACTTCTTCCCAGCGCGACCCAAGATCGAGGGCGAGGCGGAGCTGCTGCACCCGGTTCTGACCAGCGCCGAAGGGCGAGGTCTGGCCGAGGCCTTCGCGCGGATTCCCGACGCCGGCGCGCGTCGCGCCCTGACCCGCGTCGCCCAGGCCATGGCGGCGGCCTGACGGTCTTCGGCGTTGAAGCGGTCGCATCCGCGCCGATTTCGCATTAGGGACAGGGCCATGAAGATCATGGTCATCGACACGGCGCTGGGCGCCTGCGCCGTCGGAGTGTTCGAGGGCGAAGCGGGCGACGCCCAGCCCCAGCCCCAGCCCCTGGGCCTGCGGGTCGAGCTGATGACCAAGGGACATCAGGAGCGACTGGGCGGACTGGCGCGCGATGCGGCGGCTGAGGCGGGCGGTTTCGACGGGATGGCGCGCATCGGGGTGACGGTGGGGCCGGGCTCCTTCACCGGCCTGCGTGTCGGCCTGGCCTTCGCCCTGGGGCTGGGCGCGGCGCTGGATCGGCCGGTGGTCGGAATCTCCACCCTGGACGCTCTGGCGGCCTCGGTCCCGTCCGAGGGCCTGGTCGCCGCCGTCATCGACGCCCGCCGGGGCCAGGTCTATGCGCGTCTGTTCCGCGACGGCGTGGCGCTCGGCGAAGCGGAGGCGCTGTCCCTCGAGGCGGCGCGCGACCGCATTCAGGCTGAAACCGGGGACGCGCGGCCGGCCCTGGTCGGAAGCGGGGCCGAGGTGCTGGCCGAGGCCTTCCCTGAACTGGCGGGCGCCGCCCTGCATCCCCTGCCCGCTCCCGCGCCCGAGGCGCTGGCGGCCCTCGCCCTGGCCGCCGATCCGACGACCGCCCCGCCGCAGCCGCTCTATCTGCGCGCGCCCGACGCCACGCCGCCCAGCCGTCTGCCGGGCCAGCCGCGTCAGCCCGCCGCGTGAGCGACTCGACCTTCCCGGCGGTCGATCCTGTTCGCCTCGCCGCGATCCACGCCGAGGCGTTCGCGGCGGCCTGGGACCGGGCGACGCTGTCCGAACTCCTGGCCTCGCCGGGCGTATTCGCCGTGGCGGAGGAGGACGGCTTCATCCTGATCCGCGTCGTGGTCGACGAAGCCGAGATTCTGACCCTGGCGGTGCAGCCCTCGGCGCGGCGCGCGGGGCTGGGCGCGCGACTGGTCGAGGCGGCGGTGGTGCGCGCCGCCGCCCTGGGCGCCGAACGGATGTTCCTGGAAGTCGCCGAGGGCAACGCCGCCGCCCGCGCCCTGTACGCCCGAAGCGGCTTCGTCGAGATGGGGCGGCGACGCGGCTATTATTCGCATGCGGACGGACGCCGAGAGGATGCGCTGACCTTGGTCCTGAACTTTTCTCGATAGCTTCCATAAGGCGACGGTCCATCCTATCTTCGCCGCCATGGACCGGATCGAAAAACTCTGCGCCGAGCGCGGCATGCGCATGACCGAGCAACGTCGGGTGATCGCCCGCGTCCTGTCGAATGCCGAGGACCACCCCGATGTGGAGGAGCTGTATCGCCGCGCTTCGGCGATCGATCCGCACATCTCCATCGCCACCGTCTATCGCACCGTGCGCCTGTTCGAAGAGGCGGGCGTGGTCGAGAAGCACGACTTCGGCGACGGCCGCAGCCGCTATGAAGAGGCTGGCGACGACCACCACGACCACCTGATCGACACCAAGACGGGCGAGGTCATCGAATTCTTCGACGCCGAGATCGAGCGCCTCAAGACCGAGATCGCCCGCAAGCTCGGCTATGAGCTGGTCGGTCACAAGCTGGAGCTGTACGGCCACGTCATCCCCGGCGCCGAGCCGGTGGAGCGGGAGGGGCTGATCTACAAGCGCCGCCCCCGCGAAGAGGCCGAAGACTGACCTCGGCCGTCGGCCCCAGACCCTGCCGACGCTTGCCGTCGTCGGTTTCGGCGATCATAAGCCGGACATGACCGATACGCTCGAAAAGCCTGTCCCGGCCCCTGTCCTGGGCCACGGCGTCGCGCCTGAAGGCGAGGCGACGCCCAAGCGCCTGTTCATCAAGACCTACGGGTGCCAGATGAACGTCTACGATTCCGAACGCATGGCCGACGTCCTGCGGCCGCTGGGCTATGCGCCGACGGACACGCCCGAAGGCGCCGACTTCGTCATTCTGAACACCTGCCATATCCGCGAGAAGGCGGCCGAAAAAGTCTATTCCGAGCTCGGCAAGCTGCGGCAGATGAAGGAAGAAAAAGCAGCGGCGGGCGATGGCGGCATGACCATCGCCGTGGCCGGCTGCGTCGCCCAGGCCGAGGGCGAGGAGATCATGAAGCGCCAGCCGGCGGTCGATCTGGTGGTCGGGCCGCAGGCCTATCACCAGCTGCCTGAGCTGCTGACCCGCACCGCGCGGGCGCGCGGCGAGCGCATCGGCGCCGACTTCGCCCCGAATGAGAAGTTCGACGCCCTGCCCGCCACGCGCGGGACCGAGGGCGTCACCGCCTTCCTGACGGTGCAGGAAGGTTGCGACAAGTTCTGCACCTTCTGCGTCGTGCCCTATACGCGCGGCGCCGAGTGGTCGCGCCCGGTCGCGGCGGTGCTGGACGAGGCCCGCGCCCTGGCCGACCGGGGCGTGCGCGAGGTCACCCTGCTGGGTCAGAACGTCAACGCCTATGACGGCGAGGGGCCGGACGGAAAGCCCTTCACCCTGGCCAGGCTGGCCTACGCCCTGGCCGACATCCCCGGCATCGACCGCATCCGCTATACGACCAGCCACCCGAACGACATGTCGGACGACCTGATCGCGGCGCACGGCGATCTGGACGCCCTGATGCCCTATCTGCACCTGCCGGTTCAGTCGGGCTCGGATCGCGTCCTGCGGCTGATGAACCGCAAGCACGGGCGTCAGAAGTATTTCGACCTGATCGACCGCATCCGCGCGGCGCGGCCGGACATGGCGCTGTCGGGCGACTTCATCGTCGGCTTCCCCGGCGAGACGGATCGCGATTTCGAGGACACGATGGACCTGGTGCGGCGGGTGAACTACGCCAGCGCCTTCTCCTTCATGTATTCGCCGCGCCCCGGCACGCCTGCGGCGACCATGGCGGCCCAGGTTCCGGACGAGGTCGCCAAGGCGCGCCTGCACGCCCTTCAGGCCCTGCTGATCGAGCAACAGGTCGCCTTCAACCAGTCTCTGGCCGGGCGCGTCCTGCCGGTGCTGTTCGAGAAGAAGGGCCGCCACGGCGCCCAGGCCATCGGCCGCTCGCCCTATCTGCAATCGGTCCACGTCGAGGACGCGGATCAACTGATCGGCCGGATCGTTCCGGTCGAGATCATCAGCGGCCAGCAGAACAGCCTGACCGGCCGCCTGATCCAGACGAACTGACGCCTGTTCCGCCACGCGCCGTGCGTGAGGCCAGGAATGCTTACAATCCCCCTCAAGCAGCCTCGCGCCGCGCGCGAGGCGTTAGGGGACCAACAAGGAGACCTCATGGCGCGAGAGTCCGAGTTCCTGTCCCTCAGCGATGCGGCGTTGCGCGCGGTCATCGGGCCGCAGAGCCGTCACCTGGCTCTGATCGAGGACGCCTTCAAGGTGCTGGTCGAGACGCCGGGCGGCGGGGTGTCGATCAACGGCTCCACGCGGGATCGGGCGCAGGCGCGCCGCGTCATCGAGGCCCTGTCGAACCGGGCCGAGGCGGGCGCCGAGATCACCGAGGCCGACGTCCGCACCGCCCTGGGCGCCGCCGTCACCCAGCCGCGCGCTGAGCCCGCAGGTCGCACCACGGGCCGCAGCGTGCCGGAGGGCGCCGCCCTGCCCGTCGGCCGTCGCGGCGCCATCGCGCCCAAGACGGCGTCGCAGGCGCGCTATCTGGAAATGCTGGGCCGCTGCGAACTGACCTTCGGCGTCGGCCCGGCGGGCACGGGCAAGACCTTCCTGGCGGCGGCCTACGGCGCCTCCCTGCTGAAGCGGGGGCAGGTGGACCGGCTGGTCATCACCCGCCCGGCGGTCGAGGCGGGCGAGAAGCTGGGCTTCCTGCCGGGTGATCTGAACGAGAAGGTCGACCCCTATCTGGCCCCGATCTGGGAGTCGCTGAACGACATCCTAGGCGTCGACGACGTGCGCCGTCGCCGCGAGAAGGGCGAGATCGAGGCCGCCCCCATCGCCTTCATGCGCGGCCGCACCCTCAGCCACGCCTTCATCATCGTCGATGAGGCGCAGAACACCTCGCGGATGCAGATGAAGATGGTGCTGACCCGCCTGGGCGAGGGCGCGCGCATGGTGGTGACGGGCGACCCGTCGCAGGTCGATCTGCTGAACCCACGCGATTCCGGCCTGGCCCACGCCCTGCGCATCCTCAAGGACGTGGAGGGCGTCGGCGTGCAGCAGTTCAAGTCCGAGGACGTCGTGCGGCACGCCATGGTCGAGCGCATCGTGCGCGCCTATGACAGCGACGCCGCGCGCAGCCGCCCCTTCCCCGACCTTGAGGACGACGCCTGATGATCGAGGTCGAGATCGACAGCGAGGCCTGGACTGAGGCCCTGCCCGAGGCGGCGGCGATCGCCGAGCGCGCCGCCCTCGCGGCCCTGGGAACGGTCGAGGGCGATGTGGTCGTGCTGTTGGCTGACGACGCGGCGGTGCAGGACCTGAACGCGCGTTTCCGCGACAAGGACCGGCCGACGAACGTGCTGTCCTTTCCGGCCGCCGAGAGCGCCTTTCCGCATCTGGGGGACGTGGTGCTGGGCTACGCCTATTGCGCGGCGGAGGCGCAGGCGCAGGGCAAGACCCTGTCGGATCATCTGAGCCATCTGGTCGTCCACGGCGTCCTGCACCTGCTGGGCCGCGACCACGAGGACGACGCCGAGGCCGAGGAGATGGAGGCCGAGGAGCGCGAGATCCTGGGCGAATTGGGTGTCGCCGATCCCTATGCAGCCGAGCATGAGGGCGCCGCGTGAGCGGGGCGCTCGCCGCCCGTTTCGCGGGCCTGCTGAACCATCGCTGGGGCCGGATCGGCTTGGCGCTGCTGGCCGGGGCGGGCGCCGCCCTGGTCCATCCGCCGTTCGGCTTCCTGCCGGGACTGCTGGGCTATCCGTTGCTGCTGTTGCTGGCGGATCGGGCAGAGGGGATGAAAGGGGGCTTCTGGGTCGGCTGGCTGGCGGGGTTCGCCTATTTCTTCATCGGCTGCTGGTGGGTGGCCGAAGCCTTTCTGGTCAATCCGGCGCAGGCGTGGATGGCGCCGTTTGCGGCCAGCCTGCTGCCGGCGGGCATGGGGCTGTTCTGGGGGCTGGCGACCGTGGCCTATCGCTGGCTCCGGCCGGCCGGGGCGCGGCGCGTCCTGCTGTTCGCCGCCCTGTTCGCCCTGCTGGAGTGGACGCGCGGCCATGTGCTGACCGGCTTTCCGTGGAATCCGGCGGGCGCAGGCTGGGCGGCCGGATCGGCCATGTCGCAGTTCGCCTCGGTCGTCGGGGTTTATGGGCTGGGCCTGATCACGGTGGCGGCGGTCAGCGCCTTCGCGCCCCTGGCCGATGCCGGGCCGCGACGCCCGCGCCTGATCGCGGCGGGGCTGGGGGCGCTGACGCTGACCGGTCTGTTCGCCTTCGGGACGGTGCGCCTGACCTCGGCGCGGCTGGTGGAGACGCCGACCATGGTGCGGCTGGTCCAGGCCGATATCCCGCAGGACTACAAATGGAGCCCCGAGGCTTACCAGGCCATTCTGGGCCGCTATCTGGAGCTGACGGCGCGTCCGGGCGACGCTCTGCCTGACGTGGTGATCTGGCCTGAAGGCGCCCTGCCGACGACGGCCAACGACCTGTTCGCCTCCTCGGACGCCCAGGCGGTGGCGGCGGCCCTGCAGACGGGCCAGACCCTGCTCGCGGGATTGAGCCGGGGCGAGCCGGACCCGAGCGCCGAGACGGGCGCCCGCTACTACAACAGTCTGTTCGCCCTGCATGATGAAGGCGCGGCGGGCCTGCGTATCGGTCAGATCTACGACAAGCACCGGCTGGTGCCGTTCGGCGAATACCTGCCGATGGGCGAGCTGATGAGCCGGATCGGCGTGCGCAGTCTGGTGCACGTCCCCGCCGACTTCAGCGCCGGACCGACCCCAGCGCCGATCAGCCTGGTCAACGCCCCGCCGGTGCAGCCGTTGATCTGCTACGAAGCCCTCTATCCCGGCTTCACGCCCGCGACGGCGGCGACGCGCCCGGCGTGGGTCGTCAACGTCTCCAACGACGCCTGGTTCGGCCGGACGTCAGGTCCGCGCCAGCATCTGAACCTGGCCTCCTATCGCGCGCTGGAGACGGGCCTGCCGGTGGCGCGGGCGACGCCTACGGGCGTCTCGGCCATGATCGATCCGTGGGGCCGCATCGTCGAGGGCAAGCGGCTGGACCCCGGCCAGGCGGGCGTCATCGACGTGCGTCTGCCGCAACCGGCTCCGCCGACCGTTTACGGCCGCTGGGGCGATCTGGGGTTCGCCGTCCTGTTGGTTATAATGCTGATCGCGGGGCGAGGCCGCGCTGGAAAAGCGAGGCTGGGTCGTTAAGCCTATCGGAGGCGTCGTTCCCGCGGCGCCCCTGAGACGCGAATTGACATGACATCGGCCCGGCGACGGCGGCATGTCGACAAGAAAAACGGGGAAGAGGGCAGGACATGGTCAGGGGTTCCGGGACAGAAGGTCCCCATCTGGTGGATCGGCATGTGGGGCGGCGCGTGTGCGAGAAACGCATCGCCCTGGGCTACAACCAGACCGATCTGGGCCAGGCGCTGGGAGTCACCTTCCAGCAGGTGCAGAAGTACGAGAAGGGCGCCAACCGGATCTCCGCGTCCAAGCTGTGGGACATCGCCCGCTTCTTCCGCGTCGACATCGGCTACTTCTTCGAGGGTCTGACCGGGACGGCGCAGCCCGGCATGGCCGAGGGCGAGGCCGAGCCCTTCGTTCACGACTTCCCCGCCACCCGCCAGACCATCGAGATCGGCCGCCTGGCCCCGCGCTTGTCGTCGCGCCAGCAGAAGCTGGTGGTCGACCTGATGCGAGAACTGGTTGAGGAAGGCGAAGCCGAACCCGCCGCCTGAGCCGAGGCTGATGAAACCGGGACAAAGAAAAAGGCGCGGAGCGATCCGCGCCTTTTCCTGTCTTGGACCTCGTTCGAGATCAGGCGGTCAGCGCCGTCTCCGAGGCGACGATGCGGCTGGCGGCGTGGACCACGGCGCCGATGCGCAGGGCGGCCTGGATCTGCAGGGCCGGGACGGCGTGCTTGCGCAGTTCGCCCTCGTGGGCGTCCAGGCAGGCGCCGCAGCCGTTGATGGCCGAGACGGCGGTGGACCACAGCTCGAAGTCCAGCTTCTCGACGCCCGGATTGGCGATGATGTTCATCCGCAGCTTGGCCGGCAGCGTCGTGTACTCCGGGTTCTTCATCAGGTGCAGCGAGCGGTAGTAGATGTTGTTCATGCCCATGATGGCGGCGGCGGCCTTGGCGGCGGTCATCGCTTCGGGCGACAGGACCGTCGCGGCCTGGGCCTCGATCAGCTTGACCACGGGGGCGACGCCGATGGCGTGGGCCGAGGCCAGGAAGCAGCCCCACTTCTGCTGGTCGTTCAGCACAGTCTCATTGGCGAGCGAGGACAGGTTCAGCGAGATGTCCTTGCCATAGGCCGGGATCAGATCGCGAAGGGCGTCGATGGACATTTTCGTGTTCCTTTCAGGAAGCGACGCTTCAAAGAAGAAGCGGCTATCGTTCGCGACGCGGTCGCTTACTTCTTGAGCCGCCTTTTTGAGCCGCATTGCGTGATGGGCGCTCAAGCCGCGAGGCTCCGCGAGCCGAGCATAGCGCCCAAATAAAATCATCAGGCATGAAAAAGGCGGCGACAGTCGCCCGCCGCCGCCTCTTTCGAGGGGCGGCCCGGACCCTACTCACGCGGTCCGGGCCTGTCTGGGCCAATACTTACGCGGCCAGAGTGTCGCCGCCGACCGGGCGGTTGCAAGCGCACAGCTCGTCGGTCTGCAGAGCGTCGACGACACGCAGGGTGTCTTCCGGCGAACGGCCGACGTTCAGGTTGGTCACATAGACGTGCTGGATGACGTTGTGCGGGTCGACGACGAAGGTCGCGCGCAGGGCCACGCCTTCTTCTTCGTCCAGCACGCCCAGGGCGCGGGCCAGCTTGCCGCCGTTGTCGGCGAACTGCCAGATCGGCAGCTTGTTCAGGTCGGCGTGGTCACGACGCCAGGCCAGCTTGGTGAACTCGTTGTCGGTCGAACCGCCCAGAACCACGGTGTCGCGGTCCTCGAAGTCCTTACCCAGCTTGGCGAAGGCGGCGATTTCGGTCGGGCAGACGAAGGTGAAGTCCTTCGGGTAGAAGAAGATGACCTTCCACTTGCCCTCGAAGCTGTCCTGCGTGACCGGCTCGAAGGCCGAGGCGCCGTTTTCCTCGTGGCTGTTGAAGCCCGGCTTCACGCCGATAATTTTGAAATCAGGCAGTTTTTGACCGACGCCGAGCATCGCGCTTCTCCTAGATGCAGAAAAAATGGGCCGCCGGAACGCGGGGAGTGCGAACCGTCGAGGCCATGAGATGGGCCTTGGCGCTGCTTAAGTCAAATCGATCATTTTGCTTTCACAAATAGATTTAACTTATCGCGCTGGGCGAGTTATAAGAACGGCCGATAGCGTCTGCATCAGACATAGGCGGCGCCTATGTCGCCTCCTCTCTCGAATGCGCGAAACATGTCCGTTCTGCCGACCCTGCGTCAGCTCCAGTATCTGAAACTTCTGGCCGAGCACGGCTCCTTCAGCCGCGCGGCCGAGGCCGCTCACGTCAGCCAGCCCGCCCTGTCGTCCGGGGTGCAGGAGCTGGAACGGGTGCTGGGCGCCGCCGTAGTCGAACGGACGCGCGGGGCGGTGATCCTGACGGCCGTCGGCGCCGAGGCGGTGCGGCGGGCCGAGGATGTTCTGGCCCGCGCCGAGGATCTGGTCGAGGCCGCCCAGAACGCGGGCAAGCCCCTGTCGGGCCGGTTCCGCCTGGGCATCATTCCCACGGTGGCCCCGTTCCTGCTGCCCCAGGCCCTGCCGGGCGTACGGGACCTCTATCCCGGCCTGCGGCTGTTCCTGCGCGAGGATCTGACGCCGCGCCTGATCGCCGGGCTGAAAGCGGGTCAGCTGGACGCCGCCGTCATCGCCCTGCCCTATGACGCGCCGGGCATCGATCACGCCCGCATCGGCGACGATGAGATCCTGGCGGCGGCGCCGGCCGGTCACGCCCTGGCGGGGTCCGGGCCGATCCCCGAAGGGGCCCTGAAGGCTGAGGACCTGATCCTGCTCGAAGACGGCCACTGCCTGCGCGACCAGGCCCTGGCCGCAGTCAAGATCGACGCGCCGCGCGGCGAGGACGTCTTCGCCGCCACCACCCTGCCGACTCTGGTGCAGATGGTCTCCTCGGGCCTCGGGGTCAGCTTCCTGCCGCAGATGGCGGTGCGGGCGGGTCTGGCCGATCATCCCGGGGTGGTGGTGCGGCCTATTTCCGAAGACGCCCCGCGCCGCGAGATCGTCGTCGCCTGGCGGGCGGGATCCAGTCGCGCCGCCGAGGCGCGCCTGCTGGCCGAGGCGTTGAAGCTGGACTGAGCGAGCCGGATCAGCCGAACAGGCGGCTGTCCCACCAGACCGGCGTCTCCAGCCCCGGCTTGATGCGGGCGAAGTCGGGGTGAGTGGTGTTGAAGACGAAGTTGCGCTCCATCCGCGCCACGACCGAGGGCGTGATCAACAGGGCCGAGCGGCCTTCCGCGTGCCAGGCGCGGCCGAAGGCGCGGGCCGCCGCCCCGCCCGGCTCGGCCCAGCCGGGGACCAGGTCCGGGTTGACGACCTCATAGGAGACGCCCGCCGGAATGTGGATCTCCACATGGTGCTGGCCCAGCGGCAGTTCGCCGCCGAAGTGGACCAGCTTCTCCAGCATGGCGGTGGAATAGTGTTCGGCGGCGTAGATCACCCTCTGGCCCGCCTCGTGCCACCGGCCCGAGGCCAGGCGAGAGCCGCCGTCGCTCCAGATCGGGTGCTCCCCGCGCGGATCGCCGATGCGAAATCCCTTGAGCGCGTCGTCCAGCCGACGGTGCATGCCGGACCTAGACCGCGAAGCCGGCGTCGGCGCGGCGCACCAGATTGATCACCGCCTCGGCTCCCGCTGAACTGGACTGGGCCATGGCCAGCGGCGTGCGGCCGTTCAGCAGCTGGTGCGGACGGTTCAGGAAGCGGACCACGGCAGCGCTGTCGCCGCGATAGGCGCGGCCCACGGCGTCGACCACGCGGCCGACCTCGTACAGGCGTTCGCTCATTTCGCGGGACAGGGGCTTGCGGCTGGTGCGGGCGCGCCGCAGCGTCGCCTCGGGGATGATCTGACCGACCACGCGCGGCATGCCGATGACCTGGCCCAGGGCGGCGGCGGCGGCGGGCTTCAGCCCCTGGGACACGCGTTCAGCCAGGGCCACGTCGTCCAGCGCCTCATTGTCGTTCAGGCCCAGCAGCTTGCCGATCCGCGCCGCGTCGCTGGCGGGCAGGGTCTCGGGCGAGGCGTAGAGGTCGAGGGCGGTCATGGCGGCGGCTTTCGTCATATGACGGCAATATGGGCGTCAAACGGCGAGGCGGCAAGGGCTTCGCTTCTCCTGCTCATCCTGGCGTCCAAGAAAAAAGGCCGGCGGATTGCTCCGCCGGCCTTCATTCTAGTTGGTCTGACGCGCTTTCGCGCTGCTTGAGACCTCTTACTTTTCGTTGCCGCGCGCCAGATTGCGCAGGACGTAGGGCATGACGCCGCCGGCCTTGAAGTAGTCCAGCTCGGTCTGGTTATCGATGCGGCAGCGGACCGGGAAGCGGGCCATCTTGCCGTCCGAGGGGCGGAACAGCTCGACCCACAGGTCTTGACGCGGCTTCAGCTTGCCGATGTTGGCGTCGGTCAGGCCGCGGATGGTGACGATCTCTTCGCCCGTCAGGCCCAGCTTCTGCCAGCCGTCTTCCTTGAACTGCAGCGGGACGACGCCCATGCCGACCAGGTTCGAGCGGTGGATGCGCTCATAGCTCTCGGCGATGACGGCGCGCACGCCCAGCAGGCGGGTGCCCTTGGCCGCCCAGTCGCGCGACGAGCCGGTTCCGTATTCCTTGCCGGCGAAGACGACCAGCGGACGGCCTTCCGACTGGTAACGCATGGCCGCGTCGTAGATCGACATCGTCTCTTCCGAGGGGAAGTGCTTGGTGACGCCGCCCTCGATGTCGGGGGTGATGCGGTTGCGGATGCGGATGTTGGCGAAGGTGCCGCGCATCATGACTTCGTGGTTGCCGCGGCGGGCGCCGTAGCTGTTGAAATCCAGGGCGTCGACGCCGTGATTGGTCAGGTACTGACCGGCGGGCGAGGCCTTCTTGATCGAACCGGCCGGGCTGATGTGGTCGGTGGTGATCGAGTCGCCGAAGATGCCCAGGATGCGCGCCTCGACGATGTCCGTGACCGGAGCGGGCTCCATGGTCAGGCCCTCGAAGTAGGGCGGGTTCTGGACGTAGGTCGAGGTGTCTTCCCACTCATAGGTCTGACCGCCGGTGACGGCGATCGCCTGCCAGTGCTCGTCGCCCTTGAAGACGTCGGCGTAGCGCTTGGCGAACATCTTGGGCGTGACCGACTTCTTCTGGATGGCGGCGATCTCCTGCGAGGTCGGCCACACGTCCTTCAGGAAGACGTCATTGCCCTTCTTGTCCTGGCCGATCGGCTCCTTGGTGATGTCGATGCGCATCGAACCGGCCAGGGCGTAGGCGACCACCAGCGGCGGCGAGGCCAGGTAGTTGGCCTGGACGTCGGGGTTCACGCGCCCTTCGAAGTTGCGGTTGCCAGACAGGACCGAGGCGGCGACGATTCCGTTGTCGTTGATCGACTTGGAGACCGCCGGGTCCAGCGGGCCCGAGTTGCCGATGCAGGTGGTGCAGCCGTAGCCGACCAGGTTGAAGCCCAGGGCGTCCAGATCCTTCTGCAAGCCGGCGTCGGTCAGATAGTCGGTGACGACCTGCGAACCGGGGGCCAGGGAGGTCTTGACCCACGGCTTGGGCTTCAGGCCGAGGGCGTGGGCCTTGCGCGCCACCAGGCCGGCGGCGATCAGCACGCTCGGGTTGGAGGTGTTGGTGCACGAGGTGATGGCGGCGATGACGACGTCGCCGTCGCCCAGGTCGAATTTCTCACCCTCGACAGCGACGCGGGCGGCGTCGGTCGGACGCGAGAAGACGTCGGCCAGGGCGGTCTCGAAGGCCGGGGCGGCGGTGGTCAGCTCGACGCGGTCCTGCGGGCGCTTGGGACCGGCCAGCGACGGCACGACCGTCGAGATATCCAGCTCCAGAACGTCGGTGAAGATCGGATCTTCCGAGGTTTCGTCGATCCACAGGCCCTGCGCCTTGGCGTAGGCTTCGACCAGGGCGACGCGCGGCTTTTCACGGCCGGTGGCGGTCAGATAGTCGATGGTGGCCTGAGACACCGGGAAGAAGCCGCAGGTGGCGCCGTATTCCGGGGCCATGTTGGCGATGGTGGCCTGGTCCTCGATGGTCATGCCGGCGATGGCGTCGCCGAAGAATTCCACGAACTTGCCGACCACGCCCTTCTTGCGCAGCATCTGGGTGACGGTCAGCACTAGGTCGGTGGCCGTGGCGCCTTCCGGCAGCTTGCCCGTCAGCTTGAAGCCGACGACTTCGGGGATCAGCATCGGGATCGGCTGGCCCAGCATGGCGGCCTCGGCCTCGATGCCGCCGACGCCCCAGCCCAGGACGGCCAGGCCGTTGATCATGGTGGTGTGGCTGTCGGTGCCGACGACGGTGTCGGGATAGGCGACGGTCTTGCGGCCTTCCTCGGCGGTCCAGACGGTCTGGGCCAGGTGCTCCAGGTTGACCTGGTGGCAGATGCCGGTGCCGGGCGGCACGACGCGGAAGTTGTTGAAGGCCGACGAGCCCCAGCGCAGGAAGTTGTAGCGCTCGATGTTGCGCTCATACTCGCGCTCGACGTTCTGGCCGAAGGCGGCGGCGTTGCCGAAGTGGTCGACCATGACCGAGTGGTCGATGACCAGGTCGACCGGGACCAGCGGGTTGATCTTCTTGGCGTCGGCGCCGAGCTTGTCCATGGCGTCGCGCATGGCGGCCAGGTCGACGACGGCCGGAACGCCGGTGAAGTCCTGCATCAGCACGCGGGCCGGACGGAAGGCGATCTCGTGCTCGACGGCGCCCTTGTTCTCGATCCAGGCGGCGACGGCCTTCAGGTCGTCCTCGGTGACGGAAACCCCGTCTTCGTTGCGCAGCAGGTTCTCCAGCAGCACCTTCATCGAGCGCGGCAGGCGGGAAATCCCGGCCAGACCGGCTTCCTCGGCGGCGGGAAGGCTGTAATAGGCGTATTTCTTGCGCCCGACCGCGAGGTCCTGGCGGGTCTTGAGGCTGTCAATCGACGGCATGGAGAAGAGTCCTCTGACAAACGCCGCCCGACAATTCGGTTGCGCCTTCGCGCGCTGGACGTCGGGGCGCACAGGTCCCCGGCGCGCGCGGCGAAAGCCTGCTGCGGCGCTTGCGCATATAGTCCCGCGCGCGAGGGCCGTCCATGTATCCACACCCGTGACGTGGACATTGAGAGAGACTCGCAAGTGCTGACCCGTCTGGAGATAGAGGGCCTGACCCTGTCGCGCGGCGAGCGACGTCTGTTCGCCGGCCTGTCCTTCGCCCTGGCGGCGGGCGAGGCGGCGGCCCTGACGGGGGCCAACGGGGCGGGCAAGACCAGCCTGCTGCGCGCCGTGGCGGGCTTCATCCGGCCGGACGCCGGCTTGGTGGTTTTTCACGACGCGTCCGGTCGGGTCGAGGCGGAGACGGCGCGCCGCTCGGCGCTGCATCTGCTGGGCCATCACGAGGGTTTGAAGCCGCAGCGCACCGCGCGTCAGGAGCTGGGCTTTCAGGTCGAATGGCTGGGCGGTTCGGCCGTCGCCCTCGATGCGGCGGTCGCCCGATTGAAACTTTCGCCCCTGCTCGACTTGGAGACGCGCAAGCTGTCGGCGGGGCAGAGGCGGCGTCTGTCGCTGGCGCGTTTGGTCGCCGCCCCGCGCGCCCTGTGGCTGCTGGACGAACCGCTGGCGCCGCTCGACGAGGCCTGGCGCAGCGTCGCCGCCGAGCTGATGGCGGAACATCTGGCGGGCGGCGGCATGATCCTGGCGGCGGTGCATGACCCCCTGCCCGTCCCGGCGCGGTCGCTGGATCTGGGAGGCGTTCAGTGAAGGCTGTCCGCACCCTGTTCGCGCGCGAGTTGTCCCTGGCCTGGGGCGGCGGCGGCGGGCCGTTGCTGGCCTGCGGCTTCCTGTTGTGCCTGACGGCCATCCTGCCGCTGGCGGCGGGCGGCGACCCGCGCGTCCTCGCGCCAGCGGCTTCGGGGGCCAGCTGGATGGCGCTGGCGCTGGCTTCGCTGCTGTCGCTGGAGCGGATGTTCGAGCGGGATCTGGAGGACGGAGCGCTGGATCTGCTGGCGACCGGTCCCCTGCCGCTGGAGGCGGTGGTCGGGATCAAGGCCCTGGCGCAGTGGCTGGCGACGGGGCTGCCGCTGGCGGTCGCCGCGCCGGTCGCGGCTTTGGCGCTGGGTCAGCCGCCGGAGCTGATCGGCCTGACGGGCGCTTCGGCGGCGCTGGGCGGTCTGGGCTTCGCCCTTACCGGAGCTCTGGGCGCCGCCCTGGCCCTGGGCGCTCGGCGCGGCGGCCTGCTGATCGCTGTGGTCGTGCTGCCGCTGTTCATTCCGCCGGTGGTGTTCGGAGCCGGCGCCCTGACCCGCGCCGCCGCCGGCCAGAGCCCGGCATCGGCCCTGGCCCTGCTGGGGGCCTATGTCCTGTTCGCCCTGGTGATCGCGCCCGTAGCCGGAGCCGCGGCCGTCAGGAACGCGCAGGGTTAGCGCCCCTTCAGCGTCACATACAGCGCGCCGTCCCCGCCGTGACGACGGTGGGCGGGGGCGAAGCCCGAGACCACGCCGCGCAGATGCGGCCCGGTCAGCCATTCGTGGACCGAGGCGCGGATGACGCCGCCGCCTCGCCGGCCCTGCCCGGTGATGACCAGCACCGAGCGCAGGCCGCGCATCTGGCAGCCGATCAGGAAGCCGCGCAGTTGATCCTCGGCCTCGAAGCGGCCGAAGCCGTGCAGGTCGATGCGCGCCTCGATGGGATCGCGCTCGCGCGACAGGCGGCGCTGGCGGCGCGGCTCCAATTCTTCCGGCGCGGAGCGAGGACGGGGCGCGACGGTCTTTGGCGAGAGCGGGGGCGATGCGGCGACGCGCCCGGCCGAGGCGGGGGTCAGGGCCGTCGCGCGTTTCTTGCCCGCCGCGCCGCGTTGAGGCGGCGCCGTGAGAGCGAGCGCCTCATCGGCTTGGGGCAGAACGGCGCCGGGCGTCACGCGGGCGGCCTTGCGATGGGCGGGCGGCGTCACCGTGGCGGTCACCCTGCCCCAGATGCGCCTGTCGTCATCGGTTGTCGCGGATGCGGCTTTCGGCCCCTTTCCGGAAGGGGGGCGGGCCACGCTCAGTCCTCGTCGTCGAAGGCGGCCGACGGGCCGGGCTCATGGGCCAGCAGATCGCCGGGCTGGCAGTCCAGCTCGCGACACAGGGCGTCCAGGGTGGTGAAGCGCACGGCGCGCGCCTTACCTGTCTTGAGGATGGACAGGTTGGCGACGGTCACGCCGACGCGGTCGGCGAGTTCCGTCAGCGACATGCGGCGCTGGGCGAGGATGCGGTCGAGCTGGACGCGGATGGCCATGGGTTGAGCTTTAGCGTTTCTCGTTCAGATCGTCAGTTCGGATTCGCGGCGAAGGCGCGCGCCTTCGCGGAAGACCTCGGCCAGGACGAAGACGACCAGCACGGAAAAGACGGGGGTGAGCAGGTCGCTGATCCCCTGCGGCTCCATGACGCCCGGCGCCAGACGCGAGGCGACCAGCCCCTGCACCACCCAGACGCCCCCGGTCACGACGGCCAGGATCAGGCCCACATGGCGCAGGCGGCGCACGTTGTCCGGCTGGAACGGATCGCCCAGGGTCAGGGTGCGGAAGATCTTGCGCAGATGGCGCAGAATAATCAGGAAGCCGCCGAAATAGGCGGTCAGGGCGCCCAGGGCGAACAGCAGCAGCGGACGCGTCAGAGGCATCTCGCGGCCGTCGGCGCCGTCCGAGACGGTCACGTTCAGATTGTCGATCGGGATGAAGATGGAGGCGACCCACAGAAGAAGCAGCAGGCCGGTGACGAGGATCATCACCACATAGGCGGCGTCCAGCGCGATCTTCAGCAGGCTGGCGACGGAGCCGGGACCGATGGTTCTCAGGTTCGGCGTCCGCAGGGAGGAGGCGCGAAGCGGGGTCTGGGCGGGCAGCCGGTTCGGTTTCCGCAAGCGCGTCATCGGGCGTCTCAGGCCGGGAAGGGAGGCGCCGTCGCCGCGGCGGGTCCGGCCGACCCGCGCGCGGCTCTATTCTTTGCGGCGTTCATGGCGATCGTCAAAGTCCCCCTCCGATCCCGCAGGATCAGAAACCCTGGATGATCAGGGCGATCGCCGCGACCGGCAGGGCGGCCAGCAGGAAGGCGTTGCCCAGGCTGTGGGCCAGACGGTCCATAAGATTGGTCTTTCGCATGGCTTGCATATCAGTCTCTCCGTCAATGCACGTTTTTTGTGCATATTTGTTGTACCGCTGGGTCATTGTTGCGGGATGTTTCTCCCGCTTGAACGGTGCGGCCTCCGTTCTTGAGAATGAAGATAGGTCATGCCCTGCAGAAAGCCAACTTACATATCGTTTAACGATGTTACCATTTCGCAATGGATCCGACGGGAGTAAGGTCGCGTCATGAATCTCAAGCTGATCAAGGGGATGCGGCTCGTGGCCGCCACCCACAATCCGGGCAAGGCGCGCGAGATCGAAGCGCTGCTGGATGGACATTACCGGATCGTCACGGCGGGAGAACTGAATCTGCCCGAGCCGGAGGAAACGGAGAGCACCTTCGCCGGCAACGCCATGCTGAAGGCGCGCCATGCGGCCCAGGTTTCGGGAGAGGTCGCCCTGGCCGACGATTCCGGTCTGTCGGCAGCCGCGCTGGATGGGGCGCCGGGGATCTATTCCGCGCGCTGGGCGGGCCCGGACAAGGATTTCGCCCTGGCCATGAAGAAGGTCGAGGAGCGGCTGGAGGAAACCGGTTCGCGCGATCGGTCGGCCTGGTTCACCTCGGCCCTGGCGGTGGCCTGGCCGGACGGTCCCTGCGTGGTGGTCGAGGGTCGGGTGGACGGCCAGCTGGTCTTCCCGCCGCGCGGCGACGGCGGTCACGGTTACGATCCCGTCTTCCAACCCGAGGGCTCGGACAAGACCTTCGCCGAGATGGACGCCGCCGAAAAGGACGCCGTCAGCCATCGCGGCCGGGCCTTCGACAAACTCAAGGCGGCGCTGATGGATTGATCGTGGTCCTTCTCCCCTTGTGGGAGAAGGCGGCTGCCGAAGGCAGACGGATGAGGGGGCTGTCGGCTCCAGATTCTACGAAGGCCCCCATGCTCAACCCGCCCCCTCATCCGAGCGGCTCCGCCGCCCACCTTCTCCCCCAAGGGGAGAAGGGCGCCGTCGCCCTCTATGTCCACTGGCCCTATTGCGCGCGCATCTGCCCCTATTGCGACTTCAACGTCGTGCGGGACCGGGGCCGGGTCGAGGAACAGGCCGGGCTGGCGCGGACGATCCTGAAGGACCTGGAGGCCCAGGCGGCCCTGGTCGGGCCGCGCGCCCTGGCCTCCATCTTCTTCGGCGGCGGCACGCCCTCCCTGATGCCGCCCGAGGCCGTGGCGGCGGTGGTCGAGCGCGCCCGCGCCCTGTTCCCGCCGACGGGTGATATCGAGATCAGTCTGGAGGCCAATCCGACCGACGCCGAGGCCGGGCGCTACGCCGCCCTGGCCCAGGCCGGGATCAACCGCCTGTCCATGGGGGTGCAGTCGTTCGACGACGCGGCGCTCGAATTCCTCGGCCGCGATCATTCGGCCGCCGAGGCCCGCCGCGCCATCGGCCTGGCGGGCCGCGCCTTTCCGCGCCTGTCGATCGACCTGATCTACGCCCGGCCGGGTCAGAGCGTCGCCGACTGGACCGCGGAACTGGCGACCGCCCTCGACCTGGGGTTCGAGCACGTCTCCCCCTATCAGCTGACGATAGAGGGGACGACGGCGTTCGGGCGGGCCGTGGCGCGCGGGGCCTGGTCGCCGCCCGACGAGGACCTGGCCGCCGAACTCTATGAAGCGACGCAGGCGACGCTCGAGGCGGCCGGGTTCGAGGCCTATGAAGTGTCCAACCACGCCCGAGACCTCGCCGCGCGTTCCAGCCACAATCTGCATGTCTGGCGCGGCGGGGATTACCTCGGCCTCGGCCCCGGCGCCCACGGGCGGATGACCCTGGCCGAGGGTCGGGTCGCCACCGTCGCCCAGCGCCGCATCGGGGATTATGTGCAGGGCGTCGCCGCGGGATCGCCCTGGGCCGAGCGCGCGGTTCTCGACCCGCGCGACGCTGACGAGGAGCGCGTTCTTCTGGGCCTGCGCACCGTAGAAGGCGTGCCCCTGACCCTGCTGCAGCGGCTGGGCCTGTCGGCGGACGCTGGAAGGCTGGCCGATCTGCTGGCGGACGGCTTCGTCAGTCTGAAGAACGACCGCATCGCCGCCACGGCGACGGGGCGACCGCTGCTGGACGCCGTGCTCAAGACCCTGCTGACCTAGACCGCGCCGCGCCGGACTGGCAGGGTTCGGCCGATGTCAGACGCTCCGCTTTTTCCGCCGACCGCCCCGCCCGCGCGCTCCGTTTCGCCGGGTCTTTATCTGGTGGCGACGCCGATCGGAAATCTGCGCGACATGACGCTGAGGGCGCTGGACGTGCTGGCGGCGGCCGATCTGGTGCTGGCGGAGGACACGCGGGTGACGGCCAAGCTGCTGACCGCCTATGGGCTGAAGGCCAGGCTTGAGCGCTGCGACGACCACGCCTCGGCCCGCGCGGCCGAGATCGCGCTCGAGCGGCTGAAGGCGGGCGAGGTGGTGGCCCTGGTGTCCGACGCGGGCACGCCCCTGGTGTCCGATCCCGGCTATGTGGTGGCGCGCGCGGCGGCCGCCGAAGACCTGCCGATCCATCCTGTGCCCGGCCCGTCCAGCCTGCTGGCGGCCCTGTGCATCGCCGGCCTGCCCGCCGACCGGGTGCTGTTCGCGGGCTTCTTGCCGCCCAGGTCGGCGGCGCGCCGCACGGCGCTGGAGGAGCTGCGGCCCGGTCGCCAGACCCTGGTGTTCTTCGAGAGCGGGCCGCGCCTGAGGGACAGCCTGACCGATATGGCGCAGGTGCTGGGGCCGCGCCCGGCCGCCGTCGCCCGCGAACTGACCAAGCTCTATGAGGAATGCGTGCGGGGCGATCTGGCTGAACTCGCCGCCGATCCGCGCCTGGACGCGCCCAAGGGCGAGATCGTGGTGGTGGTCGGCCCCGGCGAGGCCGAGACGGCCAGCGCCGCCGACGCCGACGCCGCCCTGTCCGAGGCTCTGACCCGCCTGCCGCCCGGCGAGGCGGCGGCCGAGGTGTCCAAGGCGCTGAACCTGCCCAGGAAGCCGCTTTACAAGCGCGCGCTGGAGCTGAAGGGGCGGTGAGCCCGGCCCTGCGGCCGCCTCCGCCGCCGAGGAAGCCCAAGGCCGGGTGGCGCCGACAGCTGGGCGGACGGTCGCATCGCCAGGGGCATGACGCCGAGTGGATCGCGGCCGTGTGGCTGATGCTCAAGGGCTATCAGGTTCTGGCCTTCCGCCTGAGGGGTCGGGGCGGCGAGATCGACATCCTGGCGCGGCGCGGGCGCGTTCTGGCCGCCGTCGAGGTCAAGCGCCGTGCGACGCTCGAGGCCGCGATGCTGGCCCTGGGGGCGGATCAGCACCAGCGCCTGATCCGCGCGGCCGAGGCGGCCGCGCGCGGACGGCCGGCCCTGGCGGGTCTGGACCTGAGAATCGACATGGTGGCGCTGGCCCCCGGACGCTTTCCGCGTCATCTTCGCGGCGTGATCTCCACGGGAGCGGACCGGTCTTGACGCGCGAGGAAGCAGAAGCGGTGCTGGCGCAGGCGGGACAGGGGCCGGACGAGGCCTTTCCCCTGCTGGATTGCGCCATCGCCTGCGCCATCCACGACTATCCGTTCCGCGACGCCGACGGCGTGCGCATTCTGGCCGATCACGCCGCCCAACGGCTCAAGGAGCGCGCGGCCAATGAAAGCCCCGACGACGCCCTGACCGAGGCCCTGGCCGGCGACCTGCGGTTGAACGGCGACCTGCTGAACTACGACCATCCGGCCAACACCGACGTCATCGACGTGGCCGAACGGCGGCGCGGCCTGTCGGCGGTTCTGGTCATCTTCTATCTGGATGCGGCGCGGCGAGCCGGGCTGACGGCGGCGCCGGTCGATTTTCCGGGCCACGTCCTGCTGCGGGTCGAGACGCCCGAGGGGCCGGTGGCGCTGGACCCGTTCAGCCAGGGACGGCTGGTCCTGCCGTCGGAGCTGACGCGCCGAGCCCTGCTGGCGGGGCTCACGCCGCACGTGGCCGACCGGCTCGACCTGTTGATGGCGCCGGTCAGCGAGCGCCAGACCTTGATCCGTCTGCAGAACATCCTGTTCACTCGCGCTCTTCAGGCCCGCGACTACGAAGGGGCCGAACGTTCGGCCCTGCGCCGCGCCCTGCTGGACCCCGAGGATCACCGCCCGTGGCTGGACGTGGCCGCCGCCCGCGAGAAGCAGGGCGCCCTGACCGGCGCCATGCAGGCCCTGTCGCGCGCCCGCACCCTGGGCGAGCCGATCGCCGCCTGCGACGCCCGCCTGGACCGGGTGCGGATGCGGTTGAACTGAAGCGCGGCCTTGCGGCGGGCAGGTCCGAGCCTCAAGTAGGCACTGACGGCGTTTCGACGTTCAAGCAGCGCGCGCCAGCGGGGCGAGCGTTAGCGCCACTAAAACCAGCTCAAGCAGCGCGCGCCAGCGGGGCGAGCGTTAGCGCCACTAAAACCAGCTCAAGCAGCGCGCGCCAGCGGGGCGAGCGTTAGCGCCACTAAAACCAGCTCAAGCAGCGAGCGCCCGCGGCGCGAGCGATAGCGCCACAAAGAAGGACTCCCCATGCTCAAGGTCGCCATCCAGATGGACCCGCTCGAGGCCGTCAACGTCGAGTCGGACACCACCTTCCTGATGGCCCTGACCGGGCAGGCGCGCGGGCACCGGCTGTGGGTCTATGACTTCCGCACCCTGGCGCTGGAGGACGGCCGCCTGTTCTGCCGCGCCCGTCCGGTGACGGTTCAGCGCAAGCAGGGCGACCACGCCGACTTCGGTCCCGAGCAGCGCCTGGACCTGGCCGAGGACGTCGACGTCATCCTGATGCGTCAGGACCCGCCCTTCGACATGGCCTATGTCACCGCCACCTATCTGCTGGAGCGGGTGCATCCCCAGACCCTGGTGGTCAACAACCCGGCCGAGGTGCGCTCGGCGCCGGAGAAGCTGATCGCCACCCTCTTCCCCGGCCTGCAGCCGCCGACCCTGGTGTCGTCCGACCCCGAGGCCCTGGTCGATTTCCATCGCCGCCACGGCGATGTGGTGCTCAAGCCCCTGCACGGCGCGGCCGGTTCGGGGGTGGTGCGGCTGAAGGCCGACGATCCCAACCTGGAGGCCCTGATCGAGATTCACGCCGAGGCCTCGCGCGATCCTCTGGTGATCCAGAAATTCATCCCGGCGGTCTCGGCGGGCGACAAGCGCATCATCCTGGTCGACGGCGAGCCGGTCGGCGCCATCAACCGCATCCCCGCCAAGGACCAGGTGCGCTCCAACCTGCGCGTCGGCGGCACGGCGGCGCCGGTCGAACTGACCCCGCGCGATCTGGAGATCTGCGCCGCCATCGGCCCCTATCTCAAGGAACGCGGCCTGATCTTCGTCGGCATCGACGTGATCGGCGACTATCTGACCGAGATCAACGTCACCTCCCCGACCGGCGCCCAGCAGCTGCTGAAGTTCGCCGGGATCGATGCGACCGAGCGCATGTGGGAAGTCATCGAGCAAAGAAAGGGCGCGGCCGCCTGAAGACGCGCTTCACGGGAGGGAACCTTAATGACTGCACTGAACAAGGCCGGGGCGCTGGTCGTCCTGGCGCTGGCGATCGCCTGCCCGGCGGGCGCCCAGGAGGCATCGCCGAATGCGGAGCCGAAACGCCCGTCGCTGGAGGTCCTGGAGCGGATCATCGAGACCCGTACGCCGCAGACCCGGATCGAGACGCCGGACCATGACCGCATCAGCGCCCGGCGCATCGATATCGTCGACGCCGACGGGACCATCCGCATGACCCTGTCGGGCGCGACCCCGCCGCCGATCATCGACGGCATTCAATATAAGCGGGCCTTCAACGTCGCCGGCCTGATTCTTTATGACGACAAGGGCAGCGAGCGCGGCGGTTTCGGCACCGCCGACGTCGAGGGCGGCATGGCCGTTCTGGCGCTGGATCATCCGGCGATGGACGCGGTCGGCTGGCGCGTGTCGCCCGACGGCTCGGTCAGCTTCGTCTTCAACCAGGCGCCGCCGCTGGTGCGCGAACCGGGCCTGGGCGGGGCGCTGGTTCCCGGCGTGCAGACGCCGACGCGGATGCGCCTGTCGCTGGCCGCCGACGGCACGCCCGCCGTCGCCCTGTCGGACAGGAACGACAAGCCGCGCCTGCGCCTGACCGTGACCGAGGAAGGCTTCGGCGCCATCCAGTTCCTGAACGCCGAGGGTCAGGTGATCCATACGATCGCGCCGGAAGCTGACCTGCCGACAAACTGACCGAACGACGCTCTTGCAGTGTTGATTGGTTCGTGATTTGTTCTCTCAACTGCGGGAGGGAACGGCATGGTCGCGCGGGTGGTGACGGTGGCTTTCGATGGCGTCGATGCGCGTCGGGTCGATGTGGAGGTGCAGCAAGTCGGTTCGCCCGCCGGCGCCTTCGCCATCGTCGGCCTGCCGGACAAGGCGGTGGCCGAAAGCCGTGAACGGGTGCGCGGCGCCTTTGCGGGCATCGGCCTGGCGCTGCCGGCCAAGAAGGTGATCGCCAACCTGGCCCCCGCCGACCTGCCCAAGGAAGGCAGTCATTTTGACCTGCCCATCGCCCTGGCCCTGCTGGCCTCCATGGGGGTGATCGGGCCGGACGCTCTGGACGGCTGGGCGGCGGTGGGCGAACTGGGTCTGGACGGACAGATCGCCGCCGTCGGCGGAACCCTGCCCGCCGCCATGGCGGTGAACGCCATGGGGCTGGGCCTGATCTGCCCCGAGGCCAATGGGCCCGAGGCGGCCTGGGCGGGCGAGGCGCGGTTGCTGGCGCCGCGCTCCCTGATCGGCCTGATCAACCATTTTCGCGGAACCCAGGTGCTGCGCCCGCCTCAACCGGGGCCGGTGCTGGAAGGGCGCGCCGTGCCCGACCTGCGCGAGGTCAAGGGACAGGAGGGCGCCAAGCGGGCGCTCGAGATCGCCGCCGCGGGAGGGCACAACCTGCTGTTCGTCGGCCCGCCGGGTTCGGGCAAGTCGATGATGGCGGCGCGCCTGCCGGGCCTGCTGCCGCCGCTGACGCCGATGGAGCGGCTTGAGACGTCGATGGTCTGGTCGGTGGCCGGATTGATCGAGCGCGGGGCCCTGACGCGCGAGCGGCCGTTCCGGGCGCCTCATCATTCGGCCTCCATGGCGGCCCTGACGGGCGGCGGACTGAAGGCCAAGCCGGGCGAGGCCTCTCTGGCGCACAATGGCGTCCTCTTTCTTGATGAACTGCCCGAATATTCGCCCCAGGCGCTGGACAGCCTGCGCCAGCCGCTGGAGACGGGCGAGATTGTGGTGGCGCGGGCCAATGCCCATGTGCGCTATCCGGCGCGGTTCCAACTGGTGGCGGCGATGAATCCCTGCCGTTGCGGCGTGGGCGGGCCGGGGCGCGGCGCCTGCGGCAAGGCTCCCCGCTGCCAGAAGGATTATCAGAACCGCATCTCCGGCCCGATGTTCGACCGCATCGACCTGACGGTGGAGACGCCGGCGGTGACGGCCGCCGACATGATCCTGCCCGCTCCGGCCGAAGGCACGGCCGAGGCCGCCGCCCGCGTGGCCGCCGCCATGCAGATGCAGGAGAATCGCATGGCCGAGGCCGGGTTGACGGGAATGCAGGCCCTCAACGCCCGCGCCTCGGGCGAGGCGCTGGAGCGGTTCGCCGCGCCCGATCAGGCGGGGCGCGCCCTGCTGATGAAGGCCGGAGAGGCCGGGGACCTGACCGCCCGCGGCTGGACGCGGACCCTGCGTCTGGCCCGCACCATCGCCGATCTGGACGGGGCCGACGGGGTGCTGCGCCGCCATGTGGCCGAAGCCTTGATGTACCGGCGCAGCACGGTCGGGGCTCATGAGGATTTCGACCGTCAGGCCAGCCGGCGAATTCTGTTTCCTGTTCGCGAGACAGGGCCGGGACAAACGCCGTTCGTTTGGAATTAACACCTCGGCCCTAGGCTGCCGCCATGGGACAGACGCGCCGCAAACCTTCGTCGCAGACCGAGCTTTTCCCGGCCGCGCCCGTCGCCGCCGTGGACGGGAGCTCGCCCGAGCAGCAGTTCCTGCGGCTGATGAGTCACGAGATGCGCACGCCCCTGAACGGGGTGATCGGCATGTTGGGCCTGCTGTCGCGAACGCGTCTGGATGGGGCGCAGCGCGCCTATGCCGAGGCGGCGCAGAAGTCGGCGGAGCATCTGCTGGGTCTGGTCAATGATCTGCTGGATTACGCCCGGCTCGAAGCCGAGACGCTGGAGTTCGACCCGGCCCCTGTCGACCTGGAGGGATTGGTGCGGGGCGTGGCCGAACTGTTGAGCCCGCGCGCCCACGACAAGGGATTGGAGATCGTCTGGTCGGTGGCGGCCGAGGCTCCGGACGTCATCGCCGACGAGGGCCGTCTGCGCCAGATCCTGTTCAACCTGGCGGGGAACGCCGTGAAATTCACCGACCGGGGCGGGGTCCGCCTGGCGGTCGAGCCCGTCGGCGAACGCCTTGGATCGCGCACGCGTCTGGCCTTCATCGTCGACGACACCGGTCCCGGCGTGCCGGAGGAGGCGCGGGGGCGCATTTTCGAGGAATTCGGCCACGCCGACGCCTCCGACGCCGCCCGGTTCGACGGCGCCGGACTGGGCCTGGCGGTCGTGCGGCGGCTGGCGCGCGCCATGGGCGGAACCGCGGTGGTCGAGGATCGCCCGGACGGCGCCGGCGCCCGCTTCCGTTTCGAGGCCGAGTTTCCCGTGGCGGACGAGGCCGAAGCGCGTGCGCGGCCCCTGGCGGGGCTGGCCGTGGCCATCCGCACGCCGGATGCCTTCGTGCGCCGTGCGGCCGCCGATCAGATCGAGGCCTCGGGCGGTCGGGTCGCGCGCCAGGCCGGGGTGACCCTCATCGATCATGCGGGCGCCGAAGACGGGGCGCTGGCGGTCCGGCCCAGCCAGGGCCAGGCCATCATCCTGCTGCGCCCGTCCGAACGGGATCTGATCAGCCGCTATCGGGCGGCGGGCTTCTGCGGCTATCTGATCAAGCCGCTGCGCCGGGCGTCCCTGGCTGAGCGCGCCCTGGCGGCGGCCGCGCCGCGCCGGGGCCTGCCCGCTCCGCCGGTCCGGCCGGGCGACGACGACCGGGTGGCCCATGTGGCCTTCAAGGGCGTGCGCGTCCTGTTGGTCGAGGACAATCCGGTCGGCGCCCTTCTGGCGAGGACGCTGCTGCGGCGGGAGGGTTGCGTGGTCCAGACCGCCGCCGACGGCCAGGAGGCGCTGGACGCCCTGAAGGCGGCGCGCTTCGACCTGGTTTTCATGGACATGCGGATGCCGCGCCTGGACGGGCCGAGCGCGGCGCGCGCGCTGCGTGCGCGCGGGGACCAGACGCCGATCATCGCCCTGACCGCCAACGCCTTCGCGGAGGACCGCGCGGCCTGCCTCGAGGCCGGGATGGACGATCACCTGGCCAAGCCGCTGGAGGCGGACGCCCTGCGCGTCGCCCTGGCGCGCTGGACGAACGCCGCCAACCGCGCCAAGGTCGCGGCGTCCTAACCGCCAGTAGTCCGTCGTCCGTATCGCCCGGCGGCGCCTCCGCCGGAGCCATGCATGACTGATTCCAAGACGCCCGCTTCCGAGGTCGCGGCGTTGCAGCCGTCTCCTAAGGGACTGGGCGTGCTCAAGGCGGCGTTTCGCGAACGGCGCACCCTGGCCATGCTGCTGCTCGGCTTCTCGGCGGGCCTGCCCTTCGCTATGCTGTTCGGCACGCTGAATGCATGGTTGTCAGATGCGGGCGTGTCGGTGGCGACGATCGGCGTGCTGTCCTGGGTTGGACTGTTCGGCGCATTCAAGTTTCTGTGGTCGCCTGCGGTCGGGCTGACACCGCCTGTTGTCGGCCGGATGGGCCGGCGTCGGTCATGGCTGATCTTGTGCCAGATCGTGCTGGCGGGCGCGCTTCTGGCCATCGCCCTGTCGCATCCGGGCACGGGGGCCATCGTGGTGTTGGCGGGCGCCGCCGCCCTGGGCGCCTTCGCTTCGGCGACGCAGGACATCGTCATCGACACCTGGCGGATCGAGGTGGCTGACGAGAGGACGCCGGTAGACCTGTTGTCGACCGTCTATCAACTAGGCTTCCGCACGGCGGCCCTCGTCGGTGGGGCGGGCGCCCTCGTGCTGGCTGATCAGGTGGGTTGGTCGGCGACCTTCGTCATCGGCGCCGGGCTGATGGGGCTGGGCGTTCTGGGCACGCTGATCGCGCCCGAACCCAAGGCCGCGCCGCGCGCCGCCATCGCACGCGAACGCATCGGGTCGCCGCGCCTGCGGATGACCGCCCTGGCCGTCACCCTGGCTGCCTGGGCCTGGGCCGCCTTCATGCTGGTGCGCTTCATGGTCACGGCTTTGACCGTCAAGCCCGCGCCCAGCGCCGGAGAGTTCACCGCCGTCTGGGGGCCGTGGATCGTCGGCATGGCGGTGATCCTGCCCGCCGTCCTTGCAGGGATCATCGTTTGGCGCGGCGGCAAGGCGGCTCCCTCATCGTCGACATCTTCGGGGACCAGGGAGACGGGTTTCGCCGACACCCTCTACGACGCCATCCTGGCGCCTCTGGTCGAACTGATGGGCCGGCTGGGCTGGGGGGCGGTGATCGTGCTGGGGCTGATCCTGACCTACCGCATCACCGACGGCGTCTGGGGTCCGTTCGCCTTCCCCTTCTACATGGGAGACACAGGCGGGGCGCTGGGCCACACCAAGACCGAGATCGCTTTGGCGTCCAAGACCTTCGGCGTGGTGATGACTATCATCGGCATCGCCCTGGGCGGTTGGGCGTTGCTGGTCATCGGTCGGATGGCCAGTCTTCTACTGGGCGCGGCCCTGTCTGCCGCGACCAATCTGTTGATGATGGACCTGGCGCTAGGCGCGCCGGTGATCGGCGGCTTCATGAGCGCGACCGGCCTCTACAAGCTGTTCGGCGCCTTCGGGGTGGGCGAACCTCTGGCGCGGCTGATGCTGGCGATCGCGGGCGAGAACATCGCCGGCGGCTTCGCGGGCGCGGCCTTCGTGGCCTATCTGTCGGCGCTGTCGAACAAGATGTTCGGTGCGGTGCAGTTCGCCGTCTTCACCTCCCTGGCGCTGCTGATCGGCACCCTGGGGCGTGGCGCCTTGGGCGAACTGATTGAGCGTCAGGGCTATGCGGCCATGTTCGTCATCGCCGCCTGGCTCGGCGTGGTGGCGGTGGTCTTCTGCGCGATGGAATGGGTGCGTCAGGTGATGGAGCGCCGGCGTCTCGGGCTCGAGGTCTAGAGGTCGAAACGCAAAGAGGCGGCCCGAAGGCCGCCTCTCGACGTTGTCACGATGGGCCGGCGGTCAGTCCTCGACCTCCACCCCTTCGGCGTAGGCGGCGAAGGTGGCCGCCGTCATGATCTCGCTGACCGAGGCGCCCAGGGGCACGATCTGAACCGATTTCTCCAGACCCACCAGCAGCGGACCGATCACGGTGGCGCCGCCAAGAGCCTGGACCAGTCGGGTCGAGATGGCGGCGGAGTGGATGGCCGGCATGACCAGGACGTTGGCGTCGCCGGTCAGGCGCATGAAGGGGTAGTTGGCGCGGGCGTCGGAGTTGAGCGCCAGGGCCGGCGGCATCTCGCCTTCATATTCGAAATCGAGATCCATGCCGTCGAGGATGCGGATGGCTTCGCGCACCTTCTCGCCGCGGTTGCCCGGCGGATCGCCGAAGGTCGAATAGCTGAGGAAGGCGACGCGCGGCTTGCGGCCCAGGGTCTTGACCGTGGCGGCGGCCTTGACTGCGATCTCGGCCAGTTCGGCCGCGTCGGGCAGTTCGTGGATCGAGGTGTCGGCCACGAACAGGGTGCGCCCCTTGGCCAGCAGGATCGACAGGCCGATCATGCGGTCCGTGACGTCGAGGACGCGGCGGACTTCCTTCAGGGCCATGTTGAAGTTGCGGGTCACGCCGGTGACCATGCAGTCCGCTTCGCCGCGCGCGACCATGGCGGCGGCGAAATAGTTGCGGTCCTGATTGATCATGCGCTGGACGTCGCGACGCAGATAGCCGCGACGCTGCAGGCGGGCGTAGAGCCAGTCGACGTATTCGGCGTTTCGGTCCGACACGCGGGCGTTCATGATCTGAATGCCCAGCTCATCGAAGCTCAGGCCGGCCTCGGCGGCGTTCTGGCGGATCAGCTCCTCGCGGCCGACCAGGATGGGCGTGCCGAGATCGGCCTGCTTGAAGGCCCAGGCGGCGCGGATGACCGACTGCTCCTCGCCCTCGGCGAAGACGACGCGCTGTTTCGGACCCGAGCGCACGCTGGCCTGGATCTTCTGCATCAGGGCGGCCGACGGATCGACCCGCTGGCGCAGGCTGATGCGATAGGCGTCCATGTCCTCGATCGGCTTGCGCGCCACGCCGGTCTCCATCGCCGTCTGGGCGATGAAGGGCGGGATGTACCAGATCAGGCGCGGGTCGAACGGGGTCGGAATGATGTATTCCGGGCCGAACTTCAGCTTGCGGCCGCGATAGGCGGCGGCGACCTCGTCCGGCACGTCCTCGCGGGCCAGCGCCGCCAGGGCGTGGGCGCAGGCGATCTTCATCTCGTGGTTGATCTGGCGCGCGCGCACGTCCAGCGCGCCCCGGAACAGATAGGGGAAGGCCAGGACGTTGTTGATCTGGTTCACATAGTCCGAGCGGCCGGTCGCCATGATGGCGTCCGAACGCACCGACTTGACGTCTTCCGGGGTGATTTCCGGGTCGGGGTTGGCCATGGCGAAGATGATCGGATTGGGCGCCATGGAGGCGACCATCTCCTTGGTGATCGCGCCCTTGGCCGACAGGCCCAGCACGACGTCGGCGCCGACCATGGCCTCGGCCAGGGTGCGCAGAGGCGTGTCGGTGGCGTGCGCGGCTTGCCATTGGGAGACGTTGTCGCGGCCCTTGTAGATGACGCCCTGGCGATCGCAGATGACCGTGTTCTCGGCCTTGACGCCGGCGGCCTTCATCAGGGCGATGGACGACAGGCCCGCCGCCCCGGCGCCCGACAGGACGACCTTGAGGTCTTCCAGCTTCTTGCCGACGATGTGGGCCGCGTTGATCAGGCCGGCGGTCGAGATGATGGCCGTGCCGTGCTGGTCGTCATGGAAGACGGGAATGTCCAGCAGGTCCTGCAGCTGGGCTTCGATCTCGAAGCACTCAGGGGACTTGATGTCCTCCAGGTTGATGCCGCCCCAGGTGTCGCCGATGTTCTTGACCACGGTGACGAACTCGTCCGGGTCGATGGTCTTCACCTCGACGTCGAAGCTGTCGACGTCGGCGAAGCGCTTGAACAGGACCGACTTGCCTTCCATCACCGGCTTGGAGGCCATGTGGCCCAGGTGACCCAGGCCCAGGATGGCGGTGCCGTTCGAGATGACGGCGACCATGTTCCCCTTGGAGGTGTAGTCGTAGGCCTTGTCCGGGTCCTCCGCGATGGCCAGGACCGGCACGGCCACGCCCGGCGAATAGGCCAGCGACAGATCGCGCTGGGTCGCCATCGGCTTGGTCGGGGCCATGGAGATCTTGCCCGGCGTCGGATCGCTGTGGAACTCCAGAGCGTCGTCGTCGGAGAAGGTCTGTTTATCGGTCAATTCGGGCATTTCGATCTCGGGAAGAGGCAGGCGCATTTCGTTCCTAGATCGTGGGACCTTCGCCGACAACCGCTGACGCCGGGTCAAGGGCGATTGCGTGGTTTCTCCGTCACGCCACGGGCAGGAATCCGGTTCCTTCGATCTCGACAGGACCCGTCATGAAGACGTGGTTCGAGGCTTCGTCCCAGTTGATGGTCAGTTCGCCGCCGTCGACGATCACCGTCGCTCGGCGATCGGTCAGTCCGCGCCGCGCCGTGGCCACCAGGGCGGCGCAGGCGCCGGTGCCGCACGCCAGGGTCAGGCCCGCCCCGCGCTCCCACACCCGCAACCGGATGCGGTCGCGCTCCAGGACGTCGGCGAAGCCGACGTTGACCCCCTCGGGGAACAGGGGGTGGCGTTCGACCAGGGAGCCGGAGCCGCGCACGAAGGCGTCGTCCTGCTGGTCGGTGAAGAAGACGACGTGGGGGTTGCCCATCGACACCGCGCCCGGCGTATGCAGCACGGGCGCGTCGATCGGTCCGACCTGAAGCTCGATCCCGCGCGTGTCCATCGCTTCGGCCAGCGGCACTTCGGACCAGTCGAGACGCGGCTCCCCCATATCGACCGTCACTTCGTGGATGGCCGCGGTCGTCGACCCTTCGGGATCTCCCGACCCGGCGCGGCCTGGAAGAGAGGATGAGGCGCGGCGCGCGGTGGTGGGGCCGCCGAGGGTGTCGATGACCACCTCTTCCTTGTCGGTCGCCTCCAGCATCAGCCAGCCGACGCAGCGCAGGGCGTTGCCGCAGGTCTCGACCATGGAGCCGTCGGCGTTCCATACCCGCATGAAGGCGTCGGCCGTTTCGGACGGCTCGATGCCGATCAACTGGTCGAAGCCGCCCAGGCCCGCCGCCGGATCGGCCAGGGCGCGCACCTGGTCCGCGGTCGGGTGAAAGGGCTCTTCGAAGGCCTGTACGACGATGAAGGCGTTTCCGGCGCCGTTCATGCGGATGTAGGGTCGGGCGGGTTGGCTCATGACGCCCTTCATATAGGATTTTTCGCCGGTTCATGTATCGCTGACGACGATGACGTCTGATCATAGCGAAACCGCCAAACCCGACGGGCTGCGGCTGAGGGCGCGCCTGCGCTACCTCTATCACGGCGCCCAGCCGGCGGCGGTGAAGTTCCGCCTGATGGTCATCATCGTCGACCTGATCATCATCGGCTTCTTCCTGGCCGCGCCGATCCTGAAGGAGGCAGGCTGGGTCTTCTATGTCGCCGACTACTTCATCGCCGCCATTCTGGGCCTGGACCTGGCGGCGCGGGCCTATGCCTATTCCGACATCCGCGACTGGCTGAAGAAGCCCATCGTCTGGGTCGACCTGTTCGTGCTGGCGACCCTGCTGTTCCCGGCCTGGCTGGCGAATTTCGGCTTCCTGCGGCTGCTGCGGTTCTGGAGCCTGCTGAACAGCGACCTGTTCTGGCGCACCATCGGCCGCCGGTTCGACGACACCCGTGTCGAGGAGATCACCCGCGCCCTGGCCGCCCTGGTCACCTTCGTCTTTGTGACGACCGGCTTCGTCTACGCCTATTTCCGGGGCAAGGCCGAGCACATCAACGGCTATCTGGACGCCCTGTACTTCACCGTCGCCACCCTGACGACGACGGGATTCGGTGACATCACCCTGCCGGGCAACTGGGGGCGGGTCATCTCCATCGTCGTCATGCTGGTGGGCATCACCCTTTTCATCCGCCTGGCCCAGACGCTGATCCGGCCGCACAAGGTCAAGTTCCCCTGCCCCACCTGCGGGCTGCAGAAGCACGATCCCGACGCCGTGCACTGCAAGGCCTGCGGTCAGATCCTGTGCATCCCGGACGACGGCGATTGAGCCGCAGCCTGCGGCGAAAGATTACAAGCCCGTAAGATTACAGGCGCTTGCCCCTCGCCGCGGCCCTCGCCAAGGTGCCGCGCGAAACATTCGTCCGTTGGGGGACATCCATGACCATCCGCTCGTTGGCGTCCGTCGCCGCCCTTCTTCTCGCCGCCGGAGCCGCACCCGTCGCCATGGCCCAGACCACCGTTTCCACAAGCGCCGCCTCGACGGCTCCGGGCTTCGCGACCAACGATGCGACCGACCCCTATCTGTGGCTGGAGGAGGTCGAGGGCGACCGCGCCATGGAATGGGTCAAGGCGCACAACGAGACCTCTCTGGGGACGCTGCAGGGCGACCCACGCTATGAGACCCTCTATCAACAGGCGCTGGACCTGGTGCAGTCGCGCGACCGCATCCCCTCGCCCGGTTTCACTCACGACGGCCACGTCGACAACTTCTGGCAGGACGCCGACCATGTGCGCGGCATCTGGCGGCGCACGACGCTGGCGTCCTATCGCACCGATGCGCCGCAGTGGGAGACGATCCTGGACATCGACGCCCTGTCGGCGGCCGAGGGCGCCAACTGGGTCTACAAGGGCGCGACCTGCCTGGCGCCGGAGGAGCGCTACTGCCTGATCTCCCTGTCGAACGGCGGCAAGGATGCGGTGACGATCCGCGAGTTCGACAGCGTCACGAAAACCTTCGTCGAAGGCGGGATTTCGCTGCCGGAATCCAAGGGCGGCGCCAGCTGGATCGACAAGGATACGCTGCTGATCTCGCGCGATTTCGGCGAAGGGTCGCTGACGGACTCTGGCTATCCGCGCACCGTGCGTCTGATGAAGCGCGGCCAGAGCGTCGATCAAGCGGTCGAGGTCTTCGCCGGTCAACAGACGGACGTCTCGGTTTCGGGCTACACGCTGCGCGACGCGGACGGCGCGGTTCAGGCGGTGCTGCTGAACCGGGGGATCAACTTCTACGAAAGCGAGACCTGGCGCCTGAACCCCGACGGTTCGACGACGAAGCTGGAGCTGCCGCTCAAGTCCAACATCAACGCCCTGGTCGCCGGCCAACTGGTGGTGACGACGGATCAGGACTGGACCGCGCCCTCGGGGCAGGAATTCAAGACCGGCGACGTCATCGCCTGGAACCTGCAGGCCTGGCTGGCTGATCCCAAGACCCCCGCCCGTCTGGTGATCCGCCCCGGCGAGCGCGAGGCGATCGAGGGGCTCAACGCCACCCGCAACAAGCTGGTCGTGGCTCTTTACGAGAACGTGCGCGGCTCGGTCTATGTCTATGACCCGGCCGACTGGAGCCGCACGCGCCTGGACCTGCCGCAGAACGTTTCGGTCGGCGTCGGCTCGGCCTCGGAGCAGGACGACAAGGTCTTCGTCAGCGTCACCGGCTATCTGAACCCGTCCAGCCTCTATCTGGCCGATGCGGCGACCGGCGCGGTCGCGCTGACCAAGGCCCTGCCGGACAAGTTCGACGCCAGCGGCATGCGCGTCGATCAGTTCGAGGCGCGCAGCGCCGACGGGACGATGATCCCCTATTTCGTCGTCCACAAGGACGCCATGGCGATGGACGGCTCGAACCCGACGCTGCTGTACGGCTACGGCGGTTTCCAGTCGTCGCTGCTGCCCGGCTATTCGCCGACGGTGGGCAAGCTGTGGCTGGAGCGGGGCGGCGTCTATGTCATCGCCAACACCCGCGGCGGCGGCGAGTTCGGACCGAAATGGCACCAGGCGGCCCAGCAGGAGAACCGCCAGCGCGCGCATGAAGACTTCCAGGCCGTGGCTCAGGACCTGATCACGCGCGGGATCACCTCGCAGCCTCACCTGGGGATCATGGGCGGCTCGCAGGGCGGACTGTTCATGGGGGCCATGCTGACCCAGCGCCCGGACCTGATCAACGCGGCGGTCATCCAGGTGCCGTTGTTCGACATGCTGCGCTTCCACAAGTTGCTGGCCGGCGCCAGCTGGATGGGCGAATACGGCGACCCGGACATCCCCGAACAGCGCGCCTGGATCGAGCAGTATTCACCCTATCAGCGTCTGGCGGCGGGCCAGCCCTACCCCGAGGTCTTCATCCACACCTCGACCAAGGACGACCGCGTCCACCCCGGCCACGCCCGCAAGGCGGCCGCGCGGATGGAGGAACTGGGCTATCCGGTGCTCTTCTATGAAAACACCGACGGCGGCCACGCGGCCGGCGCCAACCTGCGCGAGACGGCGCGACGCATCGCGCTGGAATACACCTATCTGACCCGGCGGCTGATGGATCAGCCGGCGCAGCCCTGATCGCATGGAGCCTGAGAGCATGATGAAGTCCCTGTTCTTGTCCGTCGCCCTGCCCGCCCTGGTGCTGGCCACCGCGCCCGCTTTGGCCGAGGGGGCGGCGGCCGACCCGGTCGCCGCGTCCGCGACCACGCCGCCGCCGCACTTCCCGCGCGACCTGTCGCCCGAGGGGGTCAAGGCCGCCGACGACCATCTGGCGCTGGAAGAGGTGGACGGGGCCGAGGCGCGCGCCTTCGTCGCCGCCGAGAATGAAAAGTCACTGGCCGCCCTGACCGGCGACCGCCGCTATGAGCCGTTCCGTCAGCAGGCCGAGGCCATTCTGACGGCCACCGACCGCATCCCCGGCGTCAGCTTCCTGGGCGAGGGCCTCGGCAATTTCTGGCAGGACGCCGCCAATCCGAAGGGCGTCTGGCGCCGCACGACGCTGGACTCCTATCGCACCGCCCAGCCCCAGTGGGAGACCCTGCTGGACATCGACGCCCTGGCCAAGGCCGAAGGCAAGGACTGGGTGTTCAAGGGCGCTGACTGCCTGGCGCCGGACGAGACCCGCTGCCTGATCAACCTGTCGGACGGCGGCATGGACGCCGTGACGGTGCGCGAGTTCGACCTGACCACCAAGACCTTCGTGGACGGCGGCTTCGTCATCCCCGAGGGCAAGCACCGCATCAGCTGGCTGGATCGCGACACCTTGCTGATCGCCACCGACTTCGGTCCCGGCAGCCTGACGGAGTCGGGCTATCCCTACATCGTCAAATCCCTGACGCGCGGCCATCCGCTGGAGCACGCGACCGAGGTCTATCGCGGCCAGCAGGGCGACGGCGGCTACGGCGTCTCGCCCATGGTCTTCCGCGACAAGGCGGGCGCGGTCGAGGCCGTGCTGTTCAGCCGCCCGCTGGACACCTTCCGCTCGGAAATCTGGGCTCTGGGAGCCGACGGCAAGCCGTATAGGTTGAACCTGCCCGAGCGCGTAGGCGTCCAGGGCGTCCTGGGCGGGAAACTGGTCTTCTCGCCGGAACAGGCCTGGAGCTTCGACGGTCAGGACTACGCCGCCGGTTCGTTGGTCGCCTTGCCGCTGGGCGTGCTGGGCGACGTGCGCCAGAGCATCCGCATCGACGCGAAGTCCGCGACCATCTTCGCGCCCGGCCCGCGTCAGTCGCTACAAAACGTCCGCGTGTTCGAAGACAGCATCGTCGCGGTGATCGCCGATAACGTCGTCGGCACGCTGCAGCGCTTCGCCCCGACCGCCGAGGGCTGGACTGCGACCGAACTCGCGGTGCCGGCCAACAGCGCCGTGGGTCTGGGCGACAGCTCCAAGGCCAAGGGTCAGGTCTTCGTTTCGACCCAGGGCTTCCTGACCCCGCCGACCCTCAGCCTGGCGGAAGTCTCGACCGCCGCCCTGACCGAGCTGAAATCGGCCCCGGCCAAGTTCAACGCCTCGACCCATGTGGTCGAGCAGTTCGAGGCGACCTCGACCGACGGGACAAAGATCCCCTATTTCGTCACCCGGCCGCGCGATCTGGCGATGGACGGGACCGGCCCGACCATCCTGTTCGGCTACGGCGGCTTCCAGGCCAGCTTCCCGCCTGCCTACAAGCCTGAGATGGGCAAGCTGTGGCTCGAGAACGGCGGCGTCTTCGTCCAGGCCAACATCCGCGGCGGCGGCGAATTCGGTCCGCAGTGGCACCAGGCGGCCCTGCGCGAGAACCGCCAGCGCGCCTTCGACGACTTCGCCGCCGTGGCCCGTGACCTGGAGCAGCGCCGCATCACCAGCCCGCGCCATCTGGGCATCTACGGCCGCTCCAACGGCGGGGTGCTGACCTCGGTGTCCATCACCCAGCATCCGGAACTGTTCAACGCGGCGGTCATCGAGAGCCCCCTGATCGACATGCTGCGCTATCAGGAGCTGCCGGCGGGCGCATCGTGGATGGGCGAATACGGCGATCCGCGCATTCCGGGCGACGCCGAATTCATCGCCCGCTACTCGGCCTATCAGCAGTTGAGGCCCGAGGTGAAATACCCGCGCGTCTACATCACGACGAACACGCGCGACGACCGGGTCCACCCCGGCCACGCCCGCAAGTTCGCGGCGCGTCTGGGCGACCAGGGCCACGACCACCTCTATTTCGAGGACACGGCGGGCGGTCATTCCAATGACGCCGATCCGGTCGCCAACGCCCGCCGCTGGGCCCGCCACTACGTCTACCTCAGCCAGCAGTTGATGGACTGAAGCAGCGCTCGTCGCGCCCGACGCGCCGCTCACGCATTTATGAGCGGCGTTATCGGGTCGAAGGGATAGGATCGCCGCCATGATGGCACGGGGCCTGTTCAGGTACGGGATGACGGCGGCGGCCGCAGGCTTGGGCTTGCTGGTCGCCGCCACCGCGCCGTCGCGCGAGCGCGACGCTCCGGTCCAGCCGGTCGTGGTCGAACTGTTCACCGCCCAGGGCTGCGCCGGCTGTCCCGACGCCAACCGCACGGTCGAGACGGTGGCCGAGAATCCGGGCGTGATCGTCCTGACCTACGGCGTCGACTACTGGGACTATCTGGGCTGGTCCGACACCTTCGCCCGGCCCGAGTTCGCCGAGCGCCAGCGCGCCTATCGCCAGGCGTTGAAGCTGCGGAACGTCTCGACGCCTCAGGTGGTGATCGACGGGCGGCGTCATGTCTCCGGCGCCCGTCCGCCCGAGTTGAAGGCCGCCGTCGAGGCCGAGGCGCGTGACCGGGGCTGGCCGCCCGAGATCGAATTTCGCGAGACGGGCGATCGCGTCGGCGTGGGCTCGGGTCGTCCGCCGGAAGGCGGCGCCGAGGTCGTCGCCGTCGTCTATCAACCGGGGCAGCAGACGGTCGAGGTCAAGGGCGGCGACAATCGCGGCCGGGCCGTGACCCACGTCAATGTGGTGCGCGAGGTGCGCCGTCTGGGCGACTGGAACGGGCGACCGGTGCTGTTCCCCCTGCCTCAGGACACGGGGATCGATGAAGGGGTGGTGGTGCTGCTTCAGGCCAAGGACGACCGTCGCATCCTGTCGTCCGCAGCGCGCCCGGAACCGGGGCGCGATTGAACCGCTGACGGAAAAGGTCTAAAGGCCCGCCGCTCTTGATGGGCGCGCGCCTCCTCGCGCGACCCGGAGAAAACATTGCATGGTCGGGGACACGCCCCGCGGCGACGCCGCGCCAACCGCCAACGCCTCCTCTCCCGCGAACGCCCAGATTCCGCCTGACGGCGGATCCCAGGGCCAGGGCGGGAAGGCCGGCCGTCGCGCCCTGATCCTGGGCGCCATCGGCGTGGTGTTCGGCGACATCGGCACCAGCCCCATCTACGCCCTGCGCGAGGCCATCGGCCACGCCCAGAAGGGCGTCGAGGGCGACCTGGCCGTTATCGGCGTGGTGTCGCTGGCCTTCTGGGCGCTGATGGTGGTGGTGACGTTCAAATACGTCATGTTCCTGATGCGGGCTGACAACAAGGGCGAAGGCGGCACCCTGTCGCTGATGGCCCTGGCCCAGCACGCCATCGGGCGACGCAGCGCCTGGCTGTTCATCCTGGGCGTCTGCGGCGCGGCCCTCTTCTACAGCGACGGCGTCATCACCCCGGCCATTTCCGTGCTGTCGGCCATCGAGGGCCTGCAGGAGGCGCCGGGTCTGAACGGACGCCTCGACCCCTTCATCGTGCCCCTGGCGGCCGGCATTCTCATCGCCCTGTTCCTGGTGCAGTCGCGCGGCACGGCCGGATTGGCCAGGTTCTTCGGCCCCATCACCCTGGTCTGGTTCCTGTCTCTGGGCTTGATGGGGGTGGCGCACATCTTCGACGACCTGTCGATCCTGAAGGCCCTGTCGCCCTATTACGGGATCAAGCTGCTGATCGCCGACGGCTTCCTCGGCTTCGTCATCCTGGGCAGCGTCTTCCTGGCCGTCACCGGCGCCGAGGCGCTGTATGCGGACATGGGCCATTTCGGCAAGTCGCCGATCCGCCAGGGCTGGCTGTTCATCGTCCTGCCCTGTCTGACCCTGAACTACCTGGGTCAGGGCGCCTTCCTGCTGTCGCACCCCGGCGCGGCCAACAACCCCTTCTGGAACATGGTGCCGCAGCTGGTCTATTGGCCCATGCTGATCCTGGCCACGGCGGCCACGGTGATCGCCAGCCAGGCGGTCATCACAGGGGCCTTCTCGGTGACGCAGCAGGCGGTCCAGCTCGGCCTTCTGCCGCGACTGGACATCCGCAACACGTCCGAGACCCAGGCGGGCCAGATCTATGTGCCAGCGATCAACAGCCTGCTGATGGTCGGGGTGCTGTTCGTGCTGGTGACCTTCCAGTCCTCGCACAATCTGACGGCGGCCTATGGGGTGGCGGTGACCGGCACCATGATGGTCAACACCCTGATGTCCTTCACCGTGGTGCGGCACAAGTGGAAGTGGCCGATGTGGGCCGTGCTGCTGACCCTGGTGCCGTTCGGCTTCATCGATGCGGTCTTCCTGACCTCGAACCTGCTGAAGATTCCCGCCGGGGCGTGGATGCCGCTGGTGCTGGGCGGCGGTCTGGTCATGCTGATGTGGACCTGGGTGCGCGGCACGCAGATCCTGACCGACAAGACGCGCAAGGACAGCCTGCCGCTGACCGATCTGATCGAGATGCTGCGCGCCCGCCCGCCGCACCGGGCGCCGGGCACGGCCATCTTCCTGACCTCGGACGCCGATGTCGCGCCGGTGGCCCTGATGCACAACCTCAAGCACAACAAGGTGCTGCACGAGAAGAACATCATTCTGACCGTGCACACGTCCGACCGGCCGCGCGTGCCGGACCTCCAGCGGGTGGCGGTCGAGCCGATCAGCGACGATTTCAAGCGCCTGACTCTGACCTTCGGCTATATGGAGACGCCGAACGTGCCGCGCGCGCTCGGCCTGTGCCGCAAGCAGGGGCTGAAGTTCGATATCATGTCGACCAGCTTCTTCCTGGGCCGCCGTTCCGTCGTTCCCACCGCCCGCCAGGGCATGCCTCTTTGGCAGGACAAGCTGTTTATCTTCCTGATGCGTAACGCCGCCAACCCGACCGACTTCTTCCGCATTCCGCCCGGCCGCGTGGTCGAACTCGGCACCCAGGTGTCGGTGTGAGCGGGGGCGCCCCCAAGGGCAAAAGCTCCGCCGCGCGCGGCCGCCGCATCGCCGAGAAGGCGCGCGGCCCGCGTCGCGAACCGGCGCCGCGCCCGGCCGCAGACGACCCCCACGCCGACATCGGCGTCGAGGCGCGCCTGGTCGCCGGCCTGCTGCTGAACGCGGCGCTGGAGAAGCGCACCGGTCTGGACGAGGCCCTGTCCCAATCGCCAGCGCGCGACCTGCCGCCTCAGGATCGCGCCTTCGCTCGCGCTGTGGCCATGGCGGCCCTGCGCCGTCTGGGCGAGATCGACCAGATTCTCGAGCGCCGTCTGCAGAAGGCGCCGCCGCTGGCGGTCATGACCATCCTGCGCATCGCCCTGGCCCAGACGCTGGTGCTGGAGACGCCCGCCTTCGCCGCGGTGTCGACAGCGGTGAAGCTGGCCGAGCGCGATCCCAAGACGCGCCCCTACAAGAATCTGGTCAACGCCGTGCTGCGCGGCGTCGGCCGCGATGGGCCGGGCCTGACGACGGCGGAAGCCAATCTGCCCGACTGGCTGGCCCAGCGCTGGAAGGCGACCTATGGCGAGGCGGCCCTGATCGGCCTGGCCCTGGCTACGCGCGAGGAACCGGCGACCGACCTGACGGCCAAGCCCGGCGTCGACCCGGCCGAACTGGCCGCGGCGGTCGAGGGCGAAGCCCTGCCCGGCGGCACGGTCCGCACCGGCAAGCGCGGCGACGTCGCGTCCTGGCCCGGCTTCGAGGCGGGCGACTGGTGGGTGCAGGATGCGGCGGCCGCCGTCCCGGCGCGCCTGCTGGCGGTCAAGGCGGGCGAGACGGCGCTGGACCTGTGCGCCGCGCCGGGCGGCAAGACGCTGCAACTGGCCGCCGCCGGAGCTGAAGTTGTCGCGCTGGACCGGTCCGAGGCGCGCCTGAAGCGCCTGCGCCAGAATTTCGAGCGCATGAACCTCAAGGCCGAGGTCGTCGCCGTCCCGGCCGAGGACTGGGAAGACGACCGCGCCTTTGACGCCGTTCTGCTGGACGCGCCCTGCACAGCGACCGGCACCTATCGCCGCAACCCCGAGGTTCTGCGCGCCACCCGTCCCGCCGATGTCGCCAAGCTGGCCGACGTGCAGCACCGCCTGCTGGACGCCGCCGCCGAGAAGGTGAAGCCGGGCGGCCGTCTGGTCTATTGCGTCTGCTCGCTGGAGCGCGAAGAGGGCGAGACGCAGGTGATCGCCTTCCTGCGCCGCAATCCGGCCTTCCGCACCGTCGCCGCCGTTCCCGCCGAGGTCGGCGCCCCGGAAGAGGCCCTGACCCCCGAAGGCTGGCTGCGCATCCTGCCGTCGCAATGGGCGGAAAAGGGCGGTCTGGACGGCTTCTTCGCGGCGAAGCTGGAACGGATCGCCTAGCTGAGCTGAAGACCGAACCAGCCATCGCGGCTGGAGACCGTCATCGGCAGGCCGAACAGGTCGGTCAGGGCGGCGTCGGTCAGCATGTCGGCCTTGGCGCCGTCGCGGGCGACGCGGCCGTCCTTCATCATGATGACGCGGCCGATCTCGGGCAGGATTTCCTCGATGTGGTGGGTCACCAGGATCAGGGTGGCGCCGCACTGCGCCAGCGGACGAAGGCTGTCCAGAAACAGGCGGCGCGTCGCCGGGTCCAGCCCGCCGCACGGCTCGTCCAGCAGGATGGCGTCGGGCCGATGAGCCAGGGCGCGGGCGATCAGCACACGCCGCGCCTCGCCGGACGACAAGGTGGCCATGGAGCGGCCGATCAGATGCTCGACCCCCATGCGGTGCAGGGCCTCGGCGGCAGCGTCGCGCATGGCCGGCGTGATCGTTTCGCGTCGCCAGACCCCGCGCGAGGCGAAGAAGCCTGAGACGACCGCGTCCATCACCTCCAGCGCATCCTCGCCGGTCAGGTCCGACTGGGCGGCGGGCGAGACGAAGCCGAGGCGGCGGCGCAGGGAAAAGACGTCCCAGGGGCTCTGGCCGAACACCTCGACCCGCGCGCCATGCACCGGATAGAGCTGGTGCAGGATCAGCTTGACCAGCGTCGATTTTCCCGACCCGTTGCGGCCCAGAATGGCCGTGTGTTCGCCCGCCGCGAGGGTCAGGCTGACATCGTCCAGAATGCGGCGCTCGGCGCGCACGACGCTGGCGTTCTCGATGTGCAGCAGCGGCGGGATGGAGGTCGCGGCCGCTTCAGTCATCGTCATCTTCGATGGCGTGAATCTGGTCGTCGTCCAGGCCCAGGTGGTGGCCGATCTCGTGGATCAGCACGTGGGCGATGATCTCGGCCAGGCCGACGTCGCCGCGCTCGCACCATTCGTCGAGGATCGGACGGCGATAGAGGAAGACGCGCGACGGCTCGGGCGCCGGACCCATGGCGTCACGTTCGCCGATGTGGACGCCTGAATAGAGGCCCGTCAGTTCGAACGGGTCCTCGATCTCCAGATCGCGCAGGGTCTCCTCGTCGGCGAAGTCGTCGATGCGGATGACGACCTCCCCGGCCGCCTGGCGAAACAGGTCGGGCAATCCGGCGAAGGCCTCCTCGGCCAGGCGGGCGAAATCATCGAGCGAAGGGGCGAGTTGATCGGTCCAGGGCGTGGTCATGGCAAGGGATATCGCCCGCGCCGGAGCCGGTCGCAATCAGGGACGCGGCCGCGCGTGCATGGGCCGCATCGCAATTCGCCCAATCAGAGTATGGTAAACGCCGAATCGGCCTGTCCTGACGGGCGGCTGACGCTTGGATCGGAATTTCTGGGGAAGGCATGGCCGAGGCGGATCTCGCGGCCGACATCGCCTTTGCGGCCACGGCGGGGGCGGCGGGGCTGGCGCTGGCGGTCAGCGTCTGGGCCTGGCGCCTGCGCGCCCGGCTGGTCGCGCGCGAGATGGAGGTCGAGCAGAGCCTCGCCGGCGCCCAGGTCCAGGCGACCACGGGCGCCACGGCGTTGATGGCGTTCGACGACGTGCGCCTGGGCCTCGACCCGGACGGTGAGATCGAGAGCGTCTTCGGCGCCCCGGACATGCTGGCGGCCCTGGCGCCGGGCCGGGATGCGGCGGGGGCCGCCGAGGCTGTCCTGTCGACCCTGAGGCAATCGCACACTGGCCGCATGGAGGCGCTCGTCAACGCGGGCGAGGCGTTCGAGACCCTGCTGGAGACCCCGGACGGCGCCTGGGCCGTCGAAGGGCGGGCGCACGGCGGCGGGACCTGGTTGCGGCTGTCGCGCCTGGGCGGACCGGACAAGGGCGGCGAGGCCGGCCCCGGCGCCCTGGCCGAGCAGTCACCGGCCCCGACCTGGGTGGTGGACGGGGCGGGCCACCTGATCTGGGCCAACAGCGCCTGGCTGCTGGAGACGGGCGCCGAGACGCTGGACGAGGCGCGCAGCCGGACGCTGAGCTTCGATCGGGGCGCCGACGCCGTGGTGGCCGAGGCCTTGCGCCTGAATGCGCGTCAGGAAGGCTTCCGCTGGACCACGGCGGGCGGGCGGCGCCGAGCGTGGAAGATCCTGGCCGAGCCGCTGGCCGGCGGACGCGGCGCCGTGATCGCCTTCGCCATCGAGATGACCGAGGCCGAAGAGACGCGCGACACCCTGCGCCGTCACGTCGAGGCCCATGACGAGACGCTGAACCATCTGGCCGACGCCGTGGCCATCTTCGGCCCGTCCAAGCGGCTGGCCTTCCACAACACCGCCTTCCAGTCGCTGTTCGGGGTCGATCCGGCCTGGCTGGACGAGCGCCCGACCCACGCCGAACTGCTGGACCGACTGCGCCAGAAGCGCCTGCTGCCCGAGGTCGTCGACTACGCCGCCTGGAAGGCCGAGGAGCTGGACTTCTACGGCGCCGCCCAGGCTTCGCCGGACGACAGCTGGTCCCTGCCTGACGGGCGGACGCTGCGGGTGGTGCGCCAGCCGCACCCGTTGGGCGGCATTCTGCTGATCTTCTCGGACATCACCGGCGAGTTGCAGCTGCGCAGCCGCTACAACGCCCAGATTCAGGTCCAGCGCGCGACGCTGGACAAGCTGAACGACGCCGTGGCCGTGTTCGGCTCGGACGGGCGGCTGCGGCTGCACAACGAAGCCTTCGAGAGTTTCTGGGGCGTTCCCGGCGAGCGACTGATGGAGGCGGGCGACTTCGACGCCGTGGCCGCCTTGTGCCGTCCGGTTCTGCCCGACGCCGCCCTGTGGCTGGGGTTGAAGGCGCGGGTGGCCGACCCCGATCCGGAAAGCCGCGTGGCCATTTCGGGCGAGGGCCGCACCGAGGACGGCCGCATCGCCGCCTGGCAGACGCGCCCCCTGCCCGACGGCGCCACCCTGGTCGCCTTCTTCGACGTGACCGCCCGGCGCGAGCTGGAACAGGCCCTGGCCGCCAAGGAGGCCGCCCTGGCCGAGAGCCAGGCGCTGAAACGCGAGTTCGTCGGCAGCGTCTCCTATGAACTGCGCACGCCCCTGACGACCATTGTCGGCTATTCCGAACTGCTGGAGGCGATGGGCGACCTGCCCGAGCGCAGCCGTCAGCACGCGGGCGCCATCCGCGTGGCGGCCAGCCATCTGGCCCGCTCCATCGACGACGTGCTGGACATGGCCCAGATCGACGCGGGCGAGATGGAGCTGACCCTGGGCGACGTGCGGGTCTGCGACCTGCTGGACGAGGCGGCGGAAAAGATCAGGGCCAAGGTCGAGGGCCGCGGCGCCACGCTGCACCTGGCCTGCCCGACGGGCTTGAAGCCGATCCGCGCTGACGCCCGCCGCATCGCCCAGGCGGTCGATCACCTGCTGGAGAACGCCTGCCGCGCCGTGTCCGAAGGCGGCGCCGTCAGCCTGACCGCCGAGGCCGGACCGGGCGAGGTCCGCATCCGCGTCGAGGACACCGGCCGGGGCATCCCCTATCACCTGCAGGCCCACGTCTTCGACCGCTTCGTGCGGCGCGAGCGCGGCGGGCCGGGCGTGGCGCTGGCCCTGGTCAAGGCTCTGGTCGAACTGCACGGCGGCTGGGCCGAGGTCCAGTCCGAACCGGGCAAGGGCGCGGCCTTCATCCTGCACCTGCCGGTCGAGGCGACGGCGCCGACGGCCGCGCCGGAACTGCTGCTGGGCTGATCTGACCCGCCCAGTCGTGCTAGAGGGCGTGTCCAAGCCTTCCAGGACGTCCTCATGGCCGACACGACCCGCCCCCTGCTCAAGACCGCCGTCATCTATGATTTCGACGGCACCCTGGCCCGGGGAAACATGCAGGAGGTCAGCTTCATCCCCTCGATCGGGATGACGCCGGCCCAGTTCTGGAACGAGACCGTCCGTCCCCGGACCATCGCCTCGGACGGCGACGGCATCCTGATGTACATGCAGATGATGCTGCTGGCCGCGCGCGAACAGGGCGCCCCGGTGACGCGCCAGACGCTGCGCGACCACGGCCGCGACGTGGCCCTGTTCGAGGGACTGCGCGACCGCTCCTGGTTCGACCGGATGAACGCCTTCGGCGCCCAGTTCGGGCTGGAGATCGAACACTACATCATCTCGGCGGGCCTGACCGAGATGATCGAGGGCTGCCCCATCGCCGAGGCCTTCACCCACGTCTTCGCCTCGAAATACGCTTATGACGATGAGGACGTGGCGGTCTGGCCCGCCGTGGGCGTCAACTACACGACCAAGACCCAGTATCTGTTCCGCATCAACAAGGGGGTGCACAACCACTGGGAGGACGAGCGCATCAACCGCTTCATCCCGGACGAGGAGCGCCCCATCCCCTTCGACCGGATGATCTTCCTGGGCGACGGCGACACCGACGTGCCGACCATGAAGATGATGCACACCAAAGGCGGCTTCTCCATCGCCGTCTACGACCCCGACAGCACCCCGCGCGACCACGACAAGATCCATCGTTTGATCTCGGAGGACCGGGTCAACTTCGTCGCGGCGGGCGACTATCGCGAAGGCTCGCCCGTCGACCTGATCGTCAAGGGCCTGATCGGCCGCATCGCCGTCAACTACGGCCGGATGCCGGCGGACTGACCGCTCCCTTCTCCCTCAAGGGGAGAAGGGACGACGCTGACGGTCCAGCGTTATGGTGATGTCCGCGCGAACCCCGCCCGCCAGCATATGGCGGGTGATGCGCTCGAAATGCTGGATGAAGACGGCCAGTTCGACGCGTCTGGCGGGCGGCAGTTCGGCGGGCGGCAGGCCCATCAGCCCCGCCTCCTGCTCGCAGCGCCAGTCCAGCACGGCGTCGAAGGACGGCGCCTTGAGGAACAGCATCGCGTCGAAGCGGGCGAAGACTTCGGCGTAGGGCCCGGCCAGGGCGGCGTTGACGGCGCGCCGCCATCTCCCTTCGCTGTCCTGCTCGGCTTCCAGAGTGTTGATCGGTGCGGCGAGTTCGGCCTCGGCCTGCGGCGTCGCGCCCAGGCACCAGCCGTCGACCAGCACCGCCGAGGGGCGGCCCGCAAACACAGGCCAGTCCGTTCTGGGCGCGCGATCATCGGCCAGTTTGTCGAAGGCGGGAAGCGGCGTACGGCTGTCGGTTTCAGCGGCGCTCAGGGAAGCTAAGGTGCGCTCCAGCAGCCCGAGGTCATGCGTTACCGGCGGGCCGCGCACGGCGAACAGGGGGTGGACGTCGCGGGCGAGGGCCTGGCGCTCGGCCTTTGTCAGATAGACGTCGTCCAGCGACAGATGCGCGGCGCCTAGCCGTTCGGCCGCGGTGCTGGCCAGGGTGGTCTTGCCCGAGCCTTGCGCGCCGGCGATCCCGATCAGGGGAATGTGGTCTGGCCGGGCGTGACGCGCGGCCAGAGACCCGACCGCGTCCAGCAGCCGGGCGTCGATCATCTCAGTGCTGGCTTTCCGGCAGGCGCACGATCAGGCCGTCCAGATCGTCGGTGACGCGGATCTGGCAGGACAGGCGGCTGTTCGGTTCGACGTTCTCGGCGAAGTCCAGCATGGACTCCTCCATGGCCGAGGCGCGGCCCGTCTCGGCGGCGAAGGTCTCGTCGACATAGACATGGCAGGTGGCGCAGGCGCAGGCGCCGCCGCAATCGGCGTCGATGCCCGGTACATTGTTGCGGATCGCGCCTTCCATGACGGACAGGCCTTTCTTGACCTCGACCGTGTGCTCGGTTCCGTCGTGTTCAATGTAGATGATCTTGGGCATGGAAGCGGTCTTAACTCTGGATGCAGGCTTGGCAAGCCTTGCTACGCGGCGGCCAAGGAAAACCCCCGGAACCAGGCGGTTCCGGGGGCCCTTCTTTTTCGTCCTGATCGGCTGGATCAGGCGGCCGTCTTCTTGCGCGACGGCGAGACCATCAGCTTCTTGGTTTCGGCGATCGCCTTGGCCGGGTTCAGCCCCTTGGGGCAGACCTGGGCGCAGTTCATGATCGTGTGGCAGCGATACAGCTTGAAGGGGTCTTCAAGGTCGTCGAGACGCTTCTGGGTGGCGTCGTCGCGGCTGTCGGCGATCCAGCGATAGGACTGCAGCAGGGCCGCCGGGCCGAGGTATTCTTCCTGGTTCCACCAGTAGCTCGGGCAGGAGGTCGAGCAGCAGGCGCACAGGATGCACTCGTACAGGCCGTCCAGCTTTTCGCGGTCTTCCGGTGACTGCAGGCGCTCCTTCTCCGGGTCCGGCAGGTCGGACTGGAGGTAGGGCTGGATGGAGTCGTACTGGGCGTAGAACAGCGACAGGTCCGTCACCAGGTCCTTGACCACCGGCTGGTGCGGCAGGGGGGCAATGGTGATGTTGTGCGACGAGCACTCGGCCCAGCCCTTGGTGCAGGCCAGGGCGTTGCGGCCGTCGATGTTCATCGAGCACGAGCCGCAGATGCCTTCGCGGCACGAGCGACGGAACGACAGGGTGGGGTCGATCTCGTTCTTGATGTGGAGCAGGGCGTCCAGAAGCATCGGGCCGTGATCGTCGGTCGAGACCTCATAGACGTCCCAGCGCGGATCGGCGTCCACTTCGGGATCATAGCGATAGACCTTGTAGGTCTTGACATTCTGCGCGCCGGCCGGGGCCTTGTGCACCTTGCCGGTGGTCGGCTTGGAGCCGCGCGGGAGGTTGAGCTGAACCATCTACAATCCTCCTTAGTACACCCGAGCCCGGGGCTCGATGTAGGAGACCTCGTCGGTCATCGTGTATTTGTGCACCGGGCGGTAGTCGATCTGGACGCCTTCGCCCGGACGCTTCCACGCCAGGGTGTGCTTCATCCAGTTTTCGTCGTCGCGGTCGGGGAAGTCCTCGCGGGCGTGGGCGCCGCGCGATTCCGTGCGGTTGAGCGCGCCTTCGATGGTCACCAGGGCCTGCGAGATCAGGTTGTCGTATTCCAGCGTCTCGACCAGGTCGGTGTTCCAGATCAGGCCGCGATCCGTGGTCTTGATGTCGGCGCCGGCGGCCTCGATCGAGCGCAGCTTCTGCACGCCCTCTTCAAGGGTCTTGCCGGTGCGGAACACGGCGGCGTCGGCCTGCATGGCGCGCTGCATGTCCAGACGCAGGTGCGCGGTCGGCGTCGAGCCCGAGGCGTTGCGGAAGCGGTCCAGGCGCGCGATGTGCGCGTCGGTCTGGGCCTTGGAGGCCGACGGCACGGCCGAGTTCTTGTCCACGACCTCGCCGCAGCGCAGGCCGACGGCGCGGCCGAACACCACCAGGTCGGTCAGGGAGTTGGAGCCCAGACGGTTGGCGCCGTGCACCGAGACGCAGCCCGCCTCGCCCACGGCCATCAGGCCCGGCACCACGCTGTCGGGGTTGCCGTCGCGCAGCGTCAGCACCTCGCCGTGATAGTTCGTCGGGATGCCGCCCATGTTGTAGTGGACGGTCGGAATGACCGGGATCGGCTCCTTGGTCACATCGACGCCGGCGAAGATCTTAGCCGATTCCGAGATGCCCGGCAGGCGCGCGTGCAGCACGGCCGGATCGAGGTGATCCAGGTGCAGGAAGATGTGGTCCTTGTTCGGACCCACGCCGCGGCCTTCGCGGATTTCGATGGTCATGGAGCGCGAAACCATGTCGCGCGGGGCCAGATCCTTCACGGTCGGCGCATAACGCTCCATGAAGCGCTCGCCTTCCGAGTTGGTCAGATAGCCGCCTTCACCGCGGGCGCCCTCGGTGATCAGGCAGCCGGCGCCGTAGATGCCGGTCGGGTGGAACTGCACGAACTCCATGTCCTGCAGCGGCAGGCCGGCGCGCAGCACCATGGCGTTGCCGTCGCCGGTGCAGGTGTGGGCCGAGGTGGCCGAGAAATAGGCGCGGCCGTAACCGCCGGTGGCCAGCACCACCATCTTGGCGCGGAACTGGTGAAGTTGGCCGGTGTCGAGCTGCAGCGCGGTGACGCCGGTGCAGGCGCCGTCCTGCATGATCAGGTCCAGGGCGAAATACTCGACGAAGAACTTCACCTCGCGACGGACCGACTGGCCGTACAGGGTGTGCAGGATGGCGTGGCCGGTGCGGTCGGCGGCGGCGCAGGTGCGCTGCACCGGGCCTTCGCCGAAGTTGCGGGTCATGCCGCCGAAGGCGCGCTGGTAGATCTTGCCTTCGTCGGTGCGGCTGAAGGGCACGCCCCAGTGTTCCAGCTCATAGACGGCCTGAGGCGCGTTGCGGACCAGGTATTCGATGGCGTCCTGGTCGCCCAGCCAGTCCGACCCCTTGACGGTGTCGTACATGTGCCACTGCCAGGAGTCCTCGCCCATGTTGCCGAGCGAGGCGGAGATGCCGCCCTGCGCCGCCACGGTGTGCGAGCGGGTCGGGAAGACCTTGGTGACGCAGGCGACCTTCAGGCCCTGCTGGGCGGCGCCGAGGGCGGCGCGCAGGCCAGACCCGCCGGCGCCGACGACGACGACGTCGTATTCGTGATCGATAAGCTCGTATGCAGCCATGGCGGGATCAGACTCCGGCCGGCAGCGGGGCCGAGCCCAGCGCCAGACGCACGATGAAGAAGACGCTGGCGGCCGCCAGCACGAGGAAGACCAGGTTCGAGACCAGAACCAGTCCAGAGCGGGAAGAGGCGGGGACGTAGTCCTCGATGATCACCTTCCAGGCCAGGCTGGCGAACAGGCAGAAGACCACCGCCGTCACGGCCAGAAGGCCGGCGTTCAGCGTGCTGCCGAACCAGGCGATGACTGCGCCGTAGTCGGCGCCGGCCAGGGTGAAGCCCGACGACAGGACCCACAGGCCCAGCGGCATCAGGGCCAGAAGAGCCAGCTTCTCGAGTTTCCATTCCCCGGCGCCGTGACGCTCGGAGATTTTCACATTGTTCTTGAACTTCGGCGCGGCGCTCACAGCGAAACCTTTCCAGCAGCGAACAGCACGACCCAGAACAGGACGGCCAGGACGATCGGGCCCCAGACGGCGATCTGCGCCAGCAGATTGGCCGACTTGATGGTCAGCCCACGACCGGTGTCGTTGATCAGGTGGCGCGCGCCGTTCAGCAGGAAGGAGAACAGCACCCAGGTCAGGCCGAACCAGATGAACAGGCCGAACGGCGAGCCCGAGAAGGCGGCGACCGAGGCGAAGGCGTCCGGGCCGGAAGCCGTGGCGGCGACCCAGCCCAGCAGCAGGATCGCGCCCACGCTGGCCGCGCCGATGGTGACGCGGAACAGGATCGACGCGACCATGGTCATGTGCCAGCGCCAGATATCGGTGAAGGGCGACATCGGTGCGACGTGCCCGTTGGGGTGACGGACGTAGCGGCCCGTCCGGTCGCCAGTTTCGCCCGCAGCCGTGGGAGTGTTCGACATGCGAATGATTCTCAAAAAACCCGAGGAATTTCAGGGCCGGATTGCAGTGCAACAGGCTTTAGTGACGCAGACGGGGGGGTGTCAACGAAGGGGGCCGATTCCGACGAAAGTCGGCCCTCCGTCCTTGAGTCAAAAGGCCGCGATGTGCGCCAGGGCGGGATCGCGTGTTTCCGGCGCGTACGGAACCGCCCCCGGACGTCCCCAGACCGGATCGGGCCACAGGGGGTCGTCGCGCCGACGGCCGACGACATGGATATGAAGCTGGGCTGTGACATTGCCCAGGGCGGCGACGTTCAGCTTGTCGACGGGAGCCTCGCGCAGGGCGCCCAGTTCGCGCACCAGGGCGCCGGCGCGGACGATCTCCTCGCTCAGAAGGGCGCGCTGCTCGGGCGACAGGTCCTCCAGCTCGATCGCGCCGGGGACGCGTGGCAGCAGGATCAGCCAGGGAAAGCGGGCGTCGTCCTGGAAACGCACCTGGCACAGGGGCCAGTCGGCGGCGAAGACGGAGGCGGCCTCGAAGGCGGGGTCGGCGGTGAAGCTCATGCGGCGTCCTGATCGGCGAGAAGGCGCAGGCGATAGGCGTTCATCGCCGTGTCGGCCAGACGCTGGGTCAGGCGCCAGTTGACCACGGCCCCGATCGGCGCGCCGACCAGGGGCAGCAGTTGGGCCAGCTTGGCCACGTCGATGTAGTCGCGGTACTCCAGCTGGAACTTGCGCCAGTCGAAGGCCTTCAGGGCGTCGGGATCGTCCGGCGCGCGCATGGCGGCCTCCAGCGCGGCCAGGGCCTCGGGGCGATGCCGGGCGCTGGAGAAGGCCAGCTGGAAGATGCGCAGGACGATCACCCGCTCCTTCAGGTCGCGGCCGGAATAGCCGTAGAGGGCGGCGATCTCGAACAGCATCTTGACCTTGATCGCCATCAGGGCCGGAAAGTCCGCCGCCGCCATCAGGAAGCCCCCGGCGCCCGCCACTCCACCCTCGACGCTGGCGGTGGTGCGATACAGCTCGACGCGCGTGCGAACTCTGGTCTCGCGCTCCTGCAGGGCGCCCTCGGTCAGGGGGTGGGCGGTGGTCCACTCCGACCCGGCCAGCAGGCCGCGCGTCATCTGCTGGACTGCGCCGGTCACGATCTCGTGCACGCGCTCGGGAATGACGCGGTTGATGCGGTCCTGGGTCGCGCGGGTGGTCTTGTCCCACAGGCCGGGCCGTTTCAGCTGGCGGTCGCGCCAGGCCAGGGCCTCGGCCAGGGCGCGCGCCTCATAGGCGGCGTCCGTCATCGGGGGAGCGTCCGTGGGTTTGGCCATGGCCGCAGCCTCGCAGGCCCCGACGAAAGGCGCAACGCGGAACGCTTGCCGCGATCCGCCGACAGGTCTAGACCGCCGTTCCAGCGACTACCGTTTCGCACACGCAATATCGACTGGAGAGACCTGAATGGCTCGCGCGAAGATCGCCCTCATCGGCGCCGGAATGATCGGCGGAACCCTGGCCCACGTGGCCGCGCGCGAAGCGCTGGGCGACGTCATCCTGTTCGACATCGCCGAAGGCACCCCCCAGGGCAAGGCTCTGGACATCGCCGAAGCCTCGGCCGTCTTCGGTCAGGACGTGGCGCTGAAGGGCGCCAACGACTACGCCGACATCGCGGGCGCCGACGTCTGCATCGTCACCGCCGGCGTGCCGCGCAAGCCGGGCATGAGCCGCGACGACCTGATCGGCATCAACCTGAAAGTCATGAAGGCCGTCGGCGAGGGCATCAAGCAGCACGCCCCCAACGCCTTCGTCATCTGCATCACCAACCCGCTCGACGCCATGGTCTGGGCCCTGCAGAAGTTCTCAGGCCTGCCCAAGGAGAAGGTCATCGGCATGGCCGGCGTGCTGGACTCGGCGCGCTTCGCCTACTTCCTGGCTGAAAAGACCGGCGTCTCGGTGCAGGACATCCACGCCTGGACCCTGGGCGGTCACGGCGACGACATGGTGCCGATGGTGCGCCACTCGACGGTCGGCGGCCTGCCGCTGCCGGACGCCGTCGCCGCCGGCTTCCTGTCGCAGGCCGATCTGGACGCCATCGTCGAGCGCACCCGCAAGGGCGGCGGCGAGATCGTGGCTTTGCTGAAGACCGGCTCGGCCTTCTACGCCCCGGCTGAATCGGCCATCGCCATGGCCAAGTCCTATCTGCTGGACCAGAAGCGCGTCCTGCCGTGCGCCGTGTGGCTGTCGGGCGAATACGGCCTGTCGGACCTCTACGTCGGCGTCCCGGCCCTGATCGGCGCTGCTGGCGTCGAGAAGGTCATCGAGTTCACCACCAACGACGACGAAAAGGCGATGTTCGCCAAGTCGGTCGCCTCGGTCCAGGGCCTGATCCAGGCCTGTAAGGATATCGAGCCTTCCTTGGCTTAAAGGCGCTAACGCGAGCCGCGCGGCGGCTCGCTGCTTGAGCGCTTAGGCGTCTAAATTGGAAAGGGCCGCATTTTCGAGTGCGGCCCTTGTTCGTGGGGTCTTTCTCCCGCCGTCATCCTCGGGCTTGACCCGAGGATCGGGCAGTCCTCCTGCTCCCGGCATCCGACGGCCGCGCCCGTTCCGCCGCCCTCCCGCCCGTCCAATGCTCGATCCTCGGGTCAAGCCCGAGGATGACGGTGTTACGGCATTGGGGATGAGCGGAAGAAGGGCTCAGGCCGCCTCGGCTTCCTCACGCTGCTCCAGCCAGGCCTCGCTCTGCATCTCGTTGAAGCGGGACACGGTCCGCTCGAACTCGAAGGCGCCGACGCCCTCGGTGTAGAGCGCCTCGGGCGCGGCCTCAGCCAGGACGACCAGGCGGGTCTTCGCCTCGTAAAGTGCGTCGACCAGCGTCACAAGGCGGCGCGCCTCGTGGTGGTTGGCCGGGCTGAGCAGGGGCACGTCGGCCAGGAACAGGGTGTGGAAGCGCCGCGCGACGGCGAGATAGTCCTGCGGTCCCAGCGGACGGCCGCACAGCTCGTTGAAGGTCGCGCGCGCCATGGCGCCGACCGTGCGCTCCAGCTTCACCTCGCGGCCCAGCACCGGCAGGGCGATGGGCTCCTCCGGCTCGCCGCCCTTGAGGTCGGCCCACAGGGTCTCGAACCCCTGCCGCGCCTCGGCGTCCAGGGGCGAAAACCAGACCCTGGCCCCGGCCATGCGGTCCAGGCGGAAGTCCCGGGCGCCCGCCGTCTCGACCACGTCGCAGCGCTGGCGGATGATGTCGATGAAGGGCAGGAAGAGCTGGCGGTTGATGCCGTTCTTGTAGAGGTCTTCGGGCGCGCGGTTCGAGGTGACGGCCAGCACCACCTTCTTTTCGAACAGGGCCTCGAACAGTCGACCCAGGATCATGGCGTCGGCGATGTCCGTCACCTGCAACTCGTCGAAGCACAGCAGACGCGCCTCAGAGGCGATCAGGGCGGCGATCGGCGGAATGGGGTCGTCGCCCTTGGCGGTTCCGAACACGGCCTTGCGGCTGCGCGGGGTTCCGTCGCGCCACTGTTTCACCAGGTCGTGGATGCGCGCCATGAAGGCGTGGAAGTGGGCGCGGACCTTCTTCTGCTCGGGCGTCGAGGAGTAGAAGAGGTCCATCAGCATGGACTTGCCGCGTCCGGGCGGGCCCCAGATGTAGATGCCCCTGACCTCAGGCAGGGCGCCGAACAGCCCCTTCTTCGACAGGTCGCTCTCCAGCCGTTCAAGCGCGCCGATCAGGGCGGCCTGGGCCGGTTCGGGCGTGATCACGCCCTCTTCCACGCGGATGTCGTAGGCGTTGCGGATGCGGGAGGTCATGGCCAGCAGATAGCTCCCCGATGGGGCCGGGGGAAGGCGTTCGCGGATTCCGGCGCCGAATTGGAGGATTCTGGTTGCTTCGCGGCTGCGAAGGACCCAAATGCAGAAGCGTTTCTCCCAAACGCCCCCGAACAAAGGATGATTTCATCATGGGCTATCGCGTCGCCGTCGTAGGCGCCACAGGCAATGTCGGCCGGGAAATCCTGGCCATCCTCGAGGAAGTGAACTTCCCCGTCGAGAAAATGCACGCGATCGCCTCTCGAAAATCCAAAGGCGTCGAGGTCTCCTTCGGCGACAGCACCATCAAGTGCGAGGACATCGAGCAGTTCGACTTCTCGAGCGTCGACCTGGTGCTGATGAGCGCCGGCGGCGGAGTGTCGCGCGAATGGTCCGAGAAGATCGGCAAGGCCGGTCCCATGGTCATCGACAACTCCTCGGCCTTCCGCATGGACCCGGACGTGCCGCTGATCGTGCCGGAAGTGAATCCGGACGCCGCCAAGCTGGCGACGAAGAAGAACATCGTCGCCAACCCCAACTGCTCGACCGCCCAGCTGGTGGTGGCGCTGAAGCCGCTGCATGACGCGGCCAAGATCAAGCGCGTCGTCGTCTCGACCTACCAGTCCGTCTCGGGCGCCGGGAAGGAAGGCATGGACGAGCTGTGGAACCAGACCAAGGCCATCTACGGCCTGGGCGACGCCACGCCGAAGAAATTCCCCAAGCAGATCGCCTTCAACGTCATCCCCTACATCGGCGCCTTCAACGAGGACGGCTACACCGATGAAGAAGCCAAGATGTGGGACGAGACACACAAGATGATCGACCCGTCGATCAAGCTGACCGTCACCTGCGTGCGCGTGCCGGTCTTCGTGGGCCACTCCGAAGCCGTGACGGTCGAGTTCGACCGTCCGATCGCCCCGGACGAAGCCCGCGAGATCCTGCGCGAGGCGCCGGGCGTCCTGGTCGTCGATAAGCAGGAACACGACGGCTACATCACTCCGGTCGACGCCGCGGGCGAACATGCCGTCTATGTCAGCCGCATCCGCAAGGACCCGACTGTCGAGCACGGTCTGTCCTTCTGGGTGGTGTCGGACAACCTGCGCAAGGGCGCGGCCCTGAACGCCGTGCAGATCGCCCAGCTGCTGGACGAGACCGGCGTCATCTCGCCCAAGAGCGGCTATCGCACTTTGACTGTGTAAGCAGAGGTCCCTCACGCTTCGCGCGCGGCGCGAGGCTGCTTGAGGGGCGTCATATGTGTTGAACCCCCGCCGCGTCGGCGATGCGGCGGGGGTCGAAAGGTACCAGAGTGAGCGCCTCCCCTGCTCCCGCCTCCGAAGCCCGCGCCGCCCTGGCGGCGGGCGTGTTCTGCTACCTGATCTGGGGGTTCGTGCCCCTGGTGTTCCAGCAGATGGGCCATCAGGGGGCGGACGCCTGGGAGATCATGGGGCACCGGGCCGTTTGGGGCCTGGTCTGGGCCGCGCTGCTGGTCATGCTGTCGCGCCAGTGGACGCAGGTCATGGCCGTGCTGCGCCAGCCCAAGGTGCTGGGCTGGCTGGCCCTGTCCGCGGTGTTGATCGCGGGGAACTGGACCACCTACATCATCGCCGTGAACGACGGGCGGACCCTCGACGCCTCGCTCGGCTACTACCTCAATCCGCTGCTGAACATGGCGGCGGGGGCGTGGCTGTTCCGTGAGAAGATCGACTGGGCCGGAAAGATCGCCATGGCGCTGGCGGCGGTCGGAGTGCTGCTGCAGACCATAGCCCTCGGACACGCGCCCTGGGTCTCGATCATCCTGGCCCTGACCTTTGCGGCCTACGGCATCATCAGGAAGCGCGTCTCGGTCGACGCTCAGACGGGGCTGTTCCTGGAGTGTCTGCTGCTGGCCCTGCCGGGTCTGATCTGGCTGATTCATATCGAAAGCGCGGGCGCGGGTCATTTCACTGCCTCGCCTTCGGCGACCCTTTGGCTGTTGTTCGCCGGACCGGCCACGGTCATTCCCCTGGCCCTGTTCGCCTGGGCGGCGCGGCGGATGCCCCTGTCGAGCATGGGCTTTCTGCAGTTCCTGGCGCCGACCATCGTCTTCATCATCGGCGCCTTGCAAGGCGAGGCCCTGGGGCCGCTGCGCATCGCCTCCTTCGTCTTCATCTGGGTCGCCGTGGCCGTCTTCGCCGTCGGCGCCGTGCTCAAGGTGCGTCGCGCGGCGCATACGGCCGAGACCATCGTCGCGCCCGAACCAGGCCTGCTGGACGATCCCGCCGAGGATCGAATGGACGCCATCGGCGAGAAACCTTCGACTTCGCGTTGAGGTCGAAGGCCGTCCCGTCCTAAAGAGAAGGCGATGATGATCCGCTCCCGCCTGCTCTCCGCCCTCGCCGTATCCGCCTTGATCGCGGGGGGGACCTCGGCCTGCGCTCAAAGCAGCAGCGTCATGGGCGGCGGCGATGAAGTGATCCGCACCGCGCGCGTAGGCGCCTCGCGAGACGCCGCCCCGGCTCCCGTCGAAGGCGCGCCGGCGCCCGTCGCCGCGCCGCCGACCACGGCCGAAACCTTTGATGCGGTCAGCGACGCCCTGGACGCCGCCGCCGCCGCCTGGACCTCGGGTCAGGTGGACGCGGTCATGGCCACCTATGTCCACGACGAGCCGTTGCTGGTCTTCCTGGGCGACACGCCCCTGAAGGGGCCGGACAGCGTGCGCGCGGCCCTGGACGCCCGCGCCGCCGAGCCGGGCGGCCTGGGCGCCCTGTCCTATGAATGGTTCGAAACCCTGCAGTTCGACGTCAATACGGCGGTGGTCTCGGGCCGGGCGGTGATGACGCGCGACGGCAAGACCCATCGCGGCCTGTTCACCCGCATCCTGCGTCGCACGGTCGACGGCTGGCTGATCGTCCACGACCAGCTGGCCTGGGGACCGGAGGCTTAAAGCGCCCCGTAAAGCGCTTCGATCAACCTCAAGGCGCGCGGATCGCCGATCAGGTGCGGCGACTGGCGCGTCATGACATAGGCGGCCGAGACGCCCGCCGCCTGATCCGCAAAGACCATCGACCCGCCCCAGCCGCAGTGGCCGACCGCCTCGGGATTGGGGCCGAAGATGTTCAGGCCCTGATTGCGGGTGAAGCCCGCCGCCCAGCTCATGTCGAAGGGCAGCACCCGGTCCTGTCCGTGGATGCGCTCGCGCGTGGCCTGGGCCAGGGTCTCTTCCGACAGCACCGCCAGGTGGTCCAGAGCGCCGCCGGTAGCGACGATGGACATCATCCGCGCCAGATCCTTGGCCGTGGCGTGCAGATTGGCCGACGGAATCTCCGCCATCCGCCATTCAGCCGAGCCGCGCCCGCCGGGGGCCGAGCCGCGATCCAGGAAGGCGGCCTTCTTGATCGCGTCAATGGGGCCGAGGTCCGGCGCGGCGGCGGGTTTGCGCAGTTGGGCGACACGGCCGTGTTCGGCTTCGGGCAGGCCGATCCACAGGTCCAGATCGAACGGCTGGGCGAAGTCCTCGCGCAGGGCCGTTCCCATCGTCCGCCCGTCGACGATGCGGAACAGTTCCCCCGCCAGATAGCCGATGGTGATGGGGTGATAGCCGGACGCCGTGCCCGGCGCCCACATCGGCGTCTGCGCCGCCAGCTTGTCCAGCACCGCCTGCCGGTTGAACCAGATGGCCGGTTCGGCGCCGCCGTCAAAGCCGGGCAGGCCGGACTGGTGGCTCATCAACTGGCCGACGGTCAGTTGATCCTTGCCCGCGGCGCCGAAGGCGGGCCAGTGGTCGCAGACCCGGTCCTCATAGGACAACAGTCCCTTGTCCACGCAGCGCGCGATCATCAGGGCCATCACCGCCTTGCCGGTCGAGAAGACCGGGACCAGCGTGTCCTCGGCGAACGGCTTGGTCCCCGCCAGATCGGCCGAGCCGGCCCACAGGTCCGCGACCACCTCGCCGTCGATGGTCACGCTGAAACGCGCGGCCAGTTCGTTCAGCCCCTCGGGCGCGTCGGTGAAGTTGGCGGCGAAGGCGTCCTTCACCGCATTGAAACGCGGCGGGCAGACGCCGTGGAGGTCGGGGAGGCTGGTCATGGATGCGGTCTAGCGCCTTGGCGGCTTCACGTCACTTGCAGCCGATTACTGGCGCGCCGACGCCGAGGCGTTTCGCGCGCCTTCGAACTCGTCGCCCGGCTTCCACGCGGGCCAGTCGCGCGAATTGGCCAGGTCGCGGCCGACTTCATACAGCAGCTGAACGTCGGCGGCGGCGGCGTCCATTGTCCATTCCGGCGTCCATTCGTCCGAAGGCTGATGATAGCGATTGGCGACGTAGTCCCGGCTGGCTTCGTTGTGGCCGGTGAAGCCTGCGGCGGCGAACAGGGCGGGCACGCCCTTCCTCGCCAGCGGGAAGTGGTCCGAGCGATAGAAGGCCCCCGCGTGCGGCGCCGGGTCGGGGATCAGGCGGCGCCCCTCGCGTTCGGCCAGCACCGCCAGCCGGTCGTCCAGATCGTTCTTGCCCGCGCCGATGACGACGATGTTCGGGTCGATCTCGGTCCCCGGCAGCAGGCTGTCCATATTGATGTTGGCGACGGTCGTCTCCAGCGGCCAGACCGGGTTGGCGGCATAGTACTCGGCGCCCAGCAGGCCGGTTTCCTCGGCCGCCCAGCTGATGAAGACGGTCGAGCGTTCGGGGCGCGGCCCCTCGGCGAACAGGCGGGCGATCTCCATGACGCCGGCGACGCCCGTCGCATTGTCGACGGCGCCGTTATAGATGTCGTCGCCGTTCTTGGGCGTGGCGCGGCCATAGGCGTCCCAGTGGGCGCCGAACATCACCGTCTCGTTCGGGTATTTGGTTCCGGGCAGGCGGCCGATGACGTTGCGCGTCTCGACCCGGTCGGCCTTCTGGCCGAAGTCGATGGACATGGTGACGCCGTCCAGCGCCACGGGGCGAAAGTCGGGCGTGCGCGCCTGATCCTTCAGGGCGGCGAAGTCCAGCCCGGCGTCTTGGAACAGCTGTTCGGCGATCGCGCCCTGAATCCAGCCCTGCGCCGCCACGCGCTCCTTGTCCGGATCGGCGCGGACGATGTCGAACTTGGGCGCGGTCGAGGAATTCTCCAGCGTCGACCACGGATAGCCCGCGCCCGGCGTGTCGTGGATGACCAGAACGCCCGCCGCGCCGTGCGCCGCCGCCACCTGGAACTTATAGGTCCAGCGGCCATAGAAGGTCATGGCCTGGCCGTCGAACTTGCCGTTGACGGGATGGCCTTCGGGCGCGGCGAAGTCGGGGTCGTTGACCAGCACCAGCATGATCTTGCCGGTCAGGTCGACGCCCTTGTAGTCGTCCCACCCGCGCTCGGGCGCGTCGACGCCATAGCCGACGAAGACCAGAGGCGCATCGGTCAGGGTGATCCGCTCCACCGGCCGGTCGGACGAGACAATGACGTCCTTGGCGCGCTGAAGCTCGGTCGTGCGGCCGTTGGCGGAAACGCTGATGGCGGCGGGGCCGTCCTGACTGGTGCGGCTGACCTGGGCGACCTGCACCCATGATCCGTTCGGGCCGCCCGGTTCGAGGCCCAGCGCCTGAAACTGCTGCGTCAGCCATTCGATGGTGCGGTCTTCGCCCGGCGTGACCGGGGCGCGGCCCTCGAACTCATCGGACGCCAGAACGCGGGTGGCTTCGTTCAGTCGGTCCGGGTCGATGCGACCGGTCTGGACGCCGGTTTGGGCGAGCGCGGAGGTCGAACACATCAGGACGGCGATCAGGCCGACGGCGGCGGAACGGGCGAGGGTCATGGGCAAGCTCGGCGTTTGGACGATTTGCGCCACGCTGCCCCCTGAGGCCGCCGCTGTCGACCCCGAAAGGCTTCAGCGCTCGTCCAGCCAGACGCGTACGCCCTCAGCCGCGACGACGCCCGAGGCGAAGGCGGCTTGGAGCAGATAGCCGCCGGTCGGCGCCTCCCAGTCCAGCATCTCGCCCGCCGCAAAGACGCCGGGCCGTTCCTGCAGCATCAGCCGTTCGTCCACGGAGTCCAGCGCGACGCCCCCGGCCGAGGAGATGGCGCGGCTCAGGCCCTGCACGCCAGTCAGGGTCAGGGCGACGCCCTTGATCCGGGCGGCCAGTTCGGCGGGTTCTGCGGGCAGGGAGCCGCCTTCGCGCAGCAGGGCGACGGCTGTTGAGTCGAGCCGCGCCGCCTTGCGTAGCCAGTTCGACAGGCTGTCCTTGCCGCGTGGTTTCGACAGGCGCTGGGTCAGGGCCTCGACGCTCAGATCGGGCCGTAGGTCGAGCGTCAGCGCGGTCGATCCGTTGTGCTCCACCGCCTCGCGCAGCCCGGCCGACAAGGCGTAGACGCCGCCGCCCTCGATCCCGTAGGCGGCGATCATGGCTTCGCCGCGCACGGTGCGGTCGCCGTGCGTCAGGGAGACCCCTTTCAGCGGCGTTCCGGCGAAACGGTCGCGGAAGATCGGCGACCACGCGACATCAAAGCCGACATTAGCGGGACGGAAGGCGGCCACTTCGGCGCCCGCCTCTTCTAGCGCCGGAACCCATGCGGCATTCGAGCCCAGCTTGGCCCAGCTGGCGCCGCCGAGGGCCAGGATGACGGCGTCCGGGCCCTCGAACCGCTGACCGTCGGGCGTATCGAACGTCAGGGCGCCGTCCCGCCAGCCGGTCCAGCACGAGCGGGTGCGGACCTCGACGCCCAGCCCTTCCAGCCGCGCCAGCCAGGCGCGCAACAGAGGCGAGGCCTTCATCGCCTTGGGGAACACCCGGCCGGACGAACCGACAAAGGTCGGCTGGCCCAGCCCCTCGACCCATGCGATCAGAGCGGCGGGCGAAAAGGCGTCCAGCCATCCCTTGATGCGACCCTGCGCGGCGGCGTCATAGCGGTTCAGGAACGGCTCGAGCGACTCCGAATGGGTCAGGTTCAGCCCGCCGCGCCCGGCCATCAGCAGCTTGCGCGCGACCGAGGGCATCCGCTCATGCACGACGACGCGCAGACCCGCCTGCGCCAGACGTTCGGCGGCCATCAGCCCGGCGGGACCGGCGCCGATCACGGCGACTGTGGAGGGGGAGCGCGTCATCGACGCCTTCCTAGCCGGAATGGCCGTCGCGGCCTATGCTGGCGGACATGAGCGTCGCCTTTACACGGGAAGAAGATCTGGAAGCTACGGCGGCGGACCTGCCGGACCGGCCGATCTCGCTCCACCCGAACCTCGTCACGCCGCAGGGGTTGGCCCAGATCGAGGCCGAGCTGGCGGCCGCGCGCGCGGCCTATACGGCGGCTCAGGCGGCGGGGTCGATCGAGGCCGACCGCACCGCCATGGCGCGGGCGACGCGCGACCTGCGCTACTGGTTGGCGCGGCGGGGCACGGCCCAGCTGGTCGAGGCGCCGCCGGACGGCAAGGTGCGCTTCGGCGACACGGTGACGATCGAGCGCGAGGACGGGCGCACCCAGTCCTGGCGTATCGTCGGCGAGGACGAGGCCGACCCGACTAAGGGCAGCGTCAGCCACGTCTCGCCCCTGGCCCGCGCCCTGATGGGCAGGCGCGAGGGGGATGAGGCGACGGTCGCGGGCCAGTCGGTCGAGATCGTCGCCATCAAGGAAGGCTGAGAAGCGTGAAGGCTGGGGGCGGCTTCAGTAGCCGCCCGTTCCCTTCTCCTTCGCCACCGGCTGGAAGTCGCGCACGAAGCGCTCCAGCAGGCGCACGCTGTAGCCCGCTGAACCGGCCGGTTTCACGTCGTTGGCGGCGCCGAAGGCCATGTTGGCGATGTCCAGGTGCGCCCAGGGCGTCTCCGGCCGCGCGAAATAGCCGATGAAGTGAGCGCCGGTGCCCGCGCCGGCGCCGCCCTCGCCCGAGTTCTTGATGTCGGCGATGGTCGAAGAGGTCGCCCGCACATAGTTGGGATGCAACGGCAGACGCCACAGGGTTTCGCCGGTGGCGTCTCCAGCGGCCTTCAACTGATCGGACAGGGCGTCGTGGCGGCTGAACAGGCCCGCATAGTCGCCGCCCAACGCGCCGCCGACCGCGCCGGTCAGGGTCGCCACGTCGACGATGGCGGCCGGGTTCAGCGTCGTGTCGGCCCAGACCACGGCGTCGGCCAGAACCAGACGGCCTTCGGCGTCGGTCGAGATGATCTCGATGGTCTTGCCGTTCATGGCGGTCAGGACGTCGGCCGGGCGGATGCCGCCGCCGTCGGGCATGTTCTCGGCCAAGGCGGCGACGGCGACCACGTCCACCGGAGCGCCGCCCTTGGCCAGGGCCAGGACCGCGCCGACGACGCTGGCGGCGCCGGACATGTCCATCTTCATATTGCCCATGCCCGAGCCGGGCTTCAGCGAGAGGCCGCCGGAATCGAAGGTGATGCCCTTGCCCAGGAGGGCGATCGGGCCGTCGCTTGACGCGCCCTGTCCGCGATAACGCACGGCCAGCAGGCGCGGCGGGCGGCTGGAGCCCTGGCCGACGCCCAGCAGGGCGCCCATGCCCAGGCGCTGCATGGCTGGCACGTCCAGTTCGGTGATCTCGACCCCCGGCACGCCGGCGAAGGCGGCGCGGGCGCGCTCGACGAAGCTTTCGGGATAGACGACGTTGGCCGGCTCGTTGGACACGTCGCGGGTCCAGGCCATGGCTTCGACCAGGGCGGCGCCGCGACGATAGTGCGCCTGGGCGTTCGCGGCGTCATCGGCCACAACGGTCAGGGCGCCGGGCGCCGCGCGGTCGCGACCGGTGGTGACGTATAGATCCGAGCGGTAGTGGCCGATGCCCAGCCCCGTCGCCAGTTCAGAGGCCATATCCGCCGACAGGCCCGAGGTCAGGGCGGTCAGGACGCCCGGCTGGCTGTTCAGCACGCGGCCCGCGACGATTCCGGCGGTCTGGACGTCTGCGGCCTTGGGCGCTTCGCCCAGACCGACGATCAGGATGCGGTCCCAGCCGCCGACGCCGTGCAGGCTCAGGGTCTGGCGCGCCTTGTAGTCGAAACGCGCGGCGCTCAGGGCTGCGGCGATCGCCTGACGCGTTCCGGCGTCCAGAGCCGATCCGCGCGCGGCCAGATCAGCTTCCGAGGCCAGCGGCAGGACGAGGGAGCCCGATGGCGAAGCGGCGGCGGCGAAGGTCACGGCGCGCGCCTGTGCGGGCGCAGCGCGCGCGGGCCAGTCGGCGCGCTCGGCGGTCGGCGCCGCGCGGCGCGCCTGGGCCTCAGCCGGAACGGCGATGCTCAGACCGGCGGCGGCGATCAGCGCGGCGGCGGCGAAGGACGGAATACGGGTGGTGCGGCGCATCGATCAGGGCCCCCTCTGTGACGATGAAGGCGCCTTTATGGGCGGTCGTATCGCGCCGGGGCAACTGTTCCGCCGGCTGAAGGGAACCGGGCGCGACGCCTTGTCGCGCGCTTGGGGTCGCGCCCGGCGGAACGGCGGCCGTCAGCAGGCCGCCCGACGCGGGGGCGCCGGGCAGGGTCGGGCCCTGAGGCGGACTTCGCCGGTCTCTCGGCGTGAAAGGCGGCGCGCGTCGAGCAGGGCGCCGATCCAGCCCCACGCGGGTTCCTTATGAGTGCGGTAGATGTGGTCCATGACTTCGTCCTCCTTTCTGAGAAGGCCAGGATGGCGCATGGTGCGCCGGGTCACAAACGAGACGATGACGCTGATTCATAAGGCTGACTTATGTTTGATCCCCTTTCCCGTATTCCGGTCGACGCCCTTCGCGTGTTCGAGGCGGCGGCGCGCCTGCTCAGCTTCACTCGCGCAGCTGAGGCTCTCGGCATGAGCCAGGCGGCGGTCAGCTGGCGCATCCGCGACCTGGAACAACGGCTCGAGCGGCCCCTGTTCACGCGCGGCACGCGGCAGGTGGCCCTGACGCCCGAGGGCGAGCGACTGGCTACGGCCGCGACCGAGGCGATGACCTTGCTGAGGCGGGCGGTGGCCGAGGTGGTTGAGGCGGACCAGGGCGTATTGGCCGTCACGACGCTGCAGACCATGGCGACCCAATGGCTGGCGACGCGGCTGGGCGCGTTCCAGTTGGCCAATCCCGACCTGGCCGTGCGGGTCGACACCAGTTCCATACTGTCCAATCTGGGCGCGGACGGGCTGGACGTGGCCTTGCGCTTCGGCTCGGGCCGGTGGCCGGGGCTGGAAAGCCGCTTTCTGATGCCGGCCGTCTTCACGCCGGTCTGCACTCCGGCCCTGCGCGACCGGCTGGGGCTGAAATCGCCTGCCGATCTGAAGCGCGCCCATCTGATCGGAGAGCCCCGCGAATGGGCCGCATGGTTCGCCGCCGCCGGCGTGGCGCCCGCTGACGCCGGAGCGCCGCCCAGGCTGACCGCCGACAATCAGGCGATGGAGGTGGCGGCGGCTCTGGGCGATCAGGGCGTGGCCCTGGGCTCGCCCATCCTTTACGGCCGCGAACTGGAGCGCGGCCTGCTGGTCCGGCCGTTCCATCAGACCGTCGCCCTGGCCGAGGGTTATTGGCTCTGTTACCCGTCGGGCCGACGCCTGGTCCCCAAGATCGCCCGCTTCCGTGACTGGATTCTGGACACGGCCCGCGCCGACCCGGCGGTGGTCGAAGGCGCGCGGCTGGCGGGACGCGAGGTGGGTGAGGCGGGAACCTAGCGCCAAAAAGAAAGGGCGGGACCTTTCGATCCCGCCCCTCCGTCGTCTGAGCTTTGAGTTGCCGGACTTCCTTAGAAGTCCATGCCGCCCATACCGCCCATGCCGCCCATGTCGGGGGCGCCGCCGGCCGAAGCCTTCTTCGGCGCATCGGCGATGGCGGCTTCGGTCGTGATCATGATGCCCGCGACCGAACCGGCCGAGGCCAGAGCCGAGCGGACGACCTTGGCCGGGTCGATGACGCCCATTTCCACCAGGTCGCCATACTGTTCCGTCTGGGCGTTGAAGCCGAACTCGGCCTTGGCCGATTCCAGCACCTTGCCGACCACGATCGAGCCTTCGACGCCCGAGTTTTCCGAGATCTGACGGATCGGAGCCTGCAGGGCGCGGCGGACGATGTTGACGCCGGCGTTCTGATCGGCGTTGTCGCCCTTCAGACCGTCCAGCACCTTGGAGGCCTTCAGCAGGGCCACGCCGCCGCCCGGGACGATGCCTTCATCGGCAGCGGCGCGGGTCGCGTTCAGGGCGTCGTCGACGCGGTCCTTCTTTTCCTTCACTTCGACTTCGGTCGAGCCGCCGACGCGCAGGACGGCGACGCCGCCGGCCAGCTTGGCCAGACGTTCCTGCAGCTTCTCACGGTCGTAGTCGGAGGTGGTGTCTTCGATCTGACGCTTGATCTGGCCGACGCGGGCCTCGATGCCGTCCTTCTCGCCCGAACCTTCGACGATGGTGGTGTCGTCCTTGGTGATCTGGACCTTCTTGGCCTTGCCCAGCATGTCGAGCGTGACCGTTTCCAGCTTGATGCCGAGGTCTTCAGAGATGACCTGGCCGCCCGTCAGGATGGCGATGTCTTCCAGCATGGCCTTGCGGCGATCACCGAAGCCAGGGGCTTTCACGGCCGCCACACGCAGACCACCGCGTAGTTTGTTGACGACCAGGGTCGCCAGGGCTTCGCCTTCGATGTCCTCGGCGATGATCAGCAGGGGACGGCCCGACTGAACCACGGCTTCCAGCACCGGCAGCATGGGCTGGAGCGAGGTCAGCTTCTTCTCGTGGAGCAGGATGAGCGGTTCTTCGAGGGAGACCTCCATCTTGTCCGGGTTGGTGATGAAGTAGGGCGACAGGTAGCCGCGGTCGAACTGCATCCCTTCGACGATGTCGACGGTGGTTTCGGCGGTCTTGGCTTCTTCAACCGTGATGACGCCTTCGTTGCCGACCTTGGCCATGGCCTGGGCGATCAGGTCGCCGATTTCAGCGTCGCCGTTGGCCGAGATGGTGCCGACCTGGGCGATTTCCGAGTTGTTGGAGACCGGCTTGGAGTTCGACTTGATCTCTTCCAGCACCGCTTCGACAGCCTTGTCGATGCCGCGCTTCAGGTCCATCGGGTTCATGCCGGCGGCCACGGCCTTCAGGCCTTCCTGAACGATGGCCTGGGCCAGCACGGTGGCGGTGGTGGTGCCGTCGCCCGCCTTGTCGTTCGCCTTGGAAGCGACTTCGCGGATCATCTGGGCGCCCATGTTCTCGAAGGCGTCTTCCAGCTCGATTTCCTTGGCCACCGAGACGCCGTCCTTGGTCGAGCGCGGGGCGCCGAAGGACTTCTGGATCACGACGTTGCGGCCCTTCGGACCCAGGGTCACCTTGACGGCGTCAGCCAGGACGTTGACGCCCTTCAGCATCTTGTCGCGAGCGTCGGTGTTGAACTTTACGATTTTAGCGGCCATGCGGGCTGCTCCTATCTATAAGATTTTACGTTAGAATTCCGGAAACCCAGGACGCGGTTGTCGTTATGTGCCGCGAATATCTGAGCCCGTCCGCGAAGCGGCCGGACCGATTTCGCTTTACGACAGCACGCCCAGGACGTCGGATTCCTTCATGATGATCAGGTCTTCACCGTCGATCTTCACTTCGCTGCCCGACCACTTGCCGAACAGGACGCGGTCGCCGGCCTTCAGCTCCAGGGCGACGAACTTGCCGTCTTCGTCACGGACGCCGGGGCCCACGGCGACGACTTCGCCTTCCTGGGGCTTTTCCTTGGCCGTGTCGGGGATGATGATCCCGCCCTTGGTCTTGGATTCTTCTTCAACGCGCTTGACCAGCACGCGGTCGCCGAGCGGACGAAACGCCATCTGAGTAACTCCCGTTAGGATGTTGGTTCCAGCCCTCGGAGCCCACGACTTTGGCAGTCGCCCTCCCCGAGTGCTAACGACCGGGGAGTTAGGCAGGGGGGCGGGGGGCGTCAAGGGCGAGGCGGACCGAAATTCGGCGCCTTGATGAAGCGAAAATGAACGGGCGCCCCCGGGGTCGTTCAGACAGGCTTCGCTAAAAGGGGGACAACGGATCAACCGGCTTTCGAAAGGAGCCCGCCATGAAGACCCTGTTCAAGATCGGCGCCGGCGCTATCGCCCCTGCTCTGGTTGTGACGATGCTGGCCACGACTCCGGCCGCGGCCCAGAACTATCGCGACCGCGATCGTGACAATACCGGCCGTGACGCCGTCCTTGGCGCTGTCGTCGGCGGCGTGGCCGGCGCCCTGATCGGCCAGGGCGACGGACGTTATGTCGCGGGCGGCGCCCTGGCGGGTGCGGCCCTCGGCGCGGCCTCGTCCTCGAGCAACGACGACTGCAGCTATTACCGCGGCGGCCGCTGCTACCGGAACCAGGGCCACTGGGAGCGCGAACACGGCATCAACAGCCGCGACGGCTATTACAACGGCCGTTACGAGCGCAACAACGGCCGCTATTACCGCGACGGTCGTTACTGGCGGAACCACGGCGAGTGGCGCAGCTATCAGAACCGCCGCGACCGCGACTACCGCTATGACCGCCGCTGGTAGGCGAACGGCGAGATGAAGAAAGGCCCGGTTTCGCGACCGGGCCTTTTTCATGGAGGACTCAGTCGAATTGAGCTTTGCGCGCCTTGCCGATCAAGCCCAGGTGAGTGACCTCGAAGGCTTGCGGAGACTTCAGGCCATAGCCGAGCGCACGATCGAAGCCGATATGCGCCAGCCAGATCAGGCTGAGCGCGATCGCCGACGGCGCGGAGATCAGCAGGCCCGCGCCGGCCAGCAGCAGCGGACCGATCAGGCTGTGCGCCAGATTATAGCTCCAGGCCCCGACGCGCGGCCCGGCCAGATAGCCGGCGAAGGATAGGTCCGGCGCCAGGAAGAGAATGGCGAACAACCCCCAACCTCCGCCCTCCTGGCCGAAACGCCCATAGGCCAGGGCGGAGAGGGCGAGCAGGGCCAGACCCTCGAGCCTCTGCCAGGCGGGGGCGACGACGGTCACGTCGTCAATCGTCGCAGCAGGTCGGCTGTCGAGGGGTCGAGGCCCGAGGAAGGCGCGCCGGCTTCGACGTCCTTGAGCACGGCCTTGGCCAGGGCCTTGCCGAGCTCCACCCCCCATTGATCGAAACTGTTGATGTCCCACAGGACGCCTTCGACGAAGGTCTTGTGCTCATAAAGGGCGATCAGGGCGCCGAGGGAGCGGGGCGTCAGCGCTTCCATCAGGATGGCCGTCGACGGGCGGTCGCCGGGGAAGGTCTTGTGCGGCGCCAGACGGTCGGCCTCGGCCTCGGATGCGCCCGAGGCGAGCAGTTCGGCGCGAGCCTGGCTCTCGGTCTTGCCCTGCATCAGGGCCTGGGCCTGGGCCAGGGCGTTGGCCCAAAGGGGCGTCGCGGTCGCGTCCTCGCAGGTGCGGCCGACGATGACGAAGTCGAGGGGAACGACCTGCGGTCCCTGATGCAACTGCTGGAAGAAGGCGTGCTGGCCGTTGGAGCCGGGTTCGCCGAAAACGACGGGACAGGTCTGGCGACCGACGGGCGAGCCGTCGCGGCGCACCCGCTTGCCGTTCGACTCCATCTCCAACTGCTGCAGGAAGGCGGGCAGGCGACGCAGGGCGTGGGCGTAGGGCGCGACGCTGCGCGCCGGGCGGTTCAGGCCGTCCACATTGTAGATGTCGGCCAGAGCCATGAGCACCGGCCCGTTCCTCTCCAGCGGCGCCTCGAGGAAATGCCGGTCCAGTGCGGCGGCGCCGTCGAGGAATTCCTGGAACGCCTCCCAGCCCAGGCCGATGACGCAGGACAGGCTGACCGCCGACCACAGGGAATAGCGGCCGCCGACCCAGTCCCTGAAGGCGAAGGTGCGGCCGCATCCGAAGGCCGTCGCCTTGTCCGGCGCGGCGGTCACGCCGATGAAATGTCTGGCCATCCCCTCGGCGGGCAGGGCGGCGGCCAGCCACGCCTTGGCGGCCTCGGCGTTGGTCAGGGTTTCCTGGGTGGTGAAGGTCTTGGAGACGACGACGACCAGGGTGGTCTCGGGCTCCAGTCCGATCAGGGCCTCGGCCATGTCGCGCGGATCGATGTTGGCGACGAAGCGCAGGTCGATGACCGGATCAAGCGGGCGCAGGGCGTCCCAGATCAGTCGAGGACCCAGATCGGAGCCGCCGATGCCGATATGGAGCACCGTCCGGATGGCGCGCCCGGTCGCGCCTGTTTCATTTCCGGACCGCACCGCTTCGGCATAGGTCTTCATTTCGGCGCGAACGGCCTCGACCTCGGCCGAAACCGGCTCGCCCCGGGCGTGGAAGTTCGCGCCGTTCGCCGCGCGCAAGGCCGGGTGCAGCACTGCACGGCCCTCGGTCAGATTGACGGCCTCGCCGTTGAACAGGGCCGCGCGACGGCCCTCCACGTCGCAGGCGCGCGCCAGGGCCAGCGCCGCGTCCAGGCCGGCGCGGGTCCAGCTCTGCTTCGACAGGTCGATATGCAGGCCGGCCGCCTCCAGCGTCAGCCGCGTCAGACGATCCGGGTCGGCGGCGAACTGATCCTGGATGCGGGCGCCGGCGTCCCGGCGGGCGGCGGCTTCGAGTTCGGCCCAGGCGGCGGCGTGCGGCATCATCGTCTCCCCATGGCGGTTCGGTGCGGTTGGCCCGACGCTTGCAGGCTCTGGTGTACGGCTCAGGCCGAGAAGAGTTCAATCCAGGATCGGGTCAACAAGGGTTTCCTTCGGAAGCGCCGCGGCCCGCTCCCTTGTGAAAGGCACGCCATGTCCTGCGGAATAGCCCTCGCTGTCGCCCTGATGCTGGCCGATCCCGCCGTCGCCGAAGCGGCGGCCCTGCCGCCGGTGGCGCCCGCCGCGCCGGTCTCGGTGGCCCAGGAGCCCCTGTTCGCCGATCTGGTCGCCCGGTCGGGCGCCCTGAAGTCGATAGTCGACGGCTGGATGGCCTCGGGCGAGGCGGACCGGGCCGGCTTCTTCACCGGCGCGGCCTATGCGGCGTTCAAGACCCAGGCGACGGATCTGGCCCAGCGCGACATGCAGGGGCATCTGATCCTCAAGGAACGCGGCACGGATAACGACCTGAAGTGCATCCTGCGCGGCATTTCTGAAGACATCCCGGTCAAGGTCGCGGCGGTGGAGACGGCGCCCGACGCGGCTGCGCGCAAGCTGGCGCTCGACGAGCTGTCCTATCTGCTGAACGACAACGTCGAGGTCATCACCTCGCCCCCTCAGCCCGCGGCGTAGCCGTCGGCTGAGGCCTGATTCTGTTCTTGGGCCTGCCGCGCTTTGCGCGACTTAAGGCTCGATTAGGGGGAGGTTGGTTTCCGCGAGGAATCCTCAGCCCTCCACGGTCTCGGGGTATTTGATGGCGCAGCCGTAGGGCGCGGCGTAGGCGGTCTGGACCGCGCGGCCGGCCTTGGCGTCGGCCAGGGCGGCGCGAACGAAGTTGTTGGCCCCGTCCAGATCTTCCACCTTGTTGGTCGGCCGATCGTCGATGCCGCCGACGTAGATCAGCCGCCCCTCGGGATCGATGATCCGCATGTCGGGCGTGGTCTTGGCGTCGTAGCGCTTGCCTACCTCGCCGGTCGGATCCAGCAACAGATGGGTGAAGGCGGCCTGGTGCTTGGCCTTCCAGGCTTGCGCCTCCTCGCCCTCGACGAAGCCCTGGGTTCCCGGCGACGAGGAGATGATGGTCAGCCAGACCACGCCGTCGGCGGTCGCCTCGCGCTGCAGGGCCTGCATGGCTCCGCTGTAGTGCTTCTTCACGAAGGGACAGCCTTCGTTGGTCCATTCCAGAACGACCGTCTTGCCGCGGAAGTCGGCCAGCGATCGCTGATGTCCCTCGGCGTCGACCAGGGTGAAGGCGGGGGCCGTTTCGCCGGGGGCGGGCGCTTCGATCGCCTCGGGGGCGACAGCGGCGGTCTCGGACCGCTCCGGCGATGCGGCGGGTTGCTGCTGGCAGGCGGCGAGCAGCAGAAGAGAGGCGGAGGCGGCGGTCAGCAGGCGGAACATGGCGGTCTCCTTGGGATGAAAAGTCAGCGGTCGGCGGCGTCCTTCAGGGCGTCGACGACGACGCCCTCGGTCAGCAACTGCGGCAGGATGCGCGGCTCGGCCCGGCCCGGCGCATAAACGAGGTAGAGGGGCACGCCCGAGCGGCCGTGGCGTTGCAGCTCGGCGGTGATGGCGTCGTCGCGGCGCGTCCAGTCGCCGACCAGATAGACGGCGTTCGCCTGCTCCAGCGCCTCAGTCGTGCGGGTCGAGGACAGGGCGGCGCCCTCGTTGAGCTTGCAGGTCACGCACCAGTCGGCGGTGAAGTTGACCAGGACGGGCCGCCCCTCGGCCAGGGCGGCCTTCACCGCCTGTTCGGACCAGGGCTGGGAGGGCAGGCGGGTCGAGGCGCTGTCGCCGTCCGACGCGGCGGGCGCGGCCTTTCCGGCCAGGACGCCGAAGCCCAGGGCCGCGATCAGGGCCAGGAGGGCGGCGATCCCCGCAGCCCGACCCTTGCCCGGCGCGGCGGCCTGGAAGCGGCCGTAGAGCCATAGCGCCAGGGCCAGCATCAGTCCGGCGCCGAACAGTAGAGCCAGGGCGTCGGCGGTCTGGCGGCCATAGACCCAGGCCAGCCACAGGGCGGCGCCGTACATGGGGAAGGCCAGCAGATTGCGCAGCGTCTCCATCCACGGGCCGGGTTTCGGCAGACGGGCCAGCAGACGCGGATTGAGGCTGATCAGCACATAGGGCAGGGCCAGGCCCAGCCCCAGCATCAGGAAGACCGCCAGGGCCATGGGCCAGGGCATGAACAGGGCCGCGCCGAGTGCAAAGGCCATGAAGGGGGCGGTGCACGGCGCGGCGACGACCACGGCCAGCACGCCGGTGAAGAAGGCGCCCGCCGCGCCGGGCAGGCGCGCCAGCGGGCCGTGTCCGGCGCCTTGCAGGCCTGCGCCGACGTGGAAGACGCCCGACAGATTCAGCGCCACCGCCAGCATCAGCAGGGCCAGGGCGGCCACAACGCCCGGCGACTGCAGCTGGAAGCCCCATCCCAGGGCCTGACCGCCCGCCCGCAGGGCCAGCAACGCCCCGGCCAGGACGAGGAAGGTCGCCAGCACCCCGGCCAGGAAGGCCAGGCCGTCGCGGCGGGCTTCGACCGGTTCATGGGCGGCGCGGCTGAGCGAGGCGGCCTTCATCGCCAGTATGGGGAAGACGCAGGGCATCAGATTCAGGATCAGCCCGCCCAGCAGGGCGAACAACGCCGCCTTGCCGAAGTCGGCGAAACCGGTCGGCGCGGTCGCTGCGCCCTGAACGCCCTCGCCGTCGCCGATGGCGCCCTCGCCCGCGACGCCGGCCAGGGCCGCGCCGGGTTCGGCCGTGATCTCCCAGGCGCCCAGATCGGTCGACAGGACGCCGCCGATCGGCCCGTTCAGCCCGTTGGTCGTCAGGCCGCGCCCGGCGGGGACGCTGACGGTCAGGCCTTGCGGGCCGCGTTCGCCGGACTGGGCGGCCGCGTGGTCGATCACCCCGCCTTCGAACGGATAGAAATAGGCCCATTTCGGCGCGGCGCCGGTCAGCGGGCCGCCGACGGCCGTCAGGGTCAGCCTGCCGTCGACCAGGGCGGCGCGGGCTTCGATCCCGGCGGGGCGCGGCGCGTCGGCGACGACGTCCTGGATCGCCTGGCCGAAGCCGGCGTCCAGCGGCGCGGCGCCGTCGCGCACCGGCAGATCGAGCGCCAGGTCGAGGTCTTCGGGCACGCACATCTCGTCGCTGCAGACGTAGAAATGGGCGGTGACGCGCAGAGGCAGGCTCCGGCCGGGCTGGGCGTCGGCGGGAATCTCGATCGGCACGGGCAGGAAGACCGTGCCCGAATAGCCGTAGTTCATCAGGCTCTGCAACCGTTGGCGCTCGGGCAGGGGCCACAGGATGTCGCCTGGCCTCAGGCCGGTCGGCAGGGCCCAGGTCAGGGTTGTCGGGCCGCCGGAATCGCCCTGGTTGCGCCAATAGGTGTGCCAGCCGGGCTCAATCTTCTGGCGGATGGCGACGACAGCCGTCGAGCCTGGGGTCGCCCAGGCTCCCATGGGGACGAGTTCGGCCTCGATCCTTTCGGTGCGCTGGGGACCAGGCGCGACGGCCTCTCCTCTGGCGGGCGCGGCGCCGGCGGCCAGGGCCTCGCGCAGGGCGGCCTCGGACGGGGACGCGGACGCCGTCGCCGGCAGGGCGAGGACGAACCAGGTCAGGAGAAGAAGCAGGATGCGCAAGGGCGACGCCGGAAGCAGAACCAGGGGAAAGGCGCGACCTTAGACCCTCAGGCCCCGCCTAGCCACGCCCCGCGACGGCGGGCCGCAGCCGGCTGTCTGGCGGGGTCAGCGCGGGGCGGCGACCTCGATCAGCACCTCGGTGCGGCGACGCAGAGGGTCGTTGACGCCGCCGACGAGCGCGCCCTCGGCCCCGGCCGCTTCGATGTCGAACGCCGGGGCGGGCAGGCCGGCGCCCGCCAGCGCCTCGGCGACGGCGCGGGCCCGTTGTTCGGAAATGGTCAGGTTGGCGGCGGCCGTGCCGCTGCGGGCGTCGGCCAGGCCGGTGACCTTGACGTGCTTGATCTGGCAGCCCTGAAGCTGGGTCGCGGTCATGCCGATGGCCTGGCGGGCGGCGTCGGTCAGGGTGGCGCGGTCGGGCGTGAAATAGACTTCGAACCGCTTGTCGGCGCAGGCGGCCGGGTCGCTGACCAGGTCGCTGCGCTTCTTGTAGCCGCCGGTGGCGGCGCACCCGGCCACGGTCAGGCCGACGGTCAGCAGAACGACAGCGGAAATGAGCTTCATGTCAGGCCCCTCGCGCGCGCCGTGCGGCTCGCGCGCCCTCCAGCAAAAAGGGCGACCCGCGCCATGCGGATCGCCCTTTCAGACTGTCCCGAAAACGCTTCGGGCGCCAGAGGCTAGACGCCGGGATCAGTAACGGCGTTGGCCGTTCTCCCAGTAGCACTCGGACTGGCGGTTATCGTAGCAGTAGTAGTAGCGCCCCTGGTTGTCGCGGTAGCGCTGCTGGTTGTTGCGGTCCTGGTTCGAGCCGCGGATGGCGCCGGCCGCACCGCCCGCCAGGGCGCCGATGGCCGCGCCCGTGGCTGCGTTGCCGCCGCCGACGTTGTTGCCGATGATGGCGCCGGCCACGGCGCCCAGGCCCGCGCCGACGGCGCCTTGACGGACGGTTTCGTTCGAGCCGTAGCCGCCGCCGTAGTACGGGTCGCTGGCGCAGGCGGTCACCAGAAGTCCGGCGCCGGCGATGGCGATGATCGCCTTGTTCATGGTTCTGTCCTTCATCCCTTAGGGGGCACCCCTGAAGCTTCGATAACGCAGCCCGAAGAGGGCGGTTCCGAGGCAAAACGCTCGAAGCTTCACTTTAAATTCCAGTGCGTGGCCGCGAGCGCGGAACTGGCCGACCGCGCAGACGTTCGCCGCCCATGACAGCCGACACGCAGAACGACGCTCCGAATTTCCTGAGCCTCCTGGACCCCGCCGCCGCCTCTCAGGATGAGACGCCGCGACCGTTGACGGAGGCGGTCCGACTGGAACGGGTCATCATCCTGGTCAATCCGCTGTCGGGCGGCGTGGGGGCGCAGGCGGCCGACGAGGCCGCCGCCCTTCTGGCCGTCTATCCGCTTCAGGCCGAAGTGGTCGTGCTGGAGGGGGCGCGGATCCCGGATCAGATCGGCGAGGCGCTGGAGGCGCGTCCGGACGTCCTGTTCATCCTGGCGGGCGACGGGACGGCGCGATCGGTGGCCGCCCGCGCCGGGTCCGACGGGCCGCTGATCGCACCCCTGCCCGGCGGCACCATGAACATGCTGCCCAAGGCGCTTTACGGCACGGGGGATTGGAAGAAGGCGCTGCGCCTCGCGCTGGAGGAGGGCGCCCCCCTGGCCGTGGCCGGCGGCGAGGTCGAGGGCGAGGCCTTCTATTGCGCGGCCATCCTGGGCTCGCCCGCCCTGTGGGCTCCGGCGCGCGAGGCCATCCGCGAAGGCAAGCTGAAGATGGCCTGGACCTACGCCCGCCGCGCGCTGAAGAAGGCCTTTTCCGGCCGGGTGCGCTATGCGCTGGACGGAAGCGAGCGAGAGAAGGCTGAGGCCCTGGTGCTGATCAGCCCGTTGATCTCCAAGGCGATGGACAAGTGCGACGGGCTGGAGGCGGCGGCCATGAACACCGCCGACGCGGCCCAGGCCTTCCGCCTGGCCGCGCACGCCCTGTTCGACGACTGGCGTCAGGATCCGACCGTCACCACCCGAGGCGCCCGCAGGATCGAGGTGGAGGCCCGGTCGCGCATTCCCGCCGTGATCGACGGCGAGCCGATGCTGCTGGGCCGCGAGGCGGCGGTGCGGTTTCTGCCGCGCGCCTTCATGGCCCTGGCGCCCAAGCCTCCGGCCGGCGAGGACAGCGTCTAGTGGGTCTGGTCCTCCAGTTTTCGGACGTTCATTTCGGGTGCGAGCATGAACATGCGGTGGCCGCTGCAGCCGACTACGCCCACGCCGCCGGGGCCGATCTGATCCTGATTACCGGCGACATCACTCAGAGAGGCTATCCGCGCGAGTTCGCGGCGGCCGGCGACTGGATCCGCGCCCTTCCCGAGCCGGTCTTCGTCACCGTGGGCAATCACGACGTGCCCTATTGGGACGTGATGGCGCGGCTGTTCTGGCCGTGGCGGGCCTTCGAACAGGCGACCGGCCATCCGGCCCATGATCACGAGTTCCGCCACGACGCCCTGATGGTGCGGGGCGTCACGACGGCGCGCGGCTGGCAGGCCCGTCCCAACTGGTCCAAGGGCGTCATCGACCTGGATCAGACGCGCCGCGCGGCGGAGGCTCTGCGTCAGGCGCCCGACGGCGCCCTTCGCATACTGGCCTGCCACCATCCTCTGGTCGAGATGATCGGCGCGCCCATGACGGGCGAGGTCAAGCGCGGCGAGCGCGCGGCGCGCATCTTCGCCGAGGCGGGCGTCGACCTGGTCGTCACCGGTCATGTCCATGTGCCCTTCGCCCTGCCGATCGGGGTCGGGGACGAATGCTCCTATGCCGTCGGCTGCGGAACCCTGTCGCATCGCGAGCGGGGGGCGCCCCCCAGCTTCAACCGCATCGAATGGGACGCCGAGACGGTGACGGTGTCGGCCGTGGCCTGGGACGGACATCGGTTCGCCGATCACCAGACCTGGCGGCTGCCGCGTCGCCGCGCCTGAGGGTTTCAGATCATGAAAAAGGGCCGCGACGGCTTGGTCGCGGCCCTGATTTCAATGCGTCCGGCTCGGCTAGATGCGCGGCCCGCCGCGCCCTCTCAGGCCGCCCACCAGCAGGGAGACGACGAACAGGATGACGGCGATAATGGCGATGAATTTGGCGATCTCAAACGACATGCCCGAGATGCCGCCGAAGCCGAGAACGGCCGCGACCAAGGCTATGATAAAGAAAATGATGGCCCAGCGAAGCATAGGCGATACCCTCCGTAAGGTGTTGACAGGAGCGGGCTTTCGACCCCTCCCGTCGACAACGCCGCTTGCCTGAACCAACGCGTCGGAGACTTGGCCGTTCCTTTAGCGTCGACGGCGTCCTCTGCTTTTTTCAGTAAAGGCGGCCGCGACCATGGTGGCCAGGGCCGGATTGCGCAGGAAGATGAAACCGCCGGCCAGGGCCGCTGCGGCGCCCAGGATCGGACGCTGCTGGAACAGGTGCAGGGCGCGGGCGCCCAGGCCTTCCGGCTCCTCGTCTTCCTCATCCTCATCATCGCCGCGCGCGCGGCGCACGAAGACCAGGGCGACGATGGCCGCGATCAGGGCGAACAACAGGGCGGTCAGGGCGGCCGCGATCACGGGCGGCACGACCAGCAGCAGCAGATAATAGACCGTCGCCCCCAGGGCGACCATGGCCACGAAGGCCGCGCCGGCGGCGACGAAGGTCGCCACCGCGCGGTTGATGAGCCCCCGCCCGAGCATCAGCGCCGACGCCCGGCCAGCAGCAGACCCAGGACGACGCCGACGCCGAGTGCAATGGCGGTCGACTGGATCGGGCGTTCCTGCACCCGCTCGACGACATAGCGCTGCGCCTCGTCGAATTTCTCGGCGGCGTCATCGTAATATTCACGGCCGCGCACCTTGGCGGTGTCGTAATAGCCGCGCGCCTTCTCGCGCAGTTCGTCGCCCTGTTCGCGCAGGCGGGCTTCGGCCTCGGAGGCCTTTTCCTTCAGGCGCTGGGTTTCCTCGCGGGCGCCGGCCTTGAGGTCCTCCTTCAGGGTCTTGAGATCGTTCTTGATGTCTTCACGAGCCTTGGACGTGGCCATGATGCGCGCTCCGCTCCTTGTGTAAGCTTGACAATTAAATAGAGAAGCCCTGTCCGAAACGCCACACCGACGATCAAGGTTCCTGCAATGCAGCATGGGGCGCCGTGCGGCGAAAATCCGATCTGGCGCGCCGTTCACGGCGCTTCTAGAACAGCGTCATGACCCAATGGCTGTTCCCGCCCGCCCAGACGCCGTCCCTGTCGATCGACGGAGATTCTCGCCGTCTGCCTGTGCGCCGCATCCTGTGCGTGGGCCAGAATTACGCCGCCCATGCCCGGGAGATGGGCGCCGATCCCGACAAGCCCGCGCCCTTCTTCTTCGCCAAGCCGGCCGACGCCCTGGTCGTCGATGGGAGCGACCCGGCCTATCCCTCGGCGACGCAGAACCTGCATTACGAGGTCGAACTGGTCGTAGCCCTGGGCGCAGACGCCAGGCCGGTCGGCTGGGCCGTCGGCGTCGATCTGACGCGGCGCGATCTTCAGGCCGAGGCGAAGGCCAAGGGTCGGCCGTGGGAGGCCGGCAAGGCGTTCGATCAGTCCGCGCCCTGCGGCGCGCTCAGCCTGACGCCGCCCGCCGCCGACGCCGCCATCGAACTGAGGGTCAACGGGGACGTCCGCCAGTCGGGCCGCTTGTCGGACATGATCTGGGACGTCGACGGCGTCCTGTCCAAGGCGGCGGAGCTGTGGGCGCTCCAGCCCGGCGACCTGATCTTCACCGGCACGCCCGAGGGCGTCGGCCCGCTCAATCCCGGCGATCGGATCGAGGCGGTCATCGCGGGCCTGCCGCCGCTCAGCTTCACGGTGCGCTCATGATTCTGCACGGCTACTGGCGCTCGGGTACCAGCTATCGCACCCGCATCGCCCTCAATCTGAAGGGGGTCGAATATCGGCAGGCGGCGCTGGACCTGCGCACGGGCGCGCAGAAATCCGAAGCCTACCTCCGGCTCAATCCGCAGGGCCTGGTCCCGGCGCTGGAGACGGATGACGGCCTGGTGCTGACCCAGAGTCCGGCCATTTTGGAGTGGCTGGAGGAGACCCATCCCGAGCCTCCCCTGCTGCCGCGCGACGCGGCGGGCCGCGCCCAGGTGCGGGCCATGGCGGCGCTGATCGGCTGCGACATCCATCCGCTCAACAATCTGCGGGTGCTGAAGGCCGTGCGCGGGCTGGGCGCCGATCAGGCGGGCGTGGACGTCTGGGCCGGTCAGTGGATCATCGACGGCTTCACCGCGCTGGAGGCTCTGGTCGTACGTCACGGCGAGGGCTGGTGCTTCGGCGCGACGCCGACCCTGGCGGACTGTTACCTGATGCCGCAGCTCTATTCGGCGCGGCGGTTCAACGTCGATCTGGCGGCTTTCCCGCGCCTGCTGGAGATCGAGGCGCGGGCAGAGGCCCATCCCGCCTTCATCGCCGCCGTGCCGGAAAACCAGCCGGATGCGGATTAAGCTTCTTCGTTCACCAACGACCTTGATTTCGGTCAATCTCCCTTAAGCTTTGACGGCGAAAGTGGCGGCGTGAGATTCGCCGTTCCGCCCTCTCCGGCCGACAAACTCGCCATCGCCCTGGTGGTCGAGCCTGATCGGTCCCGCCCGCTGCCGCCCGGCCAGCGGGAGGAGGCGACGCGTCACCTGCTGCAGACTGCGGGCGACGCCGGGATCGGCTTGGTCGCCACCCGCCCCGAGGGCGACGTCGAGCGGATGCTGGGTCAGGCTTGGCCCTTCCCTTCGCCCTTCCGCGTCACCGTCCGCACCGTGCCCCTGGCCGATGGTCTGGACCGGGTCGAGGCGCGCGCCCGCCGCTCGCTCGAGCGCATGGGCCTGCCGCGCGGCGACGCCGTCCTGGTGCAGAACGCCGCCGATCTGGCGGGCGCCGAGGGCCGCGCCCTGTGGGATCGCCTGCAGGCGCTGAAGGATCGCGGGATTTTCCGCAAGGTCGGCTTCATCGCCACGGTCGAGGACGGCCCCGGCCTGCTGGCCCGCCGGTTCCAGCCGGACGTGGTGCAGCTGACCTGCAATATCCTGGATCAGCGCGCGGCGCGCGCGGGCGTCATCGCCGATCTGGCGAGCGAGGGCGTCGAGGTGCATCTGGCCTCGGTCTTCGCCCAGGGGCTGCTGTTCGCCAACCGCGACAGCCTGCCGCCCGAACTGGCGGCCCACGGCATGGCCCTGTCGCGCACGCGCCGCCGTCTGGCCGAGGCGCGCGTCGATCCGATGCAGGCGGCCCTGGCCTACGCCCTGACCCTGCCGGGCGTCGCTTCGGTCATCGCCAGCGTGGCGTCATCAGCAGAACTGCGGGCTATCATCGCCGCCTCCCACGCCCCGCGCCCCGACATCGACTGGGACGCCCTGGCGCTGGACGAGACGCCCGCCGCCCTGGCCTCGCGCCCGCGTCTGCGGCTGGTCAGCGCGGCCTGATCCACAAAGCTGTCCACAGGTCGCCTTTCGCCTGTGCATGAGGAACGCCGCCCGCGCTTGAGGCCGCCGTCCCGATCCGCCACCCTGCGGGCCAGATGAACGCGCCGCTTTCCCACCCGCCCAAAACCGACCTCAAGCCGGACGCCAAGCCCGACACTGGCACCACGCCGGTCATGGCCCAGTATCTGTCGGTCAAGGCCGGCCAGCCGGACGCCATGCTGTTCTTCCGCATGGGCGACTTCTACGAACTGTTCTTCGAGGACGCCCAGAAGGCGGCGGCGGCGCTGGGCATCGCCCTGACCAAGCGGGGCAAGCATCAGGGCGAGGACATCCCCATGGCTGGGGTGCCGGTCCACGCCATGGACGGCTATCTGGCGCGGCTGATCCGTCAGGGCTTCAAGGTCGCCGTCTGCGAACAGCTGGAAGACCCGGCCGAGGCCAAGAAGCGCGGCTCCAAGGCCGTGGTTCACCGCGACATCGTGCGGGTGGTGACGCCCGGCACCCTGACCGAGGACACGCTGCTGGACGCGCGCGGCGCCAACCGGCTGGCGGCCGTGGCGATCCGCAAGGGCCGGGCCGCCGTGGCGGTGGTCGAACTGTCGGCGGGGGTGGTGGATTCGGTGGCCTGCGACCTCAGCGATCTGGGCGCAGCGCTGGCGGCGTTCAGGCCGTCCGAAGTGCTGGTCCCCGACCGCCTGTTCTCCGACGAGACGATGAAGGGCGCGCTGGACGGCTCGGGCGGCGTGGTTCAGGCCATGCCTCAGGCCCTGGCCGAGCCGGTCGGGGCCAAGGACCGGGTCCAGCGGCTTTACGGGGTCTCGGCGCTGGACGGCTTCGGCGCCTTTGAAGAGGCCGAGATTTCGGCTCTGGGCCTGATCGCCGCCTATCTGGAGACGACGCAGGCGGGCAAGATCCCCGCCCTGACCCCGCCGCGCCGCTCGGGCGAAAGCGGCTTCCTCGCCATCGACCCGGCGACGCGTCTGAGCCTCGAAATCGACCGCACCCAGCGGGGCGAGCGCGACGGCTCCCTGCTGCACGCCATCGACCGCACCGTGACCTCGGGCGGGGCGCGGGCGCTGGCCGAGCGCGTCTCGCGCCCCTTGCGCGATCCGGCGGCGATCAACGCCGCTCTGGATGCGGTGGAGTGGCTGCTGGAGCGGCGTGATCTGCGACGGAACTTGCGCGACGCCTTGCGCGCCTCAGCCGATGTGGCGCGGGCGACCTCGCGTCTGGCGCTGGGGCGCGGCGGGCCGCGCGATCTGGCTGCCATCCGTTCAGGGTTGAAGACGGCCGAGGGTCTGAGCGCCCTGTTCGCCGCCTCGGCCAATGATCCGCTGGCCGGGCCGCCCGCGCGGGTGAGCGCCTGTCTGGACCAGCTGGCGCTTGAGGGCGACCTGTCGCATCTGCTGGCCGAACTAACCGACGGCCTGATGGACGAGCCGCCGCACCTGGCGCGCGACGGCGGCTATGTGAACCCCGGCCACCGGCCCGAACTGGACGCCGCCCGCACCCTGCGCGACGACAGCCGCAAGGTCATCGCCGAACTGGAGGCCAAGGCCGTCGCCGACAGCGGCGTCGCTTTCAAGGTCCGCCACAACGCTGTCCTCGGCTACTTCCTTGAAGCCAGCGCCAAGGCGGCCGAGCCCCTGCTGCGGGCGGGACCGGACAGCCCCTTCATCCACCGCCAGACCCTGGCCAATCAGGTGCGCTTCACCACCGTCGAACTGTCGGAGCTGGATGCCAGGATCAGCCAGGCCGGGCACCGCGCCCTGGCCATCGAGGCCGAGACCTTCGAGGGCTGGCGCCGCGAGGTGGCGCGTCTGGCCGGACCGCTTCAGGGCGTGGCCGAGGCTCTGGCCGAACTGGACGCCCACGCCGCCCTGGCCGAATGGGCCGAAGAGGTCGGGGCCGTGCGCCCCAACGTCGACGACAGCCTCTGTTTCGCCGTCGAGGCGGGCCGCCATCCCGTGGTCGAGGCGGCGGTGAAGGCGCAGGGCCTGCCCTACACCCCCAACAACTGCGCGCTGGCGGGCGACGGCGTCGGGGCCTCGCGCCTGTCCATCGTCACCGGCCCGAACATGGCGGGTAAGTCGACCTTCCTGCGCCAGAACGCCCTTCTGGTGGTGCTGGCGCAGGCGGGGGCCTTCGTCCCGGCGCGGTCGATGCGGCTGGGCGTGGTCGACAGGCTGTTCAGTCGCGTCGGCGCGGGCGACGATCTGGCGCGCGGCCGCTCCACCTTCATGATGGAGATGGTCGAGACGGCCGCCATCCTGACCCAAGCGACGGGGCGCAGCTTCGTCGTTCTGGACGAGATCGGGCGCGGCACCGCCACCTATGACGGTCTGGCCATCGCCTGGGCCACGGCCGAGGCCCTGCACGAGACCAACCGCGCCCGGACCCTGTTCGCCACCCATTATCATGAGCTGGCCCAGCTCGAGGAACGGCTCGACCACGTCTGCAACCTGTCGATGAAGGCGAGGGAGTGGAACGGCGAACTGGTCTTCCTGCACGAGGCGGCGCCGGGCGCGGCGGATCGTTCCTACGGCGTGCAGGTGGCGCGTCTGGCCGGAGTGCCGACGGCGGTCGTCGGCCGCGCCCGCGAGGTGCTGGAGCGACTGGAGAATGAGAAGGCGGCGACTGCGCGTCTGGACGACCTGCCGCTGTTCGCGGCGGCCGAACCGCCCCCGCCGCCGATGAAGTCCATGCTGGACGAGGCCGTCGCCGCCATCGATCCCGACGACCTGACCCCGCGCGAGGCGCTGGAGGCCCTTTATCGGCTGAAAAATCTGGCGAAGACCTAAATCACCGCTCATCCCGGCGGACGCCGGGATCCAGTCCTTTGGCCCCAAATGCGCGTTTGGAGGCGGAGCGCCTTTTCAGGCGCTGAGCCTGAAGCTCTTACTGGATCCCGGCGTCCGCCGGGATGAGCGGGAGTGAGGGAGCGTGCTATGTTCCTTCCGTGACCGTCCCGCCTCCGCTCCCGTCCGCCGTTCTTGAGGCCGCCTCGACGCCGGACCCGCGCGCCGCTGTCACCGCCGCCTTGCGCGAAAGTTTCGACGCCGATCGCGCCCGCGCCGCACGCCGGGCCGAGAGCGCCACCGACGGGGCCGAGGCCGCGCGTCTCTACGCCGAGGCCGCGGACGCCCTGCTGATCACCCTGTGGCGGTTCGCGACCGAACAGGTGCATCCGGCTCCGGACGAGAGGCTGACCCTGCTGGCGGTCGGCGGTTATGGGCGCGGGGTGCTGGCGCCGTTCTCGGACCTAGACCTGTTGTTCCTGCGGCCGGGACAAGCGAGCAGCCCGCGCGCACAGGCGGTGGTCGAGTTCGTCCATTACGTCCTGTGGGATCTGGGGCTGAAGGTCGGTTCGGCCTTTCGCTCCATCGGCGAGACGCTGGCGTTGGCGCGCGACGACATGACCGTGCGCACCACCCTGCTGGAGGCGCGGGTCCTGGCGGGAGATGTCGGGCTCGGCGAGGGCCTGCTGAAGCGGTTCCGCAGCGCGGTCAGCCGCGCCGATCCGCGCCCTTTCATCGCCGCCAAGATGGCTGAGCGCGACGTGCGCCTGCAGAAGACCGGCGCCGTCCGCTACCGCGTCGAGCCCAACATCAAGGACGGCAAGGGCGGGCTTCGCGACCTCAACACCCTGTTCTGGATCGCTCGCTCCCTGGCGCTGGACAGCGAGCGGGGGCAGGCGGCGCTGGAAGGCCTGCTGACCGCGCGCGAGATGCGCAGCTTCCGCGAGGCGATCGGCTTTTTGTGGCGCGTCCGCATCCTGCTGCACCTCAGCGCCGGTCGGGCCGAGGAGAAGCTGACCTTCGACTTCCAGCCGGAAATCGCCCGGCGCATGGGCTGGCGGGGACGCGGCGACGAACTGGCGGTCGAGCGTTTCATGCGCCGCTATTTCCAGGTGGCGCGCGAGGTCGGCGCCCTGACCCGCGCCGTCTCGGCCCAGCTGGAGGCCCGCCAGCAGAAGAAGGCCGAAGGGCTGGCGCGCGGCCTGTCGCGGCTGATCCGGCGCCGTCGCATCAAGCTGGCTTTCGACGGTCTCGCAGTGGAGGAGGGGCGGCTGACGGTGACGGGTGCGAACGTGTTCGCCCGCGATCCGGTGCGGCTACTGCTGCTGTTCGTCGAGGCGGATCGGCTGGATCTGGACCTGCACCCCGACGCCTTCGCCGCCGTGATCCGCTCGCTGACGCTGGTGACGCCCGCCCTGCGCCGCGATCCGCGCGCGGCCGAGGCCTTCCTGACGGTGCTGGCGCATGGCCAACGGCCCTATCGCGTCCTGTCGATCATGAACGAGACGGGCTTTCTCGGCCGTTTCCTGCCCGAGTGGGGGCGGATCGTCGGCCAGACCCAGTTCAACATGTATCACGCCTATACGGTGGACGAGCACACCCTGCAGGCGGTCGGGATCATCAACGACATCGCGCGCGGCAAGCTGGAGGGGGACCATCCGGCCTCGACAGGCGTCATCCACCGCATCGCCGACATCGAAGCCCTGATGCTGGCCATGCTGCTGCACGACGTGGGCAAGGGCGGCGACCGGGGCCAGTTGGAAGACGGCGCCATCGCCGCGCGCCGGGCCTGCGAACGGCTGGGCGTCGATCCGCGCCGGATCGAGCTGGTCGTCTGGCTGGTGCGCCATCACCTGCTGATGAGCGACTACGCCCAGAAGCGCGACGTGTCCGACCCCTCGACCGTGCGCGCCTTCGCCGAGGCCGTGGGCGACCCGGAGCGCTTAAGGATGCTGATGGTGCTGACCGTGGCCGACATCCGCGCCGTGGGGCCGGGCGTGTGGAACGGCTGGAAGGGGCAGCTGATGCGCGCCCTGTTCGAGGCGACCGAGGCCCTGTTCCGGGGCGACGCCGTGACGCGCGAAAACCCCCTGGCCGATCACCCGGCGCTGGTCGAACGGGCGCGGCGCGAAGGGGCGGCGGTCGAGGCCCTGCCCGCCGAGGGGCCGCTGGAATCGACCGCCCGCGTGGCCGTGGCGGCGCGCGACCGTCCCGGCCTGTTCGCCGATCTGGCGGCGACGCTGTCGATGGCGGGCGCCGATGTGGTGGGCGCGCGGTTGGCCACGGCCGTGGACGGCATGGCGCTGGACGTGTTCGAGATTCAGGATGGAGCGGGCGAACCCTATGGCCGACGCGAGCCGCGCCGACTGGCCATTCTGGTCAAGGCGATGGAGCGGGCGGTGCTGAAGGGCGCCCGGACCTCGGCTCTGGAGGCGCCGCGCGTCAGCGCCCGCCGCGCCGTGTTCGAGGTGCGCCCCGTGGTGCGGATTGACGCCGATACGGGGACCAGCGCCGTGGTGATCGAGGTCTCGGGCGCCGACCGGCCCGGCCTTCTGGCCGATCTGGCGCGGACGATTTCGGCGCATGGCTATTCCACCCGCTCGGCCCATGTCGCCAGCTTCGGCGAGCGGGCGGTGGACGGCTTCTACATCACCGACGCCGACGGTCGGAAACCGAAAAGCAAGTCGAAGCTGGAGGCGCTGAAGGCTGATCTGCTGGAGGTGCTGGACCGTGCGCCGCAAGGTCCGGCGGGGCGGCGCATCATCCCGGTGCGGGCCAGCGTGCGCGACGTCTCGGATCTGGAAGGCGCGCTGGGCCGCTCGCCCGTATCCAGCGGCCCGCAGGCGCGCTAAGGCGTTTCGGGACCGAGCGCAGGAACAGCCGTGAACGACAAGACCGACCCCATCGAACCGGCCGCGCCGATTCCCGCCGCCAACGCCACGGTCGAACCGGTGGTCCAGCCGCCTGCCTCCGCCGCGACGGGCAAGGCGAAATCAGGCGGGGTGGCGCGGTCATCGGCCATCTTCAGCGCCATGACCCTGCTCAGCCGTCTGGCCGGGTTTGCGCGCGATCTGGTCATCACGGCGGCGCTGGGCGCCTCGGCGGGACCGGCGGCCGACGCCTATTACACGGCGCTGAACTTCCCCAATCTGTTCCGGCGCGTCTTCGCCGAAGGCGCCTTCGCCGCCGCCTTCGTGCCCGCCTACGCCAAGACGCTGAAGAGCGAAGGCGAGGCGGCGGCCGACAAGGTGGCGACCGACGCCCTGGCCGCCGTGGCCGCCGTCACCGTGGCCCTGACCCTCGTCGCCCAACTGGCCATGCCGTGGCTGATGACCGTCATCAACATCGGCTTCCTGGACGATCCGGCGCGCTTCAAGCTGGCGGTGATCCTGACCCAGATCACCATGCCCTATCTGCCCTGCATGGCGATCGCCTCCCTGCTCAGCGGCGTGCTGAACGCGAGGGGGCGATTCATCGTCTCCGGCGCCTATCCGATCTTGCTGAACCTGATCATGCTGGCCGCCGTCATCCCGGTGAAGGGCGACCAGATCGAGGCCGCCTACGCCGCCTCCTGGGCCGTGCTGGTCGCGGGTGTGGCCCAGGCGGGCCTGTGCTGGTGGGCGGCGCGCAAGGCGGGGGCGAACATCCGCCTTAGCCTGCCGAGGATGACCCCGGCGGTGAAGGCCATCATCATCACCGCCATCCCGGCCGCCATCGGCAACAGCGCGACCCAGATCAACGTCTTCATCTCCGGCAACCTGTCCAGCTTCGTCGACGGCGGCCGCACCTGGCTGGCGACGGCGGACCGGCTGTATCAACTGCCGCTGGGTCTGGTCGGGGTGGCGATTGGCATCGCTCTGTTGCCCAAGCTGTCCTCGGCGGTGGCGTCCGAGGACAAGGGCCAGCAGCAGGCCTCGATGGACGAGGCGCTGATCCTGTCCATGGCCCTGACCCTGCCGGCGGCGGCGGCTCTGATGGCCATGCCCTACTTCCTGATCGACGCCCTGTTCACGCGCGGCGCCTTCCTGCAGGTGGACGCCGTCAACACGGCCCAGGCCCTGCTGCATTTCGGCTGGGGCGTGCCCGCCTTCGTCCTGATCCGCATCCTGGCGCCCGCCTTCTTTGCGCGGGGCGATACGCGGCGGCCCATGGTGTTCGCCCTGATCTCGGTGGCGGTGAACGCCGTCCTGGCCATCGGCCTGTTCAATGCAGGCATGGGGGTGTCGGGCATCGCGGCGGCGGTCAGCGCCTCAGCCTGGACCAATGTGCTGCTTCTGGGCGCGACCCTGTGGCGGCGCGATCACTACCGGCCGAGCCCGCGGGCGGTCTGGCGCCTTGGCCGCATCGCCCTGGCCAGCGCGGGCCTGGCGGCGGTGGTCGGCGTCGCGTCGTGGGCGCGGCCGATGCTGCAGGCGCCGGTCGCGGACCTTCTGGCCTTGGCGGGTTCGACCCACGGCGCCAAGGAGATCACCTTGCTGCTGGTCGTGGCCTTGGGCGGTCTGGCCTATGTCGTCCTGGCCTTCCTGACCCGGGCCGTAACGGTGGCCGAGGTCAAGGGCCTCGTCCGGCGGGCGCGGTGAGCTTGCCCTTCGCGCTGCGAACCGATAAGCGCGAGGGCATGGCGCTTTCGGGACGATTTCTCGCTCACGGACGATGGCGCGGCTGATCCGCCGCTCCGCGCTTCCGCACGTCCCCCTTTCGCACGCGAAAACGTGCGCCGACACTCGCCTTTCGATTTCCGAGATCCGCTATCATGACTGACCAGACTCCGGCTCAATACACCGGTCCGCGCCGCATCCTGTCCGGCATCCAGGCTTCCGGCGCCCTGCACCTGGGCAACTACCTGGGCGCGCTGAAGCGCTTCACCGAACTGCAGGAGACGGGTGCGCCCCTGTTCGTCTTCGTCGCCGACATGCACGCCATCACCGTCTGGCAGGAGCCGGAGAAGCTGGCCGCCCAGACGCGCGAGATCGCGGCGGCCTATTTGGCCTCGGGTCTCGACCCCGCCAAGGCGGTCATCTTCCCGCAGTCGGCCGTGCCCGCCCACGCCGAACTGGCCTGGATCTTCAACTGCGTCGGCCGTCTGGGCTGGCTGGACCGGATGACCCAGTTCAAGGAGAAGTCGGGCAAGCACAAGGAACGCTCCAGCGTGGGTCTGTATACCTATCCGGTGCTGCAGGCTGCGGACATCCTGCTCTACAAGGCGACCGAGGTGCCGGTCGGCGAGGACCAGAAGCAGCATCTGGAGCTGACCCGCGACATCGCCCAGAAGTTCAACAACGACTTCGGCGCGCCGGGCTACTTCCCCCTGCCCGAGCCTCTGATTCAGGGCCCGGCGACGCGGGTCATGTCCCTGCGCGACGGCGCGGCCAAGATGTCCAAGTCCGATCCGTCGGACCTGTCGCGCATCAATCTGACCGACGACGCCGACGCCATCGCCAACAAGATCAAGAAGGCCAAGACCGATCCCGAGCCGTTGCCGGAAACGGTCGAGGGTCTGGAAGGCCGCGCAGAGGCCAAGAACCTGGTCGCCATCTACGCCGCCCTGGCCGACACCACGCGCGAGGCGGTGCTGGCCGAGTTCGCGGGTCAGGGCTTCGGCGCCTTCAAGCCGAAGCTGGCTGAACTGGCCGTGTCCTCGATGGCGAACGTCACCGCCGAGATGCGCCGTCTGATGAACGACCCGGCCGAGATCGACCGCGCCCTGGCCTCTGGCGCCGAAAAGGCCCGCGAAGTCGCCGAGCCGACTATCGCCGAGGTCAAGAAGATCGTCGGCTTCTGGCAGGGCTGAGCCGAATGGCGCACCCGCTGGATCGTCCGATCTGGAACGCCCTGACGTCTGCGCGTCAGGCGTCCCTGGCCGTAGGGACGGGCGGGGCGTTGCGGCTGGCGCCGGGTTACGGTGTCTTCGTCGCCAGCGTCGATCAGGCGCCGGAAAGCCTGGCGGCCGTCGCGGCGCTGGAGCAGCCCGAGGGGCTGCTGGCCACGGTCGAGGCGGAGCGCACGCCCATCCCGCCGGGCCTGACGGTGCTGAAGGAGGCGGTGCTGACGCAGATGGTTCTGGTCGATCTGGCTCCGGCCAAGGCGCGCGACATCGCTATAGAGCCCCTGACCGAAGCCGACGCCCCGGCCATGCTGGCGCTGGCGACCCTGACCGAGCCGGGGCCCTTCTTCGACAAGACGCACCGACTGGGCGACTTCTTCGGGGTCAAGCAGGACGGGCGGCTGTTGGCCATGGCGGGCGAGCGGCTCAAGCCGGACGGCTTCACCGAGGTCTCGGGCGTCTGCGCCCATCCCGACGCGCGCGGGCGGGGTTACGCCGGGGCGCTGATGCGGGCGGTGATCGCGCGCATCCTGGCGCGCGGCGAGACGGCCTTCCTGCATTCCTATGCGGACAACGCCGGAGCCATCGCCCTGTATCATTCGCTGGGCTTCACCATCCGGGCGCAGATGCAGATGCGGATGCTCACCCAAGGCGATCTGGTCAAGGGCGATCTGGCGGAACCCGCTGAGGGCGCCTAGCTTAGCTTCGACCCTTTGTTTCGGAGCCTGTCATGAGCCAGCACGTCGCCGTCGTCGAATGGAACCGGGGCGATCAGCCCTTCAGCGACAACAAATACGGTCGCGGCCATGACTGGCGCTTCGACGGCGGCGCGGTGGTGCGGGGATCGTCTGCGCCCTCGCCCATGATCCCGCCGCCCCTGTCGGAAGAGGCGGCGGTGGACCCGGAAGAGGCCCTGGTCGCCGCCCTGTCCAGCTGCCACATGCTGTTCTTCCTGGCCTACGCCCGCAAGGACGGCTTCGTGGTCGATTCCTATCGCGACGAGGCCGAAGGAACCCTGGGCAAGGACGAGCGCGGCAAGATGTCGATCACCGCGGTGGTGCTGCGCCCGGCCGTGACCTGGTCGGGCGACAAGCAGCCGGACGCCGCGGCCATCGCCGACCTGCATCACCGCGCCCATGACGTCTGCTACATCGCCAACTCGGTTCGCGCTGAGGTGAAGATCGAGCCGCGCTGAAATCCTCAGGCCGTCTCCTCTTCGATCAGGGAGCGGAAGGCGGCGTGGGCGGCGGTCATGCCGTCCGTCGTCGCCAGGGTGATGTTGCCCGCCGGCCGCGCCAGGTCGCCGGCGGCGAAGACCCCCGGTTGAGTGGTCTGTTGCTGGGCGTCGACCTTGACGATGCGGCCCATGGGGGTGTCGGTCATCTCGCAGCCCAGGCTTTCGGCGAAGCCGCCGGACTGCCGCACATGGGCGCCGACGAAGACGGCCTTCAACGGGATGAAGCGCCCGTCCGTCAGCCGCGCCCCGGTCAGGGTCGGCGCCTCGCCTTCCAGACGTTCGACGGGCGTCGGCTCGATGGTTACGCCGCGCCGCGCCAGCACGCGCGCGTCGTCTTCGCTCAGGCGCGCCGGGTCGATGAACAGCACGGCCTGGCCCCATTCGGCGACGACGCTGGCATACTGGACCGCATGGTCGCCGCGCCCCAGGACGCCGATCGGCCCGCCGCCGACCTCATAGCCGTGACACCACGGACAGTGCAGGGCGGTGCGTCCCCAGCGCTCTTTTACGCCAGGCAGGTCGGGCAGGACGTCCTCGACCCCGTGGGCCAGGATCAGACGACGGCCCATGGTGCGGCTGCCGTCGGCGAAGGCGACAGAGAAGCCGCCGTCGATGCGCGTCGCGTCCACCGCCTCGGCCATGCGGAAGGCGGCGGTGGGATAGGCCGCGACCTGGGCGCGGGCGGCGGCGGCGATCTCCGACCCCGGACGGCCGTCGTTGCTCAGCACCCCGTGCGCGCGGGCGGCGAAACGGTTCCGGGGACGGCCGTCGTCGATGACCAGGACGCGGCGGCGCGCCCGCACCAGCTGCAGGGCGGCGGACAGGCCCGCGTAGGAGCCGCCGATGACGACGGCGTCATGGGGCATCGGATTTTCGCTGGTGCGCATGGAGCAGGTCTCTCTTGGGATGGGCGACCAGCCGGCGCGAGAAGTCCGCCGCCAGATCGGCCAGGGTGATGGAGTCCAGCCGCGCGGCCAGCAGGGCGCGCGCGGCGGCGTAGGTGTCGGACAGGGCGTCGTTGACGGCGGCCTCGATCAGGCAGCCCTCCGCCTCGACCGGGGGCGTTTCGGGCAGCAGGCCGGGCTCGCCTAGGGCGGCGTGGACCTGGCCCAGGGTGACGGCCTCCAGCGGGCGCGCCAGCCGCCAGCCGCCGCCGTGGCCTTTCTCGGATACGACCAGTCCCTGTTCACGCAGGCCCGCCATGGTGCGGCGGACCACGACCGGATTGGTCGACAGACAGGTCGCCAGCATGCCCGAGGTCATCGGTCGGCCGCAGCGCTGTTCGTGCTCGGCTATGTGCAGCACGGCGTGCAGGATGTTGGAGAGGCGGGAGTCTCTTTTCATGTAACTTCAATTGTTACGTGATGGCCCGCGCGTCAAGGCGCGGTCCAGAGATTATTTTCAGCAGACTGTTTTCAGGCGTGGGGCGCGCTGTCCTTCAGGAAGGCGCTGAAGCGACGCAGCGCCTCTTCGGTCAGTTCGGGATGGTGGCGCATGGGGCCGTTGTTGGTCGGCTCATCAAAGGCGTGGGTGCCGTCGGCGACCCAGCTTTCGACCTCTGAGCCGCAGTCGCGGATCATGGCGTTGACCCGTTCGGCGTTGCGCACGGTGGTCAGGTGATCGCGTTTGGCCGTCAGCGCCAGGACGCGCGGGCAATGACGCCAGGGCTTCATCCGGTTGAAGGCCCAGGGGCCGATGTAGGGATAGGCCAGCCAGACGGCCTTGACGCCGGACAGGTCGACGGCTGCAGGATCGGCCACGCCCATGCGGCCGAGCTCGGGCGTCTCGCTCATCATCTCCATGATGGCCCAGCCGCCGTGGCTCCATCCGCCTAGCGCCAGTTGCGAGGCGTCGACGTCCGGGCGTTGCGAGACGCCATGGATGGCCGCCAGCACGTCGCCTGCGCGCTCATAGCCGCGAAAGGCCAGGCCGGTGCAGACGGCGATCAGGGTGAAGTTTCGGCCCCATCCGCGCGGCGCATAGGAATCGACGATGAAGGCGCGCCAGCCCGCCGCCTTCGCCGCCTCGGCGTAGCGCGGCAGATGGGCCCGCAGACCGCCGCAGCCGTGGAACAGAAGGACCGCCGGACGGGCCTTGTCGTCGTCCGGTCCGACGACGTGAACATGGGGCTCTAGCTGGGCCCAGCGGGCGGCGACGGTGTCCATCGGCGCAGCTTAATCCGTCTCTCCGCCGAAGAAAGAGGTCTTGCGCTTTCGATATATCGATATATCTGTTTGCGAGTTCGATATATCTAAGTGAGAGAGAAGAGACGCAGATGAGAGGATTCAATGGAATCGGAATGCGCGGCTGCGGCATGGGCCACGGCTTTGCGCGCGGGCACGGCGGCCCTTTTCGGTCGATGCGGCCGGAAGGGCGACGCATGGGCGAGGGCCGGATGCGCGGCGAAGGCCACGGCCGTCGCGGCGGCGGCCGCATGTTCGAGCACGGCGCCCTGCGCTGGGTGCTGTTGTCGCTGATCGCGGACAAGCCCAGTCACGGCTATGAACTGATCAAGGCCATCGAGGCCCGAATGGGCGGAACCTATACGCCCAGCCCCGGCGTCATCTACCCCAGCCTGACCCTGCTGGAGGACATGGGCGCCCTGAGCGTCGTCGCCGAGGGCGGTAAGAAGCGTTACGCCGTTACCGATGAAGGCCGTCGCCTGCTGGGCGAGAACGCCGAGGCCCTGGCTCACGCCGAGCGCAAGATGAAGGTCTTGCGCGGCCGCGCCGATCGCCCGGCCCGCATCGCCCAGGCCATCGAGGCCTTCCGCGCGGCGACCCATGAGCGTCTGAGCCAGGAACCGCCGCTCAGCGAGGCTCAGGTCGAGACCATTGCCGACCTGATCGAGGCCGCAGCCGAAAAGGTGAGACAGGCATGAACGACGCCCTGCTGAGACAACCGCGCCGCGTGCGGCACGAGCTGAGGTTCCGCCGCGCGCGCGTGGAGGCGGTGGAGCAGCTGACCCCCGTGCTGAAACGGATCGTCCTGACGGGCGAGGAGCTGGAGGGCTTCTTCAGCCCCGGCTTCGACGACCACGTGAAGATATTCCCCGCGCCGCGCGGCGAGCCCCTGGTGCTGCCGACGCTGGGGCCGGACGGGCCGGTGTTTCCCGAGCCCCGGCCCGTGGCGCGCGACTACACGCCGCGTGTTTTCGACGCCGCCAATCGTCGGCTGATCATCGACTTCGCCGTCGGTCACGGCGGCCCGGCGACGGCCTGGGCCGAAGATGCGCGACCGGGCGACGAACTGGGTCTGGGCGGGCCGCGCGGCTCCTTCCTGATCCCGACCAGCTTCGCCGAGCATCTTCTGGTCGGCGACGAGGCGGCGATCCCCGCCATCGCGCGCCGTCTGGAGGAGCTGCCCGCGACCGCGCGTGCCATCGCCTGCATCGAGGTCAACGACGCAGGCGGAGAGCTGGACCTGCCCAGTCCGGCGAACGTCGAGATCGTCTGGGTGCATCGCAAGGGCGGCCCGCGCGGCCGCGCCGAGGCCCTGACGGCGGCGGCGGTCGCGGCGGCGAAACGGATCGACCCGGCCGACGCCTATGTCTGGGTCGCCTGCGAATCCTCGGTCGCCCGCTCGATGCGCGCGGCCCTGCTGGCCGCCCGGTCGTTCAACCCGAAATGGATGAAGGTCGCCGGCTACTGGCGCCTGGGCCGGGCCGGCTCGCACGAGGTGATCGAGGACTGATGTTTTATCTCCCGCTCACCCCGGCGGACGCCGGGGTCCAGTGAGAGCGCCAATCTTGAGCTCTATCCTTGGGCGCGACGCCTGAAGCCAAAGCACTGGATCCCGGCGTCCGCCGGGATGAGCGGAGTTGAATATGCGGCGCTAAAAATCGGCCACGAAGAAAGGCGCTGCCGACGACCGGCAGCGCCTTTCTTCTTTCGCTCAAGCAGCGAGCCGCTGCGCGGCTCGCGCTAGCGCTCTTCATGCCTAGTGCCGGAACACGCGCACGCCCGTGAAGGCCATGGCGATGCCGCGTTCGTCGGCGGCGGCGATGACTTCCTCGTCGCGGATCGATCCGCCCGGCTGGATCACCGCCGTGGCGCCGGCGGCGACGGCTTCCAGCAGACCGTCGGCGAAGGGGAAGAAGGCTTCGGAGGCGCAGGCCGACCCTTGCGCCAACGAATGGGCCAGACCCTTGGCCTCGCCCGCTTCCTTGGCGCGGATGGCGGCGATGCGGGCGCTGTCGCGACGGTTCATCTGGCCGGCGCCGATGCCTGCGGTCTGACCGTCCTTGGCGTAGACGATGGCGTTGGACTTGACGTGCTTGGCCACGGTGAAGGCGAACAGCATGTCCTGGATCTCGGTCGGCGTCGGCTGACGGCGCGTGACGATCTTCAGGTCCGACGGCTTGATCAGCGAGCGGTCGCGCGACTGCACCAGGAAGCCGCCGGCCACCGAGCGGAAGACTTCGCCCGGACCGTGCGGGTCGGGCAGCCCGTCCGTGATCAGCAGGCGCAGGTTCTTCTTGGCGGCGAAGACGGCCTTGGCTTCGTCGTCGGCGCCCGGCGCGATGACGACCTCGGTGAAGATGCCGGTGATGGCGCGTGCGTCTTCACCGTTCAGCGGACGGTTGACGGCGATCACGCCGCCGAAGGCCGACACGGCGTCGCATTCCAGCGCGCGGGCGTAGGCTTCCGACAGATCCTTGCCGACGGCCACGCCGCAGGGATTGGCGTGCTTGACGATGACGCAGGCCGGGGCCTCGAACTCGGCCACCAGCTCATAGGCGGCGTCGGCGTCGGCGATGTTGTTGTAGCCCAGTTCCTTGCCCTGGACCTGCGTCGCATAGGCCACGCCCGGACGGCGCTCGCCGGTGCGATAGAAGGCGCCGGTCTGGTGCGGATTCTCGCCATAGCGCAGGGTCTGGGCCAGCGAACCGGCGATCGACTTGCGGGCAGGGGCGGCGTCTTCCAGTTGAGCAGCGAACCAGCCGGACACAGCGGCGTCATAGGCGGCGGTGCGGGCGAAGGCGCGGGCGGCCAGCTGTTTGCGCAGAGCCAGTGAGGTCGAACCGTCGGCCTTCAGCGCCTCGACGATCAGGCCGATGCTTTCCGCGTCGACGGCGACGGCGACGTGGCCGTGGTTCTTGCTGCCCGAACGGATCATGGCCGGGCCGCCGATGTCGATGTTCTCGATGGCTGCTTCAAAGCCGCCGCCGGATTCCACGGTCTTCTCGAACGGGTAGAGGTCGATCCAGACAATATCGATCGGGCCGATATTGTGCTCGGTCATGGCGGCGGCGTGGGCCGGGGCGTTGCGCACGCCCAGCAGGCCGCCGTGGACGACGGGGTGCAGGGTCTTGACCCGACCGTCCATCATTTCCGGGAATCCGGTCAGATCGGCCACGTCCTTGACCGGCAGGCCGAAGCCCGCGATCGCCGCCTTGGTGCCGCCGGTCGAAACCAGTTCGACGCCCAGACCCGCCAGAGTGCGCGCGGCGTCTTCCAGCCCCGCCTTGTCTGAAAGAGAAATCAGGGCGCGGACGGGTTTGATGGCGTCGGGAGCGGGCGGAAAGTCGGGAGCGGCGGGCATGGGCGGCGTCCGTTTACAGCTGGGGCGGGGAGATGGCGGGGCCTCTAGCACCAACGGGACGCGGCGTCAGCCCTTGGGCCGTGTTCAGGGCTGATCCGAGCTCTGGGGCAGGGCCATGAAGTCGCCTTTCCGCGCGGCTCGCCAATCCGCTTCGTCTGGCCAGCCGCCGCGCGGCCCTCTCCAGCGCGTCGCCAGCCGCTCGTCCGGTTTCAGCGGAACGCCGGCCAACACGGCGTCGCATTGCACCGACATGATGCGACCGATCAGGCGTACGGCCAGTTCGTCATCGCCGAAACGGGTCAGCCACGGTTCCGCAAAGGTCTGGGACGGTTGGAACCAACCCGACGACTGTTGCACGGCCTCTTCATTGACGAGCAGGCGCTCCTGGCCCCATCCGGACCAGGCGAAGGCGTTGTCGACGCAGACCGTGCTGTTGCCGATCCGATAGAGCCAGCGTTGTCCGATCAGGGTCGCCACAGGTCAGCTCGGATCGCCGCTCGCGCCGGCGGGGCTCAGCTTCCAGCGGACCTTGGTCTCGGCGTCGGTGCGGGCCGAGCCGCGCACGACGATCTGCAAGGAACGGCGGGTCAGGCCTTCGTCGATGTGGACGGCGGGCTCGATGGCCACGTCGGGGCCGTCGCTGCGGAACCACCAGCCGCGCCCGGACGGGCCGCGCAGCAGGATGGAGCGGCGGTCGCGGGCCAGCGAGGCCTGAACACCCGGCTCGAGTTGGAAGCGCAGGGCGTAGGGGGCGGCGATGGCGCGGGTCGCTTCGGGACGGCCTTCGGGCGGATGCAGCCGCTCCTCGGCGCGCAGTTCGTCCAGCCTCTGATCGATGTAGAGACGACGCTGGTGCATCAGGCCGTACAGCGGCATCCAGCCGTCGTGTTCGACCTCCAGCCAGACGGCGCCGTCGCCTTCCTGGTGCTGGCGCGTGACATGAAGGGCGGGGCCGACGAGACGCGGGCCCAGCAACTCGCCCTTCCAGCCCGACAGGGGTTCGCCCAGCGGCTGTTCGCCCAGGGTCAGGGTGGAGGCTCCGGGCGTCAGGCGCAGGGCCTGGCGGTCCAGGGCGCGCGGGGTCCATCCGGCCGAGGTGAACAGGCGATCGCGGCCGCAGACGACCTCCAGCGCGGCGGGCTGGCCGCAGGCGGCGGCCGACCAGGCGTTGCGGGCCGGGGCCTCGACATCGATCATGACGGTCAGCAGCGGGCTGGAGACGCGCAGCAGGCCGCCGACGAGGCCGCCGGCCGGGGCGGCGGGCGCATCGTCATGGGCGCGGGCGGCGGCGATGCGTTCCGGCGTCGAGGGGCCGCCGCCCTGGAAGACGGCCAGGCGCCGGTCGGGCAGGGTCTGGACGCGCAGGGCCAGGGTCAGGCGCGAGATGGCCTCGGCCACCGGCTCGGGCGTCACCTCCGACAACTGGGCCAGGGCGTCGTCCAGCGTCAGCAGGTCGAGCAGCAGCTCCAGCCCCATCTCCGGCGCGCGCGTGGCGTGGGCCCCGTCGGGGGCGACGGTGGCGGCCAGGGCGCCGGGCAGACGTTTCAGCGCCTTGTTGCGGATCGCGGCGCCGGCCTTGCCGGTCAGGGCGCAGCCGGCGACGGCGGCGGCGGTCAGGCGCTCGGCGCGGCCCATGATCCCGCCGGGCGGCCGCAGCAGCTGGCGCGCCTGGTGGGCCAGGATATCCGTCAGTTGCAGGCGCTCGACCTCGGTCGCCACGCCCGCCAGCCGCCGTCCGGCGCAGGCCAGGTGATAGACCCGGCGGGCCAGGATGTCGGGATCCCAGGAGAAGGGCGACCAGCGGCTGAACACCTCGCGCCAGGCCAGGGTCATGGCCAGGGCCTCGCGCGCGCCGCGATCGCCCTGGGCCATCATGGCGGGCAGCCAGGCGAAGCCGTGCAGCTCGACTGCGAAGGCGCGGCTGGGGGTGGGGCTGTTCCACAGCTCCAGCGGGGTCTCGGCGTCCAGGCTGAGGCCGGCCAGCGTCAGCTTGCCCGACAGCAGGGGGCGCGGCGCCTCTTCGGGCAGGGGGCGGAAGTCACGCGGACTGACGGCGAAGCCCTCGGCCGTGGGACCGCCCAGGGTCAGGCCGTAGCCGGGCAGGCCGTAAAGCTCGATCCACGCCTGGCGCGCGGCCAGTCCCTTGGCGACCGAGGCCCAAAGGCGCGGGTCGGGCCGGGCGCCCGAGGCGGCGCGCACGGGGGTCCGCAGGGGCGCGCCCTTCAGACCGGGGATGTGCCCCTCGGCCAGGGGGACGTCGCTGTCGCGCGGGGCGAAGGGGCCGAGGGGACTCACGCGGCGGCGGCCTTCAGGGCCTGGATGTTGGCGGCGTAGGCGTCCGGTCCGCCCTTGAAGACGAAGGAGCCCGCGACCAGGGCGTCGGCTCCGGCGGCGACGCAGGCGCCGGCGTTGGCGGCGACCACGCCGCCGTCGACCTGAAGATGGGCCTTGGACCCGGCGCGGTCGAGGATGGCGCGGGCGCGCTCGATCTTCCTCAGCGAGGTCTCGATGAATTTCTGACCGCCGAAGCCGGGATTGACCGACATGATCAGCACCAGGTCCACCATCTCCACGGTCTCCTCCAGCACGCTCAGCGGCGTGCCGGGGTTGAAGACGAGGCCGGCCTTGGCGCCCAGCTGACGAATCTGGCCCAGCGTGCGGTGGACGTGCGGGCCGCTTTCGGGGTGGACGCTCATGATGTCGGCGCCCGCCGCGCGATAGGCCTCCAGCCAGTTGTCGACCGGAGCGACCATCAGGTGCACGTCGAACGGCAGGCTGGTGTGCGGGCGCAGGGCCTTCACCACGTCCGGGCCGATGGTCAGGTTGGGCACGAAATGGCCGTCCATGACGTCGACGTGAATCCAGTCGGCGCCGGCCGTCTCCAGCGCGCGGATCTCCTCGCCCAGCTTGGAGAAGTCGCTGGCCAGGATGGAGGGGCAGATCAGCGGGGCGGTCGCGGTCGTCTGGGTCATGACTGTGCGACTTACGGCCCTCGGCGGCGAGGGGCAAGCCGGGCCGCTGACGCAGTTGCCGAGGGAGGCGTCCATTCGCGCTTCGCGAACGGTCGGCGGTGGTCGTTGGCGAAGGCGCGGCGGTCGAGGGCGCAAGGGCGCTGGCGAGGCGCAGCCGGTCGACGCAAGGACGGCGGCGAACCGCTCCACCGTCCCCGAAAGGACCTCGTCATGATCCGCTTGCTCGCCGTCGCCGCCGTCCTCGCCTTCGCTGTTCCGGCGTCCGCTCAGCCTTCGGGCCATCGCTTGACCTTCACCTTCGAGACCGGGGCGGAGACGGGGGCGGTCATGGTCGCCCTCTATGCCGATGAGGCGGCCTATGAAACCGGGGCGCCCAGCCGCGTGGCCCGGGTCGATGTGGCGGCGGGCGACCGCGCCGCCGTGTTCGAGAACCTGCCCGCCGGCGCCTACGGGATGAAGGCGTTCCACGACGTCAACGCCAACGGAAAGATGGACGTGAATCCCTTCGGCATGCCGACCGAGCCCTTCGCCTTCTCCAACAACGCGGTCGGCAACATGGGCCCGGCCAGGTGGGAGCGCGCCCGTTTTGATGTCTCGGGCGTCACGGCCCAGACCATCCGCATCCGCTAGGTCCAGAACGCCAGGAGACGTTGTCATGATCCCGACTCGCCGCACCCTGTTCATGGGCGCCGCCGCCCTTTCCGGCGCCCTGGCCGCCGCCCGCGTGCTGACGCCCGACGTGGCGCGCGCGGCCCAGGCCCTGGCCGCCGCCTCCGACTGGTCTCTGGCCACCGCCGACGTCGAGGGCGATATCGCGCCGCGCACCCTGCGCCTGGCGCACGGCCGGGCGCCCGACGGGTTGTCAGGCAGCCTCTACCGCAACGGTCCGGCCAAGTTCCGGCGCCCCGGCGGCTCGTCCCAGCACTGGTTCGACGGCGACGGCCTGATCCGCCGCTGGCGTATTCAGGACGGTCAGGCGACCTTGGCCGCCCGCTTCGCCGACACCCGCAAGCGCCGGCAGGAGAGCGAGGCCGGGGCCATGCTGATGCCGGGCTTCGGCACCACAGGCGATCCGCGCGCCCGCATCGGCTCGGCCGACGACGCCAGTCCGGCCAACACCTCGGTGCACAAGGTCGGCGGCAGGCTTTGGGCCTTATGGGAGGCCGGTTCGCCGCTGGCCATGGACCCCGAGACGCTGGCGACCGAGGACTTCGTCACCCTGCGTCCCGATCTGAAGAACATGCCCTTCCTGGCCCATCCGCGCATCGAACCGGACGGCCGCATCTGGAATCTGGGCGTGAACGGCGAACAGGCCATGGTCTGGCGTCTGGCGGCGGACGGGACGCTGGAGGACGCCGAGGTGATCGCCCTGCCGCGCGCCAGCTACATCCACGACTTCAGCGCCACGGCCCGTCATCTGGTCATCGTGCTGCAGCCCTGGGTCCATGTCCGCAACGTCGCGCCGATGTCGGCGGGCTTCGACTGGACGCCCGAGGCGGGGACGCAGGTGCTGGTGGTCGACAAGGCGGACCTGACGCAGCGCCGCCTCTACGACCTGCCGCCCTTCGGCTTCTTCCACGTCGGCGACGCCTGGGACGAGACGGACGGCACGATCCGCTTCGACCTGTGCGCGCACAAGGACATGGACTTCGCCGCGCGCGGCGCCCAGGAGGTGCTGAACGGCGTGCCCCTGGGCGGCGAACCGGCCGAGCTGGCCATGGTCGTGCTGTCGCCGAACGGGCGCGGGCGGCTGGAGCGGACCGGCGTGGTCGGCGAGTTCCCGCGCAGCGACCCGCGCCGCGCCGGCCTGGCGCGCCGCTTCAGCCTGCACACCACGGGCGAGCGCGCCGACCGGCCCCTGGCCTCGGCGGTCGCCGTCACCGACTGGTCGTCGGGGCGCACCCGGTCCTTCGACTTCGGCCCCGATCATGTGACGGACGAGATGGTCTATGTCCCCAAGCCCGGCGGGACGCACGAGGCCGACGCCTGGCTGGTCGGCCCGACCATCAATCTGAAGGCGGGGGTCAGCGAACTGCACGTCCTGGACCTGATGCACGTCGAGGACGGCCCGGTCGCCACCTGGCGCGCCGATGTGGCCCTGCCGGCGGCCTTCCACGGAAACTGGGCGTGAAAGCCACATCCCGCCTTGTCCTCATCGCCGTCCGTCGACGGGCGGTTGACCCCCGCCGTCGAACGGGCCAAGACCCCTGCGCCGCCCAGATGCCTATCGTGGGGCGGCGTCTTTTTGGAAACCTTCAGATGAACCCCGAAGACCGAAGTCCGTCTTCAACTTCTTCGACGCTCTGAGGACGCTCCGCTTCTGCGCGAGGGTGTCCTCGCGAAAGGAAGCGACTTATGCTGAACGCCTATGACTGGCGCGCCGATCGGCTCGTGCGCCTGGATACGGCCGTGGAACACGGCCCCGCCTGCTGGATCGACCTCGTCTCCCCGACCGCCGAGGAGGCGGCCGCGCTGGAGACCCTGACCGGCATCGATCTTCCCAGCCGGGACGAGATGGACGACGTCGAACCGTCCGCCCGCCTTTACGCCGAGGACGGCGGCGTCTTCATGATCGCCGCCGTGGCCACGGATCTGGAGACCCATGATCCGGTCAAGACGCCGGTGAGCTTCATTCTCAAGGGCGGGCGGCTGGTGACGGTGCGCTATGGCCAGCCGCGCGCCTTTCCCGTCTTCATCGCCCACGCCACCAACAAGCCGGGCGAGAGGCTGGCGACCGGCGAGAGCATCATGCTGGGGCTGATCGAAGCCATCATCGATCGCTATGCCGACGCCCTGGAGGCCAAGGGGGTCGAGCTGGAGGGCATTTCGCGGCTGATCTTCCGCAAGCGCGACCCCCGCGCCATGGAAAGCCACAACCTGCAGTCGGTGATCCAGGACATCGGTCGGGCCGGGGACTTCCTGGCCCTGATCCGCGAGAGCCTGTCCAGCCTGCAACGGCTGCTGGCCTATCACGCGGCGCTGTCGGCCTCCCGCGCGCCCGGCAAGGCCGACCGCGAAGCGCGCCAGACCCTGCGTCTGATGCAGCGCGATGCGGCGGCGCTGAGCGAGCTCAGCATCTCGATGTCGTCCAAGGTGACCTTCCTGATGGACGCCACCCTGGGGCTGATCAACCTGGAGCAGAACCAGATCATCAAGATCTTCTCGGTCGCCGCCGTGGCCCTGCTGCCGCCGACGCTGATCGCCTCCATCTACGGCATGAACTTCGATGTCATGCCGGAGCTGCACTGGCGTTACGGCTATCCGGCGGCGGTCGGCGCCATGGTGCTGTCGGCGGCCCTGCCGTATTTCTACTTCCGCAAGAAGCGCTGGCTGTAGGGGCTCACCACCAGCCCGCGTCGCGCAGGGCCTTGGCGTAGCGGCGGCTGACGGGGACGACCAGTCCCCCGTCCAGCGTCAGCGCCGCGCGGCCGTCGCCGCGCGCGACCGAGGCCACGGCGTCACGGGCCGCCCACCAGCTGCGATGGGTCTGGGCGCCCTCCAGCCCTTCCAGTTCCGCCAGGGCGTCCGACAGGCGCATCAGGATCAGGTCGGAGCCCCTGTCCGTGTGCAGGCGCAGATAGTGATCCTCGGCCTGGACGGCGATCAGGCGCGCGCCGCGTAGTTTCGAGGGCAGACGGTCCAGGAAGCGGGCGGGCGCGTCGCCCGGCGCGGCGGCGTGGGTCTCGACGGGCTGCTTGCGGCCCAGAAAGACGTTGAGGGCGCTCAGTACGGCGGTGATCAGGGCCACGGGCGGGAAGAAGTGGACCAGGTCGTCGGCGTGACGCAGCCGCCCCTCGAACATCAGGCCGGTCAGGGCCCAGACCATGAGGGTCAACGGCCCCGTGATGACCAGGGTCAGGGCGGCGACGCCCAGCCACGGGCGCGCGTCCACGTCGATGAACCGTTCGACCAGCAGGCTGCACAGGTGCCCCCACAGGCCGCCGACGACGAGCACGGGCATCCAATAGGCCAGACGCTGCGCCAGCGGCGCGCCGTTGGAGCCGAAGGCGCCGCCGAGCGCCAGGAAGACGCCCGCCCCTACAGCGACCGCCAGGCCGCGCAGGAAGTCGCGCGCCTTGGAGCCTGGCGAGAAATCCAGTCGAGGCGTCACGCGCGCGTCGGACCGCAGACGGCGCGGAAGCCGGCGGCGGCGAACCGCACCATGTAGTCGCAGGCGCTGTCCAGATCGCCCGACTGGCACAGCCCGCCCGACAGGCGGTCCAGACGCCCCGTCTCGCCCAGGGTCAGGGTCAGGGCCCCCGACAGGTTGTGATAGGCCCAATAGAGGTCGGCCTCGTCCGCCTCGGGCATGATGCGCTTGACCAGTTCCAGCAGGCGACGGATCGCCGGGTCGAAATAGCGGGCCATGGTCTCGCCGCCGAAGGCCGGGTTGGCGTTGGTCTGGGCCACCAGGGCGGCGTAGTGCTTCCACCCCGGACCGCCCTTCAGCGACCACTGGAACGGCGGGCGCAGGAAGGCCTCGAACAACCCCTCCAGCGTCATGGTCTCGCCCGCCGCCTCCGCGTAGCGGTCGACCGCGGCGACGCGCTCGGCGTTCCACACCTCGGCGCGGCGGTTGAAGACGGCGTCGAACAGCTCCTTCTTGGCCCCGAAATAATAGTGGACCAGGGCCGTATCCACGCCCGCCTCGCGCGCCACCTCGCGGATGGTGACGCCATAGAAGCCATGCTTGGAGAACAGGTCTTCGGCCGCGTTCAGGATGGCCTCGCGCGTCTCCCCGGCGACGGCCGCCTTGGACTTCTTGGGGCGCCCGCGTCGCGCCGGGGCGGCGGGCGGGGCTGGAATCTGGGGCGGCGGCAGGTCGCTCTTCGTCATGGCCGGAAGCTAGTCGCGCTTCGGGGGTTAGTGCAACGGCGCCACAGGGCGGGCTCTTCCGTGACGGAAATCAGGCTTGGCCGTTTGACAGGCGGCCGAAACCCGGTCACCTATGCTGAAAATCATTGAACGCTGAATAAAAAGCGTCGATCGGGCCGGAAACAAGATTGGGATGCACATGAACAGACTCGTGAAGACCGCCCTGCTGGCGGGCGCCGCATTCGGCGCAATGGCCTCGGCCGCTCAGGCGCAGGACGTGACGACGCAGGAGGCTGCGGCCCAGGTCGAAGACATCATCGTCACCGCCCGCCGCACCGAGGAGTCGGCCCAGAAGACGCCGCTGGCCCTGACGGCCTTCAGCGGCGAGACGCTGGAGCGCACCGGCGCTCAACAGGTCACCGATCTGCAGGGCGCGGTGCCGAACCTGAACCTGGTCCAAGGCCGGGGCTCGTCGAACGCGACCAACATCTACATCCGCGGCGTGGGCCAGCCCGACGCGCTACAGACCTTCGATCCGGCGGTCGGGGTCTATGTCGACGACGTCTATTATTCGCGTATTCGCGGCACCCAGTTCGACCTGCTGGATCTGGAGCGCGTCGAGATTCTGCGCGGCCCGCAGGGTACGCTGTACGGCAAGAACACCATCGGCGGCGCCATGAAACTGGTGTCGCGCCGTCCGGACCAGGAGTTCCGCGCCCGCGCCTCGGCCGCCTATGGCGACTATGATCTGGTTGAAGTCCAGGGCGCCGTGTCCGGCCCCGTGACCGACAACCTGGCCCTGGGCCTGTCGGCTCTGCATTCGGAGCGCGGCGGCTATGTCACCGATCCGGCCACGGGCGCCGAATACAACGACAAGAACTCGACCGCCGTGCGCGCCAGCCTGGCCTGGGATCCGGCGTCGAACTTCCGCATCGACCTGAACGCCGACTACGCCAAGGACGATGCGGGCATGACGGTCGGTCAGGCCCAGAACGATTTGACGGACCTGTTGAAGACCACGGTATTGCGCCCCGTGCCGAACCCGGTTCCGGAATATAATTTCAAGACCCGTACGACGCCGGGCCTGCCGAACGAGACGCGGCTGGAGACCTGGGGCACGGCGCTGCGCGCGACCTGGGATCTGTCCGACGCGCTGTCGCTGAAGTCGATCACCGCCTATCGCGGCCTGAACACCGACGACTACATCGACTTCGACGCCACGGAACTGGAGATCGCCGACGCCCTGGTCGCCGTGGATCAGACTCAGTTCAGCCAGGAGCTGCAGCTGACCTATACCGGCGATCGTCTGAACGCGGTCGCGGGCCTGTACTACCTGAAGGAAGACGTCGACTCCCATCAGGAGAGCTACAACGACGCTCTGCTGGGACCGGCGTTCGGCAACTCCGGCTTCCTGCGCACCATCGACGACACCCTGGAGACGACCTCCAAGGCCGTCTACGGCAACCTCAGCTATGACGTGACCGACAAGCTGCGCCTGTCGGCGGGCGTCCGCTATACTGAGGAAGAGAAGGACTACTGGCGCACGACGTCGACCTTCTACAGCCTGCTGCCAGCGTTCAACGCGACCTATGTCTTCGCGCCGGACGTGGGCAAGTACGACGACACTTCGATCATGCTGTCGGCCGATTATCTGTTGTCCGACGACGCCATGGTCTATGCGCGTTATTCGCAGGGCTTCAAGTCGGGCGGCTTCAACGGCCGCGCCAACTCCCCGACCGAGGCGACCGAGTACCAGCCGGAAACGGCGGACTCGTTCGAAGTCGGCGCCAAGACCTCGTTCTGGGATCGTCGCGCCCGCCTGAACCTGGCGGCCTTCATGACCAAGTATGAAGACTTCCAGGCTCGCGTCGCCGGTCTCGACACGGACCCGGTGACGGGTCTGCCCGCCCCGGTTCTGTCGGTGCTGAACGCCGGTCAGCTGGACATCTTCGGCTTCGAGCTGGAAGGCGTTCTGGTCCCGATCCGCGGTCTGACGCTGGACGCCCAGGTCGGCTTCCTCGAAGCCGACTACAAGGAGTTCAAGGACGACCGCTTCACCAACTTCGGCGGCAGCCGCGCCTTCCAGGACCCGGCCTTCTCGCCCAAGTGGACCCTGCGGTTCGGCGGCCAGTACGAATGGTTCCTGTCGGGCGGCTCCTCGGTGACCGTCGGCGGCGCGGCCAAGTTCCGCTCCAGGATGGCTCTGGCGGTGGACAACACCTACGAGAACACGGCCATCGAGATCCCGGGAATGTATCAGGACGACTACTGGCTGTACGACGCCCGCGTCGTCTGGTCGGACGCGTCGGACCGCTACTCGGTCGGCCTGTATGGCCAGAACCTGTCGGACGAGGTCTACAAGACCGACGCTCAGGAGTTCTCGTCCATCGGCAACATCCGCACCGCCTATTACGGCGCGCCGCGGACCTGGATGATTAAGGTTTCGGCCAAGTATTGATGCTGCAAGCCTGAGCGCAGCGTACTGGGCGGCGGTTCGTTGGAGCCGCCGCCCTTCTTTTTTCGTGGCGCGCGGCCGTCGGGCCGCTACCGTCGCCGCAGCAGCCAGTCGGGGAAGGCCCATGAATCAGATCGAGGCCGCAAAGGCCCAGGCGGGAACGGTCGAGGCGCAAACCGCCTCGCCGGGCTATCGCTACTATGTGCTGGGGATCCTGATCCTCATCTACATGCTGAACTTCCTGGATCGGCAGATCATCGGCATTCTGGCCGCGCCGCTGAAGGCCGAGTTCAACCTCAGCGACAGCCAGTTCGGCCTGCTGGGCGGGCTGGCCTTCGCCCTGCTCTATTCCACCCTGGCCATCCCGATCGCCTGGCTGGCCGACCGGTTCAGCCGGGTGTGGATCATGACCGGCGCCCTGACGCTGTGGTCGGGCTTCACCGCCCTGTGCGGCCTGGCGGGCGGCTTCGGCTCCCTGTTCCTGTGCCGGATGGGCGTGGGCATCGGCGAGGCGGGCGGCGTGGCCCCGGCCTATTCCCTGATCGCCGACTACTTCCCCAAGTCACAGCGGGCGCGGGCCCTGGCGGCCTACGCCTTCGGCATCCCGCTGGGCATGGCGGCGGGCACCCTGGTCGGCGGCCTGCTGGCGGCGACCTACGGCTGGCGCACGGCCTTCATCGTGGTCGGCGTCCTGGGCGTGCTGGTCGCGCCTGTCCTGCGCCTGACGGTCAAGGATCCCAGGCGCGGAGGGTTGGACATCGAGCCGGCCGCCGCCGCAGCCGCCCCTGTCGAAACGCCGAAAGCTCCGCCCTTCAAGGCGGTGGTGCGCACCCTGGCCCCCAAGCCCAGCTTCTGGCTGCTGGCGTTCGGCGCGGCGTCGTCCTCCGTGTGCGGCTACGGCGTGGCCGCCTGGCTGCCCAGCTTCTTCATGCGCAGCTTCGGCCTGACCCTGTCGCAGACGGCCTGGTACTACTCCGCCATCGTCCTGGTCGGCGGGGTGGCGGGCATCTGGCTGGGCGGCGCCATGGCCGACCGGCTGGGCAGGAAATCCAAGGGGGCCTATCCGCTGACGCCGGCGATCGCCTTCCTGATTTCGGTGCCGTGCTTCATCCTGGCGATGAATTCAGGCGCGGTGGTGGGCGCGGTCATGCCGGGCTCGGACCCCAACGGCTTTGCGGCTCTGGCCCTGGCCTTCCTGATCTTCCTGATCCCGACGGGTCTGAACCTGACCTGGCTGGGGCCGATCACGGCGGCGGTGCAGCATCTGGCCAGCCCGACCATGCGGACGACGGCCTCGGCCCTGTTCCTGCTGATCAACAACCTGCTGGGGATCGCCGTCGGCATCTACTACTTCGGCTGGATGAGCGACATGCTGCGTCCGACCTTCGGCGAGGAGAGCCTGCGTTGGGCCATCTATACGGGCATGGGCTTCTACCTGCTGTCCTCGGCCCTGCTGTTCGGCGCCTCGCGCACGCTCCAGAAGGACTGGGTCGACTAACGGCCCCCGGAACAGTTCCGGGCGGCGTCCGGCGAGGCCCGCCGTCCGGCATAAGAAAATCCTCATGAGGCCATAAGACGACAGGCGGTTGCGCTGGCGAAGGCGCGACGCCTATAAGCGCGGCCAAAGTTTCCACAAACCTCCCTAAACGGCGCGGATCAGACATGAACATTCACGAGTATCAGGCCAAGCAGGTCCTCAAGGGCTACGGCGCCCCGGTCGCGGACGGCGTCGCCATCACCTCGGCCGACCAGGCCGAAGCCGCCGCCAAGCAACTGCCTGGCCCGCTCTATGTCGTGAAGTCGCAGATCCACGCCGGCGGCCGCGGCAAGGGCAAGTTCAAGGAACTGGGCGCCGACGCCAAGGGCGGCGTGCGTCTGGCCTTCTCGATCGAGGAAGCCGTCGCCCACGCCAAGGAAATGCTGGGCAACACCCTGGTCACCGCCCAGACGGGCGAGGCCGGCAAGCAGGTCAACCGCCTGTACATCGAAGACGGCGCCGACATCGCCCGTGAGCTGTACTGCTCGCTGCTGGTCGACCGTTCGGTCGGTCAGACGGCCTTCGTCGTCTCGACCGAAGGCGGCATGGACATCGAGGAAGTGGCCCACGCCACCCCCGAAAAGATCCACACCATCGCCATCAACCCGGAAGCCGGCGTCACCGCCGAGAACGTCGCCGCCATCAATGCGGCGCTGGAGCTGACCGGTTCGGCCGCCGAAGACGGCAAGTCGCTGTTCCCGATCCTGTACAAGGCCTTCGTCGAGAAGGACATGGACATGCTCGAGATCAACCCGCTGATCGTCATGGAGAACGGCCATCTGCGCGTTCTGGACGCCAAGGTCAGCTTCGACGGCAACGCCCTGTACCGCCACGAAGACATCCGCGCCCTGCGCGATGAGACCGAAGAAGACGCCAAGGAGATCGAGGCCTCGAAGTGGGACCTCGCCTATGTGGCCCTCGACGGCAACATCGGCTGCATGGTCAACGGCGCCGGCCTGGCCATGGCGACGATGGACATCATCAAGCTGTACGGCAAGGAGCCGGCCAACTTCTGCGACGTCGGCGGCGGCGCCGGCAAGGACAAGGTCGCGGCGGCCTTCAAGATCATCACCGCCGATCCGAAGGTCGAGGGCATCCTCGTCAACATCTTCGGCGGCATCATGAAGTGCGACGTCATCGCCGAGGGCGTCGTGGCCGCGGTGAAGGAAGTGGGCCTGAAGGTGCCGCTGGTCGTGCGTCTGGAAGGCACGAACGCCGAGCTGGGCAAGAAGATCCTGAACGAGTCGGGCCTGACCATCCAGGCCGCCGACGACCTGGACGACGCCGCCCAGAAGATCGTCGCGGCGGTCGCCTAAGCGCCGCTACCGCCCAGCAGACACACAGAATTCAGAGCACAGACACATGTCCATCCTCGTCAACAAAGACACCAAGATCCTGGTTCAGGGCCTGACCGGCAAGACCGGCGGCTTCCACACCGAACAGGCGCTGGCCTATTACAACACCAAGATGGTCGGCGGCGTGCACCCGACCAAGGGCGGCCAGACCTGGACCGGCTCGCACGGTGAAACCCTGCCGATCTTCGCCTCGGTCGCCGAAGGCAAGGAGCGCACCGGCGCCGACGCCACGGTGATCTACGTCCCGCCGGCAGGCGCGGCCGACGCCATCATCGAGGCCATCGACGCCGAGATCCCCTTCATCACCTGCATCACCGAAGGCATTCCGGTGCAGGACATGGTGCGCGTCAAGGCGCGTCTGGACCGTTCGAACTCGCGCCTGCTGGGCCCGAACTGCCCCGGCGTCCTGACCCCGGAAGAGTGCAAGATCGGCATCATGCCGGGCAACATCTTCAAGAAGGGCAACGTCGGCATCGTTTCGCGTTCGGGCACCCTGACCTATGAGGCCGTGTTCCAGACCACGAACGAAGGCCTGGGCCAGACCACGGCCGTCGGCATCGGCGGCGACCCGGTCAAGGGCACCGAGTTCATCGACGTGCTGGAAATGTTCCTGGCCGACCCGGAAACCCAATCGATCATCATGATCGGCGAAATCGGCGGCGCGGCGGAAGAAGACGCCGCCCAGTTCCTGATCGACGAAGCCAAGAAGGGCCGCAAGAAGCCGATGGCCGGCTTCATCGCGGGCCGTACGGCGCCGAAGGGCCGCACCATGGGCCACGCCGGCGCCGTCGTCTCGGGCGGCAAGGGCGATGCGGAATCCAAGATCGCCGCCATGGAGGCCGCGGGCATCCGCGTGTCGCCGTCGCCGGCGCGCCTGGGCACGACTCTGGTGGAAGTGCTGAAGGGCTAAATCCTTCAGCGCTCGCTGCGCGTGCGGGCGCTATCGCTCGCCGCGCGGCGGCTCGCTGCTTCAGCGCCTTTTTGAGAGGCGCGGCACTATGCTCGCGACGCGGACGCTCGCGGCTTGAGCGCCGGATTCACCGAAGGGCGGGTGCGGCGTCGGCGGGGCGGCGGATTAGACCAAAGTCTAACCTATCCGCGTTCCGGGGACGTTTTTCGCGCCGTGTGACCTTTTGTAACGCCTCCGGAATCGTCCGGGGGCGTTTTTTCTTGCTGATTCGACCAAATTCCACCCGCTCCGCCTCCCTTCGGTCATGACCAGTAAGGAAACAGGGCCTATATGAACGGCGCTGCTCTCCGCGCGGCTGTGCGCGGGCGGTTGTAAAGGGACGATTGAAAGAAAAATGGCGGACGATGCGGGTCGGCTGAACCAGGTCTTTGCCGAGACCTCCTTCCTCTATGGCGCGAACGCCGCCTTCATTGAGGACCTGCACGAAAAATGGGCTTCGGACCCCGGCTCGGTGTCGGGGGAGTGGCGCGCCTTCTTCGATCAGCTGAAGGACAACGCCGACCTGGTGAAGCAGTCGGCCGCCGCCGGCTCCTGGGGCCGTTCGGGCGCGACCGAGCCGACCGAGGAAACCGCCGTGTTCGACGGCCGCTGGCCGGCCCCCAAGGTCGATCCCAAGGCCGCCGGCAAGCCCGGCCCGCGTCCGGCCGCTCCGGTGGCTGACGCCTCGGGCGCCGTTTCAGCCGCCGACGTGCGCGCCGCCGCACATGATTCCATCCGCGCCCTGATGCTGATCCGCGCCTATCGCGTGCGCGGCCACCTGCAGGCCAACCTCGACCCGCTGGGCATCGAGCCGCCGATCCAGAACCCGGAGCTGACGCCCGAGTTCTACGGCTTCACCGCCGCCGACATGGATCGCCCGATCTTCCTGGACGGCGTCCTGGGCCTGGAGACCGGCTCGGTCCGTCAGGTGCTGGAGATTCTCAAGCGCACCTACTGCGGCAACATCGGCGTGCAGTTCATGCACATCGCCGAACCGGAAGAGAAGGCCTGGCTGCAGCAGCGTTTCGAAGGTCCGGACAAGTTCGAGCAGAACGCCTTCACCAAGGAAGGCAAGCTGGCCATCTTCAAGAAGCTGGCCGAAGCGGAAGGCTTCGAGCGCTTCCTGCACAAGCGCTTCCCCGGCACCAAGCGCTTCGGCCTGGACGGCGGCGAGGCCATGGTCCCGGCGCTGGAGCAGGTCATCAAGCGCGGCGGCGCCCTGGGCGTCGACGAAATCGTTCTGGGCATGGCGCACCGCGGCCGCCTGAACGTCCTCGCGGCCGTCATGGGCAAGCCCTACAAGGCCATCTTCCACGAGTTCCAGGGCGGATCTTCCGTCCCTTCGGACATCGAGGGCTCGGGCGACGTCAAATACCACATGGGCGCCTCGTCGGACCGTGAGTTCGACGGCCACAGCGTCCACCTGTCGCTGACGGCCAACCCGTCGCACCTCGAGATCGTCAACCCGGTCGTCCTCGGCAAGTCGCGCGCCAAACAGGCCTTCGACATCCGCGAGGCCGAGGTCAACGTCGGCAAGCCGGACGTCGAATGGGTGCTGGACCGCTCCAAGGTCGCCCCCCTGCTGATCCACGGCGACGCGGCCTTCGCCGGTCAGGGCGTCGTGGCCGAGTGCTTCGCCCTGATGGGGCTGAAGGGCTACCGCACGGGCGGCACCCTGCACTTCGTCATCAACAACCAGATCGGCTTCACCACCAGCCCGCGCAACTCGCGCTCGTCGCCCTATCCGTCGGATGTGGCCCTGATGGTCCAGGCGCCGATCTTCCACGTCAACGGCGACGATCCCGAAGCGGTCGTCTTCGCCGCCAAGGTGGCCACCGAATACCGCCAGAAGTTCCACAAGGACGTGGTGGTGGACATGTTCTGCTACCGCCGCTTCGGCCACAACGAAGGCGACGACCCGACCTTCACCCAGCCGCTGATGTACGCGAAGATCAAGAGCCAGCCTTCGACGCTGGAGATCTACGCCAAGCGCCTGATCGGCGAGGGCGTCATCACCCAGGCTGAGGTCGACGCCGAGATCGCCCGCTTCGAGGCCTATCTCGACGCCGAGTTCGAGGCCGGAAAGACCTTTGAAGCCAAGAAGGCCGACTGGCTGGACGGCGAGTGGAAGGGCCTGGGCGCCGAGAACACCGATGACGCCGCACAGCGCGGCGACACCGCCGTCCCGGCCGACAAGCTCAAGGACTTCGGCCACCGCCTGACGACCATCCCGAACAGCGTCGACGTCCACAAGACGCTGAAGCGCGTCATCGACGGCCGTCGCGAGGCGGTGTCGAGCGGCCAGAACATCGACTGGGCCACGGCCGAGAGCCTGGCCTTCGCCAGCCTGCTGGACGAAGGCTACAACGTCCGTCTGTCGGGTCAGGACTCGGTGCGCGGCACCTTCTCGCAGCGTCACTCGGGCGTCACTGATCAGACGACCGAGCAGCGCTACTTCCCGTTGAACAACCTGCGCGACGGCCAGGCCCATTTCGAGGTCATCGATTCGGCCCTGTCGGAAGAGGCGGTGCTGGGCTTCGAGTACGGCTATTCGCTGGCCGACCCGAACACCCTGACCATGTGGGAAGGCCAGTTCGGCGACTTCGTGAACGGCGCCCAGGTGGTGATCGACCAGTTCATCTCGTCGGGCGAGCGTAAATGGCTGCGGATGAGCGGCCTCGTGATGCTTCTGCCGCACGGCTATGAAGGCCAGGGCCCCGAGCACTCCTCGGCGCGCCTTGAGCGCTTCCTGCAGCAGTGCGCTGAGAACAACATGCAGGTCGCCAACTGCACGACGCCGGCCAACTACTTCCACATCCTGCGTCGCCAGCTGCACCGCTCGTTCCGCAAGCCGCTGATCCTGATGACGCCCAAGTCGCTGCTGCGTCACAAGAAGGCCGTCTCGACCCTGGCCGACATGGCCGAGGGTTCGTCCTTCCACCGCGTGCTGCGCGACGACGCCCAGCTGCGTCCGGACGTGGCGGGCGTCACGCTCAAGGCCGACAAGGACATCCGCAAGGTCATCGTCTGCTCGGGCAAGGTCTATTACGACCTGCTGGACGCGCGCGAGAAGGCGGGCGTCAACGACATCTACATCCTGCGTCTGGAACAGTTCTATCCGTGGCCGATCAAGTCGATCTCGGCGGAACTGGCGCGCTTCCCCAACGCTGACCTGGTGTGGTGCCAGGAAGAGCCGAAGAACATGGGCGGCTGGACCTTCGTCGATCCGTGGATCGAGCTGACGCTCGAGAAGATGGACGTGAAGGCCAAGCGCGCGCGCTACGTCGGTCGTCCGGCTTCGGCCTCGACCGCCGCGGGCCTGATGAGCCGCCACCTGAAGGAACTCGAGACCTTCCTCGCCGAGGCCATGGCCTGACCGCCGCGCCTGACCTAAAAGACAAGCAAAGTTCAGACACGAAAAGACACTGAAGATGGCCGATATCCTGACCCCCGCCCTCGGTGAATCCGTCGCCGAAGCCTCCATCGCCAAGTGGACCAAGAAGGTCGGCGACGCCGTGAAGAAGGACGAAGTCCTGGTCGAGCTGGAAACCGACAAGGTCTCGCTGGAAGTCGTCGCCCCCGCCGACGGCGTGCTGTCGGCGATCAACGCCGGTGAAGGCGACACGGTCGTTCCCGGCACGGTGCTGGGCGCCGTGACCGAGGGCGGCGCGGCCGCTGCTTCGCCCCCGGCTGCTGCTGCGCCCGCCGCCGCTCCGGCCGCTTCGGGCGGCGCCGCGGTCGACATCGCCGTGCCGACCATGGGCGAAAGCGTCGCCGAAGGCTCGATCGGAACCTGGCTGAAGAAGTCGGGCGACACCGTCGCCAAGGACGAACTGCTGGTCGAGATCGAGACCGACAAGGTGGCCGTGGAAGTCTCGGCCCCGGCCGCCGGCGTCCTGACCATCATCGCCGCTGACGGCGACACCGTGACCCCCGGTCAGGTGATCGGTTCGGTCGCCGCCTCGGGCGCCGCCGCTGCGGCTGCTCCGGCCCCGGCCGCCGCTCCGGCCAACACGGGTTCGGCCCAGGCTCCCGCTTCGGCTCACCTGTCGCCCGCCGTTCAACGCGTCGTTTCGGAAAACAACCTGAACCCGGCTTCGCTGTCGGCCTCAGGTCCGAAGGGCAACATCACCAAGGCCGACGCCATCGCCGCCATCGGCGCCGCCGCCCCGGCTGCGCCCGCCGCTGCTGCTCCGGCCGCCCCGCGCGCCGACCAGCCGCGCGAAGAGCGGGTGAAGATGACGCGCCTGCGTCAGACCATCGCCCGCCGCCTGAAGGAATCCCAGAACACGGCCGCCCAGCTGACCACCTTCAACGAAGTGGACATGACCAACGTCATGGCCCTGCGCGCCCAGTACAAGGAAGTCTTCGAGAAGCGCCACGGCGTGAAGCTGGGCTTCATGTCCTTCTTCACCAAGGCGGTGGTTCAGGCCCTGCATGAAATCCCGGCCGTCAACGCCGAGATCGACGGCACGGACATCATCTACAAGAACCACTACGACATCGGCATCGCCGTCGGCACCGACAAGGGCTTGGTGGTTCCGGTGCTGCGCGACGCCGACGTCCTGTCGCTGGCCGGCATCGAAAAGGGCATCGGCGCCCTGGGCAAGGCCGCCCGTGACGGCGCCCTGACCATGGACCAGATGCAGGGCGGCACCTTCACCATCACCAACGGCGGCACCTACGGCTCGCTGATGTCGACGCCGATCCTGAACGCGCCGCAGTCGGGCATCCTGGGCATGCACAACATCGTGCAGCGTCCGATGGCCATCAACGGCGAGGTCAAGATCCGTCCGATGATGTACCTGGCCCTCAGCTACGATCACCGCATCGTCGACGGCAAGGAAGCCGTGACCTTCCTGGTCCGCATCAAGGAACTGCTGGAAGACCCCGCGCGCGCCCTGCTGGACCTGTAAGGTCCGCGCACCGCGAACGATTGACGACGGCGGGATCTTCGGATCTCGCCGTTTTCAATTGCGCGTCCCGCAGGCGTGCTAGGCTGGCGGCATGAGCCTGGTCGAGATCGCCCGCTATCAAGACGTCTATGAGGCCGATCTGGCGGCCGCCTTCCTGGCGTCGCACGACATCGAGGTGTCCGTGACCGAGCGGTTCCAGACCACGGTCGATCCCCTGATGCAGCGCGCGCTCGGCATCCGTCTGATGGGGCGGGCGGATCAGGCGACGCAGGCGCGCGACCTGCTGGCGCGCGCCGGGACCGGCGAGTTCGCAACCGATGAAGGCGATGATCTGGACGGACCGGATTCGACGGTTCGCGCGGCGTCGCGAGGGCTGGCCCTGTTCGCCGTCGCGACCGGCGCGGGCTTTGTCGGCACAAGCATGCCGCGTCGCTTCGGCGCCTTTCAATGGGCGGGCCTGGCGATCCTGGGCGTGGCGGTGCTGCTGTCGCTGGTCCTGTGGCTGGTCGGGGTGTTCAGCGCCTAGAGGCCGACGTCCCAGACGCCCGCGTCGCGCATCCGGCACTCGCGGGCCTCGGCGGCGCGCCCGCCCATGTCTTGGGCCATGCCGCGAATGGCGTCGGACACCGTGGTCTTGTGCAGGCCCGGCGCGACGGCGTGGATGAAGGCGCAGCCCGCCAGACGCAGCAGCTTGAAGCCGAAACGCGACGAGGCGGCCATATGCTCGACATAGGTCTCGTCGACCTCGCGCGGGTGGTCGCGGAACAGGCGGTTGAAAGCGTTCGACATGACGACAGCCTAGCGTGCTCGCGCCGGTCCCTCTACCCGGCGGCCGCATTCTGGCTTAAACCCGCCGCAGCAACAGGGGACGCTTCGTCACGCCGCTTCAATCCCGCGTGAGCCCCTTACTCAGACGCACAAGGACGACCGATGGCCGACGGCAAGACCCCTTCCGCCCAAACCTTCCGCTGGTATGATCCGTTCGACCTGACGGGGCGGCTGACCGATGAAGAGCGGATGGTTCAGGATGCGGCGCGGTCCTATGCGCGCGAGGCCCTGCTGCCGCGCGTGGTCGCCGCCTTCCGCGACGAGGTCTTCGATCGCGCCATCATGACCGAGATGGGCGAGATGGGCTTCCTCGGCGCCATGCTGCCCGAGCAGTACGGCGGCTCCGAAGCGTCGCACGTCGCCTACGGCCTGATCGCCCGCGAGGTCGAGGCGGTCGACAGCGGCTATCGCTCGGCCATGTCGGTGCAGTCGTCACTGGCCATGTATCCGATCTACGCCTTCGGTTCGGATGAGCAGAAGGCGAAGTTCCTGCCCAAGATGGCGGCGGGCGAACTGGTCGGCTGCTTCGGCCTGACCGAGGCCGACGGCGGGTCGGACCCGGCCTCGATGAAGACCACGGCGGTCGCGGTCGACGGCGGCTATCGCCTGAACGGCGGCAAATACTGGATCACCAACTCGCCCATCGCCGACCTGGCCATCGTCTGGGCCAAGCTGGACGGCAAGATCAGGGGCTTCATCGTCGAGCGCGATTTCGACGGCTTCACCACGGGCAAGATCGGCGACAAGCTGTCCTTGCGCGCCTCGGTGACGGGCGACATCGGCCTGAACGACGTCTTCGTGCCGGAAGCCAATCTCCTGCCGGGGGTGCAGGGGCTGCGGGGGCCGTTCTCCTGCCTGAACAAGGCGCGCTTCGGCATCGCCTGGGGCGCGATGGGCGCGGCCGAGTTCTGCTTCCACGCCAGCCGCGACTATGTGGCCGAGCGCACCCTGTTCGGCCGTCCGCTGTCGTCGCGCCAGCTGGTGCAGAAGAAGCTGGCCGACATGCAGACCGAGATCTTCCTCGGCTTCGAGGGCGCCTACGCGCTGGGTCGTCTGCTGGACACGGGCGCCTGGGTTCCGGAGGCCATCAGCCTGATGAAGCGCAACAACTGCGGCAAGGCCCTGGCCGTGGCGCGCGAGGCCCGCGACATGCACGGCGGGGCCGGGATTACCGGCGAACTGCACGTCATGCGCCACGCCATGAACCTGGAGACGGTCAACACCTATGAGGGCGCGCACGACGTTCACGCCCTCATCCTCGGCCGCGCCATCACCGGCGAAGCCGCCTTCTGATCGCAAGCGTTGCAGAAAACGCGCGACGCGACGATCCTTTGCCGTTGTCGCGCGTTTGTCTCGCCTGCGGGGCGGCGATGTTCGCCAGTCTGTCGGCCGAGAACGGTCGACGCGTGAAGGAAACGGGAATGACCAAACACAGCCTGCTGGCCGGCGCCGCCCTGGCGATCTTCAGCTTCAGCGGCATGGCCCAGGCTGCGGCCACGGCCGTCCAGTCGCCGGTCGCGGCCATGCCCTATGACGCCCGGCGCGGCGTCTTCACCTTCGCCGCCGGCCTGGAGGAAAGCCTGCCCGCCGTGGTCCAGGTGACGACCCTGGGCCAGTCGCGCGGTCCCAGCTCGGAAAACAATCCCAAGCCTTCGCAGGGCGGGTCGGGCGTCATCATCGACGCGCGCGAAGGCATCATCGTCACCAACCACCACGTCATCGAGAACGGCCAGAAGTTCACGGTCGACCTGATCGACGGGCGGCTGTTCGACGCCACCCTGATCGGCGCGGACAAGGCGACCGACATCGCCGTGCTGAAGATCGACGCTGCGGGCCTGTCGCAGGTGGCGACGGTGGATTCCGACACCCTGCGCAGCGGCGACCTGGCCTTCGCCGTCGGCTATCCCCTGGGCCTGGACCAGACCCTGACCATGGGCGTCATCTCGGGTCTGAACCGCTCCGGCATGGGCGACGCCATCGAGGACTACATCCAGACCGACGCGGCGGTGAACTCGGGCAACTCGGGCGGGCCGCTGCTGGACAGCCGGGGGCGGTTGATCGGCATCAACACCGCCATCCTGTCGGGCGGTTTCGGCGGCGGCAACGACGGCATCGCTTTCGCCGTGCCGACGCGCATCATGATGTTCGTGGTCGATCAGCTGCGCGCCACCGGCGAGGTCAAGCGCGGCCGCGTCGGCCTGGGCCTCGGCTCCCTGACGGCCGAGCGCGCGCGCGAGGTCGGGCTGAACATCGTGCGCGGCGCCGTGGTCTATGACGTCGAGCCGGGCTCGGCGGGCGAGAAGGCGGGGCTGAAGCCCGGCGACGTGCTGACGCGCATCCAGGACCGCCCGGTGGCCAACGCCGGTTCGGTTCAGGCCACGGTCGGCATCGCCCGCGCCGGGACACAGATGCCGGTCGTCTATCTGCGCGACGGCCGCGAGGCCTCGACCCGGCTGACGGTCGAGCCGTCCGATCCGGCGCCGGTGCGCCTGGGCGCCCAGGCGGCCCTGGCGCGGGGTCTGACGATGCGCAATCCGGCCTCGGGCGGGGGCGCCCAGATCGCCGTGGTCGAGGCGGGATCGTCCGCCGCCGCGGCGGGTTTCCAGGCCGGCGACGTGGTGGTCCAGGCGAACGGCGCAGAGATCGCCGACATGAAGGATCTGGCCCAGCGCCTGCAGGCCGCAGGCGAGGCGGTCGTGCCGGTCATCGTGCTGCGCGACAACGAGCGGGTCGAGATCGACCTGCCGGCCTGATCCCACTCATCTGAAGGCTTGTTGGAATCGCCCGCGTGACCCGCCGTCGCGCGGGCGAAGTCTTGTGCGTCTGGTGGGCGGGAGTGGACAGCAAAACGCCCGCGCTGCCGGGGAGGGGGAGGAGGGGCAGGCGCGGGCGTCGCTTGGAGGAAGCATCGGCCCGCCAGAGCCCTTTACGCGGAAAAATCCAGGGGGCTGGGGGGGCTGTTCAGGATCCGGGACTTTTCCGAACTCCGACAGGCCGATGATGCATGTGTGCGCGCCCTTCCGGGCGGGCGAAGGACCGAATGGGGGCGTTTTCGTGTCGCTTCGGATTTTCCCGATCGGTGAAGCTTAGACCTTTGACAGGATCAAGGTGGCGTTGGTGCCGCCGAACCCGAAGCTGTTGGACATGACGTGCTTCAGCTCGCCGTCGTGGCGCTGACGCAGGATCGGCATGCCCTCGAACTCGGGGTCCAGGGTCTCGATGTGGGCGCTCTCGGCGGCGAAGCCGTGCTTCATCATCAACAGGCAGTAGATGGCCTCCTGCGCGCCCGCCGCGCCCAGCGAGTGGCCCGTCAGCGACTTGGTCGAGGAGATCATCGGCATGGCGTCGCCGAAGACGTTGCGCACCGCGCCCATCTCCTTGCTGTCGCCGACCGGCGTCGAGGTGCCGTGCGGGTTCAGGTAGTCGATCTTGGGATTGCCGGCCATCTCCAGCGCGATCTTCATGCAGCGCTCGGCGCCCTCGCCCGAGGGGGCCACCATGTCGTAGCCGTCAGAGTTGGCGCCGTAGCCGGTGACTTCGGCGTAGATGGTCGCGCCGCGCGCCACCGCGCGTTCGTATTCTTCCAGCACCACGATGCCCGCGCCGCCGGCGATGACGAAGCCGTCGCGCGTCGTGTCATAGGCGCGGCTGGCCTTGTCGGGCGTGTCGTTGAAGTTGGAGGACATGGCGCCCATGGCGTCGAACATGTTCGACATGGACCAGTCGATGTCCTCGCAGCCGCCGGCGAAGACCACGTCCTGCTTGCCCCAGGCGATCTGCTCGGCGGCCGCGCCGATGCAGTGGGCGCTGGTCGCGCAGGCCGAGCTGATCGAATAGTTGACGCCCTTAAGCTCGAACCAGGTGGCCAGGACGGCCGAGGGGCCGGACGCCATGGCCTTGGGCACGGCGAAGGGGCCGACGCGCTTGGGCGAGCCCTTTTCAACCGTGGTGGCGGCGGCCTGCAGGATCACCTGGGTCGAGGGCCCGCCCTCGCCGACGATCAGGCCGATGCGCGGGTCCTTGATCTCTTCGGCGGACAGGCCGCTGTCCTTCAGCGCCTCTTCAAAGGCGATGTGCGCCCAGGCCGTGCCGTTGGCCAGGAAGCGAGCGGCGCGGCGATCGACCAGCGGCGCCCAGTCCTCGGCCGTATGACCCAGGGCCGGCGGCGCCCAGACCTGGGAGCGGAAGCCGTATTTGGCGTGGTCGGCGGCGTGCTGGACGCCCGATTTGGCGTCGCGGAGCGAGGCCGCGACCTGATCCTGGCCGGTGCCGATGGAAGAGACGATGCCCAGGCCGGTGACGACGACACGCCGCATGGTGTTTCCAATCCTACAAAGTCTTCGGGCGCCGCGTTGGCCGCAGCTATCCCATCAAGTGGGGTCAGGCGGCGCTCGGTTCCACCGTGGCCGCGCCGCCGAACAGGCCGACGCGCATATCCTGACAGGTGTAGATGACCTCGCCGTCGGCCTCGAGCACGCCGTCGGCGATGCCCATGACCAGCTTGCGATTGATGACGCGCTTCAGGTGAACCTTATAGACCACCTTCTTTACGTCCGGCGTCACCTGGCCGGTGAATTTGACCTCGCCGACGCCCAGGGCGCGGCCCTTGCCCGGTCCGCCGATCCAGCCGAGGTAGAAGCCGACCAGCTGCCACATGGCGTCCAGGCCCAGGCAGCCAGGCATGACCGGATCGCCGATGAAGTGGCACTGGAAGAACCAGAGGTCGGGGTTGATGTCGAGTTCGGCCTCGACATAGCCCTTGCCGTAGTCGCCGCCGTCGGCGGAGATGGTCTTGATCCGGTCGAACATCAGCATGGGCGGCGCCGGCAGCTGGGCGTTGCCCGGACCGAACAGCTCGCCCCGGCCCGAGGCCAGCAGGCCTTCGTGATCGAACGACGACGGATATTGCGACTGGCTCAAGGGAAAACGGCTCCGAAAGGTGTTGCTGGCGGGTTACACGACCCGGAGGCCGCGCTCAACCATGCCGTCACTATATGAGATCAGGAGGCGCGGCCGGTTCCGGCCGGGCGGGCGGCGTTGCACAGGGCGCGCTCCTGGGTGCCGAAGACCGCCCTCTGCTGCACCCAGCCGCGCAGCTTGCGCGCCCGCACACGGCACCAGCCGTCCTCGCATTCGTCCAGGGGGATCAGGGCGTGCGGCGACAGGAGGGCGCGAATGGAAGCGGTCTCGGACCGGCCGGACCGGATCGGCACGGCCTCGTCCGAGCGGTTGAAGACGCTGCGGCGGCCCGAGGCGACGGTGCGGTGGATCCAGGCCACGGAGCCGTCGGGATCGCAGATCTTCCGCCACTCGCGGGTTTCGGCGATCACCTGAACGGGCAGGCCGGCGGCGCGATATTCCCACAGGATGCGATAGTCGAGGCCTGGCCCCTGACGCGCCCGCACCTGCGACGACTTGAGAGTCACCCAGCGCGGCACCTCCAGCCCCGTGGGGGTCGGGCGGCCGTCCGGCATGGTGGCGCCCGCCGACAGCAGAACCCCGGTCGTCAGGACGGCGGCGATGGCCGCGACGCGAGGCGCCCTTTTGAACCTGACCGCAGCTTTGCTAGACACCGAATATCGACCCGTTCCGAACGGGCGCCGCCCGTGGAAAACCCAGGTCCCCTATGTCCGCTCGCAAGCTTAAGGTCGTATTAACCAGACGCCTGCCTGACGCGGTCGAAACGCGGATGCGGGAACTTTTCGACGCCGAGCTGAACCTGACCGACCGGCCGATGTCGCGCGACGAACTGGCCGCCGCCCTGCAGCGGGCCGAGGTGCTGGCGCCCACCATCACCGATCATCTGGACGCCGAACTGATCGCAGGGGCGGGCGAGCAGCTGAAGATGATCGCCAACTTCGGCGCGGGCGTGGATCACATCGACATCGACGCCGCCGTGGGGCGAGGAATCATCGTCACCAATACGCCGGGCGTTCTGACAGAGGACACGGCTGACCTGACCATGAGCCTGATCCTGGCCGTCAGCCGCCGCGTCGTCGAGGGCGCGGCCGTCGTCGCTGCGGGCCAGTTCGAGGGCTGGAGCCCGACCTGGATGTGCGGGCGCAAGCTGTGGGGCAAGCGTCTGGGCATCGTCGGCATGGGCCGCATCGGCCAGGCGCTGGCCCGCCGCGCCAGGGCCTTCGGCATGCAGGTCCATTATCACAATCGCAAGCCCGTCCCGGACATGATCGCCGAGGAGCTGGGCGCGACCTGGTGGGACGATCTGGACCAGATGCTGGCGCGGATGGACGTCATCTCGCTCAACTGTCCGGCGACGAAGGAAACGCATCACCTGCTGTCGGCCGAACGTCTGGCCCGGCTTCAGCCGCACGCCATCGTGGTCAACACCGCGCGCGGCGAACTGATCGACGAGGCGGCTCTGGTCGAGGCGCTGGATCGCCGCGCCCTGTTCGGCGTCGGCCTGGACGTGTTCGAGAACGAGCCGAAGGTCCACCCCGGTCTGATCGGCCGCCCGAATGTGGTGCTGTTGCCCCACCTCGGTTCCGCCACCATCGAGGCGCGTCAGGACATGGGCGACCGGGTGATCGCCAACATCATGACCTATCAGAACGGCCATCGCCCGCCGGATCGCGTGATCCCGGCGATGCTCTAGGCGTGCGCTGAGCCGCAGACGGGACAGGCGGGGTCGGCGGCGATCTTCGCCACCCGGCTGGTTCCGGCCAGGCCGTCATAGAGCATCAGGCGGCCGGTCAGCGGCTCGCCTGCGCCGGTGATCAGCTTGATCGCTTCCAGCGCCGCCATGGCGCCGATGACGCCGGCCAGGGCGCCGACCACGCCGACGCGGGCGCAGGTCTCGGCGTCGGGCGGAATCTCGGGCACCAGGCACTGATAGCAGGGTCGCCCTTCGAACACCGACACCTGTCCCGACCAGCGGCCAAGCGCGCCGGACACCAGCGGCTTGCCCGCCGCCACGCAGGCGGCGTTGACGGCCAGTCGCGTCTCGAAGTCATCGGTGCCGTCCAGGGCCAGGTCGAAGCCCTGCATCAGGGTAGCCGCGCTGTCGGGCGTGACGCGCCGGTTGAAGGTCTGGACCGTGACGTGCGGATTGAGGGCGTTCAGCCGTTCGGCGCCCGCCTCGACCTTGGATCGTCCGGCGTCCTCGGTCGTGAAGGCGATCTGGCGTTGCAGGTTCGACAGGGCGACCGTGTCGTCGTCGACCAGGCCCAGCGTCCCCACCCCGGCGGCGGCCAGATAGAGGGCGGCCGGATTGCCGACCCCGCCCATGCCGACGATCACGACGCGGGCGCGCTTCAGCGCCTGCTGGCCGGGGCCGCCGACCTCGGACAGCACCAGCTGGCGGGCGTATCGTTCGACCTCTTCATCGGAGAAGCGAACCGGAGCGGAAGGGGCGGAAGACTGGGTCACGCCGACTGTCTAGCGCAGTCGGGCGGGGGCGTCAGGCCGGAACGGGCGCGGCCTCCACGCCCAGGGCCAGCAGGGCCTCCGCGCGGGCGGGGCTGAGCCGGTCCAGGGCGTCGCCGTCCAACAGTCGAGCCCCCTCCGACGTCAGCTCGGCCAGGATCATGGGCCAGTCGCCGAACCGACGGCCCGGTATGGCGACATCAGACAGCAGGCGCAGGTTCTCATGGCGCGGATCGACGCGCAGCCGATCCATCAGCCGGTCGACATCGGCCCGGCGGCCCTCGATGAGCTGCAGGAACCGGCCGTCGTGGCGCATCAGGACGCTGCTCAGGCCGTCGCGGCGGTTGTTGCGCTCGGACGCGCCGAGAATCTCGGCCAGGATCAGAAGGCTGGTCGCAGCGCCGCCGACGGCGTCGCTGACATAGATGGCGCGGTGCAGAGGCAAGGGAACTCGAAACAGAAAACGCAGCGCCCCTCCTCGCGGACGAACGAGGCGGCGGATCGGCAAGGGCGGTTCACCTTTCATGGCGCGATTAAGAATTATTTATGGTTAAGCTTTCCGTGGGGCGGCGCATTGCGACACCGCCTGATCTTGCGGCGGACGGCGGGCTTCGCCATGTCAGCGGCCATGAACACGAGCGCCTCCAACTTCCCCGACTGGCACGGCACCACCATCCTGGCGGTGCGCAAGAACGGCCGCACCGTCATCGCCGGCGACGGCCAGGTCTCGATGGGGCCGACCATCGTCAAGGGCGCCGCGCGCAAGGTGCGGACACTGGCGAACGGCAAGGTGCTGGCGGGCTTCGCCGGGGCCACGGCCGACGCCCTGACCCTGATCGAGCGGCTGGAAGCCAAGCTGGAGCAGTATCCGGACCAGTTGGCGCGCGCCTGCGTCGAATTGGCCAAGGACTGGCGGACCGACCGCTATCTGCGCCGTCTTGAGGCCATGCTGCTAGTCGCCGACAAGGACACCATTCTGACCGTCACCGGCGTCGGCGACGTGCTGGAGCCGGAATACGGCGTCGCCGCCGTCGGCTCGGGCGGCAACTACGCCCTGGCCGCCGCCCGCGCCCTGATCGACGAGAACACCGAGCTGGACGCCGAACAGATCGCTCGCAAGGCCATGAAGATCGCCGCCGACATCTGCGTCTACACCAACGGCAATCTCACGGTGGAAAGCCTGTAATGACCGACCTGTCTCCCCGTGAAATCGTCTCTGAGCTGGACCGCTTCATCGTCGGCCAGGACGACGCCAAGCGCGCCGTGGCCGTGGCCCTGCGCAACCGCTGGCGCCGCAAGCGCGTGCCGGACGACCTTCGCGACGAGGTCACGCCCAAGAACATCCTGATGATCGGCCCGACGGGCGTGGGCAAGACCGAGATCGCCCGGCGCCTGGCGCGTCTGGCCGGCTCGCCTTTCCTCAAGGTCGAGGCGACCAAGTTCACCGAGGTCGGCTATGTCGGCCGCGACGTCGATCAGATCATGCGCGATCTGGTCGAGAGCGCTCTGGTCATGGTGCGCGACAAGCGCCGCTCGGGCGTCAAGGCCCGCGCCGAAGGTCAGGCCGAGGAACGCATCCTGGACGCCCTGGTCGGACCGGGTTCCCAGCCCGCCACGCGCGAGGCCTTCCGCAAGAAGCTGCGCGCCGGGGAGCTGGACGACAAGGAGATCGAGATCGCCCTGGCCGACACGGCCTCGCCCCTGCAGGGGCTGGACATGCCGGGCGGCGGCAACGTGGGCCTGCTGAACCTGTCGGAAATGCTGGGCAAGATGGGCGGCGGCCGCACCAAGACAGTCAAGCTGACCGTGCGCGACGCCCTGGCGCCCCTCGTCACCGAGGAAAGCGACAAGCTGCTGGATCAGGAAAGCCTGACGAAGGAGGCCCTGCTGCTGGCCGAGAACGAGGGCATCGTCTTCCTGGACGAGATCGACAAGGTGGCCGCGCGTCAGGATCGCGGCAGCGGCGCCGACGTCTCGCGCGAAGGGGTGCAGCGCGACCTCCTGCCCCTGATCGAGGGCACGACCGTCTCGACCAAATACGGGCCGGTGAAGACCGACCATGTATTGTTCATCGCCTCGGGAGCCTTCCACGTCGCCAAGCCGTCGGACCTGCTGCCCGAGCTTCAGGGCCGCCTGCCGATCCGGGTGGAGCTGAAGGCTCTGACCCGCGACGACTTCAAGCGCATCCTGACCGAGCCGGAGGCCAATCTGATCCGTCAGAACCAGGCCCTGCTGGCGACCGAAGGGGTCGAGCTGGTCTTCACCGACGACGCGGTCGAGGCCATGGCCGACGCCGCCGTGGCCGCCAACTCCACCGTCGAGAACATCGGCGCGCGCCGTCTTCAGACGGTGATGGAGCGGGTGCTGGAAGAGACCAGCTTCAAGGCCTCGGACCTGTCCGGCCAGACCCTGACCTTCGACGGCGACAAGGTGCGCGAGAAGGTTGGTGATCTGGCGAAGAACGTCGACCTGAGCCGGTTCATCCTGTGAGGCCCCTCTCCCGCGAGCTTTCGTCTTTCCGTCATCCTCGGGCTTGACCCGAGGATCGGATTGTCCGCCAGCGTAACGGCGGCCAGGAAGAGCGTGCCCCGACGCTCGATCCTCGGGTCAAGCCCGTGGATGACGGCGTGTACGACGTGTGCGGAGGTGGTGCGTGCAGTCAGCCCCGCATCGCCTCCACCGCCTCGACCAGTCGCTCCAGTTCCGCCGGGCTCGACAGCCGGTGATCGCCGCCTTCGATCAGGTCGATCCGCAGGTCGCCGCCGCTCAGGCGTTCGGCCAGTTCGACCTGATGGCGCCACGGCACCACGTCGTCGGCGCGGCCCTGCAGCACATGAACCGGCGCCGTGATGTCGATCCGGCCGTCCAGCAACAGCCAGTCGCGCGCCTCCTCGAACATCCGCCGGGTCAGGACGTAGGAGCCCAGCCCTTCCTCGGTGATGACCGTCTCGCCTTCGCGCAGGATCGCCTGACGTTCGTGGTCGGCCAGACCCGGCCACATCAGCTTTTCGGTGAAGTCCTGCGCCGGATTGACCAGCACCACGCCCTTGACCCGTTCCGGCCGCGCCAGCGTCGCCAGCAGCGCCACCCAGCCGCCCATCGATGATCCGACCGGAACCACCGGGCCCTCAAGACTGTCGATCAGGGCGACGGCGTCCTCGCGCCAGCGGCCGATGGTGGCCTGTTTCCAGTCGCCGCTCGACACGCCGTGGGCGAAGTGGTCGTAGCGCACATAGTTCCAGCCGCGCTCGCGGGCGGCGGCGTCCAGCGCCAGCGCCTTGGTCCCCTCCATGTCCGAGCGGAAGCCGCCGATCCAGATGACCGTCGGGCCGTCGCCCTTCACCGCCTTGAAGGCCAGCGTCTCGCCGTCGGGGCGGATCAGGGTCTGGACGTCGGACATGAAAACTCCTCGGACTGTCATTCCTCGCGGAATGGCTTTAGCAGAGACGACGATTGTTCACAGAGGCCGCGAGGCGCCCGCTTGTCTGCACCCAAAGCCCTGTTCGTCAGCTCCAACCGGATCGGCGACTGCGTCATCTCCTCCGGCGTGATCCGCGAGATCGCGCGCCAACTGCCGGGCGTTCAGATCACCGTCGCCTGCGGCCGCCCGCCCGCCCCCTTCTTTCGCTCCGCGCCGAACGTCGAGCGCGTCATCATCCTCGACAAGAAGAAGGCCGCCGGACACTGGATCGACCTGTGGAAGCAGGTGCGGGGGACGCAGTGGGACATGGTCGTGGACATCCGCGGCTCGGCCCTGGCGTATCTGATCCCGGCGAAGCGACGCATCGTCTACAACCGTCGCTGGGAGACGGGCCTGCGCAAGGTCGAGATGGTGTCGCGCCTGATGGGCTCGCCTTCGCCTCTGGACCCGGAAATCTTTCTTGACGATCAGGCCCGCGCCGAGGCGGCCTCCGTCATCGACCCGCAGCTGGGGTCCGGTCCGGGCGCAGGGCCGATCATCGCGCTCGCCCCCATCGCGCACCAGCCGGGCAAGTCGTGGCCCGCCGACCGCTGGGGCGCGCTGGTCGAGAAGCTGAAGGCCGAGCCGCGCTTCGACGGCTGGCGCTTCATGCCGGTCGGCGGTCCCGGCGACCGGCCGCCCGCGACCCCGGCGCTGGAGGCGGCGGGACCGCGCGCCATCGACTGCGTAGGCAAGGGCGACATCCTGTGCTCGGCCGCCGCCATCGACCGGGCGACCCTGTTCGTCGGCAACGACTCCGGCCTGATGCACGTCTCGGCGGCGTTGGGGCGGCCGACGCTGGGCCTGTTCGGCCCGACCGAGTGGTGGCTGTACGGCCCGTGGGGGCCGAGGACGCGCACGGCGGCGTCCAATGAGATGCGCGGTCAGTTCGCTCCGATCGAGGATTTGAGCGTCGATCACGTGTTCGAGGCGGTGCTGAGCCTGCACGACGCCTATGTCGCTGAAGGGGCCGTAAAGGCCTGAAGGCCCGAAATCCCTTGAAACATCGGCCTTGCGTCGCCATATTCCGGCCGCTTGGAACACAGCGGCGGCATCGCGCGCTGAGCCATGCAGACAATTTTCGCCTATCTTCTGATCACATAAGGAAACGACGCCCATTCGCCGTCCAATGCAAGCGCCGCCCGTAAAGGACGGGCCGCCCATCAACCAGGATATCCGCGCCGCCCGCGTTCTGCTCATCGACCAGAATGGGGAAAAACAGGGCGTCATGCCCTTGTCCGCCGCGCTGGAGGCCGCCGAGGAGGCGGGCCTGGACCTGGTTCAGATCGTCGCCAACGCCGAAACGCCGGTGTGCAAGATTCTGGACTACGGCAAGCATCGTTTCCAGGAACAGAAGAAGAAGGCTGAGGCGCGCAAGCGTCAGAAGGTCGTCGAGCTGAAGGAAATCAAGCTTCGGCCGAACATCGACAGCCACGACTACGATGTGAAGGCCAAGGCCATGCATCGCTTCTTCGACGACGGCGACAAGGTCAAGGTGACCATCCGCTTCCGCGGCCGTGAAATGGCTCACCCGGAACTGGGCATGAAGCTGATGAACAAGGTCCAGGCCGACTTCGAGGAAGAAGCCAAGGTCGAGTTCGCGCCCAAGATGGAAGGCCGCCAGATGATCATGATCCTGGCCCCCCGCTGATCGCGGGCTGAACGACAAGACTTTCAGGGACGCCCCGGCCATTCGGTCGGGGCGTCTTACTATCCGGCGGGAAGACCAGAATGACGGCGCAGACGACAAAGGCTTCCGGCGCGGGGACGCCGACCCTGGCGGTTCTGTTCGCCGTGGTCTTCATCAACCTGGTCGGGTTCGGCCTGGTGGTGCCGCTGCTGCCGTTCTTCGCTCAGAGCCTTCAGGCCGAGCCGTGGCAGATCACCCTGATGTTCTCGGCCTATTCCCTGGGCCAGTTCTTCGCCGAACCCTTCTGGGGGCGGCTGTCGGATCGGATCGGGCGCAAGCCGGTGCTGCTGGCCACGCTGGCGGCCAACGCTCTGGGCTATCTGCTGCTGGCCTTCGCGCCCAACATCTGGGCGGCGGTGCTGGTGCGATTGTTCACCGGTCTGGGCGCGGGCAATATCTCGACGGTCCAGGGCTATATCGCCGACGTCACCCCGCCCGAGCGCCGGGCCGGACGGATGGGGATGATCGGCGCCGCCTTTGGCTTGGGCTTCATCGTCGGGCCGGGCCTGGGCGGCCTGCTCGCCCAGCCGCAGATGGGCCATGTCGGCTATCAGTTGCCGATCTTCGCCGCCTCGGGCGCAGCGGTGCTGGCGGCGCTGGGGGTGATGCTCTTCCTGCGCGAGAGCCGAGCCAAGGCCGATCCCGCCGCGCCCCGCCCCGCCTTCCTGTCCGGCCTGCAGTTCGCCCGCGCCGACGAAGTGGTGTCGCGCGTCCTGGTGGTCAGCCTGATCTATCTGGCCGGGTTCTCGGCCATGGAGGCGTCCTTCGGTCTGTGGGCCGAAAGCCGCTACGCCTGGACCGCGCGCGAGGTGGGGCTCAGCTTCATGATCGTGGGACTGGTCTCGGCCTTGAACCAAGGGCTGGTGGCCGGGCGGCTGGCGAGGCGCTTCGGCGAGGCGCGGGTGCTGGCGGCGGGGATGTTGTTGTTCGGCGCGTCCCTGATCCTGCAGGTGGCGGCCCCGCCGGCGTGGTTTCCGGCGGCGCAGATCGACCTGGGTCTGTTCGTCATCCCCGTATCGGCCGGTTGGATCATTCCCATCGTCATGGGGATCGGGGCCTGCGGGATGTCTCTGGCCATGCCCAACATCTCGGCCCTGATCAGCCGGGCGTCGCCGCCGGACCGGCAGGGCGCCATGCTGGGGCTGAACATGGCGACAGGATCGATGGCCCGCATCGTCGGCCCCATGGTCGCGGGCGTCCTCTATTCCGCCATTGGATCGGACTGGCCCTTCCTGGTCGGGGCGGCGTTGACCGTTCCGGCGGCGATGATGGCGATCAACGCCGGACGCGCCGCGCGCCGTCGGGAGGCCCAGGCCTGAGACGCCGCGCGGCGACTCTTCTTGCCTCCGGCTCCCGTTTGGCGTAGAAGCCGCGCCTTCGCGTACCGGACCGCCGGGCGAACAGGCATGCCTGGGCGGTCTTAAATCGGTCTTCCCATCTTGGGGCTCAAGTAGCCCGAAGGGCGGTAGACCCCTCAATAAAGAGAGTGAAAATGCCGAAGCTGAAGACGAAGTCGGGCGCCAAGAAGCGCTTCAAATTCACCGCGACGGGCAAGGTCAAGGCTGGCGTGGCCGGCAAGCGCCACCGCCTGATCAGCCACAACTCGAAGTACATCCGCCAGAACCGCGGCACTTCGGTCATGGCCGACGCCGACGCCAAGAAGATCAAGTCCTACATGCCGTACGCCTGATCGGCGCGCTGCATCACTGATCCTCTCCGCTAATCGAATTTGAACTCAGCCTCTCATGCAGTGAGCCGCCGCGCGGCGAACGCTAGAGGCTAAAACAGCAAAAGTCCCTCAAGCAGCGCGGCCCCGCGGGCCGAGCGGTAGGGACTTCCCGAAGGGAAAATTACAATGGCTCGCGTCACCCGGGGCGTTACGTCCCACGCCAAGCACAAGAAAGTCCTGAAGCAGGCCAAGGGCTTCTACGGCCGCCGCAAGAACACCATCCGCGCCGCCAAGGCCGCGGTGGATCGCGCCGGTCAGTACGCCTACCGCGACCGTCGCAACAAGAAGCGCTCGTTCCGCGCCCTGTGGATCCAGCGCATCAACGCCGCGGCCCGCACCGAAGGCTTCACCTACTCGCAGTTCATGCACGGCCTGAACAAGGCCGGCATCGAGCTGGACCGCAAGGTTCTGGCCGCCATCGCCGCCGATGAAGCCGGCTTCAAGGGCATCGCCGACAAGGTTCGCGCGGCCCTGGCCTAAGCCTTTCTCCCACACGGGATGAAGCAAAAGCCCTCCGGTTCGCGCCGGGGGGCTTTTTGCTTTCGTTCCTAGCGGCTAGACGAACCCCCATGACCGATCTCGCTCAACTGGAACTGGACCTCATCAACGCCATCGGCTCGGCCGAGAGCGTGGCGGGTCTGGAGGACATCCGCGTCGCCGCCCTCGGCAAGTCCGGCTCGATCTCGGGCCTGCTGAAAGGCATGGGGGCGCTGAGCCCGGATGAGCGCCGCGAGCGCGGCCCCGTCATCAACGGCCTGCGCGACCGGGTGTCGTCGGCCCTGGCCGCCCGCAAGGCCGAGCTGGAGGCCGCCGAACTGGACGCCCGCCTGCTGGCCGAGCGCGTCGACCTGACCCTGCCCAGCCGCCCGCGTCGCAAGGGCGGGGTGCATCCGACCATGCAGGTCATGGACGAGATGGTCGCGGTTTTCGCCGACATGGGCTTCTCGGTCGCCGAGGGGCCGGACATCGAGGACGACTTCCACAACTTCACCGCCCTGAACTTCCCGCCCAAGCATCCGGCGCGGGAGATGCACGACACCTTCTTCCTGAAGCCTGACCCGGAAACGGGCGAGCGCAAGGTGCTGCGCACCCACACCAGCCCGGTGCAGGTCCGCACCATGATGTCGCAGAAGCCGCCGATCCGCATCATCGCCCCCGGCCGCACCTTCCGTAAGGATTCCGACGCGACCCACACGCCGATGTTCCACCAGATTGAGGGTCTGGTGATCGATCGCGACATCCACATGGGCCACCTGAAGACGACGCTGGAGACCTTCATCGCCCGCTTCTTCGAGCTGGACGACGTGCATGCCCGTTTCCGTCCGCACCACTTCCCCTTCACCGAGCCCTCGGCCGAGATGGACATCCGCTGCGACCGTTCCGGCGGCAAGCTGACTCTGAACGAAGGCGAGGACTGGCTGGAGATCCTGGGCTGCGGCATGGTGCACCCGAACGTGCTGCGCAACTGCGGTATTGATCCGGATGAATATCAGGGCTTCGCCTTCGGCATGGGCGTCGACCGCCTGGCCATGCTGAAATACGGCGTGCCGGACCTGCGCCCCATGTTCGAGGCCGATACGCGCTGGCTGGCGCACTACGGCTTCTCCGCCTTCGCCGCGCCGAACCCGGCGTCGGGCCTCAGCTGATATTTCGAGAGCGATCCCATGACTGACGCGACCAACACCGCCGCCGAACCCATCGTCCTGGAACTGCTGGGCCCCGGCCCCGACTATGTCGGCAAGAACGTCTGGCTGCCCCAGCTGTTCATGGAGACGGCGCGCGCGGGGACCATGATCATTGAAGGTCGCCGGTTCGAGAATTGCCTGATCGAGGGTCCGGCTGTTCTGCTGCCGCTGGAAGGCTGCAATTTCGACGGCTGCAACATGGGCGACGCCCATGGCGACCCGCGCAACCTGATGCTCAGCCCGCAGGGCCCGCAGCGCGTGACCGGCCCGATCCCGTTCAGGAACTGCCAGTTCATCAACTGCCGCTTCCTGGGCGTCGGCTTCACCGGCGCGGCGGATTTCCTCGACAACATGGCCAAGGCCCTGGCGCAGCCGCAGGATGGTGCGACTCAATGAAGTTCACGCTTTCTTGGCTGAAGTCCCACCTCGACACCGAAGCCGAGGTCGATCAGGTCGCCGAGGCCATGACCATGGCCGGGCTTGAGGTCGAGGAGGTCCACGACCCGATCGCCGCACTGGCCCCCTTCACCGTGGCGAAGATCGTCTCGGCCGAGCGTCACCCGAACGCCGACCGACTGCAGGTCTGTCAGGTCGAGACGGTGGACGGAATGAAGGAGATCGTCTGCGGCGCCCCGAACGCGCGCGCGGGCCTGACCACCATCTATGCTCCCATCGGCGCCTATGTGCCCGGCCTGGGCGTGACCCTGGTCGAGAAACCGGTGCGTGGGGTGGTGTCCAACGGCATGCTGTGCTCGGCCTCCGAGCTCGAGTTGTCGGATGAGAGCGACGGCATCCTGGAACTGGCCGACGACCTGCAGGTGGGCGAGCCCGCCGCCGGCGTTTTCGGCGCTGAGCCGGTCATCGATTTCGAGGTGACGCCGAACCGTCCCGACTGGCTGGGCGTGGCGGGCATCGCCCGCGACCTGGCGGCTGCGGGGCTGGGCCAGCTGACGACGCCGGAGATCGTTCCCGTCGCCGGCGCTTTCGACTCTCCCGTGTCGGTGACGCTGGAAGCGCCCGAACTGTGTCCGGTCTTCGCCGGTCGCGTGATCCGGGGCGTCAGAAACGGCCCGTCGCCTGAGTGGCTGCAACAGCGGCTGACGGCCATCGGCCTGCGTCCGATCAACCGTCTCGTCGACATCACCAACTTGATTTCCTACGACCGCGCGCGGCCGCTGCACGTCTATGACCTGGCGACCCTGTCGGGCGAAGGGATCGTGGTTCGGGCTGGTCGCGGCGAAGCCGACAGCCTGGTCGCCCTGGACGGCAAGACCTATGCGCCGGGCGCCGCCGACTGCGTCATCACAGACGCCGGGGGCCAGCGCGCCATCGGCCTGGGCGGCGTCATGGGCGGCGTCTCGACCGGCTGTTCGGACGAGACGGTCGACGTCTTCGTCGAGAGCGCCTGGTTCGACCCTATCGCCACGGCCCAGACGGGCCGCTCGCTGGGGATCAACTCGGACGCTCAATATCGTTTCGCGCGCGGCGTCGACACGGCCTCGGTCGTGCCGGGGCTGGAGCTGGCGACGCAACTGATCCTGGACCTGTGCGGCGGCGAGCCGTCGACGGTCACGGTGACGGGCGAGGTGCCCGCCGCCCCGGCCGCCTTCGCCTTTGATCCGGCCTATGTGAAGCGGCTGTCGGGCATGGACCTGAGCGAGGATCGGATCTTCGAGATCCTGTTCGCCCTGGGCTTCACCGTCATGCGCGGCTCGCCCTGGTCGGTGACGCCGCCGTCCTGGCGCCGTGACATTGAGGGCCGCGCCGATCTGGTCGAGGAAGTCGCCCGCATCGAGGGCTACGCCGCTCTGCCCGACGCGCCCCTGCCGCCGGTCGCCCCGGCGCCGGGCGGGGTTCTGAGCCCGCGTCAGGCGCGCGTGCGCACGGCCCGTCGCGCCCTGGCGGCCCTGGGTTATGCCGAGGCCGTCACTTGGTCCTTCACCAAGCAGTTGATCGCGACCCTGTTCGGCGGCGGCGACGAGCGTCTGGTGCTGGAGAACCCCATCGCGGCCGATCTGGACTGCATGCGGCCCTCGGTCCTGCCGAACCTGATCCAGGCGGCGGCGCGCAACGCCGCGCGCGGCCACGCCGACGTCGCCCTGTTCGAGATCGGTCCCATCTATCTGGACGACCAACCGAATGGCCAGCGCACCGTCATCGCCGGCCTGGTCGCGCCGCACGCCGACCGTCACTGGGGCGGGGCGGGGGAAGACCCCCTGTTCGCGCTGAAGGGCGACCTTCTGGCCGTTCTGGAAGAGATCGGCGCCCCGGTCGCCTCCCTGCAACTGGCGCAGGGCTCGAACCGTGGCTGGTGGCATCCCGGCCGCTCGGCCCGGCTGCAGCTGGGACCCAAGAACGTCATCGTCGAGTTCGGCGCCCTGCACCCGCGCGTGCTGAAGGCGCTGGACGCCGACGGCCCCATGCTGGCCTTCGAGATCGTGCTCGACTCGGTGCCTGAGCCTCGGGGCAAATCCGGCAAGGCCCGTGGCGCGGCGGACCTGCCGAACCTCATGCCCCTGACCCGCGACTTCGCCTTCCTGATGGACGAGGCCAAGGCCGTGGGCGATTTGACCCGCGCCGTGGCGGGCGCCGACAAGGCGCTGATCGCCGACGTTCGCGTCTTCGACGTCTATCGCGGCCAGGGCGTGCCCGAAGGTCAGAAGTCGGTGGCGATCGAGGTCGAGATCCAGCCCCGCGCCGCCACCCTGGCCGAGGCGGAGATCGAGGCCCTGATGGCCAAGGTCAAGGCCGCCGCCGCCAAGGCGGGCGGAACCTTGCGAGCCTGACAGCAGAAAATCCGGCGGCCTGAAGCCCAGGCCGCCGGAACTTCTGCGGCCAAGCAATCTTCGGTTAACCTTAAAGCCCCAAGGCTGCCGTAAAAGGCACGGACGGTAGGCCAAGCCCGCGACGACGGGCGGACCGTCCTTAGCCGGGAGCCTCGACCATGCACCGCCGCCAACTGATCCGCACCAGCCTCGGCCTCGCCGCCGCCGGCGCCCTGCCCGCCGGCCTCGGCGCCTGCGCCAGCCGCCCGCCGGCCGACCCCAACTATCCGATCGCTTCGGACAACACGGCCCAGGCCTATACCTTCGATGAGCTGGTCGCCGCCGGGTCGCGCGAACTGGGCATTGCGGCCGAGGCCGTGGGCGGCGCCATCGAGCGCATTTTCGCCGAACAGGGCGACCGCCCGACCGCCTATATCGCGGGAGAGGAAGGCGCGGGCGCTGTCGTCGCCGGTCTGCGCTATGGCCGCGGCGCCCTGCACATGAAGGATCTGTCGGCCTCGCAGGAGGTGTTCTGGCAGGGCGCCTCCATCGGCTGGGACTGGGGCGGCAACGCCAGCCGGGTCTTCACCCTGGTCTACGGCCTCTACCACCCCGACATGCTGTATCGCCGCTATCCGGGCGTCGAGGGCTCGGCCTATCTGGTCGCCGGTCTGGGCGTGAATTATCAGCGCGCGGACGGCATCGTCCTGGCTCCGATCCGCACCGGCGTCGGCGTGCGTCTGGGCGCCAATGTCGGCACCATGAGCTACAGCCGCCAGCGCAACATCCTGCCTTTCTGAGTTCGCTATGCTCGGGTCGCGGACCCTCGCGGCTTGAGCGAAAGAGGAGGCGCGTCGATTTCGGTCGACGCGCCTTTCGCATGTCAGGGGGCCTTCTCGGCGAGGATGGCCTCCAGCCCTTGGCGGTAGGACGGGTAGCTTGGACGCCAGCCCAGTTCGGCCTTGGCGCGGGCGTTGGAGACGCGCTTGGAGTCCAGATAGAAGCGGCGCATGGCCTCGCTGACCTCGGGGTCGGTCCAGTCGACCTCGGGCGGGCGCGGCAAACCCAGGCGCTCGGCGGCCCAGGCGGTGACGACGTCGGCAGGCGTAGGTTCGTCGTCGGTCAGGTTGTAGACGCCGCCGGGACGCGGCCGGGCCATGGAGGCGAACAGGCCCGAGACGATGTCGTCCACATGGATGCGGTTGAACACCTGGCCGGGCTTTTTCACCAGGCGGGCGGTTCCGACGCGCAGGCGATCGAGGACGCTGCGGCCGGGGCCGTAGAAGCCGGGCAGGCGGAAGACTTGCAGCGTCAGCCCCATGCCCTGGGCGCCGTCCAGCCAGTCGCGCTCGACCCGGGCGCGGCGGGCGCCCTCAAGCGTGGCGGCGTTCAGCGGATCGCCCTCGAAAGCCCAGCCGCCCGCGCGATCGCCGTAAACGGCGGTGGAGGAGACATAGCCGATCCAGTCGGGCCAGGCGTCGCCCGCCAGGGGCGTCAGGGCGCGCAGGGCCGGGCAGCCGTGAGCATCCGGCGGCGTGGTGATCAGCACGGCCTGTGCGGCGGCCAGGGCCTCGCTCAGGGCCTTGGCGTCGGCCGGATTGACCGGCGTGATCCCCTGGGCCGCCAGCGACTGACGGGTCTGCGGATCGCGCGAGGTGGCGAAGGCCAGGCCGCCGCGTCGCAGGGCTTCGCGGGCCGCCGCCTGTCCCAGATAGCCGCCGCCGAACACCAGCAGGGACGGGGCGGCGGCGGGTTCGGTCATCGGGTTTCAGTCTCTCAGGCGGACAGGACGCGGGCGGGCGAGGCGGCGGAGCCCTCGGTCTCGGCGCGCAGGGCGTCGGCGCGGCCGGCGTTCCAGGCGGTGACGCAGGGGATCTTGGTCCGGTCGGCGCGGTCGGCGTAGCGGCGGGCGATGTCGGTCACATCGGCCATGAGCCCCTCGGCCAGGGTGATCGGTTTCAGCCCCAGTTCGCGGAACTGATCGTTGGCGACGACCAGTTCGTTCTCGTCGGCCTCCTGACGCGGGTTGGCGACGTTGTGCACCTGCGCCCCCGTCATCTCGGCCACCATCTGCGCCAGGTCGCGAACGCGGCGGCTCTCGGTCATCTGGTTGAGGATCTTGACCCGGTCGCCGCGCTTGGGCGGGTTGTTCAGCGCCAGCTCGACGCAGCGCACCGTGTCCTGGATGTGGATGAAGGCCCGTGTCTGGCCGCCCGAGCCGTGCACCGTCAGCGGATAGCCGACCGCCGCCTGCATCAGGAAGCGGTTCAGCACCGTGCCGTAGTCGCCGTCATAGTCGAAGCGGTTGATCAGACGCTCGTCCTGCCTGGTCTCCTCGGTCTGGGCGCCCCAGACGATGCCCTGGTGCAGGTCGGTGATCCGCAGGGCGTCGTTCTTGGCGTAGAACTGGAATAGCAGGGCGTCCTGCGTCTTGGTCATGTGATAGATGCTGCCGGGGTTCGGCGGGAACAGGATCTCCTGCTCGGTCGGGCCGTGATCGGTCTCCACCGTGACCTTCAGGTAGCCCTCGGGGATGCGCAGGCCCGCCGTGGTGTAACCGTAGACCCCCATGGTTCCCAGGTGGGCCAGGTGGACGTCGCGGCCGCTCTCGACGATGGCGGCCAGCAGGTGGTTGGTGGCGTTCAGATTGTTGTCAACGGTGTAGAGCTTGTGCCGCGCCGACTTCATCGAATAGGGGGCGGCGCGCTGTTCGGCGAAGTGGACGACGCTGTCGGGCGCCCAGTCGCGGATCAGGGCGACCAGGCGGTCGAACTCCTTGCCGACCGTCAGATTGACGAAGTCGATGGCGCGGCCCGAGACCTCCTTCCACGCGGCGATGCGCTCGCCCATGGTGCGGATCGGGGTCAGGGAGCGAATCTCCAGCTCATTGTCGATGTTGCGGCGGCTGAGGTTGTCGACGACCAGCACGTCCCAGCCGCGCGCCGAGAGGTGCAGGGCCGTGGGCCAGCCGCAGAAGCCGTCGCCGCCCAGAATCATCACGCGCATCAGTCGAACCTCGTTTTCAACGTCTTCTTCTGCCTAGCCGAACGCGCGAGGGGGCGAAAGCGTGGCGCTTGGCTGCGACGAAAGCGACACAGGGCGGAAAAAGAGAGTCCAATTCGTCTGAATCGTCTGAAATCGGAAGGCGTCCTTCCTGAAAACGGACAGGATGGGCCGGAGGCGAGATCAGGCGGGCCTGGCGCGTCGTCACGGCGCATCAAGCTTGAAATCATGACCTTTTCCGCGACGGGCGATCACAACAGGCGAGGCCGGCCCGCCGGGATCAGGCCTGATCGGCGCTGAGCGCCATGAGGATCAGCGGATAGGGGCGTCCGGCGTCGTCGGTCTCGGCGCGGCCCACGGCCTGAAAGCCCAGGCGCTCGTAGAAGGCGCGGGCGCCGGGGTTGTCCTCATTGACGCTGAGACGCCGGGCGCCCAGCGACAGGGCGTGATCGACCAGCCGACGCCCTATGCCGGAGCGGTGCAGGCGAGGGTCCACGAACAGGGCCGCCAGTTCATCGTCGGACAGGCCGAGAAAGGCGACGGGCGCCCCGTCCTGTTCCCAGGCCCAGAGGTTCGGATCGCCGCTGCCCAGCCAGGCGGAGACGTCGGCTTCGATGGCGTCGATCGCTTCGGGCGTCAGAAAGTGGTGCGTCGCTTCGACCGCGCGGCGCCAGACGGCGGTCAGGGCAGGCGCGTCGGCGGGGGCGGCGGGGCGGATCAAAGCAGGCTTTCGATCGCGGCGCGGGCGGCGTCGCCCAGGTCGGGGCGTTTCAGGGCCAGGGCGACGTTGGCGCGCAGCAGGCCGATCTTGTCGCCGCAGTCGTGGGTCACGCCTTCATATTCATAGGCGGTGAAGGTCTGCGACTGCATCAGGCGGGCCATGGCGTCGGTCAGCTGGATCTCGCCGCCGGCGCCGCGCTCCTGCGTCTCCAGCAGGTCGAAGATCTCCGGCTGCAGGATGTAGCGGCCCGAGATCGACATGGTCGAGGGGGCCGTGCCCTGGGCGGGCTTTTCGATCATGCCCTTCATGCCGTAGCGGCGGCCGTCGTGGGAGGCGGGGTCGATGATGCCGTATTTGTGCGTGTCGGCCTCGGGCACCGCTTCGACCCCGATGACGTTGCCGCCGACCTCGGCGTAGACCTCGGCCAGCTGTTTCAGGGCGCCGGGTTGCGAATCCACGATGACGTCCGGCAGGATGACGGCGAAGGGTTCATGGCCGATGATGTCGCGGGCGCACCAGACGGCGTGACCCAGGCCCTTGGGCTGCATCTGGCGCGTGAAGCTCATCTCACCGGCCTGGGCCAGCTCGGCGTTCATGATCTCCAGAATCTCGGTCTTGCCCTTGGCCAGGAGCTGGGCCTCAAGCTCGATCTGGTGGTCGAAATAGTCCTCGATCGCCTGTTTGGCGCGGCCGGTGACGAAGACGATGTGCTCGATTCCCGCCTCGCGCGCCTCTTCCACGATGTAGGAGAGAATCGGCCGGTCGACGACGTTCAGCAGCTCCTTGGGCGTGGTCTTGGTGCCGGGCAGAACCCGCGTGCCGAGACCGGCCACGGGCAGGACCGCCTTGCGCAGGCGGGCGGGAGAGGTCGTCATGGATCGTCCTGATCAGCCTTGGGGCGCCTGTCATAGGCGTAATTCGTGAAGCTTCCAAACGCCCCCGGACGGTTCGGGTTCGCCCCTATTCCACCGTCACCGACTTGGCCAGGTTGCGCGGCTGGTCGACGTCGGTCCCTTTCTGGACGGCGGTGTAATAGGCCAGAAGCTGCATCGGCACGGCGTAGACCAGGGGCGAGATCAGGGCCGGGCAGTCCGGGGCGTGGACGCGGCGGATGCCGGCGCCGTGCGGGTCGGGCGCCTTTTCCGGGGCGATCATGATGACCGGACCGCCGCGCGCGGCGACTTCCTGCAGGTTGGAGGCGGTCTTCTCGAACAGATCATCCAGCGGGGCCAGCGCCACCGTCGGGGTCGCTTCGTCGATCAGGGCGATGGGGCCGTGCTTCAGTTCGCCCGCGGCATAGCCCTCGGCGTGGATATAGCTGATCTCCTTCAGCTTCAGCGCGCCTTCCATGGCCAGCGGGAACATCGGTCCGCGGCCCAGGAAGAGGACGTCCCGCGCCTTGGCCAGGTCGATGGTCAGGGCGTGGATGCCCGCGTCCATCTGCAGGGCCTCGGCGATCAGGCGCGGGGCCTCGAACAGAGCCTTGACCAATTCGGCTTCCTGAACGGCGTCGATCCTGCCGCGCGCCACGCCCGCCGCCACGGCCAGCGACAGCAGGGCGGCGACCTGGGCGGTGAAGGCCTTGGTCGAGGCGACGCCGATCTCCGGTCCGGCGTGGGTCGGCCACAGGACTTCGGCTTCACGCGCCATCGACGAGGAGTGGACATTGACCACGGCGGCGGTCTTCAGCCCCTGCGCCTTGCACCAGGTCAGGCTGGCCAGGGTGTCGGCGGTCTCGCCCGACTGGCTGACAGCGACGGCCAGCGTCCCCTTGCTCACGGACGGGTGGCGATAGCGGAACTCCGAGGCGATCTCGACGTCGCAGGGCAGGCCCGCATAGCGTTCGAAGGCGTATTTGCCGATCTGACCGGCGTAGAAGGCGGTGCCGCAGGCGACGATCTGAATGCGCTCGATCGCAGCGAAGTCGACGGCCTGGACCTTGGCCTTGCCGGAGACCAGGTCGAGGTATTCCGACAGGGTGTGCTGGACGCTGTCGGGCTGCTCGTGGATCTCTTTTTCCATGAAGTGGCGGTACTCGCCCTTCTCGACCAGGGCCGAGGAGGCCGAGACCTGGACCACGGCGCGGTCGGCCGGACGGCCCGAGGCGTCGAACATGCGCGCGCCGGTGCGAGTCAAGGCGACGTAATCGCCCTCTTCCAGATAGGAGATCTTCTGGGTGAAGGGACCGACGGCCAGGGCGTCAGAGCCCAGGTACATCTCGCCCTCGCCCCAGCCGACGACCAGGGGGCTGCCCCGACGGGCGCCCAGGATCAACTCGTCGTCACCCTCGATCAGCACGGCCAGGGCATAGGCGCCGGTCAGGCGATCCAGCGTGGCCTTGAAGGCGTCCAGCGGCGTCATCCCGGCCGCCAGCTTGTGGTCCAGCAGGTGGGCGACGACCTCGGTGTCGGTCTGGCTTTCAAAGATGCGGCCCTCGGCCTCCATCTCGGCCTTCAGCTCGGCGAAATTCTCGATGATGCCGTTGTGGACCAGGCAGACGCGCCCCGCCTTGTGCGGGTGGGCGTTGGTCGTCGTCGGCGCGCCGTGGGTGGCCCAGCGGGTGTGGCCGATGCCGACGGTCCCCGCGACGGGATCGGCGGCCAGCACGGCCTCCAGCTCGCGGATCTTGCCCTTGGCGCGGCGGCGCTGAACGCCTTCGCCGTTCTGGACGGCGATGCCTGCCGAGTCGTAGCCGCGGTACTCCAGCCGCTTCAGGCTGTCGATCAGGCGGGGGACGACGGGGCCGGTTCCGGTGACGCCGATGATGCCGCACATGAGGTCTGCTCCGATCGGGACGCGACAGCCGCTTTTTGCGCACGGTCGCGGAATTGAGGTAAGCGAGAGGGTTCAGCCTCCGCCCTTGATCTCCGCTCTAGGAAATCGCGGGGACGGCGACATCAAAAAATGGGTTTCGGAAGGTTTCTTTGCAATTCCGGGGCCGCCAGCGAAGGATCGCGCCCTTGGGCGAGAGAAAATACTTCGGCACCGACGGCATCCGCGGCCGGGCCAACACCCATCCGATGACGGCCGAGGTGGCGCTGCGCGTCGGCCTGGCCGCCGGGCGTCTGTTCCGCACCGACGACGACCGGCGCCACCTGGTGGTGATCGGCAAGGACACCCGCCTGTCCGGCTATATGATCGAGCCGGCCCTGGTGGCCGGCCTGGCCTCGGTCGGCATGGACGTGCGGACGTTCGGGCCGCTGCCGACGCCCGGCGTGGCCATGATGACGCGCTCGATGCGCGCCGATCTGGGCATCATGATCTCGGCCTCACACAATGACTATGCCGACAACGGCATCAAGCTGTTCGGGCCGGACGGTTACAAGCTGTCGGACGAGATCGAGCTGAAGATCGAGGCCATGATGGACGAGGCCCTGGATCAGGACCTGGCGCCCTCGAACAAGCTGGGCCGGGTCAAGCGCATTGACGACGCCCCGCCGCGCTATATCGAGATCGCCAAACAGGCCTTCCCCAAGCGGCTGAGCCTCAAGGGGCTGCGCATCGCCATCGACTGCGCCAACGGCGCGGGCTACCGCGTGGCGCCGACCACCCTTTATGAGCTGGGCGCCGAGGTCTTTCCCGTCGGGGTGGAGCCGAACGGCCTGAACATCAACGCCGAGTGCGGCTCGACCCATCCGGCCACGGTGTCCGAGGCGGTGAAACGCTATCGCTGCGACATCGGCATCGCGCTGGACGGCGACGCCGACCGGGTCATCATCTGCGACGAGAAGGGCCATGTGGTCGACGGCGACCAGATCATGGCCCTGATCGGCCTGGACTGGGCCAAGCGCGGGCGGCTGAACGGCAAGGGCGTGGTCGCCACCGTCATGTCCAACCTGGGGCTGGAGCGCCGCCTGAAGGCCGAGGGCCTAACGCTGGAGCGCACCAAGGTCGGCGACCGCTACGTCATGGAGCGGATGCGCGAGGGCGGCTTCAACATCGGCGGCGAACAGTCGGGCCACATCATCCTGAAGGACCACGCCACGACCGGCGACGGCTTGATGGCCGCGCTGCAGGTGCTGGCCGTCCTGGTCGAGGCCGGCGTGCCGATGAGCGAGCTGGCGCGCCAGTTCGAGCCGGTGCCGCAACTGCTTCAGAACGTCCGCTACACCGCCGGCAAGCCGCTGGAGGACGAGAAGGTCAAGGCGGCGATGGCCGAGGCGGAAGCCGCCCTGAACGGCGCGGGCCGTCTTCTGGTCCGCCCCTCGGGCACGGAAAAGCTGATCCGCGTCATGGCGGAGGGCGACGACGAGGCCCTGGTCAAGCGCGTCGTCAACGACGTCGCCGAGGCGGTGAAGGCGGCGGGTTAAGCCGTCAGGATGCGGGCCAGCGCCTCGATCCTCTGGCGGATGTCCGGCACGGCGATGGTCTCCCAGAAGGCGGCGCGGGCGGGCGGGCCGAGGGCGAACAGGGCGAGATCGGCGGCGCCGTCGGCGTGGAGGACGCGGCCTTCGGCGTCGAGGTCGAGGCCCAGGTCGGCCGCGTCGATCCGAGCGCGGCCTGCGGCGATCAGGGCGGCGGTCAGGGGCGCGCGGGCGACGTCGTGGCCGGGGCCGGTGCAGTCGATCAGCCAGGCGGCTGACAGGGTTTGGGCCTCTCCATTCCGTATACGGATGGTTAGACGTGCGCCCTGGTCGTCCGTCGTGATCGTCTGGGCGCGACCTGAGAGAACGGTTAGTCGGCTTTCCGCCTTCAGCGCCTCCAGAGCTTCGGCGATTTCGGGCGCGATGCGATGGCGCCGCACGTCCCACCAGGGCCGCAGATGGCGCAGGAAGCGGGCGCGTTCGGCGCTCGAAGCGGCGCGCCACAGCGTGGCGGTGATGGGGCGATAGCCTTCCATGACGCGGCGCCAGCCGTGGTCGCGCGCCAGTCGACGCGCCGAAGCCAGGCGACGCGACAGGGCGCCTGTCAGAGCCTCCGGCGGCAGGTCGACGGGCGCGTCGTGATGGGCGCCGTGGGCCAGGGGCAGCAGGCCGCGCCGCGACACGACCGTCGCCCGGCCGCGCCAGCCTTTGGCCTGAAGCGCCAGGACGACGTCCACCATGGTCAGGCCCGAACCGAGGATCAGGACGTCCTCGTCAGGCCCGATCGCGGCCAGGGCGTCGGGCCGCCACGGATCGGCGATGCGGCGGGGACCGTCCTTCTCGACGGCGGGGCGCGGCGGGGGATTGCCGGTGGCCAGCACCAGGGCGCGGCCGGAGACGCGGGTGCCGTCGGTCAGGACGACGGTCTGGCCCTCGATGCGGACGGCTTCGCCCCTGATGCGACGGATCAGACGGGGATGAGCGGCCTCGGTCCGGGTCAAGCGGTCCTGCACATAGAGGCCGTAGAGGCGACGCGGGGCGAAGCCGTTCGGATCGGCGTAGGTCGGGGCGTGGGCCGCCAGCCAGTCGGTGAAGTCGGCGGGCCGGTCAGGATGGGCGCTCATCCGTTCGGCGCGAACATTGAGGCGGTGGTCGTCCAGGGGCGTGGAATAGGCGACGCCGAGACCGACCTGTTCGCCGCGCTCGATCAGGACCGAGGCCTGCCCCATCTCGGCCAGGCGCGCGGCCAGCATGGCGCCGGAGAATCCGCCGCCGACGATGATCACGGGTAGGGAGGCGGCGGCGTCGTTCATTGAACGAGCATCGTCCACGACGCCGCCGCCGGTCAAACCGGAATCAGATTTCCTGGTTGAAGGCGCCGATTTCCGGGTGGGCGGCCAGGCGGGGCTTCACTTCCTTGCGGAACAGGTCGCGCATGTCGTCGGCGGAGCGCATGCTTTCAACCACCACGACCAGCTCGGGCTTGTTCGAGGAGGCGCGGACCAGCACCCAGGAGCCGTCCTCCAGATGGACGCGCACGCCGTTGACGGTGATGGCCTCGACGATCCTGCGGCCGAGGATTTCTCCGCCGGAGGCCGCCAGGTCCTCGTATTCCTTCACGATCTTCGCCAGCACGTCATATTTCAGTTCGTCGTCGCAGTGCGGCGACATGGTCAGGCTGGTCCAGGCGTCGGGCAGGGCGGATTTCAGCTCCGACAGCGACTTGCCGGGGTTGCGGTCCAGCATGGCCAGGACGGCGCCCGCCGCCACCAGGCCGTCGTCATAGCCGTGGCCCAGATCGCCCGACAGGAAGAAGTGGCCCGACTTCTCGAACCCGGCCAGGGCGCCCAGTTCGGCGGTCTTGCGCTTGATGTAGGAGTGGCCGGTCTTCCAGTAGACGGTGGTCGCGCCGTTGGCCTTGAGCACTTCGTCGGTCTTGTAGAGGCCGGTCGACTTCACATCGACGACGAAGGTGGCGTTCGGATGGAGGGTCGACAGATCGCGGGCCAGCATCAGGCCGATCTTGTCGGCGAAGATCTCCTCGCCCGTGTCGTCGACCACGCCGCAGCGGTCGCCGTCGCCGTCAAAGCCCAGGGCCAGATCGGCGCCCGTCTCCTTCACCTTGGCGGCCATCTGCACCAGCATGGCGTGATCTTCCGGGTTCGGATTGTATTTGGGGAAGGTGTAGTCGAGGTCCGTGTCCATCTCGATCACCTCGGCGCCCATCAGGCGCAGCACCTCGGGGGCGAAGGCTCCGGCCGTGCCGTTGCCGCAGGCGGCCACGACCTTGAGCGGGCGAGACAGCTTCACCTTGGACGCCACGTCCTTGATGTAGGTCTCGCGGAAGCCCTCGATGCGCTCCAGCTTGCCGCCGGGGCGGGCGATGCCCTGACCGTTCAGGACGATCTCCTTCAGGCGGCCCATCTCGTCGGGGCCGAAGGTCAGGGGGGCCTGGGCGCCCATCTTCACGCCGGTCCAGCCGTTTTCATTGTGGCTGGCCGTGACCATGGCCACGCAGGGGCAGTCCAGCGCGAACTGGGCGTAGTAGGCCATGGGCGACAGGGCCAGGCCGATGTCCAGCACCTCCATGCCGCCTTCCAGCAGGCCCAGGATCAGCGCCTGTTTCACCGACAGGGAATAACCGCGGAAGTCATGGCCGACGGCGATCTTGGGCGTCTGGCCGATTTCGTGGACATAGGTGGCCAGACCCAGGCCCAGGGCCTGGATGCCCAGCAGGTTGATCTCTTTTTCGAGAATCCAGCGGGCGTCGTATTCGCGAAAGCCGGTCGGCTTGACCAGGGGCAGGGTTTCATATTCCGCAGTGTTGGGGCGGATGTCCTGACGGGGCTTTTGCATGGGTCTTCCTAGATGGGCCGCTGGAGAGAGCGGGGCCGCAGTATGGCTTCGGCGTATAGCCTTCCCCCGCTCGCGAGGCCACAACGCCTGACCGGCGTTATCGCTGCGCCGCGCGGGGCGTACGTCTCAACAAGCGGCGAAACCTTGACCGCCCCCGCGTCGGGGGCCTAGCGAGAAACCCAGATACGGATGCTCCCGGAGACTTTGATGACCCGCCTGATCCTGCTGCGCCACGGCCAGAGCCAATGGAACCTGGAGAACCGCTTCACCGGCTGGGTCGACGTCGACCTGACGGCGGAGGGCGAGGCCCAGGCGCGGCGCGGCGGCGAGCTGATCGCCGAGGCGGGCTTCAAGCCTGCGGTCATGTTCACCTCGGTGCTGAAGCGCGCCAAGCGCACCGGCGCCCTGGCGCTGGATTCCGCCGGGCTGAAGAATGTGCCGGTCATCGAGGACTGGCGCCTGAACGAGCGCCACTACGGGGGCCTGACCGGACTGGACAAGGCCGAGACCGCCGCCAAGCACGGCGAGGACCAGGTCAAGGTCTGGCGCCGCAGCTATGACGTGCCGCCGCCGCCGCTGGCGCCGGGCGGCGAGTTCGATTTCGCTTCGGACCCCCGCTACGCCGGCAAGGAGATTCCGGACACCGAGAGCCTGAAGACCACGCTCGACCGGGTGCAGCCCTATTGGGACGCGGAGATCGCTCCCCGCCTGAAGGCGGGCGAGGACGTGCTGATCGCCGCCCACGGCAACTCCCTGCGCGCCATCGTCAAACTGCTGTTCGCCGTGCCGGACGACAGGATCGTCGATGTCGAGATTCCGACCGGCAATCCGCTGGAGATCGATCTGGACGCAGACCTGAAGCCGGTCGCCGCCCGCTATCTGGACGAGGGGCGGGCGCAGGCCCTGCCGCAAATCGCGTGAGCGGCGCGGCGGACGACGCCGTCTTCATGCGGCGGGCCATTGATCTGGCCCTAAACCGCATGGGCGAGACCTGGCCCAATCCGGCGGTCGGCTGCGTCCTGGTCAAGGACGGGGCCGTGCTGGCCGAGGCCGCGACGGCGCCGGGCGGACGCCCCCACGCCGAGGAACAGGCCGTGCCCGAGGCGGGCGAGGCCGTGAAGGGCGCGACCGCCTATGTGACGCTGGAGCCGTGCGGCGCCCGCTCGTCGGGCCGCAAGTCCTGCGCCCACTTCCTAGCCGAGGCCGGGGTCGAGCGGGTGGTGATCGCGGCCCTGGACCCGTCGCCCTTCGCCTCGGGCCGGGGCACGGAGCGGCTGCGCCAGTCGGGCCTGACGGTCGAGACGGGTCTGCTGGGCGATGAAGCCGCCGTGTTGTGCGAGGGCTTCCTGCACCGGCTGGAGACGGGCCGACCGATGGTGCGCGTCAGCGTCGACGGGGCGGGCTTCGACGGGCGCTTCGCCGCCTCGCCGCGCGCCGATCTGACGACCGAACTGAACCGGCTGGGCGAGGCGGGCTACACCCGTCTGTGGACCCAGGAGGGCGAGCTGGCCGAGGCCCTGCGCGAACAGGGCCTGCTGACGGAGTAGGGTGGTCTGCGGCGGGGCGGAGGCGACGGGAGAAACCGCTGTTTCCGCAAAGCTTCCTTAATCCGCCGTAAGCCATGATCGGCCCCATGAGCGAGGCCGCAGAACCCGTCCGCAGAAGGTTGACCCAGGAAGAGGTCGACGCCGTCTGCCTGAAGCACGACCGCCTGTGGCAGGCGCGGCCGGGCGGGGCGCGGGCGGTCTTCGCCTGGATGGACCTGTCAGGCGTGAACCTGCGCGGCCGCAACCTGGCCGACGCCGACTTCACCGCCGCCTGCCTGATCGGCTGCGACCTGACGGGCGCCAAGCTGGACAACGCCAACTTCTTCGGCGCGGACATGCAGGACGTGACCCTGATCGACGCCAGCCTGCGCCGGGCCGATCTGCGCGGGGCCTGCCTGCGCGGCGCGGACCTGTCGGGCGCCGACCTGTTCGAGGCTGACCTGCGCGAAGGGACCATCGCCGCCAAGGACGCCAAGCTGGGCTTCCGCGTCGTCGAAGCCCGCAAGCGCGCCGACACCCAGGCGCAGGGCGCCGTGCTGGCGGGCGCCAATCTGCAGCGCTCGCGCATGACGGGCGTCATCGCGGTGGCCGCCGACTTCACCGACGCCGTCATGAAGGACTGCAAGCTGGTCCGGGCCAATCTGAAACAGGCCAGCTTCCGCGGCGCCGACCTGGCCGGGGCCGACCTGTCGGGCGCCGATCTGTCGGGGGCGGACCTCAGCGACGCCATCCTGGTCGGGGTCAAGGCGTCCATGTGGCGGACCGACGGGGCCAATATGGACGGCGCCCTGGTCGACGACCGTCCGGCGGGCGAGCCGGTCAGCCAGATGCCCGCCGCCGAGATGCTGCGCGAGCACGCCCAGTGGTGCGAGACGGGCGGGGCCGAGGGCCGACCCTCGGTGTTCGACGGGGTCGATCTGCGGCCGCTGGAGTCCATTCGCGGACTGAACCTGACGGCTTTGTCGGCCAAGGGGGCGGTCTTCTACGGCCTGGACATGGAGGGGGTGCAGCTTCAGGGCGCGCAGCTTGAAGGCGCGGACCTGCGGTCGGCCAATCTGCGCCGGGCCGACCTGCGCGGGGCGCGGCTGACGCGGGCGCGGCTGAACGGGGCGGACCTGCGCGAGGCCCAGCTGGGGCCGCTGATGCTGGCGGCCGACCGTTTGCTGCCCGCCGACCTGACCGGGGCGATCCTGCGCGGCGCGGACTTGACCGGCGCCGATCTGCGCCGGGCCGTGCTGGTCGAGGCGGACCTCAGCCGGTCCATCCTGCACGGCGCCCAGACCAAACAGGCGGACTTCACCGGCGCCCAGACCGGCGGCGCGCGCGGGCTGGACCCGGCGGATCTGCGCGCGGCCTAGAGCGCGACGCACGACAACGCCGTCTCCGCATCAAGCATAGGCAAGAAGTTTTCTGAATCCGCTCGTCCCGGCGGACGCCGGGATCCAGTGCTTTGGCTTTAGATCGCGTGGGTCAAAAGATAGGGCTTTGCGCTGCGCTCTCACTGGATCCCGGCGTCCGCCGGGATGAGCGGCAGCAAAGGTCATCGCCGAAATTTGGTGGGTGTTTCCAAACGAAAAAAGGGGCGACGCGAACGCCGCCCCTTCGACTGTTCAGTCAGGCGAGACGCCTTTAGGCGGCCTTCTTGGCCTTGGGTTCGATCTTGCCCTCGATCAGGGGCGAGCCGGTGGCGATCTCGATGCTGCGGGGCTTGAGGGCCTCGGGCAGTTCACGCTTCAACTCGACCGTCAGCAGGCCGTTGGCCAGGGCCGCGCCCTTGACCACCACATAGTCGGCCAGCTGGAAGCGGCGCTCGAAGTCGCGCTCGGCCAGGCCGCGATGCAGATAGGTCTTCTGGGGGGCGCCGTCGTCGTTGGCCGCCTTCTTGCCGGTGACGGTCAGCAGGTTTTCCTTCGCCTCGATGTTCAGCTCCTCGGCCGAGAAGCCGGCGACGGCGATCTCGATGCGATAGGCGTCCTCGCCGGTCGTCTCGATGTTGTAGGGGGGCCAGCCGTTCTCCTGGCTGGAGCGCGCGGCGCTTTCCAGCTGACGGGCCAGGCGGTCGAAACCGACGGCGGAACGGTACAGCGGCGAGAAATCATAGGTACGCATGGGTCATCCTTCTGACATTCAGCAAGGTTGAGCCGTCCGGCGATTTGGCCCCGGACAGCGGAGGGTTTCAGCCCCGGCGGTCCGAAATCGGCCCCGTCAGGTCTGGAGAGCCCGGGATCGGCGCTCTCGAATAAAGAGGTAGGAGGCCGTTTTTCCGGCGCAAGGGGCGCGCGAATTCGTCGCTCGCCGCATCGGCGCCTTGTGGTCGCCGCGAAGCGCCGTATGGGTTTTACATTCGTCGTCTAGGATCGACCGGAGCCCTTCATGCGACCTCTCGCCCTCAGCGCCGTCGCGGCGTGTCTGCTCGCCTCGCCCGTCTTCGCCCAATCGGGGGCCCCGGACGCCCCTCGCCTGCCCCATCGGCAAGGACTGTCGATGGAGATGCCGAGTTTCTCCGAGGACGCGGCGCTTGAGGCGGCCGTGGCCGCGGCGACCCGGCCCGAGGCGGACCGCGCCCGTGACGGCGACCGTCATCCGTTCGAGACTCTGACCTTCTGGGGTCTTCAGCCCGGCCTGACCGTGGTCGAGATCGAGCCGGGCCGCGCCGGCTGGTGGCGCAACATCCTGGAGCCCTATGCCGCGGCGACCGGCGGCCGGTACGTCCCGGTCAACCGCCCGACCGAGGGCATGGGCGTGGCCGACGGGACGGCGGACATGGTCGTGGTGGCCCGCGCCTTCCACAACTGGTCGCGCGACGGCCGGGCCGAACCCTATCTGGCGGCCTTCTTCACGGCGCTGAAGCCCGGCGGGGTGCTGGCGGTCGAGCAGCACCGCGCGGCCGAGGGGCTGAACGTGACGGAGACGGCGCCCAACGGCTATGTGCCCGAAAGCTGGGTCATCCACGCCGCCCGCCGCGCGGGCTTCGAACTGGAGGCCCGCAGCGAACTGAACGCCAACCCCAGGGACGACCGCGACCACCCCTTCGGCGTGTGGACGCTCAAGCCCACGCGCACCTCCGAACGCGACGGCCGCGCCCTGACGCCGGACGAGCGTGCGGCCCTGGACGCCATCGGCGAAAGCGATCGCATGACCCTGCGTTTCCGCAAGCCCCACGCCGCCGACTGAGCGCCGAGATGACAATGCAGTGCGTGGTTTTGACCCTGGCGCAGAAGCGCCTTAAGCCCGAAACGCAAACACCCGGCGGCGAGAGGAAGCGCGCATGACAGAACGATCGACGCGGCGATCCGTCCTGGCCGGCGCCAGCGCCCTGGCTCTGGTCGCGCCCCTGTTCGGCCTGGCCGCCTGCGGCCGCAAGGATGAGGCGCCGACGCCCAGCGCCCCCGAAGCGCCCAAGGGGCCGCCGGAAGGTTCGCTGGAATGGGCGGTCGCGGGTTCATGGCGCTCGGCGGACGACAAGACGCGGGACGCCTGGCGCCATCCGGTCGAGACCCTGCGTTTCTTCGGCCTGCAGCCGAAGATGACGGTGATCGACTTCTGGCCCGGCAGCGGCTGGTATGCGGAAATCCTGGCGCCCTATCTGAATCGGGGCGGCGGCGCGCTCTATCTGGCGGGCTTCTTCGAGGGGCCGAACGCCGACCCGGCCCAGGTGGCCATCAACAACGCCCTGAAGGCCCGCATCCTGGCGGACAAGAAGCTGTACGGCCCGGTCCAGTTCACCGCCTTCGGCGCCGGTTCGCCGCCGGTGGCGCCGGCGGGAACGGCCGACATGGTGCTGTTCATGCGCTACATCCACGCCTGGATGGCGGCGGGGATCGCGGAAAAGGCCTTCGCCGACGCCTTCGCCGCCCTGCGGCCCGGCGGGGTGCTGGGGATCGAACAGCACCGCCTGCAGCCGGACGAGGATCAGGACCCGGCGGCGGCCAACGGCTATGTGCAGGAGGCCTTCGTCCGCCAGCTGGCCGAAGAGGCCGGCTTCGTCTTCGTCGAGGCGTCCGAGATCAACGCCAATCCGGCCGACACCAAGGACCACCCCTTCGGCGTCGAGACCCTGCCGCCGCGTCGCCTGACGGCGCCGATGGGCCAGCCCGCCGATCCCGAATTCGACCGGACCAAGTATGACGCCATCGGCGAAAGCGACCGCATGACGCTGAAGTTCAGGAAGCCCGAGTGAGCCGTCCCGCCGCCTTCGCCGCCCATGCCCCCCTGATGGGGGTGCCCGGCGCCGCCTGCCCGCCGGGCGGGGAGGGCGACTGGTTCCGGGGCGCCGGAGGCCTGCGCCTGCGCGCCGCCTTCTGGACGCCCTCGACCCTGCAGGCGAAGACGCCGCGCGGGACGGTGGTGCTGAGCCCCGGCCGCACCGAGCCGATCGAGAAGTATTTCGAGCTGATCGGCAACTTCCTGGCGCGGGGTTTCTGCGTTCTGGCCCACGACTGGCGCGGCCAGGGGCTGTCGGCGCGGCTGCTGCCGGACCGGCTGCGCGGCCACGCCCGGGCGGTCGAGGAATTCCTGGACGATTACGCCCGCCTGCTGGACGCCTATGAGGCGCGGGCGCCCAAGCCCTGGATCATGGTCGGCCACTCCATGGGCGGCTGTCTGAACCTGTTGACGCTGGAGGGCGGGGAGACGCGGTTCGCCGGCGCGGTCCTGTCCAGCCCCATGCTGCGCATCAAGACCGGCAAGCGGTCGATGTGGACCGTCAAGCTGGCGGTGCGCTGGGCCCTGCGTCACGGCAAGGCCGGCGACTATGTGCTGGATGACGCGGACGACCCCTTCGACCACACCTTCGAGGAGGACGGCCTGACGTCGGATCAGGCGCGCTACGACCTGTGGCGTCAGCAGCTCTACGCCTGCCCGCACCTGGCCATCGGCGGCCCGACCTGGGGGTGGCTGGCCTTCGCCCTGGACGCGGGCGAGCGGGCGCTGAAACCGCGCGCCCTGAAGAGCGTGAAGATTCCGGTCTGCGTGGTCCAGGCGGCCGAGGACGACAAGGTCTGGAAACAGACCAACCGCTGGGCGGCGCGCCGCATGGGCCGGGGCCGGTATGTCGAGGTTCCGACCGCCAAACATGAGGTCGTCATGGAGGTCGACGACCTGCGCGGGATCTTCCTGCATGAGTTCGACGCCCTGGCCGACTATGTGGCGCCCGGCGTCGAGGCGAAGCCCGGCGCTTCGCCCGCAGCGCGGACCGTCGAACCCGCCTGAGCCGTCAGGCGCCGCCGAGCAGGGGCCGGGCCTGGGCCGTCAGCCGCGCGTCGCCGACCGCCAGGACGCGGCCGTCGGCTTCGTTCGGCGCGTCGCCGCGCCAGTCGGTGAACCGTCCGCCCGCCGCCTCGACCAGGGGCTTGAGCGCCGACCAGTCCCAGACCTTCAGCTCGCTTTCGGCCACCAGATCGATGCGTCCGGCCGCGACCATGGCGTAGGCGTAGGCGTCGCAGCCCAGCCGGGCCAGCCGCGCCGCAGCGCGCAGACGGTCCCAGGCCGCGCGGTCGGCGCCGAGAAAGATCTCGGGATCGGTGGTGGCGATCAGGGCCTGGCTCAGATCGGGGCAGGCGCGGGTCTTCAGCGGGGTTTCGCCGCCGCCCTTCAGCAGGCGCGCGCCGGACGGCCCGCCCAGGAAGACTTCGCCCAGATAGGGTTGGCCGACGGCCCCGATCATGGGCGCGGCCTCGTGGCGCAGGGCGATCAGGGTGGTCCACAGAGGCAGGCCGGCGATGAAGGCGCGGGTGCCGTCGATGGGGTCCAGAACCCAGACGTGATCGGCGTCGGGACGGTCCTCGCCATACTCCTCGCCGATGACGCCGTGCTCGGGATAGCGGGCGGCGATCATCCGGCGGATGGCGGCCTCGGCGGCGCGGTCCGCCTCCGTGACGGGGTCGAAGGCGCCGGGGGAGCCCTTGTCCTCCTGGGCGAACTCGCCCCGGAAGAAGGGCAGGGCCACGCGGGCCGCCTCATGCGACAGTTCGACGGCGAAGGTTTCCAGTTCGGTCATGCCCCGGCCATACACCGCCAGGGGCGCGGCGGCCCAGAGGTCATTGAACCGAACAGGCGATCAGGCGGCGGCGGCCAGGGGTTCCCCGGGGCGGGGCTGGCCGTTGTCGGGGCTTTCCCCGGCGCCGTCGTAGAAATAGCTGACCGGCGTCTGCAGCGCCTCGGCCAGCTCCCACAGGCGGGCGGCCGAGATGCGGTTGGCGCCGCACTCGTACTTCTGAATCTGCTGGAACCTTATGCCGACGCGATCGCCCAGCTGCTGCTGGGTCAGGCCCAGCAGGCGGCGACGGCGGCGCAGGCGACGACCCAGGTGCAGGTCGATCTCGGCGGGCATGACGACACTCCTGTCTTCCTCGGCCTGTGCCGGATCGGCACGGACAGGGGAACTCGCCGCAAGCCGCGTGCCGTTTTCGCCCCCAAGGCGAGGGACGCAACCCGACGCCCGCCCGCGCATTAACGGCCAAGGCAGTCAGCCTTCAGGAAGGGAAGAGAAGCATGGGTGGATTTGGATTTATCGCCTGGATCATCATCGGCATCGTCGCCGGATGGCTGGCGGAGAAGATCATGAAGCGGGATCACGGCCTGCTCACCAATCTGATCGTCGGCGTGGTCGGCGCCCTGATCGGCGGGTTCCTGGCCAACAACCTGCTGGGCGTGGACGCCGCGGGCAATTGGATCGTCGGCATCATTGTCGCCACCATCGGCGCCGTGGTCCTGCTGTTCCTGCTCGGTCTGGTGAAGCGGCGGACCTGATCGACCGTTTCATCGCACAAGAAAAAAGGGGCGGCCCGTCGGGCCGCCCCTTTTGCCGTCGAACCAGACGATTTAGTGAGGTTCGTCGCCGTTCGGTTCGTCGCCGGTCGGCTCATCGGCCGGCGGGGCGTCGGCCGGAGGCGTGTCCATCGCGTCCGGGGTCGGCTCAGCCGTGTCCGAAGCGATCGGGGGAGCCGACTGGATGTCCGAGGCGCTGGCGTCGACGACGATGTCGGCGCCGTCCTGACGGATGCCGGCCAGCGGCACCGGACGGACCTGGCCGTCGGCGGTGCGGACGGTCAATTCCTGACCGGCGGCGCCGTTCTGGACGCCGACCAGCTTGCCGATCTCGGTCCCGTCGCTGCTCTTGACGGTCGCGCCCGGCGTCAGGGTCAGGCTCTGGGGTTGAGCCGCGGCCGCCTCAGCGGGAGCCGGTTCGGGCGTCTGCGGCGTCGTGGCGTCCTGGGCGAAGGCAGGGGCGGCGATGAGGAAGGCGCCGGCGATGCCGGTCAGCAGGGCGGTCTTGCGGATCATGAGAAACTCCTGGAAGGGCGAGCCCGGCGCTCGCGAAAAAATGAACCCTTGTGAAGGCCGATGGTTTCCCCTGCCCTGAAATGACCTTTTACTCGCCCCAAACGACCGATTCCTGCTCATCGGAGAGCGATTGACCAAACCGGGTGCAAAACACGACCCCTGGCGGATCACGCGTCGTCTGGCCGGACTGGTCTATGAGCTGACGCCGCAGATGTTCGCGGTCGCCACCTTCCTGCTGGGCGGGGCGATGCTGCTGTCGGCGGTGACCCCGGCCTTCAATGACCGGCTCAACGCCTTGGGGCGGTTCTATCCGCCGTTGCTGATCGACCTGTCCCACTTCGCCGCCAGCGTGACGGGCTTCATCCTGCTGCTGATCTCGGCGGGGCTGTGGCGGCGGCGGCGCGGGGCCTACTATGCGGCCTTGGCGGTCCTGCTGGTCGGCGCGGTCTTCTCCCTGCTGAAGGGGCTGGATTGGATGCAGGCCATCGAGATGAGCCTGGCGGCGGCCCTGCTGGCGCCGTGCCGCTCGGCCTTCAATCGCCGCTCGCGCTTGGGGGAGCCGCTGCGGCCGGGCTGGCTGCTGATGCTGGCGGCGGCGGTGGCGGCCATGCTGTGGCTGGGCTTCTTCGCCTATCGCGACACGGCCTACACCGACGAGCTCTGGTGGACCTTCCTGGTCGACAAGCAGGCCTCGGGCTTCCTGCGCGCCGGGGCGGTGCTGGCCTTGCTGACCCTGGCGGTGGCGGTGCGTTCCCTGCTGACCGCGCCCGGCGCGCGCAGCCATGGGCCGGCGGCTGCGGCGGACGTCGAACGGGCGCGCCAGGCGCTGGAGATCGCCGAGGTCGCCGCGCCCGAGGCGGGCCTGGCCCTGCTGGGCGACAAGGCCCTGCTGTTCAGTCCGTCGGGCCGCAGCTTCATCGCCTATCGCGTGCGGGGGCGTCGCTGGATCGCCATGAGCGAACCGGCCGGGCTGAGGGAGGAGCGGCTGGAGCTTCTGTGGTCCTTCGCCCAGCTGGCCGACAGCTACGGCGGAGCGGCGGTCTTCTATTCCGTGGGCGAGGGACTGCTGGCCGACCTGGCGACACTCGGCATGGCCGTGCGCAAGGTCGGCGAAGCGGCCGTGATCGACGCCGCTCATTTCGCGACCGAGGGCAAGGGCAAGCAGAGCCTGCGAACCGCCGTGAACCGGGCCGAGCGCGAGGGCGCCGGCTTCGAGGTGGCGCCGCCGGGCTCGGCCCGGCCGCTGGAGGCTGAATTGCGCGCCGTGTCCGACGCCTGGCTGAGGCATCACAACGGGTCCGAGAAGGCCTTTTCGCTCGGCCGGTTCGACATCGACTATCTGGATCGACAGGCGCTGGCGCTGGTGCGCGAGAACGGCCGCGTCGTCGCCTTCGCCAACCTGTTGATCGGCGCGGGCGGGCGCGAGGCGATGATCGACCTGATGCGCCATGATCCGGAGGGGCCGCACGGCGTGATGGACTATCTGTTCACCCGCACGGCGCAGTGGGCGCGGGACCAGGGCATGGAGCGGCTGGACCTGGGCATGGCGCCCCTGTCGGGCCTTGAGGACCGCCGCATGGCCCCGGTCTTCGCCCGCGTCGGCGCCCTGGTGTTCGAGGAAGGCGGCGCCGTCTACGGCTTCCAGGGCCTGCGCGCCTACAAGGCCAAGTTCGGCCCCGACTGGCGGCCGAAATTCATCGCCGCGCCGCCGACCACGCCCCTGCCCCTGGCCTTGCTGGACGTCGCCCTGTTGACCAGCGGCGGCTGGCCGGGGCTGCTGGGCCTGAAGAGGTAGCCTCGGCGCACAAAAAAGGCGGCCCGCCGCGGGCCGCCTTCCTCGTTTGGACAGAACGCCGGATCAGTCGGCGCGGACGCGCTTCTTGCGGAAGGAGGGGTTCAGGACCTCCTTGCGCAGGCGGATCGACTTGGGCGTGACCTCGACCAGTTCGTCTTCCTCGATATAGGCGATGGCCTGTTCCAGGCTCATCTTGCGCGGCGGGGTCAGGCGCACGGCTTCGTCCTTGCCCGAGGCGCGGACGTTGGTCAGCTGCTTGCCCTTGATCGGGTTGACGTCCAGGTCGTCGGAACGGCTGTTCTCGCCGATGATCATGCCCTGGTAGGTCTTTTCGCCGGCGCCGACGAACATGACGCCGCGATCCTCCAGATTCCACAGGGCGAAAGCCGCCGTGTCGCCGTCCGAGTTGGAGACCAGCACGCCCTTCAGGCGGCCCTCGATGGCGCCCTTGTGGCCTTCGTAGTGGGAGAAGACGCGGTTCAGCACGCCCGAGCCGCGCGTGTCGGTCAGGAACTCGCCCTGATAGCCGATCAGCGAGCGCGACGGGCACTTCAGCTGGATGCGGGTCTTGCCGGCGCCCGAGGGGCCCATGTCGGTCAGTTCGGCCTTGCGGGCCGACAGCTTCTCGATGACCACGCCCGAGAATTCGTCGTCGACGTCGATGACCACGTCCTCGATCGGCTCCTGACGCTCGCCGTTCTCGCCGGTCTGATAGACCACGCGCGGGCGGCTGATCGACAGTTCGAAGCCTTCGCGGCGCATGTTCTCGATCAGAACGCCCAGCTGCAGTTCGCCGCGACCGGCGACCTCATAGGCGTCCGAGCCCGGCGTCTCGGTGATGCGGATGGCGACGTTGGCCTCGGCTTCCTTCAGCAGGCGGTCGCGGATGACGCGCGACTGCACCTTGTCGCCTTCGCGGCCGGCCAGCGGGCTGTCGTTCACGCCGACGGTCATGGAGATGGTCGGCGGGTCGATCGGCAGGGCGTCCAGCGGCTCGGTGACGTCCATGGCGCACAGGGTGTCGGCCACGGTGGCTTTGGACATGCCGGCGATGGCGACGATGTCGCCCGCTTCCGAGCCCTCGTCCAGCGGCTGGCGCTTCAGGCCGCGGAAGGCCAGGACCTTGGTGATGCGGCCCTGTTCGATGGTCTTGCCGTCGCGCGACAGGGCCTTGATGGCCATGCCCGGAACCGCCTTGCCCGAGTGGATGCGGCCGGTCAGCAGACGGCCCAGGAAGGGGTCGCTTTCGATCAGGACGTTCAGGATCTTGAACGGCTCATTGACGCGCGCCTGGGCGGCGGGGGGCGGGACGTGATCCACGATCAGGTCATACAGCGGGTGCAGGTTCTCGCTCGGCTGAGCCAGATCCAGCGTCGCCCAGCCCGAACGGCCCGAGGCGTAGATGACCGGGAAGTCCAGCTGCTCGTCCGTGGCGCCCAGGGCGGCGAACAGGTCGAAGGTCTCGTTCAGCACGCGGTCCGGGTCGGCGTGGGCGCGGTCGACCTTGTTGATGCACAGGATGGGGCGCAGGCCCATCTTCAGCGCCTTGGTCAGCACGAATTTGGTCTGGGGCATGACGCCCTCTTCGGCGTCGACCAGCAGGACGCAGCCGTCCACCATGCCCAGGATGCGCTCGACCTCGCCGCCGAAGTCGGCGTGGCCCGGCGTGTCGATGATGTTGATGCGGGTCTCGCCAGCCTTGCCGTTCCACAGGATCGACGTGCATTTGGCCAGGATGGTGATGCCGCGCTCACGCTCCTGATCGCCGGAGTCCATGGCGCGTTCGGTGGTCGCCTCATTGGCGCGGAACAGGCCGGACTGGGCCAGCAGGGCGTCCACCATGGTCGTCTTGCCGTGGTCGACGTGGGCGATGATAGCGACGTTACGAAGGTTCATGTCGGGCTCGGGCGGACTGTGTTCGGTCACGGATGGGCCGCGCCGCTGCAAGAAGATTGCAGAAAAGGGAAGGGTTCGGCGCGCCTCTTACAGGGATGCGGGCCAAAACGCCAGTCCGGTGCGCGTTCGACTGATCAACCCAGCGGCATGACGGCCAGCACCACCACGGCCAGCGTGCCGATGAGCAGGGCCGACAGGGCGGCGACGGCGGCCACGCGCGGTCCGGCCCGCAGCACGGCGCGCGGATCGACCATCAGCCCCAGCGCCGCCATGGCGATCAGCGTCAGGGCCGAGACCGAGACCTGCAGCGGCGGCAGGATCGCTTCCGGCAGCCAGCCCAGCGACCGCACGGCCATCAGGGCCAGGAAGACGAGGATGAACCAGGGCGCCATCTGATGCAGCTTCGGCCCGCGCCCGCCTTCGGCCTGTTTCGAGCGCATCAGGCCCAGGATCAGGCAGACGGGACCCAGCATCAGCACGCGCACCAGCTTGACCACGGCGCCCGTCTGGACGGCGGCCAGGCCGGCGGGCGCGGCGGCGGCCAGCACCTGCGGCACGGCGTAGACGGTCAGGCCCGCCAGCACCCCGACCCGCGTGGCGTCATAGCCCATCATGGCGCCGACGACCGGAACCAGCAGCACCACGGCGATGCCCAGAACGGCGGTGAAGCCGATGGCGGCGGCCACGTCCTGGCCCTCGGCCTCGATGACCGGGGCCACGGCGGCGATGGCCGAGTTGCCGCAGATGGCGTTGCCGCAGGCGACCAGCAGGGCCATGGCGTGCGGCAGGCCGAACGCCCGGCCCAGCGCGTAGCCGCCGACGATGGCCACGGCGACGACGCCGACGATGGCCAGCAGCAGCCAGGGCCCCAGCGCCGCCACCGCCGCGCCCGAGACGGTGGCGCCCAGCAGGGCCACGGCGACTTCCAGCAGGGTCTTGGCGCTGAAGGCGACGCCCGGCGTCCACAGCGACGACGGCGTCCACGCCAGGCGCAGCCCGGCCCCGATCAGGATGGCCAGGACCAGGCCCTCGATCCACGGATGTTCGAACAGCCGGGTCTCGACGATCTGCAGCCCATAGGCGACGGCGCCGATGGCGGCGGACAGGGCGACGCCGGGCAGGAGACGGGCCAGGCCCGTCAGGCGGCGAGAGGGAGCGGCATGGTCGAGAACGACGGTCATGCGGTCCTTATCCGCTCCGTCATCTGATCGATCCAACGCGTAGTTATGGACTTAACGATCGATTTGATCGATCAATAAGCCATGACGCTGGAACAGCTCCGCATCTTCGTCGCCGTGGCCGAGCGCCTGCATATGACGCGGGCGGCCGAGGCGCTGCATCTGACCCAGTCGGCGGTCAGCGCGGCGGTCAATGCGCTGGAGACGCGGCACGGGGCGCGGCTGTTCGACCGGGTCGGGCGCGGCCTGGCGCTGAACGCGGCGGGGACGGCCTTTCTGCCGGAAGCCAGGGCGGTGCTGGCGCGGGCCGAGGCGGCCGAGCGGCTGCTGGACGAACTGGCGGGGCTGAAACGCGGGTCGGTGCGGCTGTTCGCCAGTCAGACCATCGCCGCCTACTGGCTGCCGCCGCGCATGGCCGCCTTCGCCCAGAGCCATCCGGGCGTGGAGCTGCATCTGTCGATCGGCAACACCCATCAGGTGGTCGAGGCCGTGCTGGCGGGCGAGGCGGAACTGGGCCTGATCGAAGGCGCCGAGGACGCGCCCCGGCTGGAGCGGACGCGGATCGGCGCCGACCGCCTGATCGTGGTGGCGGCGCCGGGGCATCCGCTGGCGGAGCGGGAACAGCCTCTGGCCGCGTCGGACCTCAAGGCTCTGGACTGGGCCTTGCGCGAGGCGGGCTCGGGCACCCGCAGCGAGTTCGAGGCGGCCCTGCCGCGCGGCATGGCTGCGTCGGACCTGAAGACGGCGCTGGTGCTGCCGTCCAATGAGGCGATCCTGACGGCGGTGGCGGCCAGCGCCGGGGACGGCGGCGGGCTAGTCACGGCGATCTCGGAACTGGCCGCCCGGCCCCTGATCGAGGCGGGGCGGCTGGTCCGCCTGCCGCTCGAACTGCCCGAGCGGCCCTTCTATCGGCTGCGCCACCGCGAACGTAGCGCCAGCCGGGCGGCGGAGGCCTTCGCCGCCGCCCTGTAGCCCGCCTTAGACCTTGGCCGCGCGGCGACGCACCCAGGCGTAAAGGGCGTAGGTCAGAGCCGCGAAGGCGATCAGACCGGCCCACATGGCGGGCCAGCCGCTGTCGGCGGGCAGCAGGGCGAAGGGCGCTTCATTCTTCGTGCCGACGATGACGGCGGCGGTGAGGACGCCGAACAGGCTCTCGCCCACGATCAGGCCGGACGCCAGCAGCACGCCCATGCGGCGGGCCACGTCGGCGTAACGGGTCGACTTGACCGCCCGGTCGTACAGCCAGCCGCAGACGGCGCCGACGACCAGCATGGTGGTGACGGCGGCGGGCAGATAGACGCCGATCCCGGCGGCCAACGGCGGCAGCTTGATCCGGTCATTGGTCGTGCGGCGCAGGATGACGTCGAGGATGATGACCAGAACGCCGACCACGGCGCCGATGCCGATCAGATCCCAGCGCAGGTCGCCCGAGATGACGCCCTTGGCCAGGGCCGAGATCAGGGTCGCCTGAGGCGCCGCCAGGGTCTGCGAGCCCTGGACGATGGCGGGCGGGCCGCCTTCGAAGCCGAAGGCCTGGTTCATCATGTCCAGCACGAAGGGGATGACCAGGGCGCCGGCCACCACGCCGACCAGCAGGGCGGTCTGCTGACGCCAGGGCGTGGCCTCGACCAACTGGCCGGTCTTGAGGTCCTGCAGGTTGTCGTTGGCGATCACGGCCACGGCGAAGACCACGGCGGTGACGATCAGGGCGAAGGCGACGATCGACGGATCGGCCGGAACCCCGGCGATGGCCAGCACGCCCAGCATCAGCAGGGAGGCGATGATGATGGCCAGGATGCCGACGCCCGACACCGGGCTGTTCGACGACCCGATCAGCCCGGCCATGTAGCCGCAGATGGCGGCCACGGCGAAGCCGATGACCACGACATAGACCAGGCCGCCGATCACCAGCAGCGGGGCCGATCCGGCCAGGGCGGTGCCCTGGGCCACCACGGCCAGCAGGACGGCGATGCCGACCAGGGCGGCGACCGAGATCAGACCGACCAGCTTGATGGGCATGTCCTGCTCGGCCAGCTCCAGCGTCTCGCCATGGGCGCGGCGCGCCTGAGCGGAGATGGCCGAAGCCAGGCCGGCGGCCAGGGGTTTGGCCAGCTTGGCCAGGGTCCACAGGGCGGCGACGCCGATGACCCCGGCGCCGATGAAGCGGACCTCCTGGGCCCAGACGCTCATGGCCAGGCCCTCGGCGCCGGCTTCTGCCGGCGTCGTGGCGGCGATGGAGGGCACGCCGTGGGCGACGGCCCAGGCGGCGAACTCGGGGGAGGTCAGGATGGGCACGAAGATCAGCCAGGCCAGGACCAGGCCGAACAACTGGGTCAGGCCGACCGCCAGCCCGATCAGGTGACCGGCGCCCAGCAGGGCGAACTGCATGGAGAAGCCGACCCCGGACGCCCCGCCGCCCAGCGCCGCGGGCAGGCGCAGGAAGGCGGCGGTCTCGGCTGCGAACACCCGGGCGGCGGCCAGGAAGCCGAAGAGCGCCGAGGCGATCGCCCCGCTGATGACGACGAACAGGCCGGACCGGTTTTCGCGGACCGCCTCCTCGGTCTGGTCCGCGCCGGGCGAACCGACCTTCAGCACCTCGGCGGCGGCGACGCCCTCGGGGTAGGGCAGACCGCCCTGCACGACCAGGGTGCGGCGCAGGGGAATGGAGAAGGTCACCCCCAGCACCCCTCCCAGCACGCAGATCATAACCGACTCCCAGAAGGGGAAGTTCATCCACCAGCCGATCATCACCAGACCGGGCAGGACGAAGATGATGGCGCTCATCGAGCCGCCGACCGAGGCGACGGTCTGGACCGTCATGTTCTCCCAGATGGTCGAACCGCGGAACGCCCGCAGCAGGGCCATGGAGATGACCGCCGCCGGAATGGCCGAGGCGAAGGTCAGGCCGACCTTCAGCCCCAGATAGGTGTTGGCCGCCGTGAAGACCGCCGCCAGCAGACACCCCAGGATCAGGGCGCGGATGGTCAGTTCTATGCGTTTGCCGGTTCCGGCGGGGGTGTCCGTCATGCGGGAGCCTCGTGAATGTGCGGCGAGGCTAAGCCTGAAAGCCGGGCTGTGACAACGGGGCGCAGGCTAGTTCAGGACGCGCCGGGAATCCGGCACGTCCAGACTGAAGGCCGGAATGGCGGCTTCGAACATCCGACCTTCGGCGTCCTGCATGAAATAGGCGCCGACCATGGAGCCCGAGGGCGTCGTCAACGGACAGCCCGAGGCGTAGGCGTAGCTGTCGCCCGGCTCGATCACCGGCTGTTCGCCGACCACGCCGGGACCGCGCACCTCTTCGACCCGGCCCAGGGCGTCGGTGATGGTCCAGCGCCGAGCCACCAGCTGCACCGGACCGCCGCTCAGATTGACGATCTCGACCTGATAGGCCCAGACCCAGCGCCCCTCGGCCGGGTCCGACTGGCCCGCCAGGTAGGAGGGGCGGACGCGAACGACGACGCCTTCGGTCTCGGCGGAGTAGGCAGGAGCGGAGTGCATGCGCTATATGCAGCCCGCCGTACGCGGGGTTCAAGCGTCTGTCGTCGCCGACAAGCTACACAGACGAGAAAATCCGTGTGAGAACAGGACGGCATGACCAGCTTTCAGATTCCCGCCCGCTCCGGCATCCTTCCCTTCCAGGGCATTGAGACCCTGATCGCGGCGGGCGCCATCGCCTCCGACACCCCGTTCGACGTCGATCAGGTCCAGCCCGCCAGCCTGGATCTGCGCCTGTCGGATCAGGCCTGGCGCGTGCGCGCCTCCTTCCTGCCCGGCCAGCGCAAGGTCGAGGCGCGCATCGCCGACGTCGCCATGCACGCCATCGACCTGTCGGGCGGCTATGTGATGGAGAAGGGCTGCGTCTATATCGCCCGCCTGCAGGAGCGCCTCAGCCTGCCCAAGGGGCTGAACGCCCGCGCCAATCCGAAGAGCTCGACCGGCCGCGTGGACGTCTTCGTGCGCCTGCTGACCGATCAGGGCGGCAGCTTCGACGACGTGGACGAGGGCTATGACGGCCCGCTGTATCTCGAGATCGCACCCCAGACCTTCTCCATCCTGGTCAAGCCGGGCACGCGGCTGAACCAGCTCCGCCTGAAGGCGGGCGAGCCGCCCAAGCTGGAGACCCGCAGCGTCGGCGTCGACCTGCGCGCGGGCGACAACGGCGTCGTCGGCTATCGCGGTCGCCGTCACGCGGGCGTGGTCAACATGGACCACATCGACGGCCATGACCCGCGCGACTTCTGGGAGCCGCTGACCCTGCGCCGGGGCGAACTGCTGCTGGATCCGGGCGAGTTCTACATCCTGGCCTCGTCGGACGATGTGGAGATTCCGGTCGATCAGGCCGCCGAGATGACCCCGATCGACCCCTCGGTCGGCGAGTTCCGCGTCCACTACGCCGGCTTCTTCGACCCCGGCTTCGGCACGGACGAGGCGCATGGCGCCGGGTCAAAGGGCGTGCTGGAGGTCCGCACCCACGACACCCCCTTCCTGCTGGAGCATGGCCAGATCGTCGCCCGACTGGTCTATGAGCCGCTGACGGAACGCCCGTCGCGTCTCTACGGCGAAGGCGGCAGCCACTACCAGAGCCAGGGGCTCAAGCTGTCGAAACACTTCCGCCCCTGGGGCTAGGTTGTCCTTCTCCCCTTGTGGGAGAAGGTGGGCGCCGTAGGCGCTCGGATGAGGGGTGTGAGCGCCGCGGTCAGCCGATCGCGGCGCTTTTTCTATGCGCCGCACGACGAGCGCCGCCGCCGCCGCCCCTCATCCGTCATGCTTCGCATGCCACCTTCTCCCACAAGGGGAGAAGGGTCGTTTTGAGCGCATCAGGTCAGCTTGTTCGCCTTCCTCAGACTGGGGAAGACCCTGGCCCAGACCCCGGTCGCGGCCAGGGCGCCGAAGCCGCCGAACACCGCCGCCCCGATCGGGCCGAGAAGGCGCACCATGACGCCGGAATAGGCTTCGCCCAGTTCGTTGGAGGCGCCGATGAACAGCATGGACACCGACGACACCCGCCCGCGCATGTGATCGGGCGTGGCCAGCTGGATCAGGGTCTGGCGGATATTGACGCTGATCATGTCCGCCGCCCCGCCCAGGAACAGCACCGCCCCTGACAGCCAGACGCTCTTGGACAGGCCGAAGATCAGGGTGCAGACGCCGAACACGGCCACCGCCCCGAACATCCACCGCCCGCCGTGACGCACGATGGGGAAGCGGCTGAGGTAGAGGGCCATGATCAGCGCCCCCACCCCGAACGAGGCCCGCAGCAGGCCGAAACCGATCGCGCCGACATGCAGGATGTCGCGCGCGAAGATCGGCGTCAGCAGCGCCACCCCGGCCAGCAGGACGACGACCAGGTCCAGGGAGATGGCGCCCAGGACGATCTTGGTCTTCCAGACATAGGCGAGGCCTTCCCTGACCTGCTGCACCGGGCCCAGTTTGGATGGATCGACCTGGGGCTTGCCTCGGGTGCGGATCAGCAGGAAGCAGGCGACCGCCACCAGGAACAGCCCCATGGCCGAGGCGTAGGCCAGGGGCACTGACAGGCCGACGATGACCCCGCCCAGGGCCGGTCCGGCGATGGCGCCGGTCTGGAAGGCGATGGACTGGGCGGCGATGGCGGGCGGCAGGGCCTTGCGCCCCACCACCATGGGCAGGAAGGCCTGGCTGGCCGGGGCCAGGAAGGCGCGCGCCGCGCCAAAGACGGCGGCGACCGCCAGCAGACCCCACAGGGGCGGCGAGCCGTGTAGCGCCATCATCAGGAAGGCGCTCGCGCACATCCCCTCGACGATGATCGACAGGGTGACGGTGTGCTTGCGGTCGTGTCGGTCGGCCATGGCCCCGGCCGGCAGGGTGAAGGCCAGCAGCGGCAGGAACTGGCACAGGCCCACCAGCCCCAGATAGAGGCTGGCTTCCTCGATCGGATGGTCGCGCCGGGCGATCTCATAGACCTGCCACAACAGGGCCGAGGACTGGATCTGAATGCCCAGGACCGCCACCATCCGGCCCAGCCACAGCAGGCGGAAGTCGCCGATGCCCCAGGGGCTGGACGGGCCGCCGTCATGAGAGGAACCGGGCGGCGGTCCAGGCGGCAGCGGCGGCTGGGGCGGAACCGTCGGGGCGGAATCGATGCTTTCGGTCGTCACGGTCGTGGTGCGTCTTCAAACAAGGGGCGCTGTCGCGGCCGTCGGGCCTTCTCGCGGGTGCGCGATATGCCTAAAGCATAGCGGCATGAGCGCCGCATCACATTCCGTCATCGATCCTGTCGAACTGACCCGCGACCTGATCCGCATCCCCTCCGTCACCCCCGCCGACGAAGGGGCGATGGACGTGCTGGAGCGCGCCCTGACCGGCCTGGGCTTCACCTGCCGCCGCATGGTGTTCGAGGGGCCGAGCGGCGTGGGCCACGACGCCCGGATCGAGAACCTCTACGCCCGGCGCGGGACCGCCTCGCCCAACCTCTGCTTCGCCGGCCATACCGACGTGGTGCCGATCGGCGATCTGAAGGCCTGGAGCGCCGGACCGTTCGAGGGCGAGACCCGCGACGGCGTCCTCTATGGCCGCGGGGCTGTGGACATGAAGGGCGGCGTCGCCGCCTGGGTCGCCGCCGTCTCGCGCGTTCTCGCCCAAGGCGAGATCGAGGGCTCCCTGTCCTTCCTGATCACCGGCGACGAGGAAGGCCCGGCCCTGCACGGCACCAAGCGGGTGGTCCAGACTCTGGCCGCCGAGGGCGAAGTGATCGACGCCTGCGTGGTCGGGGAACCCTCCTCGGCCCACCACCTGGGCGACATGATCAAGGTCGGGCGGCGCGGCTCGCTGAACACCTGGATCACCGTCCACGGCAAACAGGGCCACGTCGCCTATCCCGACCGCGCCGCCAATCCGGCCCCGGTCATCGCTCGCCTGCTGGCCCGGCTTGACGCTCACGTCCTCGACGAGGGCTACCCCGAGTTCCCGCCGTCGAATCTTGAGATCACCACCATCGACGTGGGCAATCCGGCGACCAACATCATTCCGGCGGAGGCGAAGGCGCGGCTCAATATCCGCTTCAACCCGACCCACACCGGCGACGGCCTGATCGACTGGCTGAACCGCGAGGCGGGCGCGCTTCAGGCCGAGACCGGCCTGCAGATCGAGCTGGAGCACATGTGCTCGGGCGAAGCCTTCCTGACCGAGCCGGGCGTCTTCGTCACGGCGGTGCAGGACGCCGTCGAGGCGACGCTGGGCCGCCGCCCTGAGGCCTCGACCACCGGCGGCACCTCGGACGCCCGCTTCATCCGCGCCCTGTGTCCGGTGCTGGAGCTGGGTCTGGTCGGCCAGACCATGCACCAGGTCGACGAGCGCGTGCCCGAGGCCGACCTGCGCGCCCTGAGCGACGCCTATGAACGCGTCATCACGACAGTGCTGGAGCGTCTGAAGCCCTGATCCGCCGGGTCATGTCACAGCCCGACGGTCTGTCTCGTCATGGAGGGACGCGCACTCAAGCCACAGGAGCCACGCATGACACCGCGCATCGCCAACCCCGCCAAGGCCGCCCCCGACGTCTATCAGGCGATGGTGCGGCTGGAGCAGGCCGTCGCCGCCAGCGGCCTGGAGCACAGCCTTCTGGAACTGCTGAAGATCCGCGTCTCGCAGATCAACGGCTGCGCCTATTGCCTGCACATGCACACCGCCGACGCCCGCAAGGCGGGTGAGAGCGAAGTACGTCTGCATCTGCTCGCCGCATGGCGGGAATCCTCGCTGTTCAGCCCGCGCGAACGCGCCGCCCTGACCTGGGCCGAAAGCCTGACGCGCATCGAACAGTCCCAGGCGTCCGATGCTGACTATGCCGTGTTCCAGGCCGAGTTCAGTGAAGCCGAGCAGGTGAAGCTGGCCTTCGCCATCGGGGCGATCAACGTCTGGAACCGGCTCGCCGTCGGTTTCCGCTCGGCCCATCCGGCAGGCCCGGCGCGTGTCGCGGCCTGATCCCTCGACCGAAGTCTTCGAGGCGCATCGGCCCCGGCTGACGCGCCTCGCCTATCGCATGCTCGGCTCCCTGGCCGAGGCGGAAGACGTGACGCAGGAGGCCTGGCTCCGATGGAGCCGGGTCGACCCGGCCGAGATCCGCGAGCCCGGCGCCTGGTTGACGCGCACCACGACCCGCCTGGCGCTGGACCTGCTGAAATCCGCGCGCATGCGACGCGAGACCTATGTCGGCGCCTGGCTGCCCGAGCCGCTGATCACTGGGCCGGAGGCGGACGCCGAGGTCTTCGCCGATGACCTGACCCTGTCCTTGATGACGGCGATGGAGCGGCTGTCACCCCTGGAACGCGCCGCCTTCCTTCTTCATGACGTGTTCGATGTCGGCTTCGACGAGGTGGCGACAACGCTGGAGCGCGATCCCGCTTCGGTGCGGCAACTGGCCAGTCGCGCCCGCCGCCATATCCGGGAGGCCCGCCCCCGCTACGCCGTGGAGCCGCAAGAGGGCGAACGCATCGCCCGCGCCTTCTTCGACGCAGCGCGGTCCGGCGACATGGCCGCCCTCGGCGCCCTTCTGGCGGACGAGGCGACGCTGAAGTCGGACGGCGGGGGCAAGGTGATGGCCTTCCACAACGCGATCCAGGGCGCGCAGAAACTGTTGCGGCTCTACGCCGGCCTGCATCGCAAATACGGACATGAAGGCTCGGAAATGCTCCGTCCCGTCTGGATCGACGGCCTGCCCGGCTACATCAGCCTGGAGCGCGGCCGCATCCTGCAGACGACAGCCCTGACCATCGCTGACGGCCGCATCGTCGAAGTCTTCATCACGCGCAACCCGGATAAGCTGGCGCGCATCGCCGCGCTTCTGGACCGGAACTCGCCGCCGGCGTCGGCCTAGCGGCAGGCGTCGACCCATTCGGCGTCGGTCAGCGCGGCCATCCGCTCAGGGGCGATGCGGACGGCCGAATGGATGGCGCCGGCCGCCGGGATCACCACGTCCCAGGCCTTCAGCGAGGCGTCGCAATAGACCGGCAGGGGCGTCGCCAGGCCGAAGGGGCAGACGCCGCCGACAGGGTGGCCGGTCACGCCCTCGACTTCTGAGAGGTCCAGCATCCTGATCTTGCCGCCGAAGGCCGCCTTGGCCTTGGCGTTGTCCAACCGCGCGTCGCCCGCCGTGACCAGAAGGACGACGCGGTCGCCTGCGCGCAGGGACAGGGTCTTGGCGATCTGGCCCGGTTCGACGCCGTGGGCGGCGGCCGCCTCGGCCACCGTGGCGGTGCTGACGTCCAGTTCGATGACGGCGACGTCGGGCGCCTTTTGCGCGAAGAAGGCGCGGACGCTGTCCAGGCTCACGGCTTTTGCGCCGCTTCCAGCCGCGCGATGCGGCGGTCCATGTCGGCGACCTGCTCCTTCAGCCGCTGCGCCTCGGACGCCATGTCGACCGGCGTGCCGTCGTCATAGGTCAGCTGCGCCCCCTTCTCGATCAGATCGAGGCGATACAGGGCGGTGACGCGGGTCGCCTTGAACCGCTCCAGCTCGCTTTCCGGGGAGATGACGCGGGCCATGTCAGCGCGCCGCCACGACGACGACTTCGACGAGGTAATCGGGCGTGGCCAGCTTCGCCTCGCAGGTGGCGCGGGCGGGCGGGTGGGCCGGATCGACCCAGGCGTCCCAGACGGCGTTCATCGCCTCGAAATCGGCGATGTCGGCCAACCAGACCTGGGCCGACAGGATCTTCGTCTTGTCGCTGCCGCATTCGGCCAGGATCGCCTCGACCTCGGCCAGGGCGGTGCGCGTCTGGGCGGCGACGTCCTCGCCCGGCTCGCCGACCTGTCCGGCCAGGTAGACGGTCTGGCCGTGGATCACGGCCTGGCTCATGCGGCTGTCGGGCTGGATGCGGGTGATCATGACGGCTCCTTGCACTGAGGCCCGGACTTAACGCGGCGGGGCGGCTGCTCCAAGGACAAAGGCCGGACGCCGCGCCGTCTTCCTAAACGCGAAAAGCCGTGTCACAGGAAGCGCCATGGAAACGATCCGCATCGAGAACCGCATCGGCGTGCGCGCCACGGCCGAACGCCTCTGGGAAGTGCTGACGGACTTCGGCGGCTGGAACCGCTGGAATCCGCATGAGGTCGAGGTCGAGGGCGCCCTGGGCTTCGGCGCGCCGATCAGCCTGACGGAACGCCTGCCGGATCTGGGCGAGCGGCAGGTGCAGGCGAGGCTGGGCGAATGGGAGCCTAACGCCCAACTGGTCTGGATCGAGCGTCGCGGCTTCCTGTTCCGCACCCTGCGCTACTATGAGATCGAGGAGCTGGAGCGGGGGGCCTGCATCGTATCGCACGGCACGGTCTTCACCGGCCTGCGCGCCGAACTGTTCCACGACAAGCACCGCCCTCGCATCCGCCCGGCCTATCAGGCCATCAGCGAGGCCCTGAAACGGACCGCCGAGGAAGGCTGAAACGCCTAGCCGCCTTTCATCATGTCCTGGATGTTGATGATGGCCGGACCCAGGATGACCACGAACAGCACCGGCAGGAAGAACAGGATCATCGGCACGGTCAGCTTGGCGGGCAGGGCGGCGGCCTTCTTCTCGGCGGCGGCCAGGCGCAGGTCGCGATTTTCCTTGGCCATGACGCGCAGCGCGGACCCGAGCGGCGTGCCGTAGGTCTCGGCCTGGGTCATGGCGGTGGCCACGGCCTTGATGCCCGGATGCTGGGTCCGCTTGGCCATGCCCTCATAGGCCATGCGCCGGTCCGGCAGATAGCTGAGCTCGGCCGACAGCAGGGACAGTTCCTCGGCCAGTTCGATCGACTGGCCGCCGACCTCCTGGCTGACCTTCTGGATGGCCGCCTCGATCGACATGCCGGACTCCACGCAGATCAGCAGCAGGTCGAGCGAGTCCGGGAAGGCCGCCACGATCGAGGCCCGCCGCTTGTCGATCATGTTCTTCAGATAGATGTTCGGCGCATAGAAGCCGACGCCCGCCGCCCCGACCACGAAGGCGATCAGGGTGGTCAGAGGCAGGTCCGGCTTGACGACGCCGAACAGATAGAAGGCCGTCAGCGCCATCAGGATGAAGGGGGTGGCGAAACGGAAGAAGTAGAAGGTGTTCAGCGGCCTCGGCCCGCGGAAGCCCGCCTGGATCATGTTGTCGGCGACCTGGGGGTCTTCCAGCAGCTTCATCAGGTTCAGCCGGGCGACCACCCGGCTGCGGAAGCTGTCGTCGGTCTGGCGCAGGCTGGCGCCTTCGCCGCCCGCCGCGCCGCCGCGCATGGCCTGGCGCGAACGGCGCCGCAGTTCCTCGCGGCGCTCGGCCACCGCCTTCATCCGCTTGTCCAGGCGCGGCCCGCCGTCGACGAAGGAGGACAGAAGCGTCAGCACGCTGGCGAAGACGGCCACGCCCACCCCGATGCTGAGCAGGTTCTGCGGGTCGGTGATGAAGCGCATGAAGCCGTTCACGGTCGTCGCTCCCTCGTCAGAACTTGAAGTTGATCATGCGCTTCATCACGAAGACGCCGATCGCCATCCACAGGCCCGCGCCCATCAGCATGACCTGGCCGCGGATGTCGGTGAACATCAGCAGCATGTAGCTGGGGCTCGAGAGCATCACGAGGATCATCACCGCCGGCGGCAGGGAGGCGATGATGCCGGCCGAGGCGATGGCCTCGGACGACAGGGCCTTGATCTTCTCGACCATCATTCTTCGCGCCCGCAGCACCGAGGTCAGGTTGCCCAGGGCCTCGGCCAGGTTGCCGCCCGACTTCTGCTGGATGGCGATGACGATGGCGAAGAATTTCAGCTCCGGTGTCGGGATGCGCTCATACATCTTGTCCAGGGCCTGGGCGAGCGTCAGCCCCACCCCCATGCCCTCGACCAGCAGGCGGAACTCCCCGGCCAGGGGCTCGGGACTCTCGCGGGCGATGATCTTGAAACAGTCGTGCACCGGCAGGCCGGTCTTGATGCCGCGCACCAGGATGTCGACCGCATCGGCGAAGGCCAGGGAGAATTTCTTCATCCGCGCCTTGGCCTTGAAGCCGACGATCCAGCGCGGCAGGCCCAGGCCTGCGGCCACGCCGACGCCCAGGACGATGAGGATGTTGGCCCCCAGCACGAAGGCCAGAAACGCCCCGACCAGGCCCGCGACCACGCTGATGACGACGAAGGTCCGCATCGACAGGGTCAGGCCCGCCTGCTTCAGCTTGGCCGCCATGGTCAGGCGCGCCTTGCGCTCGCGCCGATCGACCTCCTGAAGCTGCTGCAGGATCTGCTTGCGCCGGGCCTCGGGCGTATTGGCCGCAGCGGCGCGCTTGGCGCTCGCCGCCGCCTCGGCCCGAACCCCGCCCATGGTCTTGGCGCGCTTGACCGCCTGGCCCGAGGAATCGTCGCCGCCGACCAGAACCCAGCCGACGCCGCCGATGGTGATGAAGGCCAGGACCGCCGCCAGGATGGGAAGCAGCATCGCCCTACTCCGCCGCGTCCAGGGCTTCGGCCAGTTCGCGTTCCAGCCCGTAGTAGCGGGCGCGGTCCCAGAAGCGCGGACGGGCGATGCCGGTCGAGCGGTGACGCCCGGTGATCTTGCCGTGCGCGTCCTCGCCGGTGATGTCGTAGACGAACAGGTCCTGGGTGACGATGACGTCGCCTTCCAGCCCCACCACCTCGGTGATGTGGGTGATGCGCCGGCTGCCGTCGCGCAGGCGCGCGGCCTGGACGATGACGTCGATGGAGCCGACGATCATCTCGCGGATGGTCTTGGACGGCAGGCCGTAGCCGCCCATGGTGATCATGGATTCCAGACGGCTGATCGCCTCGCGCGGGCTGTTGGCGTGCAGGGTGCCCATCGAACCGTCGTGGCCGGTGTTCATGGCCTGCAGCAGGTCGAAGGCCTCGGGACCGCGCACCTCGCCGACGATGATGCGTTCGGGGCGCATCCGCAGGCAGTTCTTGACCAGGTCGCGCATGGTGATCTGGCCCTGGCCCTCCAGGTTCGGCGGGCGGGTCTCCAGACGCACGACGTGCGGCTGCTGCAGCTGCAGCTCGGCGGCGTCCTCGCAGGTGATGACGCGCTCGGTCGGGTCGATGAAGGCCGTCAGGGTGTTCAGCAGGGTCGTCTTGCCCGAACCCGTGCCGCCCGAGATGACCAGATTGCATCGCGCTGCGCCGATGACGCCCAGCACCCGCGCGCCCTCGGGACTGATGGAGGCGAACTCCACCAGGTTGCGCATCGTCAGCTTGTCCTTCTTGAACTTGCGGATCGTCAGCGTCGGACCGTCGATGGCCAGCGGCGGGGCTATGACGTTGACGCGGCTGCCGTCGGGCAGGCGGGCGTCGCAGATCGGAGAGCTTTCGTCGACGCGGCGGCCGACCTGGGACACGATCCGCTGGCAGATGTTCATCAGCTGGCCGTTGTCGCGGAAGCGGACATTGGTCAGCTGCACCTTGCCGCCGACCTCGATGAAGACCCGGCCTGCGCCGTTGACCATGATGTCGGCGATGTCGTCGCGCGCCAGCAGCGGCTCCAGCGGACCATAGCCGAGGACGTCGTTCAGGATGTCCTGGACCAGGTGCTCCTGCTCGGCCACCGACATGGAGACGTTCTTGATCGCCACCAGTTCGGAGACGATGTCGCGGATTTCCTCGGACGCCGCCTTCTGGTCCAGCTGCGCCAGCTGGGCCAGGTCGATGGTGTTCATCAGGGCGTTGAAGATGGTGGTCTTCGTCGCGTGATAATAGTCGCTCTGCTCGCGCACGATCTCGGCGACGGCCTGGGCCTTCTTGAGCTGCTCCAGACCCGGCGTGGCGCGGGGACCGGCCGCAGGCGCGGCGCCCGGCATGGCGGTCTGGGCTGGCTCGGGCTTGCGGCCCAGCAATCCGTCCAGGGCGTCCAGCCGGTCGCTGCGCGGGGCGGCGGCAGGCGACGGCGTCAGAGGGTCCAGGTCGTCGGCGGAGAAGCCGTCGACCGGCTCGGGCGCGCGACGCGGCTGCGCTTCCGGCGCGACGGCTGGGGCGGGCCGCGGCGCGGCGGGGGCGAGGCCCGGTTGTGCTGTCCGCTTGCCGAACACGGCCTCAGGACTTCTTGCTGAACAGGGAGCCGAGCAGGGAGCCGCTTCCCTTGGCGGCCGGCCTGGGCCGGCCCGCCGCGCGCGCGGACGCGGCCGGCAGCTCGCGGCGCGAGACGATCTGGGCCAGGGTCTCGAAGGCCTCGGCCGCCTTGGTCCTGGCGGCGGCGTCGACGATCATCTGGCCGTTGTTGGCGGCCGCGCCGAACACCTTGGCGTCGAAGGGGATGCTGAGGCTGGGATGGACGCCTAGGGCCGCGCCGAAGTCCTTGGCCGGAATTTCGGGCCGACCCGGCATCCCCACCTGGTTCAGCACCAGGCGCGGCGGGGCGTCGTTGGGACGGCCCTGCCTGATCAGGTCGATCATGTTCTTGGCGTTGCGCAGCGAGGCCAGGTCCGGGGTCGCCACCACCACGACCTCGTCCGCCGCGATCAGCGCCCGGCGCATCCAGCCCGACCACAGATGCGGCAGGTCCAGCACCACGAAGGGCGCCGTGGCGCGGATGCGGGTGGTGACTTCCTCGAAGGCCTCGGCGCCTATGTCCCAGTCGGTCTCCAGCGTCGCGGGCGCCGCGAACAGGCTCAGCTTGTCGGTGCAGCGGACCATCATCCGGTCCAGCAGGGTGGCGTCCAGGCGGTCGGGCTGGCTGAGGGCGTCGGCCACTCCGTTCAGCGGGTCCTGGTTGAAGTCCAGCCCCGCCGTGCCGAACGGCAGGTCATAGTCGACGATGACGGTGTTGACGCCGATCCGCTCGCTCATCGCATAGGCGGTGTTGTGCGCCACGGCCGAAGCTCCCGCCCCGCCGCGCGCGCCGACGAAGGCGATGGTGCGGCCGACGAAGGGCTGGGCCGGGTCGGCGAACAGGCCCCCGATGGCGGCGATCAGCTGCAGCGGCTGGACCGGCACCACCAGATATTCACTGACGCCGCGCCGCATCAGCTCGCGGAACAGCAGGATGTCGTTGGTCGCGCCGATGATGACGACCTTGGTGCCCGCGTCGCAGACCTGGGCCAGCTGGTCGATCTCGGCCAGCAGATCCTGCGGCGCCTTCAGGCTCTCGACGATGATCAGGGGCGGCGTCGGCTCGGCCTGATAGGCTTCGATCGCCGCCTGGACGCCGCCGAGGCGGATCTGGGTCGTGGCGCGCGCCATGCGGCGGTCCTGGCCTGCGCGCTCGGCGGCGGCGGCCGTGTCCTGACGCTCGGCGAAGATGTGCACGCCGATGCGGGGGATCGACACCTCGACCGAGGCCGGGCCGCCCAGCGTCAGGGCCGTCGACGGCTCCAGCGCGGGCAGGGCCGCCACCACGGGCTCGGCGGCGGCAGGGGCGGACACGGGCGGTTGCGACCGGATGGCCGTCTCGGTCTCGTCGCGCATCTGCCCGACCGGATCAAAGGCGTCCGCCGCCCGGTCCAGGGCCGCGGGCGCGACGTTCGGCGCGGGGTGCAGATCCATGAAGTCGTCGTCGAGATCGAACCCGTCGAGGGCGTCGAAATCCTGTGTCGGGAAGGGCTTGGGCGCGGACGTCATTGCACCGCCTGCGAAATCTTGGTCTGCGAGATCAGCGCCTCGCGCTGGGCGGCGGTCTGCGCGCCCTCGCGATAGGCGTCGAACACCACGGAGCGACGGCCCGCGTCGGCCGGCGTCATGGCGCGCGGGGCGACGATGTCGCGCGGATCGGCGATCTGGGCGGCCAGGTTGGCGGTGACGGCGCACCCGAAGTTGGAGGCTGACTGGTTGTCGCCGGTGCGGCCCAGATTGCCCCATTGGGCTCCACACTGCGGCACGACCGCCTGCACGGTCTCGAAGCCGACCAGGACCGGCGCCCTCGGGTCCGGCGCGGGGTAGCCGACCAGCTGGATGCGCTCGCCGGGCACGCCCGCCGCCTCGAACGCCGCCTTGACGTTCCAGGCCGCCTGGGCCGCCGCCGGATCGCCGCCCGCCGGCGCCTCGATGACCAGGACGGGCGCCCCTTCCATGGCGAAACGCCCGACCAGGGCGTCCAGGGCGGCGCGCTGATTGGCCGACAGGCCGGTCTCGTGCACCGCCAGGGCGATGCGGTCCAGGCCCGGCTCGACCTGAAGCGAGAAGCGCGAGGTCGGGGTCAGCGGCGGCTCGCCGCCCAGGCTGGCGGGGCCGCCCACGCAGGCCGACAGCGTCAGGCTCAGGCCCAGAACGGCGGAGATGGAGGCGGTGCGGATCATGGCGCTCACTCGATCACATAGCCGACAGGACCGCGCCAGCCGGCGCCGGGCTGGGCCGCCGGGGCGGGCGAGCCGTAGACCTGGTTCAGCTGGCCGAAGAAGATGGTCTGGGCGTCCTGGGCGATGCGCAGGCCGTCGGCGGGGGTCTGCATCCGCCCCGGCGACGTCGGGTTGACGATATAGGGTTCGACGATAACCACCAGTTCGGTCTCGCCCATCACATAGTCGCGCGACCTGAACAGCTGGCCCAGCACCGGCAGGTTGGTCATGCCCGGCAGGGCGTCGATCGCCTGGCGCGTCGATTCCTGCAGCAGCCCCGCGATCATCATCGACCCGCCCGAGGGCAGTTCGATGGTGTTCTCGCTGCGCCGCACGCTCAGGCCCGGCAGGGTGATGGAGGACGGCGTGCCCGCGCCGATGGTCAGACCCCCGTTGGGCGTCAGCTCCGACACCTCGACCTTCACCTGCAGGCTGATGCGTCCTTCCGACAGGACCACCGGCCGGAACGACAGACCGACGCCGTAGGGCTTGTATTCGACGGTGACCTGGCCTTCGCGATCACGTCCGGCGGGCACGGGGAACTCGCCCCCGGCCAGGAAACTGGCCGCCTCGCCGTTGACCGAGGTCAGGTTGGGCTCGGCCAACGTCCGCACCAGGCCGACGCGCTCGAAGGCCTTGAGCATGGCCTCGCCCTTGTTCAGCCCGTCCGAACCGGGGCCGGTTCCGGGCTGGGCCGTGTCCCAGTTGGTGGGGTCGCCGGGGCTGCCGTCGACCGTGACCGGGCACATGGAGCCCTCGGGCCAGCCGGGACCGCAGGGCATCTGCATCTGGAAATTCTTGGTGGTGTCGCGCGCGATCCCGCCCGCCAGCCCGCCCAGGAAGGAGCCGTTCACGCCCCAGGTGGCGCTGTTGCCCAGCAGCCACTGGGTGTCGCCGACCCGGCCGATCACCGCCTGGGTGTCGAAGCCGAGCTGTTTGATGGCGTTGCGCTGCACCTCGACCACGCGCACCTTCAGCGTCACCTGGTCCGAGCCGGCGACGGCGATCATGTTCATGACCTTTTCAGGGGCGCTGACGAAGGCGCGCGCCACCTGGGCGGCGCGGTCGGCCTCGGCCGGGCTGGCGGCCACGCCGGTCAGGATGATGCTGTCGTTGACCGCCTCGGCGCGCAGGTTGGAGCCCGGCGCCACGCGCGCCAGCGTGTCCTGAAGCGCGCTGACCCCCGCATCGACGCGAACGCGCAGGGCCAGGATGGTGCGTCCGCCCGCATCCAGGAAGACGGCGTCCGTCTCGCCGCCCGCCAGGCCGATCATGGTGATCCGCCGGGGCGAATGCAGCATGGCCTCGGCCACGGTGGGGTTGGAGATGATGACGTCGCGCGCATCGGTCGGCAGGTCGACGGCGAAGGAGGTCCCGCGCGGCAGATTGACCAGCTGGGGGGCCGAGCCTGCGGTGATCGCCGCGCGCGTCTGGGCGCTGGCGCCTTCCGACGCCGCCGAACCGCCCAGGGCGATCAGGGCGGCGCAGGCGGCGACGGCGAAACGATTCATGCCCGATAGCCTCGTCCTCATGGCGTCGTCACCGTCTCGACCTGGCCCTCGCGATAGATTTTCACGACCGAACCGCCGCCCGCCGCGCGAGCGCCGCGAACCGCGCCCGGCACATGGCCCGACGGCCCGGCCGTATCGGCGTAGGAGCGCAGCACCAGCGACAGGTCGCCTTCGGACTTGGCCAGGGCCAGGACCTCGGCGTCGCGGCCGGTCAGCTCCAGGGTGGCGGTGGCGCCGACCACCGCCTTCTCGTCCTCGGCGGCGCGGGTGCTCTGGTCGATGGCCAGGACCTTGACGTTGCGCATCACGGTGGCGGCAGAGTATCGCGTTCCGCCGTCGTCGCCCGAGCCCTTGACCTCGCGCGTCAGCAGGACGTCCACCCGGTCGCCAGGCAGGATGAAGCCGCCCGCAGCCGTCTCGACCGTGACGCGGATCGCCATGGCCCGCATCCCCGGCTCCAGATAGGCGGCCATGTAGCCGCTGTCCCCGGCGCGCACGATCTTGCGCGCCACCAGGGGCTCTCCGGCCAGGACGGTTTCGCGCACCACGGCGCCGATGTAGTCGCCCTTGGCCCCCGGCGTGTTCAGTTCGGCGACGGCCTTCATGGCGCGGTCCACCGTGGCGCTCTTGCCGTCAGCGGCGGCGTTCTCGGCGGCTGCGCCTTCCGCCTTGGGCGCCGGCGGCGGGCCGTCGGTGATGAAAAGAGGGTTGAGTTCGTCGACCGGCCAGTCCTTCCAGCTCAGGTCGGCCTCGGTCAGGCGTCGGCCCGGCTCCAGATCCCGCGCGGCGACCAGCACCCGAGCCATGGGCCGCGTCTCGACGGCGGCCGATGCGGTCGCTGTCGGCTGTCCCGACGATCCCATGGCGCGCACGACCAGGGCCAGGCCGATGGCTGCAAGGGCTGCAACGCAGATGACGGCGATCTTGGCGGGTTTCATCCAGTCTCTCCGGCAGACGCGATCGCGCGAACCCGGATGATCCGCCCCCTGCCTGTCAGGGATAATGGCTTGTCATGGTTAACGCGCCCCTAAGCTCGGCGCTTTAACGAACGGCGTCATCAACCCGCGATGAAGGCGGTCATCAAGGGGCTGGACGGATAGGCGAGCAAGGCGCCGATGGCGATGGCGACGCCATAGGGGATGTCGCCCTTGGGCTGCATCAACCGCATGATCCAGCCGGGGCCTGTCTGGGCGAAGAAGGGCAGATGGCTGCGCGCCGTCAGCAGCAGCAGGCAGAAGCCGCCGCCGGCGAGCGCGGTGAAGAGAATGAAGGGCAGGGCGCCTGAAACGCCCATCCACAACATGGCGGCGGCCAGCAGCTTGGCGTCTCCGCCCCCGATCCAGTTCGCCGCGAACATCCCCATGCCGACGATGAGGGCGACGGCCGCCAGAGCCGCTGAAACGCCCACCGTCGCCCAGGGCAGACCCAGCGCCAAGGCCGCGGGAAAGAAGCTGACGATCAGCAGACCCGAAATCCAGTTCGGAATCTTCATGGTGGTCAAGTCATGCAGCGCTGCGCTGATCGCTAGGACGGGCAAAGCAACCATGAAGATCGCAGTCAGTTCCATGCGGATATCTTAGTCCGTAATTCTTAAGACGAGGTTGTTCCTGGAAGCACCAAGAAGCAAAATTCCGATACTAAAAGAATATTTTTTGCAGTATTTTTAATACTGTCAAAAGAAAAAGGCCGAGAATATGAGCTTCTCGGCCTTCTGTATCAATACATTATTGTATTATTGTTCGGCTTCAGCGCCTTCGATGGCGGTGGTCACGCCTTCGAACGTGGTCTTGAGTTTGCCGCCAAGGACGCCAACTGCTGCAATGATCGCCACAGCAATCAGGGCGGCGATCAGGCCGTATTCAATGGCGGTGGCGCCGGATTCGTCTTTAGCGAAGCGCGTGATGAAGTTGCGCATGTCTTGTCTTCCTTTGTTCAGTAACGAGCTGACGACCCACTATCAGGGTCTTCGGTTTTGCCCGCTTGACCCCCGTTTGCATGGCGACAATGCGTCGACGCCTCTTAAGAGCGAGTAAAATCTAGCCGATTGGCAGAAGAATTGATGGTTACTGCGTTGTTTACTGAAATTCGCGTTTCATTTCGGCGTCGATCTCGAATTTCAGGGTTTCTTGACCTTTGAGCGTCAGCTTCGCGTATGGCGCTCGCGCGCGCCCGTTCTGACGCTCTCGGAGGTCTCGCCATGCGCCCTGCTGCTCTTTTCGCCGGCCTGGCCGCGACGCTCGCCCTCGCCCCCGTCCTCGCCATGCCGGCTTCGGCGCAGGACCGGCCGCTCGACGTCAAGCTGGATCAGGCCACGCGGGTGCAGCTTCGCGCACCGGCCGGTTCGGTCATCGTGGCCAATCCGCGCATCGCCGACGTCGCCGTGACCGACGCGCGCACCCTGTTCATCACGGGCAAGAGCTACGGCCTGACGGAGATCATCGCTGTCGACGCCCTGGGCCGTCCGCTCTTCCAGCGTCAGGTTTCGGTCAGTCCCGGCGAGACCGGCTCGGTGCGCGTCTGGCGCGGGGGCGAGGCGGTCGAGGTCGCCTGCGGGACCCGTTGCGCGCCCGCCGCGCGCCCGTCCACGGCGCCCTGAATCCCATGCGACGGGGGCTGGGTTTGATGCGAGGTCGGCGACGCCGTGAGGGCTCCACCGCCGTGGAGTTCGCCCTCGTGGCCCTCCCCTTCTTCGTCCTGTTGTTCGGCATACTGGAGATCGGCCTGATGCTTCTGGTCGACGCCCTGGCCGAAACCGCCGTCTCCGACGCCGGCCGGCAGATCCGCACCGGCTTGGCCCAGGAACAGGAGCTCGAAGCCGAAGACATCAAGGCGCGCCTGTGCGCCAACATGGGCGTCTTCTCGCGCGATTGCCCCAGCCGCGCCTTCATCGACATCCGGGTGGTTGACGGCTTCTCGACGCCGCCGGACGCAGACCCGTTTAAAACGGGGACCTTCGACCCTGGCGTCCTGACCTATCAGCCCGGCGGTCCCGGCGATCGGGTGCTGGTGCGCGTCTGGTACGAACATCCCATCGTCACCCCCTTCATCGCCCAGGCCGTGTCGCGCACCGCCGATCATCGCGTGATGCTGACCACCACCCTGGCCTTCCGCAACGAGCCCTATCAATGAGGCGCGCCGCGAACATCGGATTGTTGCGTCGCCTGTTGCGGGACCGGCGCGGCGTCTCTGCGGTCGAGTTCGCCCTGATCGCGCCAGTGATGATCATCATCTATTTCGGCCTGGTCGAGTTCAGTCAGGGCTATATGGCCGAGCGTCGCGCCAGCCACGCCGCCTCCATGGTCGCGGACCTGGTGGCCCAGTCCGGCGGCACCAATATCCGGGACCTTGAGAGCACCTTCATGATCGGGGACATGATCATGCGCCCCTTCTCGTCCGCCCCCCTGTCGATCCGCGTCTCAAGCGTCACCGTCGATGCACGCGGCGTCGCCACGGTCGAATGGAGCCGCGCCAAGAGCGCCAAAGACCCAAAGGGCGGCGACATCATGCCCGCCCGCAAGCCGGGCGACCCCATCACCGATCTGCCGCCCGACCTGATCACGGACGGCCAGACGGTGATCCTGGGCGAAACGGACTACCGCTATCGGCTGTTCATCCCTGATGTGATCCTGCCCAAGGATATCGCCTTCAAGCGCAGCTACTATCTGCGCCCGCGCACCACCGACCGGATCGCCTGCGCCGACTGCCCCGTCTGACTCGGCGGCCCTAGCCGACGAGGGCCTCCTTGAGCGCGCGGAACTTGGCCTCGGTCTCCAGCCGTTCGGCGCGCGGGTCGCTGTCGGCGACGATCCCCGCCCCGGCCAGGGCGCGCCAGCCCCAGCCGAGCGCCGTCTGCTCAAAGGCCGCCGTGCGGATCAGGACGGAGGCGGTCAGTCGCGCCTCCTCGCCCAGCCCCCAGCCGAACAGGGAGCCGCACCATGGCCCGCGCGGCGGCTCATGGCCTGCGATCACCTTCATGGCCTGGTGCTTGGGCGCGCCGGTGATGGAGCCGGGCGGGAAGGCGGCCTCCATTACTTCGGCCGGACCGACGCCGTCCGCCGCCTGGGCGCTGACGGTCGAGACCAGATGGTGCACCGTCGGGTGGCTCTCCAACTCGAACAGCCGCTGGACCTGGACCGAGCCGGGCCGGGCCGCCTGCGCCACGTCGTTGCGCATCAGATCGACGATCATCAGGTTCTCGGCCCGGTCCTTGGCGCTGGCGATCAGTTCCGCGGCCAGGGCCGCGTCCCGGACCGGGTCGGGATCTCTTGCGCGGGTGCCCTTGATCGGTCGGGTCTCGATGCGGCCGCCAGCGCCGTCGAAGGTCAGGAACAGTTCGGGCGAGTTGGACGCCAGCGCTCGTCGGCCCAGCCGCCAGAAGGCGCCGTAGGCCGCGCCCCGCTCCGCCGACAGCCGCAGGAAGACGTCGAAGGGATCGCGCCCCGGCTTCAGCGTTCCGGTCCAGGCGCGGGCGATATTGGCCTGGAACAGCTCGCCCGCGCCGATGCGGGCGATCACGTCGGCGACCGCCGCCTCATAGGCCGCGCCCGAGCCTTCCTCGACCGCGCGATCGCACGGCGGCAGGGGCGGCGCGACCGACGCCGCCGCCTCCAGCCACCCGGCCGCCCGACGGACCTGTAGACGCGCCGCCTCGGCGTCGATCCCGCGCCCGACGGCCTGCACCAGCCGCTCGCGATGGTCGAAGGCCAGCAGGGCCGGATAGCGGGCCAGCATCAGGTCGGGCCAGCCGCCCCCGCGTTCGCCGGTCGCGGGCCGCGCCCCGGCGTCATAGCTCATCAGCCCGACGACGCCGCCGCCCGCATAGGCCGGATCGCGCAGGCGCTTAAACAAGGTCCCGTCATCGACCCGCCCGACGAAGGTCTGGTCCGGCTCGCAGGCGACGAAGGACCAGCGCCCGCCGTGCGCGTCCGGATCTCCGGCGCCGGCCAGCAAGGCCAGGGCGCCCTCGCGCCGGCTCAGCCCCGCCGCCGTCGCCAGGGGCTCGCGCCAGGGATGCGTCTCGACAAGGCGCGCGGGCAGGGCGTTCACGGCGCCAGCCGCGCCCGGATGCGCTCGGCCAGGGGGGCATCCACGCCCAGCACATGCTGCAGGTAGCCGCCGACCGAACCGCTGTGCGCCGCGATGGCCCGATAGGCTTCGTTCAGATAGGCCGCCTCGACGCCCAGGAAGGCGACCACGGCCCCGTGCGACGCGGTGCGGCCGGTCATGGCCGTCAGGCGACGGGCCATCTCTTCAGCCCTGCCCTCCAGGTTCACGGCCCTGTTGGTCTCCAGATAATCCGCCATCAGGTCGTCCTGCGCCACGCCCACCAGGCTGTGGGTCAGGGCCGCCAGCAGGCCGGTCCGGTCCTTGCCCGCCGCGCAGTGGATCAGCACCGGTCCCTCGGCCTCGCCCAGCAGACGGAAGTAGCGGCCGAACAGATCGACATGGGCCGCCTCGAACGGCAGGCGACGATAGGTCTCGGTCATGAAGGCGCGGCCGGACGCCTCGGTCAGGTCGGCGGTCTTCAGAAAGGTCAGGTGCGGCGCCTCGCCCCCGTCGTCATGACCGCTTTCGATCAGCGTCCCGGCCCAGCCGGGCGGGCGGCGAGACGGCTGGGCGCGCCGCTCGCTGGGACGGCGCAGGTCGACCACGGCGGCCAGCTTCAGCGCCGCCAGCCGCGCCACGTCGGCGTCGGTCGCCCGCGCCTGATGCGCCGCGCGATACAGCCGCCCGCGCGCCAGCAGGCGGTCGTCCACGGCGTAGCCGCCGTAGTCGCGGAAATTGTCGATGGCCTCGAACGGCGAAAGGCGGTCGCTCATGACCGCCTTTCTTAGACTGTTCGACGGGGGGCGCCAGTCCGGGCTAGCGCCCCGCCACCAGGGCCGACATGGCGTCCAGATAGGCGAGGAAGGCGTCGCGGCCCGTCTCGGTCATGCTGGCCCGCGTCAGGGGTTTGCGGCCCTGGAAGCTCTTGGACACGGCGACGAATCCCGCCTCCTCCAGCTTTCGCAAATGCACCGACAGATTGCCGTCCGTCGTCTGCAGTCGAGCCTTGAGCTCGCCGAAGTCGGCGCTCTCCACACCGGCCAGACAGGCCATGATCCCCAGGCGCACCCGGCCGTGGATCACCTCGTCGATGCGGCCGATGTCGAAGTTCGAGGTCTCGTCCTCGACGTTCATCTCAGCCCGCCTTCTTCGTTGCGCCGCGCACCAGGATCAGTCCGGGCGCGAGGGCGACGGCGATCAGCAGGACCAGATAGACCGGATAGATGAGCAGAGGGTCGCCCAGTCCGGCAAGCACCACGGCGCCGGCGTAGGAGATCAGGCCCACGACGTTGAGCCAGGCCTTGCGGCTGATGGCGGCCACCACCATCCAGGCCGAACCGTAGGCGCCCATGACCACCGTCGGCATCAGGGCCATCACGCCCCAGTCGCCGGTGCGCCAGCCGAAGACCATCAGGGCCGTCCAGGTGACGAAGATGCCGTAGCCGATGGCCGACCAGGCCGCGCCGACCGACCGGTTCATGGCGCTGGCGCCGCCGCAGGCGCTTTCGATGCGGCGGATGAGCACGATCAGGGCGATTACGAATACTGCGGCCGCGCCCAGCCAGAGCGACAGGCTTTCCCAGCCGCCGTTGGGGATTCGGCCCAGCACCATCATCCACTGGCCGACCGTGGCGGCCCCGAAGATTACGGCGGCGGCGACCAGCACCGATCCGCCCAGAAGCGGCGCTCGCCGTCCCTCCTGGGCGAGGGCCTTCATATAGGCGATGTCGTCGTGAACGGATTGAACCTGGTCGCGGGTCATGGCGTCTCTCCCTGCCTGTTGTGCAAAAGGTGAGCCAAGAACTTTATGATGTAAAGTTCTTTTTCTGAGACGAGACGCGCCGGGCGGCCTAGACCTTGGCCATGCGCGTCGCCTTTCATCACATCGCCTATGAACCCCTGGCCATCTGCAACGCCCTGTCGATGGAGCGGCTGGAGGCCTCCGTCGCGCGCGCCGGGCTGAGGGCCGGCGCGAAGGTCATGGACATCGGCTGCGCCTATGGCGAAGTCTCCATGCGTCTGGCCCGCGTCTTCGACGCCCGCGTGACGGCGGTGGAGCTGGACCCGGTCATGGCTGACGGCGCCGCAGCGCGTATCGCGCAGGCGGGCCTCCTGGACCGAATCACGCTGCGGCGCGAGACCTCCGCCGCCGCTCTCGATGATCATGCGCCGCTGGACCTGATCGTGGCCATCGGCTCGACGGAACCGGCCGGCAAGGGGCTGCGTGAACCCGTCGCCGTCTTTTCCGCCCTGGCCGAACACCTGGCCCCGGGCGGCGCCCTGTTGTGGGGCGACCTGTTCTGGAAAGACGAACCGCCTGCGCCGCTTCGCCAACTGGTGGAAGCGTCCGGCTACTATGTCCGCCACGACGAATGGCAGGCGGCGGCGCGCGCTGCGGGTCTGGAGGTCGTTTCGGCCGAAATCTCCGATGAGGCGGAATGGGCGGTCTATCGCACGGGCATGGAGACGGCGATCGCCGACTGGCTGGACACCCATCCTGATCATGCCGATGCGCCGACCGTCGCCGCCACGGCGAACCGCATCAAGATGATGTTCGACTTCGGCGCCCCCTACTTCGGCTTCGGCCTCTACCTCTTCCGGAAGATCTGAAGGGCCGACGCCCCTCCCCATGAAGGGAGGGAGAAGCCGCGCTCAAGCCGCGCGAGACCGCGTCACGAGCGATAGCGCCCTTATCTGAAAGGCGGCTCGTCGAAGGCGCGCAGCTTGCGCGAGTGCAGGCGGGTTCCCTCGGCGCGCAGCAGGTCCACGGCCTGGATGCCGATCTGCAGGTGCTCGGAGATCGAGCCCTCGTAGAAGCGGTTGGCCTGGCCCGGCAGCTTGATCTCGCCGTGCAGCGGCTTGTCCGAGACGCATAGCAGCGTCCCGTAGGGCACGCGGAAGCGATAGCCCTGCGCCGCGATAGTGGCGCTTTCCATGTCGATGGCGACGGCGCGGCTCTGGTTGAAGCGCAGGGCCGACTTGGAATAGCGCAGCTCCCAATTGCGGTCGTCGGTGGTGACCACGGTGCCGGTGCGCAGGCGCTTCTTCACCTCTTCGCCCGGCGCGCCCGAGACCTGCTTGGTCGCGTCATAGAGGGCCCGCTGCACCTCGGCGATGTTGGGGATCGGAATGTCGGCGGGCAGGACGGCGTCCAGCACATGGTCGTCGCGCAGATAGGCGTGGGCCAGGACGTAGTCGCCGATGGTCTGGCTGCCGCGCAGACCGCCGCAGTGGCCGATCATCATCCAGGCGTGCGGACGCATGACCGCCAGGTGGTCGCAGATGGTCTTGGCATTGGACGGGCCGACGCCGATGTTGACCAGGGTGATGCCCTGACCGTCCGGCCGCGTCAGGTGATAGGCGGGCATCTGATGCTTGCGCCAGGCGGCGTCCATGATGGCCGCTTCCGGGTCGTCGGTGGCGCGCGTCACCACAACGCCCCCGGCGCAGGACAGGCTCTCGTAGGGGCTGTCGGGATCGGCGATCTGGGCCGTCGCCCAGCGCACGAACTCGTCGACGTAGCGGTGGTAGTTGGTGAAGAGGATGAAGCTCTGCACGTCCTCGACCGGCGTGCCGGTATAGTGCCGCAGACGCGCCAGGGAGAAGTCGGTGCGCAGGGCGTCGAACTGGGCCAGCGGATGCTCTTCGCCCGGCTCCCACAGGCCGTCGGAGACTTCGTCGCCGATATGGGCCAGTTCGGTGGTCGGGAACCAGCGGGCGATGGCCGCCGTCATGGTGCGGTCCAGCACCACGTCCGAGCCGTCCAGCACATAGGGGAAGGGGATCTCCTGATCCGACGGCTCGACGGCGAAGGTCGCCCCATACTCCGTCGCGAGCAGGGTCAGCTGATCCAGCAGATAGGTGCGGAACAGGTCGGGCCGGGTGATGGTGGTCGTATAGACGCCGGGCCAGGACAGGCGGCCATAGGCGCGCGTCTCGAGGTTCTGCGGGCGGTCGCCGTACCAGGTCACCGTCAGGCGGGGGTAGGCGAACAGGCCTTGCGCGCGCGCTTCGGGGTCGGCGCGTTCGCCGGTCGCCAGGAAGGTCTTTACGGCCTGGCGCAGGTTGGCGACGGATTGATTGTAGAGGGTTTCGAGGCGGTCCAGCGCCGCCTGGGGGGTCATCTTGTCTGTCATGGCTTCCTCTAGCGGAAAACCGTGACCTTGGCGAGACGGGGGAAACACGCCGACATGACAGTTGACCGCCGAGGGTTAGCTCAACGCCTCGCGCAGGAAGGCGACGGCCTCCGTCAGATCGTCTGACGCCCCGCGCCAGACCGGCGCCGCGCCTCTCGCCCCCTCGTAGGCCGAAGGATGGGTGAAGGTCGCATCCGGCTTGTCGGGCGCGCCGAGGGCGGCCGCCGCCCGCACCGCTCCGGGCGCGCCGGCCGTCGCCAGATAGCGCCGATCCAGCGCCAGCATCAGGGCCGCGCGACCGCCTTCGCCCAGGCCCAGAACGCCGATCCGTCCGGCGTCTCCGTCCAGATTCTCGGCCCGCCGCGCCGCCCAGGCGACGGCTGACGCTCCATCGGCGATGAAGGCCGGATAGGGGCTGCCCGGCGCCGCCCGCCGGTCGGCCAGAACCACGACGAAGCCTCGCTCGGCCAGGTCGCGCGCCGTCCGTTCATCCGCCGCCTGAGGGGCTCCGTCCGGCAGCAGGATCAGGATAGGCGAACCGTCCGCCCGCGCCGGACGATAGAGGCGCAACGTCTGACGCGGATCGGCGCCATAGGCCGTGCGCGCCGTACGCCAGCCGGGCGGCCCGATCGGAACGGGCGCCGATCCGCCCTCGCCGATCAGCGGCGCGCAGGCTGCGGTCGCCACCGTCGCCAGCAGCGGCGCCAGAAGTCCTCGCCTCGTCATGCCGTCTCCCCCGGAAATCAAAGGGGCGCGGCCCTGTCGAACCGCGCCCCGAAATCAGGTCGAACCTTACCGGGCCAGGTGCTTGTCCAGCCAGCCGAAGACCTCATTGTGCCATTGCAGGCTGTTGGCCGGTTTCAGCACCCAGTGGTTCTCGTCTGGGAAGAAGACCAGGCGGCTCTCGATCCCGCGCCGCTGCAGGGCGGTGAAGGTCGACAGGCCCTGCGAGGTGGGGATGCGGAAGTCGAGATCGCCCTGAACCACCAGCATCGGGTCGCGCCAGTTCTGGACGTGGTTGGCCGGGTTGAACTTCTGATAGCCCTCCGGATTCTCCCACGGCGTGCCGCCGTATTCCCACTCGGTGAACCACAGCTCCTCGGTGCCGTAGCCCATGCCGAAGGTGTCGAAGACGCCGTCGTGGTTGACCAGGCATTTGAACTCGCCCGGCCAGTTGCCCGCGATCCAGTTGATCATATAGCCGCCGTAGGAGGCGCCCAGGGCGCAGGCGTTGTTCCCGTCCAGGAAGTCATACTTCGACTGGGCGAAGGCCCAGCCCTTCTGCAGGTCTTCCAGCGGGCGGTCGCCCCAGTGCTGGCTGATGGCGTCGGTGAATTCCTGGCCGTAGCCGGTCGAGCCGTGGAAATCGATCATCACCACCGCATAGCCCGCGCCCGCATAGGTGCCGGGGTTCCAGCGGTAGGACCAGGAGTTGCCGAACGAGCCCTGCGGCCCGCCGTGGATCAGGAAGGCGACCGGATACTTCTGACCCTCGACGTAGTTGGCGGGCTTGATGACGTAGCCGTGGACCGTCTCGTCGTTCCAGCCGGGGAAGCTGAACTGCTCGGCCTCGCCGAAGGCCTTGGTCGTCAGCTGCGGGTTCACATCGGTCAGGCGGCGCGGCATCTCGCGGCCGCGATAGGTCTTGAAGAACAGGTCGCTGGGCGAGGTCAGGGTGTCGACCGCCATGACGAAGCCCGAGGGCGTCTGCTGGAAGGCGCCGACGTGGCCTTCGCCCGTCAGCGGCGTCACCACGCCGTTGCGCGCGTCGATGGCGAACAGGCGGGTCTGACCGACATCGCCCGCAGTGGCGTAGAGGGTGTTTCCGTCCTTCGACCATTGCAGCGTATCCGCCGAACGGTCCCAGTTGGCCGCGATCTGGCGCGTCTGGCCGGTGGCGACGTCGCGCAGGAAGATCGAGAACTTGTCCGCTTCAAAACCCGGACGGGCCATGGCGCGGTAGGCCAGGGTCTGACCGTCCGGCGAGAAGACCGGGCCGGTGTCCCAGGCCAGGTTGGCCTCGGTCAGATTGGTCAGTTGGCCGGGCGCCGATACGGCGACGCTGTAGAGGTCGAAGTTCGTGCTCCACGGCTCGCTGTTCCCGGCCTTGCGCGCCGAGAAGACCAGCGACTGCCCGTCAGGCGCAAAGGTGAACTCGCTCTCGTCGCCGAACGGTTTGGACGGGGTGTCGCCGTCGAAGCCTTTCGTGACCCAGACCGGCTCGCCGCCCGCCTTGCCGTCGGCGCCGATCGACTGGACGAAGAGGTGGTTCTGGGTGTGATCGTTCCACGTATCCCAGTGGCGCACGAACATTCGGTCATAGACCTGGCCCGTGGACTTGCGCTCGGCCTCGGTCTTGCCACGCGCCACCGAGGCGTTCAGGTCCGCCGCATCCGGATAGACGGCCAGCGACACAGCCACGGCATCGCCCGCTGTGTTGATGCGATAGGCGTTGACGTCGGTCGGCAGGGCCGTGACCTGCGTCGCCGTCGCGCCCTTGTCGGCCGAGACCCAAACCTGGCTGGAGCCCGAACGGCCCGACAGGAAATACAGCTTGCCGTCGGCGCCCCAGCGGGCGGTGTTGGCGCCGCCTTCGGAGATGGCCAGCTTCTGCGGCTGAGCCTCGCCCTTCAGGCCCAGGATGTAGAGGGCGCTCGAGCGCTTGTTGGCCGCCACGTCGGTCTGGGTCAGCGAATAGACCACCCACTCGCCGTCCGGCGACACCTGGGGGTCGCCCAGCCGGTTGGCCGAGATCATGTCCTGATAGGTGAAGGCGGCGCGGGCCTGGGTCGTCGCTGGGGCCGTCGCCGCGGCCGGAGCGGCGAGCGCCCCCTCGGCCAGGGCCGGCAGGGCCGTGGCGGTCAGCAGGGCGGCGGCGCTGAGGCCGGACAGGAGATGGGGCAGGCGGCGCATTCAGGCGCTCCTCATGCGGATGTGAAGTCTGGCCGAAGGCCTAACACCGCCGCGCGCCGCCCGCAAAGCCTCCTGTTTAAGGGGCCGTTTGCTGACCTTCCTTCGTCCAGTCGGCCGTCCAGTCCAGAATCTCCTGCTGCCACTCGACCCAGGTTTGCGGCTTGAGCACCCAGTGGTTCTCGTCCGGCACATGGACGAAGCGGCTGGGAATGTTCAGCCGCTGCAGGGCCGAGAAGGTCGCCAGCCCCTGCTCCATCGGCACGCGGAAGTCCTTGGAGCCGTGCAGAACCAGCATCGGCTTCTTCCAGTCGCCGGCGTAGGTCTCGGGGTTGTGGGCGTCATAGACGGCCTTGCGGTCCCAGGTCGCGCCGCCGAACTCATGGATGAAGGTCGAGATGTCCATGGCGTTCATCAGCTGCGGCACGTCGAACACGCCCGCGTGGTTGACCAGGCAGCGCCACGGCTCGTTCCACTTGCCCGCGATCATATTGACCATATAGCCGCCGTAGGAGGCGCCCAGCGCGCAAGCGCGTTCGCCGTCGATCCAGGGATTGGCCGCCAGGGCCGCCTGCCAGCCCTTTTGCAGGTCTTCCAGCGGACGATCGCCCCAGTGGTCGTTGATGGCGTCGGTGAAGGCCTGGCCGTAGCCCGGCGAGCCATGGAAGTTGACCATCACCACGGCATAGCCCGCCGCCGTATAGACCTGCGGATTCCAGCGGTAGGACCAGCTCTCGGTCCAGGGCGACTTGGGCCCGCCGTGGATCAGATAGACGGCCGGATATTGGCGGCCCTCGACGAAGCCTGCGGGCTTGAACACCCAGCCGTGCGCCGTCTCGTCGTTCCAGCCGGGGAAACGGATCTCCTCGGGGCGCGGCAGGTCGATGCGGGCCAGCAGCTCGGCGTTGTGCTGCGTCGCCTGACGGGCGGTCTGGCCGTTGCGGGCGATGAAGATCTGCGTCGGGGCCGTGAAGCTCTCATGGGCATAGGCCAGAACGCCGCCGACCTCGTCGAAATCGCCGACCGAGCCGATGTCGGTCAGGGCCTTCACCGCGCCGGTTCGGGCGTCGATCTCGAACAGGCGGTTCTGGCCTTCGTCGGCGGCCGTCACGTAGAGCGCCCGGCCGTCCGAACGCCAGGTCAGGCCGCCGGGACCGCGATCCCAGCGGGTCAGGGCGCGGGCGTTCGCGCCGTTCGCATCGGCCACCATGACCACCGGCTGGTCGCCGCCGACGTTCTCGCGCGGGGCCGCCAGCCAGGCCAGGCGCCGTCCGTCGGGCGACAGGGCGGGCGCGCCGTCCGGCCCCGAGTGATCCGGGGTCAGGTTGACGGCGGGACCGCCGTCCAGGCTCAGGCGATACAGGTCGCTGTTGTTGGTGAAGGGCGCGCGGTCGCCCTGCATCCGCGTCGAATAGATCAGGGTCCGCCCGTCGCGCGAGAGCGTCAGCCCGCCTTCGCCCACGCCGACGTCCGCATCCAGTCCGGCGGTCAGATCGCGCGGCGCGCCCTCGGCGAAGCCCGAGCCGTTCAACGGTTGCAGGAAGAGATGGCTCTGGCGTCCGTCAGCCCAGCGGTCGAACACGCGCAGCGGCATCCGATCATAGACCTGCTGGGTCGACTTGGCCCGCTCGGCCAGTCGGTCTCTGGTGCAGTCCAGGGTCTCGCAATCCTTATAGACCGACACGCCCAGCACCAGGGCCTTGCCGTCCGGCGTGAAGCGGAAGCCCGACACGGAGACCGGAAGCGTCGTCGCCTGCGCCGCCGCCAGACCCTCGCGGTCTGCGCGCCACACCTGGTTCGATCCGCCGCGCGACGACAGGAAATAGATCGACTGCCCGTCCGGCGCCCAGCGCGCGCTCGAGACGCCGCCGTCGGAGATCGGCAGGCGACGCGGCGCCGTCGCGCCGTCGACGTCGGCCATCCACAGGCCGGTCTGGTTCTTGTTGCCGGCCCAGTCCGTGGTGGTCACGGCGTAGATGACGCGGCGTCCGTCGGGCGAGACGCGCGGATCGCCGACCCGCTCCATCGTCGCCAGATCCTTCAGACCGAGACGATCGGAAGCCGGGGCCTGGGCCGAAGTCGCAGCCGCGACCGGCGTTTCCTGCGCCAGCGTCGGCGTCGCCGCCAGGCCGCCCGCCAGCAACAGCATCTGGACGGCCGCCGCCGTCATCCAGTGTGATCGGATCATTACGCTACACTCCCCCCCAAAGAATGGTCAGGCTTCCTGCATAGGGGGCCGTTCCCGCTTCGCCAAGCGGGATGGCGCTTGCCCGCCGCCGCCGCCTCGGCGACAAGCAGGCGATGAGTCCGGCTCTTCACATCGTCGACGTGCTGATCGCCGAGCGCGCGCCCCGGCTGACGGGATCGGCCGCCTGGCCCCTGGCGCGGCCCGCCCTCTACGGCCTGCTCGACTACGCCAAGGCGCGACGCATGGCCGACGCCATCGGCCCCATGGCGGGGCGCCAGGCGCTGGACTATGTCTCGGACCTGCTGGAGTTGACCGTGCGGACGGCGCATCTGGATCGCCTGCCCGCCTCGGGCCGCTGTCTGGTGGTGTGCAACCATCCGACCGGCATCGCCGACGGCCTGGCCGTGCATGACGCCCTGCGCACGGTGCGGAACGACCTGATCTATTTCGCCAACGCCGACGCCCTGCGCGTCTCGCCGCGCCTGTCGGAGACCGTCGTCCCCGTCGAATGGGTCACGGCCAAGCGCACGCGCGAGAAGACCCGCGCCACCCTCCAGGCCGCCAAGGAGGCGTTCGAGGCCGACCGCTGCGTCGTCATGTTCCCGGCCGGGCGCCTGGCCCGCGTCGGTGCGGACGGCCTGCTGACCGACCCCGAATGGGCCGCCACCGCCGCCTCCCTGGCCCGCAAATACGAGGCGCCGGTGATCCCGATCCACGTCGCAGGCCCGACCAGCCGCCTGTTCCACCTGTTCGACAAGGTGTCCCAGGAGCTGCGCGACATCACCCTCTTCCACGAACTGCTGAACAAGAAGGGCCGCGCCTTCGACCTGATCGTCGGCCGCCCCATCGCACCGCTGGCGCTGGACGTGGACGCCCAGGCGGCCACCCTGAAACTGAAAACCTTCGTCGAGCGGACCCTGGCCGCCGATCCTGACGCGACCTTCGCCTGATGCCCTCCGCATGACGACTTTCGATCTTCCCGACGCCGACGCCACCACCCGCCTCGGCGAAGCCATCGCCCCCCTGCTGGCGCCGGGCGAGGCCGTTCTGCTCTACGGCCCGCTGGGCATGGGCAAGTCGACGCTGGCGCGCGGCCTGATCCGCGCCCTGACGCGCCCCGATGAGGACGTACCGTCGCCGACCTTCACCCTGGTCCAGTTCTATGAGAGCGACCCGCCCATCGCCCACTTCGACCTCTATCGCCTCAGCCGGCCCGAAGAAGCCTTCGAGATCGGTCTGGACGAGGCGCTGGACGAGGGCTGCGCCCTGATCGAATGGCCCGAACGGCTGGGTGACGATCCTGGCCGGATGCTCGGCCCCGACCGGCTGACGATCACCATCGCCGAAGACGGCGAAGGCCGGCTTGCGACCGCAACTGGCGCAGGGTCGTGGGAAGCCAAACTGAAGGAACTCCATGTCTGACCGCGAAGCCCTCCGTCTCGACTTCCTGCGCTCGGCCGGGCTGGCCGAGGCCGTCCGCGCGCCCCTGCCCGGCGACGCCTCGACGCGGCGTTACGAGCGGCTGACGACGGCCTCGGGCGCCTCCCTGATGCTGATGGATCAGGCCCCCGCCGCCGAAAGCCGGCCCTGCGATCCGTCGTGGACGCCGGAACAGCGCCACGCCCACGGCTGGAACGCCGTCGCCCGCCTGTCGGCCGGACGCATCGAGGCCTTCGCCGCCGTCGCCGCCCATCTGAAGTCGCTCGGCCTGTCCGCGCCCGAGATCGTCGCCGTCGATGCTCCGAACGGCCTGGCCCTGATCGAGGATTTCGGCGACGCACTGTTCGCCCGCGTCATCGAGGACGGCGCCGACCCCGCCCCCCTCTATCGCGCCGCCGTCGAGGCTTTGGCCGTCCTGCACGCCGCCCCGACGCCCGAAGTCCTGACCGGCCCAGCGGGAGACTGGCCCCTGCTGGCCTATGATCAGACGGCGCTGCAGGGCGGAGCCGACCTGTTCGTCGAATGGTTGCCGAAACTGCTTCCCGCGCTGAGCTTCGACGAAGCCGTCATCGCCGAGTGGCGCGCGGCCTGGGCGCCGATCACGGCGGCGGGCGAGGCGGGCGCGACCGTCATGGCCCACCGCGACTATCACGCGGAGAACCTGATCCGGCTGGACGGCAGGACCGGCGCCGCCTCGGTCGGGATGATCGATTTCCAGGACGCGGTGAAGGCCCACCCGTCATGGGATCTGCACTCCCTGCTGCAGGACGCCCGCCGCGACGTGGCGCCTGAGCTGGAGGCTCTGGCGCTCGACCACTATTTCACCCTGCGCCCCGAGGCCGACCGCGAGACTTTCATGGCCGCCTACGCCGGTCTGGCCGCCCTGAACGAGGCGCGCATTCTCGGCATCTTCGCCCGCCTGATCGCCCGCGACGGCAAGCCCCGCTACGCCGCATTCATGCCGCGCATGTGGGCGCACCTGAACGCCAATCTGCAGGCGCCGGGCCTCGACGCCGTCGCCGCCTGGATGGACCGCCATGTACCGGAGGATCTGCGTCGATGACCGCCCCCACCACCGCCATGGTCCTCGCCGCCGGGCTCGGCACGCGGATGCGTCCGCTGACCAACGACCGGCCCAAGGCTCTGGTCGAGGTCGGCGGCAAGGCGCTGATCGACCACGTCCTCGACCGGCTGGCCGAGGCGGGCGTGACCGACGCCGTGGTCAACGTCCACTGGTTCGCCGACCGGCTGGAAAGCCATCTGGCCGCCCGCACGCGCCCAAGCATCCGCATCTCCGACGAGCGCGCCGAACTGCTGGAGACCGGCGGCGGCCTCAAGAAGGCCCGTCCCCTGCTGGGCGACGCTCCCGTCTTCGTCGCCAATATCGACAGCGTCTGGATTGACCGCGGCGACGCCCTGTCTGACCTCATCCGCCTGTGGAACCCCGCGCGCATGGACGCCGCCCTGCTGCTGGCCCGGCGCGAAGGCTCCATCGGCTTCGAGGGCGGCGGCGACTTCTTCCTCGGCGACGACGGCGCCCTGACCTTCCGGGGCGAGGCGGCCAGCGCGCCCTACGCCTATATGGGCGTCCACATCACCCGCCCCGGCTACGCCGACCACGGCCCCGACGGCCCCTTCTCGCTCAGCCCCCTGTGGCGCGCCTCGGCCGCCGAAGGGCGCCTCTACGGCTGCGTGCTGGACGGCGACTGGATGCACGTCGGCGACCCGCAGGCGCGCGATGAAGCCGAGGCGCGGCTGAAGGCGGAGACCTGACCATGACGGGGGCGCGCTTCGATCCGTTCGCCGGAAGCGGGCCGCGCTGGCGCGCCGTGCCTGCCTGGCGGCCCTTCCTCGAAGACCTGGCGGCAGGGGTGCTGGACTGGCTGGGCGATCAGACGCCCGAGACCCTGACCGACGCCACCATCCTGCTGCCCAACCGCCGCGCCGCCCGCGCCTTCTCCTTCGCCCTGGGCAAGCTGGCGGGCGAGCGCCCGGTCCTGCTGCCCCAGGTGCGCCCGCTCGGCGATCTGGAGGAGGACGAACCGCCTTTCGCCCCCGGCGAGCTGGGTCTGGACCTGCCGCCCGCCATCGCCCCCCTGACGCGCCGCTTCGAGATGGCGCGCATGATCGCCGAGGAATTCGAGCCGGGCATGAAGCCCCTTCGCGCCCTCGAAATGGCCGATGCGCTGGGCGCCTTCCTCGATTCCTGCCAGCTGGAGGAAGTCTCCGACCTGTCGCGCGTCGCGACCCTGGCCGAACAGGATCTGGCCGAGCACTGGCGCGAAAGCGCCCGCTTCCTCGGCCTCGCCGTTGAGGCCTGGCCCAAACGGCTGGAGGCGCTGGGCCTCGTCGATCCCGCCTGGCGCCGCGCGACCCTGCTGCGTCGTCTGGCCGAGGCCTGGGACGTCCGCCCGCCGCAGGCCCCCGTCATCGCCGCCGGGTCCACCGGCACCGTCCCCGCCGCCGCCGACGTGCTGAAGGCTGTCGCCAAGGCGCCGCAGGGCGTGGTCGTCCTGCCCGGCCTCGACCTCGATCTGGCCGCCGACGCCTGGGACCGCATCGACGACCAGCACCCGCAGGCCGCATTGAAGGCCTTGCTGGCCCGCGCCGAAGTCACGCGGGACGCCGTCCAGCCGTGGTTTCAGCCTGCGCTTGATCCGGCCATCGAGGCGCGCGGTCTGGCCCGTCAGCGCTTGATCAACGAAGCCCTGCGCCCGGCCGACGCCACCGACGACTGGCGCCGCGAGATCAAGCGCCTGCGCGCCCGCTCGGCCGAGGCCGGCCGCGCCGCCGACCCCATCGCCGAGGGCCTGTCGGGCCTGACCGTCCTGTCCGTCCGCGCCGAGGAAGAGGCCGCCGCCGCCGTCGCCCTGATGATGCGCGAGAGCCTGGAGCAGCGCGGTCCCGACAGCCGCCCGATCACCTGCGCCCTGGTGACGCCGGACCTGCAGCTGTCGCGACGGGTCGAGGCGCGGCTGGCGCGCTGGGGCATCGTCGCCGACTCCTCGACCGGCCAGCCGCTGTCGCGGATGACGGCGGGGGTGCTGGTCGATCTTGGCGCTCGCTTCCTGGCCGAGCCGTTGAAGCCGCAGACCCTGCTGGCCCTGCTGAAGCACCCGCTGGTCCGCCTCGATCTGGGCGAGACGTTGCTGCTCGACGCCGCCGAGGCGCTGGAGGAACACGCCCTGCGCGGCCCGCGCCCTCGCCGCTGGTCCCAGTTGCAGGAACGCCTGCTGAAGGCGGCTCAGCCCCGGCGCGGCGGCCTGCCGCTGGCCGACTGGAAGCTGGCCCGGTTGAAGGGCGCGCAGGCCCTCGCCGACCGGCTGGAGGCGCTGGCGACCGCCCGCCCCTGTCGGCCGGACCAGGCCGCGCGAACCCTGACCGCCCTGATCGAGGCCTTGGCCGGTCAGAACGCCTGGGCCGGACCGGACGGCGAGGCGGCGGCCTCCCTGCTGTCGGCCCTGATCGAGGGCGGCGGTCCGCTGGGACAGACCACGCCCACCGAGTTCGCCGAGCTGATCGCCGCCTTGCTGGCCGAGACCACGGTGCGGACCGGCGGCGCCACCCATCCGTCCTTGCGCATCCTCGGCGCCATCGAGGCGCGGCTGGCGCGGGCCGACCGCATGATCCTGGCCGGGCTGGAGGAAGGCGTCTGGCCCAACGCCGCCCCGGTCGATCCCTTCCTGTCGCGACCGATGCGCGCCGCCCTGCCCCTGCCTGCGCCCGAGCGGCGCCTGGGCCAGACGGCGCAGGATTTCGTTCAGGCCGCCTGCGCCGATGAAGCCATCCTGGTCCACTGCGAACGGCGCGGCGGCCAGCCCGCCGTGCGCTCGCGCTGGCTGTGGCGGCTGGAGATGCTGACGCGCGGCGCCGACGCCCCGGACACTCCGGTCAAGCTCAGCGCACCGGAGAGCGTCGCCGACTGGACTGAAGCGCTGGACGCCCCGCCGCCCGGCCCGGCGCGGCTGGCTCCGCGCCCCGCGCCCACGCCCCCGGTCGAGCGCCGCCCGCGCAGCCTCTACGTCACCGGGGTCGAGCGCTGGGTCCGCGATCCCTACGCCCTCTACGCCCGCCGCATCCTGAACCTCGAACCGATGGAGCGCCCCGGCGCCTCGGCCGAGGCTCTGGCGCGCGGCAACGCCGTGCACAAGGCCATCGAGCGCCTGACCGAGGACTGGCCCGACCTGCTGCCCGACGATCTCGACGCGGTGATCGAGCGTCTGCTGCTGGAGGAGCTGGGCGCCCACGGCTTCGAGGACGCCGCCATGGCCCGCGAGGCGCCGCTGGCGAGAAACGCCGCCCGCTGGCTGGCCGGGTTCGAGACCGAGCGCCGCGCGCGCGGCGTGGCCTTGCTGATCGAACAGCAGGGCGCGCTGACCTTTGAGGCGCCGGGCGGTCCCTTCACCGTCAAAGCCTACGCCGACCGCATCGAGGTCGGCGCCCTGTCGGCCGCCGTCATGGACTTCAAGACCGGCCAGGTGCCGACCGCCAAACAGATCAAGGCGGGCTTCGCGCCCCAGCTGACCCTGACCGGCGCCATCCTGGCCGCCGGCGGCTTCAAGGAAACGAACGGCCCCGTGCCGCCGGAAGAACTGACATACGTCCGCGTGGTCGGCCGCAAGAAGGCGGGCGAGGTCGCCGTGCGTGCGGCCGGGCCGGAAGCGCAAATCCTGTCCGACGCCGCCCTGCGAGGTCTGATGGCCCGCGTCGCCGACTTCGACAAACCGGAAACGCCCTACACCTCCTGGGCGGCACCGCAATTCATGGGCAGCTACAGTCCCTACAACCTGCTGGCCCGCGTCTGGGAATGGCACGTCATCGGCGGCGGCGAAGAAGGAGAGGCGGAATGAACCTCCACGTCCGCGACGGCCTCAACCCCCAGACCCGCGCCGCCGACCCGGCCCGCTCGGTCTTCGTCACCGCCAACGCCGGATCCGGCAAGACCACCACCCTGGTCAGCCGGGTGGCGCGCCTGTTGCTGGGCGGCGCCGCGCCCTCGGCCATCCTGTGCGTGACCTACACCAAGGCCGCCGCCGCCGAGATGCAGGCCCGCCTGTTCGAGACGCTAGGCAAATGGGCCGTCATGGACGACGGCGAACTGTCGGCCGAACTGGCCAAGCTGGACGACGGCGACCCCGCCGCCCTCAACCCCGCCCGCCTGTCCGAGGCGCGCCGCCTGTTCGCCCGCGCCCTGGAAACGCCCGGCGGGCTGAAGATCCAGACCATCCACGCCTTCTGCGAAAAGCTGCTGCGTCGCTTCCCCATCGAGGCGGGCGTGTCGCCGCGCTTCACCGTGCTGGAGAACGAGGCGGCGATCGCCCTGTCCCACGCTGCGCGCGAGGACCTGGCCCGCGCCGCTCTGGCCGACGCCGAAGGGCCGGTCGGCGAGGCCTACAGCCATTTCGCGGTCGAACTGGACTGGGGCCGCTTCCAGGATCTGCTGGCCCTGATCGAGGCCAAGCGCGCCGAGCTGACCGACTATATCGCCCGCGTCGCCGACGGCCGCGCGCCGGGCCCCTACGTCCTGACCGGCGCCGATCCGAAAGCGACGCCCGAGGACATCGAGGCCGACTTCATGCGCTGGCTGGACCGGGGCGAGGTCCGGCGCATGGCCGAGCTGATGGCCACCGGCTCCAAGACCGACAAGGACCGCGCGGCCGAACTGATCCACGCCCTCGAACACGACTGGAGCTTCCACGGCCTGGGCGTCGTCTTCCTGACCGGCTCCGGCTCGCCCCGCAAATCGATGGCGACCAAGCAGGCGCCGCCCGACGCCGCAGGCTGGCTTGCCGATCTTCAGGACAAGTTTCTGGCCGCCCGCGACCAGCTGCGCGCCGCCAAGGTCGCCGACGACACCATCAAGCTGCTGACCCTCGCCAACGCCCACGCCGCCCTATACGAAGCGGCCAAGACGGCGCACGGCGCGCTGGACTTCTCGGACCTGGTGGCGCGCACGGTCGAACTGCTGACCGTGCGTTCGACCGCCGCATGGGTGCTGTACAAGCTGGACGGCGGCGTCGACCATGTCCTGATCGACGAGGCCCAGGACACCGCCCCCGAACAGTGGGCCATCATGCGCGCCCTGACCGGCGAGTTCTTCACCGTCGAGGGGACCGACCGCACCGTCTTCGCCGTCGGCGACGAGAAGCAGTCGATCTACTCCTTCCAGGGCGCCCGGCCCGAGCGGCTGAGGCAGGAAGCTCAGGTCTATGACAGCCTGATCACTGAAGCAGGCGGGGCCTTCGAAGGCGTGCCGCTGGAGACCTCCTACCGCTCGACCGCGGCGGTGCTGTCGTTCGTGGACGCAGTCTTCGCCACGCCCGAACGCGCCCGCGCGTTGGTCGGGGAGGCGGGCGAGATTCCGCACCACGCCGCCGCCCGCCTGGGCCAGCCCGGCGCGGTCGAGCTATGGCCCCTTTTCGTGGACGAAGCCCCGCCCGAGCGCGACGCCTGGACCGATCCTGTCGATCAGGAGGGAACCGCCAGCGCCCGCAAGCGCATGGCCCAGACCCTGGCGCTGGAGATCAAGCGCCAGGTCGAGACCGGCGCCGTCGTCTTCGACAAGGGCGGGACGCCTCGCCCCTGCGGTTACGGCGACTTCCTGATCCTGGTTCGCCGCCGCGATGCGACGTTCGAGGAGATCATCCGCGCCCTGAAGGCGGCGGGCGCGCCGGTGGCGGGCGCCGACCGGCTGAAGCTGTCGCAGCACATCGTCTTCGACGACCTGAAGGCGCTGGCCCGTTTCGCCCTTTTCCCCGGCGACGATCTGACGGTCGCCGAAGTGCTGCGCGGCCCCTTCTGCGACGTGGACGAGGACAGCCTGTTCGAGCTCGCCGGCCTTAAGGACCGCAAGGGCCTGTGGCGCGAACTGAAGCGCCGGGCGGACGAGCGGCCGGAGTGGGGCGGGGCGCTGGACCTGCTGCGCGCGGCGCGCGGCGCCCGCGACCTCGACCCGTTCGGCTTCTTCTCCAGCCTACTGAACCGGGTGGACGCGACCGGCGTCTCGGGCCGCGCCCGCATACTGACCCGGCTGGGCCGCGAGGCCGAGGAAGCCATTGATGAGACCCTCAATCAGGTGCTGGCCGCCGAGGGGCGCGGCGGGACCGACCTGGAGACCTGTCTCGCCCTGCTCGAAGCCGCCGACGTCGAGGTGAAGCGCGAACTGGAAGGCCCGCGCGGCGAGGTCCGCGTCATGACCGTCCACGGCGCCAAGGGGCTGGAGGCGCCGGTCGTCATCCTGCCCGACACGACGATGAAGGCGAAGGCGCAGGGACCGAGCCTGATGCCCGTCCCGCCTGAGGACGGCGAAGCCTGGCTGATGTGCCCCGGCTCGAAAACCGAAGACTGCCCCGCCTCGGCTGACGCCCGCGCGGCGCGCGAAGCGCGGGTCAGCGACGAATCCCTGCGCCTGCTCTACGTCGCCCTGACCCGTGCGCGCGATCGGGTGATCGTCATGGGACGCGGCTCCAAACGTGCGCCCGAGGCCGGGGACTGGTGGTCGGTGATCGAGGAGACCTTCGACCGACTGGGCGATCAGGTGCGCGAACTGGACGGCGGCGTCCGCCGTTACGGCGCCGATCCTGACAGTCTGCCCGCCGCCGTCGCCGCCGCCGAGATGCGCGCGGAGGATCCCGCTTGGGCGCGGACCAACCCGCCGCGCGACGCTGGCGCCCGCTTCGCCTCGCCGTCGCAGATGCAGGAGCAGAAGCGCATCCCGGCGCCGTCCCCGCTGGCGCGCGGCGAGGGGTCGGGCGCCGGGCTGGGCCGCTTCCGGCGCGGCGACCTGATCCACCGCCTGCTGGAACGCCTGCCGGACCTGCCGTCGCCTGACCGTCCCGACGCCGCGCACCGGATGCTGGCGCGGGAGCGCGACCTGACCGAGGATCAGCGCGCCGAGATGATCGCCGCCGCCTTCGGCGTTCTGGACGACGCCCGCTTCGCCCCCGTCTTCGGCCCCGGCAGCCGCGCCGAGGTCGCCCTGACCGGGACCGCGCCCGACCTGCCGTCCGGCGTGTCGATCTCGGGCCGGATCGACCGGCTGGTGGTCACGCCCGAGCGGGTTCTGGTGGTCGACTTCAAGTCCAACCGTCCCGCTCCCGACCACGTCGAGGACGCCGATCCGGCCTATGTGCTGCAGATGGCCATCTACGCCGCCGTCCTGCGCCGCCTCTATCCAGACCGCACGGTCGAGGCGGCCCTCGTCTGGACCGACGGGCCGAAGCTGATGGCGGTTCCGCAAGGCCTGATGGACGCCGCTCTCGAAAATGCGCGTTGATTTGTCGGGGATTCGCACCCACATCTGTGCCTGAACGCTGACGTTACCGTCAGCGCGCGATTATCAAATGCGCTCAAGCAGCGAGCCGCCGCGCGGCGAGCGATAGCGCTCTTAAGGAGATCATTCATGGCGACTGTGAAAGTCACCGACGACAGCTTCGACGCCGACGTCCTGAAGTCCTCGACCCCCGTCCTGGTGGACTTCTGGGCCGAGTGGTGCGGTCCCTGCAAGCAGATCGGCCCCGCGCTGGAGCAGATCGCCGACGAACTGGCCGGCAAGGTCACGGTCGCCAAGGTCAACATCGACGACAGCCCGATGGTCCCTTCGAAGATGGGCGTGAAGGGCATTCCGACCCTGATGCTGTTCAAGGACGGCCAGATGACCTCGATGAAGGTCGGCGCCATGCCCAAGGGCAAGATCGTCGAATGGCTGGCCGAAGCCGGCGTGAAGGCGGACTGAGTTTTCTCCCTCCCCTTCATGGGGAGGGTGGCTGAGCCCGCAGGACGAAGTCGGGTAGGGGCGGCGTTTCGAAAGAGGCGCCGCCTTTTCCATGTCCGAACGATGGACCGCTTCAGTCGGATGGAGCTAACCTGCCGTCATGTTCGGCCGATCTAGAAAGCAGCAGAAGATCGATCCGGTCACGGCGCGACGTTATCGCATCATGATGTGGGCGCGTTTTCCCGTCGTGGGAATTGCGCTGGCCGACGCGCTCAAATTCAACACCTCTTGGCTGGCGTTTGCGGCGCTGGCCGCATGGTACGGGGTCTTTCTTGTATGGGCCCTGGGCATACTCGAGACCTAGCGCCTAAACCGGCCAGGTCTCGCGACTAGCGCCCAACACCTCGCCCGCCAGATAGAGGGAGCCGCAGATGACCACCCGTCCGGCGCCCAGGGCCAAGGCGCGCTCCAGCGCGGCGTCCACCGATCCCGCCGCCATGGCGCCGAAGCCGCGCCCCTGCGCGACGGCGGCCAGGGCCTCCGGTTCAGCGGCCGTCCCCTCGAAGCCGACGGTGAAGACCTGGGCGTCGATCCCCTTCAGCGCCTCGAAGAAGCCGCCGGCGTCCTTGTTGGCCAGCATGCCGACGATCAGGGCCGTGGGGCGCGGCGCGCGCGCCTGGCGGTCGGCCAGGGCGCGGGCCAGGGCGCGGGCGGCGTGCGGGTTGTGCCCGCCGTCCAGCCACAGTTCGGCGTCGGCCTTCTGAGCCTTGTCGGCATAGGGGCCGGCGGTCAGTCGCTGCATCCGCGCAGGCCAGCGCACGGCCTTCAGCCCCTCGGCGATGGCGGTTTCGGGCAGGTCCAGCTCCAGCGCGGCGGCGATGGCGACGCCCGCATTGTCAAACTGGTGCGCGCCGGACAGAGCGGGCGCGGGCAGGTCGAGGAACCGCTCCTGATCCTGATAGACGAGGCCGCCGCGTTCGGCCCAGGCGTCGAAGTCGACGCCCATGACGGTCAGGGGCGAGCCGACCTCGGCCGCGCGGCGCGCGATCACTGCCATGGCCGCCTCGGACTGGCGCGCCACGACGCCGCGCGCGCCCGCTTTCAATATGCCCGCCTTCTCGCCCGCCACGCCTTCGAGGGTCGTGCCCAGGAACTCGGCGTGGTCCAGATCGACGGGGGTGATGACGCTGAGCAGGGGTCGGGCGATGACGTTGGTGGCGTCCAGCACGCCGCCGAGGCCCACCTCGATGACCGCCAGATCCGCAGGGGTCTCGCTCATGGCCAGAAAGCCCGCCGCCGTGGTGCTTTCGAACACCGTGGCCTGCCCGCCCGTTTCGGCCATGGCCGCCTCGACCCGGTCGAGGATGGCGTTCAGGGCGTCATCGGTGATCAGCGTCCCGGCCAGCCGGATACGCTCGTTGAAGCGCACCAGATGCGGCGAGGTGTAGGCGTGGACGCGCAGACCCGCCGCCTCGGCGATGGCGCGGATCAGGGCGACCGTCGAGCCCTTGCCGTTCGTGCCCGCGACATGGACGACCGGCGGCAGCTTGTCCTGCGGATTCCCGAGCGCCTCGCACAGGGCCCGCATCCGATCCAGCGACAGGTCGATGCGCTGGGGATGCCGGGCGCGCAGGCGTTCCGAAATCGGGTCCATGGAAAGAGCCTGCGGTTAGGCAGCCTTCTTCTGGGCCGCGCCGCTCATCAGCATGGACAGGATCAGGCCCAGCGTCGTCGGCAGGTCGCCGCGCGACACCACCTTGTCGACCATGCCCTTGTCCTTGAGATATTCGGCGCGCTGGAAGCCCGGCGGCAGTTTCTCGCGGATGGTGGTCTCGATCACGCGCGGGCCGGCGAAGCCGATCAGGGCGCCCGGCTCGGCCAGGTGGACGTCGCCCAGCATGGCGTAGGAGGCCGTGACGCCCCCCGTGGTCGGGTCGGTCAGCACCACGACGTAGGGCAGCTTGGCCGCCTTCACTTCCTGGACGGCCAGGGTGGTGCGGGCCATCTGCATCAGGCTGAGGGCGCCTTCCTGCATCCGCGCCCCGCCGGCGGCGGTGTAGCAGACGAAGGGAACATTGCGCTTCACCGCCTCGCGCGCGGCGGCGATGAAGGCCTCGCCCGCCGCCATGCCCAGCGAACCGCCCATGAAGGTGAAGTCCTGCACGATGACCACGGCGGGGGCGCCGCCGATGCGGCCGTAGCCGATGGCCATGGTGTCCTTGCGGCCCGCCGCCTTGCGCGCCGCCGACAGGCGGTCGCGATAGGGCTTGCCGTCCGAGAACTTCAGCGGGTCTTCCGGCACGTCCGGCGTGTCGATCGCCTCATACAGGCCGTCGTCGAAGGTGGCCTTCAGGCGCGTCGGGGCGTTGATCCGCATGTGACGGCCCGACGGCGTGACCCACAGGGCCGCCTCCAGGTCCGAGCGGAACAGCATCTCGCCCGTGTCCGGGTCCTTGACCCACAGATTGTCCGGGGTGTCGCGCGGGCTGACGATCTTGCGCACGCCCGGCGCGAAACGCGACAGCCAGCCGCCGCGTGCCTTGTTCTCGGGATTCTTATCGACCATGGGCGGGGCCTTTAAACGGTTTCCGTCACGGAAGCACTAGCGCGGGCGCCATGAACCGCATCAGCCAGGGCCTTCACCTTGGCCAGAACGCGCGGCGCGGCGGGTTCGTTCGCCTCAAGAGCGGCGGCGACCTCGTCCACGAAGACCGAGCCGGCCACCACGGCGTCAGCGACGCGGGCGATCTCGGCGGCGCGTTCGGGCGTCCTGACGCCGAAGCCGACGGCGACGGGCAGGCCGGCCGCGCGACGGACGCGCTCGACGGCGGGCGCCACCTCGGCGGCCACGGCCTCCTTCACTCCGGTCACCCCGGCGACGGAGACATAGTAGACGAAGCCCGACGTGCCCTCGGCGATGACCTTCAGCCGGTCGTCGTCGGACGTCGGCGTGGCCAGGCGGATCAGGGAGACCTCGGCCGCGTCCAGGGCGGCGGCCAGCGGCCCGGCCTCTTCCGGCGGACAGTCGACGACGATGATGCCGTCCACCCCGGCCTCGGCCGCATCGCGGGCGAAGACCTCATAGCCGTAGGATTCCACCGGGTTCAGATAGCCCATCAGGATCAGCGGCGTGTCCTGATCGACCTTGCGGAAGTCCGCCACCAGATCGAGCGTGCCGCGCAGGGTCATCCCCGCCTTCAGCCCGCGCAGGGCGGCGCGCTGGATCGGCGGCCCCTCGGCCATAGGGTCGGAGAAGGCCAGGCCCAGCTCGATCAGATCGGCGCCTGCGGCGGGCAGGCCCTTGAGGATCTCCAGCGCCTCGTCCCGGCTGGGATCGCCGGTCATGACATAGGGGACCAGACCGGCCCGGTTCTCGGCTTTCAGCTTGGCGAAGCGGGCGTCGATGCGTGCGGTCGTCACTGAGCCGCTCCTCCCGAAGGCGTGGGCGCCGGAGTCTCGGGCGTCGCGGTGCAGACATCACCGGGAATGACGGCGAAGCCCAGGTAGCCCGGAGCGGTCGCCTCGGCCGGTTTGCTCTCGTCATAGAAGGCGACCATCTGCAGGCCGTCGCAGCCGCCGCCGTCGCGTCGGCGCACGAAGATGACGCGGTTGTCGTCGCCGTCCGCCGCCAGCCAGTTCAGGGTGGAGAGGTGCTCCGTATAGGCGTCCGCCAGGGCGCCGATCTGATCCAGTTGGGCCGTCACGCAGAAGGCCGGACTGCGCAGCAGGCCGCCGCAGTCGGCCGCTTCCATCGCCGGCGGCAGGACCGGCATTCCCGTGGCCGCCGGACCGGGCGGGATGGCCGGGGCCGCCTGAACCGGCGCCTGGGGCGCTGGAGCGGCCGTGTTCTGCGCCAGGGTCAGGGTCGGAGAGAGGGCCGCGATGGCGGCGGCGATCAGCAGGGTCTTCATCATCACAGCTCCACGTCTAGATGCTTGGCTACAGTGTTGATGTCCTTGTCGCCTCGGCCCGACAGGACGATCACCAGATCGCCGTCCTTGCCGATCTGTCTGGCGACGTCGCCGGCGCGCGCCAGGGCGTGCGAGGACTCCAGCGCCGGGATGATGCCTTCCAGCCTGCACAGGCTCTGGAACGCGTCCAGCGCCTCATGGTCTGTGGCCGACAGATATTCGCCCCGGCCCAGGTCGTGCAGCCAGGCGTGCTCCGGCCCGATGCCCGGATAGTCGAGCCCGGCCGAGATGGAGTGGCCCTCCAGAATCTGGCCGTCGGCGTCCTGCAGCAGATAGGTGCGGTTGCCGTGCAGCACGCCCGAGCGCCCGCCCTTCAGGCTGGCGGCGTGGTCGGGGGTGTCCAGGCCGAGGCCCGCCGCCTCCACCCCGATCAGACGCACGGCCTCGTCCTGGATGAAGGGATGCATGGCGCCGATGGCGTTGGACCCGCCGCCGATGCAGGCCATGACCGCGTCGGGCAGGCGGCCGATCTGACGCTGGGCCTGCGCCTTGATCTCCTTGCCGATCACCGACTGGAAGTCGCGCACCATGGCCGGGTAGGGGGCCGGGCCCGCCGCCGTGCCGATGATGTAATAGGTGTCGGCGACATTGGTGACCCAGTCGCGCATCGCCTCGTTCATGGCGTCCTTCAGCGTCGCCGCCCCCGCCGTCACCGCCGAGACCTCGGCGCCCAGCAGCTTCATGCGGAAGACGTTCGGCTGCTGCCGGGCCACGTCGACCGCGCCCATATAGACGGTGCAGGGCAGGCCGAAGCGGGCGCAGACGGTGGCCGAGGCGACCCCGTGCTGACCGGCGCCGGTCTCGGCGATGATGCGCGTCTTGCCCATGCGGCGGGCCAGCAGAATCTGGCCCATGCAGTTGTTGATCTTGTGCGCGCCCGTGTGGTTCAGGTCCTCGCGCTTCAGCCAGATCTTGGCGCCGCCGAAATGCTCGGTCAGCCGCTCGGCGAAATAGAGCGGGCTGGCGCGGCCGACATAGTGCTCCAGGTAGCCGTCCAGTTCGGCCTGGAAGCTGGGGTCCGCCTTGGCCGCCTTATAGGCCGCATCCAGCTCGTGGATCAGCGGCATCAGGGTTTCGGGCACGAAGCGGCCGCCATAGGGGCCGAAGCGGCCTTCGGCGTCAGGCCAGGCGTAGGAATTCGATAGGGCGTTCACAGTCTGGGGCACGGTCTGGGGCACAACGAAAGTCTTCAGGGAGGAAGGCGACGAAATCAGGACCGCGATGCGGCGTCCAGAAAAGCTTTGATCAGGGCCCGGTCCTTAACACCCGGCGCGCTTTCAACGCCAGAGGAGACATCGACCATCGGCGCCCCGGAAATCCGCACCGCCTCGGAAACATTTTGCGGGTCCAGCCCGCCCGCGAGGAACCAGTTTGCCGGAAGCGCCCGGTTCTGCATCAGCCTCCAGTCGAAAGACGCCCCCACCCCGCCGGGCAGGTCGGCGCCTTTCGGCGGCCTGGCGTCGAACAGCAGATGATCGGCGACGCCGGTCCAATCGGCGACGCCGGCGAAATCCGCTTCATCCCGGATCGGCAGCGCCTTGATGACACCCGCCCCCGTCAGCCGCCGCGCCTCCGCCGCGCGCTGCGGCGTCTCATGACCATGCAGCTGGATGAAGTCGGGCCGCAGGATCAGGGCGACTTCGCTCAACAGGGCGTCGTCGGGGTCGACCAGAACGGCGACCACCTTCGCCTTTCCGCGCGCCCGGTCGAACAGGGTCGCGGCGTGCAGCGGCGGGATATGGCGCGGGCTCTTGGGAAACACCACCGCCCCGACAAAGGCCGCCCCGCCGTCCAGCGCCGCATCCAGCGTATCCGGCGTCGTCAGGCCGCAGATCTTGGTGAGTGTCATGAGACAGGCAGGTGCGCGACTGCGGAGGGCAGGTCAAGCGCCGGCTCTCCTACTTCCCGCTCACCCCGGCGGACGCCGGGGCCCAGTTCTTTGGCTGCAAACGCGGCGTATGAGGCTCTCACTGGATCCCGGCGTCCGCCGGGATGAGCGGAGTTTAGGAGGCGAAGATCGAAGCGATCTCGTCCTCGGTCAGCAGCCGCCATTCGCCCGGCGCCAGCTCATCGGGCAGCGCCAGCCCGCCCAGTCGCTCGCGATGCAGGGCCTCGACGTGATTGCCGACCGCCGCGAACATGCGGCGCACCTGGTGATAGCGGCCCTCCGTCACCGTCAACCGCGCCTCCGTCGGCGAGATCACCTCCAGCACGGCGGGCGCCAGCGGCTTGTCCTCGCCCTCCAGCACCAGCTCGCCCGAGGCGAACAGCGCCCCTTCCGTCCCGTTCAACGGCCGCGCCAGCGTCGCGCGATAGACCTTGGCCACATGGCGTTTGGGACTGATCACCCGGTGCAGCAGGTCGCCGTCGTCGGTCAGCAGCAGCAGGCCGCTCGTCTGCTTGTCCAGCCGCCCGATGGTCGAGATCGCCGGGTCGCGCCGCCGCCAACGGTCGGGCAGGACGTCATAGACCAGCGCCCCGTCCTCCTTGTGCGAGCAGGTCATGCCCAGCGGCTTGTTCAACAGGATGACGAGGCCGGGGACGGGGTCCAGCGGCTCGCCGTCGATCTCCATTCGCATCGGCAGATCGGACGTCACCGGAATGCGCTTCGACACGTCGGTCAGATCGGCGCCGTCCAGCACGACGCCGCCCGCCTTGCCCAGCCGCGCCATCTCGGCCCGCGAGCCGTAGCCCATCGAGCCCAGCAGCTTGTCCACGCGGGACGTTGGAATCTTCTTGCTCATGCCCTATCGCCCTTCGGGCTGCTTGAGGGCGGGATCACTTCACCGCCTCGAAAATCTTGTAGCCGCCCTGATCCACGACCATCCGCACCCGCTTGAAGGCGGCGTCCAGTTCGGCCTCATAGGGCAGATGGCGGTTGGCGACGATCCAGGCGGTCCCGCCCTTCCTGAGCATCTCGGCCGCCTTGCGGATGAAGGCCTGCCCCAGCCGCCGGTCCTCGGCCCCGCCGTCGTGGAAGGGCGGATTGCTGACGATGAAATCCAGGTCGCCCGCCGCGCCCAGCGTCCGCACATCGGCCCAGTCGAAGCTGGCGCGCGCATCCTCGACGTTGCGCTTCGCCGCCTCGACCGCGCGCCGGTCGATGTCGACCAGCCTTAGCGCAGTCACGGGGGGCGAGCGCAGCACCACCGTCGACAGCGCCCCGAAGCCGCAGCCCAGATCGGCGCCCGCCCCTTTCAGCGGCGGCAGGACTTCGGCCAACAGGGCCGTGCCCGGATCGATCCGGTCCCAGGCGAAGACGCCCGGCTGCGACCAGGCCTCCAGCCCCGGAACCACGCGCGGCGCGCCCGCCTCGATCGCCGCTTCCAGTCCCTCGACCGTCTCGGGGCGAATGACGACGCAGCGGCGATGGTGGGCCTTGGCCGTCTCGATCACCTCCAGCCCGAACGCCTTCAACTCCTTGCCCAGACGCGAGCCGCCCTTGTCCTTGGGCGCCATGACGTCGAGCCGACCGCCGGGCTTCAGCGCCTTCAGGGCCAGGGCCAGCGTATAGCGCCGCTCCACCGCGCCGGGCGGGGCGTAGAGCATCGCCCCGTCGGCCGATCCGGGCGCGACCGTTTCCAGCGCCGTCGAGCCGGGGATCAGAGGCGAGGTCTGGGTCGCCGTCGACGGCGGATCGAACACCGCGGGCGGGCGGCCGTAGAGAAGCATGGTCATGAGACGCCCCTTATCCCTTCTCCCCTTGCGGGAGAAGGTGGCTGCCCTCGGGCTCGACCCGAGGGCTGACGGATGAGGGGTCGCTCGGCCCTTAAGGAAGCCGCTGCATCCTGCGTCCTGAAACCCCTCATCCGAGCGCCTTCGGCGCCCACCTTCTCCCACAAGGGGAGAAGGACGCGGTTGGAGAAGGGTTCGCGGGTGACACCCCCGGCCGAATACGGCACAACGGCCGCCATGTTGGACTTCCCACCGCCCGCTGACTTCTCGCCCACACTGGACGAGGCGCGGACCCTGCTGGAGCGGGTGTGGGGCCATGCCGATTTTCGAGGACTGCAAGCCTCGGTGATCGAGGAGGTCCTGGCCGGGCGCGACGTGCTGGCCGTGCTGCCGACCGGCGGGGGCAAGAGCGTCTGCTATCAGGTGCCCGCCATCCTGCGCGAGGGCGTGGGTCTGGTCGTCTCGCCGCTGATCGCCCTGATGACCGATCAGGTCGAGGCGCTGAAGCAGCAGGGCGTCGCCGCCGCCCGGCTGGATTCCGGCCTGACCATGGACGAGCGTTCCGCCGTCTGGCGCGCGGCGCGTTCGGGCGAGCTGGACCTGCTGTATGTCTCGCCCGAAGGGCTGGCCTCGGGGTCCATGCTGGAGCGGCTGGCCGAACTGCCGATCAGCCTGATCGCCATCGACGAGGCCCACTGCGTCTCACAGTGGGGCCACGACTTCCGCCCCGATTACCGCACCCTCGGCCGTCTGGCTGAGATCTTCCCCCGCGTGCCCCGCATCGCCGTCACCGCCACCGCCGACGCCCGCACGCGCGACGACATTCTGGCCTCGCTGAAGCTGGGCGAGGCCCGCGTCTTCGTCGACAGCTTCGCTCGCCCGAACCTGCAACTGACCGCCGAGCGCAAGGTCAACGGCTCACGCGCCCGCACCGACGCCCGCGTGGTCGAACTGGTGCGTGAACGGCGCGGCCGCTCGGGCGTGGTCTATTGCGGCAGTCGCGACGGCTGCGAGCGGGTGGCCGATGCGCTGCGCGACGCCGGGACCAACGCCATCGCCTATCACGCCGGGTTCGACGCCCGCGAACGCGACCGGCGGCTGGAGCGTTTCCTGGCCGAGGACGGGACCGTCATGGTCGCCACCATCGCCTTCGGCATGGGGGTGGACAAGCCCGACGTGCGCTTCGTCATCCACGCCGATCCGCCCGGCAGTCTTGAGGCCTATTGGCAGGAGATCGGCCGCGCCGGGCGCGACGGCGAGCCGGCCGAGGGGATCACCCTTTACGGCCCGTCGGACATCGCCTGGTCCCTGCGCCGCCTCGACAGCCGCCCGATGGCCGAGGAGGTCAAGCAGGTCCAGACCCGCAAGGTGCGTCAGCTGTTCGCCATGCTGGACGGCGCGACCTGTCGCCCGCAATCCGTGCGCCGTTATTTCGGCGAACAGGACGCCGAGCCGTGCGGCGTCTGCGACGTCTGCGGCGATCCGCCCGCCACCTTCGACGCCCTGGTCCCGGCGCAGAAGGCCCTGGCGGCGGTGCAGCGGCTGGGCGAACGCTTCGGCCGCACGCGCGTCATCGACCATCTCATGGGCCGCACCAAGGAGGTCCAGCCGTGGGAGGCGGGGCTGTCGACATGGGGCGTCGGCGCCGACCTGTCGCTGATCGGCTGGCGCGACGTCGTCGACCACCTGATGTTCGAGGGCCTGCTGGTCGAGGATCCCAACGACGGCAAGCCCCTGATCCGGCTGGGCGACCCTCAGGCCGTGCGCGGCGTCTATCGCGGCGAGCGCGAGGTGCGGGTGCGTCAGGCGCCGATCCGGGCCGCGGCCCTGGACAAGCCGCGCCGCAACGCCGGGCGCAATCTGGCGGTCGAGGGGCTGGACGCCGACGTGCGCGCCCGCTTCGAGGCCCTGCGCGCCTGGCGCCGCGAGCGCGCCGTCGAACAGCGCGTGCCGCCCTATGTCATCTTCCAGGACAAGACCCTGGTCGAGATCGCCCTTCAGGAGCCGCGCGGTCTGGATCAGCTGGCCGTCATTCCCGGCGTTGGCGCGGGCAAGCTGGAGCGTTACGGCCCGGCCGTGCTGGAGGCGCTGGAGGCCGTCGCCTGACGGTCGCCATGACCAAAACTTAACTGGCGCGCCGTTCCTCCCCCTGTCACCCCTCGGCTGACAGGGACGAGAGGATGCTCATGAATCGGATGTTGGCGGCGGGCGTCGCCTGCCTGGCGATGGCGGGCGCAGTGCAGGCGCAGGAGGCTTCAAACGGAGCGCCAGCGCCGATGGAGCAGCCGCGCGACTGGTCGGCCGCCCTGGTTCAGGACGCGACCGGCCTGCACGACATCATGATCGACAGCCATCCGGGCGTGCATGACCAGCTCAACCCCCAGTTCCGCGACCGTCTGGACCAGGGCTTGGCGACGGCGTTGGAGCGGGCGAAGACCACGACCGACGCGGGCGGCTGGTGGTGGGCGCTGCGCGCCTATGTCGCCAGCTTCGAGGACGGCCACGTCCAGATCAGCCTGGCCCAGAGGGATTTCGGCTTCCCGACCCGCTGGCCCGGCTTCCTGACCGTCTATCGCGGCGCTGATCAGGTGGTGGTCGATCGCGACGAGGCCGACGCCGACGTGCCGCCGCTGGGCGCTCGGCTGATCGACTGCGACGGGGTGGACGCCGCCGCCCTGGCCGAACAGCGCATCGGCCAGTTCCGGGGGCGCTGGTTTCTGGAGGCGATCAGGACGCGTTTGGGCGACTGGATGTTCCTGAGTGCGGAAAACCCGTGGCAGACCGAGATGAAGGCTTGCCGATTCGAGACCGACGGCGCGACCATGACCTACGCCCTCGACTGGCGCGCCGCGCCCGATGATCTGAGCGATCGCCGCGCCCGGTTGATGCCGAGCGCCAGGCCCGACTTTGCCCTGAAGCATTTCGACGACGGCGGCTTCTGGATCTCGACCCCCACGTTCAACGGCGACCCCGCCAGCGAGGCCCACGCCGAACTGACATCCCTGATCGCCGACATGAAGACCAGGCAGGACGCCCTGCGCGACGCCCCCTATGTGGTGCTGGACCTGCGGGGCAACGGCGGCGGCTCCTCGCACTGGAGCCAGCTGATGGCCCAGGTCCTGTGGGGCGACGACTGGATGGCCACACACCCCGAGCCGGCGATCGAATCCGTCGACTGGCGCGCCTCGGACGGCAACATCGCGGAAATCTCCGCCTTCCTGGACAAGCTGCGCGCCACGAACAGCCAGCCGGAGCTGATCGCCTGGGCCGAGGACGCCGTCGACGGGATGAAGGCGGCCCGGGCCGCCGGCGAGATCTATTGGCGCAGCGCCGATGACGAGGAGCCGGCCGACGCCGCTCCGTCGCCGCCCACGCCGCAACTGATGAAGGGCCGGGTCTATGTCCTGACCGATTCCAGCTGCGGCTCGGCCTGCCTGGACGCGGTCGACCTGTGGAAGACCGTGGGCGCTGTCCAGGTCGGACGCGAGACCTCGGCCGACACCGTCTACATGGAGATCCGCCAGGCGTCTCTGCCCAGCGGCCTGGCCGAAATCGCCGTGCCCATGAAGGTCTATCGCGGTCGCGCGCGCGGCAACAACGAACCGCAGCGGCCCCAGTATGTCATCGAAGGCGACATGAGCGACGACGCGGCCCTGCTGGCCTCGATCCGTCGGCTCCAGCCGAACTGACGCCTCAGCGCAGGAAGCGATCGACCGCCGCCTGAAACTGCCGCGGGCGATCGATCATGACCATGTGCTCGGCGCCTTCGACCCGTTCGAAGGCGGCCGGGCGGGGCAGGGAGCGGTAGCCCGCGCGGAACAGGTCGTCGACGTGGCTGCGCGGGCTGCGGTCGTCCGGGCTCCAGCCGTAGACGACGGTGACCGGCGCCTCGATCAGCGGCAGACGCGAGCGCAGGTCCGTGGTCATCACCTCATACAGGCCCTGGGCCAGGACACGGCGGTCGCCGCCCTGCCAGCCGAGGCCGCCCAGCACATTGTCGGCGGCGCCGCCCAGCTCCAGCCCCATGGAGGCCGCCTGGGTCCGCAGCGCCTGGTCGCCCAGCAGCATCAGGCCCTGATAGGCGATGCGGGCCAGGGGCTCGACGTCGGCGGCGGTCGATCCGGGGCTGATCAGCGACGGGAAGAAGGGCGAGGCGTCCACCACCATGACCTTGCCGATGCGGTCGCCGGCGTCGGCGGCGACCCGCAGGGCCACCTGGCCGCCCATCGAGTGGCCGATCAGGGCCGGGCGTCGAAGGCCTTGCTCCTCGATGTAGCGGCGAATCTCGGCGGCGACGGGCGCGCTGACCAGGCCCTCGGCGTTGCCGCCGGGCGCCGTCTCGCCGAAGCCGCGCACCGTCACCAGATGCACCCGATAGCGGCCTTCCAAAGCCGCCGCCGTGCGCGCCCACACCGCCGAGGTCGAGGCCAGGCCGGGGATGAGCACCACGTCCGGCCCCTGGCCTTTCGTCTCGACCAGGATGCGCGAGGATTGGAACAGCGCCGGCGTCGGCGTCGGCGCCGGGGCGGCCGTCGGGCGCGCCGCCTGGGCGGCGGCGACGCTTTGCGCCGACGCGCTCGACGGGATGATCGTCAGAACGGCGGAGAGAAGGGCGAAACAGAGCGATTGGCGCATGGCGTCAGCCTGCCCGTGGATAACGGCGAAACCTCGACCGGGCCGGGCCCGTGGCGGGACCATTGTGTTTTCGTCTTAACAGGAGTGAAATCCCCTTGTTCCTGGGGAGGATGAGATGAAACCAACTGTCATCACCATTGTCGCCGCCGTCGTCGCCCTGGCGGCATCGCCCGCCCTGGCCGAAAGCTGGCACGTCGTTTCGCGCAGCTCGGCCACGGTCTTCATGCTGGACGTGGACTCCATCACCGAGGCGAGCGGCGCGCGAACGGCCGTTCTGGCGCGCGTTCCGGCGTCCGGCCCGGTCGACGACCTGTCTTATTCCGCCGGCGAGATCACCATCCGCTGCAGCGCCAACCAGTCCAAGCCGGGCGTGGAGGTCCTTTACGGCCCCGACGGCGCGGAGCAGGAGCGCATCGACGACGGCTACGACTTCGACGCCATCGCCCGGAACTCGCTGGATTCCTACATCAAGGACATGCTGTGCGACGACCAGCGCGGCACGCTTGTCTACCCGTCCGTCCGCGCCTTCATCGAAGCCGGGCGTCCTCGGGCGGACTGAGCCGCCGTCGAAGCGCCCTTGCCGGGGCGCAGCCGGGCGTCTATCGCCTAGCCGCAGGGGCGCGCGCCCCTGTCCGGGCGATCCCTTGCTCCATCCTCAACGCCTGAGGCGGCGTCCAGGCGGCCGGACCCGTAGTGTAAACAGTCAGAGTCGCCGCCTTGCCCCATCCGACGTCGGCCGTCGTAACGTCGCCCATCGCTCTCGAGCCGTCGGTCGACCCGCAGAGCCTGGAGCGTCTGCGCGCCCTGCTCCACGATCAGGCCGACGCCATGGTGGCGGCCTTCTATCAGGTGCTGCTCGACGATCCCGAGGCCCAGACCTTCCTGCACCACTCCATCGTCCAGGAGCGGCTCAGCCCGTCCCTGCGCAACTGGCTGATCGACCTGTTCGCACCTGAACAGGACGTCGAGGGCGAGGTCTTCATCGCCCGCCAGACCAAGATCGGCGAGGTCCACGCCCGCATCAAGATTCCCATGCATCTGGTCATGGCCGGGGCGGCGGTGCTGAAGGCGCGGCTGGCCGATGATCTTGCGGCGGACCCGGCGGCCTTTGATCTGTTGCGCCTGGTCGGTCGGCGGATCGATCACGCCCTTCGCTTGATGAGTCAGTCCTATGAGAAGGGCGCCAGCAACCGGGCGCGCCTGGACGAGGCCTACCGCCTCTTTTCTCTGGATCAGGACATCCACTTCGAGCGCGAGAGCCAGCGCGCCGGCCTGATGGAGTGGAGCCAGAAGACCCTGTTCCGCATCCTCGCCTCGGGCGGGGTCGACGGGGCTGGCGCCCTGGGGGCCTCGCCCTTCGGCCTGTGGATCCGACATCGGGCCGACTTCCTGTTCGACGGCTCGCCGCACCTGGCGCGGCTGAACGCGACGATGGAACGGATCGACGGCGCGCTCTTGCCTCGCTTCACGCCCGGCGCGGCCCCGGCCGAGCTGGCCGCCCCCCTGAAGGCGCTGGAGGCCGCCGTCGAAGAAGTCGCCTTCCTGCTGAACGAGATGTTCCAGGGGCTGGCGGGCATGGAGGGCGGTCGCGACCCGCTGACCCGCGCCCTGAACCGGCGCTTCCTGTCATCGATCCTGAGCCGTGAGATCGGCTTCGCCAACACCAACCACACGCCGCTGTCGGTGCTGCTGCTGGACGTCGACCACTTCAAGCGGATCAATGACACGCACGGCCATCCGGTCGGCGACGAGGTGCTGCGCCAGGTGGCCGAGGCCGTGACCGAGAACGTCCGCCCCAGCGACTTCGTCTTCCGTTACGGCGGGGAGGAATTCCTGATCGTCCTGGTCGAGACCCATCTGCACCAGGCTGCGACCATCGCCGAGCGCATGCGTCTGGCCCTGGCGGCCAAGCCGATCACGGCGGCGGGCCTGGCGCCCTTCAACGTCACGGCGTCGATCGGCGTCGCCGAGCATCGCGGCCACCCGGACGAGAACTATCTGGTCAAGGCGGCCGACGACGCCCTCTATCGCGCCAAGCAGAACGGTCGCAACCGCGTCGAGCAGGACCGCCGCAGCGCCTGACGGCCCCGCGACGGCTATCGCAAAGGCGCTTCCCCTCGCTTGAAAAACGGAGTTATCATCCGTGGCGGGCAGGGGGACGCAATGTCGGAATTTGACGCGCTTTTCGCCTTCTACGCCCTGCTGCTCGGGCTGGCGGTCGCCAATGTCGCGACCGCCTTCGCGGAAATGTACAAGGTGCGCGGCCGCGTCGTCATCGGCTGGACGGTCCCGCTGCTGGGCGCCGTCGTCCTGACCGCAGCCTGTCAGCAATGGCTGTCCCTGTTCCGCGCCCAGGCGGATATGAAGCTAGGCCCCGGCGAGCTTCTCATCTGCCTGGCGATGGCCCTGCCCTACATCTTCATCAGCCAGGTCATCCGGCCCCGTCACGACGAAACCTCGTCGCTGGAGGTCTATTACGCCGAGCATCGCCGGATCCTGGCCGGGGCCTTGCTGGTCCCCGTGCTCGCCAGCAGCGTCGTCAACGTCATCTATGCCGTGGCGCTGAACGACGGCTTCGTTCCCGCCGCGCTCGGCTTCCTGATCTATCAGGGCGTCCGCTACGCCTGCATCATTCCCATGCTGATCTGGCCGAACGTCGCCGTGCAGCGGGCGGGGCTGGTCGTCCTGCTCGCCCACACGGTCTTGATGATGTTCTAGGCGTCAGGTGTCAGGCGTCGACGGCGGCGTCCAGGGCGTTGTCCTGGATGAACTCGCGGCGCGGTTCGACCACGTCGCCCATCAGCTTGGCGAACAGGTCGTCGGCGTCGTCGCCGTGCTCGACCTTGACCTGCAGCAGGGTGCGGGCGTTGGCGTCCAGCGTCGTCTCCCACAGCTGTTCCGGGTTCATCTCGCCCAGACCCTTGTAGCGCTGAATGGCGATGCCCTTCTTGCCCGCGTCCAGCACGGCCGCCAGCAGGTCCAGCGGGCCGCGGATGGTCGTGGTCTTGTCCTTGCGGCGATAGACGGCCGGCGCCGAGAACAGGCCGTCGAAGGCGGCGGCGCGCTCGGCCAGACGGCGGGCGTCCAGCGACCGGCCCAGCACCTCGTCCAGCACGATCGTCTCGCTGACGGCGCGGCGCACGCGGTTGAAGGCCACCCCGCCCTGGGCGGCCGGTTCGCCGCTCCACGGGCCGTCGCCTTCCTCGGCGTAGAGGTTCAGCCGCTCGGCCGCGCGCGCGGCGCGGTCGGCCAGTTCGCCGGCGTTCTCGTCGAACAGACCCGCCAGGGCGCCCTGTTCGATGGCGAAGGCCGGGGCGCGGGCCGCCAGACGGTCGACCAGGGCCTTGAACGCCTTGGCCTCGCGGACCAGTTCCTGCAGGTCCATGCTGGCGCGCACCTCGCCCGAGGCCAGCTCCAGCGTCGCCTCGGCGCTGCCTTCCTCGATCAGATAGGCGTCCATCTCCGCCTGATCCTTGATGTAGCGGTGCTGCTTGCCCTTGGAGACCTTATAGAGCGGCGGCTGGGCGATGTAGACGTGGCCGCGCTCGATCAGCTCCGGCATCTGACGATAGAAGAAGGTCAGCAGCAGGGTGCGGATGTGGGCGCCGTCGACGTCGGCGTCCGCCATCAGGATGATCTTGTGATAGCGCAGCTTGTCCGCGTCGAAATCGTCGCGGCCGATGCCCGTGCCCAGCGCCAGGATCAGGGTGCCGATGGTGTCGGACGACAGCATCCGGTCGAACCGCGCCCGCTCGACGTTCAGGATCTTGCCGCGCAGGGGCAGGACGGCCTGGTTCTCGCGGTTGCGCGCCTGCTTGGCCGAGCCGCCGGCGGAATCGCCCTCGACGATGAACAGTTCGGACTTGGCCGGATCGCGTTCCTGACAGTCGGCCAGCTTGCCGGGCAGGGAGGAGATCTCCAGCGCCGACTTGCGACGGGTCAGGTCGCGCGCCTTGCGGGCGGCCTCACGCGCCGAGGCCGCCTCGATGATCTTGGAGACGACCAGCTTGGCCTCGACCGGGTGTTCCTCGAACCAGGTCGACAGGCCTTCGGTGCACAGGCTTTCGACGGCCGGCCGCACCTCGGACGAGACCAGCTTGTCCTTGGTCTGGCTGGAGAATTTCGGGTCGGGCACCTTGACCGACAGGACGCAGGTCAGACCCTCGCGCGCATCTTCGCCCGAGATGGAGACCTTCTCCTTCTTGGCCAGTCCTGAGCTTTCGATATAGGCGCCCATGACGCGCGTCAGGCTGGTGCGGAAGGCCGAAAGGTGGGTGCCGCCGTCCCTCTGGTTGATGTTGTTGGTGAAGCACAACATCGTCTCGTGGTAGGAATCGTTCCACCACATGGCCAGGTCCAGCTCGATGCCGTCCTTCTGGCCGCGGATGACGATGACGTCCTTCAGGATCGGCGTCTTGGACTTGTCTAGGTGGCGCACGAAGGCTTCGACCCCGCCCTCATAGTGCAGCAGGATCTCGACCGGCTCCGGCCCGCGCCTGTCGCTCAGCTTGATGACCACGCCCGAGTTCAGGAAGGCCATTTCGCGCAGACGGTGTTCCAGCGTCTTCAGGTCGAAGTCGATGTGGCTGAAAGTGTCGATCGACGGATAGAAGGTGACCTCGGTGCCGGTCAGCAGACGGCCCTTGTCCTCGCGCATCGGCGCATCGCCGATGACGGCCAGCGATCGCACCGTCTCGCCGCGCTCGAAGCGCACGCTGTGCTTCTTGCCCTCGCGATAGATGACCAGCTCCAGCCAGTCCGACAGGGCGTTGACCACCGAGACGCCCACGCCGTGCAGACCGCCGGACACCTTGTAGGAGTTCTGGTCGAACTTACCGCCCGCGTGCAGCTGGGTCATGATGACCTCGGCCGCCGAAATGCCTTCCTCGGCGTGGGTCGCCACCGGAATGCCGCGTCCGTTGTCGGTCACGGTGACCGAGCCGTCCTCGTTCAGGGTGACGGTCACCAGATCGGCGTGCCCGGCCAGGGCCTCGTCGATGGCGTTGTCCACCACCTCATAGACCATGTGGTGCAGGCCCGAGCCGTCGTCCGTATCGCCGATATACATGCCGGGGCGCTTGCGCACGGCGTCCAGGCCTTTGAGAACCTTGATGGAATCGGCGCCGTACTCGGGCGTGGGAGCAGTCTGTTCGGTCATGAAAACGTCGGCTCAGGGTCCGCGGGCGGACAGGGAAGAGGCGACGCGAAAGCCGCCCGTTTCAGGACCGCAAATCAGCGCGCCCCGAAGTCTCAGATATATAGGAAATTCGACGGAAAAAGCGAGCCTTTAAGCCCTATGCCGACAGCCCGCCGCCTTCCACCGCCACGAACTGCGCGCGGCCTTCCAGGGCGGCGAACAGCGGCCGCTCCGTCCCGGTCATGAAGGCCTGAAGCCTCAGCGCCTCGATCTCGTCGAACAGGGCGGCGCGGCGGGCTTCGTCCAGGTGGGCGGGCGCTTCGTCCAGCAGCAGAACGGGTCGCGCGGGCTGATCCGCCAGTCGCGCCACCTGGGCCAGGATCAGGTTCAGCACCAGGGCTTTCTGCTCGCCGGACGAGCCTTCGGCGGCGGGGCGGTTCTTCTCGCGGTGCAGGGCCGTCAGGTCCGAGCGGTGCGGCCCGAACAGGCTGCGCCCGGCCGCCGCGTCGCGGGCGCGGGCGCGCATCAGGCCTTCGCCCAGCGCTTCGACGATGTCGGCCTCGTCCGCGCCCGCCGCCGCCATCTCCTCGGCCGGACCGGCCAGTCCCAGATCGGCCTGGGGGAAGGGGCGGTCGGCGCGGGCGTCGATCCCGGCCTGAAGCGCCTTCAACGCCCCGGCGCGCGCCATCGCCGCCCGGGCGCCGCTCTCGGCCAGCCGCGCCTCCAGCGCGTCCAGCCACAGGGGATCGGCCGGACGGGTTTCGTCGGTCAACAGACGCAGCCGCTCGCGCAGGGCCTTTTCATAGGTCGAGACGACGGCGGCGTGGTCGGGATGGGCGGCGAAGACCAGGCGGTCGAAGAACCGCAGCCGCTCCGCCCGCGCGTCCGAGAACAGCCGGTCCTGCTCCGGCGTGGCCCAGACCGGGCGCAAATGATCCAGCAGCCGTCCCGGCGGCGCCGTCTCGCCGTCGATGCGCACGATGCGCCGCGCCGAGGGGCCCATGGTCTGGACGCCGGTGCCCAGGCGTACTTCGTCGCCGTCGGCTGCCTGCAGCGTCGCCGCCACGGCCCAGGGCCGCCCGACCGCCTCGCCCGGCTCGCGCCGTCCCATCTCGGCCGCCGTCGCCCCGCGCAGCCCCTTGCCGGGGGTCAGCAGGCTGATCGCCTCCAGAAGGTTGGTCTTGCCCGCCCCGTTCGGCCCATGCAGCACCACCGTCCCGCCGGAAACCGGCAGGGTCGCGCCCGCATAGGAGCGGAAGTCGGTGAGGGCGAGGGAGGTGATCATGCGTTGATCAGCAGATACACCGATTTGGCGTAGAGGCGCTGAAGAAGAAACCGCTCACCCCGGCGGACGCCGGGGTCCAGTGCGAACCACGCGCTGCGCGCTTGAAGCCAAAGGACTGGATCCCGGCGTCCGCCGGGATGAGCGGGGTATAGGCTCAGCACGCATCAAAGCAGCGTAGGAAGCAGATCATCCCAAGCCGGGTTCATCCGCTCGATCAGGTCCAGCTTCCATTCGCGGCGCCATTCCTTGATCTGGCGCTCACGACGAAAGGCCTCGTCGCGCGTGCCGTGGTGCTCATACCAGACCAGACGGGAGACATCATATCTCGCCGTGAAACCGCCGCGCAGCTTCTCGCGATGCTCGACAACCCGCTTCAGCAGGTCGTCGGTCGATCCCGTGTAGAGGACGCCATTGCGGCGACCGGCCAGGATGTAGGTGTAGAAAAACATCCAACCTCCCGGCGCGGCTCTCACTGGACCCCGGCGTCCGCCGGGGCGAGCGGTGTGGTTACACCCGCAGCGGCATCAGCACGTACTGCACACCCACGTCGGCCGGATCCAGCACCAGGGTCGGGCTGGCGGGATCGGCGAACTTGAAGTGGGCCGTCTCGCCGGTGATCTGGCCGGCGACGTCCAGCAGGTAGCGGGCGTTGAAGCCGATCTCGAACGGTTCGTCGGAATAGCCGATCTCGACCTCTTCCTCGGCCTGGCCGGCTTCCATGTTGCGCACGGTCAGCTTCACCCGGTCGTTGTCGAAGGCCAGCTTCACCGAGCGGCTCTTCTCGGCCGAGATGGTGGCGACGCGGTCCACGGCCTTGGCGAACAGGCCGTTGTCGATGTCGGCCTGCTTGTCATTGCCCTTGGGAATGACGCGCAGATAGTCGGGGAAGGCGCCGTCGATGACCTTGGAGGTCAGGCTGGCCTGGCCGAACTCGAAGCGGATCTTCTGGGCCGAGACCTGGACCTCGACCGGGCCGGCTCCGTCGTCCAGCAGGCGGCGGACCTGGTCCACCGTCTTGCGCGGCACGATGACGCCGGGGCCGCCCGCCGCGCCTTCCGGCGCCGGGGTCTCGGCCAGGGCCAGGCGGTGGCCGTCGGTGGCCACGGCGCGCAGCAGCGGAATGCCGCCGTCGGCCACCGTGTGCAGATAGAGGCCGTTCAGATAGTAGCGCGTCTCTTCGGTCGAGACGGCGAAGCGCGTCTTGTCGATCAGGCGGGCCAGGTCGTCCTTGGGCAGGGTGTAGCGCGCGCCCGAGGCCTCGGTCGACATGACCGGGAAGTCGCCCGCCGGCAGCACCGGCAGGTTGAAGCGCGAGCGGCCCGCCGCCACCACCAGACGCGGATCATCGCCCGAATAGGTCAGCGACACCTCGGCGCCGTCCGGAAGCTTGCGCACGATTTCATACAGGGTGTGGGCCGGGGCCGTGATCTGGCCCTCGACGTTCACCTGGGCCTCGGCCTCGTCGACCATTTCCATGTCCAGGTCGGTGGCGGCGAACGACAGGCGGTCGCGCCCGGCGCTCAGCAACACGTTGGACAGGATCGGAATGGTGTTGCGACGCTCGACCACGCTCTGGACGTGCCCCAGGGCCCGAAGAAGCGCGGAACGTTCGATGGTCAGCTGCATATGGTCTCGCCCGGTCGCGACCCCGCCGAAGCAGCGTCGCCTTAAATATGGGCGGGAACACTAGCGCATTGAGCGAAAGGGGCAACGCCCAGAGGCGTCTCTACGCCGTCTGCCCCCGATTTCCACAGGCGATCGCCCTTAAATCCGCTCATCCCAGCCTTCGCCGGGATGAGCGGGCTAGGGACTTACCCGCGCAGCTTGCGCGTCAGGGCCTCGACGTCGCGAGCGATCTGGTCGTCCTTGGGCATCAGCTCCTCGATCTTGCGGACCCCGTGCAGGACGGTGGTGTGGTCGCGCCCGCCGAAGCGGCGGCCGATGTCGGGATAGGAGCGGGTGGTGTGCTGCTTGCACAGATACATGGCGATCTGGCGCGGGCGGGCGATGGCGCGGGTGCGACGCTCGCTCAACAGGTCGGCCTGTTTCAGGTTGAAGTGCTCGGCCACCGTCTTCTGGATCTCGTCCACGGTGATGCGGCGCTCGGGCCCCGTGCGCAGGGCGGCGCCCAGCAGGGATTGAACCTCATCGACCGTCAGGGCCGACAGGCGGCTTCCGGCGACGGCGGCCAGGGTGTTCACGGCGCCTTCCAGTTCGCGCATCGAGCCGGGGGTGCGATCGATCAGATGCTCCAGCACGTCGGCGCGAGCTTCGCCCGAGACGACGCCCAGCTGGGCCAGGGCGTTCAGACGCGACTGGGCGACGGCGACCTTCAGGTCGCGATCCGCCGCCTCGACCGGGCAGGTCAGGCCGGCGGCCAGGTGGCTGCGCAGGCGCGGCTCGACGTCGGTCAGGGCCATCGGTGCGCGGTCGGCCGACAGGACGATGCGCTTGCCGTCCTCGATCAGGGCCGTGAGGGTGTTCAGCAGCTCTTCCTGGGTCGAGGTCTTGCCGCCGACGAACTGGACGTCGTCCAGCAGCAGCATGTCGGCCGAGCGCAGGCTCTCCTTGAAGGCGGCGGTCGAGCGGTCCTGCATGGCGCGCACGAAGGTCGACAGGAAGCGTTCGGCGGTCAGATAGACCACCTTGGCGTCCGGGCGCAGGCGCTGGGCCTCCCAGGCGATGGCGTTCAGCAGGTGCGTCTTGCCGTAGCCGTAGGGGCCGCAGAAGAAGACGGGGTTGAAATGGCCGTCGGCCCAGGTCGCCACTTGCTTGGCGATGGCCAGGGCGAAGGCGTTGCCGTGGCCCTCGACGAAGCTGTCGAAGGTCAGGCGCTCCTGCAGGCCTGCGGCGCGCACGGCGCGGGCGCCGTCGGTGGCCGGAGCGAAGGCGGGCGCGGCAGGCGAGGCGGCGGGGGCGGCGCTGATCGAGGCCAGGCGCGGCGCGACGCCCGAGGCGGCGGCCGGCGGGACCGAACCCATCTCGGCGCGGCAGCGGACGTCCAGGCGGCGGGCCAGGCCGTCCAGACCCAGCCACAGCTCGTTCATCCGGCGCAGGGCGTTCTTGCGCACCCAGTCGCGCGCATAGGCGGTCGGCGTCACCAGGATCAGATTGCCCTGTGAGTCCACGCGCACCGCGGAGGGCGCGATATAGCTGCTGAAGGGTCCGTCCCCGATCTCAGCCTTCAGGCGGTCCGCCGCCTCGGTCCAGATACGGTTGGGATCCGTCATTCCCGCCATCGCCGCGCCCCCGATCATTCAGAACACCCGCCACAAGAGTTATCACCGACGAACGCCCTTCGAGATGTCGGGTCCAGGGACGACTTCTCTCGTCTCGCGAAGCAGGCTTCGCAAGCGGGGTCGTACTCGCAGACAGACATCTCGCGCCAAGGGAAACCATTGATTTCCCTCGTCTTCATCCAGAAAGGACGGAAGTGCGTTACCCCCTCAACTTACCCCCGGAGCGGCGGAGATCAACGCTGATTCGAGTCGAGATTCGCACTTAAATTGATTGACTCCGGCAAACCTCGACAGGGCTTGGGAAAATGGCGATTTCGCCTCATTCCAGAACCGGAATCGTCAAGCGCCACTTAGGCGCAGACAGCAAGACGGCGAGGGAGCTTGCGCTTCCTCGCCGTTGAATTTCTTACATTCTTTTACGAAATGCCTGTTACAGGCCTTCCGTAGCCGTCGCATTGCGCCGTTTGACGAAGCCGTGAAGACCCGTCCGAGCGCCCCTGCGAAATCAGGCGGCCGACAGCTTCTTCAGCTGGGCGGCCAGACGGCTGACCTTGCGCGAGCCGGTGTTCTTGTGAACCACGCCCTTGGACACGGCGCGCATCAGTTCCGACTGGGCGGTGATGAACGCGGCCTTGGCGGTCTCCACGTCGCCGCCCGTGACGGCTTCCTGGAACTTGCGCAGGTAGGTGCGAACGCGGGTGCGGCGGGCCTTGTTCACTTCGGTCCGCGCTTCGATCTTGCGGATCGCCTTGCGGGCGCCTGCATTGTTGGCCATCGGGTAAAAACCTTCGAACGAAAACGCCGTAGACCCACGTCCACGGCGAGAAAATCTCAAGAGCGCGCGGCTATAGCGGAAACCCCCCGGACGGTCAACGCGATCCGGCGGGAATTGAGTCGGGGCCGGGGTTTGCGCCCCATATGATCCGGCCCCGACAGGATTCAGCGTCCGGTGAAAGCGGGCTTCCGCTTCTCGACGAAGGCGGCCATGCCCTCCTTCTGGTCGTCGAAGGCGAACAGGGAGTGGAACAGCCGGCGCTCGAACACCACGCCCTGCGCCAGGGTCGTTTCGAAGGCGGCGTTGACCAGCTCCTTGTTGGCCATGACGGCCAGGATCGACTGTCCGGCGATCTTGGCGGCGGCGGCGCGCGCCTCGTCCAGCAGAGCGTCGGACGCCACCACGCGCGACACCAGTCCGGCGCGCTCCGCCTCGGCCGCGTCCATCATCCGGCCGGTCAGGCACATGTCCATCGCCTTGGCCTTGCCCACGGCGCGGGTCAGGCGCTGCGAGCCGCCGATGCCGGGGGCCACGCCCAGGTTGATCTCGGGCTGGCCGAACTTGGCCGTCTCGGATGCGATGATGAAGTCGCACAGCATGGCCAGTTCGCAGCCGCCGCCCAGGGCATAGCCCGACACCGCCGCGATGATCGGCTTGCGGAAGCCGGCTACCCGGTCGTGGGCGCGCGCGAAGAAGTTGCCGCGATACATGTCGGCATAGGCCTGATCGGCCATCTCCTTGATGTCGGCGCCGGCCGCAAAGGCCTTCACCGAGCCCGTCAGGACCACGCAGCGTACGCTGTCGTCGTCGGCCACGCTTTCGAGGAAGTCGCCCAGTTCGCCGGTCAGGGTGGTGTTCAGGGCGTTCAGCGCCTCGGGCCGGTTCAGGGTGACGACCGCATAGCCGTCGGCGTGCCGTTCAATCAGCAGGGTGGAATAGGCGTCGGCCATGGGGCGCTCCTCATCTGTCTTCGCGGGCAGGTCTAGCCGCTCGGGCGGCCTGCGCAAACACCCGGCTAGCGCTTCTGGCAGACCGGGCAGAAGAAGGTCGAGCGCCCGCCCTGCACGATGCGTTTCACCACGCCGCGACAGCCCTCGGTGCGGCACGGCTCATGCTCGCGGCCATAGACGTCGAAGCGGTGCTGGAAATAGCCCTGGCCGCCCTCGACGTTGGCGAAGTCCTTCAACGTCGACCCGCCCGCCGCGATGGCGTCGTGCAGGACGTTGCGGACCTCGAGCGCCAGTCGCTCCAGTCGGGGGCGGCTGACCTCGCCCGCCGCCGTCAGGGGCGAGATGCGCGCGCGGTACAGGGCCTCGCATACATAGATGTTGCCCAGGCCGGCCACGATGCTCTGGTCCAGCAGGCTGACCTTGATGTTCTGCGCCTTGCCCGCGAAGGCCTCGGCCAGATGCGCGCCCGAAAAGGCGTTGCCCAGAGGCTCGGGTCCCAGCTTGGCGAACCAGGCGTGCCCCTCGACCGCCTCGGTGGGGATCAGGCCCATGAAACCGAAGCGCCGGGCGTCGGCGTAGCCCAGTCGCGTCAGCACCCCGTCCCGATCAGCCGTCAGGCTCATGTGTTCATGCTTGCCCACGACAGGGGCGGCCGTCTCGAACGCGCCGGGGGCGACGCCCTCCAGGGTGAAGCGCCCGGTCATCCCTAAGTGCGTGATCCAGGTCTCGCCGGTCGACAGGGGAAACAGCAGGTATTTCGCCCGCCGCTCCAGCCGCAGCACGGATGCGCCCTCCAGCCGCTCGACGAAGCGCTCGGGAAAGGGGAAGCGCAGGTCCGGCCGGTTCTGGCGCGGCGCCGTCAGCCGCGCGCCCTCCAGCACCGGCTGCAGGCCGCGACGCACGGTTTCGACTTCGGGAAGTTCAGGCATGGCGCAAATCTAGCCTGTCACGCCTCGCGCCGCATCTCCCGTCTACGCCAGGCGCCGGGATCGCTCGCAGGGCCGAGGTCCTGAACGGCGGCGGACGGCGAGATGCGCGATGGGCAAAAGCAAAAAGCCCCCGCCGAAGGCGAGGGCCTGGATGGGACTGCGTCAACCCGGAGAACCGCAGTCCCGCCCCGGAGCCCGCCGGAAACCGGCGGGGCGGACGGCGGCCCCTCTAGGGACCGTTCGTGTCGGCCATGGGGCCGAAAGTCGACGACGCGGCGGCCCTGCTCAAGCAGCGAGCCGCCGCGCGGCGAACGCTAGCAGGCTTAGAGCTCAAGCAGCGAGCGACCGCGTCGCGAGCGATAGCGGACTTAGATGTACCGCCGCAGGCTGCGGGCCAGGTCGGACGAGGCGTCCTTGCCGGCGCTCTTGCGGACCTGGGGCTGGTAGGCGACGCGGGCGTGCTCGACGCAGTAGACGCCTTCCGAGGCGCGGCGGCCGCAGAAGCTGAACTCGCTGGTCGAGGGGTCGCCGATCGGCCATTTGCACATGTGGGCGCCCAGCGTCAGCACGGTGGCGGTGCCGGCCAGTTCAGGCGCGGGGGCCGGGGCGGGCGTCTGGGGCGCGGCGGCGACGGGGCGCGGCGCGGCGGCCTCGATGCGGCGCGGCGCCGAGGGGGCCTGCGTCGGCGCGGCCGGGGCGGCGGCGCGCGGACGAGCCGGGCGGAAGGTGGTGCGCGCGGGCTGCGACGGGGCGGCCCGGCCCGACAGGCCCAGGCGGTGCACCTTGCCGATCACGGCGTTGCGGGTCACGCCGCCGCCCAGGGCCTTGGCGATCTGGCTCGCTGACTGGCCTTCCAGCCACAGCTTCTTCAGCGCGCCGACGCGGTCTTCGGTCCAGCCTGGGTTCATGTCGCCCTCCTGCGGAGTCGGATTCAACATCTTGTGCCGGAGTCCGAATTTCGGCCCCTCATCACGCCTCTAATCGTAAATCACCTCTTAAAACACGCAATATGTGGGAATTCACCTGTCCACAGAAACTATATCTAGTATGGTTAATGTCTCGATTTGACTCAATTTCTTGGTCGTCATCCACAGGCCCCACGCCTTGCGAAACCGGCTTGGCTGTCGCATCTGAGGCCGCATGACGCACCTGACCGCCGGTTCCGACGCCCCTTCCGCCCCTCACGGCCTGCCCCAGCCCCGTCGCTATGACGGGATCAACTGGGTGGGGCTGCGCACCCTCTACCTGAAGGAGGTCCGCCGCTTCTGGAAGGTGGGCGCCCAGACGGTGGCGGCGCCGGTGGTGACGACCCTGCTCTACATGATGGTCTTCGTGGTGGCGCTGAAGGGGGCGCGGCCGCCGCTGCACGGCACGCCCTTCGCCGAGTTCGTGGCGCCGGGCCTGATCATGATGGCCATTCTTCAGAACGCCTTCGCCAACGCCTCCTCCAGCCTGATCCAGGCCAAGATCATGGGCACGGCGACCGACTTCCTGACCCCGCCGCTCAGCCCGCTGGAGCTGACGATCGGCTTCACCCTGGGCGCGGCGACGCGCGGGGTGGCGGTCGGCCTGGTGACGGCGATCTGCGTCATGCCCTTCGCCAGGCTGGGTCTGGCCAACATCGCCCTGATCGTCTGGTTCGGCCTGATCGCCTCCCTGCTGATGGGCATGGTCGGGGTGCTGGCGGGTCTGTGGTCCGAGAAGTTCGACCATCTGTCGGCGGTGCAGAACTTCGTGGTCATGCCGATGACCTTCCTGTCGGGCACCTTCTACCTGATCGACAGCCTGCCCGAGCCCTTCGCCAGCATCAGCAAGTTCAATCCCTTCTTCTATCTGATCGACGGTTTCCGGGCGGGCTTCATCGGCCACGCCGAGGGCAGTCTGGCGATCGGCGTGGTTATGAGCGCCGTGTTGACCGTGGTCCTGGGCGCCGCCTGCTGGCTGGTCTTCCGTTCGGGCTGGCGGCTGAAGAGCTGACGTTTTAATCAAGGCGTCGAGCGCGGGGCGAGGGGCCTTCGCGAAAGGGGCCTCGCCATGTCGTTTCGTCTTCGTCTGAATGCCGTCGCCAGCGGCGTCTGCCTGGCCGCCGTCTGCCTGACGGCCGCGCCGTCGCTCGCTCAGAACCGCGCCGCCGATCTGCGCGAACAGGTCGGCGCCTACGTCAAGCCGTCCAACGCCGAGCGTCTGGAGGTGCTGCTGGGCCAGCTTCGGGCCGAGGGCTTCGCCCCGACGGTCGAGACCTTCGAAGGCGGCGGCCGCGCCGGTCCGATGCAGGGCTCAAACGTCGTCGTCACCCTCGGCGAGGGCGAGAAGGAAATCCTGCTGACCGCCCACTATGACGCGGTGAAACTGCGCGACGGAACGATGGCGGACGGCCTGGTCGATAACGCCGGCTCTGTCGTCGCCCTGATCGAGGCGGCCAAGATCCTGCGCGAGGCGCCGCTGTCGCACCGCGTCCGCATCATCTTCTTCGACCAGGAAGAGCTGGGCCTGATCGGCGCCAAGAAGTGGATCGAGGCGCACGGGATCGCCCATGTCGCGGCCGTGGTGAACTCGGACGTCGCCGCCTATGGCGACACCATGATGTACGGCCAGAACAACGGGGCGCAGTCGGCCTTCGTCACCCGCGCGGTGCAGGAACTGTGCGCCGAGCGCGCCCAGCAGTGCGTCGGCTTCCCCGAATATCCGCCGTCGGACGACCGCGCCTTCTCGGCCGCCGGCGCGCCGGTCGTCTCCCTGGGCTTCCAGGACGAGGTCGGGGCCCATCAGATGTGGCTGGCCTTCAACGGCGGCGAGACCAACGGCCTAGCCGAGGGCTTCGTCCCGCAGGTCTTCCGCCTCATCCATTCCAAGGACGACGCGATCGAGGCGGTCGAGGGCCACACGATCGACCTGGCGGGCCGGACCTATGCGGCCCTGATCCAGAAGCTGGACGCGCAACTGCGCTGAATTCGCGCCCCGCGTGGTGTTGACTAAGCCGGAATAGCGCCCGACAAGTTCGTCGCCCTTTTCCAAAGCGGTCCCGTCGCAGACGCGTCGGGACCGTCTCGCTTTATGGAGTCTGCCAAGTGTCCGGTCATCTGATGGGTGTCTACAATCGCGCGCCGCTGGAAGTGGAGCGCGGCCAGGGCGTCCGCCTGTGGTCCACGGACGGCACGGAGTACTTGGACTGCGTCTCGGGCATCTCGACCAACGCCCTGGGCCACGCTCACCCCAAGCTGGTGCAGGCGGTCAAGGATCAGGCCGAGAAGCTGTGGCACGTCTCCAACATCTTCAAGATTCCGGGGCAGGACGCCCTGGCCGATGATCTGTGCGCCAAGTCCTTCGCCGACGTCGTCTTCTTCACCAACTCGGGCGCCGAGGCCGTCGAATGCGCCCTGAAGACGGCGCGCAAATTCCACGTCGCCAACGGCCAGCCTGAGCGGATCGACATCTACGGCTTCGACGGCTCGTTCCACGGCCGCACCTACGGCGCCATCAACGCCGCCGCCAACCCCAGCTACACCGAGGGCTTCGGGCCCAAGATGGAGGGCTTCCATCAGCTGAAGTGGGGCGACAAGGACGCCCTGACGGCGGCGTTCGAGAATCCGACCACGGCGGCGATCATCCTGGAGCCGGTTCAGGGCGAGGGCGGCTGCCGCGCCACGCCGGACGCCGATCTGCGCTGGATGCGCGAGATGGCCGACAAGTACGGCGTCCTGATCATCTTCGACGAGGTTCAGTGCGGCATGGGCCGGACCGGCAAGCTGTGGGCCCACGAATGGGCGGGCATGACGCCGGACATCATGGCCATCGCCAAGGCCCTGGGCGGCGGCTTCCCCATCGGCGCCTGCCTGGCCACGGCGGAAGCGGCCAAGGGCATGACGGTCGGCGTCCACGGCTCGACCTTCGGCGGCAACCCGCTGGCCATGGCGGTCGGCAAGGCCGCCTTCGCCGAGGTGTCGTCGGACGCCATCCTGAACAACGTCAACGAAGTCGCCGGCTATCTGAAACAGCAACTTCATGGCCTGCAGGAGCGCTTCCCCGACGTGATCGTCGAGGTGCGCGGCAAGGGTCTGCTGCTGGGCGTCAAACTGGTTCCGAACAACCGTGAGTTCATGGGCTGGGCCCGCGACGAGGCCAGGCTGCTGGTCGCCGGCGGGGGCGACAACCTGGTCCGCATCCTGCCGCCGCTGAACATCACGCTCGAAGAGGCCCGCGAGGCCGTCGAGAAGTTCGAGAAGGCCTGCGAGTTCGCTCGCGCCAAGGTCGCGGGCTGACGCTGTTTCTCCCTCCCCTTCATGGGGAGGGTGGCCGAGCCCGTCAGGGCGAGGCCGGGTGGGGACGCTTTCTTCTACCTCCAGACTTCCGCAGGGCCGCCCCCACCCGGTCCCTGCGGGACCACCCTCCCCATGAAGGGGAGGGAGAAGGCTTGGTCATGGTTCGTCACTTCCTCGACATCCACCGTCTGGACGCCGCCGATCTGCGCGCCATCCTGGACGACGCCCACGCCCGAAAACGCGCCCGAAAAGGCTGGCCCCAGGGCCGCGCCGACGCCGACGCGCCGGGCAAGGACCGCGTCCTGGCCATGATCTTCGAGAAGAACTCGACCCGCACCCGCTTCAGCTTCGACGCGGCCATCCGTCAGCTGGGCGGCGACTCCATCATCGCCACCGCCTCGGACATGCAGCTGGGCCGGGGCGAGCCGGTCGAGGACACGGCCCGCGTCCTGTCGCGCATGGTCGACGCCGTGATGATCCGCGCCAACGACCATGAGGACGTCGAGCGTTTCGCCCGCGTCTCCACCGTGCCGGTGGTCAACGGCCTGACCGACCGCAGCCACCCGTGCCAGATCCTGGCCGACCTGATGACGATCGAGGAGCATCGCGGCCCGATCGAGGGCAAGACGATCGCCTGGATCGGCGACGGCAACAACGTCTGCCACAGCTTCATGCACGCCGCGCCCAAGTTCGGCTTCCACCTGCACGTCGCCTGCCCGGCGGAATATCATCCCGACCTGCGCGATCTGGAGAAGGGCGGCGCCCACGTCCACCTGACCAGCGACCCGCGTGAGGCGGTCAAGGGCGCCGACGTCATCGTCACCGACACCTGGGTCTCCATGGGCGATCAGGATTATGAGGCCCGCCTGGCCGCCTTCGAGCCTTACGGCGTCGACGAGGCCCTGATGGCCGAGGCGGCTGACGACGCGGTCTTCCTGCACTGCCTGCCGGCTCACCGCGGCGAAGAGGTGACCGACGCCGTCATCGACGGCCCGCAGTCGCTGATCTGGGACGAAGCCGAGAACCGCCTGCACGCCCAGAAGGCGGTCCTGGCCTGGTGCTTCGGGGCGTTCTAAGGAGCCCTAACGCGCTTCGCGCTGCTTGAGGGCTAGAAGGATCTGGCGCCCGGCAGCGGCCGCCCGCTGACTTCGGCCAGCAGGTGGATCAGCAGGAAGAAGACCAGGGCGGCCGCCAGCAGCATGATGAAGCGCCAGGGCATCATCCGCGGGCCGCGCGTGATGTCTGTCGGTCGCGACCCGCGCCATCCGGCGAAGACGACGACCGCCACGGAGGCGACCAGCAGGATCAGGGTGAGCACAGCGTCCATGAAGGCGCCAGTTGGGACATCGGCGGGCGCGTTGCAAGCGCAGGGACCCCGGCTTTCGCCAGCGTGGCCGTATTTCTTGATGCGGGGTTAATCTAAACGCGGCATTAACCATGTCGGGCGCATCAGCGCCTGGTCGGCTGCCGTCGGCGCCTCGCCGCGAGGCGCCACATCTAGCGGTTAACGACACGTTTACACGCTTTATCTGGAAGGATACCGTTCGCGCCATGGGTCGGGAGGCGAATCAGTGACCGCAGCGGCGCCGTGGAGCGTGAAGGGCATCGATCCGAAGGCGCGCGAGATCGCCAAGGATCTGGCGCGACGCTCGGGCATGACCCTGGGCGAGTGGCTGAACTCCATGATCATGGATGAGCCGGACGAGGACGACGGCGTCGCCACCCTGCCGCGCCGGTCGCCCATTCCTGATCCCTATGACCGCCGCAGCCGCTCGCGCCGTCTGGACGACGTCTATGGCGAGGATGGACGCGGGCGCGAGGGCCCGGGACGCCATGAGAATCTGGGCCGCCATGATAACCTGGGCAGAATGGGCGCCTCGCTTGAGGTGATCGCCGAGCGTCTGGAGGCGGCCGAGCGCCGCTCGACCCTGGCCATCCAGGGCATCGACCAAGCCGTGGCCGGTCTGGTGCGTCGTCTGGAGACGCAGGACGAGGCCGAGGCGGCCAAGGCCCGCCGCATCGACGACATCGCCGAGGAGCTGCGCGAGGGCCACCGCCGCCTGCGCCGTCTGGAGCAGGACGCCGGGACCGAGGCGCGTGAAGGGCTGGACAAGCTGGACGCGGCCCTGACCGCCGTGTCCACCCGTCTGTACGAGATGGACGAGCGCCAGCGCGCCGGCGTCAGCGAACTGCGCGACCGTATCGAAGCCGTTGAAAAGGCGGCTGGGCCGGGCGCCGGAACCAACCTGCTGTCGCAGGTCGGGGTGCGTCTGGACGACGCCCAGTCGCGCACCTCTGAGGCGCTGAAGGGGTTGGAGCGGTCGTTCGCGGCCCTGGATCTGCGGATGCGCGACGCCGAACGCCGTATCGAGCCGGATCATGCGCGCGAAGCCTCGCGCTTCGAGAAACTGGCCGAGAGCCTGACGCGGCAGGTGGAATCCAGCCGCACCGAGATGATCCGCCGCCTCGACGCGGTCGAGACCGAGGGACGAGTCGACCGCATCGAGCGCGCCCTGGCCGCCATCGGCGATCAGGCCCGCGCCGCCGAGCAGCGCTCGGCCTCCGCCGTCGAAGGCATGGGCCGCGAGATCATGCGCATCGCCCGCAACCTCAACGGTCGGCTGGAGACGGTCGAAGCCGGCGGCGCCGGTCCGTCCGACGCCCGCGTCGCCGCGCTGGAGCAGAAGCTGGAGCGCGATCTGGCGCGTCACGCCGAAGCCGTGGATCAGCGTCTGACCCAGGCCGACGACCAGCACGCCCTGGCGCTGGAGCGGCTGGGCGGCGAGATCGCCCGCATTTCGGACCGCCTGAGCGAACGCATCGCCCAGTCCGAGCGTCGCTCGGCCCAGGCCCTGGACGACATCGGCCGCCGCCTGTCGGAAAGCACCGACAAGATGCACCAGCGCCACGAGCGCGCCTCGGGCGATCTGGCCGAACGGATGCGCCAGAGCGAGGAGCGCACGGCGCGCCTGCTGGCCGACGCACGCGACAGCATGGAGCAGCGCGCCGATCGCGACGTCCGTCGCGCCCCGCCGCTGGAAAGCCCTGACCCCGCGCCCTGGACTCCGGCGGAAACCGCCGGGGGCGACTGGCGGGCGACCGCCTTCGCCGATCCGATCGACGACTGGAGCGCCGAGCCCCTGACGGGCGCCGACGCTGCGCCGGGACAGCCGTTCGCCTCGGGCGCCGGGAGCGTCTTCGGCGATCCGCTGGACGCCGAACTGCTGGACGCCGGGCCGACGACGGCGCCCTTCGGCCGGATCGCGGACGACGCCTGGCCGCACGCCGCTCCAGCGGCTGCGTCGTCGGCCGATGAAGACCTGTTCGGCGGCGCCGACGTCAGCGACATCCTGAACGCCGCAGCCGATCTGGACGCCGAGCGCCCGCTCGAACTGGACCGCGTCGGCGACGACGACGGCTTCTCGGCCGATCTGGACTTCGTCTCTCCGCATGCCTCGGCGCAGGAGCCGACTGCGGGGTCGACGCGCGACGTGCTGGAGGCCGCCCGCGCGGCCATGACGCCGGAAGAGGATGCGGCTCCGCGTCAGGCCTTCGGCCTGGCCAAGCGCGGCGGCAAGTCCAAGCTTCAGGAGCGGCTGGACAAGCAGGCCGGCCGTCAGAGCTCGACCATGCGCACGGCCCTGGGGGCCATGGCGGTGGCGGCTCTGGGCGTGGTCGGCGGCTACGCCACCTTGCAGGTCGTGGGCGGTTCGGGTCTGAGCCTGCCGGGCGGCTTCGCCCTGGCGCCGACCCCGACGACCGGCGCGGCGCCGGCCGAGGCGGCGACGCCGATCGCCGCCCTGGCGCTGGACGCCTCCCCGACCGACGCCGTGCCGTCGCCCGACGCGGCGGCGACCGAGGGCGCAGGCCTGTTCGCCCGCGCCGTGCAGATGCTGGACAACGGCGACGACGGCGGCCTGGAGCCCCTGACCCGCGCCGCCAACCTGGGCTACGCCCCGGCGCAGCTGCGCCTGGCCAGCCTGTATCAGGACGGCGCCGCAGGCCTGACGGCGGACGAGGCCGAGGCCCGCGCCTGGGCCCGTCGCGCGGCCGAGGCGGGCGACGCCAAGGCCATGCATTTCTACGCCATGCAGCTGTATGACGGCGTCGGCGGCGCGCGGAACCGCGCCGAGGCCTTGGCCTGGCTGACCAAGGCCGCCGGCGCCGGCCGCGTCGACAGCCAGTACAACGTCGCCCAGCTGCTGGAGAAGGGGGACGAGGGCGTGGCCCCCAATCGGGTCGAGGCGTTCAAGTGGTACATGATCGCGGCGCGCCGCGGCGACCAGCAGGCGCTGGCCTCGGTTCAGCGCATGACGTCGGGCCTGTCGGTCGTCGACCGCCGCAAGGCGCGCGAGGCGGCCGACGCCTTCACCGTCGAGCCCGTCGCCTGATCGGCGACGCCCGCGTGCAACCGGGGGTGGCGGTTCGCCGCAGGGGCGGCTAAGACCGAAGGCCTAGTCGCCTTTCCGGCGCTGATTGCCTGTCCTTCCAGCCGAAGGCGCGTGCCGTGGATATTTACCTGCCGATCGCCGAAGTCTCGGTGAACTGGCCGCTCCTGGTCATGCTGGGAGCGCTGGTCGGATTCGTGTCGGGTCTGTTCGGCATCGGCGGCGGCTTCCTGATGGCGCCGGTGCTGGTTTTCCTGGGCATCCCTCCGACGGTGGCGGTGGCCAGCCAGGCCAGCCACGTCGTCGCCTCCTCGACCTCGGGCGTCATCCGCTATTCCGGCATGAAGGCGGTCGACTACCGCATCGGCGGCATCATGGCGGTGGGCGGAGCCCTGGGCGCGCTCGTGGGCGTCGAGCTGTTCCGCTACCTGCGCCTGTTGGGTCAGGCCGATCTGGTGGTGGCCCTGTCCTATCTGCTGTTCCTCGGCTCGATCGGCTGCATGATGCTGTACGAGAGCCTGACGCAGATCCTGCATCGCGTCCGGGGCGAGACCCCGCCGCGCAAGGAGCGCCGTCGCCCCATGTGGCTGTACGGCCTGCCGTTCAGGATGCGTTTCCCGCGCTCGGGCCTCTACATCAGCGCCATTCCGCCGTTCGGCCTGGGCGTGTTCGCAGGCGTCCTGTCGGCCATCATGGGGGTGGGGGGCGGCTTCATCCTTGTGCCGGCCATGCTCTATGTGCTGCGGATGAAAGCCAGCGTGGTGGTCGGCACCAGCCTGTTCCAGATCATCATCACCACCGCCATCACCACCGTGCTTCAGGCCGGGCGCAACCAGACGGTGGACATCGTCCTGTCGACCATCCTGCTGCTGGGCGGAGTGGTCGGGGCGCAGTACGGCGCGCGCCTGTCGGGCCGGTTCCGCGCCGAAGAGATGCGCGCGGCCCTGGGCCTGATCGTCCTTCTGGTCGGCATCCAGATGGGGCTCGAACTGTTCGTGCGGCCCAGCGACCTGTTCCTGCTGGCGCCGGGGGTGGCGGACTGATGTTCCAGGTCCTGCCGCCAGAACCGCCGCCCCAGGCTGCAGCGCCCGAGATCATCATCGAGCGCTCGGCCGCTACGAACGAGGAGGTGCGGGTCGCCGCCGCCCTGACCGACGCGCGGGTCGATGTGGATTCCGGCTTCCGGGGGGCGTCCATCGTTCTCTACGGCGCCGTGTTCAACCCGACCGACACGCCCGCCGACGTGGTGGTGGTGGTGCGCGGTCCTGACGCCCCGGTGCGCCTGGTCAAGAAGACGCGAAACATGGGGGTCTGGCTGAACAGCCGCCCGGTGTTGTTCGAGGGCGCGCCGGGCTTCTACATGACCGCCTCGACGCGGCCGCTCAGCGACATCGCCGACTTCGGCCAACTGCGTCGCCTGGGCGTGGGCGTCGATCACCTGCGTATCGACGCGCCGGAAGAGGCGCGCACCGTCACCCGCTATGGCGTGCGCGACGTGGTCGTCAGCCGTCTGGGCGAGGACTATCTGGACTGGCGCCGCGCCGTCATTCGGCTGAAGGAGGCGGCGGCCCTCTACGACACCGATCCCAAGGGGGTGGAGTTCGTCGACCGGGGCCTGTTCCGCGCTGAGGTCAAACTGCCCGCCGTGGCGCCGACGGGGAAGTATTACGCCGAGGTCTGGCTTTTCCAGGAAGGGGCGCCCGTGTCGGTGTCCAACCTGACCCTGACCGTCGAGAAGGTGGGGCTGGAGCGCGACATCTATGAGTTCGCCCACAACCGCCCGTGGAGCTACGGCGTGCTCTGCGTGATCCTGGCGGCGATGACTGGCTATGCGGCGTCGCGGGTGTTCCGGAGTCGTTAGTGTCGCTATCGCTCGCCGCGCGGCGGCTCGCTGCTTGAGCGACGCATCTCCCTTCCCCTCGCAAGGGAGGGCTTTGAGAGCGGCAACAGAAAGGGCGGCCCGCGAAGGCCGCCCTTTGTCGTTTCAGTCTGTGGCTGCGCCTCAGGCCGCCTTCTTCTCCGGCGCGAAGCGGCCGTAAAAGGTTTCGTTCTTGGCGGCCATGTCGCGTAGAAGCTGCGGAACCTTGAAGCGGTCGCCGTATTTGGCGGCCAGGTCGTCGGCCTTGGCCACGAAGGCCTTCAGGCCGGTCTGGTCCATGAAGGTGATGGGGCCGCCGGTCCAGGGCGCGAAGCCCCAGCCCAGGATGGCGCCCAGGTCGCCCTCGCGCGGGTCGTCGATGACGCCCTCTTCCCAGCAACGGGCCACTTCCACCGCCTGGCGATACAGCAGGCGGGTTTTCAGTTCATCGACGGCGGCCAGGGCCTCGGGGCTTTCGCCGAAGGCCTCGCCCTTGGTGGTCGGGGCCAGGTCGTAGAGGCCCGGCCAGATGACCTTGGGCTTCTGGTCATAGTCGTAGAAGCCCTTGCCGTTCTTGCGGCCATAGCGGCCCTGCTCGACCATGGTGGCGACGATCTGCTCGCCCTCGTTGGCGACGTACTTGTCGCCCAGATCCTCGCGGGTCTGTTTGGCGATCTTGTACGACAGGTCGAGCGCCACGTCGTCGTGCATCTCCAGCGGGCCGCGCGGCATGCCGGTCATGCGGCCGACGTTGTCGATCAGCACGGGCGAATAGCCCTCTTCCAGCATGGCCATGCCTTCCATCAGGAAGGTGGAGAAGCAGCGCGAGGTGTAGAAACCGCGCGAGTCATTCACGACGATCGGCGTCTTCTTGATCTTCAGGACATAGTCCAGCGCCTTGGCCAGGGCCGCGTCGCCGGTCTTCTCGCCCATGATGATCTCGACCAGCATCATCTTGTCGACGGGCGAGAAGAAGTGGATGCCGATGAAGTCTTCCGGCCGCAAGCTGGCCTCGGCCAGACCCGAGATCGGCAGGGTCGAGGTGTTGGAGCCGAACACGGCGCCTTCAGCCAACTGGGCCTCGGCGCGCTTGGTGACGTCGGCCTTGACCTCGCGGTTCTCGAACACGGCCTCGATGACCAGGTCCGAGCCCTTGATCAGGTCATAGTCCGTCGTCGCCGTGACCAGGGCCAGAGTGGCGTCATACTTCTCCTGCGTCATCTGACCGCGCGACAGGCGCTTCTTCAGCAGTTCCTCGACGTGGGCCTTGCCCTTGTCGGCGGCTTCCTGCGTCTGGTCGATCAGCACGGTCTCGATGCCGGCCATGACCTGAACATAGGCGATGCCCGCGCCCATCATGCCGGCGCCCAGGACGCTGACCTTCTTCGGATCGGACTTGGGCACGCCCGCCGGGCGCACGGCGCCCTTGTCCAGCTCTTGCTTGGACAGGAACAGGCTGCGGATCATCGCCTGGGCCTGCGGCGTCATCAGGGTCTTGATGAAGTAGCGCGTCTCGATGCGCAGGCCCGCCTCGATGGGGACCTGCACGCCTTCATAGACGGCCTTCATCATGTTCAGCACGGCCGGATAGTTGCCGTAGGACTGCTTGCGCAGGATGGCGTTGCCCATGATGAAGACCTGGGCGCCCGCCGGGTGGTACGGGCCGCCGCCGGGGATCTTGAACTTGGGATCGTCCCACGGCTGGACGGCCTTGCCGCCGGCCTTGATCCAGGCCTTGGCGGCCTCGACCGACTGGCCGTTTTCGACGACCTCGTGGACGACGCCGGCGCCCTTAGCGTCGTTCGGACGCCAGGACTTGCCCTCGGCCATCTGCATCAGGGCGTTCTGCACCCCAATCAGGCGCGTCAGGCGCTGGGTGCCGCCGCCGCCGGGGAAGAGGCCGACCTTGATCTCAGGCAGGCCCAGCTGGATCTTCGGGTCGTTCTCGACGACGCGATAGTGGCAGGCCAGGGTGAACTCCAGCCCGCCGCCCAGCGCCAGGCCGTTGATGGCCGCCGCCACCGGCTTGCCGGAGGTCTCCAGCGCGCGGAAGGCGCCGTTCAGCGCCCAGCCGGTGTCGAACGCCTTCTGCAGGTCGCCGCCGCCGGCCAGCATCCCTGCGGCCATGTCGCCCAGGTCTGCGCCGGCGCAGAAGCCGGTCGTCTTGCCCGAGGTGAGGACCACGCCCTTGATGGCGTCGTCGGTCTTGATCTTCTCGACCAGGGCCGGGATCTCGGCGATGACGGCCGAGGTCAGGGTGTTCATCGAACGGCCCGGCACGTCGAAGGTGACGAGCGCGACGCCGTCGGCGTCGATGTCGATCTTGAAGTTTTCCATCGTCATATGCTCCCGGATCAGACGCGTTCGATGACGGTGGCGGTGCCCATGCCGCCGCCGATGCACAGGGTGGCCAGGGCCGTCGACTTGTTCGAGCGTTCCAGCTCGTCCAGCACCGTGCCCAGGATCATGGCGCCGGTGGCGCCCAGCGGGTGCCCCATGGCGATGGCGCCGCCGCAGACGTTGATCTTGTCGTGCGGGATGTCGAGCGCCTGCATGTAGCGCAGCACCACGGCCGCGAAGGCCTCGTTCAGTTCATACAGGTCGATGTCGCCGGGCTGCATGCCCAGCTTGCCCAGCAGCTTGCGGGTCACGGGCTCGGGGCCGGTCAGCATGATCGACGGCTCAGAGCCGATCGAGGCGCCGCCCAGGATCTTCGCACGCGGCTTCAGGCCCAGCGCCTCGCCCATCTCCTTGGTGCCGACCAGCACGCCCGCCGCGCCGTCGACGATGCCGGACGAGTTGCCGGGGGTGTGGACGTGGTTGACGCTGGCGACCTCGGGGTAGCGCTGGCTGATCACGGCGTCGAAACCCATGCCGCCCATCATGACGAAGGAGGGGTTGAGCCCGCCCAGGATCTGCATGTCCGTGTTCGGACGAATGGTCTCGTCGTGGTCCAGTTGGGTCAGGCCGAGCTGGTTCTTGACCGCGATCACCGACTTGTCGAAACGGCGCTCGGCCCAGGAGCGGGCGGCGCGCTTGTGGCTTTCGACCGAATAGGCGTCCACGTCGTCGCGGCTGAAGCCGTATTTGGTGGCGATCATGTCGGCCGAGACGCCTTGCGGCACGAAATAGGTCGGGAAGGCCGAGGACGGGTCGGTCGGCCAGGCGCCGCCGTCCGAGCCCATCGGTACGCGGCTCATGGCTTCCACGCCGCCGCCGACGGCCATGCCCGCCTCGCCTGACTTCACCTTGGCGGCCGCCACGTTCACGGCCTCCAGGCCCGAGGCGCAGAAGCGGTTGATCTGGAAGCCCGCGGTCGCCTGGTCCCAGCCCGCCGCCAGGACGGCGGTGCGGGCGATGTCGGCGCCCTGCTCGCCGACCGGCGAGACGCAGCCCAGGATCACATCGTCGACCTTGGCGGTGTCCAGGCCGTTCCGATCGCGCAGCGCCTCCAGCACCTGACTGGCCAGGCTCAGCGCCGTGATCTCGTGCAGGCTGCCGTCCTTCTTGCCCTTGCCGCGCGGGGTGCGCACGGCGTCGTAGATGTAGGCGTCGGCCATGAGGCGTCTCTCTCTTGTTGTGTCCCTATCGTTCGTTGCGCGGCAGCGAACTGCATGAGGGACGGGTTCTTGGTGTCCCTGTCGCTCGGCGCGCGGCGCCTCGCTGCATGAGGGACGGTTGGCGTCTTGAGGGCGGCGCGATGGGGAGCGGGTCTGATCATCGCGTCTGGAATTGAAACTCAGGCCGTTAGAAAGCCGACGTTTACGTCAACGTCAAGTAACAAGGCGCGTGAGGTCGCCGGATGTGAAAAGGGCGGGCCGTTGTGCGCGGCCCGCCCCGTCTCTTTTCAGTCTCAGCGGCGCGCCAGCCGCACCAGCTTGCCGTTCTCCTCGTCCGTCACGACCCAGACGGCGCCGTCAGGCCCGACCGCCACGTCGCGGATGCGTTCGCCCAGCCCGGTCAGCAGGCGCTCCTCGCCGACCACGCGGCCGTCCTGCAGCACCAGACGGACCAGGTGCTTGCCGCCCAGGCCGCCGATCAGGGCGTTCCCCTTCCAACCGGGGAACATGGCGCCCTCATAGAAGACCATGCCGCCCGGCGCGATCACCGGGTCCCAGTAGTAGATGGGCTGGACGGTGCCTTCGCGGGTCGTCGTCGCGTCGGGAATGGCGTCGCCGCTGTATTCGATGCCGTAGGCCGCGCCGGGCCAGCCGAAATTGGCGCCCGCCTTCTCCAGGTTCAGCTCGTCGCCGCCGCGCGTGCCGTGCTCGATGCTCCAGACCGCGCCGGTTTCCGGCTGGACGGCGATGCCCTGCGGGTTGCGATGGCCGTAGGACCAGATCTCGGGCAGGGCGCCTTCGCGGTCGACGAAGGGGTTGTCGGACGGGACCGAGCCGTCGGCGTTGATGCGGATGACCTTGCCGTGGTGCGAGGCCAGGCTCTGGGCCGTCGGCCGCATCGGCTTGTCCGAGCGCTCGCCGATGGTGACGTACAGCTTGCCGTCCGGGCCGAAGACCAGGGAGGAGCCGAAATGCTTGTCCCCGTCATAGGTGTCCTTGACCTGGAAGACGACCTGCACGTTCTCGACGCGGCTCAGGTCGTCCGACAGGCGGCCGCGCGCCACGGCCGTGCCGTTGCCGCCGTTCCGCGGCTGGGCGTAGGACCAGTAGATCGTCCGGTCCTCGGCGAAGGTCGGGCTCAGGATCACGTCCAGCAGGCCGCCCTGGCCGCGCGCCGCTACGGCGGGCAGGCCGCTGATCGGGGCGCCGATCTGGCCCTGCGCGCTCACGACGCGCATACGGCCGGGACGTTCGGTCACCAGCCATTGGCCGTCCGGCAGCAGGGCTAGGCCCCAGGGATGCTCCAGCCCTTCCGCCACGACGGCGTGCTGCATGGCCACGGCGGTGCTGACCGAGGGCGCGCGAGTCTGGCCTTCGACGGCCGGCTTCTGGTCGGGGTTGTTCGGCGGACGGGTTTCGACCGGGGCGCCCGTGGCGGCGGGCGCTTGTCCCTCGTCCTGTCCATTGGCTCCGCAGGCGGCGAGAACCAGGGCGGCGGCGGAAACGGCGAAGAGGGCGGGACGCATGGCGGCTCCTGAACAGCGTGGCGTGGAAGAGGCAGGATGCAGCCACATCGCGCTTTACGCGAGCCGAAAGGCGCCGCGACCGATGGTCCCGCACGAAATCCCTGTCGAAGCGGCTTGAACCGGACGAAAGGCGGCGATATACGCACCCCTCTCGCGCCCAAGGGTCCTTCAAAGGCCCGCGCGAAACTCCCGTGTGGGGTTGGGTAGCTCAGATGGTTAGAGCGGTGGATTCATAACCCACAGGTCGGCGGTTCGATCCCGCCTCCAACCACCAACGCACACCCACCAGCTGGTGGGTGTTGCGGGAGAACGAACCGGGCGAGGTCACCGTGCAAGGTGACCCGCACCGGCGCTCCTCTCGATTTGTTGATCGGCTCGATGTCTACCTTCTGGATCAGGCCTCTGACGCTGCTGATCAGGTCTCTGTCCGCGTCGTCGGAGCTGTCGGCCGCGTCGGCCAGGCGCGCCTGGAGCTGCTCGATCTTGCGGGCGTAGTTCTCGGCCGCGCGCGGGTGCAGCTGCACGGGCGGCGCGCCTTCAGCGTCGAGCTGTTCAAGGGTCGCCTTGAGCTGGGCCTGTTCGATTTCGAGGGCTTCGAGCTTCTTGCCGATGACGGCGGCCGCCGTCGCGCCGGAGAGCAGGGCGTCAGCCCCGCGCTCGATGGCGCGTTCGACCTCGGCGATCCGACGCGTCAGCGGTCGACGGCGATCCTCGACATGGGCCGCCTGTTCCGCCCAGGCGGCGTGGTAGGCCCTGACGTAGGCCGCGACGGCGTCGGGAGCGAGCAGTCGCGTGCGCAGGCCGTCCAGCACGCGTTGCTCGATCTCGGCCCGGTTGACGTGGCGGTTGTTGTCGCAGGCGGACGCCCCCTTCTCGCGATAGGCCGCGCAGACCAGCCGCCCCTGGCTGAGCGAGGTATAGGAGGCCCCGCAGCACCCGCACTTCGTCAGGCCTGACAGCAGCCCCGGCCGCCGGCGCAAGCTCGCCCTCTGAGACGGGTCAGTCGTCTGGCGGCTGTCGAGGCGCTGCTGGGCGGCTTTCCAAAGGTCCTGATCGATGATGGCCAGGTGCGGGACGTCGATGCGTTTATGCTCGCTCGGGGGCTTGCAGATGGTGATCTTGCGGCCGGTCTGGCGGTCCTTTCGCATCTCGACGCGGTTGTAGACTTTGACGCCGGCGTAGATCTCACTGTGCAGGACGCCGTTCGCGCGTTGGCGCGAGCCCTGGATGGACGAAGCGTTCCATTGGCGGCCGGCCGGAGAGGGGATCCTGTCGCGGTTGAGGCGTTCAGCGATCTCGCGCGAGGACATGCGGTCGTTGACGTACATGGAGAAGATGCGCCGAATCACCTCGGCCTGGTCGGGCACGATCTCGACCGCGCCGCCGGGCTGGGAACGATAGCCGTAAAGGCGCGAGCCGGTCGCGAGACCCTTCTCGGCATTGGAGGCCATACCGCGCTTCGTCTTCATGCTGAGGTTGCGGATGAAGTCCTGGGCGATGAGCCCCTTGAAGGCGACGTGCATATCCTGGACCCGGTCGGTCGACAGGGTGGCGATGCCGGCGCCGATGTCGGCCAGGCGGTTGGCCACGTGCGCCAGGTGCTCCAGGTTGCGGGCGAGACGGTCTTCGTCTTCCGCCAGCAGCAGGTCGAACTCGCCTCGGTCGGCGGCAGCGAGCGCCCCGAGAAGCCCTGGGCGATTCGCCATGGCCGAGCCCGAAATGGCGGCGTCGGTGTAGGTGCCGACGACGGCCCAGCCTTTGGAGGCGGCGTGCTGGATCAGGACATTCAACTGATCGGAGATCGAGCGCTCGTTCTGGCGGTCCGAGCTGTAGCGAGCGTAAAGGGCGACGCGGGTCACGGCCGTCCGCCCTCCCGATGGGCGCGATCGGCGATGTGAGCCCCCGCTCGCGTCTTATGGTGCGGGACGGGCCTGACCCTAAGGCCGGTTACCCTGCTGATACCGACGGGCCGCATAGTCTGGGCGCTTGGCCTTTTGTGCGGTGCGGCCCCCACAAAGACGGTGCATTGTTGGAATCCATGTCGTGACGACAGGCTGAGCGTGCGTTGAGCGTCCACCCCCCTCGAGGGCGGAGTGACGATCAGCGCGTTGCCGGATCTCGAACGGGTCGAGACTGGCGGCGTCATCGCTGAGGAACTGTCGTCGTGAAACTGCATCACACCCTCGATCTGGAAGTCTCGAACGGCGTCGGGTTGTTCGCCCTGGCCATTGTGGCGGCGGCGATCGTCGCCGTGGCCGTGGCGCTAATCGTGACTCGCAAGCCTGGCGGTCGGCAAGGGGGCGGCGCTGGCGGCCTGGAAGTCGCGGCGCGCATCCGCACGGGCCATGGCCTGAATGATGCGCAGCAGGGCGGGATCGAGCCCGCCGGAAGGGGGCTCGATCGCTTCGCTGACGCGGCGAGGAGCGGGAGCCATGACTAGTGCTGAGACCCCGTTGCTGAGATCGTGGCCCACATGTCGTTGGCCTTCTGAATCTGTTCGGCCACCGGCATGGCGTCGATGTCGCGCGCGGCCTCCTCCAGGGCGTCAGCGATCCAGTCCAGCCCGGCCGCCTTGGCTTCATGACTGCGCCACGCAGGGGCCATGCGACGGGCCTTAGCCGGACTCATGATCAGCGCCTGACCGCCGCCCTGCAGTCCCACGCGGAAACCGACGCCGCGCACGGGCACCATGCCGACGACGACGCCGTCGTGCTGAAGGGAGATTCCTTCAAGGCCGGGCGATCTGGGAGGCGCGGACGTCATTGCCCGACCTCGATCATGCGGATGCTGCGCGGGTGGCAGGGCACGGCGTGCCGAATGCCGGCGAAGGCGACGTAGACGTAGGCCGTGGACGACTTGCCGGGGTGAACGACCTGGCCGCGCTTGCCCGTCCAGTCGCCTTCGTTGATCAGCTCGACCTCGGCGCCGATGCGCGGATCGACGCCATAGGCGCAGCGGACATAGGCATAGCCGTCATAGGCGCAGCTGCTGACCCGCCGCACCCTGACCATGGACAGGAAGTCGCGGAAGCTAATGGTCAAGACGTCGCTGTAGTCGAGGAAGGCCTGGTAGACGGCGCGCGATCGGGTGGCGGCCGAGAGGGTCGAGGTCGCCACGTAGTCGCCTGCGGTGACGGTGACCTCGTAGAGGTTCCAGAGGGGCTTGATGTCGGCGTCAAGGCGGTCGGTCTGGGTCACAGGCATGCCCCCCGGATCGCTTCCCGCTTGGCCTGGGCCATGGTCTCGACGCCTTCAGGGCTCCAGCCGTCGTAACGGTAGCAGCCGTCGGCGCCCCGGACGGTGATGTAGAACTTACACCGGTCATCGCCTGACGTGCGGTCGCGCTCGATCTCGATCGTGCAGCCCTTGTGCGTGCCGCGAAAATAGCCGCGCTTCTTCTCGAGGATTCTCATTCCTGACGCCCCCCAGGGGCCGCGGCGCGGTCAGCCGCCCTTGTGCAGGGGATGCAGAGCATCGACCCATTCTGCACGCTGCAGGATTCGTCGAAGAGAGAACTGCCGAGGACGTAGCCGCCGCGAACCGCGTCCTCGGCCACGTCGAACAGCGACCAACCGGCGGGTGGCTTGTAGGCCGGATCGTGGTCCACCTTGAAATGCGTCCCGCAGCCATCGCAGGAAACGGTGCTTTGGATTGAAACAACACCCATCACGCACCGCCTTTCTGTTCGGCTTGTAGGGCGGCGCGGTCGAGGCGCTCGATTTCAGCGACGATCAAGGCGCCAGCGCGGACAAGATCGGCGCGGCGGCTCTTCGGCTTCCACCACGCGCGGTCCCACGGCCATCCATGGCGGACGGCAGCGTTGACGAACATGCCTGCGTCGTCATCATCCACGCGGGCCGCGTGGAAGGCGTAACAGCCTGCGGCAAGGGCCATCTGATAGTCGTCGTGTTCGTCGTCGTGAGCCTCTGACCACCCTTCGACATCAACCTGTCGCTGACGCTCAGCAGCAATGTCAGAGACGGCGACCCGCAGTGCGCCGGGGGCGGGGTGGGTGGCGGGGCCGATGACCTCCCACTTGTCGCCTTCCAACTCACGTTCGATGAACCGACAGCGATTGCCGTCGATTACGCGGATTTCCCCGCGAACCGGTTGCGCACCCTCACACGATTGCTGCTGCGCGCGGAGGTAGGGGCGAAGGGTGTTCAGGACGCTTTCGCTGATGCGACAAATCTCTTCGTCGCTTTCGTCCTCCCGCTCCTGATCTTCCGCCATTACGACGGCCTCGCTGATCAGTCCGCGAATCCAGTCCTCATCAATCGCCCCTGGCTCGGCCGAGACTGTCCCGATTGCGCGCTCAGCGATATCGACCAAGGCACGCACGGCCGAGACGGCGCCGCCGGCGTTCGAATGGGTCGATCCGGGCACGCTGCTGATCGACGAGGGTTATCAGCGAAATCTGTCGGAGCGGTCCATCAAGCTGGTGCGCAAGATCTGCGCTCGATGGGACTGGCGGCGGTTCAAGCCGCCGGTCTGCGCCCGGACGGAGCGCGGGCTGGAGGTGATCGACGGCCAGCATACGGCGATCGCGGCGTGCAGCCATCCAGCGGTGACGACCATTCCGGTGATGGTGGTCGAGGCGGCCAGTCGGACGGAGCGGGCCCACAGCTTCATCGGCCACAACCGCGACCGTCTGAACATCACGCCGATGCAGATGCATTTCGCGGCGGCGGCCGCCGGCGACGAGGACGCCCTGACGATCGATCAGGTCTGCGCCCGCGCCGGGGTGAGGGTGCGGCGCGCCCAGCCCGGCAACGGGGTCTGGGCCATCGGGGACACGGTGGCGGTTCGGGCGATCGGCGCCCTGATCAACCGGCGCGGCGCCATGCGGGCGCGGATCGTGCTGGAGGCCCTGGTGAAGGGGCGGGCGCGGCCGCTGACGGCGGGCCAGATCAAGGCCGTCGAGACGCTGCTGCACGACGAGGAGTACCGCGAGGACATCGACGGCGACGGGGTGGCGAACGCCATGCTGGCGCTGGGCGAGGCGGCGGAGCAGGAGGCGGCCGTGTTCGCGGCCACGCACAAGACGCCGGTGTGGAAGGCGCTGGCGATCGTTCTTTACCGGAAGGGGAAGCGGCGTGGTCGTAGAGCCGGCTGAGTTCTCCGCGCGGGAGGCCGCGCTGCAGGCGACGATCGTGCGCCTGGAAGATCGCATTCAGGAACTGGAAGAGGCGATGGGGCTGTGCGTCCTGCCGCCGCTGGAATGGGGGCTGACCGTTCAGCAGGCCCGACTGTTCGGCGCGCTGCTGGAGCGGGAGCTGCTGACGAAGGACGCCGCGATGGCGGCGCTTTACCGCGACCGGGGCGAGGACGAGCCCGAGATGAAGATCGTGGACGTCTTCGTCTGCCACATCAGGCGGAAGCTGAAACCGTTCGGGGTCGAGATCGGCACCCGCTGGGGCGTCGGCTATTTCATGACGCCGGCGAGCAAGGCCGAGGCGCGACGACAGATCGAGGCCTCGCGCGGGGCGGCGGCATGAGCCGGGTCGAGGTCATCGGCCCGGCGACGCTGTACCTGGGCGACGGGTATGAGGTGGTGCGGTCCCTGGGACCCCAGGACGCGGGGGTGTTCGATCCGCCGTATGCGTTCGACACGCGAGGGGCGGGCAGGTTCCGCAAGGCCCGGCCGAACATGGACCGGATCGCGGCGGCGGGGCTGGATCAGGGATTTGACGATCGGATCTGTTCGCCGTCGACGTTCCGGTCGGTGGCGGTGTTCTGTCACAACGACCAGCTGCCGCAGCTGCTGCCGCGTCTGGCGGCGCGGTTCCATCGGACCGTGGTCTGCGCCTGGCACAAGACGAACCCCATGCCGGTGGCGAACAAGCACTATCGGCCGGACACGGAGTTCTGGGTTCACGCCTGGCTGCCGGGCGCGCATCCGGTCGGATCGCTGGCTGACAAGGCGCGCTGGATCCTGAGCGAAAGCGGTCGCTTCACCGGCGTCGATCATCCGACGGTCAAGCCCGAGCCGGTCATGGACAAGGTGCTGGCCACCATCAACGCCGAGGCCGTGTGCGACCCGTTCATGGGCAGCGGCTCGACCGGGGTGGCGGCGATCAAGCGCGGCCTGAGGTTCACCGGGGTCGAGATCGATCCGAAGCATTTCGATACCGCCTGCGCCCGGATCGAGAGGGCGGTCAGGGCCGCAGAGAACCTGTCCGAGCTTCGGCGCGAGGTGGGGGCATGAGCGACGAGCTGTTCGACAGGGCGCGGGCGGCGGTCCGGTGCGAGGACATCGCGGTCCGGGCGCCCAAGTGCAAGCTGCGCAAGACCGGCAAGGGCTATCGGGGCGTCTGTCCGCTGAATGAATGCGGGGCCAAGAGCAAGTTGGCGCCGTTCCGCGTGTCGGCCGACGGGCGGCGCTGGAAGTGCTATTCCTGCGACGCGCGCGGCGGCGATGTGATCGATCTGGAGCATCGGCTGTTCTCGGGCGGCGATGAGACCATGGCCGACGCGGCGCGTCGCCTGCTGGGCGGCGAGCTGAAGCCCGAGAGCGAGGCGTCGCGCGCACGCCGTGCGCAGGCGGCGAAGGAGGCGGAGGCCGAGGCCCTGGCCGACGCCGCATGGCGGTTGGAGATGGCGCGCAAGATCTGGCGCGAGCGCGAGCCCGCCGCCGGATCGCTGGTGCAGGTCTATCTGGAAGAGGGGCGGGGCATCCGAGGGCCGGTCGCGGCGCGCATGCTGGCGCTGGTCGGGTTCAATCCTCGGACCTGGCATAGCGGTCACCCTGAGCGGGGCGTCTTTCTGCCGGCGATGGTCATCCTGGTCATGACCGAGCTGGGCCCGACCGGCGGCGTGCATTGCACCTATCTGGCCCCGAACGGGCGCGGAAAGACCCATCGGTCGCCGTCGAAGCGGATGCTGGGCCCGCAGGGACATTTCGTGCTGGCGCGCCGCGACGGATTGGCGGGCCCGCCTCGGCCGGACAGGCACGGCGACATCGAGGGCTATGTGCTGCCCGGCGGGCTGTGGCTGACGCGGCCGGACGCCCCGGGCCCCCTGGTCGTGGCGGAGGGCGTCGAGAACGCCGCGTCGCGGGCCATGATGCTGGCCGGGCCGCTGAGCCGGTCAGTGCGCGCCGTGGCGGCGGGGTCGCTAGACCGGCTGAGCGGGTTCGAGGCGATCGACAAGGACGGGGCGCGGGATATCTGGCGCATCCGGGCCGATCCTCTGAGGCCCGGGTTCACCTGGCCGGAAGATCCGGCGAACCCGTGGGGCGTGATCGACATCGCCGTCGACGGCGACATGAGCCCGGTGACGGTCAAGGGCCGCAGCGGCCGCCAACAGAAGCGGACGGTCGAGGCGGTTCGCGACAGCGCCGAGCGGGCGCGCGTCAGCGGGGCGCTGGCCCGCGCCAGCTGGAGCCGCCGCCTGAGCGACGAAAGCCCGACGCAGGTGCGCGTGTCGCGCCCGCCGATCGGCATGGACTTCAATCAAGTGATCAAGGCGGCCGAAGCCGCCGCGAGCGTATCCGGGGGCGTAGCCGCATGAACGATTCCTATGTGCTGGAAGACGCCGAACCGGACAGCGAATCCAAGTCCGGCGCCGTCTGGATCGAACCGAAGGTCGAGGATTGCCCGGTGATCCCGCTGGGTTTCGAGGGGGGCTATGTGCATTTCGCCCTGCCGGAAGGCGAGTTGCGGCGGGAGCCGGCGTCCAAGATCGCGGGAATGCTGAAGACGGACCTTTTCGTCAGCCTGGAAGGGCGGGTGTTCCTGGCCCAATGGCGCGATAACGACGGCAAGCTTCAGCGTGACATGGCGGCGCAGTGGTTTGTCGATCGATGCCGGAAAGCCGGCCGGTGGGACAGCGATCGACCGCAGCGCGGGTACGGGGTGTGGTCCACCGTCGACGGGCCCGTCGTCCACGCCGGCGACGCGGTCGGCCGATGGCCCTTCGGCGAGAGCGATTGGGAATCGGTGGCGGAGGCCCTGAGGACCGGGGCCCAGGCCAGAGGGCCGCTGTGGCTGCTGCGCCCCCCGGCCCCCAGGCCAGGAAAGCCCGCGACGATCGCCGAGGGCGAGAAGCTGCGCGAGTTGATGAATCTGTGGAACTTCGCGCCGTTGGATCCTCGCGACCCCGAGGGTCTCAGCGAAGCGGACGCCCTGTTCGGGTGGCAGGGCACGGCGCTTCTGGGCGCCATCCCGCCGTTCAGGCCGCACGCCAGCGTCAGCGGCGGAGCCGGGGCTGGTAAGACGACGCTGTCGCGCCTGCTGCAGGCGGCGGGCAGCGCGAACGCCGGCGACCTGTTGGACAGCTTCTCGGAAGCGGGCCTGCGCAACGGCCTGTCGGGCGAGGCGCGGGCGCTCTACCTGGACGAGGCGGAGCCCAGCGTCGACGGGCAGGGACCGGTCGAGAAGGCGCTGGAGGTGCTGCGCCGCATGTCGACCGGCGAGGGATCGACCCGTCGACAGGGCGACACGGGCGGGCGGACGGCGGGACAGACGGCCGTGGGGTCGGCCTATCTGGCCAGCATTCTGCCGGTGCAGCTGGGCGACGCCATGGCCACGCGGGTGGTCGAGGTGCGGTTGAGGCTGTTGGGCAAGGCCAAGGGCGGAGCCGACGAAAAGCTGAAGGAGGCGATTGATTGGGCGCGGGAGATCTCGCCGGGCCTGCTGGCGCGCGCCGTGCGCGAGGCCAAGCGATACCGGGCGGACGTCAGCCTGCTGAAGGCTGCGCTGGGGGAGAGCGGGCAGACGCCCCGGGCGGCGGATCTGGTGGCTGCGCTGGCCGCCGGGCGACGGCTGCTGCTGCACGATGAGGCTCTCACGATCGAGACCGCGCGGGAGGAGGTCGCCAGATGGTCGGCCCTGATCCGAAACCGGGAAGAGACCTCGGCGGCGCAGAACCCGGGGCAGGCGTGTCTGTCGCGGATAGCCACCCAAGTCGCCGCTGACGGATGGGTCGAGTTTTCTCTAGAGAGAACGGCCGAGCAGCTTTGGTCGCTCCGCCCCGAGGCAGTCTACGTTCGCGGTTTCACGCGAGCGAACCGGAACGACAGCAATGCCGCGTCGGGCGCCGTAACCGATATGGCGTTTCTGCGCTTCGAAGATGTGACCGAGAGCGTCAGCGCGGCGAATGCTGCGGGGGTTGCTCAGGCTGCCAGCGCTAACGCCAGCGCCGATGCAGCCAGCGCTCAGATCAGCGCCAATCTGGCCGCACAGGTCGGTGGGAGGTCGCGGCGCGTGTCGGACGGCACGATCTTTACCAGCAATCTCGGCGGGTCGCCTGCGGGCGCGCCCGACCTGACGGCGGGCGTAGTTCTGAACGACTACCTCGAGAACGCGGTCCGCGAGGTCGCCTCTGCGATCAATATTCAGACCAAGGGGGTTCTGGAGATCGGCACAGGCCGCACGTTCCGCGTGTACGCGCGGACGCGGGTCATGGTCGACGGGCCGAACAACACGACCTATCCGCATTTCCGCGTCCTGGACGCCAGCTATGCCAGCATAGGATTGACCGGCCCCAGCCGCCCTCAGGCGGCGGCAGACATGTGGCAGACCTATAGCCACGAGCTGACCTCGGAACAGATCAAGGCGGCCTATCCCACGGCCTTCTACATTCGCGGCGCCGTCAGGGTGAACCGGGCGGGAACGACGACCGGTTCATCCGGCGCGACGACGCGCGTCGCGGAGTTGTGGCTCGAGGACATAAGCGAACTTGCGCCCGTTGCGGCGCAACTCGCGATTGTCGGTGGCGTCGCCGCTGACGCGGCGGATCGTCTGGCCTCAGTTCGGTTCAGCGTCGCCGGTGGTGCAGGGGGCGCGCCGTTTCAGATCTGGGGTCGCGCCGGACCGGCCGGGTCGATGGCGGGCATGGTGGCGTCGGAGCTGGCGATGTCGAACGTCGTCAACGGCGTGGTGGTGCCCGCGCTGAAGCTGATCGGCGGAGACGCGCACTTCGGCGGCAAAATCCATGCTGGGGTCGGTAAGGAGATCATCATCGATCCGACCCTGCCCGCCATCATCACCACCATGGGCAATGCGCGGATGGCCGAGGGCAAGCTGCCCAACGACAACCTGATCTACTGGTTCGGTCCGAAGCAGGAAGTCGCGAATATGCGGAAGTCCAACGCAACCGAGTGGCGCGACGCCAGCGGCAGGGCCTATTTCGCGGGCGGCATCTCGGCCGGTCAGTTGCAGGCCTCTCAGCGAACGTCCGATCAGAGCGCGACTGTCTCGGCCCAGACGGGTCGCTTCGGCTCGCTGGGCGGCACGATCACGGTATCGTTCAGCTATGCCGCTGAGGCTCGCGTCGCCAGCACCAGTTACACGCCGCCGTTCCCGGCCAGCTATGAGGACATCTCCTATAGCCCCACGGCGCAAATCCGCCTCTATCGGTCGCTGAACGGCGGGACCTTTCAACTGGTGGGGAGCTTCGCCGCCGCCGGGCAGAGCCGGAGCTACGGCATCAACGGCGGCGACTACTTCGAAGAGGGGCAGGAAGTCGTCTGCGGCGGCTCGGCCACCTTTGTCGATCCCGACCTGAGCACCCTCGACCGTCAGTACCGTGTCGAAATGACCGGCCGTAGCTTCACCTGGCTTAACGGCGCCGGGAACTTCCGCAGCCAGTTCCTCAACGTGGTGTGCGTCGAGGGCTGATCCCCCTTCCTCAACATCGGAGAACCGTCTTGTCGTCTGTCGTCCTGACCAAAGACGACGGCCTGGTGTGCAGCCTGCCTGCCGCCAGCGTCGTCGCCATCCTTTCCACTGCGCTGGAAGGCGCAAGCGCGGCGCGGCCGCAAATGCGATCCGTACTGATCAGCAGCTTTCGCGGCGGCGCCCGGCCGGGGCTGGCCCACACGGCGGCCGAGGCGGCCGACGAGGTCGAGAAGGCCAGGCCGGACGAGGTTACGGCGTGCTGGGTCGAACTGAGCAGCGGCGATGACGTCACCCGCATCATGCCGGGCCTGATCCGGGGTTTCGATCAGCTGAGCGAAGCCCTGATGCGCGTCGACTTCGAAAGGCCGGACGGCGAGATCGCCTCGGTCCTGATCGGCAACACCCCCGAGAACCTGGAGCGCGTAAGCGCCGATCTGAAAGGCTGCTGACCATGTCGACCGAACTGACCCCTGAAGAGGCGGACGCCCTGCGCGAGCAACTGGCCGCTTATGACGCCGCCCAGCATGAGGCCGCCAAGGCCGCGAACCGGGTGGTGATGGAGCCGCTGACCACCATCGGTCTTGGCACGGGCGGCCCGCTGACCTGTTCGCTGGAACAGGCGGTCGCGGCGATCCGGGCGGTCGCGCCCAGCATGGCGGCGGTCGATCCCGGCTTTCCCGCCTATGCCTTCACCGTCCTGCCGGTGGTCGAGCGGCTGGATCACAAGCTGCGCGCGCTGGTGACGCAGAACGCCCCGGCGCCCGAACCTGAGGCCCCGGCCGAACCGGAAACCTGACGAACCCGGTTCGCCGCTGGCGGGCCGTTTCCTGACAATCTGAAACGGGAGGGCTGCGCATGCTGCCTGATCTACCCCCTGGCTTCGACCTGGGGCGGTTGCGCTATGCGGTCGGCGGCGCGGCCGGGTCGCTGGTCTATGGCGTCTACACCTTCGTCCAGCTGGTGAAGGCCGGGCACCGGCCGACGCTGAGCGACTTCTGGCGCGCGCTGGTCAACGTCACGGCCGGGCTTCTGGTCGGGACTGTCGGCGCCTATGCCCTCGGCCCCGCGATGGTCGCCATGATCCCGTTCGAGGGGTTGAGGGCGGCCGTCGATCCGGTCGCCGTCGGCTTCGTCGTCGGCGGCCTCGGCTGGGAGCTTCTCCCGCTCGTCATCGAGGGGGCCAAGCGCTGGGCCTCTCGTCTGGGCAAGGAGAAGACGGGATGACCTGGGTCGACTGGATCGCCGCGCTGGCCAGCGGTTACGGCAGCGCCTGCCTGCAGCTGCGCGCACAGGCGCTGAAGCCCCGCATGGGCGACTACCCCGAGGGACCGGGAGATGTGCGACGGGCGCTTTTCATCCTGTCGCTGATCCTGGGCGCCTATTCCCTGACCGTTCTGGTCGGGGACTATGGCGCGTCCCGCACCGAGGCGCTGCTGGTCTGCGCCGTGGCCTACACCGCCCATGTCCTGTGGCGGAACGTGAGGCGGCAGAGCGCGAGCCGCGCCGCCTGAAGCCGCGCACGCCGTGCGCACCCCCTGAAAATCTGAACTGGAGAACCCAATGGGATTCCTCTTTTCCAAGCGGTCGATGGACCGTGCGCGCGAGGTCAATCCGCTGTTGATGGCGGTCGCTGTCATCGCCCTGAGCCGATGCGCCGTCGACTTCGGCATCACCGAGGAGCAGTCGCGGTCGTTGAACGAACAGGCCGAGAAGGTGCGGCGCGGCGTGTCGCGGACCATGGATTCGGCGCACGTCATCAAGGCAGGCGCGGCGTTCTCGACCGGGCTGGACGTCGTGCCCTACGTCGACGGCGTCTTCACCTGGGGCGACGACCACTGGCGCGTGAAGACGAAGGCGGGCGTCGTTATCGAGCCCTTCTATGAGATCGCCTCGGCCATGCGGGAGGCCGCCATTCTGGTCGGGGTTCGTCTGGTCTGGGGCGGAGCGTGGGACCGGGTGCTGAACGACCTCCCGGCCGGGCCTGCGGCGATGAAGGCTGCCGTCGAAGGCTACAAGGCGCGGCGCAAGGCGATGGGCAAGAGCGCCCTGCTGGACGGGCCGCATTTCGAGATCGCGCGATGACCCGCGCTTTCCTTGTCGAGGACATCGACCACCACCACGACACGCCCGGCGCCATTGAAATCCGCTCCTATCCTGACGGTAGCATCGGCGGGATCGCCTTCATCTGCCCCTGCGGCTGTAAGCGCGAAGGCTATCTGCCGGTTAAGCCGGATGATCCTGGGCCGCGCTGGGATTGGAACGGCGACCGGGAGCGGCCGACCCTGACGCCTTCGGTCCTATTCCGAGGCGGTTGCGGTTGGCACGGCTTTCTGACGGCCGGGGAGTGGCGGCAATGCTGATCCGTGACTTCATCCGCGCCATCGGCCCGGCTTCATGGGCCGTCATCGCGCTCTGTGTCCTGGCGCTGTTCGTCATGGGCTGGTGCGCCGCCACGGCGCCCAGCCGGGAGCGGGACAAGCAGGATCGCGCCGCCGAGGCGGCCAACGCCAAGGCGCGCGCTACGGGCGCCGCTTCGCATGATCGCGCAGCCGGCGACCGGCTGACCGACCTGAAGATCAACAACCGACTGGAAAAGGAACGGACCGATGCGGTCTCTTCGATCCCTGACGCTCGCCCCACTGCTGGCCGCGTCGCTCTTGCTTGTCACCGGCTGCGCGGCCAGGGAACGCGTGACGCCGATCTACCCCCCGAGTGCCGACCTGGCCGTTGAGGCCAAGCCGATCATGCCGCCGGAAGCGGTGCGCAGCGAAGCGGCGGGCATCGCCCATGACATCGCCATCGAGGGCTGGGGCGAACGCGGCTGGGATGCGGTCGGGCGACTGTGCCGCTGGGCGGCCGACAACGGCATGAAGGGGCTGAGTTGCCCGCCGCCGCCTGAACTGCCGCCCAGGCCTGGCTGACGGGCATAAGAAAACCCGTCTGCCACATTGGGACTCAGACGGGCCTAATGAGCCGAGGCTCCTATCCTAGATGGGGACGCGAGCCCGGAGTGCAAGGCGTCGAGCTTCGGGCTCCGCCATTGAGGCCCGCTCTCTTCGGAGGGCGGGCCTTTCGTCGTTCTAGGCGAGCAGCATCATCCCACCGCACAGCATTGCGCCTGCGAGAGCTAGGATGCTTGTGCAGCAAAGTATGAATGCCGGAAGCCAAAAGGGGCCGTTCTCTCCGCCATTGTCGAAAGAGAGTTGGCTCAAATAGCCAATCACGGCGGAGGAGATGGCCAAGAGCAGAGCAAGACCCGCCAACGATACGGCGGCAATCAGAAAGGGCCGATAAGCGTCCGAGACGCCTCGTTGGCCAGCGAAGGCGAACAGACCGATCAAAAGGCCGCTGCACGAGGTGATAATTGAGGTCAGCGCTACCTTTGCTAGCTCAATCGATCCATGAAACTCGTTCACCGGCGCCGCCTTTCTTCAGTGATGGTTTTGAGGATCGCACGCCGAACCGTGTTTGTGGAGCCATTAGGCGCGAGGCGTCAGGTTGAGATACGGTGACCCGCGCTCGCCCGCTTCGGCCCTGGTCAGTATCCGCGTTTCAAACGCCGAGGAGATAGCGACCTTGATCCCACGGTGCCTGACGCCTTCGTCCAGCGACTTGGCCGTGCGTTCGATCTGATAGAGTGTTTCGCACCATTCCGTACTGTTGACCTCGATGAGGCCGGGCAGGAGGTCGGTATTGTCGCCAGCGGCGGCGAACATAGCGTCGAGAGCGGCGGTCAGTTGGTCGGGCGTCATGGCGCGGTGGTGTAGCTGAGTCGCCCTGCCACGGCCTAGCGTTGGCGCCTGAGCAGGCGCGCCGCCTCTTCCTTCCACAGTGCGCGAAAGCGCAGGACGATGGACGCGGGCAGGCTGGCCGCCGCGCGCGAGCGGCGGTGAAGGTCATAGGCCTCGGCTTCGAAGCGGGCGGCCTTCTGCTGATCGGTCTCGGCCGTCATGACGATTCCGGCCAGACTTTCTGCACGGTCAGCGATCCGGCCGGGCAGGGCTGCAGCATGAGGTCTTCGGCTGCGCTGAGATCCAGCCAGTGGACGCCAGCACCCGGCGGCAAGAGGACGATCTGGCGGTCGTGGTAGAGCGCGACGTCGGGGCCAGGCTCGGTCGTAAGCATGGCGAAGGCGCCGTCCTTGACGATGCCGGCGATCCAGAACCACGGCTGATCGGCCATGGTGAACAGCCATTTCGTCTTCTTTCCCTGCACCTTGGGTTCGGTGAACTCATAGAAGCCGTCGGCCGGGATCAGGCAGCGGGTCGAGTTGGCGAAAGACCGACCATCCGAGCGGAAATTGAAGACGGGCTTTCCGGTCGGGCTCTTCCACGCCCAGGACGTCATGGTCAGCTGCGGGCCATCGGCGCCCTGGGTGACGACGGGCGCGACGTCGCCGATGCGGTAGTCGGCCGGAGGCAGGTTGGGCAGGCCGCCCGGGAAGCCGAGCGACCTGCCCGCGTCACGGAACGGCGCGGCGATTTGGTTAGCGGGAACGTGCAGGCGGTAGTTGTTGCACATCGGCGGCTCCCTAGAACATTTCGACCTTAAGCCCGCGACCTTCGGGCGGGTAGGTCCAGAAGCACATACGCCCCTGACAGTGCCGGCGGCGGCAGCGCGCGGTCCGGCCCCAGAGCACGAAATCCTCGCCCAACGCCCTGCGCACGACGGCCAGATCGACGGTCATCTCCAGATGACAATGCAGGCAGCAGGCGACGACGGGCCAGCCCTGGCGCTGGAGGTCGCCGACCTTGGCGGCGCGGCCCATCCACTGAGCCCGCGTCCAGTTGTTGTATCGGGGATTCATGCCCATGGTCAGTCACGCGGCCAACGCCAGATAACACGCATCCCGGCGTCGCCGCCGGCGTAGCTGCTGATCGTCACGCCCGGGCCTCGCAGGCCGCAGGACTGACACCTGAGGGACGGCCGCAGGTCCTTTATCGGCGTGCGCCTGGCCTGCCTCGGCCACAGAGCCCACGCGGGGCCGACCTTGTGCCCGCAGGCGCACGTCAGTTCCATCTGGTCGCAGGGCGCGATGTCATCCACCGCGACAGTGTCGTCGTACTCGCGATGCATGGCTTAATGCGCCGTCGCTCCCCTTGCAGCGCACGCCGTGCGCAGACGCGCCAATGTCCCCGGCGCCTTCGTCTCGATCTCTCGAAGGATCGCCCCCGCTCCGGCCCGGCCGTCTGCGCTGTGAAGGTCCAGGCCGACCAGGCGTAGCATCAAGGCGGCCAGTTCCTTGTCCGCTGGGCCGCTCATCGAGGCGGCCGCCCGACATGGGTCATGCCGGCGATCAGCCCCGCAATCAGCGCGCGATCGCGAGGCGGCGGCGTGATCCGCTCCTCCATCAGGGCCGCCAGCTCTTGCAGCTCGGCCTTGAACCGCTCTTCGGGCGGCGAACTGGGCTCGTCTCGCTTCATCGTCTCCTCCATCCATTCCGCCTCTCGTCCGGGGCGGGATCGGCGCGCGCCAACGCGTCGACCTGCGGGCAGGTCCCCGCACGACTGGACCGATCGGCCGCCCGGCCGGTCGCCGCCCCGCTCTCGCGAGAGAGGGACTCCTAACCGTGCAAGGGACCTGCCCGCAAATGAATTGTTCTCGTAATGTTCTCCATCTCGGCCAACGCCCCGTCGCGGCCGCCGAGCCGCCTGCAGCGTGGCTGGGCGGCAAGCGCCACCTGGCCAAGCCCATCTGTCATATTCTGGCTGCGACCGATCATGACGCCTATGTCGAACCTTTCATCGGCATGGGCGGCGTCTTCCTGCGCCGGCGGGTTCGGCCGTCGGTCGAGGTCATCAACGACATCTCCGGCGATATCGTCACCCTGTTTCGGGTGCTGCAGCGTTTTCCCGACGCCCTGCTGCGCGAGCTGCGCTGGCGACCGGCGATGCGAAGCGAGTTCGCCAGGCTGAACGAAACGCAGGATTGCGACCTGCTCGACATCGAGCGAGCGGCGCGGTTCCTCTATCTGCAAACCCTGGCCTTTGGCGGCAAGATGGCTGGGCGATCGTTCGGCGTCAGCACCAAGGGGGCGCACAACTTCGATCTGACGCGGCTGGAGCCGCGCCTGAAGCGCCTGCATGACCGCCTCGCCGGCGTCGTCATCGAGAACCTGGACTGGCTCGACGTCATCGCGCGCTATGATCGGCCGGGCACCCTGTTCTACCTGGACCCGCCCTATTGGGGCGGCGAGGGCGACTATGGCGCCGGCGTCTTCATGCGAGGCGACTTCCAACGCATGGCGGACAAGCTGCGCGCGATCGAAGGGAAGTTCCTGCTCTCGATCAATGATCGGCCGGAGATCCGCGACCTGTTCGCCTGGGCCGACATCGAGGCCGTGCAGACGACGTACACCATCGCCGGCGGAGACAAGGCGTCGACGGCGGCTGAACTGTTGATCGGGAAAGGGGTGAAGCTGGCGCCGGCGGCGGCTCAGGCGAGCCTGTTCTAGGCTCGCCTGAGCCGCATACTGTCGATTAGCCAGTACCAAATGGACGTAGCAAAAACTCATCGTCGAGTTCTGGAAGGGCGATATCCAGATCGGACAGCATGGCTTTCATGACGGCAAGTAGCGCGGTCTCGGCTCGAGCGCCGTCTGCCCATCGATCTTCGGCATATTCTCGGATAGCTGAGATGACGGCCTTTGAGCCGCTGAAGACCACGCAGGCTTCGTTAAGTGCAGCAAGCCACTCCGGCGAAGGGCGGACCGATCGCAGCCCTATAACGCGCCGGAGACAATCTAGCTTGAGTTCACGAATGACCGCTTTTTGTCGACGGCTTTCCACTGCATGGGGGGCGGCCCAAGCCACGATCGCGGCACCGCATGCGAAAACCGCAGAAGCGGCTGAAATGGTCAGCGGCCAGTCAATAATGAAGTCTGCCATGCGCCCTCCCGCTTCGTTGTAAATAACAACGTTTCTCGTCCGAGGAAAGGCGGCGTGTTCGAGCGCGGAAGCCTCAAACTGCGATTTTCACGATCCGTTCCAATGTGGGTGTGCGTTGGTAGCCGCCTCCAACCACCACGGATTTTCTCGGAGATCTTCAGAAGACCGCCCGCGCCTCATCCCTGAGGGATGCGCGAGGCGCCGCCGGTGATCTTGCAGATGTAGTCGGTCTGCGGACGGCCGGTCTGGCGGCCCGAGGGCGAGAGGATGCCGCCGCGGTCGCGGCACTCGGCTTCCAGCTGGTCCATTTCCTGCTGATAGGTCGGCAGGGGGCGGCCCGAGGCGCAGGCGGCGAGCGCCAGCGGGGCGGCGATGACGGCGGCGAGGAACAGGGGGGCGCGCATGATGGTCTCCTTCAGCCGGTGAAACGAGCCGTGAGACGGAATGATCCCTCTGAACCCGCCTCGGAGCAAGGCCAAGCTATAGGCGTCCGGATCAGCCGGCCAGCACGGCCAGGTGTTCCAGCAGGATCTTCAGGCCCAGGGCGATCAGGGCGACGCCGCCGATCAGTTCGACGATCTTGCCCAGGCGCACGCCCACGGCCTTGCCCACCAGCAGGCCCAGCGTCGCCAGGGCGAAGGTGGTGAAGCCGATGCAGGCGGCGATCAACCAGATGTTGGCCTCAAGCAGGGCCAGGCCGACCCCGACCGCGCCCGCGTCGATCGACGTTCCCACGGCGGTGGCGACCAGGGCCACGAGGCCGCGCGACGCCGGCTTGGCGTCCTCCTCCGCCTCATCCCGCTGCAGCGCTTCCCAGATCATCTTCAGGCCTACGGCGCCCAGCAGGCCGAAGGCGATCCAGTGGTCGATGGCCTGGACGAAGTCGGCGGCGGCCACGCCCAGGGCGAAGCCGATCAGGGGGGTGATCGCCTCGATCACGCCGAACACCAGGCCTGAACGCAGGGCCTGAGGCACCGTGGGGCGATGTTGCGCCCCGCGCCCGATGGCGGCGGCGAAGGCGTCGGCGGACATGCTGACGGACAGGATGGCGATGGCGACGGGGGACATCATGGGAAAAACGCACTCAGCCGGACGCATGACAGCACGCTGCATCCACGGGCCGGCCCCGTCGATGCAGCATGCTGGTCTCGCTAGGCGGAGGTGATCCGCTGGCCGCGCCATGCCCGCAGGCAAGTGTGTTGACGCGACCCCGGCCGGGATATGCCGGAAGCTACTCCCCAACGGCCGCCCCTCTAACGCCTCGTTCCGAGTCTATCAACCCGCACATGGCCAAAGGCGACAAGACGCCCCATCTGTGCTAGACGCCGCCGCTTCATCCTTCGCCGCAGGACATCCGCCCTTGAGCATTTCGCTCGATCTCACGCGCGCCAGCGCCCCCGTTCAGGGCATGGCGAAGACGCCCGTCAACCTCAGCGGTCTGACGCGCGACGAGCTGCGCCAGGCCCTGATCGACGCCGGAATCTGCCCGCCGGCGAAGGCCCGGATGCGCGCCTCTCAGGTGTGGCGCTGGATTCACCACTACGGTGTGACCGACTTCGCCCTGATGAGCGACGTGGCCAAGGACACCCGCGCCAAGCTGGCCGAGGCCTTCACCCTGGCCCGCCCCGAGATCGTCGAGCGCCAGGTGTCCAAGGACGGCACCCGCAAATGGCTGATCCGCACGGCGCCGGGCATCGAGATCGAGACCGTCTACATCCCCGACGTGGGCCGGGCCGGCGCCCTGTGCGTCTCGTCCCAGGTCGGCTGCACCCTGAACTGCACCTTCTGCCACACCGGTACGCAGAAGCTGGTCCGCAACCTGACGACGGCCGAGATCGTGGCCCAGGTCCAGGTGGCCCGCGACGACCTGGACGAGTGGCCCTCACCCAAGGAAGACCGCCGCCTGTCCAACATCGTCTTCATGGGCATGGGCGAGCCGCTCTACAATCTGGACCATGTCGCCAACGCCATCGACATCATCTCCGACAACGAAGGCATCGCCCTGTCGCGTCGCCGGATCACCGTGTCGACCTCGGGCGTCGTGCCGCAGCTGAACGCCCTGGGCGAGCGGACGGCGGCCATGCTGGCCATCAGCCTGCACGCCACCAACGACCCCCTGCGCGACCGACTGGTGCCGCTGAACAAGAAGTATCCGCTGGACCAGCTGATGGCCGCCATCCGCGCCTATCCCGGCCTGTCCAACGCGCGTCGGGTGACGTTCGAATACGTCATGCTGAAGGGCGTCAACGACAGCCCGGCCGAGGCGCGCGCCCTGATCAAGCTGATCGAGGGCATTCCGTCCAAGGTCAACCTGATCCCATTCAACCCCTGGCCCGGCACGGACTATCAGTGCTCGGACTGGAAGACGATCGAGACCTTCGCCGCCATCCTGAACAAGGCCGGCTACGCCTCGCCCATCCGCACCCCGCGCGGCCGCGACATCCTGGCCGCCTGCGGCCAGTTGAAGTCCGAGAGCGAGAAGCTGAGGGCCTCGGCGCGCCTGAAGGCCGAGCGCGAAGAAGCCGACGCGGCTTAAAGCGGCTTTCGCATCATTTCGCGATAGGTCAGGCCTCCGATCGCTCCAGCGAGCGGTAATGCGACTGCGAACATCATGCCCGTCAGCCCGAGTGCATGGCTCAGAAGACTCGCGCCGCCCAGTGTGGCCAGCAATCCTCCGGCTAAGGCCGCCGGCCAGGCGCGGTCGAGCTTCAGACGAGTCAGCGCCCATGCCGAAGGCGCGCCCAGCACAGCCGCTCCCACAAGGAAGCAAGGCAGGGCCAGCATCAGGGAGATGGGGACGATAAAGGCGGCAAATGCGGCTGATCCTTCGCCTGTGATGAAGGTGTTGATGATCGCCAGCGCCAACCACTGCAGGGCGACCGTCAGGGCGCCGAAGATAGATGTGGCCAGAACAGCGAATACCCATCGCGTGAAAACGGCGGCCGTCATGAGGCGATCTCTTCCAGATGCTCGATGCGGGCGGCCATCGTTTCCGGCGTTCGCACGTTCCAGGCCAGGCTCAGCCGCTCCAGAAGCTGGATAAAGCGGAAGCCCCAGTCGCTCTGGCCGGGGTAGAGGCCGATGCGGGCCGAGCCGGGGAAGGCGTGGTGATTGTTATGCCAGGCCTCGCCCATGGTCGGGATGGCGGCCCAGGGCACGTCGTAAGCCTGAACGCCTGCTTCATGCACCAGCCAGGTCTGCGGGCCGCGTCGATGGGCCAGGTGGCCGACGAACCAGTGGCCGATTACGCTGACCGACACTCGCGCGCATACGCCCCAGACCACGAAGCCCCAGCCGCCGATCAGCCACAGCACGGCCGCGACCGGCGCCTGTTGCAGCATCCAGGTGCGCTCCAGAAAACGATAGAAGGGATCGCGCCCTATGCGCCCCAGATCGAAGACGGGCGGTCGATCCAATTCCAGGCGGCAATGCATCTGCCAGACGGCGTCGACCGCCATCGGGCGGCGGTGGGCCAGGTAGTCGTGGCACGCCGCCTGACGCTGGGCCCAGTCGCGCAGGTCGTGGGTGCGGATCATCCAGAACGGTCCGCTCATGCCCACCAGGGTCCCGAACCACACCAGGGTCCGCTCCAGCCACTGCGGACAGTCGAAGCTGCCGTGGATCAGGCGGCGATGGAACCCCACGGAGTGTCCCAACAGCAGGGTGCTCCCCGTCGCGAGGACAAAAATCGCCAGGGCGCCGAGGCTGAAGGTCGCCGCGCCGAAGACCAACGTCATCGCCAGCATGGCCCCGTTCCATAGCGAATGGAGGGGATCCCATCGCACCCGACCCGCGAGGGCGTCACAACCGGGCGTTTCGATCAGGCTGTTCACGGCGCAAGGATCATGGTCGGTCATGAGAATGGCGTCCATAAAATGTTTAAGTAATAACTTAATCATTAAATTGATGGAGCTGGCAAGCTCTTAGCAAATCGCTTAAATACCTTCTCATGCAGCGCGTGTTCGAAGCCCTCTCCAGCCCGGTCCGGCGCAAGATCCTGGCCTATCTCACCCATGCCGAAATGACGGCGGGTGAGATCGCGGCCAAGTTCGAGATCTCCAAGCCTGCGGTCTCCCAGCATCTGTCGGTGCTGGAGACGGCTGGCCTGGTGCAGAGCGAGAAGCGCGGTCAGTTCGTGCACTACAGCCTGGTGCGCGATCACCTGGCCAACACCCTGAACAGCTATGTGCAGGAGGTTTGCCCCGTCTCCAGGCCGCTGAAGCAGGACAGCGCGGAGGTCGCCCGTGCGCGCCGTGACGCGGAAACATAGGCCCGCCGACCGTCCGGTCGGACGCTTTGTCCGCCGACTGTGGCGCGGGCGCCCTAGCGGAAGCGCCGAGCTTTCGGGCAAGGGTGTTTTGGTTTCGTTCCCCTTCAGGCTGGGAGGCTAGGGTTCGTCGTCATGGAGACCTCGTCGTTGCCGGGCGTTCTGTCGACTCCTGAACTCCAGGCGTTCGCGACGGGCTTTCCGATCCTGATGCTGCACCTGGCGGTGACGTTCGGCCTGCTGGCGGCGGGGGCGGCGGTCTACGCCCTGCTGACGCCGTGGCGCGAGATCGCCCTGATCCGCCAGGGGAATCCGGCCGCTGCCGTGGCCTTCGCCGGGGTGCTGGTCGGCCTGGCCATTCCGCTGGCGGTGTCCCTGTCGGTGTCGACCTCGATCCGCGACATCGCCATCTGGGGCGTGGCGACGGTGGTGCTGCAACTGCTGGCCTTCCGCGTCGTCGACTTCTTGCTGCACGGCCTGCCGCAACGGATAGAGAAGGGCGAGACCTCCGCCGCCGTGGTCCTGGCCGGGGCTAAGCTGTCGACCGCCCTGATCCTGGCGGCCGCCCTGACGGGTTGAGGGGGCGGCCTTGCGCTTTCCCCACCTTCCCGACTGGACCATCTACGCCGCCGTCATCGGCGTGATCCTGATCGCCTCCCTGAACCGGGGCGAGCGCGCCGATGCGCCGCACGACTTGCCTGAAGATGAAACGACGGGGCCTCTGCTGGGCCCCATCACGCCCTTCGATCCGTCCGTCACGGTCGACACCTCGGACGAGCATGAGCCGGTGTCGGGCACCGCCTTCTCCATCGCCGGGGACGGCCGCTGGATCACCGCACGCCATGTGGTCGAGGGCTGCCGCAAGCCCGCCCTGGTGATCGACAAGACCCGCGCCCTGGCCGCCGACGTGCGCCTGGCGGCGCGGGCGGACGTGGCCCTGTTGCTGACCGACGGCGGGCCGCCCGCCCTGCCGATCGCGCCCCAGGCGCCGCTCTACAAGGGCCAGCGCGCCTTCCACCCCGGCTTCCCTCAGGGCCAGCCGGGCGAGGTGGCTTCGCGTCTGATCGGCCGCGAGACGCTGAAGATTCGCGGCCACCGCTCCTATGACGAGCCGGTGCTGGCCTGGGCCGAGGCCGGACGCACGCGAGGGCTGAAGGGCACGCTGTCGGGCCTGTCAGGCGCGCCTGTGCTGGACCGTCGCGGGCGGGTGCTGGGCGTGACCATCGCCGAGTCGCCCCGGCGCGGCCGCATCTACACCACGGCGCCCGACACCTTCGTGCCCACCGTCGGCGCCCAGCAGCGCGCCGATGAAGCCGCCCTCGGCCAGGCCGTGACGACCCAGAACTACGGCGCCGTCTCCGACCGCCTGCGTCAGGACCTGCGCGTCGCCCAGGTGGTCTGCCTGACGACGTGATCCAGGCGACCAGACCGGCGTGGCCGGAACGAGAAACGCCTCCCCCATGCGATGGGGAGGCGTTCTGTCTTTTACTTCAGCGAAGCGCTGTCCAGGTTCAGTTCGGTTAGCGGAATGACCTCGACGTTCGGATACTTGGCTCGCAGACCGTCGATGAACTTCGAGGCGTCGCCGACCACGACCAGGCTGGCCCGGTCGGTCGGCAGATGCTCGGCGAAGGCCGTCTCGACCTGTTGCGGCGTGACCGCGCGGACGCGCCCGGCGTAGTCGGCCAGGTCGCTCATCGGCAGGTCGTAGAGGGCCAGGTTGGCGACCAGGCCGCCCAGGCCGTCCACGGTCTCCAGCGAGCGGCCGAAGGCGCCGATCAGGGTGGCGCGGCGCGGAGCCAGTTCGGTCTCGGTGGCCGGGGCGTCGCCCAGCTTGCCGATCTCGGCCAGCATCAGCTCGACCACCTCGGTCGCCGACTCGTTCTTGGTCTGGGTCGAGGCGGTGAAGACACCCGTGTCCGCCCGCGCGCCCAGCGCCGAGCCGGCGCCGTAGGACAAACCCTTCTCGATGCGGATCTTCTGGTTCAGCCGCGAGGAATAGCCGCCGCCCAGCAGGGTGTTGCCGACCGTCAGCGGGAAGAAGTCGGCGTCGGTGCGGCTGACGCCGCGGATGGCGGCGACGACCGCCGCCTGGCCGGCGCCCGGCTGGTCGATGACGACGACGCGGGGCGCCAGGGCCTGGCCCGCCTTGTCGACGGCGGCCGGGGCGGGACCGGCGTCGCGCCAGTCGCCGAAGGCTTCATCCGCCAGGGCGCGGGCCTCGGCCGGGGTTACGTCGCCCGAGAAGACCAGGGTCGCCTGCGACGGGCGGAAGCGGTCGGAATGGAACACCGCCACGTCGTCGCGCGTCAGGGCGGGGATGCTGTTCACCGTGCCCGAGCCCGGCGCGCCGTAGGGAGCGTCGCCGTAGATCACGCGGCCCACCGACTGGGAGGCGATGGAGCCGGGCTGGCTCAGCGCCACGCGCAGGCCGTCCAGGGTCTGGGACTGCTGACGCTCCAGCTCCTCGGCGGCGAAGGCCGGGTTGCGCACCAGGTCGGCCATCAGGGTCAGGGTCCGGCCGAACACGTCCTTGGGCGCATTGGCGTAGACATTGGTGAAGTCGGCTCCCGCGCCGGCGCCGATGCTGGCGCCCAGCTGTTCGATGGCGGTGGCGATTTCCGGGGCCGCCTTGGTCGTCGTGCCTTGGGTCAGCAGGGCGGCGGTCATGGAGGCGACGCCCGGCTTGCCTGCCGGATCATGGGCCGAACCGGCGTTGAAGTTCAGCCGCGCCGAAACCAGCGGCAGGCCCTGCGTCGGCGCGACCAGGACACGCAGGCCGTTGTCCAGACGGAAGTCGGCGATGGCGGGGGTGGCGGGTGACACCTCAGGCCCCGGCTGGGGCAGTCGGGCGCGCTCGGCTTCCGGCAGCAGGACGGCGACCGGACCTGCCGGGGCCAGGGACGCGACCGTGACGGGGGCGTCGACGTTCTTCTTCTGCTCGCTGGGCGCATTGGCGTCGTCGGCGGGCAGGTAGTTGATGGTGATCTGGCGCTCCGGCGTCAGATAGCGGCGGGCCACGCGCTGCACGTCGGCGGCGGTGACGGCCTGAATCTCGGCGATCTCGCGGTCGGCGGCGGTCGCGTCGCCGGTCATGATCAGGGCCATGCCCAGGGTGGTGGCGCGGTCGTCGATGCTTTCACGCCCGCGCAGGGCGTCGGCGACCAGCTCGTTCTTGGCCTCGGCCAGTTCGGCGGCGGTGACGGGCTCGTCGCGCAGACGCGCGATCTCGGCCTCCAGCGCGGCCTTGCCGGTCTCGACCGTTTCGCCGCCCGCCATGATGGCGTAGGCGGCCAGATTGCCCGCCTGCTGGGCGAAGTCGGGGTTGGAGCCCGCCGAGGCGGCGATCTGCTTGTCATAGACCAGCGAGCGGTAAAGACGGCTGCTCTCGCCGGTCGACAGGATGCCGTCCAGCACCGTTAGGGCCGCGCGGTCGGCGTCCTTATAGGCCACGGTGTTCCAGGCCAGGGCCACGGCGGGCAGGGGCACGTTCGGCGCATAATAGGTGGCGGTGCGCGGGCCGGTCGGCTCGGGCTCCTTCACATCATTGGCGGGCATGGGCGTCGACGGACGCTTCAGCGGGGCGAAATATTCGTCGACCCAGCCGTCCAGCTGCGCCTGATCGAAATTGCCCGCCACGATCAGCATGGCGTTGTCCGGCCGGTAGTAGGTGGCGTGGAAGCGCAGCACGTCGTCCAGGGTCGCGGCGTCCAGCTCCTCGATCGAGCCGATGCCCGGGCGGCGATAGGGGTGGTCCTGATAGATGGTCTCGGGCGCGAACAGGCCGAACAGACGACCATAGGGGCTGGCCAGGATGCGCTGGCGGTATTCCTCCTTCACCACGTCGCGTTCGGAAGCGAAATTGGCCTCATCGACGACCAGCGAGCCCATGCGGTCCGCCTCGGCGAACAGAATACGCTGCAGGTGGTTGGCCGGGACGACCTCGTAATAGGCGGTCACGTCGTCGGCGGTGAAGGCGTTGTTGAAGCCGCCGACGTCCTCGGTCAGACGATCGAAGGTCTCCGACGGCATGTTCTTCGTCGCCTTGAACAGCAGGTGTTCGAACAGGTGGGCGAAGCCCGAACGGCCCGCCGGATCGTCCTTCGACCCCACGCGATACCAGACCTGCACCGTGACGTTGGAGGTCGAGGCGTCGCGCGCCGTATAGACTTCCATGCCGTTGGCCAGCACCCGCTTGGTGAAGCCCAGCGGCGGCACTTCGACCCCGCCCTGGACGGCGGTTGCAGAGGCGGAGGTTGCGGCCGGCGGGGCCTTGGCCCAGGCGGGGGCGGCGGCGGGCAGGCCGACCAGCAGCGCCGAGGCGCAGGCGGTCAGGATCAGGCGATTCTTCATGAGGGGCGGCTTTCCAACGCCCGCAGTCGAAGAAACGGGCGCCGAAAGCCTAGCAGGGCGAAGAGCCGCCGCGCACCTTACGGAGATGTAATGAAGCCGGGCTCTTATTCCCCGCCTCCGCGGGGATGAACGGAATTCGGAGGTTACCGCCCGAACACCTCGACGCCGACGCTGCCGTCGGTCGCCAGCCAAGCGCGCTTCATGCCCTGGCTGTTGTAGGGCTGGGCGATGTTGCCGTGACGATCCAGGGCGATCAGGCCGCCGTCGCCGCCCAGGGCGCCGATACGGTCGATGACGGCTTGCGACGCTTCGGCCAGCGTCTGACCGGCGGCGACGCCGAAGGCCGTGCGCGCGGCGGCGGCGATGCGGATGAAATACTCGCCCTGGCCCGTGCAGGAGACGGCGGCGTGTTCGTCGGCCCAGGTTCCGGCGGCGGGGATGGGGGTGTCGCCGACGCGGCCCGGCATCTTGCCGAACACGCCCGCCGTCGAGGTGGCGGCCGCCAGACGGCCCTGGCTGTCCAGCACGCAGCAGCCGACGGTGCCGTGGCTCAGGCCGCTGGGCGGATGATTGTCCTCGCCCTTGCCGGCGCGGGTGTACCAGGCCTCGGGGCCCTCGACGCGCGCCAGACCCTGTTCGGCGGCGAAGCGGGCGGCGCCGTTCCCGGCCAGCATGACGTGGGGGGTGCGGTCCATCACCGCGCGGGCGGCGACGACCGGATTGCGGAAGCCTTGCAGGGCGGCGACGGCCCCGGCCTTGCCCGAGGCGCCGTCCATCAGGCTGGCGTCCAGCTCATAGTCGCCCGCCAGATTGGGCGAGGCGCCGCGCCCGGCGACATAGAGGCCGGAATCCTCCAGCATGACGACCGCCTCGACCGCCACGTCCAGGGCCGAGGCCCCGGCGTCCAGCCGCGCCTTCATCGCCTCGACGACCTCGCGCATGTGCACGACCTCGGCGTCATAGTTGCGCTCGCGCCGGGCGCCGGCGCCGCCGTGAAGGATGAGGGCGGGTTTCGCCATGATCGTCTCCTCAGAACCCATTCGGCCTCTTTGCATCGGGCCGCAGGCTGATTAGCGTCGCCGGCGTGTCGGCGCCATGGCCGATGGGGGATAGCTGAAAAGAGTTCCTATGCGCGCAGTCCTGTCCAAGGCCCCCGGCGGCCCGGAATCGCTCGTCGTCGAGGAGGTCATGGACCCCACGCCCGGTCCGGGCGAGGTGGTGATCGAGGTCAAGGCCGTGGGCGTCAACTATCCCGACGCCCTGATCATCGCCGACAAATACCAGTTCAGGCCCGAGCGTCCCTTCGCGCCGGGGGCCGAGGTCGCGGGCGTCGTCGATGCGGTCGGCGAAGGCGTTAAGGGCGTGTTCCGGGGCGATCGGGTTGTCGCCGTGCCCGGCTGGGGCGGCATGGTCGAGCGGCTGAAGGTCAAGGCCGACAGCCTGATCCCCATTCCCGACGGCATGGACTATGAGACCGCCGCCGCCTTCATCATGACCTACGGCACCAGCTACTACGCCCTGAAGGATCGGGCGCAGCTGCAGCCGGGCGAGACCCTGCTGGTGCTGGGCGCGGCGGGCGGCGTCGGCGCCGCCGCCGTCGAACTGGGCAAGGCGATGGGCGCGCGCGTGGTCGCCGCCGCCTCGACCAACGACAAGGTCGAGTTCGCGCTGGAGCTGGGCGCCGACAACGGCCTGATCTACCCCTCCGGTCCGATGGACAAGGCGGCTCAGAAGGAACTGTCGGGCGAGTTCAAGCTGTCGACCGGCCGTGACGGGGCGGACGTTGTCTTCGACGGCGTCGGCGGCGATTACGCCGAGCCGGCCCTGCGCGCGATGGACTGGAACGGCCGCTATCTGGTGGTGGGCTTCCCGGCGGGGATTCCGTCCCTGCCGCTGAACCTGACCTTGCTGAAGTCGGTGTCGGTGGTCGGCGTCTTCTGGGGCGCCGCCGTCGCCCGCGATCCCAAGGCCCACGCCGCCAACATGGCCGAGCTGATGCAGCTCTACGCCGAGGGCAAGATCAAGCCGCGCGTCAGTCGCACCTTCCCTCTGGAACGCGCCCACGAGGCCATCCAGGCCCTCAGCGACCGCACGGCCGTCGGCAAGATCGTGGTGAAGGTCGAGGATTGATCGGAACATCCTTCTCCCCTTGTGGGAGAAGGTGGCCCGTCAGGGCCGGATGAGGGGTCTCTCCGAAATCGGATGAGAGGCTGCGAGGTCGACGTCCCGCAACCCCTCATCCGTCAGGCTTCGCCTGCCACCTTCTCCCGCAAGGGGAGAAGGGCTTACTCCTCTTCCTCCCGCAGCCGCTTCAGCGCCTGCGCCGCCTGATCGTGGTGGCGGGGTTTCAGGTGGGCGCCCAGGGTCGCCAGCACCGCTGCGATCACCGCTGCGTCGTCGGTGAAGCCGATGCCGACGAAGACGTCGGGAATGGCGTCCACGGGCATGACGAAATAGGCCAATGCCCCCAGGATCAGCCCCTTGGCCGCCAGCGGGGTCTTGGGGTCCTGGGCGGCGTACCAGGCGGCGACCGCCTGCTGGGCGAAGGGGATGCGGGCGGCGGTGCGCCGCATCTTGGGCCAGAAGCCCTTGCGCACGCGCATCTCGTTCACCTTCTGCACGGCGGGAACCAGGGCCTTTTCAGGATTGATGGCGTCATCGGGCGACACCCCGTTGGTCTTTGCGGTCATGGCCGCTAAATCCTCGCACGAGCACTCGGTTCAATCGAATATAGGACGACTTTCATGAAACTCGACGCTTCGATCGCGGCGGTGGTGACGGGCGGGGCTTCGGGCCTCGGCGAAGGCACGGCGCGCGCCCTGGCGGCCAAGGGCGTCAAGGTCGCCCTGTTCGACCTGAACGAAGAGCGCGGCGAGGTCATCGCCCAGGAGATCGGCGGCGTCTTCTGCAAGGTGGACGTGACCTCGGACGAGAGCGTCGCCGCCGGCTTCGCCAAGGCCCGCGCCGCCCACGGCCAGGAGCGCCTGACCGTCAACTGCGCCGGCATCGCCACCGGCCAGAAGACCGTCAGCCGCAAGCGCGACACCGGCGAACTGCGCGCCCATGACATGGCGTCCTTCGAACGCACGGTCTCGATCAACCTGTTCGGCACCTTCCGCGTCCTGTCGCAGTCGGCGCTCGGCATGGTAGCGCTGGAGCCGATGGCCGACGGCGAGCGCGGCCTGATCGTCAACACCGCCTCGGTCGCGGCCCAGGACGGCCAGATCGGCCAGGCGGCCTATTCGGCGTCCAAGGGCGGCGTTTACGCCATGACCCTGCCGGTCGCCCGCGATCTGGCCCAGGAAGGGGTGCGGGTGAACACCATCCTGCCCGGCATCATGTGGACGCCGATGATGGCCGGCATGGACCAGAAGGTTCAGGACAGCCTGGCCGCCGCCATCCCCTTCCCCAGCCGCCTCGGCACGCCCGCCGACTACGCCGCCCTGGCCCTGCACCTGGCCGAGAACGTCTACATCAACGGCGAGTGCATCCGCCTGGACGGCGCTATACGCCTTGCCCCTCGCTAAGCGAGGCGCGGCGAGGTCGCTATCGCTCGCCGCGCGGCGGCTCGCTGCTTGAGCGGGTTGGGCGTGCAATGTGGCGGCGGCGGTGCTTTGAAGCGGTCTCCGGGGCGCCCTTGCGGGCGTTTCGGGGCCGTTTTCGTGTGAAGTTTCAGGGCTGTTCGAAAAAAATCGGCGGATTGGCCGAAAAACGAAAAAGGGGCTTGCGCGATCCGAAGTCGGTCCGCTATACGCCCCTTCCTCGACGGGGAGCAGCACATCGCTCCCAACGGAGTGCGGGCGTAGCTCAGGGGTAGAGCATCACCTTGCCAAGGTGAGGGTCGGGCGTTCGAATCGCCTCGCCCGCTCCAGTCGAAACGGAAAACGGGGTCCGGCCGCAAGGTCGGGCCCCGTTTCCTTTTGCGCCCAGATCAGCGACGCACATGAAAAAGGCCCGACGCGATCGCCGGGCCTTTTCGCGTTCCGTTCTCCGACCTTACAGCCCCAGCGCCGCGCGGATGTCCCGCCAGTCGACGTATTTGAAGTTCTGGGTTCCGGTGTCGTTGACGTCGTCCTGGATCACCACCAGGCCCTCGGGGAAGGGGCCGACCGGACCGCCCAGAGCGGCCAGGCCGTCGGTGCCCGTCACCCCGTCGACCGTCCCGTCCACGACCACGAAGCGGCCCTTGTATTGCGGCGCAGCGCCGTCGATGCGCCAGACGGGGAAGGTCGAGTCGCCCTGGCTGGAGGCGATCAGATAGCGCGCCTCCCCGTCCGTCAGCGTCGTCAGCCCCTCGGCGTCGGCGACCAGCACGCCCGGCGCGACCGGCTGGACCAGGGTGCGCGTCCCGCCCGAGGCCGGGTCCAGGCTGTAGCGCCACAGGCCGACGTTCTCCTCGTTGACGTACAGGGCGTCGGTCGCCGGATCGGCGGCGCAGCCTTCTGAGATCGAGCCGATCTCGGCGCGGCGGACCAGTTGCGCGGACGGGCGGCCGTCGGCCCCGGCGGCGACGACGAACTGGCGCAGTTCGCCTTCATGGCCGACCAGTATGGCGTGGATCTCCTCGCCGCGTCGGGCGAGGCAGAAGCCGTAGGGCTCGACCACGTCGGTCGTGATGGAGCCCCAGTAGCGCACCTTGTTGTCGCCGGTCCCGGCCGGGTCGAACAGATAGAGGGCGACGCCCATGCGGCCCGGCGTGCGGTCGCTGGCTCCGATCAGCAGCTGCGGGCGGCCGTCGACGTTCAGGCCCTCGGCCACATCGACGTTGTTCAGCAGCCCCTCGGGCATGAACTGCAGGATCGCCCCGTCGAAGCCGTAGACGTAGAGGCCGGCCTTCTTGTCGGTGCCGACGACGAAGCCGGGGGTCTGGACCCCCTCGACGGTCACGGGGGTTTTGGAGGCCCAGACGGCGGGGTCGTCGGCCGCGTCGTCGCCGACCGTGCCGACCGAGGGCGTCTCCAGCACGGCGCGCACGGGCGCGCCCTGGCCGACGACGCCGTCGCCCTCGCCCTGGAAGTCGACTTCATGTCCGGCGCAGGCGGCCAGCAGCAGGGCGGGGATCAGAAGGCCGGCGAACATGGCGGGGCGCGAGCGCCGGGGCGGGATGGCGGGCATGGCGGGGCTTTCGGTCCAGGTTGGTCTATCCGCCCGAAACACGCGCGCGAAGGCCCGGTCAACGGCGTCCCTGCGACGCTTTGGCGATGGTTCGACAACGGATGATCCGAACGGGGATCAACTGTCGTGATCCCGTGTTCCGCTCGCAGATTCCTTTTCGTGAAATCGTCGCGGCCGCGTCGCCGGGGCGTATTAGCCATCCCGCCGGAACCGGGCCGCCAGAAGCGGCGCCGGCCTTCGGGGATATGGACATGAAGCTCGGACTTCTTCTCAGCGCGGCGAGCCTGCCGCTGGTTTTCGCCGTGGCCGCCCAGGCGGCCGATGTGGCGGTTGACGCGGCTCCGGCCGTCGCGGCCGCTCCGGCGGGCGACGGCCTGATCGGCCGTGTCGTCAACGCCGACGGCTCGCCCCTGCCGGGCGCCGAGATCATCGACCGCGCCAGCGGCCGCCGCGCCGTCAGCAACAGCCAGGGCGAGTTCAACCTGGGCGGCGTTTCGGGTCAGGTGACGCTGGAGGCGCGCTACATCGGCCTGCCGACCGCGACCCAGACCGTCGCCGCCGTGCCGGGCCGCCTGACCTCGGTCACCGTCATGATGGGTTCGGGCGATGCAGTCGCCGTCGCCGACGTCATCGTCAACGGCGTCATCACCGAGGGCGTGGCCCGCTCGCTGAACCAGCAGAAGAACGCCGACGGCGTGATCAACGTCCTGTCGGCCGACGCCATCGGCCGCTACCCCGATCCGAACGTGGCGGAATCCCTGCAGCGCGTTCCCGGCATCGCCATCCAGCGCGACCAGGGCGAGGGCCGCTACATCAACGTGCGCGGCGCGCCGTCGGCCTTCACCGCCGTGTCGGTGGACGGGGTGACGGTTCCCGCCGTCGATCCGGGCACGCGCGCGGTCGACCTGGACACCCTGCCCAGCGACATCGTCTCCAACATCGAGATCTCCAAGACCCTGCTGCCGAGCCAGGACGCCGACTCCATCGCCGGCGCCGTCAACATCAAGACCCGCTCGCCCTTCGACCAGCGCCGCCTGGCCGTCAGCGGCTATGCGGGCGGCAGCTATAACGACTACGGCGGCGAGGACATCCGCGCGGGCGCCACGGCGTCGAACGTCTTCGGCGCGGACCAGACCTTCGGCGGCCTGCTGTCCTACTCCTACTCCAAGACCAACCGCCGTCCCGACAACGTCGAGTCCGGCTGGACCAAGATGGAGGTCGAGGGCGAAGGCGAGGTCTTCGCCCTCGAGGAAAGCCTGTTCAAGGACTACGACACCGAGCGCACGCGCCAGTCGATCAACGGCTCGCTGGAGTTCCGCCCCTCGGACGCCTATCGCGCCTGGGTCCGCGGCTCGTTCGCCCAGTTCGAGGACGACGAATACCGCAACCAGCTGCTGCTGACCTATGACGAAGATGAGATTCAGGCCGGGGCGACCGACCGCAAGGCGACCTTCGACAACGTCACGGTCGAGCGCCAGCTGCGTCACCGCACCCAGAAGAACGAAATCCTGACCCTGACGACCGGCGCCGAGCGCATCTTCGGCAACGGCGCGGTGTGGGACGCCAGCCTGTCCTGGGCCAGCAGCGAGCAGACCTACCCGAACCGCAACGAACTGCTGTTCGAGTTGAACAGCGCTCCGACCGTCAGCTACGACTTCACGGGCAGCCACTACGAGCCGACCTATTCGATCTTCGCCGACGGCGATCACCTGGATCAGTCGGACTATAAGTACGCTCAGACGGACTTCCGCTCCTCCACCACGACCCAGGAGGAATACGCCTTCCAGACCAATTTCGAGCTGCCCTCGATCATCGGCGGCCGCGAGGTGACGTGGAAGTTCGGCGGCAAGTTCCGTTCGCGCGACGTCTCGGCCGACGAAGAACGCAGCCGCATCAAACAGGCGCCCGCCCAGGCCTACGCCGACCTGATGATGGACACGGAGTCGCGCAACTACGGCTATCTGCTGGGGCACAAGTTCAACAATGGCCTGGTCGACGGCTACTTCGGTCAGGTGCGGCCCCAGGCCGAGCGCCGGATGCCCGATTCCGTGCTGGCTGACTATGAAGCGCAGGAAGACATCCTGGCGGCCTATGGCCAGGCCCGTTTCGATATCGGCGCCACCAACATCATCGCCGGTCTGCGCGTCGAACAGACCAAGTTCGACGGCTCCGCGGCGACCTACAGCCTGGAGAAAACTGAAGACGAGAACGGTGAGGAGATCGAAACCGAGTTGTACGGCACGGCGAACGTCAGCCGCGACGACACGGAGTTCTTCCCCAGCCTGACCGTCCGTCACGCCTTTTCGGACAATCTGATCGGCCGCTTCGCCCTGACGCGCTCGATCTCCCGTCCGGAATACGCCGACATCGTGCCGCGCCGCGAGGAAGAGACCGAAGGTGCGAAGAAAAAATACAATATCGGCAATCCGGATCTGGCCCCGACCCTGTCGAACAACATCGACTTCGGCCTGGAGTACTACTTCGCCTCGTTGGGGGTGATCTCGGCCAACGCCTTCTACAAGGACCTGACCGACTATCGCTACACCCTGGTCTATAAGGACGAGGTGACGATCGGCAATGATGTCTACGATGCCGAGTTCGAAACCCCGATCAACGCCCCCGATGGTCATCTGATGGGGTTGGAGCTGAACTGGCAACAGAAGTTCAGCTTCCTGCCGGGCTGGGGCTCGGGCTTCGGCGTCTTCGCCAACTACACCTGGACCGACGCCGAGATCGAAACGGCCCAGGCCTACGCCGGCCGCAACAAATTTACGCTGCCGGGCCAGTCGGAGAACAACTACAATCTGGCGCTCTTCTACGAGATGGCCGGCTTCAGCGCCCGCCTCAGCTACACCAAGCGCAGCGACTATCTGGAAGAGATCAACGCCGACGATCCCGACTTCGACCTGTTCGTCGAGGGCCGCGAGCAGCTGGACTTCACCGCCTCCTACGACTTCGGCAACGGGATCGAGGTGTTCGGCGAGGCCAAGAACCTGACCGACTCGGCGGGCGTCAAATACTACGGCTCGCGCGAGCGGACCTATGAGTACGAGAAGTTCGGCTACAACGTCTTCATGGGCGTTCGCTTCAAATACTGACCGGTCCATAGCGGCTGAAAACGGAAGGCCGGGCGGCGACGCCCGGCCTTTTGCTTTCGTCGGCATGGCCCCCGGAGCGATCCGCGCCTATATGGACCGTGGCGGTTGACCCCGCCGGGGTCGGCGCTAGTGTCCGCGCCGCTTCATTTTCAGCGCCTGAACGATCAGAGGACCTCATGGCCGACGCCGCTTCCCAGACCTACGACGTGGTGATCATCGGGGGCGGGCCGGGCGGCTACAACGCCGCCATCCGCGCCGGACAACTGGGGCTGAAGACCGCCCTGGTGGAAAAGCGCGCGACGCTGGGCGGCACCTGCCTCAACGTCGGCTGCATGCCGTCGAAGGCCCTGCTGCACGCCTCGGAACTGTATGAGGCCGCCAACGTCGAATTCGCCGGCATCGGCATCGAGGTGAAGCCCAAGCTGAACCTGGCCCAGATGCACAAGGCCAAGGACGACAGCGTCGAGGCCCTGACCAAGGGCATCGAGTTCCTGATGAAGAAGAACAAGGTCGACGTGGTGAAGGGCTTCGGCCGCATCGCCGGCGCCGGCAAGGTCGAGGTTGAAGCCGAGGGCGGCGCCAAGACCACGCTCGACACGAAGAACATCGTCATCGCCACCGGCTCCGAGCCGACCCCCCTGCCGGGCGTCGCCTTCGAGGACGGCAAGGTCATCGACAGCACCGGCGCCCTGTTCCTGCCCAAGGTGCCCAAGCATCTGATCGTCATCGGCGCGGGCGTCATCGGCCTCGAGCTCGGCTCGGTCTGGCGTCGTCTGGGCGCCCAGGTCACGGTCGTCGAATTCCTTGACAAGGTCGGCGCGGGCATGGACGGCGAAGTCGCCACCGCCTTCCAGCGCGGCCTGACCAAGCAGGGCATGACCTTCCGCATGGGCACGAAGGTCACCGGCGCCAAGACGTCCAAGGACGGCGTCGAACTGACGCTGGAACCGGCCAAGGGCGGCGAGGCCGAAACCCTGAAGGGCGACGTGGTTCTGGTCGCCATCGGCCGCCGTCCCTACACCGAAGGTCTGGGGCTGGAGACGGTCGGCGTCACGCCGGATCAGCGCGGCTTCATCGCCAATGACCACTTCAAGACCTCGGCGCCGGGCGTCTGGGTCATCGGCGACGTGACGCACGGCCCGATGCTGGCTCACAAGGCCGAGGAAGACGCCGTGGCCGTGATCGAGCTGATCGCGGGCAAGCCGGGCCACGTCGACTACGACCTGGTGCCGTCGGTCATCTACACCGGCCCGGAAGTGGCCTGGGTCGGCAAGACCGAAGAGGCGTTGAAGGCGGCGGGCGTCAACTACAAGAAGGGCAAATTCCCCTTCGCCGCCAACAGCCGCGCCAAGATCAACCACGAGACCGAGGGCTTCGTGAAGGTCCTGGCCGACGCCGCGACCGACAAGGTTCTGGGCGTTCACATCTATGGCCCGCAGGCGGGTGAACTGATCGGCGAGGCCTGCATGACCATGGCCTTCGGCGGCGCCTCGGAAGACGTGGCCCGCACCTGCCACCCGCACCCGACCCGTTCGGAGGCCTTCCGTCAGGCCGCCATGGGCGTCGAAGGCTGGACGATGCAGGCTTAAGAGCCTCACCGTCTTTCAGACTGCGATCAGAACGGCGCGCTCCGCAAAGGGCGCGCCGTTTTTCGTTGCCGAAACTTAACTTGCTGGCCTCGGCGGCCGTCTTCAGTTTCACCGCGAAACGATGGGAGCGAGGGTGAAGCGATGCGTTTGGCGATTGGAATGGCGGCGGCGGCCTGGGCGGTGATCGGTTCTGTCGCCTCGGCGCAGGACTATCGACCCACGTTTCACCCTGACCAGTTGAAAGGCCCTCCGGCAGGCGCGTTCAATGAGGTTCTGGTGCTGGGCTCGCCGCACCTGTCCGACCTGCCCGACAGCTTCCGCGCCGAACAGCTTCAGCCTCTGCTGACGCGGCTGGAGGCTTGGCGGCCGACCGCCATCGCCGTCGAAAACCTGTCCGGCCTGCAGTGCGACTTCATGCGGCGCTATCCGTCGCGTTATGCGGAATCGGTCGAGGCCTTCTGCTATGACCCGTCCGCCGCCGGCCGGGCGCTGGGTATGGATGTGCCGACGGCCAACGCCGAGGTCGAGCGTTTGTTGGAGGCCTGGCCCAAGGCGCCGACGGCGGCCGATCGGCGACGTCTGGCGGCTCTCTTCCTCGCAGCGGGAGAGCCGGGTTCCGCCTCGGTGCAATGGCTGCGTCTGCCCGCTGCTGAGCGGGTGGCGGGCGACAGCCTGACGGCGGAAATGGCGGCGGCCCTGGACCGCCGGATGACCCGAAAGAACGAGGTCGACCTGGTCGCGGCCGTACTGGCGGCGCGGCTGGGGCATGAGCGCCTGTGGGCGGTTGATGATCACACGGCGGACTCAGCAACCCGGCCTGACGAGGAAGAGGCGCAGGCCAAGGCGATCATGGCGGCGTGGGACAATCCCTATGTCCAGGCGCGCAAGGACACAGACCAGCGGCTGTATGCCGATCTGGAGCAACCGGACGGCGTGCTGAACATCTATCGCGACTACAACACGCCGGACACGCAGATGGTCGTCTATCGCTCCGATTTCGGCGCGACCCATGTGGAGCCGTCGCCCGAGGCGTTCGGGCGCCGCTATCTCGGCTATTGGGAGACCCGCAACCTGCGCATGGTCGCCAATATGCGCGATGTGCTGGGGCGCTATCCGGGCACGCGGATGCTGACCATCGTCGGCGCCTCGCACAAGGGCTACTACGAAGCCTATCTGAATCAGATGCACGACGTGCGGCTGGTCAGCTCGGATGAGGTGCTGCGCTAGTTTCCGTCCCTCGCCCGCGACTTTGGTCGACGGGCCTCGCAATCGGCCGCGCCTGCGCCCATGTCAGCGGCGAAAGCTTCATGAGGCAGGGGAGAACAGCATGGACCTTCGACTTACCGGCAAACGCGCCTTGATCTGCGGCGGCTCCAGCGGTCTCGGCCGCGCGGTGGCGACGGCTCTTGTTGCCGAGGGCGCGCATGTGGCCCTGCTGTCGCGCGATGCGGTCAAGCTGCAGGCCGCGGCCGATGAACTGAACGCCATGGGGCCGGGCCGAGCGATCATCGCCCCGGCCGACCTGGCGGATCACGAAGCCCTGCTGAAGGCGGTGGACATCGCCGAGGCGGGTCTGGGCGGGCCGATCCAGATCCTGTTGAACAACACGGGCGGGCCGCCTCCCTCGGGCGTGGCGGGGCTGGACCCGGCGCTGTGGCGCGAGCAGTTCGAGGCCATGGTGCTGTCGGTCTTCCGCCTGACCGACCGGGTCATGCCGGGAATGCGGTCGATGGGCTGGGGGCGGGTGCTGAACGTCGCCTCGACCAGCGTGATCGAGCCGATCGGGACGCTGGGCGTGTCCAACACCCTGCGCGCCTCGGTGGCGGCCTGGGCCAAGACGCTGGCGGGCGAGGTCGCGGCCAACGGGGTGACGGTCAACACCCTGCTGCCGGGCCGCATCGACACGCCGCGCATCGAACGGCTGGACGCCGCCCGCGCCGCCGCGACGGGCGCGACGCCGCAGGACGCACGCGCCGAGTCGGTCAAGTCCATCCCCGCCGGACGCATCGGCGCGACCGAGGAGTTCGGCGCCGTCGCCGCCTTCCTAGCCAGTCCGCTGGCGGGCTATGTCACCGGCTCGCTGATCCGGGTGGACGGCGGAGCGGTCAGGGCGATCTGAGGCCGGGAACGGCGGCGGGCCGCCGCACCAGGCCGCCCAGGGTCACGGCCCCGCGCCCATAATCCAGCGTCACCTGGCTGAACCGGGTCAGGATATCCGCGCCCAGCAACAGGGCGGGGCGTTCGATCAGGTTCAGGATGCGAAAGGCGTGCAGATCGCCGAACAGCAGGGGCGTCGGCCCCAGATCGCGCCGCGCCAGCCTTAGATCAGCCAGTTCGCCGGACCGCACCAACAGGGATTGGCCGATCACGCCATAGACGCGCAGCAAGGGGCGCTCGACCCGGCCCAGCCGCGAATCCAGCGCCCGCATCAGCGCGCGATTGCCGATCGAATACTGGGCTCCGCTGTCGATGAATGCGACGGCCGGAACGCCGTCGGCGGCGACCTGGGTCAGGATCAACTGGCTGAAGCGCCCCGAGCGGACATCGGTGATGTCCTGGCCCACGCGGCTGGCCCGCCCGCCGAAGGACAGGCCGCGCCGCACGACGTCCGCGCCCGAGGCCGCCAGCATGACGCGCCGCCGCCGCAGGTCCAGTGTCAGCCGAAAGCGCGACAGCACGTCCAGCCCCAGAAGGCCGTCGGCGCCCAGCAGCCCAGAGGGAAAGACCGGCAGGACCAGGTCGGCGAAACGCCGCCCGGAAAAGGCCAGATGCGGCAAGCGCACGGTCGGCGTCATCTGGGCGGCGGTGATGCCGTGCACCAGGACGGGCGGGCCGGGGGAAAGGTCCAGCGCTTGCGCCAGCCGGTCCGAGACCGCGCTGCGTTCCGCGCCCGTGTCGATGACGAACAGCGCCTTGCGCCCGTCCAGATCGACCTCGACCCCGATGCGCGTCAGAAGGTTCGTCAGCAGACGCGCCTCGGCGTCGGGCGGAGGCGCCGGACCCGCCGCTTCCTGCGCCCAGGCCGGGCCTGCTAGAAGAAACCCTGTCTGGGCCAGCAGGCTCAAGGCCATGCGACGGCTGGGGGCGAGGTAATCGGTCTCGGGAACGAGAATCGGCCTGCGCACGCGCGTGAACTCCCGTTCCGCGATCGATCCCCAAGGAGGAAACTGGCGCCTTTTCGCTGCGCTGAACAGTCCGCCTTCAGACGGTCATCCGCGCGGGTGGGCTTGGGCGTAGGCGGCCAGCAGGCGGGCGGCGTCGACCTGGGTGTATTTCTGCGTCGTCGACAGGCTGGCGTGACCCAGCAGCTCCTGGATCGAGCGCAGGTCGGCGCCGGCGCCCAGCAGGTGGGTGGCGAAACTGTGCCTCAGCGCGTGGGGCGTGGCCGAGGCGGGCAGGCCGAGGCGCCCGCGCAGCCGCTGCACCGTCGCCTGCACATGGCGGGCGCTCAGGGGACCGCCGCGCCGCGCCCGGAACAGGGTCTGATCGGCGTCGATGACGAAGGGCTGCAGCGCCAGATAGGCCTCCGTCGCCTCGCGCACCTGCGGCAGGACGGGGACCATCCGCGTCTTGTCGCCCTTGCCGGTGATGCGAAGGCTGTCGGGCAGGGGCGCGTCCGACCGCTTCAGCGACAGGGCCTCTGAAATCCGCAGGCCGCAACCGTAGAGTAGGGTCAGGACGGCGCGGTCGCGTGCGGCCTCCCACGGTTCCATGTCGGGATCGGCCTCGGGTTCGTGCAGCAGGCCCTTCGCCTGATCCTCAGTGACCGGGCGGGGCAGGGAGGCCTTGACCTTGGGGCCGCGCACCAGGGCCAGCTGCGGCGTCGCCACGCCCAGGCGCCGGTCGAGGAAGGCGTGAAAGCCCCGGATGGCGGCCAGGGTCTGGCTGAGCGAGCGGGCGTTGAGCGGGCGATCCCCGCTGCGGCGCTCGGCCAGATGGGCGCGCGCCTCGGCCGCCGTGACGGACCCGAGGTCCGCCGCGCTCTGCGGCCCGCCGCGATGGCGCTCCAGAAAGGCCAGGTACAGCCGGCCGATGTGGCCGTAGGCCTCCAGCGTGCGCGGCGACAGGCGGCGCTCATGGGCCAGATGCTCCAGCCAGGCGGCCAGAGCGTCCTGCGCGGTCAGGCTTCCAGCGGCCATCGCTCGGCCATGCGTTCGACGACGCGGGCGACGAAGGCCACCAGTTCGCAGCCCATGGCGGGGGTGAAGCCGTCGTCCTCGCCCGATCCGAAGGCGCACAGGGCGGCGCGGGGCGCAGCCTCGCCCGGCGCGCGCAACGTCATCCGCACCAGGGCGACCGAGGCGACCTCGCCCTCGGAAGGGCCGAACAGGCTGAGGCCGGTGAAGTTGGGGCCGAGCCAGTGCAGGCCGTCCTCGCCCAGCAGGGCGTCGACGCGGCCCGGCTCCAGCGCCTTCCAGCCGAAGGGGACGGCGCCCGGCTTCTCGATCGCTGCGGCGGCGCCCGCCAGACCGAAACGGCCTTGCGCCACGGCGTCCAATTGCCGCGCCAGTTCGGCGTGGGTGCGGGCCTCCATCAGGTCCAGGGCGGCGACGTGGGTCTGGGTCTGGGCGGCGAAGTTGGCGCGGGCGATCTCTTCGATCAGCTTGCGGGCGCCCGCCTCGCGCTGGGCGACGGCCTCTAGCCGCGCCAGGGCGGCGCGGCCGAAGTCGACGACGTTGCGGCCGGTGGCGGTCAGGCCCAGCTCTTCCAGCAGGGCGCGATCATCCAGCAGGTGTTCGGCGTGATCGCCCAGCCAGGCGCGCACTTCGGGCCAATGAAGGCCTGGCGCCGCCGGGTCGGTGGAGAGGTCCAGGGAAGTGCTCAAGCGGACCTCTCATCGGGTCTAAATTACAGAATCGACTGACCGGTCTTTCCCCAGTCCGCCAGGAAGGCATCCAACCCCTTGTCGGTTAACGGGTGCTTGACCAAGGCCTTGAAAACGTCGGCCGGAATGGTCGAGGCGTCGGCGCCGGCCAGGGCGGCGGCGGTCACATGGTCCGCATTGCGCACCGAGGCGGCCAGGATTTCCGTGCCGAAGTCGTGGATGTCGTAAAGGGTGCGGATGTCTTCCAGCAGGCCCACGCCGTCGGCGCCGACATCGTCCAGACGACCGACGAAGGGCGAGATGAAGGTCGCGCCCGCCTTGGCCGCCAGCATGGCCTGGGCCGCCGAGAAGCACAGGGTGACATTGGTCTTGATCCCCTTGTCGGCGAAGGCGCGGGTGGCGCGCAGGCCGTCCCACGTCAGCGGCAGCTTGACCACGACGTTGGGGGCGATGGAGGCCAGTTTGTCGCCCTCCTTGACCATGGTCTCGAAATCGGTGGCCACGGCCTCGGCCGAGATCGGCCCCTCGACCAGGGCGCAGATTTCGGCGATGACCTCGGCGATGTTGCGACCCGACTTGGCGATCAGGCTAGGATTGGTGGTGACGCCGTCCACCATTCCGGTGGGCAGCAGGTCCTTGATGACGGCGACGTCGGCGGTGTCGAGGAAGAGTTTCATGAGACCAGTTTTAGCGCCGAGTTGTGACGGAAGCGACCGTCTTTCGCGGACAGGGATATTTCAGACTCCGTGACCAAAAAAACAGAGTCCAATTCGTCTGAATCGTCTGAAATCGCTTCGCCGGGCGTGGCGAAGGGCGGCGATCATGGCAGGGCGCGACGTCGGTATCGGACGTCGGCGGTGCGGGCGTGCGAGGGCGCGCGGTGAAGGTCGCCTCCGTCCTCATCCCCCTGCCCGTGCCGGAAGCCTTCGACTATGCGGTTCCCGAGGAACTGGCGGTCGCGCGCGGCGATCAGGTCGCCGTGCCGCTGGGGCCGCGCCTGATCCGGGGCGTGGTGGCCGAGGTGTTCGAGACGACCGGCTCCAACCGCAAGCTCAAGGCGGTCGAGCAGGTGCTGGACGATCCGCGCCTGCCGGAACGGACGCTGGACTTCGTCGAATGGGCGGCGCGCTGGACGCTGAGCCCGCCGGGCGAGATGGCGGCGACGGCGCTGAAGGGCCTGCGCGCGCCCCGGCCCCGCCCCGAGCGGCGCGTGCGGCGCGTCGAGGGGCGCAGTCCCGCTCGCCCGACCGCGGCGCGCACGGCGGTGCTGGAGGCGCTGGGCGCGCGGGCCATGTCCGGCCCCGATCTGGCGCGGGCGGCGGGCGTCTCGTCCGGCGTGGTCAAGGGACTGGTCGACGAAGGCGTGCTGGAGGTGTTTGAAGTCGAGGCTGTCGCCGCCTTCGATGCGCCCGATCCCGACCATGCGCCTGCGACGCTGAACCCCGATCAGGCGGCGTCTGCGGCAGCGATCGCGCAGGCCGTGGCGGCGGGAGGCTTTGCGCCCTTCCTGCTGGACGGGGTGACGGGCTCGGGCAAGACCGAGGCCTATCTGGAGGCGGCGGCGCGGGCGCTGCGGGTCGATCCGACGGCGCAGGTGCTGATCCTGCTGCCCGAGATCGCCCTGACCCAGGCGGTGATCGAACGCATCACCGCCCGCTTCGGCGTCGCCCCGGCCGAATGGCATTCCGGCGTCGCCCCGCCGCGCCGCCGACAGGCGTGGGAGGCGGTGGTCGCCGGGCGCTGCAACATCGTGGTCGGCGCCCGCTCGGCCCTGTTCCTGCCCTACGCCAACCTGCGCCTGATCGTGGTGGACGAGGAGCACGACGGCTCGTTCAAGCAGGAGGAGGGGCTGGTCTATCACGGCCGCGACCTGGCCGTGGCGCGAGCGCGGATCGAGAGGGCGGCGGTGGTGCTGGCCTCGGCCACCCCGTCGCTGGAGACGCTGTGGAACGCCCATCAGGGGCGGTATCGCTGGCTGAAACTGGCGGCGCGACACGGGGCGGCGGTCCTGCCCGAGATCGGCCTGATCGACCTGCGCGAATGTCCGCCCGATCCGCAGACCTGGCTGTCCCAGCCGTTGCGTGAAGCCATCGGCGAGACCCTGGCGCGGGGCGAGCAGAGCCTGCTGTTCCTCAACCGGCGCGGCTATGCCCCGGTGGTGCTGTGCCGCGCCTGCGGGCACCGGCTGACGGCGCCGGACACGGATTCCTGGCTGGTCGAGCATCGCTACACCGGGCGGCTGGTCTGCCACCTGACCGGCTTTTCGATGCCCAAGCCCAAGGCCTGTCCGTCATGCGGGGCCGAGGACTCCCTGGTCCCGGTCGGGCCGGGCGTCGAGCGGGTTGAGGAGGAGGTGCGCCAGCTCTTCCCGCAGGCGCGCACGGCCGTCTTCAGCTCGGACACTGTGCCGGACGGCAAGTCGGCCCGCGCCTTGATCCAATCCATGGCCGACGGCGAGATCGACATCCTGGTCGCCACCCAGGCTGCGGCGAAAGGCCACAACTTCCCGCGCCTGACGCTGGTCGGGGTGGTCGATGCGGACTTAGGGCTTCGCGGCGGCGACCTGCGCGCGGCCGAGCGGACCTATCAGCTGCTGGCCCAGGCCACGGGTCGGGCGGGGCGGGCGGACAAGCCGGGCCGCGCCCTGTTGCAGACGTGGACGCCCGAGCATCCGGTGCTTCAGGCCCTGGCGGCGGGCGACCGCGACGCCTTCGTCGAGGCCGAGATGGCCGAGCGCGAGGCCGCCTCCCTGCCGCCGCACGGCCGTCTGGCGGCGCTGATCCTGTCCAGCGAGAACGCCATGGCGGTCGAGAAGGTCGCCCGCGATCTGGCCGAGGCCATTCCCAACGCCGAGCGGCTGGAGGTCTATGGCCCCGCCGACGCACCTTTGGCGCTGGTGCGCGGGCGGCGACGCAAGCGGCTGCTGGTGCGGGCCGACCGCGACGTGAACCTGCAGGCCTTCCTGCGCGCCTGGCTGGCGCGGGTGAAGGTGCCTGCCTCGGTGCGGCTGACCGTGGACGTGGATCCCTATAGTTTCTTGTAGGGCGCTATCGCTCGCCGCGCGGCGGCTCGCTGCTTGAGCGCAGACCGTCTCGCTTCCGCTCACCCCGGCGGACGCCGGGGCCCAGTGAGAGCCTCAGACGCGGTCGTTTTCAGCCAAAGGACTGGATCCCGGCGTCCGCCGGGATGAGCGGGAAGAAGGGGCTACCTCGGCCCGGTCAGCCGGATCTCGAACAGGCTGGGCCAGTTCTTGCCGGTGACGAACAGGCGGCGGTTCTGCGCGTCCCAGGCGATGCCGTTCAGCACGTCGTCGACCGGATCCTTCACCTGATCCTTCGGCAGCAGGCCGCTGAGGTCGATGACGCCGACCACCCGGCCGGACTCTGGATCGATGCGGAGGATGTAGTCGGTCTGCCAGACGTTGGCCCAGACCTCGCCGTCGATCCATTCCAGCTCGTTCAACTGGCGTACCGGGCGGCCGTTCAGGGTGACGGAGACGCGGCCGGTTTCGGCCTGGGTGTCGGGATCGAAAAAGCGCAGGGCCGCCGATCCGTCGGACAGGATCAGACGCGTCCCGTCGTGCGTCAGCCCCCAGCCTTCGCCCGCATAGGCGAAGCGGGAGACAGGCTTCAGGTCGTCCGCATCCCAGATGAAGCCGACGCCGTTGATCCAGGACAGGGAGAAGACGCGGCCGTCCTTCTCGGTCAGGCCCTCGCCGAAGAACTCGGGCTCGAGCTCGCGCTTCTGCAGCACGACGCCGTCTTCCAGCCGCACGCGGCGCACGCTGGAAGGATCGCGGCCGGTGCTCTCGATCAGCACGCCGTCGCGGATGACCAGGCCCTGGGTGAAGGCGGTCGGATCGTGGGGGAAGGTCCGCACCACCTCATAGCCGTAGACCGGAACCCGGGCCGGTGCGGGCTGAGAGGAAGAAGAAGGGGCCGGCTCCGGCGCCTGCGCCGCCGCCGCCGACGCGGGAAGCGCCAGCAGAAGCATCGCCAGGACCGGCCCGATACGCACGTCTAGACGCCGGGCTCGGCGGTTTCGGCCTTGTTGAGGGCGGCCTTGGCGGCTTCCTCGGCCTGGTTCTTTCTGATCTGGGCGTTGCGCGACCACATGTTCAGGCCCTCGACCAGGGCCGAGAAGGCCATGGCGGCGTAGATATAGCCCTTGGGCACGTGGACGCCGAAGCCGTCGGCGATCAGCACGGCGCCGATCATCAGCAGGAAGCCCAGGGCCAGCATGACCACGGTCGGGTTCTTGTCGATGAAGTTGGCCAGAGGGTCGGCGGCCAACAGCATGACGGTCACGGCGATGATGACGGCGACCATCATGATCGGCACGTGATCGGTCATGCCCACGGCGGTCAGGATGGAGTCGACCGAGAACACCAGGTCCAGCAGGATGATCTGGACGATGGCGGCGCCGACATTGTTGATGACGACGTCCTTCTTGTCCTTCTCCAGCATGTCGTTCGACGGAGTGACGTCGACGGCGTGGTGGATTTCCTTGGTGGCCTTCCAGACCAGGAAGAGGCCGCCGGCGATCAGGATCAGGTCGCGCCAGGAGAAGGCGGTGTCGAAGGTCTCGCCGTGGAAGCCCAGGTCGAACACCGGCGTGGTCAGGCCGACGATCCAGCCGATGGTGGCCAGCAGGCCCAGGCGCATGATCAGGGCCAGGCCGATGCCGATGCGGCGCGTGCGCTGGCGGTGTTCGGGCGGCAGCTTGTTCGACAGGATCGAGATGAAGATCAGGTTGTCGATCCCCAGCACCACCTCCATGACGACCAGGGTCACGAGGGCCGCCCAGGCGGCGGGATCGGTCAGCAGCGGGGTTATGCTTTCAAGCATCGGGGTTCCTGATGGAGGTTAGGATTTTTCGGTAACGGGAGCGTGAGCGCGCATCAAGCGCCCAGCCGCGTCGTCATCGTCGCAGGCTCTTCTGATCGCTCCAGCTTGGCCGGTCCATCTTAGACCAAAGAGAGCGCGGGTGCGGCGTTATCGTTCCGCGCCCCTTGGTTGCGGGTTTCCGCCTTGCATGGTATCAGCCGCGCGGCTTTAGCGAAGGGCGTATCGAAAGATGCGTCCCCAGCGTGCTTTCTACAAGCATTTCAGGCCCTTGACTGGCGCGGGCGACTGCGGCCGGTCTTGATCCAAACGCTTCAGACGCGGACCAAATATAAGTGGCGGACGAATTCAGGACGACGGAAGTCGGCGGACGGTATGCACAGGCGCTGTTCGACCTGGCGGATGAGACGGGGGCGCTGGACGCCGTGCGCGCCGATCTGGCTTCGCTCAAGGCGGCCTGGATCGACAGCGCCGACCTGCGCCGTCTGGCGACCTCGCCGCTGATCTCTTCGGACGATCAGGCCAAGGGTCTGGCGGCCATCGCCGACAAGGCCAAGTTCAAGGCGACGACGCGCAACTTCCTCGGGTTGGTGGGGCAGAACGGCCGCGCGGCCGACCTGCCGGGCGTGATCGCCGCCTTCGAGGCGCTGTACGTCAGGAAGACGGGCGTCGTGGCCGCCGAGGTGGTCTCGGCCGTAGCCCTGAGCGCCGCCCAGACCAAGAAGATCCAGGCCGAGCTGCGCGCCGCCCTGGGCCGCGACCCCGAGCTGACCGCCCGCGTCGATCCGTCGATCCTGGGCGGCCTCAAGGTCAAGGTGGGCTCGAAGCTGTTCGACGCCTCGCTGAAGACCAAGCTCGACCAGATGACCTTTGCGCTGAAGCGCGCCTAAGCCCCGAATTTCAGATCAAGCCGGGCCAGCGGGCCCGCACCGAAGACGAAAGCCGAAAGAGCCCATCATGGATATCCGCGCCGCCGAAATCTCGGCCATCCTCAAGTCGCAGATCGCCAACTTCGGCGTGGAAGCCGACGTCTCGGACGTCGGCCAGGTGCTGTCGGTCGGCGACGGCATCGCGCGCATCCACGGCCTCGACAACGTCCAGGCCGGTGAAATGGTCGAGTTCACCAAGGCCGGCGTGAAGGGCATGGCCCTGAACCTGGAACGCGACAACGTCGGCGCCGTGATCTTCGGCGCGGACGCCGCTATCGCCGAGGGCGACGACGTGCGCCGCCTGGGCGAGATCGTGGACGTGCCGGTCGGCAAGGGCCTGCTGGGCCGCGTCGTCAACCCGCTGGGCGAGCCGATCGACGGCAAGGGCCCGATCCAGTTCACCGAGCGTCGCCGCGTCGACGTGAAGGCCCCCGGCATCATCCCGCGCAAGTCGGTTCACGAACCGATGCAGACGGGCATGAAGGCCATCGACACCCTGATCCCGGTCGGCCGCGGCCAGCGCGAGCTGATCATCGGCGACCGTCAGGTCGGCAAGACCGCCGTCGCCATCGACACCATCCTGAACCAGAAGACGGTCAACAAGTCGGACGACGAGTCGGCCAAGCTCTACTGCATCTACGTCGCCATCGGTCAGAAGCGCTCGACCGTGGCCCAGATCGTCAAGACCCTCGAAGAGTCGGGCGCGCTGGAATACACCATCGTCGTCGCCGCCACGGCGTCGGAGCCGGCCCCGCTGCAGTTCCTGGCCCCGTTCGCCGGCACCGCCATGGGCGAGTATTTCCGCGACAACGGAATGCACGGCCTGATCATCTATGACGACCTGTCCAAGCAGGCCGTGGCCTACCGCCAGATGTCGCTGCTGCTGCGCCGTCCGCCGGGCCGTGAAGCCTATCCGGGCGACGTCTTCTACCTGCACTCCCGCCTGCTGGAGCGTTCGGCCAAGCTGAACGAGGACTACGGTTCGGGCTCGCTGACCGCCCTGCCGATCATCGAAACCCAGGCCAACGACGTGTCGGCCTATATCCCGACCAATGTGATCTCGATCACCGACGGCCAGATCTTCCTGGAATCGGACCTGTTCTATCAGGGCATCCGTCCGGCCGTGAACGTCGGCATCTCGGTGTCGCGCGTCGGCTCCTCGGCCCAGATCAAGGCGATGAAACAGGTCGCCGGTTCGATCAAGGGCGAGCTGGCCCAGTATCGTGAAATGGCCGCCTTCGCGAAGTTCGGCTCGGACCTGGACGTCTCGACCCAGCGCCTGCTGGCCCGCGGCGCCCGCCTGACCGAGCTGCTGAAGCAGCCGCAGTACTCGCCGCTGGCGGTCGAGGAGCAGGTCGTGTCGATCTACGCCGGCACGCGCGGCTACCTGGACGCCATCGCCGTTTCGGACGTCGGCCGCTTCGAGAGCGAACTGCTGGCCCGCATCCACGCCAACCACGCCTCGCTGCTGGACGGGATCCGCACCAAGAAGGCCCTGACGCCCGAGCTGGAAGCCGAGCTGAAGGACATCCTGGCGGCCTTCGCCAAGACCTTCGCCTGATCGTTCGGCCCTGTAGTCAAAGGAAGAGCAGAGCCGGATGGCTAGCCTCAAGGAAATGCGCGATCGGATCGGAAGCGTCAAAGCGACGCAGAAGATCACGAAAGCCATGCAGATGGTCGCCGCGGCCAAGCTGAAGCGCGCCCAGGAGCAGGCGGAGAACGCCCGCCCCTATGCGTCGCGGATGGCCTCGGTCATCGCCAACCTGGCGGCGGGCGTCGGCGACGACGGCCCGCGCCTGATGACCGGCACCGGCGCCGACCAGAAGCACCTGGTCGTCGTCGCCACGGCCGACAAGGGTCTGGCGGGCGGTTTCTCGACCAACGTCATCCGCGCCGCGCGGGACCACATCAACAGCCTGATCGCCAACGGCAAGACGGTCGAGATCGTGGCCGTCGGCCGCAAGTCGCGCGACCAGCTGACCCGCCTGTTCGGCGATAAGGTCGTCAAGACCTTCGAACTGAGCGAGCACAAGACGGTGGGCCTGCACTCGGCCCAGCCGATCGCCGAACTGCTGGCCGAAAAGTTTGAAGCGGACGAGGCCGACAAGGTCACCCTCTTCTACAGCCAGTTCAAATCGGTGATCTCTCAGGTTCCGTCGTCGCGTCAGCTGGCCCCGGCCGAAGTCGACGCCGACGCCTCGGCCGACGCCGGCGCGCTCTATGAGTATGAGCCGTCGGAAGAGGACATCCTCGAGACCCTGCTGCCGCGCAACCTGACGACGCAGATCCTGGCCGCCCTGCTGGAGAACCAGGCCGGCTTCTTCGGCGCCCAGATGGCCGCGATGGACAACGCCACGCGCAACGCGGGCGATCTCATCAGCGCCCTGACGCTGCAGTATAACCGTTCCCGCCAGGCTCAGATCACCACCGAGCTGATCGAGATCATCGCCGGCGCTGAAGCGCTCTGATCCCGACACAGCTGACATTCGACACGGACAAGCACCGATGACCGACACCACCGCCCCGAAGAAACCCGCCGCCCCCAAGACGGCTGCAAAGAAGCCGGCCGCTCCCAAGAAGGCCGCCGCTCCGAAGGCCGCCGCCGCCGCCGTCACGGCCCAGGGCAAGATCGCCCAGGTCATCGGCGCTGTCGTCGACGTTGAGTTCGACGGCCACCTGCCGGGCATCCTGAACGCTCTGGAAACCCAGAACGTCGACCAGAAGACGGGCGAGCCCTTCACCCTGGTCCTGGAAGTCGCCCAGCACCTGGGTGAGAACATGGTCCGCACCATCGCCATGGACACGACCGAAGGTCTGACGCGCGGCCAGGCCGTCGTCGACACCGGCAAGTCGATCATGGCCCCGGTCGGTCCGGGCACGCTCGGCCGCATCATGAACGTCGTCGGCCAGCCGATCGACGAAGCCGGTCCGATCAAGACCACCGAGTTCCGCCCGATCCACCGCGAGGCGCCTTCGTTCGAAGAGCAGTCGACCTCGTCGGAAATCCTGGTCACGGGCATCAAGGTCATCGACCTGATCTGCCCCTACACCAAGGGCGGCAAGACCGGCCTGTTCGGCGGCGCCGGCGTCGGCAAGACCGTGACCATGCAGGAGCTGATCAACAACATCGCCAAGGCTTACGGCGGTTATTCGGTTCTGGCCGGCGTGGGCGAACGCACCCGCGAAGGCAACGACCTGTATCACGAGATGATCGAGTCGAACGTGAACGTCGCCGGCGGCGGCGAAGGCTCCAAATGCGCCCTGGTCTACGGCCAGATGAACGAGCCCCCCGGCGCCCGCGCCCGCGTGGCCCTGACCGGCCTGGCCCAGGCCGAATACTTCCGCGATGAAGAGGGCAAGGACGTCCTGCTGTTCATCGACAACATCTTCCGCTTCACCCAGGCCGGTTCGGAAATGTCGGCTCTGCTGGGCCGCATCCCCTCGGCCGTGGGCTATCAGCCGACGCTGGCCACCGAGATGGGCAACCTGCAGGAGCGCATCACCTCGACCAAGAAGGGCTCGATCACCTCGATCCAGGCCATCTACGTCCCGGCTGACGACCTGACCGACCCGGCGCCCGCCGCCTCGTTCGCCCACTTGGACGCGACCACGGTTCTGAACCGCGATATCGCCGCCCAGGCCATCTTCCCGGCCGTGGACCCGCTGGACTCCACCTCGCGGATCATGGACCCGCTGGTGATCGGCGAGGAGCACTACACCGTCGCCCGTCGCGTTCAGGAAATCCTGCAGCAGTACAAGGCGCTGAAGGACATCATCGCCATCCTGGGCATGGACGAACTGTCGGAAGACGACAAGCTGGTCGTGTCGCGCGCCCGCAAGATCCAGCGCTTCCTGTCGCAGCCCTTCTTCGTGGCCGAACAGTTCACCGGCTCGCCGGGCAAGTTCGTCGAGCTGGCCGACACCATCCGCTCGTTCAAGGCCATCTGCGACGGCGAATACGACCACCTGCCGGAAGCCGCCTTCTACATGGTCGGCGCCATCGAAGAGGCCGTCGAGAAGGCCGCCAAGATGGCTGCGGAAGCCTAAGCCATGGCCGGTAAGCTGAACTTCTCCCTCGTCGCCCCGGAACGCGAAGTCTTCGCCGGTTCGGTCGATCAGGTCGATGCGCCGGGCGTCGAGGGCGACTTCGGCGTCCTGCCGGGTCACGCGCCCTTCATGACCACCCTGCGCGAAGGCGTGGTGACAGTCTATGACGGCGCCCAGCGCCGCCGCTTCGAGGTCAAGGGCGGCTTCGCCGACGTCAACGGCGAAGGCCTGACCATCCTGGCCGAAGAGGCTTCGGAGCTGACCGCGAACTGAGGTTCGCACGGCTGAAACGATTGAAGGCCCCTCGCTTGCGGCGAGGGGCCTTTTTCGTGCGCGACATGATGCGCTGCCTTCCTCTATTCCGCCATTACTCCCTACTCCGCCGTCATCCTCGGGCTTGACCCGAGGATGACGGCGAGGGAAAGGGAGAGGGGGAGAGAGGTCAGTTCCCGACCGCTACAGCGCCCACGCTCCAAACGCCCGCACCACCTGCTCATAGACCGGGCGCTTGAACGGCACGATCAGGCCGGGCGCCTCTTCCAGTCGCCCCCAGCGCCAGGCGTCGAATTCGGGCTCGCCGTGGCCGTTCAGGTCGATCTCGTCCTCCCCGCCGGTGAGGCGGAAGGCGAACCACTGCTGGCGTTGCCCCTTCAACCCCTTCCAACTCTTCGGGCTCGGCAGGTCCTCGGGAAAGTCATAGGGAATCCACTCGGTGGTGCGGCCCAGAAGGGCGATGGAGCGCACGCCCGTCTCTTCATGCAGTTCGCGGCGGGCGGCGGCCTCCAGGTCCTCGCCGTCGTCGACGCCGCCTTGCGGGAACTGCCAGTTCCACGGCTCGGGCGTGTCGGCGCGGCGGCCGAACCAGACCTGGCCGGCCGGGTTGAACAGGACGACCCCGACGTTGGGGCGATAGAGGGACAGATCGATGGTCATGTCCTTCGCATACGCCGCCGTCTCGACGCGGGCTAGGCGTCAACGTCCGGGAAAGGCCGCGCGGCTAGGGTGGCGTCATGGACAGACGTCAACTGATCGCCCTGGCTCTGAACGGCGCGGCTCTCGGCGGCCTCGCGGCGGCCGGCGCCGCTCATGCCTCTGCGGAGAAGAGCGGGGGCGGCAAGGGCGGCTATCTGTCCCTGCCGACCGCTACGGCCACGGTTCTGCGTCGCGACGGGCGACGCGGCGTGTTGACGGTCGAGACGGGGCTCGACATCGCCGACGGCGCCTTGATGGAGCGGGCGCGCCTGTCCCAACCGCGTCTCAGCGCCGCCTACAACGAGATCGCCCGCATCGCCGCCGAGCGGCTGCTGCCGGACGCGCCGCCGAACGTCGAATGGCTGGCGGTCGCCCTGCAACACGCCACCGACGCCATTCTGGGCAGGCCGGGGGCGAAACTTCTGCTGGGCACGGTGATGGCGGCGTGAGGCGGTAACCGCTGACGTTCCTGCATGTCCCCCCGCCACCCACATGCCGTCATCCTCGGGCGAGGGGGCGTCGCGACGCCCCCGCCTCAGTCCTGCGTCGGATCGGGGCGGCTCGTGTCGCCGTAGGTCATGGCCAGGAAGACGTCTTCCAGATCCGGGTCCTCGGTGGCGATGTCCTTGATGGTGACGCCCGCCGCGCGGACGGCGGCGAGCACCTGCTCGACGCTGGATTCGCCCGTTCGATAGGTGACGACGAAGGCGCCGTTGGCGCGCGGGGCGACGATGAAGCCGTTCAGGGCGGGCAGGGTCTCGGGCGCCGTCTCGGGCGTCACCACCACATTGCGGGTGTCCAGCCGCTTCAAGAGCTGTTCGGTCGGCTCGCAGGCCACGACCTCGCCCCGGTTGATGATGGCGATGGTGTCGCACAGCTCCTGCGCCTCTTCGAGGTAGTGGGTGGTGAGGATCACCGTCACCCCCTCCTCGTTGATCTTGCGGACATAGTCCCACAGCTGGCGGCGCAGCTCGACGTCCACGCCCGCCGTCGGCTCGTCCAGAATCAGCACCGGCGGGTTGTGCACCAGGGCCTTGGCCACCATCAGGCGCCGCTTCATGCCGCCCGACAGGGCGCGGACATAGGCGTTGGCCTTGTCCGACAGGCCCAGGGCCGCCAGCAGCTCGTCCGAGCGGCGCTCGTCCGCCGGCACGCCGTAGAAGCCGGCCTGCACCTCCAGCGCCTCGCGAGGGGTGAAGAAGACGTCGGCGACGATCTCCTGCGGCACCACGCCGAGCGCCGAGCGGGCGTCGCGCGCCTCATGGTCGATGTCGCGGTCCCAGATGCGGACCGTCCCCTCGGACTTGTTCACCACGCCGGCGATGATGTTGATCAGGGTCGACTTGCCCGCGCCGTTCGGCCCCAGCAGTCCGAACATCGAGCCGCGCGGCACCGTCAGGTCGACCCCGCGCAGGGCCGTCTTTGGCGGCGACTTGCGCGAGCCCTTGTAGGTCTTCTTCAGCCCCCTGACCTCGATGGCGTTGACGGGCAGGCGAGGCGTTTGTGTCATGGCGCGGACTTCAACTCAGGCAGGTGTCGGGGAGGCGGGGCCGGACGGCATAGGTAGGGGGCCGAGGGCCGTTCGCCAAGCGCCTCAGGGCGCTGAACGAGACAAGTCTGCGAGACGATATGTCAAAGTTGCTTGACGACCGTATCGGCTGTGTCTAGCGTCTTTGTCAGAAAGACAACTTCCCTTGGATAAGGACACGCCATGACCGCCGCCGTCTCCGCCCGCAAGCCCCTGACCCGCACCCGCCTGATCGGCTTCATCGCCATGGGGTTCTGCGTCGTCGGCTATGCCGGCTTCACCCTGGCCTTGCTGGCGGGCAAGCTTGAGTATCTGCCCATGGCCCAGGCGGCGGTCATCGCCGCGGTCGCCGCCGTGGTCGGCGAGATCGGCCTGTGGGTCGGCGCGGGGTGCCTGGGCCTGACCCTGTTCAAGAAGCGCAAGGCCCTGTTCGATCGGGTGATGGGCCGCAAGGCGCCGGCCTCGGACGTTTGACCTGACGGTCCGGTCCGCCTAGGAACGGCGCAAAGCCTTTCCAGACCGGACCGGATCATGCCTCCCCGCCATCTCGAAGCCGTCATTCCTCCGCCCGAAGAGATCGTGGTCTCGACCAAGCGCGTCGCCTGCGACGGCGGCGGCGGGGCCCTGGGCCACCCGCTGGTCTACATGGACATGGGCGAGGACGACTTCATCGAGTGCGGCTACTGCGACCGCCGCTTCGTGCTGTCGGCCCATCCGCACCCCGAGAGCGAATATCTCGATCCGGCGGCCCGCCCGCCCGAGGCGCACTGAGTCCGGTCATGCGTTATCTGCACGCCATGGTTCGGGTGAAGGATCTGGACGCCTCGATGCGTTTCTACCGCGACCTGCTGGGTCTGGAGGAGACGCGGCGCGCCGACTATGAGGCCGGCCGCTTCACCCTGGTCTATCTGGCCGCGCCCGCCGACAAGGCCCGCGTCGAGGCCGAGAAGTCGCCCGAGGTCGAGCTGACCTACAACTGGGACGATCAGGACTACGACGGCGGCCGCAACTTCGGCCACCTGGCCTTTCAGGTCGACGACATCTACGCCGCCTGTCAGCGCCTGATGGACGGCGGCGTGGTCGTCAACCGCCCGCCGCGCGACGGCCACATGGCCTTCGTCCGCTCGCCGGACGGCATCTCGATCGAGCTGCTGCAGGCGGGCGAGCGCCTGGCCCCGGCCGAGCCCTGGGCCTCCATGCCGAACGTGGGGGCCTGGTGAGCGTTTCGTCGCGGCTGATCCTGGGTCTGGCGGTCCTGAGCCTGGGCGCCTGCGCCTCGGTGACGGAGACCAATCCGGCGCGGACGGCCACCGACATGCTGCTGGTCAACCGCGCCGCCGACCGGGCGGTCGAAGGCCTGACCCTGCCGATCCCGCAGGGCGCGCGCGTCTTCGTCGACGAGACCTATTTCCAGGCCGAGAACGCCCGCTATGCGCTGAGCGCCATCCGCGCCGCCCTGTCGGAGGCGGGCTACGCCATCGTGCGCGAGCGCGGCGAGGCCGACGCCATCTTCGAGGTGCGCGCCGGCGCCCTGTCGCTGGACCAGCTGCGCCGGGTGGTCGGCATCCCCGACATGCGGGTGCCGATCAATGAGAGCCTGAACGTCGTCTCCCTGCCGGAGCTGTCGCTCTACTCCAACCGCGACCGCATGGGCGTGGCCGAGTTCTCGGGCTTCCTCTACGACGCCCGCACGGGGATGCCGCTGGGCGCCGTCACGCCGATGATCGGCCAGTACAAGATCCGCAGCCACAAGGCCTTCATGATGATCACCTGGGGCCAGCAGCTGGCCCAGCCGGGCGAGCGTGATCCGGGTTCGAGCTGGAAGGAATTCTAGCGCGAGCGCTCAGTCCGTTCGCGGAGCGAGACAGCCGCTTCGGACCGTGTTAGGGCGCAGGTGAGCATAAGGCGTTGGCCGCGCTCATCCGTTCGCCGCCGCCGCAAGAGACGCCCTTGTCCTTCTTCCACGCCGGTCCTGCGCCGAAAGGCTCCGGTCTTCGCCGAGGCGCCCTGCGCGACGGGCTGGACCTGGCGCCGGGGATGAAGGTCGGCCTGTTCGGCGGCTCGTTCAATCCGGCCCACGACGGCCACGCCCATGTGGCGGCCACCGCCATGCAGCGGCTGGACCTGGACCGGGTGGTCTGGCTGGTCTCGCCGCAGAATCCGCTGAAGTCCGGACACGAGACCGCGCCCCTGGCCGAACGCATGGCCTCGGCGCGCGCCGTGGCGGCGAGCGTCGGCCCGGCCATGATCGTCTCGGACTTCGAGACGCGGGCGGGCACGCGCTGGACCGTCGACACCCTGCGCGCCATCGTCGCCCGCCATCCCGGCGTGCATTTCGTCTGGCTGATGGGATCGGACAATCTGGCAGGCTTCCACCGCTGGAGGGGCTGGACCGACATCATGCGGCTGATGCCGGTGGCGGTGATCGCCCGGCCGGGCAGTCTGCTGGACAGCCGTACGGCCCCGGCGGCGGCGCGCTTCGCCCGCTATCGCATTCCGGCCGCCCAGGCGGGGCTGCTGCCCAATCTGGAAGCGCCGGCCTGGACCTATCTGACCGCGCCGCTGAACCACCGCTCCTCCACCGCCATCCGGGCCACGCGCGCGGCGGGGTGAAGAGTCGTCGCAGGCCGGGTGACCTTTCACGCCGGGCGTGCTAGACTGGAGTTTTAGTAATCGCCTCGGAGCCCTCCGCTGACCCCCTCGACCGCGCATGATGCGCAAGACGCCGTTTCGAACGCGGCGCACGAAATGGACCTGATGGATTCCGTCCATTCCGAAGACGGTCAGGCCGAGGACGGCCCCAGTAGCGACGAGCGCCAGCCCCTGCCGGTCGGCGCGACCGAGCTGGAGCAGGCCATCCTCGCCAAACTCGACGAAGACAAGGCCCAGGACATCGTCCTGATCGACCTGCGCGGCAAGAGCCCCATGTCTGACGCCATGATCGTGGCCTCGGGCCGCTCGCACCGCCACGTCGGCGCCGTCGCCGACCACCTGCTGCGCCTGTTCAAGGAGCAGGGGCTGGGCAAGGTGAAGGTCGAAGGCCTGCCGCATTGCGACTGGGTGCTGCTGGATGCGGGCGACGTCATCGTCCACCTGTTCCGCCCGGAAGTGCGCACCTTCTACAACATCGAGAAGATCTGGGCGGTCGACAGCGCCCACCGCGGCGGCCCTGTCCGCGGCTGATCCTTCCTCTGACGGCGGGCTGACCTCATGAAGCTGGCGATCGCGGCCATCGGCAAGCCGGGCCGCGGTCCCGAGGCCGCCCTGGCCGACGACTACGCCCGGCGCGCCACGCTGTCGGGGCGGGCGCTGGGTCTGGGTCCCCTCGAACTCATCGACCTTGAGCCGAAGAAGCCCGGCAAGGCGCCGGAGGCCGAGCTGCTGCTCGCCGCCGCCGAGGGCGCGCATCTGATCGCCTGCGACGAGCGGGGGCGGACCTATTCCTCGCGCGCCTTCGCCGATCACCTGGCCGCCCTGCGCGATCAGGGGGAACGGCGGCTGGTCTTCGTCATCGGCGGCGCCGACGGCCTGGACGAGAGCGTGCGCCGCGCCGCCCGTTCGACCCTGGCCTTCGGGCCTCAGACCTGGCCCCACGCCCTGGCGCGCGCCATGCTGGCCGAGCAGTTGTATCGGGCCGTGACCATCCTGGCCGGTTCGCCCTATCATCGCGACTGATGCGACGCGGGGCCGTTCTTCTTCTGACCTCCTCAAGCCTGCTGCTGGCCCTGGCCGGGCCGGCGGCCAGCCAGCGCGCGGCCCAGCCGAACGCCGAGCTGACCCGGCTGCAGGCCGAGTATCGCGATGAGACGGCCCGCGCCCGCCGCCTGCGCGCCGAGGCGGCCGCCGCCGCCGAGGAGATCGTCGACCTGGACCGTCAGCTGCGCGAGCTGCGCCGCGCCGAGGCCGAGGACGACGTGCAGATGGAGGCCCAGCGCGCCCGTCTGAAGGAGCTCGGCGATCGCGAAGCCGCCCTGCTCGCCGCCCTGTCGGGCGAACGCGCGGCGCAGGGACGGCTGCTGTCCGCGCTGCAGATGATGAGCCGCAAGCCGCCGCCGCCCCTGCTGATCCCGGCGGACCAGGCGGTGGACACGGTGCGCGCCTCCATCCTGATCCGCGCCATCACGCCCGACCTGCAGAAACGCGCCGAGACCCTGGTCGAGCGCCAGGCCGAGATCGGCCGCATCCGCCGTCTGGCCGCCCTGTCCAGCGAGCGCCTGTTCACCGTCGAAAGCGCCCAGAACGACCGCCGCGCCGAGATCGAGGGGCTGACGGCCCGCAAGACCGCCCTGCGTTCGGTCCTGCGGGCGGAGGCGGCGCGGGCCGAACGCGCGACCAAGGCGCTGGAGGCCCGTATTCGCGACCTGGGCGGGCAGACGCCCCAGATCGCCGAAGCGCCCGAAGAGGCTCCGGCGGCCCGCCTGCCCGCAGGCCGCAGCCGCCTGACGCCGCCCATCGCAGGGACGCCCTCTCAACGCTTCGGCGGCCGTTCCGCCGGATGGAGCTGGCGCTCCAGCCATGAGGCGGTCGGCGCGCCCGCGGCGGGCCGCGTCGCCTACGCCGGTCCCCTGAAGGAATGGGGCGAGGTGGTGATCCTCGACCTCGGCCCCGGCTGGCGCGCCGTGATCGCGGGCCTCGACCGGCTGGAGGTCGAGACCGGCCAGCGCGTGTCCGACGGCCAGACCCTGGGCCGCACCGGCGAGGACGGCGAGGCCTATTTCGAACTGCGCCGCCAGGAACGGCCCATCGATCCCGCCCCCTGGCTGCAGTAGCGGGCCAACCGCGCGAAATTCCTTTCAAATCGGCGCGGACGCTGTTTGTATCGGCGCAACTGTCGTGCGCGCCCTTCGCGGCGCCCGCGCCGCCCTGGACGACCGGAGCCGAAAGCGGATCCGATGGAAAGAGACCGAATGCGTAAACTGCTTCTCGTGGGCGCCGCCGCCCTGGCGCTGGGCGGATCGGCGGCGGCCGTGGCCAGCCAGACCCCGCGCAACGAGACCTTCCGCATGCTCGAGATGTTCGGCGACGTGCTGGGCATCGTCGAGCAGGCCTACGTCGTCCCGGTCGACAACAAGAAGCTGATCGAGGCCGCCCTGCAGGGCATGATGACGGCGCTCGACCCCCACTCCAACTACCTGCCGGCCAAGGCCTTCGGCGACCTGCGCGAGCGGACCTCGGGCGAATATTCCGGCGTCGGCCTGACCATCACCTCCGAAGGCGGTCTGGTGAAGGTCATCTCGCCGATGGACGACAGCCCGGCCGGTCGCGCCGGCGTCCAGGCGGGCGACGTCATCAGCGCCGTCAACGGCCAGAACGCGGCGGGCCTCAGCGTGTCCGAGGTCTCGGACAAGCTGCGCGGCGCCACCGGGACCAGCGTCACCGTCACCTTCCTGCGCGACGGCGAGGAGCCGCGCGAGGTCGTGCTGACGCGCGAGGTCATCAAGGTCGAATCCGTCACGGGCCGTCTGGAAGGCGACTTCGGCTACCTGCGCATCTCGACCTTCAACGAGAACACCGGCCGCGAGCTGACCGAGACCATCGAGCGGCTGAAGACCGAGAAGCCGGGCCTCAAGGGCTATGTGCTGGACCTGCGCAACAACGGCGGCGGCCTGCTGACGGCGGCCATCGACGTGTCGGACGCCTTCCTGGAGCGGGGCGAGATCGTCAGCCAGCGCGGCCGCAAGCCCGAGGACATCGAACGCTACGCCGCCAAGCCGGGCGACCTGACCGGCGGCCTGCCGGTGGTGGTGCTGATCAACTACGGCTCGGCCTCGGCGTCGGAGATCGTGGCCGGCGCCCTGAAGGATCAGGAGCGGGCGACGGTCGTCGGCCTGACCAGCTTCGGCAAGGGGTCGGTGCAGACGGTGATCCCGCTGCGGGGCGGCCAGGACGGCGCCCTGTCGATCACCACGGCGCGCTACTACACCCCGTCGGGCCGTTCGATCCAGAAGATCGGCATCGAGCCGGACCTGGAGGTCGCCCGTTCCGAGGCCGAGGCGCGCATCGTCTCGCGCTCCAGCTTCATCTATTCCGAGGCGGCCTATTCGACGGCGCTGGACTCCTCCATCGGGGCCGAGCGCAAGGGCCCGCACACCCCGCGCGAAGCGCCGGGCGCCGACTACGCCAAGGACAAGGACTATCAACTGGAGCGGGCGCTGGACGTGCTGCGCGCCGGCGGCGACCTGGCCAAGCTGGCCGCCGCCCCCGAGGGGATCGTCATCACCGAACCGGGCGAGGACAAGGTCGAGACGGCCGAGACCGACACGCCCGAAACGCCGACGGTCACGGTAAAGCCGGACGAACCGAAGACGGACTGACCGCCGCGTCCCGCAAACGTGGTGAACGCGCCGTTAGGCTTTCTTAACCGGCGCAGGGCTTAACTGAGGCTGAGGGGCGCCGCGTCTGTGCGGCGTCTGCCAGCCCGAGCCGACGCCCTGACCATGTTCGCCAAGCGCCAGTCCGCCCTCGCCGCCGCCGCAGGCGCGCCGCCGGAGCCCCGGTCGCGCCTCGCCATGGAGCCGGTCCTGAACGCCCTGAAGAAGCCGCCCGTCGCGGCGGGCGCGGCCGGAGCCTTCGTCATCGGCGCCGCCGCCCTGTTCGTCGCCGTGCTGGGCGACCCGCGCGCGGGCGCGCCGACGGCCAGCGCCGTGCTGGAACGTCCCAGCGCCGCCGACATCGCCCCGACCGGCGCCGAGGCCTTCGGCTTCAGCGGTCTGGACATCTATCAGGACCTCGGCCCCATCGATCCGGCCCTGATGAGCGAAGAGGGCGCAGGCATGGCGGGCGAGGCTCTCATCACCCTGCCGGACGGCGCCAGCGTGGCCTCGGGCCAGGGCTTCAGCGCCCCGGTGCGCGCGCCGTCCAATCCCCTGCCCAAGGCGCCGATCGCGGGCCTGTTCCAGCCCGGCCCGAACGGTCCCCTGCCGCGCATCGCCGCCGACGGCCGCGTCCCGGCCCAGGCCTACGCCCGGCCCTTCCGCTCGAACGGCAAGCCGATGGTGGCCCTGGTGGTCGGCGGGCTGGGCCTGAACAGCGCCACCACCCGCGCGGCGATCGAGCGTCTGCCCGCTGAGGTGACCCTGTCCTTCGTGCCCTACGCCGAGGGCTTGCAGACCTGGATCGACATGGCCCGCGCCCACGGCCATGAGGTGATGATCGAACTGCCGATGGAGCCGACCGGCTATCCCGACAACGACCCCGGCCCCTACACGCTTCTGTCGTCCGGCGGCGCCGACGATGTGGCGGTCAAGCTGGACTGGCTGCTGGCGCGCGCCACGGGGTATTTCGGCGTGACCAACTATCTGGGCGACCGCTTCGCGACCTCGGACGAGGGGGTGAGCGCCCTGATGACCAACCTGCGCCAGCGCGGCCTGGCCTTCCTCGACGACGGCTCCATGCGCCGCCGCCCCGGCGCCTTCGCCCGCGCCAGCGCCGACCGCGTCGTCGACGAGGAGCAGACCCCCGCCGCCATCCTGCGCCAGTTCAACGCACTGGAGGTCGCCGCCAAGACCGACGGCGCGGCCTTGGGAACCGGCTTCTCCTACCCCGTCACCGTCGAGGCCGCCGCCCGCTGGACGGCGGGCCTGGAGGCCCGCGGCCTGCAACTGGCCCCCGCCTCGGCGATGACCCGGCGGCCGGGGCGGTAGGCCGCATAATCCGCGCGGCGAGGGCGTCGGCGTGTTAGAGAGTCCGGCATGAGCACCGACGACGATCACACGCCCGCCGCCGAACCTGCAGACGCCGTTCCCGGCGAGACGCCCGTGCAGCGGGCGCTGCGGCTCAAGAAGGCGGCGATCGACGCCCGACCCAAGCCGCCGCGCGGCGGACGTTTCCAGCGCGAACAGGCGGCCCGCATCAAGAGCGGGGCTTCGCGTCCCTGGATGAGCAAGTAGTCAGACCGGGCCTTTGGCTTGATCGGCTCCGATAGACGTGATCGTCTGTCGGTATGACGATGTTCGCCCTCTTCCTGGCTTTGGCTTTCGTGGCCGTGCTGGCGGCCATGTCCTGGCGCGCTGCGAGAGGCCTGACGCGCGAGATGCGGCTGCCGATGCAGTGGGGCTTTGACGGGCGGTCAATATGGCGTGCGCCTCGTGACGTCGCCTTGAGCTTCACGCCTGTGCTGGCGGCCTTGACCCTGCTCCCCACGGCGATGGCGAGTCTGTTGGGGCCGCTGGAGAGCGCGGACGCGCGGCGTTACTTCGGCGTCCTGATCGTCATGGGATTGGCCTGGATCGGCGCTCACGCTCTGCACCTCAGGCTGGTGCGTGGCTGGCTCGCACGGCAGGGCTAAAGCGTCAGCCGCATGGCGACGCGGTCGGTCAGGCCGTGGGCGGCCTCTGCGGCCAGGGTCTCGCGCAGATAGGCGGGCGTTTCTGCAAACGTCAGCGCCGCATAGCCCAGGCGCGCATAGAAGGGCGCATTCCACGGAACGGTGCTGAAGGTGGTCAGGGTCAGGGCCTGTTTGGCGCGGGCTTCGGCTGCGTGGCGCGCCGCCGCCATCAGCGCCCGCCCAGCGCCGCGCCCCTGATGTTCAGCAGAGACTGACAGCTCAAGGATATGCAGGTCCGCGTCCGCCTCGGCGGCGATCAGGAAACCGATCGGCTGGTCCGCCTTATCAACCGCGACCCAGGACAGGCCCTGCGCGACGGCTGTGCGGTGCGTGTCCGGTCCGGCGACATGGTCGTCGGCGATCCAGGCCAGTTCGGGCAGGGTGCGGAACAGCGCCCCCGCTGACCGCTCTACCGCCTCCAGACGGCCGATGTCCGTTCCGCGCGTCGGCCGGACTGGGATCAATGGGCGTCGCAACCCTTGGCGGGCATGGGCTTGAGGTCCAGCAGGGCGAACAGCTTGGCGTCGTCGTCCTCTTCCGGGTTCGGCGTGGTCAACAGCTTGCCGCCGACGAAGATGGAGTTGGCGCCCGCCAGGAAGCACAGGGCCTGCATCTCCGGCGTCATGCCTTCGCGACCGGCCGACAGGCGGACCATCGACTTGGGGCAGACCAGACGGGCGACGGCGACGGTGCGGACGAATTCGATCGGGTCGATCTCGCCCTCCTTCAGCACCCGCTCGCCCAGCGGCGTGCCGCCGACGGGGACCAGGGCGTTGACCGGCAGGCTGTCGGGATGGACGGGCAGGGTCGCCAGGGCGTGCAGCAGGCCCGCGCGGTCGCGCCGCTTCTCGCCCATGCCGACGATGCCGCCGCAGCAGGTGTTCATCCCTGCGTCGCGGACGTGCTGCAGCGTCTCCAGCCGGTCCTGATAGGAGCGGGTGGTCACCACCTCGGCGTAATACTCAGGCCCGGTGTCGAGGTTGTGGTTGTAGTAGTCGAGACCCGCGTCCTTCAGCTGTTTCGCCTGGTCGGCGTTCAGCATCCCCAGGGTGGCGCAGGTCTCCAGGCCGAGCGCCTTCACGCCCGAGATCATGGCCGCCAGCTTGGGCGTGTCGCGGTCCTTCAGTTCACGCCAGGCGGCGCCCATGCAGAAGCGGCTGGCCCCGCCGGCCTTGGCCGCCATGGCCTCGGCGATGACGGCGGTCGGCTCCATCAGCTTCTCGGCCTTCAGCCCGGTCTTGAAGCTGGCCGACTGGGAGCAGTAGCCGCAGTTCTCGGCGCAGCCGCCGGTCTTGACCGACAGCAGCTGGGATTTCTGCACCTCGCTGGGGTCGAAGGTGCGCCGGTGCACCGTCGCCGCCTCGAACACCAGCTCCATGAAGGGGCGGGCGAAGAGGGCCTCGACCTCCTCCAGCGTCCAGTCGTGGCGAGGGATCGAGAAATCGCGGGCGGGTCGGATCGAAGCGTCGTCAGCCATGGGACGACGGCTTAGCCGCGCGCGCGGGCGCGGCCAAGCCGGAAGTGATGCGTCGCCGTTATCTGGCTCAGCGTTCGTCCTTGTAGACGCGGCCGTCGCGCATGACAAAGGCCACGGACTTCAGCGTGGTCACGTCGGTCAGCGGATCGCCCGTCACGGCGATGACGTCGGCGCGCTTGCCCGGCTCCAGGCTGCCGATTTCCTCGGTCAGGCCCAGCAGATCGGCGGCGTTGACCGTGGCCGCCGCAATGGCGGTCGCCGGGGTCATGCCGTTCTGGACCATGAGTTCGAACTCATCGGCGTTGCGGCCGTGTTTGGAGACGCCTGCATCAGTGCCGAAGGCGATGCGCACCCCGGCCGGCACCGCCTTCTGCAACGACTGGCCGGTGATCTCGATGCGCCACAGGATCTTGGGCAGGACCTCGGGCGGATAGGCGTCGGGATCGGCGGCCAGACGCTCGCGATAGCCGTTCACCGTCGACAGGGTCGGCACATAGTAGGCCCGCGTGCGGCGCAACAACTGCAGCGTCTCGTCGTCGAAGATGGTGCCGTGCTCGATGGAGTCGGCTCCCATGCGCAGCGCCAGATTGACGCCGTCGGCGCCGTGGGCGTGGACTGCGACCTTCTTGCCGTACAGGTGGGCCGTGTCGATCAGGGCCTTGGCCTCGTCCTCGAACATCTGGGCGCCAAGTCCGGCGCCGATGCGGCTGTTGACCCCGCCGGTGGTGGCGATCTTGATCACGTCTACGCCGCGCCCGACCTGAAGGCGCACGGCTTCACGGCAGCTTTCGGCGCCGTTGCAGACATTGTCGTGAGCCACGTGTTCGCGAAGGTCGTCGTTGAAGCCCAGGCGCGCGTCCATATGGCCCGAGGTGGTCGAGATGCTGTTGCCCGCGTCGAGAATTCGGGGTCCGGGCAGACGGTGCGTGTCTGTCTCGGTCCGCAGGGCCAGTGTCACGCCGCCGCTATCGCCCAGGTTTCGCACCGTGGTGAAGCCGGCCATCAGCGTCTTTTCCGCATTCATGGCGGCGCTATAGGCGTGGACCGGCAGGTTGTCGGTGATCTCGGACAGGAAGCCCGCCTGACCCGCCGTGTCCGACACCAGGTGGACGTGGCTGTCGATCAGGCCGGGCAGGACGAAGCGATCGCGCTGATCCACCACGAGGGCGCCCGGAAAGGCCGAGGCGTCGATGAAACCGTCGCGTACCTCGACCACCTTGCCGTCACGCACCACCAGGGTGGACGGCCCGCGCGGGGCCTGGTCCGGACGATCCAGCAGGCGGCCCGCCTGGATCAGGGTCACGACGCCGGGTGCGGGTGCAGCGCCCGTGGGCGCGACGGGCGTGGCGGTTTGGGCGGTTGCAGGCGCGCCCGCGGCCGCCAGGACCAGGGCGCAGGCGGCCGTCGTCAGCAAGGTCTTCATCATGGATTCCCCCCTTGGAACTTGGAGAGTCTGTTAGCCCGCGTCTGTCGTCTTGCGCCAGTCGGATTTGCGTTCCCGGGTCAGGCGACCAGGCGCGGCCCTCGTGAGGCGCCGGCGGCGACGGAGCGGTCCAGGCGGAAGCGGCCGACCTGCTGGTTCAGGCTGACGGCCTCATTGGCCAACTGGCGGGCGGCGGCGGTGGCCTCCTCGGTCATGGCGGCGTTCTGCTGGGTGATGTCGTCCATCTCGCCCATGGCGCGGCGGACGCGGGCCAGGCCGTCGGACTGTTCCTGGGCCGAGCCGGCGATGCCGCCCGCCAGGCCGTCGACGGCCGAGACCTTGGCGCCGATGCGCTCCAGCGCCGCGCCGGTGCGCTCGACCAGGTCGACGCCGCGCGCCACCTGGGCCGAGGAGGTGGAGATCAGCGTGCGAATCTCGCCGGACGCCTCGGACGAGCGCTGGGCCAGGGCGCGCACTTCCTGGGCCACCACGGCGAAGCCGCGCCCGGCGTCGCCGGCGCGGGCGGCCTCGACCCCGGCGTTCAGCGCCAGCAGGTTGGTCTGGAAGGCGATCTCGTCGATCAGGCTGGTGAAGCGGCCGATCTCGCTCGAGGATTCGGCGATGGCGTGGATGGCGCTGACGGCGTCGCCGACCACCTGGGTCGTGTGCTCGACATCGGCGCGGGCGGCGGCCAGGGCCTCGGCGGTCTGACGCGCGCCGTCGGCGGTCGAGGCGACCTGGCGGGCGATGGCGTCGGCTTCGGCGACCGTGCGCTCCAGGTTGGCGGCCTGACGCTCGGTGCGGCTGGCCAGATCTTCGGAGGCGACGGCCAGTTGGCTGGAGCCGGCGCTCAGGCTTTCGACGCTGTCGGCCACGGCCCGGACGGCGGTGCGCAGGGCGCGGGTCGCGGCGTGGAAGTCGTTCTGCAGCGAGCGGTATTCCTCGGGGAAGACGTCCGGGATGGTCACGGACAGGTCGTTGTCCGCCAGGCTGTGCAGGGCGGCGCCCAGGGCGCGCACGACCTCGGCCTGACGCGCTTCGGCGGCGGCGTGTTCGGCCTGCACGCGGTCGCGCTCCTCTTGCAGGGCGTCCAGGTAGATGGAGATGGCCAGATCCATGTCCAGCATGACCCGCTGGTTCAGTTCGGCCACGGCCTCGGCGGTGATGCGGTCGTGTTCGCGGCGATTGGCGAACAGCTTCCTGGGCCGCTCGATGATGGCGCGGGTCAGATGGGCCAGGAGGATGCTGTAGCCGCCGATGTACCAGCGCGGTTCCAGACCGATGCGGGCGTGGACGCGGCCGATGGTGCGCACCGAGGCGGCGTAGTCCTCGTCCGCGCGGCCCTCGATGATGGCGTCCCAGTGCTGCTGCTGGGCGTTGCTGGCGGCGGCGACATGGCCTTCGTCACGGAAGAAGCGGCGGGTCTCCGGCTCGGCGCGCACCCTGTCGTAGAAGGCGGCGAGGGCCAGGGGGATGGAGCGGCGCAGCAGGCCCGAGATGGCGCTGTAACCGGCGGACGGCCGACCCAGCCCCATGAAATGCATGCGGCGGTCGATCTCGTGGGAAGCCATGACGCAGACTCGTTTCAACGACGGGGCGAGGGGAGAGCCCCAATACCCCTTGTCGCCAAGAGGGTATTGTCCGGGTTAAGCCGAGATTGCGTAGATTTCCTTAATCCGCGCCGAACCGGCGACGGCGTCATCGGCGGCCGTCATATAAAGACATCCTTATGTCTTGATTGCTCCCGTGGCCGCGCCGCGCTATAGCGGCGACAATCCCCCGACAGTGGCCGAAAGACATTTCAGCATGACCGACTACATCGTCCGCGACATCTCCCTGGCCGATTTCGGCAACAAGGAAATCGCCATCGCCGAAACCGAGATGCCGGGCCTGATGGCGCTGCGCGACGAATACGGCGCCGCCCAGCCGCTGAAGGGCGCCCGCATCGCCGGCTCCCTGCACATGACCATCCAGACGGCGGTGCTGATCCAGACGCTGGAAGCCCTGGGCGCCGAAGTGCGCTGGGCCTCGTGCAACATCTTCTCGACCCAGGACCACGCCGCCGCCGCCATCGCCGCGTCGGGCACGCCGGTGTTCGCCTTCAAGGGCGAGAACCTGGTCGAATATTGGGAATACGCCCACAAGATCTTTGAATGGGCTGACGGCGGCTATCCGAACCTGATCCTGGACGACGGCGGCGACGCCACCCTGTTGTGCGTGCTGGGGCCCAAGGCCGAGAAGGACGCCTCCGTCCTCGACAACCCGCAGAACGAGGAAGAGGAAGCCCTCTTCTCGGTCATGAAGCGCTATCTGAAGGAAAAGCCGGGCTTCTACTCGGCCATCCGCGACGCCATCGGCGGCGTGTCGGAAGAGACGACCACGGGCGTCCACCGCCTGTATCAGATGGCCGAGCGCGGCGAACTGCCGTTCCCCGCCATCAACGTCAACGACAGCGTCACCAAGTCGAAGTTCGACAACCTGTACGGCTGCCGTGAATCGCTGGTCGACGCCATCCGTCGCGGCACCGACGTCATGCTGTCGGGCAAGGTCGCCGTGGTCTGCGGCTACGGCGACGTGGGCAAGGGCTCGGCGGCCAGCTTGCGCAACGGCGGCGCCCGCGTGATCGTCACCGAGATCGACCCGATCTGCGCCCTGCAGGCGGCGATGGAAGGCTATGAGGTCCAGACCCTCGAGGACGTCGCCGACAAGGCCGACATCTTCGTCACCACCACGGGCAACAAGGACGTCATCCGCGTCGAGCACATGCGCGCCATGCGCAACAACGCCATCGTCTGCAACATCGGCCACTTCGACAGCGAAATTCAGGTCGCGGGCCTGAAGAACTTCAAGTGGGACAAGATCAAGGATCAGGTCCACCACGTCGAATTCCCGGACGGCAAGAAGATCATCCTACTGTCGGAAGGCCGTCTGGTGAACCTGGGCAACGCCACGGGCCACCCGTCCTTCGTGATGTCGGCGTCCTTCACCAACCAGACGCTGGCCCAGATCGAGCTGTGGACCAACGCCAAGGCCTACGACAACAAGGTCTACACCCTGCCCAAGCACCTGGATGAGAAGGTCGCCTTCCTGCACCTGGCCAAGCTGGGCGCCAAGCTGACGACGCTGAACCAGGAACAGGCCGACTACATCAATGTGCCGGTCGAGGGTCCGTTCAAGCCGGAACACTACCGCTACTGATCAGGCGAGCGCCTGAATGAAGGACCCCCGCGCCGGCGACGGTGCGGGGGTTTTCTTTTCTGGCCTGCCTGCCGCCCCGCGCACCGCGCTCCTACGCCGTCATCCTCGGGCTTGACCCGAGGATCCAGCAAACGCGACATCCTTCATCACGACTGGCGCGCGGAAGCTTTGCGCATCCATGCTTGAGCGTCGAAGGGCTGGGTCCTCGGGTCAAGCCCGAGGATGACGGTGGGAGGGGATGACGGGCGGAGCCCTAAGCTGCGACGTCGCGGGGATCGAATTCGTCGGGCCCTCGGCCCATCAGGCCGGTCTCGAAGTCCATGAAGATGTCGATCAGCTCCTCGACGCCCACCGGGGGCGCCTTGGGGCTGAAACGGAAGCGCCAGAAGCTGACGATGTGCTGCACCGCCCCCAACTGGTCGCCCAGCCGGGTGAACAGGGCCGGCGCCTCCAGCAGGAAGTCGCGGAAGGCCAGCGGATTGCCCTCGCGCGTCAGCCCCGCATAGGCGTCGTCGTAATAGCGCAGGGTGCGGCTGACCTCTTCGCAGGTCTTCATGATGCGGCCGCGCAGCACGGCCCGGCCCCGGGCGATATAGTCCTTGGCGGCCTGGTCGCTGGGGCCGGCGGGCCGGATCGTTCCCACTTCATCGGCGACATGGACGATGTCGGCCATCAGGCTGCTGAGCGACCACTTGTAATAGAGGAAGCCCTTCCAGCAGAAGACGCCCTCCTGATACTGCTCGGGCTCCAGCTTCAGCGTCAGGCGCAGCGCCTCCAGCCGGTCGCCGGGGGCGTTGGACAGGATTTTCGAGGCCATGCGGGCGGTCGATCCGGCGGCCACGACTCCGTCGCCGATGCTGAGGGTGACCAGGGGCTCGATCTCCTTCTGGACGAACTCCAGCATCCGCTCCAGGTCGGCTTCGCTGAGGGCGAAATAGCAGGGCGCCGCGTCCACGCCGCCGCGCCGCAGCTGTTCGCGCAGCAGGAAGGGGTCCAGAGACGGCAACTGATCCATCAGCCGCAGGGTCTTCAGGTCCGGATGGTCGGGATCGACGCCGAAGGCTTCGTGCATGGCGCGCTCGAAGCCGATCTGATTGACGAAGATGAAGCGGCCGCCGGTCTTCAGATCGGTGCTGTCGATCGGCACCACGATCTTGGTCGCCACCTGACGGCGGCCGGGGAAGGCGTCGGTCTCGTTGCGCCGCAGCCGGTGCTTGATGATCAGGCAGCGATTCAGCGCAGGATTGCGGAACATCGGCCGCTCGGCCCAGTCCTCGCTGTCGCCGTGCTCGTCATAGACCTTGAGCAGGTTCAGCACGCGCGCGGTCGAGGCGGTGCGGCGCAGGTGTTCGAGATTGCGAATGGCGCGATCGGTCATGGCGGCCACCCTGCCAGCCAAAAATGACCAACGGCTTAGTTTGGCGCAGGTCAAAAAAACGGGCCGCTTCCTGAAGGAGGCGGCCCGGTCAGTCGGGGAGGAAACTGAAAAGGGATCAGAAGGTCGTCGTCACCGACATCCACAGACGACGCGGCTCCTGGTTGTTGGCGTATTCCGGCGAATAGGCGACGGGCGTCCCGTAGGGGGCCAGGCGCACGAAGTCCTTGTCGAACAGGTTGTAGATCGCCGCATTGACCGTCACGCGGTCGTTGACCTCGTACGAGCCGCCGATGTGGAACAGCTCATAGGCCTTGAAGTCGCCCAGGGCGTCGCGAGCGGCGCCCGCGCCGCGCCAGCGCTCCGAGCGGTACTCCCCGCGCACCCAGGTCGACAGGCGGTCGGTGGCCTGCCAGCGCAACTGGGCGTTGACCATGTGCTCGGGCGTGTCGGTCAGGGGCTGGCCGGCCTGCGAACCGGTCTTCTGCTCGCTGTCGGTGTAGGTGTAGTTGCCGTGCAGGCTCCAGGCCTCGGCGAAGCGCCAGCGGGCGGCGAGCTCCAGACCCTGGGTCGTGGCCTCGTCGATGTTCACGCTCTGGCCGAACTCGGGAATGGCCGACCAGAAACCGACGTCGACGCAACCCGTCTTGGAGTAGTCGCCGGCGTCATACTGGGCCTGGGTCAGGCCGAAGGTGCAGTTGGCGACCGGCTGGCCCGAGGCGATCTTGTCCTCGAAGTCGTTGCGGAAGACGGTGGCGTTGGCGCGGAAGGTCGAGCCGTTGTCGAAATAGACGCCGAACTCATAGGCCACGCTGGTTTCCGGGGTCAGGCCGGGGCTGCCGATCAGCGGCAGGGCGCCCTGGCGGCCGAAGCCGTTGATGCCGGGGGTCAGCTGTTCCAGGCGCGGAGTCTTGTAGCCGCCGCTGACGCCGCCCTTCAGGGTCCATTGCTCGTTGGCGTTCCAGACCAGATAGGCGCGCGGGCTGACGTGGTCGCCGAAGCTGGAGTGGTCGTCGTAACGAAGCCCGACCGTCAGGGCCAGGTCGTCGCGCAGCCGCCATTCGTCCTCGGCGAACAGGGCCCACTGCTCGAAGGTGAAGTTGCCGGCCGCCACGCCGTCGGTCATTTCAGCGTCCATATACTGGCCGCCGACGGTGAAGGTGTGGTTGCGCCACTGGCTGTTCAGCTTGGTGTCGAACAGGGTGGTCGTGGTCTCCAGGGTGCGGTCATCGCCGGCGCCGGGAACGCCGCGCGGGATCAGGCGGCCCAGCGTTTCGGTCTTGTTGTGCGACAGGGTCGATTCCAGCGTGCCGAAGCTGAGGCGCCAATTGTGCGCCAGCAGGTACTGTTCGCGGTTGAACTCCAGGAAGTCCTTGTAGCCGCCGGCGACGGTGTTGGTGCCCATCTGGCCCTTGGCGTTGTCGTACCACTGGCTGGCGGCGTCGATGTCCAGCCACAGGTCGTGGTCGGCGTTCGGCGTCAGGCTGAGGCGGGCGCCCAGGGTCCAGATCTCATAGGCGGTGGCGCTGCGGCCAAAGCCGGTGACGTCGACCTCATCGCCGTTCACGTCGCGGTATTTCAGATCCGACTGCTCGCGTTCGGACCACGAGCCGCGCAGGGCCAGGCCCAGGCGGTCGGCGATCAGCGGACCCGAGGCGTAGCCGTTGATCCCCCAGAAGTCGCCGAACTCGTCATCGCCTTGCAGCGTGTAGTTGGCCGAGGCCGAGCCGGTCCAGGCGTCGCCCACCTTGCGGGTGATGATGTTGACCACCCCGCCCATCGCGTCCGAGCCGTAGAGGGTGGCGACCGGGCCGCGCACCACCTCGACCCGTTCAATGGCCGAGACCGGCGGCAGGAAGCTGGTCGAGGTCTCGCCGAAGCCGTTGGGCGTGACGCTGCCGGCCGTGTTCTGGCGGCGTCCGTCGATCAGGATCAGGGTGTAGTCCGAGCCCATGCCGCGGATGTTGATGGTCTGACCGCCGGTCTTGCCGACGCCCGAACCCGTGTCGACGCCCTCGATGTTGTTCAGGATCTCGGCGATCGAGGTGGCGCGGATCTCTTCGATCTCCTCGCGCGGCAGGACGCTGATCGAGGCGGGCGCCTGGGTGATCTTCTGCTCGAAGCCCGAGGCGGTGACGACCACGTCGGCGACCTGATGGCTCTGCTCCAGGACGTCAGCAGCCTCGTCGGCCAGGGCGGGCGCCGCGGCCCCGACGGTCATCAGGGCGGTGGCGGCCAGCAGGGACGAGCGGCGAGACGAGCGGAAGCAGGACATTGGAGCGGGGCCTTTGAAAATGAGAACGCCTCTCAACAGCGTTCGCATTCTCAGCGCAATGGGGGTGTGCGAATAGGTCGCATTTGCGCCGCGCTTCCGACACGTCTGGCGCGGAAATGCGGTCGGGCCTAAGAAGCGGGCATGGACATCATCGACATCCTGATCCTCATCGCCGTGGCCGCCGTCGCCGTCACCCTGGGCCTGGGCCTCTACAATCTGAAGCGCGGGGGCGAGGGGGCCAACGTCCGATCCAACAAGCTGATGCGGTTGCGTGTCGCCTTGCAGGCGGTGGCGGTGCTGCTGCTGATGATCGGCATGTGGCTGAAGCGCACCCACGCGGGCTGAGGTCGGACAGGAACAGGGGAGGGCGCGCCATGGTGACGCTGAACAAGATCTACACCCGCACCGGCGACGCCGGTCAGACGCGGCTGGCGTCGGGCGCGCCCGTGTCCAAGACCGATGCGCGGGTCGAGGCCTATGGGACGGTGGACGAGCTGAACGCCGTCATCGGCGTGGCGCGCCTGAACAGCGGCCAGAACGATCGCATCGACGCCATGCTGGGCCGCATCCAGAACGAGCTGTTCGACCTGGGCGCCGACCTGGCCACGCCGATGGAGCCGGCGCCCAAGTGGGAGGCCCTGCGCATCATCGCCTCCCAGGTCGAGCGGCTGGAGAGCGAAATCGACTGGATGAACGACTGCCTCAAGCCGCTGGACAGCTTCATCCTGTCGGGCGGCTCGCCCCTGTCGGCGCATCTGCATCTGGCGCGCACGGTCTGCCGCCGGGCGGAACGAGACGCGGTGCGCCTGGTCGAATCGGGCGAGGCGGTGAACCCGGACGCCGTCCGCTATCTCAACCGCCTGTCGGACCTGTTGTTCGTCGCCGCGCGGCGCGCCAACGCCAATGGGGCCGGCGACGTCCTGTGGCGCCCCGGCGCGACGCGCTGAGGCGAAGGCCTTATTGAGACTGCAGCGCCTGGACCCGCTTGCGCTCGGCCTCGGTGGCGGCGGCGCGGGCGCGCTTGTCGGCGGCGATCTCATCTTCCAGCTTCACCAGGTCGCGGTTGCCCTCGGCCGAGGCCTCGGCGCGCGACATGCCTTCGGGGCGTTTGGTGATGTCGGGAATATAGATGGGCACGCCGCATTCGCGCGTCTCCATCGAATACCAGTGCCCCTTGGCCGCGCAGCGCTCGCCCGGATCGACCCAGAAACGCTGGAGGACGAACACGCCCGCCAGGGTCACGGCGAACAGGGCGAAGAAGATAATGCTGAGGCGACGGATCGTCAGAAAGCGTTTCATGCGGGGTCTCATAACCGAAAATTGGCCGCTGGACACGAACACAGTTCACGTAGCGTTACGTTGACAGGCCGGTTTCGTCGGTCCAATCCCTCGGCCGACATTTCGACGACCAAGTGGATAGGCTCATGAAGGTACTCGTCCCGGTGAAACGGGTGATCGACTCCAACGTCAAGGCGCGCGTCAAGGCGGACCAGACCGGCGTCGACCTCGCCAACGTCAAGATGAGCATGAACCCCTTCGACGAAATCGCCGTCGAAGAGGCCGTGCGCCTGAAGGAAGGCAAGGAACACCATGCCGCAGGCACGGCGACGGAAATCGTCGTCGTCTCCATCGGCGTGACCCAGGCCCAGGAAACCCTGCGCACGGCCCTGGCCATGGGCGCCGATCGCGGCGTCCTGGTGCAGTCGGACACCGACCTCGAGCCGCTGGCCGTCGCCAAGGTGCTGAAGGCCGTGGTGGACGAGGAGAAGCCCGACCTGGTGCTGCTGGGCAAGCAGTCGATCGACGGCGACAACAATGCGGTCGGCCAGATGCTGGCGGCCCTGCTGGACTGGCCGCAGGCCACCTTCGCCGGCAAGCTGGTCATCGACGGCGGCAAGGCGGTCGTCACCCGTGAAGTCGACGGCGGTCTGCAGACGGTCTCGGCCGAACTGCCGGCCGTGGTGTCGGTCGACCTGCGCCTGAACACGCCGCGCTATGCGTCGCTGCCGAACATCATGAAGGCCAAGAAGAAGGAGATCGCCGTCAAGGCGGTCGCCGACTACGGCGTCGACACGGCGGATCGCCTCAAGGTGCTGAAGGTGACGGAGCCGCCGAAGCGTTCGGCGGGCGTCAAGGTCGCCGATGCGGCCGAACTGGTTTCCAAGCTCAAGTCCGCGGGGGTGCTGTAATGGCCGTTCTCGTCATCGCCGACCACGACGGTTCGGTTGTTCGCGACACCACCCACAAGACCGTGACGGCCGCTCTGGCCCTGTCGTCGGACGTGGACGTCCTGGTGCTCGGCAAGGGCGCCAAGGCCGTGGCTGACGCCGCCGCCAAGATCTCGGGCGTGCGCAAGGTCCTGCTGGCCGAGGGCAACGCCGTCGCTTACGGCCTGGCCGAGGCCGTCGAGGCCACCGTCCTGCCGCTGGCCGGGAACTACGACGCCATCCTGACCCCGGCCAACACCGACGGCAAGAACTTCGCCCCGCGCATCGCCGCCAAGCTGGACACGGCGCCGATCTCGGACATCGTCGAGGTCGTCTCGGGGGACACTTTCGTGCGCCCGATCTATGCGGGCAACGCGCTGGAGACGGTGCAGTCGGCCGACGCCAAGAAGGTCATCACGGTGCGCCCGACGGCCTTCGCCGCCGCCGCCGAAGGCGGTTCGGCCTCGGTCGAGAGCGTCGCCGCCGGCGAGGCGCCCAAGACCGCCTTCGTCTCGGAAGAAATGGTCAAGTCGGACCGCCCCGAACTGGGCGCCGCCAAGATCGTCGTCTCGGGCGGCCGCGCCCTGGGTTCGGCCGAAGAGTTCCACGCCGTCATGGACCCCTTGGCCGACAAGCTGGGCGCCGCCGTCGGCGCCTCGCGCGCGGCGGTCGACGCGGGCTACGCCCCCAACGACTATCAGGTCGGCCAGACCGGCAAGGTCGTGGCCCCGGCCCTCTACATCGCCATCGGCATCTCGGGCGCCATCCAGCACCTGGCCGGGATGAAGGACTCCAAGGTGATCGTCGCGATCAACAAGGACCCCGACGCCCCGATCTTCCAGGTCGCCGACTACGGCCTGGTCGCCGACTACAAGACCGCCGTGCCGGAGCTGATGGCCGCTCTGGGCTGATCGCTTCGCATGCTGAGTTAGAAGCGCGCCGGATGGGAAACCGTCCGGCGCGTTTTCTTTTATCGGCCTTCTACATCCGCTCATCCCGGCGGACGCCGGGATCCAGTAAGAGCTACGCGCTCAACCGTGGAAATCCCCCTAGGCTTCCTGCCCGGCGCCTGAAGCCAAAGCACTGGATCCCGGCGTCCGCCGGGATGAGCGGAGAGGGGTTGGCCAAAGCTGTGGATGGGGCCAAACACGTCCCATGACCGCCCGCATTCCCGTCAAGCTGACCCCGCGCGCCGCCGCCGACCGCATCGACGGCTGGGACGTCGACCCGGACGGCCGCCCGGTGCTGAAGGTCCGCGTCCGCGCCCAGCCGGTGGAGGGCGAGGCCAACGCCGCCCTGACCGCCTTCATGGCCAAGGCGCTGGGCGTGCCCAAGCGCGACGTGACCCTGGCGCGCGGCGGCCAGTCTCGGCTGAAGATGATCGAGGTCGACGGCCTGACCGATGCGGAGGTCCGCGCGCGCCTGCCCGCCGACTGAGCGCGCGACGGACTTTGCCGCGAGCGCGGCTTTTAGAGCTTTACCCTGACGGAAACACGGGATTGTATACGCGCCGTTGTCTGCCCGCAGTTCGCGGGCGCGAGGGGGCTCGCCCATGTTGTTCAGTCGCCTGCGGGGGCCAAGCCTCGCTGTTCTCACCTGCGCGCTCGGCGCGCTCAGCCTGTCGGCCTGCGCCACGACCGGCGACGCCGCGCCCAAGACCGAGACGGCCTCCGCCTCTTCGTCCAGGGATCGGACGATGGCGCCCGGCCTGGACGGCTGGGCCAATCAGGACCCCTATCCCTCCACCTATCGCGGCCTGCCGCGCCAGAACATGGCCATCGTCGGCGCCACGGTGCTGACCGGCGCGGGCCAGAAGATCGAGGGCGGCGTCGTCGTCGTCACTGACGGCCGCATCGCCGCCGTCGGCGGCGCGGACACGCCGGTTCCGGCGGGTCACCAGGTGGTGGACGCGCGCGGCCGCTTCGTCACGCCCGGCATCATCGACATTCACAGCCACCTGGGCGTCTATCCCTCGCCCGGCGTGCAGGGGATGAGCGACGGCAACGAAGCCACCAACCCCAACACCGCCCAGGTCTGGTCCGAGCACTCCATCTGGCCCCAGGACCCCGGCTTCAACACCGCCCGCGCGGGCGGGGTGACGACGATGCAGATCCTGCCCGGCTCGGCCAATCTGTTCGGCGGCCGCGGCGTGACCCTGCGCAATGTGCCGTCGGTCACCATGCAGGGGATGAAGTTCCCGAACGCCCCCTACGGCCTGAAGATGGCCTGCGGCGAGAACCCGTCGCGGGTCTACGGCTCGCGCAACCAGTCGCCGGCCACCGGCATGGGCAATGTCGCGGGCTATCGCGCCGGCTTCATCGCCGCGCGCGACTACAAGGCCAAGTGGGACAAGTGGCGCGAGACGGGCGAGGGCGCGCCCCCGACCCGCAACCTCCAGCTCGAGACCCTGGCGGGCGTGCTGGACGGTTCGATCCTGATCCAGAACCACTGCTATCGCGCCGACGAAATGGCGGTGATGCTCGATGTGGCCAAGGAGTTCGGCTACAAGGTCACCACCTTCCACCACGCGGTCGAGGCCTACAAGATCGCGCCCCTGCTGGCCCGTGAAGGCGTCTGCGCCGCCATGTGGACCGGCTGGTGGGGCTTCAAGATGGAGGCCCTGGACGGCATCGAGGAGAACGCCGCCCTGACCGACGCGCCCGAGGGCTCGTGCGCCGTCATCCACTCGGACGACGCCGAACTGATCCAGCGCCTGAACCAGGAAGCCGCCGCCGCCCTGTCGGCCGGTCGGCGCGCCGGGATGAACATCTCCGAAGAGCACGCCATCAGCTGGATCACGCTGAATGCGGCCAAGTCCATCGGCATCGACAAGGAAACCGGCTCGCTGGAGAGCGGCAAGCGCGCCGACGTGGTGATCTGGAGCACCGATCCCTTCTCGATCTACGCCCGCGCCGATCAGGTCTTCATCGACGGCGGCCTGGCCTTCGATCGCCAGAACCCCGCCTTCCAGCCCGTGTCCGATTTCGAACTGGGCCAGCCCGGCTTCGGCCAGGCCGCCGCCGGCGTCGCCCAGGGAGCTCGCTGAACCATGCGTATCAAAACTCTCCTCGCGGGCGCTGTCGCGGCCCTCGCCCTGACCGGCCCCGCCCTGGCGCAGGACGTCGCCATCACCGGCGGCCGGGTGCTGACCGGAACCTCGGTGATCGAGAACGGCACCGTCGTCATCCGCAACGGCAAGGTCGTTTCGGTCGGAACCGGCGGCGCGCCGGCCGGTCTGCGCGTCATCGACGCGCGCGGTAAGATCGTCACGCCGGGCTTCGTCGCCGTGGATTCCGGCCTGGCCGGGACCGAGGTCGGCTCGGTGCGGGGCTCCAACGACCTGTCGAACCGCGCCAACACCCTGACGGCGGCCTTCGACCTGTCCTATGGGCTGGACCCTTGGTCCTTCACCCTGCCGACGGCGCGGCTGGGTGGCGTCACGCGCGCCGTCGTCACGCCGCAGCACGGCGGCTCGGGCGGCGGTCACAGCCACGACGATTCCGACTTCGCCGGCGCCGGCGCGGGCGGCTTCCAGACGCCGGGCCTGTTCGCGGGCCAGGCGGCGGTCATCAAGCTGGGCGGCGCCGACATCCTGGTGAAGCCGCGCGTGGCCATGGTCGCGCCCTTCGGCGAGGCCGGCAAGGCGGTGGCGGGCGGCGCGCGCGGCGCCGAGTTCGTCCTGTTCAAGGAGACCCTGGCCGAGGTTCGGACCTACGCCCGCAACAAGGCCGCCTATGACCGGGCGGCGCTTCGCGACTTGTCCCTGTCGCGCGCCGATCTGGAAGCCCTGATCCCGGTGGCCGAGGGGCGCATGCCGTTGATCGTCACCGTCAACCGGGCGGCGGACATCCAGCAGGTGCTGCGCCTGGCGCGCGAGGAAGGGGTCAAGATCATCCTCGACGGCGCCGCCGAAGGCTGGCTGGTGGCCGATGAGATCGCGGCGGCGAACGTGCCCGTCCTGCTGCACCCGATCACCAACCTGCCCTCGAACTTCGAGATGCGGGCGGCGCGGATGCAGAACGCGGCGGCGCTGAACGCGGCGGGCGTCGTCATCGCCATCAAGGGCAACGAGGGCTCGGCCCACCGCGCCCGCGACATCCGCTACAACGCGGGCAACGCCGTGTCGCACGGCCTGCCCTTCGCGGCAGCCATCCAGGCGATCACGGTCAACCCGGCCCGCATCTTCGGCTTCGACGGCCAGTTCGGCGAGCTGAAGGCCGGAGCGGCGGGCGACGTCGTGGTCTGGTCCGGCGATCCGCTGGAGCCGCTGAGCCAGCCCTCGGCCGTGCTGATCGACGGGGTGGAGCAGCCGCTGCAGGCCCGCAACCTGCTGCTGCGCGACCGCTACCGCACCGGCGGCGAAGGGGCCATGCCGCCCGCCTACGGCAACTGAGGTTTCACGGCCTGAAGACGGAAGGGCGCTGCGGGAGACCGCAGCGCCCTTTTTCATTGCTCCCGACTCCCCCTCATCCCGGCGTCCGCCGGGATGAGGGGGATATATAGCCCGCGCTCCCTACTGCGCCGTCAGCCCGCCGTCGATCTTGAACTCGGCCCCGGTCACGAACTTGGACTCGTCCGAGGCCAGATACAGCACGCAATAGGCCACGTCGTCCGGCTCGCCGATGCGCTTCAGCGGAATGCCGCGCGCCAGCTTTTCGTGCGCGCTGGCCTCGTCCCCGCCCGCCATGGCGACGAAGGGGTCGAGGATCGGCGTCTTGATGAAGACCGGGTGCACCGAGTTGGCGCGCACGTTCCAATCAGCCCTGGCCGCCTCCAGCGCCACCGTCTTGGTGTAGAGCCAGACCGCCGCCTTGGTGGCGTTGTAGGCGCCCATGCCCGGCGCGGCCGCCAGTCCCGCGATCGAGGAGATGTTGACGATCGACCCCGCGCCCGAGGCCCGCAGCGGCGCCATGGCGTGCTTGCAGCCCAGCATGACGGATTCCAGATTGATCGCCTGGACCTTGCGCCAGTTCTCCAGCGTGTCCTGCTCGGCCCACAACAGCTGGCCGCCGATCCCGGCGTTGTTCACCAGGATGCTGAGGCCGCCCATGTCCTCAACCGCCGCGCCGACGACGCGGACCCAGTCGTCCTCGCGCGTGACGTCGTGCTCATAGGCGAAGGCCGTGCCGGGGTGGTCGGCGTTGATCGCCTCGGCCAGGGCGCGGACGCCGTTCAGGTCCAGATCGCTGAGCGCGACCCTGGCGCCCTCGCGGACCAGCATCCGGGCCATGGCCTGGCCCAGCCCCCCGGCGGCGCCGGTGATCAGGGCCGCCTTGCCCGCGACGCGCCCGCCCGTCACTCGACCAGACCCTTGACCGCCGCGTCGATGAAGCGGGCCATCGCCACGTCGCGCTCGGTCACCCCGTCGGCGTCATGGGTGGTCAACAACACCTCGACGCGGTTGTAGACGTTCGACCACTCCGGATGATGATCGACCTTGTCGGCCAAGAGGGCGACGCGGGTCATGAAGCCGAAGGCGGCGTTGAAATCGGCGAAGCGCAGGGTGCGCGCGATGGCCGGGCGCGGGTCGTCGGCGCGGCGCCAGTCGGGCAGGCCCGCCAGAACTTCGGTCACGTCGAGGGCGGCGGTCATGGGCGTCTCCTTATGCTTTCGTCAGGCGTATCGCGGCCCCCGAGGCGCGACAAGCCGCCAGCCTGCGTCAGATGCGACGCTTCCCCGGATGACGGCGGCGACGGGAGGCGTTACACCCCCATCCATGACCCAGGCCGATCCCTCCTCCGACGCTTCCGGCAAGACCTCCTCCTTCGGCTTCCGCGACGTGGACGCGAAGGAAAAGGTGCAGATGGTGCGCGGCGTGTTCAACTCCGTCGCCTCCAACTACGACCTGATGAACGACCTGATGAGCGCGGGCGTGCACCGGATCTGGAAGGACGCGACGGCGGCCAAGCTGAACGTCCGGCCGGGCGAGGTGGTGCTGGACATGGCCGGGGGCACCGGCGACATGGCGCGCCGCTATTCCAAAATGGCCCGCGCGGCGCAGGATCGGCGCGGCGGCGAGGACGCGACCGTCATCGTCATGGACTACAACGCCGAGATGATCCTGAACGGCGTGGCCAAGGGCGGCGAGCCCGAGATGGCCTGGGGCGTCGGCGACGCCATGAACCTGCCGCTGCCGGACGCCTCGATCGACGCCTATTCGATCAGCTTCGGCATCCGCAACGTGGCCGACATTCCGCAGGCCCTGCGCGAGGCGCGCCGCGCGCTGAAGCCGGGCGGCCGCTTCATCTGCCTGGAGTTCTCGCGCCCCACGACCGGCGCGCTGAGAAAGGCCTATGACGCCTGGTCCTTCCACGCCATTCCGCGCATCGGCCAGCTGGTCGCCAAGGACCGTGATTCCTACCAGTATCTGGTCGAAAGCATCCGCCGCTTCCCCGATCAGCAGACCTTCAAGCGGATGATCGAGGAGGCGGGCTTCAGCCGCGTCAGCGTCACCAATCTGTCGGGCGGCATCGCCGCCATCCACCACGGGTGGGCGATCTGAGCCGGCTGACCTTCAACGCCCCGCCGCCGACGCCTGAGGCCCAGCCGGTTCGCCATCCGGTGGGCGCGGCCCTGCGCATGGTGCGCTGGGGCTGGGTGCTGGCGCGCCACGACGCCCTGATCCCGCGCGAGGCCAACCCCCTCCTGCCCGCCTGGGGCCGCCCCTTCGCCCGTCTGATCCAGCTGTTCGCCAGCCGCAGACACCGCGCCGGACGGCCCGGCCAGCGCGTCGGCGAGGCCTTCGAGCATCTCGGCCCCGTCGCCATCAAGCTGGGCCAGGTGCTGGCCACCCGCGCCGACATCTTCGGCCTGCAGTTCGCCCAGGATCTGGGGCGTCTGAAGGACAAGCTGCCGCCCTTCCCGCTGGAGGAGGCCAAGCGCGAGATCGAACGCTCGCTGGGCCGTCCGGCCGAGAGCCTGTTCATCGATCTGACCGAACCGATGGGCGCCGCTTCGCTGGCTCAGGCGCATCCCGCCTGGCTGGCCGACGGGCGCAAGGTGGCTGTCAAGGTGCTGCGTCCCGGCGTCGAGCGCCGCGTGGCCCAGGGGCTGGACGCCATGCGGCTGGGGGCCAAGCTGGTCGACCGCTTCGTCGAGCCTGCCCGTCGGCTGGAGCCGCGCGCCTTTGTCGAGATCATCGCCCAGTCGCTGCAGCTTGAGCTGGACATGCGGCTGGAGGCGGCGGCCGCCTCCGAACTGGCCGAGGTCATGGCCAAGGACGGCTATATGTCCGCCCCCGCCGTCGTCTGGGACGGGGTGGGCAAGCGGGTGCTGACGCTGGAGTGGGCGCCGGGCCTGCCGATGACGGACCCGGCCCTGGTCGACCTGCCCGGCCTCGACAAGGACGCCCTGGCCGACAAGGTGGTGCGCGCCTTCTTGGTCCAGGCGCTGGATCACGGCGTCTTCCACGCCGACCTGCACGAGGGCAATCTGTTCGCCGACGCGCCCGCGCAACTGACGGCCATCGACTTCGGCATCGTCGGGCGGCTGGGCCCGGCCGAGCGCCGCTACCTGGCCGAAATCCTGTGGGGTTTCATCAGCCGCGACTACGACCGCATCAGCCGGGTCCATTTCGAGGCCGGGTACGTGCCGCCGCACCATTCGGTCGACACCTTCGCCCAGGCCCTGCGCGCGGTCGGCGAGCCGGTGATCGGCCGCCAGGCCAGCCAGGTGTCGATGGGCCGCCTGCTGGGCCAGCTGTTCGAGATCACCGCCCTGTTCGACATGCATATGCGCCCCGAACTGGTGCTGCTGCAGAAGACCATGGTCTCGGTCGAGGGGGTGGCGCGCCGCCTCAATCCCGATCACGATCTGTGGGAGGCCGCCAAGCCGGTGGTCGAACGCTGGATCAAGCGCGAGCTGGGACCGCAGGCCCAGATCAAGGAGACGGTCGAGGAGGCGATGGCCGCCCTCAAGGCCCTGTCGCGTCTCGTGCAGAACCCGCCGCCGTCTCAGACGTTGGTGATCGAGAAGGCCGGAACGCGGCCCTGGGTGGTCGCCGCCGTCACCGTCGCAGTCTGCGCGTCGGCGGCCGCCTTGGTGCTGACGCTTTGGCCGATGATCGTCGCCTGACGTTTCTTCGGAGCCTGCGTTTTATGAAGACCACTTCCTTCGCCGCCGTCCTGTCCGGCGTTCTTCTGCTGGCCGCCCCCGCGCTGGCCCAGACCACCGCTCCGAGCCGGGCGCCGACCCAGGGCGCGGCTGCGGCGACCCTGCCCGACGCCTTCGAGGGGGATGCGCCCGCCGCTTCGATGGCGCCCGCCTCGCCGCCGGTCGCCGGTCCCGCCGCCCAGGCGCCGGACATCGCCCGCTCGGAAGAGGCCCTGCGCCGGGTCATCGCCGCCTTCCAGGCTGATGAGATCGACTATTCGGTGTTCAGCACCGACATGGCCGAGCAGATCCGCGCCCAGTCCGGCGCGGTGGCGCCCCTGATCCAGCAGTTCGGCCCGCTGAAGACGATCGAGCATCGCGGCCAGCAGAGCGGCGCCGACATGTTCCGCGTGGTGTTCGAGAAGCAGGCCACCGACTGGGTCATCGCCTTCGACGACCAGGACCAGATCGCGGCCCTGCTGTTCCGCCCGGCTCAGGACTGATCAGTCCAGCGACGGCTTGCCGCGTCCGCTCTTGATCGAGGCGCGGCTGGACTTGGCCTGCAGCCGACGCTCCTTCGACGCCCGCGTCGGCCGGGTCGGCACGCGATAGACCGGCTTGATCGAGGCCTCGGCGACCATGGCCTCCAGCCGTTCGACGGCGTCCGCCTTGTTGCGCTCCTGGGTGCGGAAGCGCACGGCGCTGATGACGATCACCCCGTCCAGCGTCAGGCGGCTGCCCGCCAACTTCATCAGCCGCGCCTTCACCGGCTCGGTCAGGCTGGGCGAGTTCTTCACGTCGAACCGCATCTGCACGGCGGTCGAGACCTTGTTGACGTTCTGCCCGCCCGGGCCGCCGGCGCGGAAGAAGCGGAACTCCAGCTCGTCCTCGGGAATGCGGCTCATGACGCCTCTCTGCGCGCCCGCACCACGGCGGCGTCCAGCGCCTGCAGGAAGCGCGAGCGGTCGGCGGCCGAGAAGGGCGGCGGCCCGCTGGTCGGCACGCCCATGGAGCGCAGGTGCTCGCCGATCATCCGCCCGGCCAAAGCTGACCCGATGGAGTCCGCCGTGAACGGCTGGCCGTTGGACTTCAGCGCCTGAGCGCCCGATTTCAGCACCCGGTCGGCCAGCGGAATGTCGGCGGTGATGACGATATCGCCGCGCCCGGCGCGCTCGGCGATCCAGTCGTCGGCGACATCCGGCCCGGCGTCGACGACCACCTGTTCGATCAGCGGTTCGCGCGGGGTGTTGATCCAGGCGTTGGACACCACGAAGATCTTCAGCCCGCAGCGGCGGGCCACGCGGTACACCTCCTCCTTCACGGGGCAGGCGTCGGCGTCGATGTAGAGGGTGGTGGACATGACAGGCTTATGGCCCGAGACGGGCGAGGGGAGAAGGCGCGAAGCCTTCTCCCGGCCGTCGTATCAGGCCACGCCCTCGCGGAGGCGCTTCAGATCCGGCGCCAGGGCCTCGTCCGTCAGCATGGCGATGGCCTCATCCACCGTGACGATGGTCTGGGCCTGGGAGCCGAAGCGGCGGATGGCGACCTTGCCTTCTTCGGCCTCCTTGCGGCCGACGACGGCGATGGCGGGCACCTTGGCGACCGAGTGTTCGCGGATCTTGTAGTTGATCTTCTCGTTGCGCAGGTCGATCTCGGTGCGCAGACCCGCCGCCCGGAACTTGGCCAGAACTTCCTCGGCGTAACCGTCGGCGTCCGAGGTGATGGTCGCCACCACGGCCTGCGTCGGCGCCAGCCACAGCGGGAAGGCCCCGGCGTAGTTCTCGATCATGATGCCGATGAAGCGCTCGAACGAGCCCAGGATCGCGCGGTGCAGCATGACCGGGCGGTGCTTCTGGCCGTCCTCGGCGATGTAGGTCGCATCCAGACGCTCGGGCAGCACATAGTCCAGCTGGATCGTGCCGCAGGTCCATTCGCGGCCGATGGCGTCCTTGACGATGAAGTCCAGCTTGGGCGCGTAGAAGGCGCCGTCGCCTTCGGTTACGACCGGCTCGGTTCCGGCGGCGCGGGCGGCCTCCAGCATCTGGGCCTCGGCCTTGTCCCAGAATTCCTCGGTGCCGGCGCGCAGCTCGGGGCGGGTGCCCAGGCTGATGTATTTGGTCTCCATGCCGAGGTCGGCGTGGACCGAATAGGCCAGCTTGATGAACTCGGCCGTCTCCTCGACGATCTGGTCCTCGCGGCAGAAGATGTGGGCGTCGTCCTGGGTGAAGCCGCGCACCCGCATCAGGCCGTGCAGCGAACCCGACGGCTCATAGCGGTGGCAGGCGCCGAACTCGGCCATGCGCAGCGGCAGTTCACGGTAGGACCGCTGGCCCTGATCGAAGATCTGCACGTGGCCGGGGCAGTTCATCGGCTTGAGGCTGAGCGTCTCGCCCTCGACCGTCTCACAGACGAACATATTGGCGCGGTACTTGTCCCAGTGGCCCGAGGCCTCCCAGAACTTCCGGTCCAGCACCTGCGGCGTCTTGACCTCGACGTATCCGGCGGCGTCCAGACGGCGGCGCATATAGGCCTCCAGCACGCGCCACAGCACCCAGCCCTTGGGGTGCCAGAAGACCATGCCCCGGCCCTCTTCCTGCATGTGGAAGAGCTCCATCTGGCGGCCCAGCTTGCGGTGGTCGCGCTTCTCGGCCTCCTCGATGCGCAGCAGATAGGCGTCCAGATCCTCCTTGGTCGCCCATGCCGTGCCGTAGATGCGCTGAAGCTGGGCGCGGTTGGAATCGCCGCGCCAGTAGGCGCCCGCCAGCTTGGTCAGCTTGAAGGCCTTGCCCACGAACTTCGTCGTCGGGAAGTGCGGCCCCCGGCACAGGTCGGCCCATTCGCCCTGCTTGTAGACGGTGATCGTTTCCGTCTCGGGCAGGTCGCGGATCAGTTCGGCCTTGTATTCCTCGCCGATCTTTTCGAAGTGGGCGATGGCTTCGTCGCGGTTCCAGACCTGGCGCTCCAGCGGCGCGCCCCGGTCGATGATCTCGGCCATCTTCTTTTCGATCTTCGGGAAGTCGTCGGTCGAGAAGGGCTCGTCGCGGGCGAAGTCGTAATAGAAGCCGTCCTCGATGGCCGGGCCGATCGTGACCTGGGTGCCGGGGAACAACTCCTGCACCGCCTGCGCCAGCACGTGGGCGGCGTCGTGGCGGATGGTCTCCAGCGCCTCGGGGTCGTCGCGCATCAGCAGGCGGAAGTCGCCGTTCCCGTCGATGACGCGGTCCAGGTCGCGCTGCTCGCCGTTCCAGACGACCAGGGCCGCCTTCTTGGCCAGCGAGGGCGAGATGGCGGCGGCCACGTCGCGGCCCGTCGAGCCGGCCGGATACTGACGCACGGCGCCGTCGGGGAATTTCAGTTCGATCATGACGGTCGTTCTTTTTCGGTCTTGGCGGGCGGAACGGGATCATAGCCCGAACCGCCGAAGGGATGGCATTTACAGAGGCGCCGCACGGTGAGCCATCCCCCCCGCACCGGACCGTGCTCGATCAGGGCGTCGCGCCCGTAATCCGAACAGGTCGGCATGAACCGGCACTGCTGGCCGATCAGGGGGGACAGCGTCAGCTTATAGCCCCGATGGGCCGCGCGGACGCTGCGTTCGTAGAGAGACATTAGAGAGACCGGGGTCCCTTCGCCGGGGGCTCTGTTTCGGGTTCGTCGCGCTTATCCCTCTTCACAGCAGGGGGATCAACCGACGCGCCGTTCAGGCCGCGCCGGCGAGACGAGTTCGCGTATCACTGTGGTGTTTGGCCAACGCCTGCTTCACGGCGTCCAGCGTCGCTTCCAGCGCCACCATGGTGGAGGCGTGGCGGGCGGGATAGTCGGCGACCTGCTTCAGCACGCGCAGGCCTTCGAAGCGGCCCTCAGGGCCTTCGCCGCCGGATTTCAGCATGGCCGACATGGCGTCGCGCGCGGCCTCGATCTCCTGAACCGAGGCGCCGAGGACGTTCTCCCCGACCACGCCCGCCGCCGCCTGGCCCAGGGCGCAGGCCTTGACCGTCTGGGCGAAGTCGCCGACGCGGCCGTCGGCGTCCAGCGTCACGTCGACGATGGCCTTCGACCCGCACAGCTTGGCCACTCGCTCGGCCGAGCCTTCAGGCGCAGGCAAGCGCCCGCTGTGCGGCAGGTTGGCCGCCAGCGACAGAATGCGCGCGCTGTAGAGGTCGTCGATCACGGGATGAAGATAGGCCTTCGCAGGCTGAAGGTGAAGAGACGCAAGGCTTCTCCCTCCCCTTCATGGGGAGGGTGGTCGCGCAGCGACCGGGTGGGGAGGGCTTGGTGATCTGGGCTCTGCGCTTGAATAACCTCGCCGCCCCCACCCGACTTCGCCCTTACGGGCTCAGCCACCCTCCCCATGAAGGGGAGGGAGAAAGTCGCGTCCTACCCGCCCTGCAACGACGACCACGTCCGCGCGGTCGGCGACGCTTCACCGAGCGCGGGGGCGACTGCCGCCGCGCTCTGCCCCGGCTGCATCCGCGCGGCCAGCCAGCGCAGGTTCTGGTCGGCGGCTTCGGGCGGCAGGTCGCGGCGCAGGATGGCCTCGGCCTCGGCGGTCTTGCCCTGCAGGCCCAGCGTCAGGGCCAGGTTCTGGCGCACCTGCAGGCCGGCGCCCGGCTGGGCCGCCGCGCGACGCAGCAGAATCTCGGCGGACGGCGCGTCCCCCTCGCCGATACGGGCGATGGCGGCGTTGGTCAGGACGTCGGCGTTGTCGGGCGACAGGCGCAGGGCCTCGTTCCACGCGGCCTTGGCGTCGTCGGGGCGGCGCACCTGCTGATAGGCCACGCCCAGCAGGGACAGCGGGCGCCAGTCGCGCGGCGCCGCCGCCTTCGCCTGTTCCAGCGCGGCGATGCCGTAGAAGGCCTGACCGCGCGCTATGTGGGCGCGCCCGACCTCCAGCATGGCCTCGACGTTGGCGGGCTGGACGACCAGCACGCCCTGCGCCGTCTCGGCGGCCTGATCGAACTGGCCCAGTTCGCGCAGGGCCTGAGCCAGCCTGACCCCGGCGACCGGGTCCATCGGATTGAGCTGCTGCTCCTGGGTCCAGAAGACCGAGCGGCTGAGGGCGTCGGCGCGGTCATAGCCCGCGCGCGTGGCGGCGTCGGCAGGCGCGCGCGGCGCGGTCTGGCTCAGGGCCGGGGCGGCGAGGGCCAGAAGCGTCAGGCTGACGGTTGCGGCGAGGGCGGCGTTGCGCGACATGGAAGGGTCCGTGGCGGTTCTGCCCTTATGGTCGCGCCGACGGGTCAAGGTTTGGTTAATCGGCGTTAAGCGTCGGAAAGGTCGCCCCATGTCCCCTCAGTCCGAACTGCTGATCGCCGCCGCTGAGGCCGCGCGTCCGGTCCGCATCGTCAAGGCGGGTGCGGCGCTGGAGGGACCCATCGCCGCCTGGGCCGAGGCCAACGGCTTCACCGGCAATGCGGGACAGTTGCTGGTGGTCCCCGCCGCCGACGGCGCGCCGGAGCAGGCCCTGTTCGGCGCGGGCGAGGCGTTCGACCCCATGACCGCGCGCGGCCTGCCGACGCGGCTGCCCGCAGGCGATTGGCGGCTGGAGGGCGTCGAGGGCGAGGCGGCGCATTCGGCGGCTCTGGCCTTTGCGCTGGGGGGCTATCTGTTCGACCGTTACAAGGCCCGGCCGGAGCGCGGCCGTGCCCGTCTCGTGGCGCCGGACGGCCTCGACCTGACGGCGACGCTGAACATCGCCGCCGCCTGCGCCCTGACGCGCGAGATGGTCGACACCCCCGCCGCCGACATGGGGCCGCTGCAGCTCGAGACCATCGCGCGCGAGATCGCCGAGGGCGCGGGCGCGAGCCTGACCGTCACGACTGGCGACGCCCTGCTGGAGGAGAACTATCCGACCGTTCACGCCGTCGGCCGCGCCGCCGCCCCGCACCGCGCCCCGCGCGTGCTGGAGATCGGCTGGAACCTGGACAAGACGGAGCTGCCGCTGGTGGCCCTGGTCGGCAAGGGGGTGGTGTTCGACACCGGCGGTCTGGACCTCAAGGGCGCCGCCGGGATGCGCAACATGAAGAAGGACATGGGCGGCGCCGCCCACGCCCTGGCCCTGGGCCGCCTGATCATGCAGGCCGGTCTGCCGGTGCGGCTGGTGGTGCTGGTCGCGGCGGTCGAGAACGCGGTGTCGGCCGACGCCTTCCGGCCGGGCGACATTCTGAACAGCCGCAAGGGACTGACCATCGAGATCGGCAACACCGACGCCGAAGGGCGCCTGATCCTGGCCGACGTCCTGACGCGGGCGGGGGAGCATGAGCCGGATCTGACGCTGGACTTCGCCACCCTGACCGGAGCCGCCCGCATCGCCCTCGGCCCCGAACTGCCGCCGCTCTACACCGACGACGACGCCCTGGCCGAGGGCGTGCTGAACGCCGGTCGGGCCGTGGGCGACCCCCTGTGGCGGATGCCGCTGTGGGCAGGGTATCGCGCCTCGTTGGACAGCGAGATCGCCGACGTTCGCAACGATTCCGCCGCCTGGGCCCAGGCCGGGTCGGTGACGGCGGCCCTGTTCCTGCAGAAGTTCGCCCCGACGACGGGCAGCTGGGCGCACATGGACGTCTTCGCCTGGAATCCTCGCGCCCGTCCCGGCTGGCCCGAAGGCGGCGAAGCTCAGGCCATCCGCGCCTGCTTCCGCTACCTCAGCGAGAAATTTTCCAAATAGCCAAGGCTGTTAACGCCCCCTTCGGGATCGGCGCCTAGGGTAGGCGGCTCGAATTATCCGAGCCGTCGAGAGACCGCCGCTTGACCGATGTCCTGGCCCTGCTGCCGCCTGGCGCGCCCCTGATCCTTCGGGACGGGGACCGCGTGGTGCTGGCCGAACAGGCGCTGGAAGGCCTGATGCGGGCCGAGGCCTATCGCCGGACCGACCCCGCCCACTGCCGTCTGCCGGTCGCCGACATCGTCGCGGACGACGGTCAGCGCATCGACCAGCTGCTGTTCGGCGAGGCCTTCGACATTTTGGAACGCAGTCAGGACCGCGCCTGGGGCCGGGCGCGTCGCGACGGCGTGGTCGGCTGGGTCTCGCTGGAGGCCCTGGCGTCCGGCGCGCCCCTGGCGACGCGCCGCGTCGCCTCCGTTTCCGCCGCCCTGCCGCTGAACGCCCTGATCGGCGACGATGCTCAGGGCCTGGCCGACAGCGACCTGCAATCCATCGGCGCGTTCGAGCGCGATCTGGTCGCCGTGGCCGAGCGCCTGCTGGGCCGCCCGCACGCCCTGGGCGCCCGCTCCTCGCTGGAGACGGACTGCTCGGGCCTGGTGCAACAGGCTCTGCTGGCCTGCGGCCGGCCCGGCCCGCGCCGCGCCGCCGATCAGGCCGGTCTCGGCCGCGCCGTGTCGCGAGAGGACGCACAGCGCGGCGACCTGGTGATCTGGCTGTCGTCGGCCGAAGGCGACTGGACCGGCCATTCGGCCCTGATGCTGGACGCCGAGCGCATCATCCACGCGACGGGCGCGCGCGGCGGCGTGGTGGTCGAGACCCTGGCCGAGGTCGAAGCCCGTCTGACCGCCGACGGCTTCGCCTCCGCCGTGTTCCGCCGGGTCTGAGCCCTCACCCTGATCCCTGAAACGAAGAAAGGCGGCCCGAGAGCCGCCTTTCCGTCATCTGTCCTGTCCGTCGGCCCTCAGGCGTCCGGCGCCGGGTTCGTCGCCTGGGTCGCAGGCGCGTCGACGGCCGGGGCGTCAGCCGGAGCCGAACCGGCTTCGGTCGCGGCGGCGCCTTCAGCGGCCGGGGCCTCGCCTTCGCCTTCGGCCGGAGCGGCGGCGCCGGGTTGGCGCGCGGGGTCCGGCGCCGGGATGGCGTAGCCGCCCGAGCCTTGCGAGCGCAGCCAGGCGATCAGGTTGATGCGGGTCTTCTCATCGCGGATGCCGGCGAACGACATCTTGGTGCCCGGCACATAGCGGCCCGGCGCGTTGATGAAGTGGTCCAGCTCGTCGTAGTTCCAGGTCGGGGCCTCGGCCTTGTGCTTGGCCATGGCGTCCGAATAGGCGAAGCCCGCGCGGTGCATGGCGGGGCCGCCGACCACGCCGAACAGGTTCGGGCCGATGCCGTCGGCGCCGCCCGAGTTGACGGTGTGGCAGGCCTGGCAGCGCGCGAAGGCGGCCTCGCCGGCGGCCAGGTCGGCGGTCGGCAGGACCGTGCCCCAGTCGATCGGCAGGACGGCTTCGGCCGCGCCTGCGGCCGCTTCATCCGGCGCGTCCACGAAATAGCCCATCTTTTCGGGCTGCTTGGTGTGGTAGACCATGCCCGAAACCTGCTGGACCACCAGGATCGCAAAGGCGGTGCCCAGGCACGCGCCCATAATCTTGTTCCACTTCAGATCGCCGCTCATTCCGCGTCGTCGCATCCCGTCTCTAGATGAGCCCCCCGACCGCGAAGCGGCGTTCAGGCGTATTCTTGCGTGGGCGTCTCTTACACGCTAGCGCGACCTTCGCAACCGGCCCGGACGTTTCCGGGCGCTTTCAAGGCGCTGGGCGACCATGAATCCGCTGATAATGATACCCGCTCGCATGGCGGCAACCCGTCTGCCCGGAAAACCCCTGGCGGACATCGGCGGCAAGCCGATGATCGTGCGCGCCTGGGAGCAGGCCATGGCCTCGGGTTTCCGCGTCGCCGTGGCGGCGGGCGACCCGGAGATCGTCGCGGCGGTGCAGGCGGCGGGCGGCGAGGCGGTGCTGACCGATCCCGACCTGCCGAGCGGCTCGGACCGCATCCTGGCGGCCGCCCAGGCGGTCGATCCCGACGGCGCCCATGAGGTGGTCATCAACATCCAGGGCGACATGCCCTTCGCCTCGCCGGACCTCGCCAGGGCCTGCGCCGAACTGCTGGCGCGCGAATCAACCTGCGACATCGCCACCCTGGTCGCGGCCGAGGCGGATGTCTCGGACCGGACCAATCCCGATGTGGTCAAGGCGGTGCTGGCCCTGCCGGACGGCGGGACCAGCGGCCGCGCCCTCTACTTCACCCGTTCGACGCTGTACGGGGAGGGCCCGGTCTGGCGTCACGTCGGCATCTACGGCTACCGCCGCGAAGCCCTGGCCCGCTTCTGCGTCGCCCCGCCGTCGCCGCTGGAGAAGCGTGAAAAGCTGGAGCAGCTGCGCGCCCTGGAGATGGGGCTGCAGATCTGGGCCTCGGTGATCGACGAGGCGCCGCTGTCGGTGGACAATCCGGCGGACCTGGAGGCCGCGCGGGCGCTGGCCTGACTATACGCTCCGTCACCCTCGGGCTTGTCCCGAGGGCCCAGGGCGGAGCCAGCCATGATCGTGGCCGCATTGACGCCGTGCTCAAACGTTCAGACGTCGGCGGCACGCCCGACGATGGGCCCTCGGGACAAGCCCGAGGGTGACGTGGAAAGGGGATCAGTCGTCGTCGCTCGTCTCGCCGTCGTCGGGGATGGCGGGCATCTCGACGGCCGGGGCCAGGGTGACGATCTCCTTGATCTCGGCGCCGGGAAAGGCCTGCATGATCGACACCACGAAGGGGTCCGCCTCGACCGCCGCGCGGCGGGCGGCGCGGGCCTTTTTCTCGACCTCGATCAGGGTTTCGCCGCCGCCCTGCCCATTGGCGGCGATCAGCCAGGTGCGGCCGGTCCATTCCTTCAGCCGCCCGGCCAGACGCCGCGCCAGATCGTGGGGCGAGCCATCGGCCGGTTCATAGGTGATGGCGCCGGGGCGGAAGCTGACGACGCGGACGTAGCGTTCCACGTCCATCTGCAGGGTGATCTCGCGCTTTTCGCCGATCAGGGCGACCACGGCCTCGAAGCTCTGCGGATCGGGCACGGCGGGCGCCGCCATCGGCCGCGCCGCCAGCATGGCCGAGGCGCCGCCGCCCCCGCCGCCGGAGCCGCCGCCGCGAGGGCCAGCCCCGCCGCCGGGGACGCCGCCCGACTGGATCGCCTTCAGCGCCTCTTCCGGTCCCGGCAGGTCGGCGGCGTAGGCCAGCCGCACGATGGCCATCTCCACCGCATCGGCCGGATTGGGCGCGCGCCGCACCTCTTCCAGCGCCTTCAGCAGCATCTGCCAGGTCCGCGACAGGGTTCCGGCCGAAATGGCCGCGCCCAGGGCCGCCAGCTTCTGCGCCTGATCGCCGGGCAGGCGAGTGGCGTTCGGCCCCAGCATCTTGGCCACCGAGGCCGCGTGGCAATGCTCCAGCAGGTCGTTGGCCACCTGCACCGGATCGGCGCCGTAGCCATAAAGGGTGCGGAAGGTCGTCAGGGCCTCGGCCGTCTTGCCCGCCATCGTCTGCTCGAACAGGGCGATGGTCTGGGTGCGGTCGGCCAGACCCAGCATGTCGCGCACCGTGGCCGTCTCGACCACCGCGCCGCGCTCGGCCTGAACCAGCGCCTGATCCAGCAGGCTGAGGCCGTCGCGCACCGAGCCTTCGGCCGCGCGCGAAATCAGCGCCAGGGCCTCCTGCTCGATCTTCATGCCTTCGCGTTCGGCGACGCGGCCCAGATGGCCGACCAGAATCTCAGGCTCGACCCGGCGCAGGTCGAAGCGCTGGCAGCGGCTGAGGATGGTCACCGGCACCTTGCGGATCTCGGTGGTGGCGAAGATGAATTTGGCGTGGGGCGGCGGCTCCTCCAGCGTCTTCAGCAGGGCGTTGAACGCCTGCGTCGACAGCATGTGGACCTCGTCCAGCACATAGACCTTGTAGCGGGCCTCGACCGGCGCGTAGCGGACGCTTTCCAGGATGTCGCGGATGTCGTTGACGCCAGTGTGGCTGGCGGCGTCCATCTCCATCACGTCCATGTGCTGGCCCGCCATGATGGCGGCGTCGTGCCGCCCTGTGGGGCTCAGGGCCAGGGACGGCTTGTCGATGGTCTCGGTTTCGTTGTTCAGCGCGCGGGCCAGCAGGCGCGCGGTCGTCGTCTTGCCGACGCCCCGCACCCCGGTCAGCATGAAGGCGTGGGCGATCCGTCCGGTGGCGAAGGCGTTGGTCAGGGTGCGGACCATCGCCTCCTGGCCGATCAGGTCCTCGAACGCGCGCGGCCGGTATTTGCGGGCCAGGACGGTGTAGGCCTCGCCCTCGACGGGCGGCACCTCGAACGCCTTGGGAGCGGGCGCAGGCGCGGGCTCCGCCTTCGGTTCAGGCGCGGGTTCGGCCGCAGCGACGGGCGCGGGCGCGCCGAACATATCGTCGGTGTTGGGGTCGCGCTCCTCGACTTCGGGCGCGTCTTCCTCCCACGGAGGACCATCGAGACTGTGATCGGCGTCGCTCATGGTCCTGTCTTAGCGCGAAGGGGCGCTGTCGCGCACCCCCTCGCGCCGCAGAGAGGTTCAGAGATCGGTGGGCAGTTGGCCGCCGTTGTCGCGGATCTTCTGGATCACCTGCTTGTGCAACCAGATATTCATGCTGGCGCTGTCCGACTTGTCGCCGGTGTAGCCCAGTTCGTCGGCCAGCTCCTTGCGCTCGGCCAGCGAGGATTCCAGGCCGATCAGCTTCATCAGGTCGACGATGGAGGTGCGCCAGTTCAGCTTCTGCGCGCGCTGCTCGTTCATGAAGTCGAGGATGCCGGCGACATCGACCTCGGCCGCGGGCTGGGGCGCGACGGCGGCTGCGGTGGGCGTGGGCGCCGGGGTCGGCGCCGCCGCTTCGCGCGCGGGGGCTGCGGGCGTCGCCGCCGGGGCCTCCTTCTTCCTGAAGACGCCGCCGAGAATCTTGCCGAGAATGCTCATTCGCCTGCTCCTGATGAGGGGATCGAAGCCCTTTCAGCGAATGAGGCGCTGCCCGGTTCCGTGAAGCTTGCGCGACGGCTTCTCCCTTGCCGTCATCCTCGGGCTTGACCCGAGGATCCAGCCACGCCGACGGCGGCTGGACAGGGCGATGCGCGCTCACACGTCTGGCGGACGCGGTTCTGGATCCTCGGGTCAAGCCCGAGGATGACGGCAGTGTGGGCGGGAGGCGGGAGGAGACGCTAACGCGCTAAAGCAGCGAGTGACCGCGTTGCGAGCGATAGCGCATAAAAAAAGCGCTCAAGTCGTGAGCGCCCGCGGCGCGAACATAGCGCCCTAAGAATAAGGTGGAGACCGCGACCCGAAGGGGAATTCGTTGTGGCTGCTGCCTTCCGGCCCTGACCAGGTTGGCGAAGCCTTCGCCCGCGATCTCCGAGAGGGGATATGACGGCGGACGGCGCGGGAATCAAGCCCTCCCCTGCGCGCGCTGTCGGGGCTATGAAGCGCCATGCCCTATCGCAACGCCTTTTCCGGCAATCCGCTCGACCGCTCCGGCGACCTTCGCAACGACGCCGCCTGGCTGGCCGAGCAGGAGGCCAACCCCGAAGCCCTGGCCATGATCCTGTGGGAGGGCCGCCCCTTGGTCGAAACCCATGAAGGGGCCGAGCGGCTGGTCTGGCTGTCGCTGGCCCACGCGCGCGACATGGCGCGCGACCGCGACGTCTTCCTGGGGCTGTGGAAGGGCGCGCCGGTCTTCGCCGCCGAATTCGAGGGCTCCATCGACCCGACCACCGGGCCGGCCGGGGGGCTGGGCCGTTTCGTCGAGATGCGCGAGGCGGCGGTGGTTCTGCCCGAGGCGGACGCCGCCATCGCCGCCACGGCCAAGAGCCTGTTCGACTGGCGGCGCCGCCACGGCTTCTGCGCCGCCTGCGGCAAGGCGTCGGACCAGGCCTCGGGCGGCTGGAAGCGCGTCTGCCCGGCGTGCGGGACGGAGCATTTCCCGCGCGTCGACCCCGTCGTCATCATGCTGCCGGTCTATAAGGGCGGGGCGGAGCCCGTGTGTCTGCTGGGCCGTCAGGCCGCCTGGCCGGTCGGTCGGATGTCGGCTCTGGCCGGCTTCATGGAGCCGGGCGAATCGATCGAGGAGGCCTGCGCCCGCGAGGTGATGGAGGAGGCGGGGTTGACGGTGTCGATCGTCGCCTACCACTCCAGCCAGCCCTGGCCCTTCCCCGGCCAGTTGATGATCGGCCTGATCGCCGAGGTCACGACCGACGAGGCCGCCCCCGATCAGACCGAACTGGAGGCCGTCGCCTGGCTGACCCGCAGCGAGGCGCGGGCCGTTCTGGACGAGACCCACCCGACCATCCACGCCCCGCCGCCCTACGCCATCGCGCGGCGGCTGCTGGAGACGTGGGCGAAAGGCGAGGGCTGATCTTTTTTCCTCCCCATTTCATGGGGAGGTGGCGCGGAGCCGCAGGCGACGTGACGGAGGGGCTGCTTGGTTCCGCCGCCCCAAGCCCCTCCACCACTTCGTGGTCCCCCTCCCCATTGCATGGGGAGGAAAGCGCTTACAGGATCTGGGCCGCCTCCTCGAAGTCGAGGCGGGGCGAGCGGGGGAACAGGTTCTCGTCCGTGCCGTAGCCCAGGTTCATGATGAAGTTCGGCTCGACATTGCTGTCGGGGAAGAACTCGGCCTTCACGCCCGCCGCGTCAAAGCCCGACATCGGACCCACGTCCAGACCCAGGGCGCGCGCGGCGATGGTCAGATAGCCGCCCTGCAGCGAGGCGTTGCGGAAGGCGGCCTCGCGGCGGCCCGCCTCTTCCGAGAACCAGTCGCGGGCGCCCGGCGCGTGCGGGAACAGCTTGGGCAGGGTCTCGTGGAAGTCTATGTCCTGGGCGATGATCAGATTGACCGGCGCGGCCAGGGTCTTGGCGCGGTTGCCTTCGGCCATGTGCGTCGACAGCCGGGCCTTGGCCTCGGGCGAGGTGATGAAGACGAACCGCGCCGGTGTCATGTTGACCGCCGTCGGGCCGAACTTGGTCAGGTCGTAGAGCTTGCGGACCAGGTCTTCGGACACGGGCCGGTCGCTCCAGCCGTTGCGCGTGCGCGCCTCGGTGAACAGCTGGGCCAGAACGGCGTCGGAAACCGGAAGGTCGCGGGCGGAAAGGGCGTCAAAGGCCATCAGGGCTTCTCCAGAAAACTGATTGGTAACTTCAATGGTGGCTAATTAGTTTTGCGAGTCGCCGCCGTCAAGGGATCAGCAACTGATTTTGTGACGAATGTGCAGGGAGGCGAGCGCGACAGGCTTTCTTCGCCAGGGTCTGGAGCCGCGCCGCGCTTGGCCCTATCTAGGGCTCATGAAAGACCTCAACGCCCTGATGCAACAGGCCCAGGCGATGCAGCAGAAGCTGCAAGACGCCCAGGCGAAAATGGCCGAATCCACCGCCGAGGGCACCTCGGGCGGCGGCCTTGTGACCATCTCCCTGAAAGGCCCCGGCGAGATCACCTCGGTGAAGATCGACGACAGCCTGATGACCCCCGGCGAGGGTGAGATCCTGGCCGACCTGATCGTCGCCGCCCACGCCGACGCCAAGCGCAAGCTGGACGAGATCAACAACGCCCTGATGCGCGACGCCGCCGGGCCGATGGCCGGGATGAACATCCCGGGAATGCCGAAACTCTTCTGATGGCCGCCTCCGCTGGGCCGGAAATCGAACGGCTCATCAGCCTGCTGGCCAAGCTGCCGGGCATGGGCCCGCGCTCGGCCCGGCGCGCGGCGCTCGCCCTGCTGAAGCGGCGCGAGCAACTGCTGGTCCCGCTGGCGGCCTCCCTGGCCGAGACGGCGGACAAGGTGGTCAACTGCTCGGTCTGCGGTTCGCCCGATACGCGCGACCCCTGCTCGGTCTGTTCGGACCAGACCCGCGACAACGCCCTGATCTGCGTGGTCGAGGAGGCGGGCGCCCTGTGGGCCATGGAGCGGTCGGGCGCCTTTCGCGGCAAGTATCATGTGCTGGGGGGGCTGCTGTCCGCCCTGGACGGCGTCGGCCCCGAGCAATTGCGCATCGCCGAGCTGATCGGCCGGGTCAAAGGCGGCGAGATAGGCGGCGGCGAGGCGCGCGAGGTCGTCCTGGCCCTGCCCGCCACCGTCGACGGCCAGACCACGGCCCACTACCTGGCCGAGCGCCTGTCGGCGGCGGGGGTGCAGGTCACCTCCCTCGCGCGCGGCGTCCCCGTCGGCGGCGAGCTGGACTGGCTGGACGACGGCACCATCATCCAGGCCCTGCGGGCGCGACGCCCGGCCTAGCGAGCCTCTAGCGCTGCTTCTTCATGCGCCGCCGCATCACCCGGTCGCCCAGCGCCTCGGCGTATTTCAGGGTGAAGGCCAGGGCGGCGGGATTGCCGCGCCGGGGGCCGACCGAATCGGCCATCACCGCCCCGCGCTCGCCGATCGGCAGGGGCGCGCCCGTGGTGGTGTCCAGCGCGGTCTGGTGCTCGATCTCGGCGTTCAGCCGCGCGCCCATCAGGATCACCTGCACCGAGAACCAGGTCCACAGCAGGAAGCCCATGGCCGCCGCCAGCGGGCCGTAGGAATCGGTGCGCACGAAGGTGGTCAGGAACCAGCTGAACAGGAAGGACACCAGCAGGCTCAGGCTGGCCGCGAACAGGGCACCCGGCGTCAGCCAGCGCCAGCGCGCCCGCGATCGGCTCGGCCCCAGCCGATAGATCAGGGCCAGCGCCCCGACATAGCCGAAGAACAGCAGCGGCCAGCGCAGCGGCGCCAGATAGGCCCACTCGTCCTGCAGGCCGAACACCGCCAGCACCACCGGCACGCCCACCACCAGGGCCGAGCTCAGCAGCACCGCCGCCATGGCCGAGACGGTGAAGCCCATGCACATCAGGTTGTAGACGACGATGTTGCGCCGCTCGACCTCGTGATAGGCGAGATTCAGTCCGTAGAAGAGGGTCTTGACCCCCCCGTTGGCCGCCCACAGCGTCAGCAGCAGGGTCCAGACCAGGGTGAAGGTCAGCTGGCCGGTCGAATTGCCCGCTAGCCGCGTCATCTCCGTCCCCAGGAACTGGGCCACATTGGCGGGCAGCACCTCATAGAGGAAGCTCAGCTGCCCCCAGGCGTCGGCCGGATCGGCGAACAGGCCGTAGATGGTGACGAAGGCGCCCAGCGTCGGGAACAGGGCCAGCAGCATGAAGAAGGTCACGCCCCCGGCGACGAAGCCGACGCGGTCGCCGAAATAGCCCATGACCGTGCGCCACAGGATGTCGACCCAGCCCTTGTGCGGAATCTCCAGCGGGCGACGCGCCAGGCGACCCCGGCCGGGCTCGTCGGCGTCATAGTCCTCGGGCGTGGGATCGCGCGGGGGCAGGGGCTCGGGCCGCTCGGGCCGCAGCTCCAGGCCGAAGCGGTGGCCCTGGGTGTAGAGCAGGTGCGCCGCCGTCGCGCCCGTCGCCAACCCGCCCGCGGCGGCGGCCAGATAGCGCAGCAGTCCGCCCGCCGCGCCGTGTGATCCCCGCGCAGCACGACGTTTCCCGGCGCGCGAGGCGCGATGACTGGACTGTGGTTTCATCCCCATTCGCCCTTCAACGGGCACGCTGTCGGGCCGTTCCGTCTTGAAATCATGCGTTACAGACCCCAATCACCGGGAATGTCCGATCAGAACACCCAACCGACCCTGCTGACCGCCTGGAAAGGCGCCCAGGCGCGCCTGAAGGCCGCCGGCATCGACAGCCCCTCCATTGACGCGCGCCTGATGCTTGAGGCGGCGACGGGGGCGGGCCGCGTCGATATCCTGAACGATCCCTATCGCGCGGTCAGTCCCGAGCAAACCCTGGCGCTGGACTCCATGGTGGACCGCCGCCTGCGCCGCGAGCCGGTGTCGCGCATCCTGGGGCGCAAGGGCTTCTGGAAGATCATGCTGAACGTCACCCCCGACGTGCTCAGCCCGCGTCCGGACACCGAGACGGTGGTGGATGTCATCGTCCGCGCCTTCCCGCCGAACTCGACCTTCGAGATGGCTGACCTGGGCACGGGGTCGGGCGCCATCCTGCTGGCCGCCCTGGCCGAGCGACGCGGCGCGCGCGGCGTCGGCACCGACATCTCGACCGAAGCCATCGCCGTGGCGCGCGAGAACGCGGCCAATCTCGACCTGAACAGCCGCTGCACCTTCATGCGCACCGACTGGGCGGCGGGTTTCGCCGACGACAGCTTCGACCTGGTGGTGTCCAACCCGCCCTACATCCCGACCGGCGACATCGTCGGCCTGGACCCCGAGGTGCGCGAGCACGACCCGCATCTGGCGCTGGACGGCGGCCCGGACGGGCTGCAGCCCTATCGCGACCTGGCGCCCGAGATCGCCCGCATCCTGCGACCCGAAGGCGTCTTCGCCGTCGAGATCGGCTGGGATCAGGGCCAGGCGGTCAAGGCCCTGTTCGAGGCGGCGGGCTTCACCGACGTCAAGGTGGTTCAGGATCTGTCGAACCGCGACCGCGTCGTCACCAACGGCCCGGACCCGCGCGTCGGACCCATCCCCGAGGTCGAAGGTCCCGTTCAATAAGTCTGCGGCGATAAAAACCCTTGGAAAGCGTCTCGCTGCGCGCTAAGTCCGTGGTGTTCCCCACTCAAACGCATCCTTTTCGGGCCGGTTCGCCTGAACAAGCGCGTCGGAGTTCAGTGACGGTCGCGCCCCTAAGACGGACGTGGCGGACCACGGGGAACGCACGGTTTTCCGAACAGATCGCACCGGGGATAGGCCCCGAACGAACGGAACGACGAACAGGGTCCCGCCCGTCTTCTTCGACGGCGGCCCGCACCAGCACGGTAAGCTCCGATGAGAGATTTCAAGGGCATGAAGCGTCAACGCGGACGCAACCGTAAGCCCGGCGGCGGCAATAACGCCAACGCGACCAATCCGAACCGTTCCTGGGACTCGCAAGGTCCCGAGAACATCAAGGTCCGGGGCAACGCCCAGACCGTCTACGAACGCTACATGCAGCTGGCGCGCGACGCCGCGGCCGCCGGCGACCGCGTTCTGGCCGAGAACTACACCCAGCACGCCGAACACTATTTCCGCGTCCTGCGCGCGCTCCAGCCGCAGCGCTCGGTCAGCGAGATCGCCCAGCGCGAACAGGCGGGCCAGGGCTTCGACATCGACTTCGAGGACGAGTCGGGCGCCCAGGCGGCGGCCATCATCGCCGCCCAGCAGGCCGAGGAACGCCGGGTCGAGGAAGAGGCTCGCCGTCAGGCCGAACGCGCCGAGCGCGACGCCAACCGCGATCGCGAACCGCGCGAGCCCAGAGAAGCACGCGAACCGCGCGAACCGCGTGAAAACGGCGACGGCGACAACCGCGAGGGCGGCCGTCGCGAATCCCGCCGCGAGCGCTGGGAGCGCCGCCGCGAGGAGCGCAATCGCCGCTTCGAGAACGGCGAGTCCGACGACTCCTCCAGCGACGACGCCGCGACGGCCCAGGACGAGGGCCGTCCGTTCGGCGAGCCCGCTCCCGAAGCCGTCGCGCCTGACGTCGCCGATCACGCAGCCGACGCGCCCTCGGCCGATGTCGCGCCCGACGCCGGCGATGAACCCGTCGCCAAGTCTCCGCGCACGCGTCGTCCGCGCGCCGCCGCCGCTGCTCCGGCCGCTGCGGATGACGCCGCTGCGGCCCTGCCGGGCTTCCTGACTCGCCCCACGGCGATCGAAGACGCCGCGCCGAGCGACGAAACGCCCGCCCCGCGCACTCGCCGTCCGCGCCGCAAGGCCGAGGCGGTCGCCGACGACGAATAGGGCGTGATCGTAACCTAAACGGGTGCGTTCATATTAATGCAACCAGTTGCGCGTCACTCTCGAGCCATCGGGAGGACGTGTGATGGAATTCGTTCTACTGGCGGTCGCCCTCGGTCTGGCGACGGGGATCGCCGGCGTCAGGCTGTCGATCGGCGCCCATGGGCGCATAGGCGCGGCGCAGAGGCTGCATGACCGTCAGGCCGCCGTCGCCCGACGCCGCATCGTCGATCTGGAGGGCGCGGTGTGCGACGTCGAGGCGCGCCTGCTGCGGGCCCAGGCGGTCGAGGCCGCCGGCCGACGCACCCACGCCGCCCTGCTGAGCGCCGCCAGTCGCGAGATGCGCGGTCCCCTGGACGCCGTGCTCGGTTTCGCCGACCTGCTGCGGATCAATGCCGTCAACGACCCCCTCAGCCATCGCCAGGCCCAGGCCGTCGATCAGATTCGCGAGGCGGCGGTCCGGTTGCGGACCCTGGTCGAGGGCCTGACCGTCTTCGCCGGCGCCGCCTCTGCGGGTGCGGCGGCCTCCGAGCGTCTGGACCCTCTGCTGGTCGCGCGCCGCATCTGCCAGGCCCTGGCCGACCAGGCTCGGGCGGCGGGGGTCGACCTGCGCCCGCCGCCGTTCCAGGCCGGTCTGACCGTCCAGGCCGAGGCTCGCGCCCTCGACCAGGTGATGAACGGTCTGATCGGCAACGCCGTCCAGCACAACCGGCCGGGCGGGGCGGTCCTGATCGAGGGACGCCGCGTCGACCACCAGGTCTGGATCACCGTGCGCGACACGGGGCCGGGCCTGTCACCCGGCCGGATCAAGTCTCTGTTCGATCCCTTCGTCCCGCGCGGACGGCCCGTCGCCTCGACCGACGGCGCGGGCGTCGGCCTGGCCGCCGCGCGTCGTCTGGCGGCCGCCATGAACGGCGATCTGGCGGTCGAGAGCCGTGAGGGCGAGGGGGCCGCCTTCACCCTGCGTCTGCCCGCTGCGCCGCCCTCCGAGCCGCAGGCCGCCCCTCGTCCCCAGCTTCAGGCCGCCCCGCCCCTGCCGCGCCTGCCGAACGCCGTCCTGCTCTACATCGCCGAGGACCCGGCCGCCGTCGCTCTGATGCGTCGGCTGCTGCACGCTCTGGGTCCGATCCAGCTTCACGTCGCCGCCACCGCGCAGGAGGGGACGGATCTGGCGCGCGATCTGCAGCCCGACGCCGTGGTTCTCGACCTCGATCTGCACGGCGCCGAGGGGTTGTCCGTCAAGACCGCCCTGGCCGAGGAGCCCCTGACCCGGGACCTGCCCGTCCTGGCCTTGTCGGCGGCGGTTGATCCGGACTGGGTGGGGCGCGCCCAGGCGGCGGGCTTCGCCGAATACCTGACCAAGCCGGTCGCCCTATCCGAACTGGCGGGGGCCCTGGCGCGTCTTCTGACGCCCTCTTCCCCGCCCGAAACGGCGATGCGCGCCTGACGACCTCACGCGGTCGCGACGACGGGCGGGGTTGACGCCGCGCCTCATGGCGGCTTCCTAAGAGAAACGGGGCTTTCGATCCTCGTCGCGTGAGAAGACCGAGATGCCGCCTATGCCGAACCGACCTCTGACGCCCCTGTTCAAGGCCTGGGTCGGCCCGGCCCTGGCTGCGGCGGCCCTGGCGGCCTGCGCCACGACGCCGCCGCCTCCGCCGCCGCCCCCGGCGCCGCCGCCCGTTCCGCCGGCGCCCGAGGCGCCGGTCGGCGTCGTGCTGGACGACTGGCGCGGGGTCATCACCCCGGCCGACCGCGATCGTTACCAGCGCCGCGCCGCCGCCTGGACCCTGGCGCTGGAGCAGGCCCGGCGTCAGCCCGGCTCGGGCGACCTGACGGCCCTGGGCGCCTTGATCGATCCTGACGCCGGCCGTCCCGGCGTCGCCCCGCCGCCCGGCGCCTACCGCTGCCGCACCGTCAAGCTGGGGTCCCAGGGCGACGAAGGCGGCCTGGGCTATGTGGTCTACGGCTGGTTCGCCTGCCGCATCGAACAGACCCCGGCCGGGCTGAAGCTGGTCAAGCGCACGGGCTCCCAGCGACCGGCGGGCCTGCTCTTCCCCGAGAATGACCGCGAGATGGTCTTCCTGGGCTCCATGGCCCTGGCGTCCGAACCGACCGCGCGCAGCTATGGCCAACGTCCGGAACGCGACATGGTCGGGGTGCTGGAGCGCGTCGGCGAGGCCCGCTGGCGCCTGGTCACGCCCTGGCCGACGACGGAATCCAACCTCGACCTGCTGGAGCTGGTCCCCGCGACTCCTTCGCGCTGAACGGGCGCGCTGCAAAGGGGCGCGCTGAACCGTCGCCGTTCCCGGCCGTTAGGAGGGGATGATGTTGGAGACTCCCATGCGCCTCGGACCCGCCTGCGCCGTCGTCATTCTCAGCGCCGCCGCCCTGACCGGCTGCGACCGCGCCGCCGCGCCCGATCGGCCGGCCTCGCCCGCGCCGGCCCCCGTCGAGGCGGCCCCTGAGGCTCCCGCTCCTGCGCCCGAGGCGCCGGCCGCGGCCCCGTCTCCGGGCGAGCAGGGCGGGGGCGACGACTGGCGCGCGGTGGCCACGCCCGCCGACGCCAGCCTGCTGGGCCGTCTCGATCAGGCCTGGCGCCTGGCCCGGGCCGAGGCCGAGGAACGGGGCTTCGCCGATGAGGTGGAATCCCTCGGCGTCCTGGTCGACCCCAACGCCGGTCAGGCCGGCCGTCTTCAACCCCCGCCGGGCGACTACCGCTGCCGGACCATCAAGCTGGGCGCGCGCGATTCCGGCCAGGGCGGGTCAGGGGGGCTGGCCTACGTCGCCTATCCCGCCTTCCGCTGCCGCGTCGAACTGACGCCGGGCGGCGACCTGATCCTGGAGAAGACCACGGGCAGCCAGCGCACGCGCGGCCTGCTCTATCCCGACACCGACCGGCGTCTGGTCTACGTCGGCGCCCAGGCCTGGGGCGACGAGACCGGCTTCCCGGCCTACGGCGCTCAGGCCGAGCGCGACCAGCTGGGCGTGTTCGAGCGCATCGGGCCCCAGCGCTGGCGCCTGGTCATTCCCTTCCCCAAGCAGGAATCCAAGCTCGACATTCTGGAGCTGACGCGCTGATCGCGGCTTGACCGGGCGGGGCCGCGCCCGTCACCCTGTGTGCTTTCCTCACCTTAATTCGGGAGCACGCGCATGCGCGGCGTCGGCCTCACGCTCGGATCCATCATCGCCATCGCCGTCGTCCTGGCGGTCGTGCTGATCGGCTTCCCGACCTACAACGTCTATACCAAGCAGATGGCCGGGCGCGCCGCCTATGAGGAGGCGGTGCAGAACCGCCGCATCCGCGTGCTGGAGGCCCAGGCCGCCCTGGACGCCGCCAAGCTGACCGCCCAGGCCGAGATCGAGCGCGCCAAGGGCGCCAATGAGGCCAACCGCATCATGGCCGAGGCCCTGGGCGGCCCCGAGGCCTATCTGCGCTGGTCCTACATCAACATGCTGCAGGAGACGGCCGGCAAGGAAGGCCGCCAGACCATCTACATCCCCACCGAGGCCGGGATGCCGATCCTCGAGGCGGGGCGGCGCCCGGCGACCCGTTAGGTCGAAGGCGACGGAACCGGGTGCGCCGCTCAGGCCTTCTGACGATCACGAACGATTGAAGGAAGGGATGTTTCATGAAGTTGCGGCCGTCAGTACGGGGCCTGCCCGTTCTTCTCGGACTCATGATGCCGGCTCTGGCGGCGTGTGGTCAGGGCCAGGCCGAGAAGGCCGAGGACGCGGCGCCGCCGCCCGCAGCCGCCGCGCCTGAAACGGCGCCATCCCCGACGGTGGCGGCGTCTCCGGCTCCTCCTCCTCCGGCGGCGGCGCTCCGCTCCTCGCCAGGCCCTCGAGGGTCGACCGTGGACCTGACGCGGGTCCAGGTCACGGGCTCCATCCTGACGGTGGAGCTGCGCTACACGCCGCCGCCCGGCGAAGCGGTCTCCCAGTGGTTCTTCAACATCAGCGACGTCAGCGTCATCGACGACGCCACCTCGCAGCGCTACGGCGTGTTGCAGGACGAGGAGAAGAAGTGGATGGCCGCGCCGCTCTCAGGCGGGCGGATCGGCGTCAGCACCGGGCGGGACAAGCCGGCGATCATCTGGTTCAAATTCCCAGCGCCGCCCGCCGACAGCGCCACCATCTCCTTGAACATGCCCGATGTCAGTCCGTTTGACGGCGTGCCGGTGCAGCGGTGAGGCGAGTGCGCGTCGTCGCCGCGGCGACGGGGCTGGTCGCGGCTCTGGCCGCCTGTTCCGACGAGTCTGGCCCGTCGCCCGCCGCTGCGCCGACGCCCTCGCCGCAGGTCGAGGCGAACCCTGTCACGCCGTCGACGGCGGGGACCGGCGCCCAGAACGGCGGCGCTCTGGGCGGCGGCGCTCGCCTGACGGGTCAGGTCAGCGGCCTCACCGGCCGGATCAGCGGCTTCGCCATGCGCCAGACCGAGACGCAGACCATTGTCGAACTGGCGTCGGACGTGCTGTTCGCCTTCGATTCCGCCCGGCTGACGGCGGAGGCGGAAGCGGCGCTGCGTCGCACGGCCGAACTGGCTGCTCAGGCGGGATCGGGCCGCATCACCGTGGTCGGCCATACCGATGCGGTCGGCGAGGACGCCTATAATCTCGCGCTTTCCAGGCGACGGGCCGAGGCGGTGGCGCAGTGGCTCGCGGCGTCGGGCGGCGTCCCGGCGGATCGCCTGCACGCCGAGGGGCGCGGCGAGGCCGAACCCGCAGCGCCCAATGCGACGACCGACGGCCAGGACGACCCCGAGGGCCGCGCCAGGAACCGCCGCGTCGTGGTCGCCATTCCGCGCGCCTGAGCCGCCGCCTCAGACCCGCGTCAGCCGCAGGTCCTGATAGTCGTAGCTGAAGTCGATGTCGGGCGAGACGCCCTTGACCGTGGCCGTCGCGGGCTTGGCCGTGGCGATGCTGAAGGTGACGAAGGCGTCTTCCTCGCGCTTGTCGGGGAAGCGGGTGCGGAAGGTCTCGCCGTCATAGGGCTCCAGCCAGCCCTGCAGCGCCGGGGTGTGGGTGAAGCGCAGCCACAGGCCGGACTTGCGGTTGCGGCCGCGCCCCTCGGTCTTCGGCTCGATGACGATGTCGCCGTACCAGGGATCGCGCCAGGTTCCGGCGTAGGCCTCCAGCGGCAGGGACGGGGCCGCGCCCGCCGCCTGTTTGGCGTCGATCTCGACGGCGGCCTTCAGCGACTTCTCGATCCCTTCGGCCTCGCGCTTTTTCGAATCCGCGATCCAGTCGACGTCGACCTTGTTCATGGCGATGTCGGACAGGCCCGAGCGCAGGGCGCGCAGCAGGAAGCTCTCCTCGGCGTTGGTGAAGACCGAGAAACCGATCTTGCGGCCGGGGATCAGCACCGTGGCCGAAATGCCGCCGGGCGAGCCGCCGCCGTGGGTCACCAGCCGCTCGCCGCGATAGTCCTGCACCTGCAGCCCCATGGCGTAGGTCGAGGCGACGGCCCGATTGGGCAGCTCCGCCGTCGGTCCGTTGGACGAGGAGACCACGATGTTGGGCTTGTACATCTCGCGCGCGGCGGCTTCGGAGAACAGGCGCGTCCCGTCAGCCAGCCTGCCTTCGTTCAGGCGCACGGCGATCCATTTGGCCCAGTCGGTCGCGCTGGCGCAGATGCCCCCGGCCGCCGCCGCCGAATCCCAGTTCCACACCTCGACGATGGATTCGGCGATCTGGGTCATCGGCCCCTGATAGCGCAGGGGCGGCCCGACGCGGCCGTGCGGCAGGGCGGACTTCGCCGGATCGGCCAGACGCGCCAGGGGCACGCTCTCGCTCATGCCGACCTTGTCGAAGATGCGGGTCTGGACGAAGTCCTCCCACGACAGGCCGGATGCCTTTTCGATCACCGCCCCCGCGACCACGAACATCAGGTTGCAGTAGTCGTAGTCCTCGCGGAAGCCGTCCTCGATCGGCACGAAGGCGGCCTGGGCCAGCACCTGCGCGCGCGTCCGGTCGCTGTTGGGCCAGAACAGCAGGTCGCCGGCGCCCAGGCCGAAACCGGCGCGGTGGCTCAGCGTATCGCGCACGGTGATCTGCTGGCTCACCAACGGGTCCGACAGGGTGAAGCCCGGCAAATAGGTGCGGATCGGCTCGTCCCACTTCACCTTGCCCTCGTCGACCAGGATGGCCAGGCAGGCGGCGGTGACGTTCTTGGAGTTCGACGCGATGGCGAACAGGGTGTGTTCGTCGGCGGGTTCGGCCTTGCCCTGGCGGCGCACGCCGTAGCCCTTGGCCAGCACCGTCTTGCCGTCGCGGACCAGGGCCAGCGACACGGCGGGCTGCTCCGGCCAGGCGGCCATGCAGCGCTGCACCCAGGCGTCGGCGGCGGCGGCGATCTCCTCGTCGGAGCGCGTATCGGCGCTGGTCTGGGCCCAGCCGGTCGCGGGCAGAGCCGCGCCCGTGGCGGCGACGGCGGAGGAAATCAACGCCGCGCGGCGCGACAGGCGGATGGACATCAAGGACGCTCCCGAAGACTGAACGGCGACGCTACCGCCGCCGGTTCGCCGGGCCAAGGGGCGCCCCCCATTCATCCCGCTCATCCCGGCGGATGCCGGGATCCAGTGCTTTGGCTTCAGGCGCGACGGTTCATACTGCGAACGCGGCTCTTACTGGGCCCCGGCGTCCGCCGGGGTGAGCGGAGATTTCACAGACCCTACGCCGCCAGCCGCCACCTTTGCAGGTGCTCCAGCACGTCCGCCACGATCTGGGCGCGGGTGAAGCCGGTCACGTCGCGCGGGCGCGTGCCGTCGCCGGTCACGGCGCTGAGCCGCCATTCCAGGGCGCGGCGGCTTTCGGGCGCCTCCAGCGCGGTCAGGGCCGGGCGGGGCCGCGACCGGGCGCCCAGCCGATACAGGAAGTCCCGTCCGTTGGCGTGCTCGACCCTCAGCCAGACGCCGTTGTCGTCGCTCTGGACCTCGCTGTTCTCCAGGCCCTCGGCGGCCACCGCCGCGCGCACCTCTTCCAGCGCCGGGGCGCCGTGGCGGGCGATCTGGCGGTCGATGTCGCGGCGGCTGGCGGGGGCCAGGATGCGCTTGAGCTGTTCGCGCAAGGGCGCCGCCTCGGTCTCGACGGCCTCGCCCCTCAGGTCGGCGCCCATCTGCCGCGCCAGGCCGAAACAGGCCAGGATCATGATGACGGCGAAGGGCAGGGCCGCCACCAGGGTCGCCGCCTGCAGGGCGCCCAGCCCGCCCGCCAGCAGCAGCAGGGCCGCCGCCAGCCCCTGCAGCACGCACCAGTAGATGCGCTGCCAGCGCGGCGTGTCTTCGACGCCGCCCGAGGCCAGGGTGTCGATCACCAGCGATCCTGAATCCGCCGAGGTGACGAAGAAGACCGCCACCAGGGCGATGGCCAGGGTCGAGGTGATCGCCGTCCCCGGCAGATACTCCAGAAAACGGAACAGGGCGGTCGACAGGTCCGCCTGGACGGCGTCCGAGATCGCGCCGGCGGCCGCGCCCAGATCCAGGCTCATGGCCGTATTGCCGAAGACCGTCATCCACAAAAAGGTGAAGCCCGACGGGACCAGCAGCACGCCGATCAGGAACTCCCGCACCGTGCGCCCGCGCGAGATGCGGGCGATGAACATGCCCACGAACGGCGACCAGGCGATCCACCAGGCCCAGTAGAACAGCGTCCAGTCCGCCATCCAGGCGCGCGGCTCATAGGCGTAGAGGGTGAAGGTGCGGACGAAGAAATGATCCAGATAGAGGCCGAAATTCTGCACATAGGCCCGCAGCAGGAACAGCGTCGGCCCCGTGATCAGCACGAACAGCATCAGGCAGACGGCCAGCACCAGGTTCAGCTCCGACAGACGCCGAACCCCCTTGTCCACGCCCGACAGGACGGACAGGGTCGCCACGCCCATGACCACGACGATCAGGGCCACCTGCATGGTGACGCTGCTGGGCAGGCCGAAGACGTAGTTGAGGCCCGAGTTCATCTGGGCCACGCCCAGCCCCAGGGAGGTGGCGATGCCGAACAGGGTGCCGCAGATGGCGAAGATGTCGACCATGTCGCCGATCGGGCCGTTCACCCGCTTGCCCAGCAGGGGATAGAGGCTGGACCGCATGGTCAGGGGCAGGCCCTTCCGGTGCGCGAAATAGCCCAGGCTCAGCCCCACCACGGCGTAGATGGCCCAGGCGTGGACGCCCCAGTGGGTATAGGTGATGACCATGGCCTCGCGCGCGGCGTCGATGGTGCCGGGCTGGGCCTCGGGCGGGGCGATGTAGTGCTGCACCGGCTCGGCCACGGCGAAATACATCAGGCCGATGCCCATGCCCGCCGCGAACAGCATGGCCAGCCAGGAGACATAGGGGAAGTCCGGCTCGGCGTCGTCCGGCCCCAGCTTCAGCCGCCCGGTCGGACCCACGGCCAGCACGGTCGCGAACAGCAGAAACCCGGCCACGGAGGCGACGTAGAACCAGCCGAAGGTCTCGATCACCCAGGCCTGTGCGCGTCCGAACAGCAGGCCGGACGTGGCGGGCGCCAGCAGGGCGAGCAGCAGCAGTCCGCCTGCGATCGCGCTGGCCCCCCAGAAGACACGGGGGTTCATCTTGGTCGTCAGCATGGGCCGCAAGCGCACGGCGACGCTTATGGTTCCATGCTGCGCCCCTTGCGTGTCTCATCGGCCACACCCACCTCGTTTGCGACAGCTCAAGGCGTCGCTTCCTGTAAGGGCGCATTGAGTCGACATCCGCCTCCCGAGGGGAAACCGAACGCCATGAATCTCGACCTCTATTCCGACCGCGCCAAACAGGCCGTCCAGTCCGCCCAGTCGCTGGCCCTCGCCCGCCGCCATCAGCAATTCGCGCCCGAACACCTGCTCAAGGTGCTGCTCGAGGAGCGCGACGGCCTGGCCCGCAAGCTGATCGATCAGGCCGGAGGCGACCCGGCCACCGCCGAAGCCGTCACCGAAGGCCTGCTGAAGAAGCGGCCCCAGGTCGAGGGCGGCTCGGGCCAGCTCTACCTCGACGGCGATCTGGCGCGCGTCTTCAACGCCGCCGAAGAGGCCGCCAAGAAGGCGGGCGACGCCTTCGTCACCACCGAACGCCTGCTGGCCGCCCTCGCCAAGGAAGGCGGGGCCGCCGCCGAAGCGCTGAAGTCCGCCGGGGTCACGCCTAAGAAGCTGGACGACGCCGTCGCCGAAATCCGCAAGGGCAAGACCGCCGACAGCGCGGGCGCCGAGGACAGCTTCGACGCCCTGAAACGCTATGCCCGCGACCTGACCGAGGCCGCGCGCGACGGCAAGGTCGATCCCGTCATCGGCCGCGACGAGGAGATCCGCCGCACCATCCAGGTGCTGGCCCGCCGCACCAAGAACAACCCCGTCCTGATCGGCGAACCGGGCGTCGGCAAGACCGCCATCGTCGAGGGCCTGGCCCTGCGCATCGTCAACGGCGACGTGCCCGAAAGCCTGAAGGACAAGAAGGTCCTGTCGCTCGACATGGGCGCGCTGATCGCCGGCGCCAAATATCGCGGCGAGTTCGAGGAACGCCTCAAGGCCGTGCTGAACGAGGTCGCCGCCGCCGAGGGCCAGATCGTCCTCTTCATCGACGAGATGCACACCCTGGTCGGCGCCGGAAAGACCGACGGCGCCATGGACGCCTCCAACCTGCTCAAGCCCGCCCTGGCGCGCGGCGAACTGCATTGCGTCGGCGCCACCACCCTGGATGAGTACCGCAAATACATCGAGAAGGACGCGGCCCTGGCCCGTCGCTTCCAGCCGGTCTTCGTCGAGGAGCCGTCGGTGGAGGACACCGTCTCCATTCTGCGCGGCCTGAAGGAGAAGTATGAGGTCCACCACGGGGTGCGCATCTCCGACAGCGCCATCGTCGCCGCCGCCACCCTGTCGAACCGCTACATCACCGACCGCTTCCTGCCGGACAAGGCCATCGACCTGATCGACGAGGCCGCCAGCCGCGTGCGCATGGCCGTCGACTCCAAGCCCGAGGCCCTGGACGAGATCGACCGCCGCTTGGTCCAGCTCAAGATCGAGCGCGAGGCGCTGAAGAAGGAGAGCGATCAGGCCTCCCAGCACCGTCTTGAGAAGCTGGAAGACGAGATCGACGACCTGCAGGGCCAGTCGGACGAGATGACCGCCCGCTGGAAGTCCGAGAAGGACAAGGTCGGCCAGGGCGCCCAGGTGCGCGAAACGCTGGACCGCCTGCGCGCCGAACTGGCCGCCGCCCAGCGCGCCGGGGACCTCGGCCGCGCGTCCGAGATCGCCTACGGCCAGATTCCGCAACTGGAGAAGCAACTCGCCGAAGACGAATCCCCGGCGGCGGTCGCCGCCCCCCTGACGCCCGAAGTCGTCGACGCCGAACAGATCGCCGCCGTGGTCAGCCGCTGGACCGGCGTTCCCGTCGACAAGATGCTGGAAGGCGAGCGCGAGAAGCTGCTCAAGATGGAGGACGAACTGGGCCGCCGCGTGGTCGGTCAGGACGAGGCCCTGGCCGCCGTCTCCGACGCCGTGCGCCGCGCCCGCGCCGGTCTGAACGACCCCAACAAGCCGCTGGGCAGCTTCCTCTTCCTCGGCCCCACGGGCGTCGGCAAGACCGAGCTGACCAAGGCCCTGGCCGGCTTCCTGTTCGACGACGACAACGCCATCACCCGCATCGACATGTCGGAATACATGGAGAAGCACTCGGTCAGCCGCCTGATCGGCGCCCCTCCGGGCTATGTCGGCTATGACGAGGGCGGCGCCCTGACCGAGGCGGTGCGTCGCCGCCCCTATCAGGTCGTCCTGTTCGACGAGGTCGAAAAGGCCCACCCCGACGTCTTCAACGTGCTGCTTCAGGTGCTGGACGACGGCCGCCTGACCGACGGTCAGGGCCGCACCATCGACTTCAAGAACACCCTGATCATCATGACCTCCAACCTGGGCAGCCAGTATCTGGCCGACCAGCCCGAGGGGGAAGACGTCGAGGCCGTGCGCCCGCTGGTCATGGAGCAGGTCCGCGCCCACTTCCGGCCCGAGTTCCTGAACCGCATCGACGAGATCATCCTGTTCCACCGCCTGGGCCGCGAACAGATGGGCGGCATCGTCCGCATCCAGCTGGCGCGTCTGGAGAAGCTGATGGCCGACCGCCGCCTGACGCTGGCCCTGGACGACAGCGCCCTGACCTGGCTCGCCGACAAGGGCTACGACCCGGTCTACGGCGCGCGGCCGCTGAAGCGCGTCATCCAGAAGGAACTGGTCGACCCGATGGCCAGGAAGCTTCTGGCCGGAGAGATCGAGGACGGCAGCGTGGTGGCCGTGTCAGCGGGGGAAGAGGGGCTGGAGATCGGGAAGGCGCGGGTGCATTGAGATCAAAATCACGCCGAGTTGTGACGTACGGCGTCTAGCCGTCTAGGTGTAAAGGTGGCAGCGCGACTATTCGCATTGCGTTGCTATGCAATGAATGGTGGCGCTGTGTCATGATGCCTGCTTCGAATCGGGTGGGCATCATGACGGCGACACATCAGAGAACACTTCGACGCTTAGGGAGCAAATTTGTCCCTGCTCAACGGCATAGTAATTTTGGCAGATTCCTAGAGGCAATTCACATACGTGGAATTCGAGGAATCGGTGATTTGAGGCTGGATTTTCGATTTCCAGTTTCAGTAATCTCTGGCGCGAATGGGTCTGGAAAGAGCACGTTTGCTCATACTGCTCTTTGCGTACACAATCAGTCGATCGATGGTGCGAAGAAATTTAATATTAGCCATTTCTTTTTTCAGTCAGAAATAGATAAGGCGTTGTTCGCAGATGATGCTGAAATTTTTGCATATTATACATGGGATGTAGATCCTAGTCCGAGGTATGCTAGAATATATAGGAACGTTGATCGGTGGCGCGGATATGATCGTCGTCCCGTTCGAGGTATAGTGTATATTGGTTTGCTTGTTTACCTCCCAAAGGTGGAAAGGCGAGACCTAAGTGTATACGCGAGGACGCGTCTTCGCCGTGGTGCGCGAACCTCCGTAGGAAATGACGTTAGGAGTTGGATTAATATTGTCCTTGGCACTCGATTCACTGCGGTCGATGTTCAGAATTTGCATGATCGTTATCGAGAAATAGATATATTCTGCGTTGCGCGAGGGGCTACTGCCAACTATTCCGAAAGCAATATGGGGCTCGGGGAGGGGCGAGTAATCAAGATGATTACGGAAATTGAGGCCGCTCCGCCCAAAAGTCTTATAGTTATCGATGAGCCAGAGATAGCCTTGCATGAGGCTGCGCAGTCTAGATTTGCGCACTATTTGGTTAGCGCATCTGATAGGTTGGGTCATCAATTTATTGTAACGTCACATTCTCACGCGCTTATAGGAGAACTTCCGACCGAGTCTCTGATCTATATTGATAGAAGGGCTGGTAGGGTTGTGTCGGTTGAGGGAGCAACATATCGAGAGGCTAAAGCTCTCTTGAGTAACAATTCTGCCGAAAACACGGTGTGGGTGGAAGATGATGTTTCAAAGGCGATTCTAGAAAATATCCTTCGCAGGATCGATCCTACATTGATGCAGTCTATGGATGTTTGTGTTCTTTCTGGTGGAGAGGCTGGTATCAAGGCTTCAATGAGGTCGCTTTCTAAACTTGGAATTGGGCGAATTGCAGTTTTAGATGGTGATCAGGCTCCTATTGATGATATTGGAGTTTTGACGTTGCCAGGCTCTCTTTGCCCGGAGAGAGAAGTTTTTGGAGCGAGTTCTGTAATAGATATGCTCTTAGATCGATATTGTATTAGTAAGAATGACATAGATCATGTAAAAGATTCCGTTGATCCGCATGGTTGGTTTTTTGATATCGCAGCCCTCTGCGGCGAGCTCGTCGAAAACATGAAGGTGCGAGCCATTTCGACCTACGTGGATGGTTTGTCTAACGAAGTGATCACGGAATTCGCGGCTCGTCTTCGAGGCCGCATGGAGCAAGTCCGGGGCGAGTAATCTCTTGCTCAGGCTGAGCTTCTGTTGGCGGTTCCAAGCACCGGCATCACCTCCACCCCGTCGCAGGGGAAGGGGTTCATGTGCGGGTGCCCCTCGAACAGGCGGGCCGCCGCCTCGTGGCTGTCGGCGCGCACGACCATGAAGACGGTCAGCAGGTTGACCACGTCGGTCACGGCGCCGTCGTCGTCGATGCGTTTGGTCGGGCCCAGCGGGCCGCCCTGAAAGACGATGGAGTCGCGGTGCGCCTCTTCCCAGGCGGCGACGGCGGCCACGCCGCGGCGGGCCGTCTCGGCCTGCTGGGCCTCGCTCATGGCGCGCCAGGCCCGCCATTTGGGGCCGGTCTTGTCGCTGGTGAAGACGGCCAGGTAGTGGGTCTCGGCGCTCATCGAAGCCTCCCGTTTGCGCAAAGGGTCGGTCTTTCGTCGGCCGTGGGCAAGCGGGCCCGCCCTGTTCCTTCTCCCCTTGTGGGAGAAGGTGGGCCCGAAGGGCTCGGATGAGGGGTCCCTCCGCCGTCTGACGAGAGGCTCCGCTTCGAACGTCCCGCCACCCCTCATCCGACCTCGCTCCGCTCGGCCACCCGTCGTCAGCTCGCAGTGCGAGCTTCCTCCACCCGCAAGGGGAGAAGGATAAGGCGCGCGCCTTCACATCAAGGCTTCGCAGCGCCTGATATTTCCCGCCTCCGCGCCCCGCTCGTCCTCATCTCCCCGCCCCACCTCCCGCCTCCCGCATCCTGCCCCTCGTCCCGTCGCAGGGGAGGGCTCGCTCGGCCGGCGAACCGAAGCGGCGGCGGGAGCGGAGAGAACGGGGTCCGTGTCGGACCGTCGGCCTCCCATCGCGCGCGCCGGGCAAGGGGAACCCCAGCGGAAGGCGACGACGGTTCGGGCGGGCGGTTCAGGATGTCCTGCGGGCGGCGGAACGAGGCGAACGCCTTCAACGCCGTTCCGCGGCCTCAAGCCGCGCGCAAGCGCGACCGGCCGCAGACATCGGGACGCGGAGCCGACGGGGCCTAGCGACGGGGCGTTCGACCCGTCCGCCAGAGAGGCTCCGGCCAGGGTCGAGGGGGTTACTCGGACCGTTCCAGGACCGCGTCGTCGCGCGGCCTGCCCGTCATGGGCGCCGGGGGTAGCCGCGAACAACGGCGCCTGCCCCGAGCTCATGTCCGACTCTTCGCGCGGGGCGTCGGCCTTCGTCGAAACGGTATTGCTCAATTCTTTCCGGGCGAAGCCCCGGCGCCCCGCCCAGCCCTCTCGCCGCCCGGTCACGCCGAGGCGGGTAAAGCTGTTCCTTCTCCCCTTGTGGGAGAAGGTGGGCGAGCGGAGCGAGGTCGGATGAGGGGTTTCGCGACCTCAAATCCCCGGCCTTCATCCAGCTTCGGAGAGACCCCTCATCCGGCCCTGACGGGCCACCTTCTCCCACAAGGGGAGAAGGGCTCAGGCCGCGTCGGGTCGGGAGGTCCCGAAGGGCCGACGACCGCGGCCTGCTCGACTGCGCTCAAGTCGCGAGGGGCCGCGACCCGAGCATAGCGCCCTCAGATATGTATGGCGTGGCCCAGCGCGCGCAGGGACGCCTCGTGGAAGGCTTCGCCCAGGGTCGGGTGGACGTGGATGGTTCCGGCCACGTCCTCCAGCACCGCGCCCATCTCCAGCATCTGGGCGAAGCTGTTGGACAGCTCCGACACATGCTGGCCGACGGCCTGGACGCCCAGCAGGCGGTGGTCAGTCTTCGAGGCGATGACGCGGACGAAGCCGCCGTCCTCGCCCGCCTCGATGGCCAGGGCGCGGCCGATGGCGGCGAAGGGGAAGACCGTCTGGATCACGTCGTCGCGGCCCTTGACGTCGTCGGGGCCGAGGCCCGCCGAGACGATCTCCGGCTCGGTGAAGCAGACGGCGGCGATGGTGGTCGGATCGAACACGCGGTCGTGCCCGGCGATGATCTCGGCCACGACTTCGCCCTGGGCCGAGCCCTTGTGCGCCAGCATGGGTTCGCCGGTCAGGTCGCCGATGGCCCAGACGTTCTTCATGCTGGTGGCGCAGCGCTCGTCGATCTTCACGAACGGGCCGTTCATGGCCACGCCCATGTTCTCCAGGCCCCAGCCCTTCGTCCGGGCGCGGCGGCCGACGGTGACCAGCACCTTGTCGGCGTCCAGCTGCATCGGGTTTCCGTCCTTGTCGGTGACGTTCAGCTTGCCGTCTCCGAAGCCGCCGGCGCGGGCGCCGAGCAGCAGCTGGACCCCATGTTTCTCCAGCCATTTTGCGATCGGGTCGGTCAGGGCCTTGTCGTAGAGCGGCAGGATGCGCTCGGCCATCTCGACGATGGCCACTTCGGCGCCCAGCTTGCGGAAGGCGATGCCCAGCTCCAGGCCGATGTAGCCGCCGCCGACGACGACCAGCTTCTTCGGCGCCTCGGGCAGGCTCAGGGCCTCGGTGGACGAGATCACGTCGCCGCCGAAGGGCAGGAAGGGCAGCTCGACCGGCTCGGACCCCGTGGCCAGGATGACGTGCTCGGCGGTGATGCGGATGTCGCCGTCTTCGGTTTTGACGGTGCAGGTCTTGGCGTCCGAGAAGTCGGCCCAGCCCTTGATGACCTTGACCTTGGCCTTCTTCAGCAGGGCGGCGACGCCCGCGTTCAGCTTCTTGACCACGCCGTCCTTCCACGCGACCGTCTTGGACAGGTCGATGGCCGGGGTGGAGGCGGTGATGCCCAGCGTGCCGTCGCCGGCGGCCTTGGCCACCGTCTCGAACTTGCCCGCCGCGTGGATGATGGCCTTGGACGGGATGCAGCCGACGTTCAGGCAGGTGCCGCCGAGGCCGGGGGATGCGTCCACCAGCACGGTCTCCAGCCCCAACTGGCCGCAACGGATCCCTGCGACATAGCCGCCGGTGCCCGCGCCGATGATCAGGACTTTGGTCTTGAGGGTCTGCATCAAACTCTCCGCTCATCCCCGCGGAGGCGGGGACCCAGGTTTCGGCTACGCGCTCAACGTCTCGGTCAGATCGCGCCAGCCGGGGTTCATGTCTTCAATCAGCCGCAGTTTCCACTGACGGTTCCACTTCTTGATCTGCCGCTCCCGCTGAAACGCCGCCTCGCGGGTTTCGTGGATCTCGAACCAGACCAGCCTTTCGACCTCATAGAGGGCCGTGAACTTGGAGCCCGCCCCTTCCTTGTGCTGCCAGGCGCGCAGACCGATGTCGTCCGTCGAGCCTGTGTAGAGCGTCCCATTCCGTCGGCTGGCCATGATGTAGGTGAAGAAGGCCAAGGGCGGGGTCCGAAGCTAAAGCCTGGGTCCCCGCCTCCGCGGGGATGAGCGGAAGGAAGAGACTGGGTTATCAGTTCATCCAGAGCGTGGCCGGGTTCTCCAGCAGGTTTTTGATCTTCTGCACGAAGACCGCCGCGTCATGGCCGTCGACGATGCGGTGATCGAAGCTGGAGGACAGGTTCATCATCTTGCGCACGACCATCTGGCCGTTCCGCACCACGACGCGTTCCTCGATCTTGTTCGGACCGACGATGGCGACTTCGGGGTGGTTGATGATGGGCGTGTGCACCACGCCGCCGAGCGTGCCCAGCGAGGTGATGGTGATGGTCGAGCCGGACAGCTCCTCGCGCTTGGCGCTGCCGTCCTTGGCGGCGCCCGAGACGCGGGCGATCTCCTCGGCCGTGTCATAGGCGTCGCGCGCTTCGGCGTGGCGGACGACCGGGACCATCAGGCCGTTCGGCGTCTGGGCGGCGATGCCCAGATGGACGGCGTTGTGCTGGGTCAGCACGCCCGCCTCGTCGTCATAGGTGGCGTTGATGTTCGGCTGGTCCTTCAGGGCCACGACGATGGCGCGGGCGATGAAGGGCAGGACGTTCAGCTTGGCGCGGCCGGTGCCCTTGTTCTGGGCGTTCAGGTGGGCGCGCAGCTCTTCCACCGCCGTCATGTCGATGTCCTCGACATAGGTGATGTGCGGGATGCGACGCACGCTCTCGGCCATCTTCTCCGCGATCTTGCGGCGCAGGCCGATGATGCGGACTTCGTTGGTTCCCTCGGCCTTGGCGTAGAGGGAACCGCCCGAGGCTGTGGCCGGGGCGAACGTGCCGCCGCGTGCGACGAAGGCGTCCAGATCGGCGTGCTCGATGCGGCCTGCGGGACCGCTGCCCGGCACGAAGACCAGATCGATCCCCAGATCACGCGCGCGGTTGCGCACGGCGGGGGAGGCCAGCGGGCGCTCGCCCGGCTGGCGGCCGGTCAGGGCCGGAACGGGCTTGGCGTCGGCCTTGGGCGCAGCCGCAGGCTTGGCGGCCGGTGCGGCGACAGGAGCCGGTGCGGCCTTCTCGGCCTTGGCGGCGGGCGCCGGAGCGGCGGCGGGGGCCTCGGCGACATTGCCCTTGCCTTCGACCTTGAAGCTGACCAGCGGGCCGCCGACGGCGATCTGTTGACCGGCTTCGCCGTGCAGGGCGACGACGACGCCGGAGACCGGGCTGGTCAGTTCGACCGTCGCCTTGTCGGTCATGACCTCGGCCAGAATCTGGTCTTCCTGAACCGCGTCGCCGACCTTGACGTGCCAGCCGACCAGCTCGGCCTCAGCCGTGCCTTCGCCGACGTCGGGCAGTTTGAAGACGTGGTTCGCGCCGGCGGCGGCGACCGGGACCGGGGCGGCCTCAGCCTTGGGCGCTTCGACCGGAGCCGCAGCAGGCTCGGGCGCGGCGGCGACCGGCACAGGGGCCGGTTCATCGGCGGCGGCGTTGCCTTCGCCCTCGACCTCGAACTCGGCCAGCGGGCCGCGAACGGCCATCATCTGACCGGGCTCGCCGTGCAGGGCGGTGACGACGCCCGCGACCGGGCTGGTCAGTTCGACCGTGGCCTTGTCGGTCATGACGTCGGCGACGATCTGATCCTCGGCGACCGTATCGCCGACCTTGACGTGCCAGCCGACGAGCTCGGCTTCGGCGGTGCCTTCGCCCACGTCGGGCAGCTTGAATACGTAACGACCCATCTTAGCGTCCTCCGGCCATGACGCTCTTCAAGGCGTCGGCGACCCGCTGCGGTCCGGGGAAATATTCCCATTCAAAGGCGTGCGGATAGGGCGTGTCCCAGCCGGTCACGCGCGCCACCGGCGCCTCCAGGTGATAGAAGCAGCGCTCCTGAACCAGGGCGCTCAGTTCGCCGCCGAAGCCCGAGGTTTTCGGCGCCTCATGCACGATGACGCAGCGGCCGGTCTTCTTGACCGAGGCCTCGATGGCCTCGATGTCCAGCGGAACCAGGGTGCGCAGGTCGATGACCTCGGCGTCGACGCCCGCATGCTCGGCGCCCGCCAGCGCGACCCAGACCATGGTGCCATAGGCCAGGATGGTGACGTCGGATCCTTCCTTCATCACGCGGGCCTTGCCGATCGGCTCGACGTATTTGCCGGTCGGGACCTGGGCCAGCTCCTGCGCCTTCCACGGGCTGACCGGCTTTTCGTGCCAGCCGTCGAAGGGGCCGTTATACAGGCGCTTGGGCTCGAAGAATATGACCGGATCGTCGTCCTCGATCGCCGCCAGCAGCAGGCCCTTGGCGTCATAGGGGTTGGACGGGATCACCACCTTCAGGCCGGCGATGTGGGTGAACAGGCTTTCCGGCGACTGGCTGTGCGTCTGGCCGCCGAAAATGCCGCCGCCATAGGGGCTGCGGATCACCATCGGCGTGGTGAACTGGCCGCCCGAGCGATAGCGCATCTTGGCCGCTTCGGAGACGATCTGGTCGTAGGCCGGATAGATGTAGTCGGCGAACTGGATTTCGACGACCGGGCGCAGGCCATAGGCGGCCATGCCGATGGCCGTGCCGACGATGCCGGTTTCCGAGATCGGGGCGTCGAAGCTGCGGTTCAGGCCGTGCTTCTTCTGCAGGTGGTCGGTGACGCGGAATACGCCGCCGAAATAGCCCGCGTCCTCGCCGTAGGAGACGACGGTGGGGTCTTCGGCCATCTTGACGTCCAGGGCCGAGTTCAGGGCCTGGATCATGTTCATCGGCGCAACGGCGGGAGCGTCCGGAGCGACCGACGCCGGGGCGTCCTTCTGGTCGACCATGTCGGCTTCAATCTTGTCGTTGATCTCGGCCATCACTCAGACTCCTACTTCGCGGCGCTGTTCGACCAGACGCCAGTCCTCGGTCGCATAGACCTCCTCGAACATGGTCTTCACGCTGGGTCGCGATTGGCCCAGCGTGCCGACGGCCTCGGATTCACGGGCGGCGGCGCGGACCTTTTCGACCGCTTCCTTTTCGGCCTCTTCCTGCTGTGCGTCCGACCATTCGCCGAGCGCGATCAGGTGCTGCTTCAGGCGGGCGATCGGATCGCCCAGCGGCCACTTCTCGTGTTCGTCGCCGGGGCGGTAGCGGCTGGGATCGTCCGAGGTCGAGTGCGGGGCGCCGCGATAGGTGAACAGTTCGATGATCGTCGCGCCCTGATTGGTGCGGGCGCGCTCCTCGGCCCACTGGGTCGCGGCCCAGACGGCCAGGAAGTCGTTGCCGTCGACGCGCAGGGCGGGCAGGCCGTAGCCGATGCCCTTGGACGCGAAGGTGGTCTCAAGCCCGCCGGCGATGCCTTGGAACGAGCTGATGGCCCACTGGTTGTTAACGATGTTCAGGATGACCGGCGCGCGATAGACGGCGGCGAAGGTCAGGGCCGAGTGGAAGTCGCTCTCGGCCGTCGAGCCGTCGCCGATCCAGGTGATGGCGATCTTGTCGTCGCCGCGGATGGCCGAGGCCATGCCCCAGCCCACGGCCTGAACATACTGCGTGCCCAGATTGCCCGAAATGGTGAAGAAGCCGTAGTCCTTGGCCGAATACATGATCGGCAGCTGGCGGCCCTTGATGGGGTCTTCGGCGTTCGAATAGATCTGGTTCATCATGGTCGCGAGCGGATAGTCGCGCGCGATCAGAAGGCCCTGCTGACGATAGGTGGGGAAGCCCATGTCCTCGCGGCTCAGGATCATGCCCTGGGCGACCGCGATGGCCTCTTCGCCGGTGCACTTCATATAGAAGCTGGTCTTGCCCTGGCGGTGGGCGCGGTGCATCCGGTCGTCGAAGGCGCGCGTCAGGATCATGGCCTTCAGGCCGCGACGCATTGTCTCGGGGTCCAGCTTGGGATTCCAGGGGCCGACGGCCTTGCCTTCATCGTCCAGAACGCGGATCAGGCGGAAGGCGTGATCGCGCATCTCGGCGGGGGCCGTGCTGACGTCGGGGCGGTCGACCGCGCCCGGCGCATCGAGCTTCAGGTGGCTGAAATCAGGCGTGTCGCCCGGCCGGCCCGAAGGCTCCGGGACGCGCAGCGACAGCGTCGGGGTGTTCTTCATCAATGCCTCCCGTCCGGTTGAACCGGCCGCGTTTCCTTATGAAGCAGGGCATAGCATGTCGGCTCACTGTTAGCTCTCCCAAAAACACCCTTGCCAAATGCTGATTTGGGGTATTTTATTGCGCGGAAAGCTAATTCGGAGAAAGCCTTTGGCCGACGAACTCGACCCCATCGACGCACGCATCCTCGACATCCTTCAACAGGACGCAGGCCTGTCCGTCGCCGAGGTCGCCGATCGCGTCGGCCTGTCGGCCTCGCCGTGCTGGCGCCGGATCAAGAGACTGGAGGACTCTGGCCTGATACGCAAGCGTGTCACGCTCTTGGACGCCGGACTTCTGGGCCTGGACTTCGAAGTCTACGCCATCGTCAAGCTGAGCCTGCCGACGCGCGACAACCTGCAGATCTTCGAACAGGCCGTCGAAGGCTGGCCCGAAGTCGTGCAGTGCGCCACCATCACCGGCCGCGAGGACTATGTCCTGCGCATCATCACCACCGACATGCACGCCTTTGATCAATTCCTGCGCGACAAGCTGCTGACGCTGGGAATCGTCTCCAATTGCGAGAGCCACATCGTCACCCGCGGGGTCAAGAACGTCACCACCCTGCCGCTGGGCATCATCACGCCGCACGTCAGCTGAGAGGCGTCGCCTTTCGGTCAGGCGGAACCTCCATTTCACGCGGCTCGTTGGCCTGAGGTGAAAAGCGGAGGTTTCCGACATGCTGAAATGGGCGCTCATCTTCGCCGTCATCGCCCTTGTCGCCGGTCTGCTGGGTTTCGGCGGGATCGCGGGCGCGGCGGCGGGCATCGCCAAATTCCTGGCCATCCTGGCGCTGATCGTCTTCGTGGTCTTCCTGATCCTGGGCGTGACCGTGGCCAAGAAGGTCACCTGAGGGTTTCGAACGCCACCGCGTGAACCTTGTCCCGCCCCAGAAGCGCGGCCAGGGGCGGGGTTGGGAACAATCCCGCGATCGCCGGATCGCGCACATCCAGGCCGCCGGTGAAGGCGCCGAAGGCGGGCATGATCAGCCGCCGTCCGTCGGTGACGAAGCAGGGACGGCGCACGCCTCGTCCATAGGCGGCGACGCGAGCGGCGGGATGCAGGTGGCCCGCCACCTCGCCCTGCGCGGGGTCGGGCTGCGGTTCGTGGATCAGGAACAGGCCGCCCAGCGCCAGGGTTTCGACCACCCGCCCGGGCAGGCGCTTGAAGGGATTGGCCAGCGCGCCGGCCAGGGCGTCCAGGTCGTGATTGCCCTCCAGCCAGATCCAGTCGCGACCCGCGGCCAGCCTCTCCAGCCGCGCCAGTTGGGCGCCGTCCATGCGCGACACAGCCTTTGAATCATGGAAGCTGTCGCCCAACAGGACGACCGCGCGCGGGTCCAGCGCGTCGATCTCGGCCTCCAGCCGGGCCAAGGTGGCGGGGCTGTCATAGGGCGGCAGCATCTGCCCGCGCGCCGCGAAGGCCGAGCCTTTCTCCAGATGCAGGTCCGAGGCGATCAGGGCCTGACGCCCCGGCAGCCATAGGGCGCCGGAGCAGCGCAGCACGCAGGCTTCGCCGTTGAGCATCAGCTTCAGCCCGCCGCACGGATGACGATAGGGCGACAGAATTTCCCGCAAGGCGTCGTTCATCGTCCTTCTCCCCGTGGGGGAGAAGGTGGCTCGCGCAGCGAGACGGATGAGGGGGCGGCCGGCCTCAACCTCATCGTCTGACGTTCAGCTCGCTGAAGCAGCCCCCTCATCCGAGCGGCTCCGCCGCCCACCTTCTCCCCCGAGGGGAGAAGGACGCGCCTTATCTTCACGCCGCCCCCTTCAGCGCCTCGGGCGCGTCTTCCATGACCTCGGCGATCAGGGCCTCGGCGGTCTCGTCCAGGATCATTTCCGCCGCGTCTCCCCCGACCCGTTCACGCCCGATCTGCACCAGCACCGGCACGCAGAAGGGCGAGGGCCGGTCCAGCGCTTTGTGCACGATCCGCCCGTGGATGCGGCTCAGCAGTTGCCCCAGCCGCGCCACGTCCAGCAGGCCCGTCGCCGCATCCGCCCGCGCCGTCCTCAGCAGCAGGTGATCGGGCTGATGGCGACGCAGCACGTCGTAGATCAGGTCGGTGGAAAACGTCACCTGCCGCCCGGTCTTTTCCGCCCCCGGTTGGCGCTGCTCGATCAGGCCCGAGATAAGGGCGCAGTTGCGGAAGGACCGCTTCATCATGAAGCTTTCCTCCAGCCAGGCTTCCAGATCGTCGCCCAGCATGTCCGGCTCGAACAGGGCGTCCAGATCGAGGCCGTCCATCGGCCGGATCGACCAGATGGCCAGCGAGTAGTCGGTGACCACAAAGCCCAGCGGCCCGACGCCCATCCGGTCCAGTCGCCGCGTCAGCAGCATGGCCAGGGTCGTGTGCGCCAGTCGCCCCTCGAACGGATAGGCGACCAGGAAATGCCGCGTGCCCCTCGGAAACGTCTCGACCAGCAGGGTCTGCGCTTCGGGGATGGCGCTGCGCAATGCCTGAAGCTCCAGCCACTCCTGCACGTCGTACGGCAGGACGCGCCAGTGGTCGCGGTCCTGCACCATGCGCCGCACCCGCTCGGCCAGTGACGTGCCCAGTGGAAATTTCGAGCCGCCGTAGGAGGGGATCTTCGGGTCCTTGTCCACGGCGGGCGAGACGAGGGCGTCCGTCTTGACGATGCCCTGAAAGGCCCAGACCTGACCGGCGAAGACGAAGGTGTCGCCCGGCGTCATCTGTTCGAAATACCACTCCTCGGCCTCGCCGATCTTGCGCCCTGCGACCAGATGTTTGCCGCCCGCGCGCCGCCCCGCGACCCGCACGTTCAGATTGGCGGCCGAGACGATGGCGCCGACGTTCATCCGGTGCCGCTGGGCCATCTGGGCGTTGCGGACCGTCCACTTGCCGTCGCGGGTGCGCACGATGCGGGCGAAGCGGTCATAGGTTCGCAGCGCATAGCCGCCGGTGGCGACCAGATCGACCACCTCCTCGAAGGCCTCATAGGTCAGACCGCGATAGGGACCGGCCGTCGTCACCTCGGCGAACAGGTCGGGCAGGTCGAAGGGTTCAGAACAGGCGCAGCCCATCACGTGCTGGGCCAGCGTATCCAGCGTGCCGGTATGCTCCGGCTCCCAGTCGAAGGCGTTCTCGGCCACCGCCTCGCGCGCGGCCTGGCATTCCAGCATCTCGAAGCGGCTGGCGGGGACCATCAGGGCGCGCGAGGGCTCGTCCAGCCGGTGGTTGGCCCGGCCGATCCGCTGGACCAGACGGCTGGCCCCCTTGGGCGCCGCCAGCTGGATCACCAGGTCGACGTCGCCCCAGTCGATGCCGAGATCCAGCGTCGAGGTGCAGACCACGGCCTTGAGGTCGCCGCGCGCCATCGCCGCCTCGACCTTGCGCCTCTGCTCGGCGGCCAGGGAGCCGTGGTGCAGGGCGATGGGCAGGTCGTCCTCATTGATCGCCCACAGCGACTGGAAGACGAACTCGGCCTGCCAGCGGGTGTTGACGAAGATCAGGCTGAGGCCGGCGCGGCGGATGGCGTCATAGACCTCCGGGATGGCGTGGACGCCGGTGTGCCCGGCCCAGGGCACGCGGCCTTCTGAAACCAGCACGTCGACCACCGGCGGCGCGCCGGGGTCGCCGAGGACGACGCGAATCCCTTCTCCCCTTGTGGGAGAAGGTGGGCCCGAAGGGCTCGGATGAGGGGTTTTTCTGTCGTCGGACGGGATGATTTCGGGAACGTCGCGAGACCTCTCATCTGTCAGGCTCCGCCTGCCACCTTCTCCCACAAGGGGAGAAGGAGAAAGCCAGTCGGCGATCTTTTGCGGATCATCGACTGTCGCAGACAGGGCCACCCGCCGCATCCCCGGCGCGAACGTCTGCAACCGCGCCAGCCCCAGCGTCAGCAGGTCGCCGCGCTTGCCGCTCCAGATGGCGTGGACCTCGTCCAGCACCACGCATTTCAGATCGGCGAAATAATCCCTCGCCCCTTCCCAGGCGCAGAACAGGGCCAGCTGCTCCGGCGTGGTCAAAAGGATGTCGGGCGGAAAGTCGCGCTGGCGCTGCTTCTTCGACTGTTTGGTGTCGCCGGTGCGGCTCTCGACGTGGATGTTGAGCCCGATCTCGCGGATCGGCGTCATCAAGTTGCGCTCGACGTCGGTGGTCAAGGCCTTCAGCGGCGACAGATAGAGGGTGTGGACACCCGACCCCGGCCCCGACTGCGGCCTCGGCCCCCGTTCGGCCAGATCGATCAGGCTGGGCAGGAAGCCGGCCAGCGTCTTGCCCCCGCCCGTCGGCGCCACCAGCAGGGCGTGCTGTCCGGCCTGCGCCGCCGCCACCATCTCCAGCTGATGCCGACGCGGCGACCAGCCCCGACCGGCGAACCAGTCGGCGAACAGGGGCGGAAGCGTTGCAGTGATCGGCGTCGTCACGCCAAGCCTATAACATGTTCCCGTTCCGTTTCGTCACCTTCGACGCTATCTAGCGAGGGTGACTGTCGAATCCGCCGAGATCAGCACCGCGTCGACCCTGACGTTCGACCTGCCGCCCGCGCTGGCCACGCCGCCGGGGGCAGGGGCCGTGTGCGACGATCAGGGCGCGCGCAAGATCGGGCGGGGCGCCGCCGAGGGCCTGTTCACCGGCGGGGCCGTCATCGTCGCCCACGCCGGGCTGACCGCGCGACGGCTGGGTCTGGCGCCGCCGCCGCGCTCGGCCGAGATGCTGGATGCGCTGGAGCTGTTCGCCTTCGTGCGCCCGGCCCGGTTCTGCGCGCCGTCGGCCACGGGACTGGCGCTGGCGCTCGGGCGCGAGGAGCCGAGGGGCGCCGAGGCCCAGGCCGCCGCCCTGCGCGCCGCCGCTGCCGACCTGCTGGCCGAACTGGCCGCGCCCGCTTATCCGGGGCGAGAGGAGGCCTATACGCTGGCCCTGACGCTGGAGCGGGCGGGCTGGGGCTGGGCGTCGCGGGTGCTTCAGGCCCTGCGCGCCGGGCCGTTGCGGAACCGCCAGCAGCGCGGCTCGGGCCTCGATGTCTGGGCGCGCCTGCAGGAGTGGGAGGACGAGGCGCCGCGCGGTGAAGCCGGATCGGCCCCCGTCGATTCCGAGAGCGCCCGCATCCGTCTGGACAAGCTGCTTCAGGCCTCGGGTCTGGACGAGACGCGGCCCGCTCAGTCCGACTATGCGGCCGAGGCCGCATACGCCTTTTCGCCCCGTAATGAAGAGGGCCGCCCGCGCGTCCTGCTGGCCGAGGCGGGGACCGGCACCGGCAAGACCCTGGGCTATCTGGCGCCCGCCAGCCTGTGGGCCGAGCGCAACGCCGGGGCGGCGTGGATCTCCACCTACACCCGCGCCCTGCAACGCCAGATCGACCGCGAGAGCAGGGCCCTGTGGCCCGACGAGGCCGAGCGCCGCCGCAAGACGGTGGTGCGCAAGGGGCGCGAGAACTACCTGTGCCTGCTGAATCTTCAGGACATGGTGCAGGCGGCGCAGTTGGGGAACGGCGACCTGATCGGCATGGCGCTGGCCGCGCGCTGGGTCGCCCATACCCGCGACGGCGACATGACCGGCGGCGACTATCCCGGCTGGCTGCCCGGCCTCTATGCGACCGCGCCCATGCATCAGGCGGGCCCGGCCAATCTGGTCGACCGGCGCGGCGAGTGCGTGCACGCCGCCTGTCCCCACTATCGCCTGTGCTTCGTAGAAAAGACCATCCGCGCCAGCCGTCGGGCCGATCTGGTGGTGGCCAATCATGCACTGGTGATGACGCAGGCCGCCTTCGACGGCGCCCGCACAGCGCGCGGCCTGAAGCAGGACGGCGAGACGGCGGCGCTGAAACGCATCGTCTTCGACGAGGGCCACCACCTGTTCGACGCCGCCGACAGCGCCTTCTCCGCCTGCCTGTCGGGGCAGGAGGCGGCCGAGCTGCGCCGCTGGATCCGCGGGCCCGAGGGGCGCGGCCGTCGCGGACGCGGGCTGGAGCAACGGCTGGGCGATCTGACCGCCGATAACGAAGCCGCCTCCAAGGCGCTGAAGGACGCGCTGCAGGCCGCCGCCCAACTGCCCGGCGAGGGCGTGTCGGGCCGCATCGCCCCGGCGTCCGGCGAGGTGAACCCTATCGGGCCGATCGAGCGGTTTCTGGTCGCGGCGCTGGAGCAGCTGCGCGCCCGCGCGGCCGAGAACGGCGGCGCCGAGTTCGGGCTAGAGTGCGCCCTGCGCCCCGTCACCGAGCCGGTGCTGGAGGCCGCGCGCGAGGCCGCCCGCGCTATCGCCGCCGTCGAGGCGCCCCTGCTGGCCCTGTCGCGCCACCTGGAAGACATTCTGGACGAGGAGGCGGCCGAACTGGACGGCGCGGCGCGCGCTCGCATCGAGGGGTCGCTGCGCGGGCTGGACCGGCGCGCGCGCATGACCCTGCCCGGCTGGCGCTCTATGCTGGCGGCGCTGGAGGAGGGGGGCGACGAACCGGACCCCGATTATGTCGACTGGCTTTCGGCGGAAGCCGCTTTCGGCCGCATACACGACGTGGCCCTGCGTCGTCACTGGATCGACCCGACCGTGCCGCTGGAGGCGGCGGTGGTCATGCCGTCGCACGGGGTGCTGGTGACATCCGCCACCTTGTCCGATCCGGCGGCGGACGACCCGTTCGACCTGGCCCGTCTGCGGACCGGGGCGGCGCGCCTGATCGAACCGGCGCGGACGCTGAAGGTCGACAGCCCCTTCGACTATGCGACCAACAGCCGGGTCATCGTCGTCAATGATCTGGTCAAGGACGACCCGCGCCAGATCGCGGCGGCCATGCGCGAACTGTTTCTGGCGGCGGGCGGCGGAGGTCTGGGCCTGTTCACCGCCATCCGCCGGCTGAAGGCGGTCTATGAGCGGCTGGGGCCGGAGCTGGCGCGGGCGGGCCTGCCGCTCTACGCCCAGCATGTCGATCCGTTGGAGGTCGGGGCGCTGGTCGATGTCTTCAGGGCCGAGCGCGACAGCTGCCTGCTGGGCACCGATGCGGTCAGGGACGGGGTGGACGTGCCGGGACGGTCCCTGCGCGTTCTGGCCTTCGATCGCGTGCCGTGGCCGCGTCCGGACCTGTTGCACAAGGCGCGGCGCGAGCGGTTCGGCACGGGCTCGGGCGGGCGTTCGTGGGACGACGCCCTGGCGCGCGGACGGATTGCTCAGGCGTTCGGCCGCCTGATCCGCCGCGCCGACGACCGGGGCGTCTTCGTCATGCTGGACGCCGCCTGTCCGACGCGCCTGTTCGCCGCCCTGCCGCCGGGGACCGAGGTGCTGCGTCTGGGTCTGGCCGAGACGGTGGAGTTGACCAAGGGCTTCCTGGCGGAATCGGGCTGAAGCCTCCGCTCCCTCTTCTTTCGTCATCCTCCGGCAAGCCGCGCAGCGGCGCTGACCGGGGGACCCAGCGGCGCCGAAGGCGATCTTTGCTGCGGGCGCTGCGCGCGGGTTTTCGCCCTCCGGGCGCCGCTAGGTCCCCCGCTCTCCCTCGCTTTCGCGAGGGGCGCCGGAGGATGACGAAAGAAAAGGGGCCTGTGCATGATCGCCCTGTCGGTTATTCAAAGCGCTGCGCTTCAAACTGACCCAAGGCCCATGTCCAAGACCACCCCCGCTACTGTCGCCCTGACCAGGGCCCGCGTCGCTTTCGAGCTGCATCCCTACGATTACGACCCCGATGCGCCGCGCGTGGGCCTGCAGGCGGCCGAGGCCCTGGGCTGGGCGCCCGAGCAGGTGTTCAAGACGCTTATGACAGTGGTGGACGGCAAGCCCGTCTGCGTCGTCGTGCCGTCCGACTGCGAGGTCAGCATGAAGAAGCTGGCCGCCGCCGCCAGGGGCAAGTCGGCCCAGATGATGAAGCCCGCCGACGCAGAGCGCCTGACCGGCTTCAAGGTCGGCGGCGTCAGCCCCTTCGGCCAGAGGAAGGCCGTCCCGACCTTCATCGACGAGACGGCGATCCTGTTCGACCGGGTGCTGATCAACGGCGGCCAGCGCGGCCTGCTGCTGGAGCTGGCGCCGGACGAGGCGGCGCGCGCCTGCACGGCGACGTGGGCGGACCTGACGGCCTGACCGGCCTAGCTCTCGAACCTCACGACCACGCTGTCGGCGGAACGCTCGGCCTCGCCGTGGAACACCGCCTCGATGTTGTTGCCGTCCGGGTCGAGCAGGAAGGCGGCGTAGTAGCCGGGGTGATAGGGCCGCTCGCCCGGCGCGCCGTTGTCGGTTCCGCCCGCCGCCAGCCCCGCCTTGTGGAAGGCTTCGACCATGGCGCGGTCCTTGGCCTGGAAGGCCAGGTGGCAGCGGCCCGTCGGCCGGCCCTGCGCGGCGATGCTGTCGACCGCCGAGACGAACAGTTCGTCGGCCCAGAAGAAACGTTCGGCTTCGCCGCCGATCGGCACGCCCAGGGCCTCCAGCACCGCGCCGTAGAAGCGGCGGCTGGCCTCCAGGTCCGGCGTCACCAGTTGCAGATGGTCGATCAGCCGGCCGCGATGAAGCTGCTGCGTCTCCATGGTCCTCGTCTCCTGTCAGATTGCGATTCGAACGGACGGCAGCCTGGCCTGTTCCTGCTGACAGGACGTGTCAGCAGCCGCTCATCCTGCTAAAGCGCGCTCATGACCGACGCCGTCCCGCATCACAGCCGTAAGGGCTTGATCATCCCCTTCGTCATCGTCGCCGTGGGCCTGGTCCTGTGGACCGGCTGGTGGTTCTTCCTGACCCAGCAGATCGAGCGCCGCATGGAGGCCAAGATCGCCGGGCTGCAACAAAGCGGCTGGACTATTGAGCACGCCGGAATCTCCACCACCGGCTGGCCCATGCACGCGCGGGTGACGATCAAGCATCTGGACGTCGTCGCCCCGTCGGGCCATGCGATCGCGGCGCCCGAGATGATCGCCCAGGCCAACGCCTACAATCCCACGCGCTGGGTGCTGGCGGCGCCGGACGGCCTGACCGTCACGCGCGCAGAGAAGGGCAAGACCGCCATCCGCGCCGAGGGCGTCCGCATGAGCGTGCACGGCCTGACGCAGCGCTGGCCCAATATCGCGCTGGAGCTGGAGAAGCCGGTCTTCACCGCCCTGCCGGACGCCGAGCCCTTCCCGCTGAAACAGGCGCGTCTGGTGCAGTTCTACATGCGGCCGCACCTGGTCGGCTCGGACACGCCGACCGATGATGTGGACGTGCTGTTCCGTCTGGTCGACGGCGAGGGCCGCCCGAACGGCCCGGTCGAAGGCTTCACCCAGTCGGGGATGCTGAACGCTCAGATTGAGGCGGTGATCGAAAAGGCCTCGGCCCTGCGCAAGGGCGCGGACGCCAAGGGGCTGCTGACCGCCTGGACGGCGGCGGGCGGCCGCTTCATCGACGTGAAGGGCCAGCTTCAGGCCGGCGAGAGCAAGGCCTTCGTCTCCAGCGACGCCCTGTCGGCGGACGGCAAGGGCCGGCTGGAAGGCGAGGTCTTCGTGCGCGCCGAGAAGCCGCTGGCGGCCATTGTCGGCCTGGCGGGCGCCCAGCAGGGCGGGGCGCTGGACCGCGCCGCCGCCGCCAGGGCCGCCGCCGCCACGCCGCAGGGCGGGACCGGCGACGACGGTCAGGGCGTGGAGCTGGCCATCCTGTTCCGCGGCGGCCGCACCTATCTGGGGCCGTTCGCCCTGGCGCCCGCGCCGCAGCTGTTCTGATGCTGATCGAGCCGCCCGCCGACGAAGCGCGCCTGTCGCTGGAACGCGCCGTGGTCGAGGCCGCTCGCGCCCGGCTGGCGGCGGGGCCGCGCGGCTCGGTCGACGGCGACGCCATCGCCCAGCGCGCGGTTCTGTCCGGGATGAGCCTGTCGGAAAAAGCGGCGGTGCGCGCCGTGCTGGGACGGCTGGAGGCGGCCGACGGACGGCCGTTGATCGCCTGCGGATCGTTGTCGCAGATCCTGGCGTCTGACCGCTGGGGTCTGGCGGCGCGGCCGATGGCAGAGGCGGATCAGGCCCTGATCGCCGTGCGCGACGGGGCGGCGCAGAAAACGCGGGCCCTGATCGATCTGTCGGCGCGGCCGTGGTGGGGGCGGTTGCTAGCCCTGCCCATGCTGAAGGTCATCGCCGCCCTGCCGGATGACGCCGCCGGGGCTCCGCGCGCCCTGATGGTCTCGACCGAGGCGCCGGGACCGACCGGCGACGACCGCACCTTCTGGGTCACGGACAGCGGTTGGCCGGACGCCCGCATCGTCGAGGCCCTGGGCCAGGCGGGCCTGGCGGCCGAATTTCTGTCGGGCGGAGGCGGGTTGAAGCTGTTCGTCCTGACGGGCTATGTGCAGGCGGAAGACATCAGGCTGGACGGCGCGCCCGGCGGCCTGACCGGCGTCATCGGCGCCGCTCCCGTCTTCTGACAAATTGCGGCTTATAGACTTCGACTGGCAGGGGATGACGCGCGCATGACCGAAGCGAACCAGGCGCCGTCCGGCGGCGCGCCTCAACCCAAACGCGGCGTGCTGGACATCGCCCCCTATGTCGGCGGCAAGAGCGCCATCGCCGGGGTGGCCAAGCCGATCAAGCTGTCGTCCAACGAAAACGCCCTGGGCGCGGGCGAAAAGGCGCGCGAGGCCTTCGCCGCCGCCGTCGCCTCGATCCACCTCTACCCCGACGGCCGAGCCGACCGCCTGCGCGCGGCCGTGGCGGAGGCGCATGGGCTGGAGCCGGAGCGGCTGATCTTCGGCAACGGCTCGGACGAGGTCTTCGCCCTGCTGAACCAGACCTATCTGGAGGCCGGCGACAACATCGTCACCAGCCAGTACGCCTTCGTCGCCTATCAAATCTCGGCCCGCGCCTGTCAGGCGCAGGTCAGGCTGGCGGCCGAGCCGGACTTCCGCGCCGATGTCGACGCCATGCTGGGCCTGGTCGATGAGCGGACCAAGCTGGTCTATCTGTCGAACCCGGCCAATCCGACCGGCAGCTTCGCCACGGGCGAGGAGATCCGTCGCCTGCACGCGGGCCTGCCGCCCCACGTCATCCTGGTGATTGACGAAGCCTACGCCGAGTTCGTGACCGAGCCGGACTGGGAAAGCGCCTTCGATCTGGCGCGCACGGCGCCCAACATCGTCGTCACCCGCACCTTCTCCAAGCTGCACGGTTTGGGCGGCCTGCGCGTCGGCTTCGGCTATGCGCCGTTGGCGGTGGAACAGGCCATCGACCGCATCCGCCTGCCGTTCAACGTCTCCCTGCCGGGGATCGAGGCGGCCATCGCGGCGTTGGGCGACGAAGCGCACCAGAAGGCCTCGCGCGACCTGGTGGCCGAGTGGCGGCCGCGCCTGATCCAGGCCGTCAAGGGCTTCGGCTTCGAGGTGTTCCCGGCCTCGGGCAACTTCATCCTGATCCGCTTCCCGGATGCGAAGCGCCCGGCCTCGGCGGCGCAGGACTATCTGCAGTCCAGGGGGATCATCGTGCGCGGCGTGGCCAGCTATGGCCTGCCGGACTGCCTGCGGGTGACGGTCGGGACCGAGGATCAGAACCGCGCCGTCATCGACGCGCTCAGCGAGTTCGCGGCGGGCTGACGCCTCAGTCGCCGCTGTTGAAGCGGACCACGCCGATCACGCCTGCGCGCCAGACATGGTCGTCCTCGATCAGGGGGCTGTCCTTGATGTCGCCCAGGCGCTGTTCGTAGTTGAAGAAGGCGCCGACGCCGTAGCGGTCGCCGATCGGCACGGCCAGCAAGGCCGCCGCGCCCGCCGCCGACAGGCCGCCCGAAGGCGTGAAGGCGGCGTAGTCGGTGTTGGCCGCCTCCTGGGCGGTGACGCCGTAATAGCGCTGGACCCGCTCGTCGCTGCCGCCGCGCATATAGGCCATGGTCTGCAATAGGCCGATGGGCGTCACGCGCTGGTGGCTGACCGAGCCGTAGTATTCCAGTCCGGCGTCGTCGCCCGTGGCGTCATGCTGGATGCGGCCGCCGACCACGATGTTCCCCGGCAGGCGCTTGAAGGCGTAGAGCGCCGCATCGGCGCCCAGGTCCGGCCGGTCCATGCCGTCGATATCGCCCGCTGCGAAACGAGGGCGAAGCTGGACGCCCGCATGGAAGCCGTCGCGCTTGATGGCGTTCCAGCCCAGGCCGTCCAGGCCGTTGGCGTAGACGATGTCGCGATAGGAGGCCGAGCCCCAGGCGGTGAAGTTGAAGTCTTCGGCCTTGTCGCCCGATACGCTGAAGCCGCGCACGAAGCCGCCGCCGACATCGACCTTCCACGTCTGCGGCGCCTCGACCGGCTGGAACGGCTGCGACTGCGCCAGGGCGGCGGCGGGCAGGCCGGCGAAGGCGGCGGTCAGGAGCGCGAGGCGAAAGGTGGAGCGGAAAATCATGAGCGGGTCCCAGGTCAACAACTGATGATATAGGGGCCCGTCCTGCAAAGCCTAGGTTTGGGGCGGCAACAAGGCGATCGAGGCGCCTTCGATCCGGCTCTCCAACTGCTTCATGAACTCGGCGCGCTTCAGCCCGGCCGGAATAGGCGGCAGGAATTCGAAAACGACCGTGCCCGGATAACGTTTGAAGCCATGCGCCGGCCAATGGACGCCCGAATTGGTGGCGACCGGCCAGCAGGGCGCGTCCACGTCGCGATAGATGGCGGCCACGCCCGGCTTGTAGTCCGCCGGCTCGCCGGGCGCCGTGCGGGTGCCTTCGGGGAAGATCAGGATCTGGCGGTCGTCGGCCAGACGGGCGCGGGTCTGGCGCACCATGTCCTTCAGCGCCTTGGCGTGGGCGGCGCGGTCGACGGCGATCATCTTCGTCTTCCAGGCGAACCAGCCGAAGAAGGGCAGGGGCATCAGCTCCTTCTTCAGGACGAAGCACGGATCGTCCAGAAAGGCGAAGGGCGCGACCACGTCCAGCATTCCCTGATGCTTGGCGGCGATCAGAGCCGGGCCGGTCGGGCGATGCTCCAGCCCGCGCACCTCAACCTTGATTCCCGCGATCCAGCGCAGGCCGAACAGGACGAAGCGCGCCCACAGCTTGATCACCCCCATGGCCGCCTTGTGCGGCATCAGCAACGCCGGCGACAGCAGGACCGCGAACAGCGGCATCGACAGATACAGCCACAGGGTGAAGAGCAGGGATCGAACGGTCGTCATGCGGCGGCCTTGGCGAAGGGGACGGACGAAGAGTTAGGGAGCGACGGGCTGCGGAGCGGTCGTTTCGGCGGGCCGCTCGGGGTGGCGGCCGGTCAGGCGATGCATCCCTTCGCGGCCGAGAACGGCCAGGTATTTCATGTATTCCAGCGTCATGCGCCGGGCGGTCTCGGTGGCGCGCCACCAGGACGGCGTGTCCAGCGAAGGCGTGGAGACGGCGTAGGGCGTCAGCCGCACGCCGGGCGCGGCCCCGCGAATCTCCATCAGGCTGCGCGGCATATGATAGTCGGAGGTCACGACGATCAGGTCGTCATAGCCCTTGGACCGCGCCCAGGCGGCGATCTCCTGGGCGTTGCCGACGGTGTTCTCGGCCTCGAAGCCCAGATCGACGCAGCAGTTGAACAGCTTCTTCGACCCCGGCGTCAGGGCGCGCAGCTCCTTGCGGCGAACCTCGCGGTTGACGCCCGAGATCAGCAGGCGGTCGCCCTTGCCCTGCTCCAGCAGGCGGACGGCGGCGTTGACGCGCTCGGCCGAGGGGCCGGTCAGGGAGACGATGGCGTCGGCCCGCGCCGGTTCGGGCGCAGGCGTCAGCCCTCGCACCCGTTCGGCGAAGACGAACAGGCCCGTCAGCCACATCAGCGCCACCACGGCGATCAGCGTCAGGAACTTCATGCCTAACTAACTAGCGACGCCCGCCCAGCTTCGCCAGCGCCGTCAGGCGTGCGGCCAGCACCGCGACCGCCCCCGCCAGCAGGGGACAGGCGGCCAGCGTCAGCAGGTCCGGCCAGGCCAGCGGCAGGGCCGGCGTCAATCCGCCTTCGCCGCCGATCAGACGCAGCGCGGCCAGCATCAGCGCCGCCAGTCCGGCGCCCGCCGCCCCCGCCCCGGCGGCCAGCAGGCCGAAACGCTTCTGGAACAGGGAGGCGACAGCGCCGTCCGAGGCGCCGTTCAGGCTCAAGGTCTCGATCACCGCCGCCTGGGCCGCCATGCCCGCGCGGGTGGCGTAGGCGATGGCCGCCGCCGTCGCCGCTGCGATCAGCAGGAAGGCCGCCCCCGCCAGGGCCGTGATCAGGCCCGCCGAGCGTTCGACCTCGCCGCGCCACAGGCTGTGGTCGTCGACGGTGGCGTCCAGCCCGGCCTCGGCCAGGGCGCGGCTCAGGCTGGGCGCGCTGGCGGGCGCTTTCGGGTCCAGATGGACGATGACCAGATAGGGCAGGGGCAGGTCGGGCAGGGCCGCCTCGCCCACCCAGGGACGCAGCAGAGCCTCTGCGGCCTTGCGGTCCATCGCCTGGGCCTCGGCCACGCCGTCGACTCCGGCCAGGGTCTCGGCGGCGCGGGCGGCGGCGGCGGGGCCGGTCTCGTCGACGCGCGGCCGCACCTGCACGGTCGACTCGGCCCGCAGCTGACGCGCCCAGCCGTGCGCGGCCCGGTCGGCGGCCAGGGCGCCGACGGCGGCGATCGAAGCCAGGAAGCACAGCACGGCGATGACCACGATCAGCCAGCGCTCGCCGCCCGCCTCGCGCGGCAGAAGTTCGGGTTGGGCGCTGCCGAAGCGGCCGATCATGTCTGATCCTCCGATGCGGTCGGGGCGACGGCGGGCGTGATCTGCTCCAGCCGCCCGCCTTCCAGCCGCAGCACGGCGGCGCCGCTGCGCGCGGCCAGGGCCTCGTCGTGGCTGGCGATCAGGATCGTGGCGCCCAGCCTGTTCAGCGACTGGAACAGCCGCATCAGCTTCTCGCCCATCGGCCGGTCGACGCTGCCGGTCGGTTCGTCGGCCAGGATCAGGCGCGGCCGCGCCACCACGGCGCGGGCGATGGCCAGCCGCTGCTTCTCACCGCCTGACAGCGTCGGCGGCAGGGCGTCCAGCCGCCCGCCCAGGCCGACCCAGCGCAGCATTTCCTGCACGTCGGCGGCGTATTCGGCCGGACGCTCGCCCGCCAGACGCAGCGGCAGGGCCGCATTGTCGAAGGCCGACAGATGATCCAGCAGGCGGAAGTCCTGGAAGATGACGCCCATGCGACGGCGAAGCGCCGGAACCTCGCGTCGGGGCAGCTGGGTCACGTCCTGGCCGAACAGGCTGATTCGCCCCGCCTGCGGTCGCGCCGCCAGCGTCAGCAGCCGCAACAGCGAGGACTTGCCCGCGCCCGAGGGTCCGGTAAGGAAGTGGAAAGAGCCGTTTGGCAGAGTAAGGTTAACGTCCCGCAGCACGGCGGGCCTGCCCGCATAGCCGAAGCCCACGCCCCTGAGGCGGACGGCGTCAGGCGCGGAATCAGGGTCGGCGGCGCGGCGGATCGGATCGGGCATCGAGTTTCGTATTGGACCGGGGCGTTGCGCCGCGACAGGAGGGGGCGATAAGCCTCGCAGTCAGCTGACATGATACTGACCTGCCCCGCCTGCGCCACTAGCTATTTCGTTCCCGACGAGGCGATCGGTCCGAACGGCCGTCGCGTGCGCTGCAAGGCGTGCGGCCACGACTGGCGCGCGACCCTTGAGGACGCCCCTCTCGAACTGGAGCCGGAAGCCGCCCCGACCGAGGAGGTCGAGACCGCGCCCCGCTACGACACCTTCGCCGAGACCCCGGCGCCGGAGTTGCCGCGCGCCTTCCGCGCCAAGGCCGAGCGCAAGCGCCGCGTGCGTCAGGCGGCCGCCGCCGGGGCGGCCTGGGCGGCGGCGGCGGCCGTGGCGCTGGGCCTGCTGACCGGGGCCGTCCTGTTCCGCGAGGAGATCGCCCGCGCCTTTCCGTCGGCGGCGGGGGTCTACAGGTCGCTGGGGCTGGACGTGAACACGGTCGGTCTGGAGGTCGAGGCCCTGCGAGGCCGCACCACGCCGCACGACCCTGGCCGCACCCTGGTTTCGGGCGCGCTCCGCAACATCCGCGACATTGAAATCGTCCCGCCGCCGCTGGTGGTCGTCCTCAAGGATGCTGGGGGCGTCGAGGTGACGCGCCGCATCGTGCGCCTGGACGGACCGCCTATCCTGCCGGGGAAGGTTCAGGGCTTCGCTGTCGTCATTCCCGATCCGCAAGGCCGGGTGGCGAAGTTGAGCGTCGACTATCTGCTCGAGCAAGCGCCCGAGCCCGCCGCCAAGGCGCGGTCGGCTTCTGCGACCTCGCGCGCAAGGACTGCGGCCGATAGCGCCGTGCGCGAGGACGGCGGCCTGCGCCGCTGAGCCCCTCGACCTTCGTCCAGCCGCTTCGCCTCTCGACTCCGGCCGTGCGAAAAGGGTATCGCCGGGGCATGGCTGACACCCGACCGACGCCCGCCCCCACGGTTCTTCTGTCCCAGGCCGAGATCGAGGCCGTCGTGGCCGATCTGGCGGGCCGCATCGCTCCCCATGTCGATGACGAGACGGTAGCCTCTGTCCTGCTGACCGGCGGCCTGTGGTTCGCCGCCGACCTGACCCGCGCCCTGGCGCGCGAAGGCAGAAATGTCCGCTTCGACGCCCTGTGGCTGGCCTCCTACGGCGACGAACAGACCAGCCGCGGCCGTATCGAGGTCCGCGCGCCCTATCAGCGCTCGCTGGAAGGGCGGAAGGTGCTGATCCTGGACGACGTGTTCGACACCGGCCTGTCGCTGGCGGAAGCCGTGCGGATCACGCGCGAGGCGGGCGCCGCCGAGGTGCTGACCTGCGTCTTTGCTCGCAAGCCCTGGCCCAAGCCCCGCGCGCCCGAGCCCGACTTCGTCGGCTGGGAGGCGCCGAACCGCTTCCTGGTCGGCTACGGCCTGGACCACGCGGGCGGCCTGCGCGGCCTGCCCGACATCTGCGCTCTGGACTAGGTCTGGAGCCAGTCCGCCATCGGCTCGCGGGCGAACATCTCGTCATAGGTCGGACGCGGGCGGATGACCGCGCTGCGGTCGCCGTCGACGAGGACTTCGGCGGCCAGGGGACGGGTGTTGTATTCGCCGCTCATGACCGCGCCATAGGCTCCGGCGCTCATGAAGACGACCAGGTCGCCCGCCTTCAACGGCGGCAGGTCGCGGTCGCGCGCGAAGGTGTCCCCTGTCTCGCAGACCGGTCCGACGACGTCGTAAGGCAGCGCCTCGCCTGCGACCGGGCGGACCGGCTTCAGGTCGTGGAAGGCGTCATAGAGGGCCGGGCGCATCAGATCGTTCATCGCCGCGTCCAGGACTAGGAAGCGGCGGCCGTCCGTCCGCTCATTGACCTGGATGACGCGGCTCAGCAGCACGCCCGCATTGGCGGCCATCAGGCGGCCGGGCTCGAAGGCGGCCTCGACGTTCAGGCCATCCAGCACGCGCGCGGCCATGGCGACGTATTCGGCCGGAGCGGGCGTCGCCGCCTCGCCGTAATAGGGTACGCCCAGCCCGCCGCCGAGGTCGAGGCGGGTGACGCTGTGCCCCTCGGCGCGCAGGTCCTCCGTCATCTGGCGCAGCACGCGGAAGGCGGCCTCCAGCGGGCTCAGGTCCGTGATCTGGCTGCCGATGTGGCAGGCCAGGCCCACCGGCGTGACGTGGGGCGAGACCGAGGCGCGAGCGTACAGCGCCATCGCCTCCTCGACCGGGACGCCGAATTTGTCGCCGGCCCCGCCGGTGGTGATCTTGGCGTGGCCGCCCGCGCCGATCTTCGGATTGACGCGAATGGCGATAGACGGGGACGCCGATTTCCTGGCGGCGACGGCGATCAGCCGGTCCAGTTCGGCCGAGGACTCGACGTTGATCTGGCGCACGCCCTGCTCGATGGCGAAGGCCAGTTCGGCGTCGGTCTTGCCCACGCCCGAGAAGATGATGCGTTCGCCCGGAATGCCGACCGCCAGGGCGCGGCGGATCTCGCCTTCGGACACGGTGTCGGCGCCGCAGCCGAATTTGGCCAGCGTCGCCAGCACGGACAGGTTGGAGTTGGCCTTGACTGCGAAGGCGATCAGAGCCTCGCCCAGCGCGCTTCTATGCGCGTCGCACGCCTCGCGCAGCAGACCGTAATGGCGGCGCAGGGTGGCCGAGGAATAGACATAGGTCGGCGTGCCGACGCGGTCCGCCAGCGCCTCCAGAGAGACGCCCTCGGCATGCAGGACGCCGTCCTTGAGATCGAAATAGTGCACCGGCGGGGAGTCCAGTCAGAGAGAGGAGCACGAAGGCTCAGTTCATCGGCGGCGGCTTGCCGAACGGGTCGGACGTGCCGTTGTCGATCGGCATCTGGCGCGGCGGCAGGTTCTGCATCGCCGGTTCCGGCAGGTGCTCGGCCGAGCGGTCGCGGATGGCGCGCTCGGTCTGCTTCTTCGGCGTAGCGCCCTGAGGCGGCTCCAGGTCGGCCATGCGGCCGCAACCGGCCAGGAGAAGGGCGGCGGCGCCCGCCAGGATCAGGGTCTTCTTCACAGGCGGCTTCTCCAGTCGGCGATGCGCGCGCGGACCTGTTCCGGCGCCGTGCCGCCGAAGCTCTGGCGGCTGGCGCAGGAGGCTTCGGGCGTCAGCACTTCATACACGCCTTCGGTGATCCGGCCATCCAGAGCCTGCAATTCGCTCAGCGGCAATTCGCCCAGACCCAGGCCCAGCGCCTCGGCCCGCTTCACGGCGGCGCCGGTGACGTGGTGCGCCTGGCGGAACGGCAGGTTCAGCTCGCGCACCAGCCAGTCGGCCAGGTCGGTGGCGGTCGAGAAGCCCGCGCCCGCGGCGGCGGCCATCTTCTCGGTGTTGGGGCGGATCACGGCGACCATGGCGGTCATGGCCGTCAGCGCCAGATCCAGCGCATCGAAGGCCTCGAACACCGGCGGCTTGTCCTCCTGCATGTCCTTGGAATAGGCCAGCGGCAGGCCCTTCATCACCGTGGTCAGGGCGATCAGGGCGCCGTTGATGCGGCCCGTCTTGGCGCGCACCAGCTCGGCCGCGTCGGGGTTGCGCTTCTGCGGCATGATGGACGAGCCGGTGGTCAGGTCGTCGGGCAGGGTCGCAAAGCCGAACATCGGCGTCATCCACACCACGATCTCTTCGGCCAGGCGCGACAGGTGGCCCGCCGCGATCGAGGCGGCGGCCAGGCTTTCCAGCGCAAAATCGCGATCCGACACGGCGTCGAGGCTGTTCGCCATCGGGCGATCAAAGCCCAGCGCCTGCGCCGTCATGTGGCGGTCGATGGGGAAGGGCGACCCGGCCAGCGCGGCGGCGCCCAGCGGGTTCTCGTTCATGCGGGCGCGGGCGTCGGCGAAGCGGCCCGCATCGCGACCGAACATCTCGACATAGGCCATCAGATGGTGGCCGAAGGTCACCGGCTGGGCCGTCTGCAGATGGGTGAAGCCCGGCATCAGGTCGCCCGCGTGCTGTTCCGCCCGGTCCAGCAGGGCCCGCTGCAGGTCCTTCAGTTGCGCCACGGTGCGGTCGCAGGCGTCGCGCACCCACAGGCGGAAGTCTGTCGCCACCTGATCGTTGCGGCTGCGCGCGGTGTGCAGACGCCCCGACGGCTCGCCGATCAGCTCCGACAGGCGCGCCTCGACGTTCATGTGGATGTCTTCATAGGCGTCACGGAAGGGGAAGGTCCCGTCCTTGATCTCGCCCTCGATGACGTCCAGCCCGCCCAGAATGGCCTGCGCGTCCGCAGCGGCGATGATCCCCTGCTTCTCCAGCATGCGACAATGGGCCCGCGAACCGGCCAGGTCCTGCGCCCACAGGCGTTTGTCGACGCCGATGGAGACGTTGATGGCCTGCATGATGTCGGCGGGCTTGGCGCTGAAGCGCCCGCCCCATAGAGACTGCCCCTCAGACCCTTTCGAAGGGGAATTGTCAGACTGTGGTTTGGAAGGCGTATCAGACATGAGCGGCTCTGGACGGACTTGGGCGGGCGTAGCGACGTTCGCCCTGATCAGCGTGATCGGCGTGGGCGCGGCGTTGCTATACGTCAATCATCATAAGGGGCGCAAAGACTCGGCGCCCGTTGCGGCTGCATCGAAACAGCCGAGCACCCGCCTGATCGCGTATGCGCGGGGCTCCCTCGCCCGTCTGCAGGCGCCGCCGCCCGCCCCGGCCACCGACTACGCCTTCCGTGATGCGGCCGGACGGGAGGTCCGCTTCGCCGATTTCGCGGGCAAGGTGACCGTGGTGAACCTGTGGGCCACCTGGTGCGCGCCGTGCCGGATCGAGATGCCGACCCTGGCCGCGCTGGCCGATCATTATAAGGAACGCGACGACTTCGCCGTGGCGGCCATCAGCATGGACGCGGAAAAGACGGCGGACGAGGCGCGGGCCTTCATCGCCGACCATGCGCCGCTGCAGTTCTACATCGACCCGAAGTTCCAGCTGGCCTTCGAATTTCCGGGCAAGGGCGCCATGCCCCAGACGATGGTGCTGGATCGCCAGGGGCAGGTTCGCGCCGTCCTGGTCGGCGAGGCCGACTGGGCCAGTCCCGAGGCTCGGGCGCTGATCGACGACCTTTTGGCAGACCAGTGACCCTTCTCCCACAAGGGGAGAAGGGATTGGATCAGTTCTTGGCCGGGACGCGCTGGTCGGTGGCCGGGTCGACGGCGCCGGGGCGGCCCTCGGCGGCGGCCTGGGCCTGTTTGTCTTCCAGCTTGTCGGCGACCTTGCCGGCGCCTTCCTCGACCGCCTGAGCGGCCTTCATGGCGCCGGATTCGACGACTTCGCCCGTCTGGGCGGCGACGTCGGCGGCCTTGTCGCCGGCGGCTTCGGCGTTGGCCTCGGCCTTGTTCTGCTCGGCCTGGGTGCAGGCGGCGGCGCCGAGCGCCAGGACCGAGGCGGCGGCGATGGTCAGGGTGCGGATACGCATGGGTGATAGCCCCTCTGAAATTTGAACCTTGGCCTTAACGCCGCTGACCCGCTGCGGTTGCGAACCGCGTCAGTCGAGGTCGACCGGAAGGGTCTGGCTGACCAGCAGACGCTCCGTCGTCTTCCAGTGGTCCGGCCCCTGCCGCTCGACCCAGGCCTGCACCATGTCGCGGCCCAGGCCGTAGTTGATGACATAGGAGCGGTAGGTCTCGATGAAGCTCAGCCGCTGCGCCGCCCGGTCGCGCGCGACGAGGTTGTATTTCTGCAGCTGGTCCAGCGCCGTCGCTCGGTCGATGCGCCCGGCCAGATAGTCGTCGGCTACCGTGTATTCCGCCCGCGCCAGCTCGCGGGTCAGGGCCAGAAGCTGCGTCTGCGCCTCGGCCGTCGCCGGGTCCAGCCCCGCCAGCGGATACAGCACCCGCGCCTCGAATTCGGTGCGCTCATGGCCGGGGAAGGCCAGGTCGATGCCGTAGTTGGCGCTGCCCTCGGCGATGAAGGACATGGGGCTGAACAGCGGATAGACGCTCATCTCGACCCATCCCTTGTCCCTGACGAAGGTCTGCTCCAGCAGGGCGTTGTAGACGTGGTGGCCGGGGTAGCCTTCGTGACAGCCCAGATCGACCGCCCGGTCGATATAGATGGGCAGGTCGGTGTTCACCTGGATCAGGCTGAAGGCGCCGCCCTTGAACCAGTTATAGCCGGACCACGGCTTGTCGTTGACGAACTCCAGCGTGAAGGTCTCGCCGGCAGGCAGGGTGATATGGCGCTCGGTGCGCGCCTTGCACTCCTTGATGGCGGCGCGCATCACCGTATCCAGCCGGTCCTTGGGGATCACATAGCGGGCGCGGAAGGCGGCGACCCGCTCGGCCAGCGGCCCCTCGCCGGGGACCAGGGCGTCGATGCGCGCCAGCACCGGATCATAGGACGACAGCGGCCGCAGTTCCGGCCGCACGCCGAACAGGGCCTCGGCCTCGTCGGCGAAGCCCAGCGTTTCGCCCCGCAGCATCCGCAGCCGCGCCGAGGCCGCCGAGACATGGGCCTTGAGATAGGCGCGGCGCTGGCGGCTCTGGGCGTCCAGTCCCCGCTCCGGCAGGGTCTCGAGGCGTCGGGCCAGGTCCGCCGCGCCTTCGGCCAGTTGGGGCAGGGCGCGCGGATTGGCCTTGGCCGCTTCGGCCCATTCCGCCGGTCCGTAATAGGCGTCGACATAACCCGGCTCTCGCTCGCCGATCTCCAGCGTCAGGGCGACATAGTCGCGCGCCACGGCGTCCAGACTGTCGGCGTCCTGTTTCTGGAACGCGGCGCAGCCGGTCAGAACAACGACAGCGCCGGCCAGGGCGACGAAGGTGATGGCGCGCATGGAAATTCCCTCTTCCCGATGCGCGACGCTAGGCCGAGGGAGCCCCCGCGCCAAGAAGGAAGGCGCGGCCAGATTCGGGATTGAGACCGCCTCGCCCATGCTGTAAGCACCGCCGTCCGGCCTCAACGCCGCGCACGCACCCGTAGCTCAGCTGGATAGAGTGCTGCCCTCCGAAGGCAGAGGTCACAGGTTCGAATCCTGTCGGGTGCGCCACCTTCCTTTCAATGACTTGTCTTTTAGAGACGGCGGTTGCCGATAAGCGCTTTCGCGTTTAACGAGTGCATTCGCAGGCAAAGTTACCTGTTTCGTCTCTAGCGCTTAGCTTAGGTTAGCTTGCTAAAAGCCAGTTGGGGCGAAATATACCTGAGATTGTCTATGAGCGTTCGGTTGACATCTTCAACCTTTCTTGTCGATCGGAAGGTGTGGAGGGCGAGGCTGCCGGGCTGTGAGCAGGACCATGCCGAAGCCGGCTGCCGCCAGCAGGCCGCCCGCGACGGGCACCGCGGCATAGCCCAGGTTCAGGCTGATGACGGCGGCGCCGACGGCCGCGCCCAGGGCGTTGCCCAGGTTGAACGCCCCCACATTGATGGAGGAGGCTAGGCCCGGCGCCTCGGACGCCGCTTCCATGACGCGCATCTGCACCGGAGGGACGATGGCGAACGCCGCGCCGCCCCAGAGCAGCAGGCCGATCGCGACGCCGACGGGACTGCTGAACACGAACGGCAGGACGAACATGATGAGAGCCAGGGCGCCGAGGAAGATCTTGGTCGCGCCGTCCAGCGACCAGTCGGCCAGTCGTCCGCCCAGCCAGTTGCCGATGGTGAAGCCGACCCCGATCAGGGCGAGGCTGAGCGTGACGAAACCGTTCGAGGCGCCGGTCAGGGTCTGAAGGGCCGGGGCGACATAGGTGTAGAGGGTGAACATGGCGCCGGCTCCCATGACGGTCGTCGCCATGGCCAGAAGCACAGGGCCGCGGGTGAGAACGCGCAGTTCGTGTCGCAGGTCCGGCATGGCGCCGCGTTCGCCTTTGGGCAGGGCGAACCACAGGGCCGCAATGGCCAGGACGCCGATCAGGGCCGTGCCGGCGAAAGCCATGCGCCAGCCGATCTGCTGGCCGATCCATGTCGCGGCAGGCACCCCACCGATATTGGCGATGGTCAGGCCCATGAACATGGCGGCGACGGCGCTCGCCTGCTTGTCCTTGGGAACGACGCTGGCCGCCACGACGGCGCCCAGGCCGAAGAAGGCTCCGTGGTTGAGGCTTGTCACCAGACGCGCGGCCAGCAGGGTGAAGTAGCCGGGCGCCATGGCCGACATCAGGTTGCCGATGGTGAAGATCGACATCAGCAGGATGAGGGCCGTCCGCTTGCCGAAGCGGGTGAAGGCCAGCGTCATGATCGGGGCGCCGATCATGACGCCCATGGCGTAGGCGCTGATCAGCAGGCCGGCTTTCGGGATCGAGACGTCGACCCCCTGGGCGATCACGGGCAGCAGGCCCATGGGCGAGAACTCGGTGGTGCCGATGCCGAAGGCGCCCACGGCGAGCGCCAGCAGGGCCCAACGGGCGTGCGCGGGTTGGGCGGCCGGCGTTGCGGTCGCGGAAGCGGTCATGTCCATCTTCATCTTCCTCAGGGGGCCGGATTTCCTAGGCGTCCCAGGCGGGGGCGAGGCCGGCGGGGCTGACGAGGCGGCCGTCAGGCCGAGCCAGGGCGGCGATGGCGGCCATGTCCGCGTCGTCCAGGGCGAAGTCGAAGATGGCGATGTTCTCGGCCGCGCGCGCCGGGTTGGCGGTCTTGGACAAGGCGATGTAGCCCTGCTGGATCAGCCAGCGCAGGCCGACCTGTGCGGCGCTCTTGCCGTATCTGGCGCCGATCCGCTGCAGGACCTCGTCCTTGGGCACGGCGCCGTCCGCCATGCTGTAGTAGGCGGTGACGGCCACGCCGGCTTCCTTGACGGCGGCGGTCAGGGCGTGCTGCGGCAGATAGGGATGCAGTTCGACCTGGTTGGTCACGATCGGGGCGGCCGAGCGTTCGATCGATTCCCGCATCTGCGCGATGTTTTGGTTGGACACGCCGATGAAACGCGTCTTGCCGGCCGCCTGGACGGCGTTCAGCCGTTCGATCTGTTCGGCGATCGGGACCTGATCGGCAGGCCAGTGCAGCAAGAGGAGGTCGACCTGATCGACCTTCAGCCTGTCCAGACTCTCGTCGACCGAGGCGGCGAAGGCGTCGGCGCTGTAGTTGTCGATCCAGACCTTGGTGGTCAGGAACAGGTCGTCGCGACGGGCTCCGGCGGCCTGCAGGGCGCGACCGAGCGCGGCTTCGTTCTGATAGATCTGGGCCGTGTCGAAGTGGCGGAAACCGGCTTCGAGCGCGGCGGGAACGACGCGTTCGACCTCCGCGTCGGACATGCGGAAGACGCCGAAACCAAGGGCCGGAACGGCGGCGCCGTGAGCGGTGACGGTCTGCATCTGAAGTTCCTCGCTGTTTCTGAAGGTGCAGCGGAAGTAGGGCGTCGGTTCAAACTTGATAATCGCGCCGAAATTCCCATCATCTGTGAAATAAAATCATGGATGATGCGGCGATGGATAACCGAGCCGGCGAAATGCAGGTCTTCCTGCGCGTGGTGGAGAGCGGCAGCTTTTCGGAAGCGGCCCGCCTGCTGGGCATGACGCCCTCCACCGTCAGCAAGCTGATCTCGCGCGTGGAGGATCGGCTCGGCGTTCGCCTGATCGAGCGTTCGACGCGGCGCCTGTCCCTGACCGCTGAGGGCGAAATCTACTACGAACGCAGCCAGACCTTTTTGCAGGACCTCGACCAGATCGAGCAGGAGTTGTCGCAGGGCGCGGCCGCCACGGGTGGGCGAGTTCGGGTCAACGTCTCGGTGGCGCTGGGCGTCCTGGGTCTGGAGCCGCTGCTGCCGGAGTTCTGGAAGGCCTATCCGAATATCGTCGTCGACCTGTCGCTGTCGGACGAAATCGTCGACCTCTATCTCGACCGCACCGATATCGCCTTTCGGGTCGGCCGACTGCCGGATTCAGGCATGGTCGCGCGTCGGATCGGGACGGCGCATCGCAAGATCGTCGCTTCGCCCGCCTATCTGGCGCGTCATGGCGCGCCCCGGACGGTCGATGATCTATCCCGACACAACTGCCTGGGCTTCAACTTTCGTCGGGCCGTGCCCGTCTGGCCGCTCAAGGAACGAGGCCGTGTGGTCGAACGCGTCGTCCACGGCTCCTTGCTCGGCAACAACGGCGAGACGGTCCGGCGCATGGCCCTGGCCGATGTCGGATTGGCCCGCATGGGCGACTACCACGTCCGGGCCGATCTGGCCGCGGGCCGCCTGGTGGAGGTCCTGGGCGACGTGATCGAGCGGGACGAAGAGGAAATCCACGCCGTCTTCCTGGGCGGACCGCGCATGCCGGAGCGAGTTCGGGTCTTTCTCGACTTCGTCGTGCCGCGACTCCAGCAGTTCCTGAACGGCTGAGGCTTGGCTCCGACAGCCTTTTTGAAGAGTCGATTTCTTGAGCGGGCCGACAGGCCGCGAACCGTCCCCCAGTCGATAGCGAAGGCCGGAGCGTCCAAGACAAGCGGGCTCTAGACGATCTTCTCCAGGGCGCGGTCGTACCGTTCTCGCGCAACCGCCAGGGTGGCGCGCGCCTGGGTCTTGGCCGACGGCTCGTCCAACTGGCGGCGGTACGCCTCATGCGCGGCGCGCAGGCCCTCAAGGGCGTTGTCCCACTCGACGTAGATGGGGGCGTTGTAGTCGATCATCCCTCTGATCCTCCCGTGGACATGGAGGGGGAACGGATGTCGGGCCGCCTCGGTCATGCGGCTAATCTTCGCGCCTCGCCTGACGCCGTTCGGCCATGCGGGACAAGCGGGGTCGGGCGAGGGCTTAGAACAGCAGGTAGGATCCGAGTTCGACGATGAAGACGACGTCCGCGATCACCAGCGCGGCGAGAATGGCGATCAGGATGTAGTGTGGTTCGGGGCGTGCTGAGTGGTCGTTCATGGCGCTCTCCTTCCGAGAAGCAATGCTCCAGCACGCCAACCGATCCTGAAATTCTGCGAGAAGGGCTTTAGAACCAGGCCTTGACGCCGACGACGAGGCGCGTGTCCTCCGGATCCTGGCCTCTGGCCTTGGCGTAGTCGGCGGTCTCGCCCATCGAGCGGCTCCATTCGACGCCGACGTAGGGGGCGAACTCCTTGCGGATTTCATAGCGCAGACGCAGCCCCGCCGTGACCGAAGTCAGGCCCGAGCCGATCTCCAGCTCCGGGATGTCGCTGGCTGACAAGGCCATCTCGATCGCCGGCTGCAGGATCCATTTCTGGGTGATGCGCTGGTCGTACTCGGCCTCGACGCGGGCGGTCAGGTCGCCTTCGGTCGACAGGAAGGCGGCCGCGCCCATCTCGAACCAATAGGGGGCGACGCCCTGGACGCCGACGGTCAGGTGGGTGGCGTCCTCGCCATCCGGACGGAAGTCCTGGCGCACGCCCGCCTGCACGTCCCAGAAGGGCGCGATGGCGCGGCTGTAGAGGGCCTGGACCTCGACTTCGTGCAGCTTGCCGTCGATCTCGCCTTCGCCCTCGGTCTTCCACCAGAAGCGATTGATGTCGCCGCCGGTCCAGCCCTGGGCGCCCCAGCTGTAGGTGTCGGCGCCGTCGCCGAACCCGGCCTCGAGGGAGTCGATCAGCACGGCCGTCGAGCGGATGTCGCCGTTCTCGGCCAGAAGCTGTTTGCGCGCCGCCGTCATGATAGCGGGGTCGAACAGCAGGTCGGCGGCGTGGGCCGGAGCCGAGCGAGCGGCGGCCGGAGGCGGCGTCTCGACCATGCGGCCGCCGACGGCGTCCACGCTGGTCGGGATGTTCGGCCCGCCGCGCGCGGCGCCCATGTCGTGACCCGCATGCGGATCTGCGGGCGCAGCGCCATGCCCGGCGTGCGGATCGGCCTGAGCCGCCGGAGTTGGAGCCATGTCGTGACCCGCGTGGGGGTCGGTCGGGGCCGCGTTGTGACCGGCATGCGGATCGGCTTGAGCGGCTTGGGTCTGGGTTTGGGCCTGGGCTTGGGTCATGTCGTGGCCGGCGTGGGGATCGGCCGCAGCCGCGCCATGTCCGGCATGGCCGCCCATGTCATGACCGGCGTGCGGATCGGCCTGAGCGCCAGTGGCGGCCGCGCCAAGCATGGGGCAGGGCTTTCCGTCGCGCATCATGGGACAGTCGGGTGCGGGTTCGGCGGCGGGCGTCTGGGCGGCAGGTGTCGGCGACGCCGCGGGAGCATGACCGGCATGGTTCTGAGCGACGGCGAATCCGGCCGCGATCATCAGGGGCAGAGCCGCGATGGCGGCGAACAGGGCGCGGCTCATCGGGCGGCTCCATCCAGCGGGCGAACGGTGACGACGTTGAACATGCCCGCGTGCATGTGCATCAGAAGGTGACAGTGGAAGGCCCAGTCGCCGGGCGCGTCTGCGGTCAGGTCGAAGGTGACCTTGCCGCCGGGGGCGACGTTGACCGTGTGCTTCAGCGGCTGATGGCCGTCGTGGCCGTTGACCAGTTCGAAGAAGTGGCCGTGCAGGTGGATGGGGTGGGCCATCATGGTGTCGTTGACCAGGGTCACGCGCACCCGCTCGTTCAGTTCGAAACGGATAGGCTCGACCAGTTCCGAGAATTTGCGGCCGTCAAAGCCCCACATGAACCGCTCCATATTGCCGGTCAGGTGGATTTCCATGGTGCGCGACGGAGCGCGGCGGTCCCGGTTCGGCGTCAGGGCGCGCAGGTCGGCGTAGACCAGCACGCGGTGGTCGACGTCTTCCAGGCCCTGAGGCCGGTCGGCCAGCCGGTTGGACGGGGCGGGCGAGATCATGTCCACGCCGACGCCGACCGCCATGTCGGCCGGGGCGTTGTTCGGATCACGCATGCTCATGCCGCCATGATCCATGCCTGCGTGATCCATGGGGGCGGCAGGACCATGTCCCATGGCCGAATGATCCATCCCCGCCATTGAGCCGTGATCCATGCCGCCCATGCCCCCGCCCATGCCCATGTCCTTCATGGTCAGGTTTGGAACCTGGCGCAGGGGCGGAACCTCGGCCGTCATGCCCAGGCGGGGCGCCAGGGTGGCGCGACCCATGCCCGAGCGGTCTATGGCTTCGGAGACGATGCTGTAGGCGCGGTCCTCAAGCGGGCGGACGATGACGTCATAGGTCTCGGCCACCGAAATCTGGAACTCGTCCACCTCGATCGGGCGGACGTGCTCGCCGTCGGCCTGGACCACGGTCATGGGCAGGCCGGGAATGCGGACGTTGAAGATCGACATGGCCGAGGCGTTGATGATGCGCAGGCGAACGCGCTCGCCGGGCCGGAACAGGCCGGTCCAGTTCTCTTCCGGGCCATGGCCGTTGACCAGATAGGTGTAGGTCGTGCCGTTGACGTCGAGGATGTCGCGCGGGTCCATCCGCATCGAGCCCCACATCCGCCGCTCGGACAGGCTCATGCGGTCCGAACCGTCCAGCAGGCCCGCCAGGGTCGTCTTCTGCTGGTTGAAGTAGCCGGGGCTCTTCTTCAGCTTGTCGAGGATTTCGTGCGGATGCAGGAAGCTCCAGTCCGACAGGACCAGGACGTGCTCGCGGTCATAGGCGACCGGGTCGGCGCCTGCGGGGTCGATGACGATGGGGCCGTAGTGGCCCATGGCCTCCTGAAGGCCCGAATGGCTGTGATACCAATAGGTGCCCGACTGCTTGATCGGGAACTCATAGACGAAGGTCTCGTGCGGCTTGATGCCGGGGAAGCTGACGCCCGGCACGCCGTCCATCTGGAACGGCAGCAGCAGGCCGTGCCAGTGGATGGAGGTGTCCTCCTCCAGATGGTTGGTCACCGACAGGCGCACGTTCTGGCCTTCGCGCATACGAAGCAGGGGCGCGGGCAGCAGGCCGTTGACCATGAAGGCGTGGCCGGTGCGGCCGCCGACGGTGAAGTCGGCATGGCCCACGCTCAGGTCTATGTTCGGCCCCGTCAGCGTCGGCAGGTCGGCGCGCAGGCCCGGCGATCCGGTCTGGGCCCAGGCGGGCAACAGGCCCTGCAGGCCCAGTATGCCGCCGCCCATGGCCGCGCCTCGCAATAGGGTTCGCCGGTCCAGTGATGTTGTCGCCATGAGGGTCTCGGAGCAGGCCGCTCGCCACGAGGCGGAGCGCAAAGGAGGGTTCGTCGGGAATACGCGGCCCTGGCCGTCATCCCTCATTCGACGGATGGCGTCCGCGAGCATCAGGACGTCGCAGGTCCGACCTCAGCGTAAAAGCTGCAGATTCAACTTCTGCCGGGCGCGGGCGATGCGGGTTTCCACCGTCTTGGACGTGACGCCCAGCACCTCGGCGATCTCGGCGTGGCTGCGGCCCTCCAGCGAAGCCAGCAGCAGGGGCGCCTTGAGGTGGTCGGGCAGGTCGGCCAGGGCGCGGTCCATCGCGGCCATGCGGCGGAGGTCGTCCAGCCGGGTTTCGGCTTCCGGCGCATCCTCGCCCACAGCCATGGCTTCAGGCGTGTCGAGGCCCATGACGCCGCGCACGATGCGGCGCACCGCGCGCTTGCGGCCCCAGTCGCGGCATTTGTTGACGGCGATCGAGCGCAGCCAGGTCGCGAAGGGTCGGGTCGGGTCGTAGCGCCGGATGGCCAGCCAGGCGGAGACATAGGCCTCCTGCAGCAGGTCGTGAGCCTCGTCCGCATCGCCGACATAGCGTCGAACGAAGCGATGCAGGTCGCCGCTGGTCGCGGCCATCAGGCGGGAGAAGGCCTGGCGGTCCCCGCGCGCGGCGCGCGCCTCGTCTGTGTCGTCGTCGGCCGCCACCTCGGCCTTACCGAGGCTCTTGCGTAAGAGCGCCGGCGATTTCCTTGTCGAAGACGCGGGCCTGTTCCGGCGTCAGGACTGCACGCATCTCGAACACATGGGCGATGGTGGCCTTCTGCAAGGCGCCCATGGCGTCGTGGAAATGGTCGACCGCGGCGCGGACCTCGGGGCTGTCGCCCTGGCTGGCGGCGATCGCATTGGCCAGTTCGCGATTGGCGGCGCGGACGTCGGCCTCCAGCTTTTCGCGTCGTTCGGCGAATCCGGCCTCGATCTGGTCCAGGCGGACGTCCTGGTCCGCAGTCAGGTCGAGCTTCCGGTGAACGATCTCGTGCAGGCCGGGGGTCTCATGCTGCCTCATCATCCAGCCTGCGCCCAGCCAGGCGCCGCCGGCGCTGGCCAGGGCGGCCAGGACGACCGTCAGGGCGATCGACTTCCAGTTGGTCGTCATCCGCCGACCTCGAAGCTGGTCATCGGCGACAGCCCCGCCGAGACGCTGAAGACGTGAATGTCCGAGGGGCGCGGCTTGAACGCCTGTCCCAGGACGCCGCCGTTTGTCACGCCGACCAGCAGGGCGGCAGCCATGACCGCCAGCCGCACCTGACCCGCGCTGCGCTGCGCCTGGCGCTCCTCGATCCGGCTCCAGACGCGCCCCTCCAGATCAGCCAGCCGGGCGTCGTCGTCTCCGGGAAACGGTCTCGTCAGCATCCGCTCGATGTCGTCGGTCATTGCAAAATCCTCGCGGCCTCGACGGAGAATACGCGGCCTGTCGCTGTTTCCCTTGAAAGCGCATGAGGGCGCGCGCGTCGATAGGCGTATAGGTTTCATTCGGCCGTTGCGGCCGCGGCGCCTTGAGCTTGAGGGGAAGCGATGAAGGTTCTGCGTTACTCGACCCAGATTCACAAATGGGTGGGCCTGGTGGTGGGCCTGCAGGTGCTGTTCTGGGTCGGAGGCGGCCTGGTCATGACCGCGATCCCGATCGAAACGGTGCGCAGCGAGCACCGGCTGAAGGCGTCGACGCCCGCCGCCCTGCCGCTGGAGAAAATTCTTCCGTTGGCTGAGGTTTCGCGTCTTTCCGAGGTGACGCCGGTGCGGGCCGAACTGAAGATGACGCAGCGCGGCCCCGCCTGGATCATGACGCCGGTCGAGGGCGGGCCCGTCACCCTGGACGCCGAGACCGGCCGGCCTTTCGCGGGGATGAGGGCGGACGAAGCCTCGGCCCTGGCCGCCGCAGCCTATCGTGGCGAGGCGGCGCCCAGGTCGGCCGTCCTGCTGGATCAGGCGCCGAAGGAAACCGGCCGCGACGGGCCGATCTGGCGTGTGGACTTCGATGATGCGGAACGCACGGCCTTCTATCTGTCGCCGCAGACGGGGGAGGTGGTCACGCGGCGCTCGGCGGTCTGGCGCTTCTATGACTTCTTCTGGCGGCTCCACATCCTCGACTTCAAGGACGGCGACAACTTCAATCATCCGTTGCTGATCGGCCTGACCGTGCTGACGCTCAGCATGGTGGTGACGGGCTTCATTCTGTTGTGGATCCGGTTGGCGCGCGACCTGAAGGCGGCGGGGGCGGTGCGGGCGGCCCGTCGCAAGGCCGCCCTCTAGGAAGACGTCGTTACAGCGCCGCTGGGGGCGGCAGGGCGCCCATGACGGCGATTACGGCCAGGATCGTCAGGGCCAGGACGAATTCGACCGCCAGGCTCCTTTTCAGGTGCGGCAAGGCCTGGCCGGCGTCCCTGGTCATCAGGGGCGCCAGGCGGAAGCGGTGAGCCGCCGCCAGGGCGACCATCAGGCCGAACAGCGCCAGCTTGACCATAAGAAGGACGCCGTAGGGGCTGTCGCCCAGGCTGAGCGCCCTGGACAGGCCGACCAGATAGGCGCTGTTGATCAGGCCGGTCACGACCAGGGCGCCGACGGCCGCCGCGCCGACCCCGGCGAAGCCGGTCAGGCTGCGCGCCACGCCCGCGTCCCAGGCGGCGTCCCCCGACGGCCGACGCAGGATCAGGACGGCGAAGGCGGCCAGGGCGCCGATCCAGACCGAGGCGGCGACGGCGTGGACGATGTCCGAGATCAGATGCACCGCATGGCCTGACCCTTCGGTCGCCGCGCCGTGGCCGGTCCAGGCGAAGCTGGCCGAGATGATGAGGCCCAGCAGCGTCAGCCCGCCCCACATCAGACGACCCGGTCGCAGCAGCAGGGCGGCGGCCAGCGCCAGAACGGCGGCCAGCGTCCGCACGACCATGGCCTTGCCCAGTCCCATGCCGGTGATCATGAAGCTCAGCGAGGCGGGTTTGACGGCCTCGCTCAACGACCCGGCCATCATGGCGGTCTGAGCCAGCAAGGCGGCGGGCGCGGCCAGCGCCAGCGCGGCCGCCGCCCAGATCAGGGCGGGGCGCGGCCAGCGCAGATTTAGCGGCCCGATCGCTCGCGCGCTGTAGAGCATGAAGGCGGGCAGGCCGAGCAGCAATGCGCCGGCGGCGTATTGCACGCCGCGCAGGATGACGATCCAGACCTCGATCATCTCAGCGGACGACGAAGTCGTAGCTGCCGGTCATGCGGTGGCCGTCAACGGAGGCGATGCGCCAGTTGACGACATAGGCGCCGGCGGCCAGCGGACGCGCCAGCGCGCCGGTAATGGTCTTGCCGTCCTGGCTGACCTCGGTGCGGATCGTCGCCTTCGTCCCGGCGGCGTTGACCACGTCGAAGCTGGAAAAGGCCGGGGCCACACGTTCGCTGAAGGTCAGGGTCACCGTGCGCGGCGATGCGACGGTCGACTTGGCGGCGGGTGTGGCGCTGACCAGGCGGGCGTGCGCCTGAGCCGCGACAGGGGGCAGGGCGACAGAAGCCAGGGCGACGGCGGCGGCCAGGCTGGGGTAGGCGAGGGGGCGAAGGAAGGACATGACAGGCTCCGGTTGAGAAGGGGGTTCAGTCAAACTACGCAGCGACACGGGGCGTCCCTCGCGAGGCCGCCTGGAGGTCAGCCTGAACCGGCGGCGCGGGGGAACTCCTTTCCGCGACGCGCGCTGCTCCCGGGAAGGAGGTCGCCGTGGCTCAAATTCCCTCGCCCGCGCATCCGGACGGCGACATCGGCCTCCTGAAGGCGGCGCCGGATGCGTTCGACCTGATGCTTGGGCCTTCCCCGATGGAGAGCGGCGCTCACGGCGGGCCTGACCGCAGGTGAGCCGGGCGAGCGACAGGCCGGAGGGGCCGGGCGAGACCCATCCCCTCAAGGAGAACATCGTCCTCCTCGGCGCGCTGGCCGCCAATCTCGGCATCGCCGTCGCCAAGTTCGTCGCTTCGGCGATCAGCGGCTCCTCCTCCATGCTGACCGAGGGCGTTCATTCGCTCGTCGACAGCGGCAATCAGATCCTCTTGCTCTACGGCCAGCATCGCGCGAAGCGCCCTGCGGATGGGCTTCACCCCTTCGGCTACGGACGCGAGCTCTATTTCTGGGCCTTCGTCGTCGCCATCCTGATCTTCGCCGTAGGCGCCGGCGTGTCCATCTATGAAGGCTGGCTCCACATTCGAAATCCGGAGCCTCTGGGCGATCCGCGGATCAACTATGTGGTTCTCGCGGTGGCGGCCCTGCTCGAAGGCGGCTCCTGGGCCATCGCCGTGAAAGCGTTCAACGCCAAGCGGCAGGGGGCCAGCTGGTGGCGCGCGGTGCGACGCTCCAAGGATCCGGCGGGGTTCATCGTCCTGTTCGAGGACAGCGCCGCCCTTCTCGGCCTCGCCATCGCGGCGCTGGGCGTATGGACGAGCCATGCCCTGGGCGAGCCGCGCATCGACGGCGTCGCTTCGATCGCCATCGGCCTGATTCTCGCCCTGGTCGCCGTCCTCCTGGCCCGCGAGGCCAAAGGGCTGCTGATCGGAGAAAGCGCCGACCCGGAACTGGTCCACGGCATCTGGGCCGCCGTAGAGCGAAGTCCCGGCGTGGCGGCGGTGAACCATGTGCGCACCATCCATACCTCGCCGGACGCGGTGTTCGTCGCGGTCAGCGCGGATTTCGAGGACGGCCTGGCGATGGGGGAGGCCGAGACCCTCATCGAGGCGCTCGAAACCGAATTGAAGCAGCGGTATCCGCAGCTCACCTCGATCTATATCCGGCCTGAAAAGGCGGAACTGGCGCTGCGGCAGGCGCCGCCCACGGCCGCCAGGGTCGGCTAGAGACTTGGGAACGGCGAGGCTAGGGTCTTGATGTCCGGTTGGCGGGCCCGCTTCCGGCGCCTAGTGGAAATCCCGCGATCCCGGCAGGATGCGCACGTCGCGCGGATGTCGGTGCGACGGGTGTCGCGGCGGTTGCGGGTTAGCGACGACATCGGCGCGGGCGAGCTGGATGTCGGTCTCATGGTCCTCTGACAGGCGGGACAGTTCGGCGCTGCGGTCGATGACGCGGCGGGCGACGACGTGGACCACGCCTTCGGGACTTTTCTCGACGACGCCTTCGACCTGCATCAGGCGGGCGCCCATGACCTCGCGCCGGAACTGGTCCAGCATCCGCGCCCACAGGACCACGTTGGTGATGCCGGTCTCGTCCTCCAGAGTGACGAAGACGGCGTTGCCCTTGCCGGGCCTCTGACGCACCAGGACCACGCCGGCGACCTGCACCAGGGAGCCGCCGCGTTTGGCTTCGGTTTCGGCGCAGGTCAGGATCCGTTCGGCGGCGAAGACGGGGCGCAGTATGGCCATGGGGTGGGCCTTCAGCGACAGGCGGGCGGTCTGATAGTCGGCGGCGACGTGCTCGCCCAGCGGCATCGTGGGCAGACGAGCGTCGGGCTCCGCGCCCAGTTCGCGCGCGCCGCGTTCGCGCGCCTCGGCGGCGGCGAACAGGGGCAGGGGATCGTCGTCGGGCAGGCGACGCACCGCCCACAGGGCTTCGCGACGATCCTGGCCCAGGGAGCGGAAGGCGTCGGCGTCGGCCAGCTTGCGCATGGCGGCGGCGGGCAGTTCGGCGCGCCGGGCCAGGGTTTCGATATCGGCGAAGGGCGCCTCGGCCCGCGCCGCCGACAGGGCCTTGGCCCAATCCTCCCTGAAGCCGTCGATCTGGCGCAGGCCCAGACGCAGGGCGGGCGCGTTCGCCGGCCCCTCCAGGCTGTTGTCCCAGTCGCTGTGCGAGACGTCGATGGGGCGCACCTCGACCCCGCCGACCTCCTGCGCCTCGCGCACGATCTGGGCGGGGGCGTAGAAGCCCATGGGCTGGCTGTTCAACAGGGCGCAGGCGAAGGCCGCCGGGTGGCGATGCTTGATCCAGGAAGAGACATAGACCAGTCGGGCGAAACTGGCGGCATGGCTCTCGGGAAAGCCGTAGGAGCCGAAGCCCTTGATCTGCTCGAAGCAGCGCTGGGCGAAATCAGAGTCGTAGCCGCGTGCGATCATCATGCCGACCATGCGCTTTTCATAGGTATGCAGGCTGCCGTCGCCGCGAAACGTGCCCATGGCCTTGCGCAGGCCATTGGCTTCGGCGTCGGTGAATTTGGCGGCGACGATGGCCAACTTCATCGCCTGTTCCTGGAACAGAGGCACGCCAAGCGTCTTCTTCAGAACCTGTTCCAGCTCATCAGGCGGACCATAGAGGCGGCCGGGAGGCGGGTAGTCATCCTTTTCCTCCTTGTTGCGCCGACGCAGATAGGGATGGACCATGTCGCCCTGGATCGGGCCAGGCCGCACGATGGCGACCTGAATAACGAGGTCGTAAAGACAGCGAGGCTTTAGGCGGGGCAGCATGTTGATCTGGGCCCGGCTCTCGACCTGGAAGACGCCGATGGACTGGCCCCGACACAGCATGTCGTAGACCTCGGCCTCCTCCGACGGGACGGAGGCGAGGTCGTGCTCGACGCCCGAATGGGCCTTCATCAGGTCGAAGGCCTTACGGATGCAGGTCAGCATCCCCAGGGCCAGGACATCGACCTTCATCAGGCCTAGGGCGTCGATGTCGTCCTTGTCCCATTCGATGAAAGTCCGGTCCGGCATGGCGGCGTTGCCGATGGGGACCATCTCGTCCAGCCGGTCCTGGGTCAGGACGAAGCCTCCGACGTGCTGGCTGAGATGACGGGGAAAGTTCAGGAGTCTCACCGCCATCTCCACCGCGCGGGCGATCGTGGGATTGGTTGCGTCCAATCCCGCCTGTGCGACGTGATGATCGCCGATCTCGGTCCCCCAACTGCCCCAGTGACTTGAGGCCAGGCGGGCTGTGACGTCTTCGGTCAGGCCCAGAACCTTGCCCACCTCGCGGATGGCGCTGCGGGGGCGGAAATGGATGACGGTGGCGGCGATGCCGGCGCGATGGCGGCCATAGCGCTCGTAGATGTGCTGGATGATTTCCTCACGCCGCTCGTGCTCGAAATCCACGTCGATGTCGGGCGGTTCGTTCCGATCCTCGGACAGGAAGCGTTCGAACAGCAAATCGGATTCCATCGGGTCCACCGAGGTGATGCCGAGGACGTAGCAGACCGCCGAGTTCGCGGCCGAACCTCGTCCTTGGCACAGGATGCGCTTGTCGCGCGCCACGCGGACGATGTCGAAGATGGTCAGAAAATAGGGGGCGATGTCCTTGCGGGCGATAAAGGCCAGTTCCTTGTCCAGCAGGGCCTGCACCTTGTCGGGAACGCCGTCGGGATAGCGCATGGCGGCGTGGCACCCCGTCAGCTCTTCCAGCCAGGCCTGTGGCGTCCAATCGGGCGGGACCGGTTCTTCCGGGTATTGATAGCTGAGTTCGGCCAGATCGAAGGTCGCGCGCGACAGGAAGGCGGTCGTCTCGTTCACCGCCTCGGGCGCGTCTTTGAACAGGTGGGCCATTTCGTCCTCGGGCTTCAGCCAGCGTTCGGCGTTGGCCTCCAGCCGGCGGCCGGCGGTCTCGACGGTCGCGCCTTCGCGGATGCAGGTCAGGACGTCCTGAAGATCGCGGTCATCGGGAGCAGCGTAGAGGACGTCGTTGAGCGCCAGCAACGGAACGCAGACCCGCTCCGCCATGGCTTTGAGGCGGGCCAGCCGGCGCCGGTCGTCGCCGCGCCTGTGCAGGACGGCGCCCAGCCAGACCGCGCCCGGCGCCGCCGCGTTCATGCGGGCCAGCACCTCTTCCAGCCCTGTCAGCCGGTCCGGCGGGACGAGGATCAGCAGCAGGCCTTCGGGATCGGCCAGCAGGTCGCGCAGGCCGATCTCGCACTCGCCCTTCCTGGCGCGGCGGTTGCCCAGGGTCAGCAGGCGCGTCAGCCGCCCCCAGCCCGCCCGCGTCTCCGGATAGGCGATGACGCCGGGCGTCCCGTCGTTGAAGACCAGCCGCGCCCCAGTCAGCAGGCGGAAGTCCGCCGCGCGGCGCTTCACCTCTTCGGACAAGGCCGGATCGTTCAGCGGGTCTTCGATGAAGGCGATCTCGCCGGGACCGGAGCCTTCACGCCGCAGCTCGGGCGGCAGAAGGCCGTGTTCGCGCAACTCCTTCAGCGCGCTCCAGGCCCGCACCACGCCCGCGACGGTGTTGCGGTCGGCCAATCCCATGCCGGCGTGGCCGCGCAGGATCGCCGTCGCCACCATCTGTTTGGGATGCGAGGCGCCGCGCAGGAAGGAGAAATTGCTGGCGGTCGCCAGCTCGGCGTAGGCGCCGCAAGGGTCGAGCCTCTTCATGCGAACAGGCCGTGGATGAACCAGCGCGGTTCGGACGTCTCGCCATAGAGGCCCTGGCGGAACAGCCAGAAGCGGCGGCCGTCTCGGTCCTCGACGCGGTAATAGTCGCGGGTGCGCTGGCCCGGCGCGCGCCACCATTCGCCGCTGATGCGCTCGGGCCCTTCGGCGCGCGTCACCTCATGCAGGACGCGGCGCCAGCGGAACTTCAGCGGATAGCCGTCGGGGACTTCGGCCAGGGTTTCGACCGGCTGGGGCGGGTCGAACATCTGCAGCGGCCGCAAGGGCGGATCGTCGGGATCGAGATCGGGCCAGGTCTCGTCGCCATGATGGGCGGCGGCCGGGACCAACCGCGCGGCGCGTTCGGGAATGTGCGAGGCGAAGGGCTCGAAGCGCAGCACGGCCTTCGGTCCCAGGCGCGCGGTCAGTCGGTCCACCAGACGGCTGAGGGCCTCTTCGCCGGGCGTCTCGCGCTCCAGCCCTTGCTGAGTCGGCGCCAAAGCCTGGGTCCAGGGCACGGACATCCGCATCTGGTCGAAGCCGAATCCGGGGTCCAGCGGGGCGGCCAGGGCCGCCATCCGCTCGCGGAACAGCCGCAGGGTCGCGAGGGCGTCGCGGGTCGGGCGGCCGGTGCGGACGACGATGCGGCGGGTCTCGCCGTCCACACGATAGAAGGCGGCCTCGAAGGCGCGACCGTCCAGGCCCGTCTGATCCAGCCGGTCCATGGTCTCGACCAGCAGATCGGACAGGACCCGCTCCACGTCCTCGGGCGCGGAGATGGGCTCGAAGAAGACGCGGTCGACGACCACGGGGGCGGGCGGACGATGCGGGGTGATGCGCATGTCTTCGTCGCCCAGCACCCGCGCCAGTCGGGTCGGGAAGTCGGCGCCGAAGCGGGCGGCCAGGGGCGCGCGGGGCCGGTCGTCCAGATCGCCCAGCCGCTTCAGGCCCAGACGGCGCAGAGCCTCGTCCTCCCTGTCCGAAAGCTCCAAGGCGGCGACCGGCAGGCGACGTGCGGCGGCGCGGTCTTGGCCGGGCTCGAACCGGCCGCCGGGGCCAAAGCGGGCCAGGGCGCGCGCGACCTGGGGCGTGCCGGCCAGTGCGCACCGGATTTTGAGTCCGGCGCGTTCGGCCCGCGCCTGAACCGTCCGCATCAGGCCGGTCTCTCCGCCGAACAGGTGAGCGCAGCCGGTCACGTCCAGCATCAGGCCGTGCGGCGGGTCCAGCGCGATCATCGGGGTGAAGCGACCGAAATCCTCCAGCACCTGCCCCAGCAGGGCGTCGTCGAGGTCCGGTCGATGGGCGACGACGCGCAGGGCGGGGGTCCGCGCCCGTGCGTCGGCCAGGGCCAGGCCAGGGGTCAGTCCCGCTCGCGCCGCCGCCGGATCGACAGCCGCCAGCCGCAGCGCGCCCTTGATCTTCTCTGCCAGGACGACCGGCGGCGCATCCTCAGGCGGCGCGCCGTCCCGCTTTTCCCGACGCCGCAGCCGGTCGCTGGGCAGCCAAGGGAACCAGACCGCCAGATAGCGGCGCGGGCGGGCGGAAGGTTCGCTGTTCACGATCCCACTCCATGATCCAGGTTCCGGTCGCCCCGCCGCCGCGCCGCCGCAGCAGGGTCGCCGAAAAAGACGGCCGCCCCGGCGCCCCGCCTTCCAGGGGTTCCGAAACGTAAGAGCCCACCGACCAGCGGGTCTCGGCCGCGTTGGGGCAGGGCAGGGCGCCCGCCCGCGCCAGAAACAGGGGCGCGCCGCCCGTCTCGGCGGCCAGGGCCAGTCGTCGGCTGGCCGTCAGGCTGAAGGCCTTGGCCTCGCCCCAGGCGCTCAACAGCACGGCGCCCACGGCGGGACTACGCAGAGCCTCTTCGCCCACGGCCAACAGGGTCTGCACGTCGCGCGTCCGCACCAGCAACAGGTCACGGGGCGACAGGCCCATCTCATGCAAGCCCAAACCGTGCGGCCGTCCCGCCTCCTGGGCCATCATCTCATGCAGACCCCAGACGATGGGCCGCCCGGCCGCCGCCCGCAGCGCCATGCCCAGCCCAAAGGCGTTGACCGCGACCGCGTCGGCGGGTGCTGCGGCATAGAGATCATGCAGAACGCCCGTGGCCAGCGGCGCAAAGGCGTCGTCGCCTCCCGCGCGCACGCCCGCGCCGACGCGACGACCGCCGGCCCGATCCAGGGCCTCCAGGCGAGTCTTCAGCGCCGCCAGAGCGTCAGGTTGGGAATGGATGTTCTGCATATGTTCTTATATGCGCCTTGACCCCAGGCGGGAGTCAAGCGAGGCGGCGGCCCATGCTTCATTTTCGATTTCAGACGGCCTATGACCTAGGTCGTTCCCGAGGGCTGACCGCAGCCTAGAAGCAGGCATCGCCAACCGTCGCAAAGAGTCAAATGAAGACCAGCCCACAAGTTGGCTGGGCGCTCATGACGCAACGAGATGATCATCAGACGGACGTGAAAGGGCGGCCAACCAACGACGCAGTATCTCTAAGTCTTTGAAAGAGATGGTGGACGCGACAGGGATTGAACCTGTGACCCCTACGATGTCAACGTAGTGCTCTCCCGCTGAGCTACGCGTCCGCCTGTTCTGCGGCCCCTCGGCGTGTGCGCCGGTGGGCGGGAAGGCGGCGTCTATAACCCGCCGTTTGCGGGGGCTGCAAGGGGCTTTGACGCCTTTGTTCGACTTTTCTTTCGGTTAGGCCGCGATCATGCGTTCGACCTCGTTCACTAGGTCGCGCAGGTGGACGGGTTTGGACAGGACCTTGGCCTGGGGCGAGGCCTGGGCGGCGCTGAGGGCGACCGCCGCGAAGCCGGTGATGAACATGATGCGCAGGCCCGGCTGGCGGGCGGCGGCGACGCGGGCGACCTCGATGCCGTCGGCGCCCGGCATGACGATGTCGGTCAGCAGCAGGTCGTAGGGGCCCTGCTCCAGGGCGTCGATGGCGTCGTCGCCGTTTTCGCAGGCCACGACCTCATGGTCGGCCCGCTCCAGGGCGCGGGTCAGGAAGCCGCGAAGAGAATTGTCGTCTTCGGCCAGAAGAATGCGCGCCATGATCGAATCGAAACCGTTGGGAAATTGGCGGCCAGCCTAGGCCCTGCGGAGTAAACCGGCGGTGAAGACGAAGGCGGGCGCAATGGCTTCGGGCGCGCCTTTCGCGACAAAGCAGGCTATGGCCAAGGCATGGATGCGCATCAGCCGCCCTTCTGGATCGTTCCGGCCGAGACCGGGCGGGCGACGCCTCTGGTGTTCGCCTCGCCGCACTCGGGCGACCTCTATCCCGAGGACATGCAGGCGGCGGCCTCGATGCGCGCGGTCCGCAGCGCCGAGGACGCGGCCGTCGATCAGTTGATCGACGGCGGTCCGGCAGAAGGCGCGGCCCTGATCGCGGCGCGGATCGGTCGAGCCTACGTCGATCTGAACCGGGCGCCGGACGAGTGGGATCCGGCGTTGATCACGGACGCCGTCGCGCCGCGCGCCAGCGCCAAGGCTCAGGCGGGGTACGGCGTGGTGGCGCGATTGGCGGGGGACGGCACGCCGCTCTACGATCGACGGCTGACCTGGCGTGAGGCTGAGGCGAGGGTGGCGCGGGTCCATGCGCCCTATCATGCGGCCTTGCATGAGATGATGGAGACGGCGCGGGCGCGGTTCGGACGAGCGGTGCTGATCGACTGGCACTCCATGCCGGCGCGGGCGACGAACGGGGCGGTGGACGTGGTGCTGGGCGATCGGCACGGGACCAGTTGCGAGGCGTTGCTGACGCGGCGGCTGCGGCGGCTGTTCGAGGCGCAGGGGCTGACGGTCGGCCTGAACCGGCCCTATGCGGGCGGCTATGCGACCCAGAGCTGGGGGCGGCCGGACGAGGGCTTTCAGGCGATCCAGGTGGAGCTGAGCCGGGGTCTGTACTGGGATGAGGCGACCTGGGCGCCCTCGCCGGGCTGGACGCGATGTCGCTCGGCCTTGCGGCGGGTCATCGCCGGCCTGTGCGCGGACCAGAGCGCCTGACGACCGCGAACGAAGCAAAAAAAGAGCCGCGCCAAACGGCGCGGCTTTGGAAAGTCTATAGGGAGGAAACGCCCAGGAAGGGCAAGACGCTCGAAAGCGTCGAAAAACAAGTTAGTTTGCAGCGCACAAAAATACAAGCGCCGAGTCAATCTTATACAATCACGGGGTGTTACGAAGTCTGACGTCGCCTCTCGGCGGCGCGGGGCGGCGATGGCGATTTCGCATTTGCGAGATAATCATCCGCGTTCAAGCAGACGGCGGGCCTGGCGAATGGCGCTGGCGGCGGGCGAGGCCAGCTGACGCCAGGCCAGAAGGGCGAAGACCGACACCGCGCCCAGCATCAGCCACAGCGGCCCGAACAACCAAGCGGCGGCGGCCAGGGCGAAATAATAGCCGCGAACGCCCTGGTTGAAATTGGTCAGTGCGGGGTTCAGCAACCGCCCCACGGCGCGGCCATAGGCGACGCGATCGGCCTCTTCGTGGATTTCCGGCGCGGCGCCGATCAGGGCCAGGGTGTAGTTCAGCTGGCGCAAGGCCCAGATGAAGTCGAGGAAACCGCGCGCCAGGCAGACCAGAACCAGGGCCAGCTTGGCCTCCATCAGGCGCGGAGCGACGGGCTCGGCCCCGACGGCGGCGAAACCGCGCATCGCCGCCTCGCCCCCGAACAACACGCCGGCCACGGCGGCGATCAGCAGCAGATTGGTCGAGGCGAAGAAGGAGGCCGAGTTGATCGAATGGCCCATCAACTGGCTGTCGATCAGCCGCATCTCGCGATGGGTCATGGCGCGCATCCAGGCGTCGCGCACCGACAGCATGTCCATGTTGAGCGAGCCGCTGCGCCGCGCCACCAGGCGGATCAGCGGGCCATAGCCCAGCCAGGCGACGACGAAGACGAAGAGGGCGATCCAATCGAACAGACTCATGTCTGGATTGACGCCACGTCAGCCGCCGCAAGGCAAGCGTGATCGCCGCGACGCTTGCCGTAAAGCCGCGCAAAGCTTATCACGCGCGTCAATTCTCCCCGTTCGCACCTGCAATAAGAGCGTACCATGAACATCGACGCCATCCCGGTCGGCCCTAACGCGCCGTGGGACATCAACGTCATCATCGAGATTCCGCAGGGCGGACTGCCGGTGAAGTATGAGATGGACAAGGAGTCGGGCGCCCTGTTCGTCGACCGCTTCCTGCACACCGCCATGTACTATCCGGGCAACTACGGCTTCGTGCCGCACACCCTGTCGGACGACGGCGATCCCTGCGACGTGATCGTGCTGAACCCGACGCCGGTGGTGCCCGGCTGCGTCATCCGTTCGCGCCCGATCGGCGTGCTGAAGATGGTCGATGAAGCCGGCGGCGACGAAAAGATCCTGGCCGTGCCGGTCGACAAGCTGAACCCTTATTACACCGAGGTCTCCAGCTACCGTCAGCTGCCCGCCATCCTGATCGAGCAGATCGAGCACTTCTTCACCCGCTACAAGGATCTGGAGAAGGGCAAGTCGGTCAAGGTCAACGGCTGGGGCGACGCCGGCGAAGCCGCCGAACTGATCGCGGCGGGCATGAAGGCTCACCAGGCCAAGCTGGCCGCCAAGGCCGACGCCGCCGCCTGAGGCGAGCCTGTCGCTGAATAGAGAAAGACCCCGTCGGGCGAGCCGGCGGGGTCTTTTTTGTGCGTTGCCGCTCGTTCCCTTGAGCGCCCTTTCTGAAGGGGAGGGAGAGGGTCAGTCCTTCGCCCGGAACGCCGCGATCGCCTCGACGGTCTGGCGCACCTTGGCCTCGATGCCGGCCCAGTCGCGCGCCTGGATCGCGGCCTCGGTGATCAGCTTGGAGCCCATGCCGGTCGCCACGATGCCGGCCCCGAACCATTTGGCGATGGAGGCTTCGTCCGGGTCGACGCCGCCCGTCGGCATGATCTTGCTCCAGGGCATGGGGCCCAGAACCGCCTTGACGAAGTCCGGCCCGCCGACGGAGGCGCCGGGGAACAGTTTGACGATCTCGCAGCCCAGTTCCTGCGCCTCGGAGATGTCGCGCACCGAGCCGCAGCCGGGCGAATAGGCCACCTGTCGCCGATTGCAGACCCTGGCGACGTCGGGAACCAGGCAGGGGCTGATGACGAAGCGCGCGCCCGAGGCCAGGTAGAGAGCCGCCGTCGGCGCATCCAGGATCGAGCCCACGCCCATGATGATGTCGGGATCCGTGCGGCTGAATTCCTTGGACAGGGCGGTGAAGGTCTCCCAGGCGAAGTCGCCGCGGTTGGTGAACTCGATCGCCTTGGCGCCGCCGCGGGCGCAGGCCCGGATCACCTCGGCGCAGACCTCCTGGTCGGGGTGATAGAAGACCGGCACCACGCCCTGGGTTTCAAGGGCGGTCAGCACGCTGAGGCGGTCGTGGCGCATGGAGGTCTCCTTCAAGATCCGAGGCCCGCAGATCGGCGCGCGACGCCCCTGACGTCAAGGGTAACCGGGATCAATCCTGGTAAGCGCCGCTATTCGGTGGTCGCCAGCTCCACCAGCCGCTTCACCATGGCGCTGTCGGGATCGGCCAGCGGGTCCAGGACGGTGAAGTGGTCGGCGCCCTCTACGATCTCGACGCGGGTATCGGCGCCCTTGCCGCCCCAGGCGGCGGCCATCTCGCGGCTCTGGCGCACGAACTCATTGCTCTCGTCGCCGCCGACCCAGCAGTCCAGCGCCGTGCCGCCGGGCGTCGAGCCGTTCGGCGCGGGCCAGTGAATGGGCGACAGCGCGCGCGCGATCGGCGCGTCCAGTCCCAGGGCTTCGTTCAGCGAGGTGTGGACCAGCGGCTCCAGATCGAACACGCCCGAGATCGCCAGCGCCGCCCGCGCTCGGCCCTCGGACAGCATGCCGGCCGCCATATGGCCGCCGACCGAATGGCCGAAGACCAGCGGCCGCTTGCCGGTGCGGGCGCGGACCGCTTCCGTCGCCTCGCGCATCTGGCTGATGATCTTGCCGACCGAGACGCCGGGCGCGAGATCGTATCCCGGCACGGCGACGCTGATTCCATGCTCCAGCAGGGCGGGCGCGACCCAGGCGAACCAGCCCCGATCCAGAGACTGCCAATAGCCGCCGTGCATGAAGACGGCGACCGGCGCGCCGGACCCGGCGTCGAACCACTCCATCTTCTGCCGCTCGGACGGGCCGTATTCGATCGTCTCGGGCCGGCGGGCGTCGATCACCCGCAGCGAGTCCTTGCGCCAGCGATCCAGGATAGCGGGGTGCCCCGGCACGCGGGCGCGGTTGTTGTAGGCCGCCTCATAGGCCGCGGCCCGTTCCATCGTCAGCGTCGCCTCGGGCGACAAAGCCTTACCCATGTCGTCTCCATCCGCTAGAGACCTCCACTTGAACGGGAGGCTTGAAGGCCATGATGACCGCCATTTTCGTCTTCATCAAATGCGAGTTGGGCCATGCCCACGATGTTGCGGCCGATCTGGTCGACAATGTCGAGAATGTGAGCGAGGTCTATTCGACCTCGGGCCAGCACGACCTGCTGGCCAAGTTCCAACTGCACCGGGACGCCGACATCGGCGCCTTCGTCACCAAGCAGGTGCAGACGCGTCCGCACATCCGCGACACCTTCACCGTCATCACCTTCTCGCCCTTCATGCCCACCAAGAAGTAGGTTCCGTTTCCAAAAAGGACCGGCTAGCGTCCTCTCCAAGCAAGAACGCGAGGGAGGGCGGCCATGGCCGATCTGGAGACGTTCCGCGCCGAGACGCGCGACTGGCTGGAGGCGAACTGCCCCCCTGAATGTCGCGGCGCCGCGCCGGGCGAGGCCGAGATGGTCTGGGGCGGCCGCAACGCCGTCTTCCCGACTCCTGCACACAAGGTCTGGCTGGACCGCATGGCCGAGCGCGGCTGGACCGCGCCGGAATGGCCGCGCGAATACGGCGGCGGCGGGCTGAACCGCGAAGAGGCCAAGGTGCTGGCCGCTGAAATGCGCCGCATCAAGGCCCGGCCGCCCCTGTTCAGCTTCGGCGTCTGGATGCTGGGCCCGGCGCTTCAGGCCTTCGGGACCGAGGAACAGAAGCAGCGCTTCCTGCCGCCCATCGTGCGCGGCGAAATCCGCTGGTGTCAGGGCTATTCCGAGCCGGGCGCAGGCTCGGACCTCGCCTCCGTCCAGACCCGCGCGGTGGATCAGGGCGACCACTGGATCGTCAACGGCCAGAAGATCTGGACCTCCTACGCCGACAAGGCCGACTGGATCTTCTGCCTGGTCCGCACCGACCCCGAGGCGCCCAAGCATCTGGGCATCAGCTTCGTCCTGTTCGACATGGCGACGCCGGGCGTGACGACGCGGCCCATCACCCTGATCAGCGGCAAGTCGCCCTTCTGCGAGACCTTCTTCGACGACGTGCGTGTGGAGAAGGAGAACCTGATCGGCGCGCTGAATCGCGGCTGGGACGTGGCCAAGGCCCTGCTGGCGCATGAGCGGACCATGATCGGCGCCATGGGCGATACCGGGGTCGGCCGACCGCTGGGTCAGGTCGCGGCCGATCATCTGGGGCTGGACGAGGCCGGGCGGCTGGACGAGCCGCTCCTGCGCGCCCGCATCGCCGACTACGACATCGACGCCGCCGCCTTCCGTCTGGCGATGGAGCGGGCGGGCGATCAGATGAAGGCGAAACAGGCCCATCCGGCTATCGCCTCCATGTTGAAATATTATGGCTCGGAACTGAACAAGCGCCGCCACGAACTAGCCATGGCGGCGGGCGGATCGGACGCGCTGGAATGGGAGGGCGAGCGCTCGAACGACGGCCAGGCCGCCCGCGACTGGCTGCGCACCAAGGCCAACTCGATCGAAGGCGGGACCAGCGAAGTCCAGCTGAACATCATCGCCAAACACCTGCTGCAACTGCCGGGGGCGTGATGGTTAGCCATGTGGCGCCACGCCCGAAGCTGCTGGCTGCGGCTGTGATCGGGATTGTACTGAGCGGCTTGCTCAGTTTCGTCATGCTGACGCCTGCGGGCTGGGGAATGTCCTGGCAGGACATAGCGCCGAGTTGGGGAGCGAAAGCGTTCTTCTTTGCGCCGCTTATCGCTCTGATCGTTGCGGGGATGCTGAAGTTCTTGCGACGACCGTCTCCCCTTCAGGAAATCGTCCTGCTGGCGGCGCCGTTCTATCAGACGATCTTTTTCGCCTTCTCCTATTTCACCGTGAAGCCGGGAGCCTGAGCCCATGCCCCTGATCCTGACCGAAGAGCAGATCCTGCTTCAGGACGCCGCCGACGGCTTTCTGAGCGAAAATGCGCCGATCTCCCACCTGCGCCGCCTGCGCGACAGCCGCGACCCTGACGGCGTCTCGCGCGACCTGTGGAGGGCGTTCGGCGAGATGGGATTTTCCGGCGTCGTCATCCCTGAGGAAGACGGGGGCTCGGGCCTCGGCGCGGTCGAGGCGGGCGTCATCGCCGAAAGCCTGGGCCGCACCCTGACGCCGTCGCCCTTCATGGGCTCGTCCGTGCTGGCGGCGACGGTGTTGAAGGCGGCGGGATCAGAGGCGCAGAAGCAATGGCTGGGCCGGATCGCGGCGGGCGAGGCCATCCTCAGCCTCGCCGTCGACGAAGGGCCCAAACACGCGCCGGCGAAGATCGCTGCGCGCGCCGAACGCTCCGGCAACGGCTTCAAGCTGAACGGCGCCAAGGGCTTCGTGCTGGACGGCCACATCGCCGACGCCCTGATCGTCGCGGCGCAAACTGACGACGGCCTGACCCTATTCCTGATCGATCCGGCGACGCTGGGCGTCTCGGTCGAGCGCACCGTCATGGTCGACGCCCACAACGCCGCCCGCGTGACCTTGAGCGAGGTTCAGGTCGACGCCGACGCCGTTATCGGCGCTGTAGGCGAGGGACAGGGGCCGCTGGACGCCGCCCTGACGCTGGGCCGCGCCTGCGCCGCTTCGTCGCTGGTCGGGGCGGGGGATCAGGCGTTCAAGACGACGCTGGATTACCTGAAAACCCGCAAGCAGTTCGGCAGGCTGATCGGCGAGTTCCAGGCCCTGCAACACCGCGCCGCCCACCTGTTCACCGAGCTGGAGCTGGCCAAGGCCGCGACTTTGGCTGCGCTTCAGGCCATCGACGCGGGCCGCCCCGACGCCGAACAGGCCGCCGGAATCGCCAAGGCCAAGGCCGGCCGAGTCGCCGAACTGGCGGTGCAGGAGGCGGTCCAGATGCACGGCGGCGTCGGCATGACGGACGAGTTCGATGTCGGCCTGTTCATGAAGCGCGTCCGCGTCCTGAACGAACTTCTCGGCGGCGCCCATTTCCACGCTGAACGCCTGGCCAGGATGCAAGGATTCTGACGATTTCCGTTTGATCCAGGGCAAAGCCGTGCGGCTCGGGGTGACGGTTTCGCGGCGATCGCTTACATCTCCCGGCAAGGGAGAAACGACATGACGCGATCCAACGCGCCCGCCTATCAGAGCGGTTTCGCCAACCACTTCGCGACGGAGGCGGTGGACGGCGCCCTGCCCGTGGGGCGCAACTCGCCGCAGCGTCCGGCGCTGGGCCTCTATGCCGAACAGCTGTCGGGCACGGCCTTCACCGCCCCGCGCGACCATAATCTTCGCAGCTGGCTCTATCGCCTGCGGCCGTCGGCCCAGCACGGGCCGTATCAGCCCTTCGCGCAAGGGAGGGTGCGCTCCGGTCCCTTCACCGAGACGCCGCCCAATCCCAACCGGATGCGCTGGGACCCGCTGCCCATGCCGGACCAGCCGACCGACTGGGTCGAGGGGCTGACCACCTATGGCGGCAACG